>Ga0307372_10000035_pt1 | contig 197101 bp, 192 predicted proteins | sample OX1MG_FD_202533 | JGI IMG/M metagenome (GOLD analysis project Ga0307372, IMG submission 202533) | Soil microbial communities from Risofladan, Vaasa, Finland - OX-1 | ecosystem: Environmental > Terrestrial > Soil > Coastal area > Acid sulfate soil | place: Finland: Risofladan, Vaasa...
GCGCGGCGACCGTCAGCGCGTCCGCCGCGTCCCGGAAATGCCCCAAATCACACTCTCACGCCAAACCCGCCGAATCTCCCCGACACAATCTCGAACACTTACCCTCGGTGAGAAATCCGGGCTAGGGCCACAGAACCACCGGTGGCAGCGACATCAAGATCGCCTCGACGTTGCCGCCGGTCTTAAGGCCAAAGAGCGTGCCGCGATCATAGAGCAGGTTGAACTCGACGTAGCGGCCACGCTTGACGAGTTGCGCCCGGCGCTGCTCATCGCTCCACGGCCGCAGCATGTTCCGCCGCACCAACCGCGGATAAATGCGGAGGAATGCGTCGCCGACCGCGCGGGTGAAGGCGAAGTCGTGCGCCCAGTCGTCAGTCGCGAGGTCGTCGTAGAAGATGCCGCCGACGCCGCGCGGCTCGTTGCGGTGCTTCAGGAAGAAATACTCGTCGCACGACGCCTTGAAACGCGGATAGTAGGCGGCATCGTGCGCCACGCAGGCGGCTTCGAGCGCGGCATGGAAATCGCGCGTGTCGGCCTCGTCCGGGAACACCGGCGTGAGATCGGCGCCGCCGCCGAACCACGCCTTGGCCGTGCGGATGTGCCGCGTGTTCATGTGCGCCGCGGGCACCAGCGGCGAGCGCGGATGGGCGACCAGCGAGATGCCCGACGCCCAGAACCGCAGATCGTCGGCCGTACCGGGGATCTGCGCGCGGAACTCCGGCGAGAATTCGCCCCACACGGTCGAGACGTTGACGCCGACCTTCTCGAACACGCGGCCGTGCATCAGCGCGATCGTTCCGCCGCCGCCGCCTTGCCGTTCCCACGGCTTGCGCGCGAAACGCCCGGCCTGACCCTCATCAGGCCGCGCCGCGGCGTATTCGTCCTCGATCGCCTCGAACACCGAACACAGCCTGTCGCGCAGTTCCTCGAACCAGCACGCGGCGGCCGCCTGCTGCTGTGCGGCGCCGCTCATGTCACGGGTTCCGGCAGCTGCGCGGTCTGGCGCAGCGCCTCGCCGAGCACGACCGCCGCGGCGAGGGCCACGTTGAGCGAGCGCAGGCCCGGGCGCATCGGAATCAGCACGCTCGCGTCCACGGCTTCGACGACCTCCGGCGGCACGCCCGCGGTCTCGCGTCCGAGCAGGAGCACGTCGTCGCGGGCGAAGTCGAAGCGATGATAGGGGAGGTGCGCCTTGGTCGAAAGCAGCACCAGCCGGTTGCGGCACGACTGCCGAAACGAGTCCCACGACGCATGCCGGGCAATCTCCGCGCAGGCGAGATAGTCCATCGCCGCGCGTTTCAATCGGCGGTCGTCGAGCACGAAGCCGCATGGCTCGATGATGTCCACCGCGACGCCGAAACATGCGCCCAGACGGAGGATCGCGCCCGCGTTCTGGGGGATGTCGGGCTCGTAGAGGGCCATGCGCATGATCGCACCTTGGGGATGAATTCGCCGCCTTGGCAAGACCCGCGCACGGCGCGTTCGCTTGGATTTTGGCCGTTCGTGCGGCAGGATGTCGCATAGAAGCTTTCGTTCAAGCCTGTAGCTTGCGCGCGGGCTTCGAGCGGGGCGAAGAGGGGATTAATGGCGGATTCGGCGCATTCACCGACGGCTGACGCGCACGCAACGGGCGGCACGCGGCGCGATTTCCTCGTGATTGCCGGCAATGCGCTGCTCGGCGTCGGCGCCGCCGTTTCGCTGTGGCCCTTGGTTTCGAGCATGAATCCGGCGCGCGACGTGCTTGCGGCTGGCGCGCCGATCGACGTCGACCTCGCGGGCCTGCAGCCAGGCCAGCAGATTCTCGTCCTGTGGCGCTCGCGGCCGGTCTTCATCGTTCACCGCACGCCGGCCGAGCTGAAGAAGCTCCAGGATTCGCAGGACCTCAGCCTGCTGCGCGATCCCAATTCGGACGTGATGCAGCAGCCGCCCTATGCCGCGAACTGGCATCGTTCGATCAAGCCTGACTATCTCGTGCTGGTCGGCATCTGCACGCATCTCGGCTGCATCCCGGAGTTCACGCCACAGCCCGGCGGCAGTCTCGGCCCGGCGTGGCCCGGCGGCTATTTCTGTCCGTGCCACGGCTCGAAATACGATCTGTCGGGTCGTGTCTTCACCGGCGTGCCCGCGCCGTACAATCTGCCGGTGCCGCCGCACCACTTCGTCAACGACACCACCGTCCGGATCGGCGAGAACCCGCCGAACTCGACCTGGGAATTCAGCTCGATCGAGCAGATCTGAGGCGGCGCTATGGCGGTATCGCAGAACAAGCTCGTGCAGTGGATCGATCACCGCCTGCCGGTGTTCACGCTTCTCGATCATGAGCTCAATGAATATCCGACGCCCAAGAACCTGAATTACTGGTGGAACTTCGGCTCGCTCGCCGGCGTCATGCTGACGATCATGATCGTCACCGGCATCTTCCTGGCGATGCAGTACGATCCGAACGTCGGCGACGCCTTCCAATCGGTCGAGCGCATCATGCGCGAGGTCAACTACGGCTGGCTGATCCGCTACATCCACATGAACGGCGCGTCGTTCTTCTTCATCGTCGTCTACATCCACCTCTTCCGCGGCCTGTACTATGGCTCGTATAAGTCGCCGCGCGAGCTGCTGTGGATGCTCGGCGTCGTCATCATCCTGCTGATGATGATGACTGCGTTCATGGGCTACGTCCTGCCGTGGGGCCAGATGAGCTTCTGGGGCGCGACCGTGATCACCAACCTCTTCTCAGCGTTCCCGGGGGTCGGCAAGGATATCGTCACATGGTTGTGGGGCGGCTTCGCCGTCAGCAATCCGACGCTGAACCGCTTTTATGCGCTCCACTACCTGCTGCCGTTCGTGATCCTCGGCGTCGTGGGGCTGCATATGATGGCGCTGCACCAGCACGGCTCGAACAATCCGCTCGGCATCGACCGCAAGGGCCCGCAGGACAGCGTGCCGTTCCACCCCTATTACACCTACAAGGACATGTTCGGCTTGAGCGTGTTCCTGATCGTGTTCGCGGTCTTCGTCTTCTATTTCCCGAACGCGTTGGGCGATCCGCAGAATTACATTCCGGCCAATCCGCTGCAGACGCCGCCCGAGATCGTGCCGGAATGGTACCTGCTGCCGTTCTACGCGATCCTGCGGTCGATCCCGAACAAGCTGCTCGGCGTTTGCGCGCTGTTCGCCTCGATCTTCATCCTGTTCATCGTGCCCTGGCTCGATACCTCGAAGGTGCGTAGCGCCTATTTCCGCCCGGTTTACAAATGGGTGTTCTGGCTGCTGGTGATCGACGCCTTCGCGCTCGGCGCCGTCGGCGCGCATCGTCCGGAAGGCTTCTGGATCCTCATCGGGCGCCTCGGCACGATCTACTACTTCCTCCACTTCCTCGTGCTGATGCCGTTGATCGGCTGGTTCGAGCGGCCGTTGCCGCTGCCACCGAGCATCTCCGAGGCGGTGCTGAAGAAACGCGGCGGCGGCGCGCTGGCTGGCGCGGCCGCGACGCGGGCAAAACCATGAAGCCGCGTCTCGTGATGCCGGCGTTGCTCGCCGGAGCCGTGATCGCTGCGGCGGTTCTGGCGCAGCCCGCCCGCCTTGCGAGGGCCCAGGCTACAGACGCGGCAGCTCCGCCGTTGCCGGACGTGTCGTGGTCGTTCGAGGGCCCGTTCGGCACCTTCGATCGCGCGGCGTTGCAGCGCGGCTTCCAGATCTACAGCCAGGTCTGCTCGGCCTGCCACTCGATGAATCTGCTGAGCTACGACGATCTCGCCGGCCCCAACGGCCTCGGCTACACCGACGCCGAGGTGAAGGCGATCGCCGCGCAGAAACAGGTCGCCGACATCGGCAAGGACGGCCAGCCGATCCAGCGTCCGGCCCTGCCGTCGGACCATTTCGTCGCGCCCTTCCCGAATGAGAACGCGGCGCGCACAGCCAATAATGGCGCGGTGCCGCCCGATCTGTCGGACATCATCAAGGCGCGCGAGGGCGGTCCGCGTTACGTCTACGGCATCCTGACCGGCTTCCGCGAGGCGCCGAAGGGCGTCGAGATGCGGTCCGGGATGAACTACAACCTGTATTTCCCTGGCCATCAGATCGCCATGCCGCAGCCGCTGCAGGCCGACTCGGTGCAGTACGCCGACGGCACCAAGGCGACGCTGCCGCAGGAGGCGCACGACGTCGTGACCTTCCTCACCTGGGCCTCGGATCCGATGACGGAGCAGCGCAAGCGCACCGGCGCCAAGGTGATCCTGTTCCTGCTGGCGATGACCGGCGTGCTCTACGGCGCCAAGCGCCGCGTCTGGTCCGACGTCGAGCACTGATTCCGGTTGTCGAACCGCCGCCGCGCTGGTTGACTGCGCCCCGGGCTTCGGGGGAGTTGCGATGACCGCGCGCGTCATCGGCATCATCGGCGGCAGCGGCCTCTACCAGATCGACGGCATGACCGGCGTCCGCTGGCGCCGGGTCACGTCGTCGTTCGGCCAGCCGTCCGATGCGCTCTGCTTCGGCCGCCTGGGTGAAGTCGAGCTCGTCTTCCTGCCGCGCCACGGCCGCGGCCATCCGATTCCGCCGAACGAAATCAACTACCGCGCCAACATCGACGCGTTGAAGCGCGCCGGCGTGACCGACCTGATCTCGCTCTCGGCGGTCGGGTCGTTCCGCGAGAACCTGCCGCCCGGCAGCTTCGTGCTGGCGGACCAGTTCATCGATCGCACCTTCGCGCGCAACAAGAGCTTCTTCGGCACCGGCTGCGTCGCGCATGTCTCGATGGCGCATCCGGTCTGCGCGCGACTCGGCGGCCGTCTCGCCGAGGCGGGAAAGCCGGCCGGCATCGCGCTGACCCGCGGCGGCACCTATCTGGTGATGGAAGGGCCGCAATTCTCGACGCTGGCCGAAAGCCGGCTCTATCGCGAATGGGGCTGCGACGTGATCGGCATGACCAACATGCCCGAGGCCAAGCTCGCCCGCGAGGCCGAGATTTGCTACGCCACCGTGGCGATGGTGACCGATTTCGATTGCTGGCATCCCGACCACGATCACGTCACGGTCGAGATGATCATCGCGACCTTGCTCGCCAACGCCGACAAGGCGAAGGCGCTGGTCAAGGCGCTCGTGCCGCTGATCGCGCGCGACCATGCGCTCTGTCCGCACGGATGCGATCGTGCGCTCGACCATGCGCTGATCACCGCGCCGGACAAGCGCGATCCCAAGCTGTTGAAGAGGCTCGACGCCGTCGCCGGCCGCGTCCTGCGTCCGGCGACCAAGAGCAGGAAGCGCAAGGCCTGAGCCCATGAACGTCGCGGGCCGGGCTATGCGCACCATCTGGCTCGAAGCCGACGGCGCCGGCGTCGGCATCATCGACCAGACGCTATTGCCGTTCGAGCTCAAGACGCACAGGCTCGTCAGCGTCGCCGAGGCGGCGCACGCGATCCGCGCCATGCTGGTGCGCGGCGCCCCGCTGATCGGCGCCACGGCCGCCTATGGCATGGCGCTCGCCATGCGCGCCGATCCGAACGACGCGGCGATCGCGCACGCCGCCGAGATGCTGCTGGCGACGCGGCCGACCGCAGTCAATCTACGCTGGGCCGTCGAGGACCTGCGCACGCTGCTCTTGCAGCTTCCGCCCGAGCGCCGCGCCGAGGCGGCGTACCGCCGCGCCGGCGAGATCGCCGAAGCCGATGTCGCGAGGAACCGCGCCATCGCCGGGCATGGCTTGCCGCTCATTCGCCAGGCGCTCGATCGCAAGGCCGGCAAGGCGCCGGTCGAGATCCTCACGCATTGCAACGCCGGCTGGCTCGCCGCGGTCGACTGGGGCACAGCGCTGGCGCCGATTTATCTCGCCCATGACGAGGGTGTGAAGGTGCATATCTGGGTCGACGAGACCCGGCCGCGCAACCAGGGCGCCAGCCTGACCGCCTGGGAGTTGGGCCAGCACGGCGTGCCGCACACGGTGATTGCCGACAACGCGGGCGGCCACCTGATGCAACGCGGCCAGGTCGATCTCTGCATCGTCGGCACCGACCGCACCACGGCGACCGGTGACGTCGCCAACAAGATCGGAACGTATCTCAAGGCGCTTGCGGCGCACGACAATGGCGTGCCGTTCTACGTCGCGTTGCCGTCGCCGACCATCGACTGGACTCTGGCCGACGGCCGCGCCATCCCGATCGAGGAGCGCAATGCCGACGAACTCGCCGAAATCTCCGGCCGGCTCGATTCGGGCGCGGTCGCGCGGGTGCGCGTCATTCCCGACGGCAGCCCGGCCGCGAACTACGCCTTCGATGTCACGCCGGCGAAATACGTCACCGCGCTCATCACCGAGCGCGGCGTGTGCGCGGCCTCGCGCGAGGGGCTGTTGTCTCTCTTCCCCGAACGGAAAGCCGCGCGGTCTGTCTGATCAGCCGATGTGCTGCTGGAAGAAGGCGGTGGTGCGCTGCAGCGCCAGCTCGTGCGCGGTCTTGTCGAACGCGCCGCGCTCGTCGCATGAAAAGCCGTGGCCGGCGCTGTAGATGTAGATCGGGATTTCCGGCCGCGCCTGCTTCACCTTCTCGACGTCGGTTATCGGGATCGACTGATCCTTGTCGCCGAAATGTAGGATGATCGGGATTTTCGGCTTTTCCATTGCGTGGCCGGCGATCATGCCGCCGTAATAGCCCACGGCCGCCGTGGCGCCGCTGAGTCGCGTCGCCGCCAGAAACGCGAGCGAGCCGCCCCAGCAGTAACCGACGACGCCCACCTTGCCGAACCGCTTGGCATAGTCGATCGCGGCCTGGATGTCGGCCAGGGAGCCGTCCATCGGCACCTTCTCGCGGATCGCACGGCCCTTGGCGATGCTTTCGGGATCGTAGCCGAGATCGACGCCCCTCTCGACGCGGTCGAACAGCGCCGGCGCCACCGCGCCATAACCCATCGCCGCGAAACGGTCGGCGACGTTGCGGATGTGATGGTTGGCGCCGAAAATCTCCTGGATCACCACCAGGCCGCCCTTCGGCTTGCCCGCGGGCGTCGCCACGTAAGCGTCGAGCTTGTGTCCGTCCTTGGTGGTGAGCGAAACCATCTGACCCATATGCGTGCCTCCCGATTTTTATCGGCGGCGACTATAAGGGGCCGGCGGCGCAGCCGCTAGAGGTTGAACCGGATGTGCAGGATGTCGCCGTCGGCGATCACGTAATCGGCGCCTTCGACCCTGAGCTTTCCGGCGTCCTTCGCGCCCTGCTCGCCGCCGCAGGCGACGAAATCGGCGTAGGAAATCACCTCGGCACGGATGAAGCCCTTCTCGAAGTCGGTGTGAATGGCGCCGGCGGCCTCGGGCGCCTTGGCGCCCTTGCGCACTGTCCACGCATGGGCCTCCTTGGGCCCGACGGTGAAGAACGTGACGAGGTCGAGCAGCGCATAGCCGGCACGGATGACGCGCGCGAGGCCGGCCTCCGCGAGGCCGAGGCTTTCGAGGAAGGCGCGGCGCTCCTCCGCATCGGCGAGCTGTGCCACCTCCGCCTCGATCGCGGCCGAGACCACGACGCTCTGCGCGCCCTGCCGCTTCGCGTAGTCGGCGACGCGCCGGGACTGCGCGTTGCCCGTGGCGGCAGCCGTTTCCTCGACGTTGGCGATGTAGAGCACCGGCTTCGCGCTCAGCAGCTGGAGCGACTTGAGCACCGGCGTGAGCTCATCCGGCACGCCGACGCCACGCGCCGGCGTGCCGTCCTTCAACGCCGCGAGCACCGGCTCGATGACGTCGAGCTCGGCCTTGGCCTCCTTGTCGGCGCCACGCGCGCGCTTCTCGGCGGCGACGCGGCGCTTCTCGAGACTTTCGAGGTCGGCGAGCATCAGCTCGGTCTCGATCGTCTCGACGTCGCGGATCGGATCGACCGACCCTTCGACGTGCGTGACGTTGGGATCCTCGAAGCAGCGCAGCACCTGGGCGACGGCGTCGACGGCCCGGATGTGCGAGAGGAACTGATTGCCGAGGCCTTCACCCTTGCTGGCGCCGCGCACGAGGCCGGCGATGTCGACGAACTCCAGCTGCGTCGGCACGATCTTGGCCGACTTGGCGATGGCTGTGAGCGTCTCGAGGCGGGCGTCGGGCACGGCGACGCGGCCGATATTGGGTTCGATGGTGCAGAAGGGATAGTTCGCCGCCTCGGCCGCCTGCGTCGCGGTCAGCGCGTTGAACAGGGTCGACTTGCCGACATTGGGCAGGCCGACGATGCCGCAGTTGAATCCCATGGCTTAGTTGGGCGGGCGCAGCGCAGCGACCTTGGCTGCGAATCCCGCGGCGTCGTCGAGCACCAGCAGCGGAAAGGCCTCGACGAAGGCGTTGATCAGCGGCGCGAGCCACTTCAATTCATCGGCGTCGAAATCGTGCAGCACGTAGGGCTCGACCAGCTCCTTCATGCCGGGATGGCCGATGCCGACCCGCACCCGCCAGTAATCGTTGCCGATGGCGTCGTCGAGCGAGCGCAGCCCGTTGTGCCCGGCGGTGCCACCGCCGCGCTTGACCCTGAGCTCGCCGGGATCGAGGTCGATGTCATCGTGAAACACGGCGATCTGCGACGGCGCGAGCTTGTAGAGCCGCGAAGCCGCGCCCACCGAGTCGCCCGACAGATTCATGAAGGTCTGCGGCTTGAGCAGATAGACCTTCTCGCCGGCCTTGAGCGTGGCCTCGGCCAGCTCGCCCTGGAACTTGCTGCGCCAGGCGGCGAACTGGTGCTTGCGCTGGATCGCGTCCAGCGCCATGAAGCCGACATTGTGCCGGGTGCGCTCGTAACGGGCTCCGGGGTTGCCGAGCCCGACAATGAGGCGCATCGCCGCTCCCGGTTACTTCTTGGGCGGCTGGCCCGCCGGCGCCTTGGGCGCGGCGCCCGCGCCTGCCGCCGGCTTGGCGCCGGCCGCTGGCGCAGCGCCGGCCGCCGGCGTCGCTCCCGGCGCGGCACCCGCTACGGCGCCCGGCGCACCGGGCGCGGCGCCCGGCACGGCTCCCGCCTCGCCCTCGGCCGGGATACCGGCCTCGGCTGCTGCCGCCGCTGCCGCTGCCGCCGCTGCGGCTGCTGCCGCGGCTGCCGCCGCCTCTTCGCGTACCGCGGTCGGCGAGGTCACCGACGCGACGGTAAAATTGCGCGCCAGCGTCGGCCTGACGCCTTCCGGCAGCTTCACCTGGTTGATGTGGACGCTGTCGCCGATCTCGAGGCCGTCGAGGTCGACCGTGATCTGAGCCGGAATGTTCTCGGCAGGACAGAACATCTCGATTTCATGGCGTACGACGTTGAGGATGCCGCCGCGACGGATGCCGGGCGACGCCTCGGGATTGAGGAAGCGCACCGGAACGTTGACACGGATGCGCGTACCCGCCGTGACGCGCAGCAGATCGACGTGCACCGGGCGGTCGGTGACCGGATCGAGCTGCACCTCGCGCGGCAACGCGCGCACCTTGGCGCCGTCGAGCTCGACGTCGAGGAGTCGGGCGAAGAAACCCGGCTTTACCAACTCGCGGCTCAGTTGCTGCGGATCGACCGAGATCATCGTCGGCGGTTTGCCCTCGGCGTAGATGATGCCGGGCACGCGGCCCGTACGGCGGACGGCGCGCGCCGGCCCGCGGCCGGCGCCTTCGCGCGGCTTGGCGCTCAATGTGATCAACTCGGCCATGACAAAGCTCCTTGTTACGCGAACAGACTCGAAACCGACCGTTCCTCGCTGATCCGCTGGATGGCCTCGGCCATCAGCGGCGCGATGGACAGCCGGCGAATATTGCGCGCCACCCGCACCGCCTCGGTCGCGGCGATGCTGTCGGTGGTGATCAACGCCGCGATCGGCGCCGCCGTAACGCGGGCAACCGCGCCGCCGGACAGGACGCCGTGCGTGACGTAAGCCGACACCGATTTGGCGCCGCGCTCCATTAGCGCCTCGGCGGCGTTGCACAGCGTGCCGGCGCTGTCGACGATGTCGTCGACCAGGATGCAGCGGCGGCCCTGCACGTCGCCGATGATGTTCATCACCTCGGAAACGCCGGCCCGCTCGCGCCTCTTGTCGATGATCGCGAGGTCGGCGTCAAGCCGGCGCGCGATGGCGCGGGCGCGCAGCACGCCGCCGACATCGGGCGACACGATGGTCAGGTCGCCGCCGTCGAAGCGCTCCTTGATGTCCTGCACGAACACCGGCGCCGAGAACAGGTTGTCGGTCGGAATATCGAAAAAGCCCTGGATCTGGCCGGCATGCAGATCGAGCGTGAGGACGCGGTCGGCACCCGCGGCGGTGATCATGTTGGCGACCAGCTTGGCCGAAATCGGCGTACGCGGCCCGGATTTGCGGTCCTGGCGGGCATAGCCGTAGTAGGGGATGACGGCGGTGGCGCGCCGCGCCGAGCCGCGCTTGAGCGCGTCGAGCGTCACCAGCAATTCCATCAAATTGTCGTTCGCCGGGTAGGACGTCGGCTGGATGACGAAAACGTCCTCGCCGCGCACGTTCTCGTGGATCTCGACGAACACTTCCATGTCGGAGAAGCGCCGCACGCTGGCGTCGGTCAGCGGGGTATGCAGATACGCGGAGATCGCCTCGGCGAGCGGCCGATTGGCATTGCAAGCAAGGATTTTCATGTCGGTTTCGCCGTCCGCGGCAGTGCGCCCGGATGGGCCGCCCAAGCGCGGCGGAATGTAACAAAGGGGTTTCGCTGCCGCAATGACTTTGACCGCCGTGCGGCGGCCAAAAAGTCGCGCCATCCCAGCGCTTTAGGAGTGCCCGGCGGCGGTCAGCCCGACCTCTTCGATGAGCCGGCGGACACCGGGCGCGGCGGCGTTGGTGACGGCATAGGCGATCTCGCCCCACGCGCCATCGAGGCTCCCGGCCGGCACGGCGTTCTCCTGTTTGACGCGCCCGACCTCGCTGCCGTCGGGTCGCGACAGCACCCAGGTGACCCTGACCTGCTGCTGCTGCCCGTCAGCGGCAGCGACTTCGACAGCGCCGGTGACGATGAAGTCCTCCTTGTCGCCCGGCGCTGCGGCGAGGATCAGGTTCGCGCGCTCGAGCGCGACGCCCATGGCGCGGGTCAGCGAGCGATCGCCGTCGCCCGGCGCGCCAGTGACCGCGCGCAGCGCGACGACTGGCGCCAGCTGGCCTTGCGGCACGGGCACGTCGCTTTCGACCAATTTGGCGATTGCCGGCGCGGCGGGCGCGGCAAGCGTCGCCGCCAGCTTGTCGTCGCCGCGCTGCCAAGCGCTGGCATCGGCGGTGATACGCGACGGCATCGAACCGATTGCCTTGCCGGCGGCATCGCGCAGCTCCCACACGATCTTGATCGCTGTACGGCCATCGGCACCCGGTGTGACGGTCGCGATCGGCTGCAGGTGATAGCTGCCGCGATTCGACGCATTGGCACTGGCCGGCACGTCGGCCTGCTGCAGCGCCGTCGCCATCGCTGCGGCGAGCGCGGCGGCTGCGGGCGGCGGCGCGTTCTCGACTGGCAGCACATAGATGCCGACGCTGTCCGGCGGGCTCAGCGCGACCGGCGGCGCCGTCCGTCCCATGATCGGGGGCGGCGGACCATTGCATGCGGCGAGAAGCACGAGGGCGAGAAGCCAGAGGCGGCGCATCCGCCGCGATCTTATCGTCGCCCGGCCGGCAAAGCTATGGCGCGAGCGCGATGGCTGACAGGCCGAGGCCGTGGCCGAGCTCGCCACGCAAGCAGGCGCGGCGATACGAGAAGAACCGGCTCGAATCGGCGGCAGTGTCGGCGTCCGCCAGCGCGATCGTGCCGATGCCGAGGGCCTCGAGCCGTTGCGTGATGTAGCCTTTCAGGTCGAACAGGAAATGACCCGTCTTGGGCGAGGGCGCGAAGAAAGCGGCGTTGGCGGGGTCCTGCGCGAGAAAGCGGCGCGGGAATTCAGGCCCGACCTCATAGGAGGCCTGCGCGATGGCCGGGCCGATCGCGGCGACCGTGCGATGCGCGGTCGCACCGAGATTCTCCATCGCCGCGACGGCGGCTTCGATCACGCCCGCAAGCGCGCCGCGCCAGCCGGCATGGGCAGCCCCGATGACCCGCGCCTCCGCATCGGCGAACAGCACCGGCACGCAGTCGGCGGTCAAAATGCCGAGCGCCACGCCCGGCATGCGCGTCACCAGCGCGTCGGCGCGCGGCGCCTGCTCGGGCGGCCATGGCGCTTCGACGACCAGCGCTTCGGCGCCGTGCACCTGCTTCGCGGTCGCGAGATGCTCGGCGACGAGGTCGAGCGCACGCATAGCCCGCGCTCGGTTCTCGCGAACGCGCGCGGCGTCGTCCGCCGATGAGAAGCCGCAATTGAGCGAGGCGTACAACCCCTCGCTGACGCCGCCTTCGCGCGTGAAGAACGCGTGGCGAATCGGGGCAGAGGCGAAAACATCGAGCCGGATCATGCGCATCAATCGAAGCCGGCGGGCGGCGACGCGGCGTCGCCGGTCAATGCCAGCACCTTGAACAAGGTGCCCATTTGCGTCTCATCAAGCAAGCGGCGGCAACCCGACTCGATTTGCGCCTGTTGCTGCGCGCTCTTGCCGGCGGTGAGGCGGCGCGCGCGGATATCGATACCGAGCGCTTTGAGGAAGTGCGCCTGCGTTACCGGTCCCCAAACCTGTGCGCCCGCAGCGGTCGCGGCGGCGGCGAAATCGGCGAAATCGACGTGTGCGGTCAGGTCCGCCCTGCCCGGATCGCGCAGCGGATCATGCCGACGGTGGCGGCTGACCGCTTGCAACGTTTCGCCCGGCGCCGGCGGGAAATAGCCGTAGTCGATGAGCAATGCGGCTCCGCCTTGCGTGGTGAGCCGCTCGCCGAGATCGCGCGCGATCGTGTGCGCCGCCGGCCGGCGCTCGACCACACTGCCGATCGGCCAGTCGGGCATCGCTTCGGCCGTGGTTGCCGGGTCGCAAACGAAGGTTAGCGCGTCGCCAGCGTCCAGACCAACGCGACGCTCGTGCCAGCCGTCGGCGCGGCGCTCGAATTGCTGGATGGGCAGCGCATCGAGGAATTCGTTGGCGACCAACAGTAGGTGTCCGGGCGGCAAGGTCGTCAGAGAATCATGCCACGTCGGCGCCGCTTCGGCGAGGGCGCGCGATTGTGCCGTGCGCAACGCTGGACTGGCCTCGATAAGATGGACGCGCAGGGCGCGGCGGAATTGGGGCACAACCGCGGTGGCGCGCAGCAGGTCCGCCATCAGCGTGCCGTTGCCCGGGCCGAGCTCGCAGAGGATGACCGGATCGGGGGTGCCGGCCCGCTGCCACATATCGGCGAGCCACAGCCCGATCAGTTCGCCGAAGACCTGGCTGATTTCCGGTGCGGTGATGAAATCGCCGTCGGCGCCCACCGGCGTATGGGTCGCGTAGTAGCCACGCGACGGATGCCAAAGCGCGATCTCCATATAGCGCTCGACAGTCAAGGGGCCGTTCGTGCGGATCAGGCCGCGCAGATGCTCGAGCAGCGGCGCCGCGCTCACGCCAGCTTCGGTTGTCGGCGCGCGTACCACAACAGCCAGACGCCGACCGCCAGGACGGGCACCGAAAGGATCTGGCCCATCGTGATGCCCCAGAAGATGAACCCCAGGTTGGCGTCCGGCTGGCGGAAGCATTCGCCGATGATTCGCGCAATCGCGTAGCCGCACAGGAACATCCCCGACAGCGTGCCCGGCTGCCGCCGCGCGTCGGTCCGGCGCATCACGAAGAACAGAACGGTAAAGAGCACGATGCCCTCGAGCGTGGCCTCGTAAAGCTGGCTGGGGTGACGCGGCAAATGCTCGGGATCGGACGGAAAGACCATAGCCCAGGGCACGTTGGTGACGCGACCCCAGAGCTCGTCGTTGATGAAATTGGCGATGCGCCCGAAAAACAAACCGATCGGCACGGCGGGCGTGATCATATCGGCGAAGGCCAGGAGGTTGATCTTGCGCTGCCGCGAGAAGAGCCAGATCGCGACGATCACGCCGAGCGCGCCGCCATGGAACGACATGCCGCCGTGCCAGAGCTTGAGGATCTCGCTCGGATTGGCGAAATAGAACTCCGGCCGGTAAAACAGCACATAGCCCGTGCGGCCGCCGAGGATGACGCCGAGCGTCGCCCAGACCAGGAAGTCGTCGACGTCTTCCCGCCGCGCGACGCGCGGCGGCTGCGACGCAATCCACAGGCAATAACGCCAGCCGGTCACGAGCCCCGCGATGTACGCGAGTGCGTACCAGCGGACGACGAAGGGCCCGACCGCCAACGCGACCGGATTGATCACGGGATAGGGAATCGCGAACATGAACGTCTTGAGTCCTCAGCGATAGGGATCGGCGGCGGCGAGGTAGGTCTGAACATAGTGGCGGACGCCGTCCTCGAGTTCGGTCACGGTCGCGGCGTAGCCGGCGGCGCGGATGCGGTCCATCCGCGCTTCGGTGAAATACTGGTACTTGTCGCGGATCTCGGGCGGCGTATCGACGTATTCGATTTTGGGCTCGCTGCCGAGCGCGCGATAGACCGCGCTCGCGAGGTCGAGAAAACTGCGCGCCTTGCCGGTGCCGGCGTTGAACAGCCCGTTGACGTCCGGATGGTCATAGAGCCACAGCATCATCGCCACGCAATCGCGCACGTAAACGAAATCGCGCTTCTGACCGCCGTCCGGATAGGCCGGGTTATGCGACTTGAACAGCCGCGCCGGCGCGCCCGCCTTGGCGCGCGGATAGATGTGAGCGACGACGCTTTTCATGGCGCCTTTGTGGTATTCGTTCGGCCCGTAAACGTTGAAAAACTTGAGGCCCGCCCATTGCTTCGGTCGTGGCGCGTTGCCGGCGACAAGGCGCGCGACACGGCGATCGAAGAGATGCTTCGACCAGCCGTAGGCATTGAGCGGCCGCAGCCTGGCCAGCGCGCCGGGGGTGAAGTCGTCGTCGAATCCGCTGCTGCCGTCGCCGTAGGTTGCCGCGGAGGAGGCATAGATCAGCCGCGCCGGGCGCGCCGTGCACCAATCCCACAGCCGCTGCGACAGCGCGAAGTTGCTGGCCACGATCAGATCGACATCACGCTCGGTCGTCGCCGAGATCGCGCCCATATGGAAGATCGCCTCGATCTCGCCGGCATGCTCCTCGAGATAGGCGAAGAGGCGGTCGGGCGGTACGACCGCCGCAAGTTCGCGCTTGGCGAGGTTGCGCCACTTTTCGTCCTGGCCGAGGAAATCGGACACGACGATGTCGCCGACCGCCCGTTCCTCGAGAGCCGCGACCAGATTCGATCCGATGAAGCCGGCGCCGCCGGTAACGACGATCATGGCTGGTTTCCTGCGGCCGGTGTTATAGCCTGTTCGCTGGCCCTGTGCCTGCTTATGTTGCCGCTAGGGAGGTGCGCCGATGGCGACCAACAACCGTCTATTCGAGGATTTTGCCCGTGTCGCACAGGGTGCCGCTGGTGCCCTGGCCGGCCTGCGCGACGAGCTCGAAGCGCGCATCAAGGATCAGGTTGACCGTGTGCTGTCGCGCATGAATTTGGTGCGGCGCGAGGAATTCGACGCGGTTCAGGCCATGGCCGCCAAAGCGCGGCGTGAGCAGGAAGCGCTGGCGGCGCGGCTCGTGACGCTCGAGGCCAAGCTCGGCGTTACTGGCCGCGGCAAGGCGCGGCCGCGGCGCCGCAGCCGGCCATAAATCGCGCTAAAACGCGAGTCCTCCACAGTTTTCTGTCATTCGGCGCTTGCCTCGGCTCGAAGCCATTTGGCAGATTAGCCTTAGTGGTTGGCGGGGAGTCACCATACCATTAGTCGAAGTCCTCGCCCCGCCGCCAAGGAGGGCGGATGACGACGCTGTCGCTCGAGACCCTGGTCGCCGGCGCCAATCCCATCGATCTGGTCGAAGAAATCGTGCAGGCCAACTCGTGGCCGCACGACCGGACGAGCGACGAGGAAATGGTGATCGAGGTTGCCGGCCGCTGGTGCGCCTACCGGCTGCATTTCGTTTGGGAGCCGTCCGTCAACGCCCTGCAATATTCCTGCAGTTTCGAGCTCAAGGTGCCGCGCGGACGCCGTCCGGCAGCACATGAGCTGCTCGCCGTGGTGAACGAGCGGCTGTGGATCGGGCACTTCGATCTGGCGGACGACAAGAGTCCTGCGTTCCGTCAGGGCGTGCTGCTGCGCGGCGCCCAGGGCGCCAGCGTCGAGCAAATCGAAGACCTGGTCGACATATCGCTCGCCGAATGCGAGCGCTTCTATCCCGCTTTCCAGCTCGTCGTCTGGGGCGGCAAATCGGCCCAGGAGGCGATCGCCTCGGCCATGATCGAGCCGGTCGGCGAGGCGTGACGGCACGACGCGCGCGTCCGGCGGCGGTGTTGCTGGTCGGCTGCGGCAAGATGGGCAGCGCGCTTCTCGCGGGCTGGATGCGAAAGCGCATCGCCGGACCGTTTCACGTTGTCGAGCCGTCTCCGTCGCGTCGTATCCGCGGCGCGCGGTTTTACGCGACGCCCGAGCGTCTGCCGCGAACACTGAACCCGGCGGCGGTCGTGTTCGCGGTGAAACCGCAAGCCTTCGACGCCGTGCTTCCGCACTATCGCCGCTTTGCCGACAGCGGCGCGGCGATGCTGTCGATCGCCGCCGGCAAGACGCTCGGCGGCATGGGACGACTGCTGGGCGCAAACGCCACGCTCGTGCGTGCGATGCCGAACACGCCGGCGGCGATCGGCCGCGGTATTACGGTCGCGTGTGCCGGTCCGACCGTGAGCAAACGTGCCCGCACGCTGTGCGAAGCGCTCTTGGGTGCGGTCGGCGAGGTGGCCTGGGTCGAGGACGAAGCATTGCTCGATCCGGTGACGGCGGTCTCGGGCAGCGGACCGGCTTACGTCTTCCTGCTGATCGAAAGCTTGGCGATGGCGGGTGAGGCGCAGGGTCTCGCGCCGGACCTTGCCCGTCGTTTGGCGATCGTCACCGTCGCTGGCGCCGGCGAGCTTGCGCGTGTCGCGGCGGAAACGCCGGCGCAGCTGCGCGAAGCGGTCACCAGCCCCGGCGGCACTACGCGCGCAGCGCTCGATGTGCTGATGGCCGAGGGCGGCCTCACTCGCCTCATCCGCGAGGCGGTCGCGGCGGCGACGCGGCGCTCGCGCGAATTGGCGCAATAAGGGTTTCGCCGCGAGGTTTGGCGCGCGGGACGGCTTGCGCTAAGCTGGCGTCATGGCGACGAGACGCAAAACCTCGCCCCGGCGTGCGACACCCCGCCGGGCTGCTGGCGGCGATGCCGAATCCCGCTTGGTCGAGGCGGCACTCAGTCTCGCAGGCCGCCAGGGCTGGCGGCGTACCACGCTGACCGACATCGCGCGCGAGGCCGGTCTGTCGTTGGCTGATCTGCACGCGCGATTGCGCTCGCGCGGCGCCATCCTGTCGGCGTGCCTCCGCCATTTCGACCAGATCGCGCTCGCCGGGCCGCCGGCCGACAAGAACGAGAAGCCGAAGGACCGCCTGTTCGATCTGTTGATGCGGCGGTTCGACGCGCTCAAGCCGCACCGCAAGGCGGTCCGCTCCATGGTCTGGGACAGCTTCGGCGATCCCGCAGCACTGCTGGCATTGCGTCGGATGCTGATTTCGATGGGCTGGATGTTCGAAGCGGCCGGCGTACCGACCGCCGGGCTGCCGGGCCTGGTGAAACGTCGCATTTTGGCGTTGGCCTATCTCTCCGTTCTCGTTGTGTTTCTGCGGGACGACAGCAAGGACCTCGGAAAAACCATGGCGGCATTGGATCGCCGGTTGTCGCTGATCGAGCCGTTCCTGGGGCTTTAGGCCGGTCGCGCCCGGCGCGCAATTTTGTTGCGCCGCAAAATCCTCTTGATTTGATCTTTTTGGCTCTTGACGCCCCTCTGGCGCGAGATCATATTCCCTATTGTGCAGTGCAGCATAAGGCTGCACTCCCCAACCGAGGACCCACACCATGGATGGCCGACAGACTTTCCTGGATACGGATTTCAGCAAGGCGTTTGCCGGCTTCACCCTGCCCGGCTTCGACGTCGAAGCAGTGCTCGCGAGCCAGCGCAAGAACATCGAGGCCTTGACCCAAGCGAATCAACTCGCCGTCGAGGGCGTGCAGGCAGTCGCGCGGCGTCAGGCCGAGATCGCCCGCGAAGCCATCGACGAGGCGTCGGCGGTGTTGCGCGAGATCGTCCAGCCGACGGCTCCCGAGGAGCGCGCCGCCAAGAACGCCGAGTTGCTGAAGCAGACGTTCGAGCGCGGTCTTGCCAACACGCGCGAGCTCACGCTGATGCTCGCCAAGGCCAACACCGAAGCGTTCGATGTTGTCGCCAAGCGCCTTGCGCAAGGCTTCGAGGAGATCCGTGACGAGGCGAAGAAGCGCGTCACGAAGTAACCGCATCGGCGCGGCTTCTCCGCGGAGGCCGTGACGGAGCTGAATGCGAAAAGGGCCGTCCACTCGATGGACGGCCCTTTTTGTTTGCGTCTTCAAACGAAGAGCGTCAGCCCGTCGGACGCCGTCTCGATACCGACGTTTGCCGTCTGTGCCAGCATGTCGGGATTCATATGCGTGAGGACCACGCGCTTGGCGCCGATCGACGGCAGCCGTGCAGCGAGCGTGCGCCAACTCAGATGGCCTGGGAGATCGCGCTCGAAGCTGCTGCACTCGCAGACGAACAGATCGGTGTTACGCGCTGCGTCGATCAGGGATTCGGTCCAGGCGGTGTCGCCGGAATAGGCGACGGTCTTGCCGTCGCATTCGATGCGCAGCGCGAAGCACGGCGCCCCAGCGGAATGCGCGGCCGGGTAGGGAGTCACCGCAAGTCCGGCGCGTTCGCGACGTACGCCCGCCCGATGCGTCGCGGTGTCGATGCCGAACTTGAGTGCGGCCGCGGCGGAGCCCGGGAACAATGCGTCGCGCAGCGCCGCGAGACGCGCCTCGAATCCCTCGGGTCCCCAGATGAACAAGGGCCGTCGGCGCTTGCTCATCAGCTGGGCATCGAGCAGGAGGAAGGGCAGGCCGCCGAAATGATCGCCGTGGAGATGGGTCAGCACGACGCCGTCGATCGCATCGAGATCGACCGCCGCGCGTTTCAACGCGACGAGCGCCGTTGCGCCGCAATCGATCAGAAACCGACAGCCGGCGCCGCGCACCAGAAAGCAGGTGTTGAAGCGGCCGCCGCTGCCGAAGGCGTCGCCGCTGCCGATGAAGGTCAATTCCATGCCGCTATTTCGGCAACCGGAGACGCGCGCGAAGGCCGCCATGCGGCGAATCCTCGAGCACGATCTCGCCGCCGTGGGCGCGCGCGACGTCGCGCGCGATGGCCAGGCCGAGGCCGGTGCCGCCGGTCTCGGGGTTGCGCGAGGGGTCGAGCCGGAAGAACGGCCGGAAAGCGGCTTCACGGTCGGCCGGCGGAATGCCCGGCCCGTCGTCGTCGACCAGCACCTCGACCAATGTCTTGCTCTCGATCACGGTGACCCAGACGTGCTTGCCGTAGCGTCGCGCGTTGGCGATGAGGTTGCCGAGGCAACGATGCATGGCATCGGGCCGCAACGGCAGCACGCAATCCTCCGGCAATGCCATCATCACCGGCGTGCCGGCGCGGCCCAATCCGGCGACCAGGGCGCGAATCAGCGCCACCAGATCGACTGGCCGGGTCTGCTCGCTGCCTTCGCCACGAGCGAAGTCGATATAGCCCTGGATCATCCGCTCCATCGCGGCAACGTCGGCCTTGAGATCGGCGACATGCGCTTCGTCCTTTTGCAGCTCGAGCGCCAACCGCATCCGGGTCAACGGCGTGCGCAAATCGTGCGATACGCCGGCCAGCATCTCCGTGCGCTGCGTGATCGCGCGCTGGATGCGATCGCGCATCCGCAGGAACGCCAGGCCGGTCTGGCGTACCTCGGTGGCGCCCTCGACCTTGAAGTTGGGCACGTCGCGGCCCTTGCCGAAATCGTCGACGGCGACGGCCAGCCGCCGGAGCGACTTGATCTGGTTGCGCATGAAGATGGAGGCGATCGCGAACAGCACCAGCGACGAGCCGACCATCCACATGATGAAAATGTACGTCGTCGGCGTGAACAATCGCTCGCGCGGCACCGTAACCTGGAGCACGCCGTCGCTGGTCTGGATCGAGACGAGAATGTCGCGCTCGTCGTATTCGCCGCCGATCTCGAAAGGCAGGCCGACGCTCTCGCCGACGGCGTGCGCCAGCGTTTCCTCGATACGCGACCCGTCGGTCTGGCGCATGCCCTTCGGCAGCATCTCGCCGGGATGGAACGCATAGAAGAGCTCGGTGTCGTCATCCGCGCGCCGGAAGATCGCGCTGCGCTGCTGATCGTTCGTCGCGATCGCCAGCGAGTCGAGCGTCAGGGCGATGTCGGCCGCGACCGAAGTCGATAGGCGCCGCGCGACCGTTTCCCAGTGCCTGTCGTAGAAGATCCAGGTCGCGATCGACTGCGCCAGCACCAGCGGCAGAATCAGGATCAGCAGCGAGCGGCCGTAGAGCGACCGCGGCAGCATGCGCTTGAACCAGCGCCGATGACTGTCGAGGCCGAGCGCGCGCCGCGCCGCCAGGTCCGAAAACAGCTCGAGCCCGTCTTCGCCGCGCTCAATCCGGCTTGAGGACATAGCCCGTTCCTCGGACCGTCTGTAGGTAGCGCGGGAAGCGCGGATCGCGTTCGATCTTGCGCCGCAGCCGCGTTACCTGGACATCGACGGCACGCACGTTGCCGCCCAGCTGAGTCGCCTCGGCCAATGTCTCGCGTGACATAGCTTCGCCAGGCTGCGCCGCGAGGGCGGCAAGCAGCGACTGCTCGGCGCTGGTCAGCCGCACCGGCTCTCCGCCCCGCAGCAGCTCGCCGCGCCGCAGATCGAGGCGGTATTCGCCCAACCGCAGCACCGCCACGCGCTCGGATTCGGAAGCCGCACGCTGCAGGACATTGCGGATGCGCAAGACCAGCTCGCGCGGCTCGAACGGCTTGGTCAGGTAATCGTCGGCACCGCGCTCGAGGCCATCGACGCGATCGGCGGCTTCAGCCTTGGCGGTCAGCAGCAGGATGGGAATGCGGCTCACGGCGCGCAAGCTCGCGGTGAGCTGAAAACCGTCCTCGCCCGGCATCATCACGTCGACCACGAGCAAGTCGAAGGCGATACCGTCCAGCTTGCGCCGCGCCTCGGCGGCGTCGCCGGCGGTCGTGACGCGAAATCCCTGGTCGGTGAGATAGCGGCGCAGCAGGTCTCTCAGCCGCGCATCATCGTCGACGACCAGGAGATGGGGCTCCGTGGCGTCCATGGCCTCAGTATAAGCCTTCATCGCCGCCGAATCACGCGCCGGTCAACGCGGCGCTTCGCTGCGACGGGCGACGCGCGTGCGATCCTCTTCGCTCGACATGATGTGGAACATGACCTTGCGGAAGCCGTCGACTGCTTGCGCGCCTGCCTCGCGATACGCGCGGGCAATGCGCTGACGCTGGTTCTCGGACAGCTGCCGTTCGAGCTCGACGCCCTTCTCGGTCAGTTCGAGCAGCCGACGCCGGCGATCGCTGCTGCCCGGCGACTGCCGAATGAAACCCTGCCGCACGAGCTGGCCGAGGACGCGCGACAGGCTCTGCTTGGTGATGCGCAGGATCGCCAGCAGCTCGCTCACGCTCATTTGCGGATGGCGGCCGACGAAATAGATCACGCGGTGATGGGCGCGGCCGAAGCTGTAGCGCGCCAGCATCGCGTCCGGTTCCGCGGTGAAATCGCGGTAGGCGTAATAGAGCAGCTCGATGGCCTGCCGCAATTCCTCCTCGCGGAGAAACAGCGGGTTGGCCGGAGATTTTACGTCAGCCATGTTGACTTATATTCGCCGAAACCGTTATATCGAAGCGTTTCCTCTCGGCCATAATTGCACATAATCGGCCTGGGCGATGCAGGTGCGGGGCGCGGCCTTTATCGTCTATCGTTCGAGAACAAAATGCCCCGGGAACGCACCTAGGAATCGCCATGGCAGCCAGCCTCATCCCCTACGACGACCGCGACGGCTTCATCTGGTTCGACGGCAAGTTGGTGCCGTGGCGCGACGCCAAGGTGCACGTCCTCACCCACGCACTCCATTACGCCAGCGCGGTGTTCGAAGGCGAGCGCGCCTACGGCGGCACCATCTTCAAGCTGCGCGAGCACAGCCAGCGGCTGATCGATTCCGGGCGGATCCTCGGATTTGAGATTCCGTGGACGCGCGACCAGATCGAGACGGCATGCAACGCCGCGGTGAAAGCGCAGAACATCAAGGACGGCTACGTCCGTCCGATCGCGTGGCGCGGTCCGGAGCAGATGGGCGTTTCCGCCCAACAGACGAAAATTCACATGGCCGTCGCGACGTGGGACTGGGGCACATATTTCGCACCCGAAGCGCGGCTCAAGGGCATCCGCATGGCTTGGGCGAAGTGGTCACGCCCGGCACCGAACACCGCGCCGACCAAGGCCAAGGCCACGGGCCTCTACATGATCTGCACGCTCTCGAAGCACGCTGCCGAAGCCGAAGGCTACGAGGACGCCCTGATGCTCGATTGGCGCGGACAGATCGCCGAGGCGACCGGCGCCAATATCTTCCTCGCCATCGACGGCAATCTCCATACGCCGACGCCGGACTGTTTCCTCGACGGCATCACGCGCCGGCACGTCATCGGCCTGGCGCGAACGCGGCAGATCAAGGTGATCGAACGCGCGATCATGCCTGACGATCTCGCCAAGGCGCAGGAAGTGTTCTTGACCGGCAGCGCCGCCGAGATCACGCCGGTGCGCGAGATCGGCCAATACAAATTCACGCCCGGCGCGATAACCAAGCAGCTGATCGAGGATTTCGATCGCTCGGTGCGCGAGGCCGAAAAGGCCAGCGCGGCCTAAGGCGTATTAGCCCTTCGCCCAGCGCTTCGCGGCCTGCTCGTCGCTGTCCTGGGCCTCGATCCAGCGCGCGCCCTGCGGCGTCTCTTCCTGCTTCCAGAACGGTGCCTTGGTCTTGAGCCAATCGACCAAGAATTCGTTGGCGGCAAACGCCGCCGCGCGGTGCGCCGCCGCCGTCACCACCAGCACGATGCGCTCGCTCGGCAGCAGCCGGCCGAAGCGATGGACGATCAGCGATGCCTCGAGTTGCCAGCGCTCGTTGGCTTCGGCCTCGATGGCGGCAAGCTCGTCCTCGGTCATGCCCGGATAATGCTCGAGCGTCATCGCCGTAATCGCATCGGTTCCGGCCGCGCGCACCGTACCGACGAAGGTGACGACGGCGCCGATCGTCGTCTTGCCGCGCACGAGATTTTCAATCTCGCGGCCGACGTCGAAATCCTCGCGTTGCACGCGGATCATGCGCGCCTCAACCGCCGGTCACCGGCGGAAACAGCGCCACCTCGTCGCCCGGCATGAGCGCGAAGTCCCAGCCGACATGGCGCCGATTGACCGCAACGCGGAGGGTCCGGCGGTCCCTCAGCGCCTCGGCGAAGCCGGGTCCGCGGGTCTTGAGCCACTCGACCAGCGCTGCGGGCGTGGCAATGCCGGCCGGCGGGTCGAGCGTCTCCTCGGTCTTGCCGATCTTGCTCTTGAGCCAGGCGAAATAGAGGAGCCGCATGAGGCTGACTTAGGCTCTCGCGCCGGGCGGCGCAAGGCTCACGCGATGACCTCGCTGAACGGCAGGAAATCGACCGCGCCGCCGAGCTCGACGTGGCTCAACCCTTCGGGAATCTCGACGAGGCCGTCGGATTCCACCATCGAGGTCAGGATGCCGGCGCCGTCGCGCGGAAACTTTTCGGCGACCCAGCCGGCGTCGCCGTGTTTCAGCCGTGCCCGCAGATATTCGGTGCGGCTGCCCTTCTTGTCATAGGCGAATCCCGAGGTGACGCGGAACAGCCGCGGCGGCGCATCGTCGGCGCCCGACAGCAGCAGCACCAGCGGCCGCGCCAGCAGCAGGAACGTCACCATAACCGCCACGGGATTGCCGGGCAGGCCCATGAACGGCACGCGGCCGATTTGTCCCATCGCCACCGGCCGGCCGGGCTTGATCGCCAGGCGCCAGAAATGCAACTGGCCCAGCGCCTCGATCGCGGCCCTGACGTAATCCTCTTCGCCGGTCGACATGCCGCCCGAGGTGAGCACCAGGTCGTGGCCCTGCGCCGCCTCGACGAGCGCGGCGCGGACCGCGTCGAGACTGTCGGGCAGGATACCGAGGTCGGTCACCACGCAGCTCAATCCCTCGAGCAGCGCGCGCAGCGTGTAGCGGTTCGAGTCGAAGATCGCGCCCGGCGGCAATTCGCCGCCCGGCTCGCGCACCTCGTCGCCGGTCGAAAAGATCGCGACGCGCAGCTTGCGCCGGACCGTGAGCGCCGTCAGGCCGAGCGAAGCGGTCAGGCCGATCTCTTGCGGCCGCAAGCGTCGGCCGGCGGCGAGCACGGTTGTGCCGCGCTTCACGTCCTCGCCGGCGAAGCGGCGATTGGCGCCGCGCTTGATCCCGGGCGGCAGCGTCACCTTGCCATCGACGACGCGGCAATCCTCCTGCATCAGGACGGTGTCGGCGCCGGCCGGCATCTGCGCACCGGTGAAGATGCGGATCGATTCGCCGCGTGCGACAGGCCGGCCGAGCGGATGGCCGGCGGCGGCGCGTCCGCCGATCGGCAGGATCGTCGGCTCGCTCGGCTTGAGATCATCGAAATTGACGGCGTAGCCGTCGACGGCGGCGTTGTCGTGCGGCGGCACGTCGCGCGTGGCAACGACCGGCGCGGCCAGAATGCGCCCGCGGCCCTCACTCAGCCCGACCGTTTCGATTTCGGTGACGGGATGGACCTTGGACTTGAGTATCGCAAGCGCCTCGCCGGCGGACATCAGTTGTCCGCCGAAGGCGAAACAATCATCGCTCAGTTGCGCCATGGAACATCGGCTCGATGCGGCAGCGATCGAGAATGAAGTGCGCGATGCCCTCGACGTCGTCGATGTCGAGTTGCGGCAACGGACAGCCGGCGATCCGCTGGTCGCTGGCCACCGCGACGATGCTCTTCTGATCGGGGAACATGAGCGGCTTGCCGACCAGGGCACGATAGACCTCGAGTTTGGGGAAGTCCTCGGCCTTGAATCCCTCGACCAAGATAAGATCGACCGGCGTCATCTGGCGCAGCAACATATCGAGCGTCGGCTCCGGCGCGCCGCGATGCTCATGCATGAGCGCCCAGCGCTGCGACGAGGCGACCATGACCTCGGTCGCGCCTTCCTTGCGGTGGCGCCACGAATCCTTGCCGGGTTGATCGATGTCGAAGTCGTGATGGGCGTGCTTCACGGTCGAGACGGTGAGTCCGCGGCCGATCAATGCCGGCAGCAGCCGCGTCAGCAACGTCGTCTTGCCGCTGCCGCTCCAACCGGCGAGCCCGAAAATCCGCATGGCCGGACTGCTCACGTCGCGCTCGGTTTTGCCGTCTTGATTGACGGACCCTGTGGCACCGGGCGGTTGATGTGGTTCAAGCCGGCGCGCAGATAATCGTATCCCGTCTTCACCGTGAGCACCGCTGCGATCCACAGCAGGAACTCGCCGATGGCGCGCACGTGGATCGCCGCGGGACCGGCGTCGCCGACGAGTAGAATGCCGATCGCCAGCATCTGGATGAAGGTCTTCCACTTGGCCAGCTTCGACACCGGCATGCCGACGCGCAGGCCGGCGAGATGCTCGCGGAGGCCCGAGACCATGATCTCGCGCGTCAGGATGACCAGCGCGGGCAAAATGCTCATCGCCGAAAGCCGGTCGTAGACCGCCAGCATGAACAAGGTCGTTGCAACCAAGAGCTTGTCGGCCACCGGATCGAGGAAGCGGCCGAGCTCGGATTGCTGCTCCCACAACCGCGCCAGCCGGCCATCGAGCCAATCCGTGACAGCCGCCACGCTGAAGATGGCACAGCCGAGCCACGGCCCGAGCGGTGCCGCGAGATAGAACGTCGCAATGACCAGGGGAATGGCAACGATCCGCGACAGGGTCAGCAGATTGGGCAGCGTCGTCAGCATGGTGTCCTGAGCGGATAACCGGGTACCGATTCAATCATCCCGCCGGTGCTCGGCTCCGAGTTTAGCCCTCGGCATGGAAATGATCATAAATCTTTTTTGCGACGATTTTGCTGATTCCGGCGACGCGTTCGAGATCAGTCAGGCCGGCGGCCGCAACCGCGCGTGCCGAGCCGAAATGATGCAGCAGGGCGCGCTTGCGTGCCGCGCCGATGCCGACGATTTCGTCGAGCGGCGAAGCGCCGATCGCCCGGGTGCGCTTGCTGCGATGGGCGCCGATGGCGAAACGATGAGCCTCGTCGCGCAGGCGCTGGAGAAAGTAGAGCACGGGGTCCCGGGGATCGAGGCTCAGCGGCGGCTTGCCGGCGCGGAAGAAGCGCTCGCGTCCCGCGTCGCGCTCGGGCCCCTTGGCGACGCCAACCAGCGGCACATCGTTGATTCCGAGATCGGTCAGAGCCTGGCTCGCGGCGGTGAGCTGCCCCTGGCCACCGTCGATCAGCACGAGGTCGGGAAAGCCGCTGCGGTCGGGGTTTTCCCTCAGCGCACGGGAAAAGCGGCGGCCGAGCACCTCGCGCATCATAGCGTAATCGTCGCCCGGCGCGATCGGGTCCCGGATGGTGAACTTGCGGTAGGCATTCTTGATGAAGCCTTCCGGCCCCGCGACGATCATCGCACCCATCGCGTGCGCGCCCTGAATATGGCTGTTGTCGTAGACCTCGATTCGCTGCGGCGGCGCGTCGAGTCCGAAGGTTTCGGCGACGCCTTCGAGCAGCCGGCGCTGCGCCGAGCTTTCGGCGAGGTGGCGGCCGAGCGCTTCGCGCGCGTTGAGCAGCGCGTGCGCGACCAGCTTGCGCTTGTCGCCGCGCTCGGGCGCGACGATCTCGACCCGGCGGCCGGCACGCGCGCCCAGCGCCTCGGCCAGGAGCGACGTCTCGGTCGGGCGATGGCTGACAAGGATCTGAGGAGGCGGCGGCTTGTTGTCGTAGAACTGACCGAGGAACGCGCCCATCACCTCGGCCGGCTCGAGATGGCGGGCATGCGCGGGGAAATACGCCCGGTTGCCCCAGTTTTGGCCGGCGCGAAAGAAGAACACCTGGATCGAGCTGTCGCCACCCGCCTGATGCAGCGCGATGACGTCGGCGTCACCCAGCCCTTCGAGATTGATGTCCTGTCGACCCTGCACCTGCGTCAGCGCGCGGATACGGTCGCGGATCACCGCTGCGCTCTCGTATTCCTTGCGATCGGACAACTCTTGCATGTGCTGCGCGAGGCGAGCTTGAACCTCCTGGCTCCGGCCGGACAAGAAACCGCGGGCTTCGGTCACGAGACGCTCGTAGCCGGCCTGATCGATGCGGCCGGTGCACGGCGCGCTGCAGCGCTTGATCTGATAGAGCAGGCACGGTCGCGTGCGTGCGGCGAAGACGCTGTCCGAGCACGAGCGCAGCAGGAAGGCGCGCTGCAACGCGATGAGCGTACGATTGACCGCGCCGGCGGAGGCAAATGGCCCGAAATAGTCGCCCTCCGGACCGCGCGCACCGCGATGTTTGGTGAGCTGTGGGAAGGGATGATCGCCCGTCAGATGGATGTAAGGAAACGACTTGTCGTCGCGCAGCAGCACGTTGTAGCGCGGCGTCAGGCGCTTGATCAGGTTGCACTCGAGCAGCAGCGCCTCGACCTCGGTATGCGTGATGGCGATTTCGAGCGCATGCGTTTCCGCCACCATGCGTTTCAGGCGCACGGGCAGGCCGTTGACGTTGGCATAGTTGGCGACGCGGTTCTTGAGATTAGCCGCCTTGCCGACGTAAAGCGCTTCGCCCTTGGCATCGAGCATGCGGTAGACGCCGGGCGCCGGCGGCATGGTCTTGAGCGCCGCACGAATGACGCCGACGCCGCGCGCCAGGTTGCCGGGCGGCGGCGCGGTTGCTTCCGCGTGCTCGTCCGCTTCGAACGCGTCCGTCATCGCGCGTGCATTTCCGTGCGCAGGCTGCGGTGATATCCACGAAAGATGTGCATAAGTTTGTACATAAGGATCGACCGCATCGTTCGCCTAACGATCAAATCTAGGATCTGACCGCTTTGCCCAAAAAATCGGCAAAGACGCCAGCGATTTGTTTTTACATGGCGTTTCCGGCGCAAACTGTAAACTCCGCGTAACAGCAAGGAAACAAAGGCCTTTGCGCCACACAACTGCCACATCGTTCGCGGGCTGTTGACAACTAGCGGGCGCCCGTACGTCACCGGACGAATCGAAAAATTCCTCACGCGCCAGAAACTTAGCGCGATTGTGACAGCCTTTCTGGTCGATCATGACAACGCCCGACGACGATCGTCTGCATTGTTGAAAATTCTTGTTACTCGCTCGCCAGCGGAACGCGGCTGGTTGGCGCCCAGTTCAGATGCTGGCCGCCATCGAGTGCGATCATCTGTCCGGTCATCGCCGGCGATTCCAGGATGAACATCACCGCGCGCGCGATCTCGTCCGGCGACGTGCCACGCTGCAACGGCAGCAGCTCGACTTGCCGGCGGAACTGCTCGTCGCTCTGGCGCGGGCTGGGCAGCGTTGGTCCGGGCCCAATGCCGTTGACGCGAATGCGCGGCGCCAGCGCAAGTGCCATGGTTTGGGTGAGCGTCCACAGCGCGGCCTTGCTGACCGTATAAGAAACGAAATACGGCGTCAGGTTCCAGACGCGCTCGTCGAGGATATTCACGACCGATCCGTCGGCGTCAGCCGGAAGCTGCTGCGCGAATTTCTGCATCAGCACGAACGGAGCGCGCAAATTGGTCTCAATATGGCGATCCCAGCTCGCGCGCGTCACCGTCATCGCGTCGTCGCGCTCGAATACAGAAGCATTGTTGACCAGCAGCGTCAGCGGGCCGATCGCATCGATGGCGCGCGGCACAAGACTCGTGACTTCGGCCTCGCGCGTCAGGTCGGCGGCGAGGGCCGTCGCCCGACGTTCATGCTGCTTGATCTCGGCGGCGAGGGCTTCGGCGTCGTCGCGCGAGCCGCCGTAATGCACGGCAACGTCCCAGCCGTGGGCCGCGAGCGTCAGCGCGATCGCACGCCCGATGCGCCGGGCGCCGCCGGTGACCAGCGCGCTGCGACCGCTCATCAATATCGCTCGCGCGTCCGGCGGTTTTTCGCCGCCTTAGCCTTGGCCAGCGCCTTGGCCGAGGTGCCGGCGCGGCCGCCGGTCGATCGGCCGCGCGGCGCCGCCGACAGGCCCGGACTGCCGATGCCGAGATGGAAGTCCTCGAGCCGGCGGATCTCGTCGCGGAGCCGCGCCGCCTCCTCGAATTCGAGATTGGCCGCCGCCGCCTGCATGCGGCTTTCGAGGTCGGCGATCACCGCCTGGAGGTTGTGCCCCTGATAATGAAGCGCCGTGTCCTCGCCGGTCTCGACGGTGACGTGGTCCTGCTCGTAGACGCTTTCGAGGATGTCGGAGATCGCGCGCTTGACGCTCTCGGGCGTGATGCCGTGCGTTGCGTTATAGGCCTGCTGCTTCTCGCGCCGACGATTGGTCTCCTCGATCGCGGCTTTCATGCTCTCGGTGGTGCGGTCGGCATAGAGGATGGCGCGGCCTTCGACGTTACGTGCGGCGCGGCCGATGGTCTGGATGAGGGCCGTGCGCGACCGCAGATAGCCCTCTTTGTCGGCGTCGAGGATGGCGACCAGTGCGCATTCCGGAATGTCGAGGCCCTCGCGCAGCAGGTTGATGCCGACCAGCACGTCGAACACGCCCAGCCGAAGGTCGCGGATGATCTCGATGCGCTCCAGCGTATCGACGTCCGAGTGCATGTAGCGCACGCGGATGCCGTTCTCGTGGAAATACTCGGTCAGCGCCTCGGCCATGCGCTTGGTCAGCGTTGTCACCAGCACGCGCTGGCCTTTCTTGGCGCAATCGCGGCATTCGGCCATCAGGTCGTCGACCTGCGTTTCGACCGGCCGGATGACCGGCACCGGATCGACCAGTCCGGTCGGCCGCACCACCTGCTCGACGAAGACGCCTTGCGTGCGGCCGAGCTCCCACGGCCCCGGCGTCGCCGAGACGCATACGGTCTGGCCGCGCATCACGTCCCATTCCTCGAATTTCAGCGGCCGGTTGTCGATGCAGGAGGGTAGGCGGAAGCCGTATTCCGACAGGGTGAATTTGCGCGCGTAGTCGCCTTTGTACATGCCGCCCACTTGCGGGATGGTGACGTGGCTTTCGTCGACGAAGACCAGGCAGTCCTCGGGCAGGTACTCGAAGAGGGTCGGCGGCGGCTCGCCCGGCGCCCGGCCGGTGAGGTAGCGTGAATAATTCTCGATGCCGGCACAGCTGCCGGTCGCCTGCATCATCTCGAGGTCGAAAGTCGTGCGCTGCTCGAGGCGTTCGGCCTCCAAGAGCTTGCCCTGGTCGCGGAATTCCTCGAGCCGCAGCTTCAGGTCGCGCTTGATCTGTTCGATCGCCTGATAAAGCGTCGGCTTCGGCGTGACGTAGTGGCTGTTGGGATAGATCTTGATCGACTCGATCGCTGCGGTCTTCTCGCCGGTGAGCGGGTCGAATTCATGGGTGGCTTCGATCTCGTCGCCAAAGAGCGACAAGCGCCACGCGCGGTCCTCGTAGTGCGCCGGATAGATCTCGACCGTGTCGCCGCGCACCCGGAAGGTGCCGCGCGCGAAATTGGCGTCGTTGCGCCGGTATTGCAGCTCGACCAGCCGGGCGAGCAGGTCGCCGCGCGCAACGCGCTCGCCGGCGGTGAGCGTGAAGGTCATCTCGGAATAAGTCTCGACCGACCCGATGCCGTAGATGCAGGACACCGAGGCGACGATGACGGTATCCCGTCGTTCGAGGATCGCCCGAGTTGCGGAGTGCCGCATGCGGTCGATCTGCTCGTTGATCGAGGATTCTTTCTCGATATAGGTGTCGGTGCGCGGAACGTAGGCCTCGGGCTGGTAATAGTCGTAGTACGAGACGAAATACTCGACGGCGTTCTCCGGGAAGAAGCTCCTCATCTCGCCGTAGAGCTGCGCCGCCAGCGTCTTGTTCGGCGCGAGGATCAGCGCCGGCCGCTGCGTCGCGGCGATCACATGCGCCATGGTAAAGGTCTTGCCTGAGCCGGTGACGCCGAGAAGCACTTGGTCGCGCGCGCTCTCGCGGATGCCGAGAACAAGCCCAGCGATCGCCTGCGGCTGGTCGCCCGCCGGGCGGAACTCGGACTGGATGGCGAAGCGCCGGCCCTGGTCGGCAAGCGGCCGGTCGACGGTCAGCAACGGTGCGGGCATGGCCCCCTAAGATAAGGGCTTGCCCGGCCCGATGCCAGACGGGCTAGGCGGCGAAACGTTCGCTGGCTGGACGCCAGCCTATCCGCGCGAGTACCTCACGCAGCGCGACCAGCGCGACAAGCCACGCCGCATCGAGTGCCGCGAGTTGCGCCACGGTGGCGGGCGCGAACGCCGCCAACTCGCCGGTCGCCGTGCCGACCAACGCCAACGCCGCCTCGTAGACGACGAAGGCGACGGCAAAGGCGAGCACGAGACGGACCCCGCGCGGCAAGTCGAGCCGCACAACCGCGGAAGCGGCCAAGGTTGCGACGAGCGCGGCGCCGCCGATGGCGACACCCCATCCGACGCTGTGAACGTCCAGCGGATAGCCGAGAAGCATCACGCCGACCGCTTGGTTGGCGAGCCAGATCAACGCCACGGTCGCGAGCGCGGTTCCGCGCCGTTCGCTCTCGGCCAGGATCGCCGCGAACGCCGCGAATGGCGTGACGCAGGCGAGCGCCCAGCTGCCGCCGACGGCGGCGACGGCCAGCAGCGCAGGCCACAGCCAATGGTGCACCGGCGACGGCAGGGCGGAGGATGACGTGGTCATGGTTCGATCCTTTGGTTGGGACGATTCTAGGGCTTTCGCGCCGTCCGATCAATTCGCACTCCCGGCAGGCGCGCCGCCCCAAGAGACGCGGATGCCGGCAATGGCGCCCAACGAGGGCTGCAGGAAGCCGATCGGGTCCTGGTAGTGGTGGTCCAGCAGGTTGTTGATGCGACCGAAAAACGTGGTGTTGGCGTTGATGCGATACTCGGCCGCGAGATCGACGAGGGTGTAAGGCGCCGCCTGAGCCGTGAAGATCGTCGCGTTGTCCCGCGTCGAATCGAGCCAGGTGCCGACATAAATGATCTCGGCGGTCAGGGTCAGAGGCGCGATCGGCACCCAGCTGGCATCGAGGCTCGCCTTGTTCTTCGGGCGACGGAGCAGCGCCGATCCCGTATTGTCGCTGCGTGCCACGGTATAGGTGTAATCGGCGCGGAGGTCGACGGTGGGTATCGGCTTCACCGCGACGAAGGACTCGACGCCGTAAGTTGTCGCCTGGTTGATGTTGATGTTCTGGAACGGCGCCGTCGGCGCGAAGGTGATCAGGTCGTGGATGCTGTTGTGGAAATACGTCGCGCCGATGCGGAGTTTCTCGGCGAGTAACGGCTGCTCGAAGCCGGCGTCCCAACCGCGGCTTTTCTCCGGTTGGAGATTGGGATTGGCGGAAGCGCCGACGAAGAGTTGCGTCAGGACCGGCGCCTTGAACCCGGTGCCATAGCTTGCCTTGAGCTGCGTGTCCGTGACGGGCACGAGATAGGCCGGTGCGAGCCGCCAGGTCGTGGCCTGACCGAAGCTGCTGTTGTCGTCAACGCGCACCGAAGCGGTGCCGAACAGGTGCGGCAGGATCGGAGCGTGCAGCTCGGCGAATCCCGCACGGTCGCGCACGGACGGTGTGAGCCCGAGATTCGCCAGTCGGTCCGTGTCGTCTTCGAGCCCGGCCACGACAGTCCGGTCAGCGCCGAGATGCACCGTGCCTTGCCAATTCAGCTTGGTGCGGTCGCCAGAAAAGGTCGAAGGCACGTTCGCCGGATCGACGTCGGTATTGCTCCGCGTGTAGTGGGTGTAGGCGATGCCGAATTTGTTCTCGAGCGTGCCGTCGAACGACAGGAGCTTGGCTTCGCCGCGGGTGAAGAACGCGTGCTCCTGCTGCGTCGCCTGGGTGCCCTCGGGCACGCCGGTGAAGGGCGCCACCGAGAACGTGTCCGTCGTGTTGCGCAGGAGGGAATCGATATAACGCCCGACGAAGTTGACGCTGAAATTATCCGTCAGATCGACACCCGCCTTGCCCGAGAAGGTCTTGTTGCTGGCGAAATCGTTGTTCCGCGCCTCGCCGGCTGCCAGCAGGTCGCTCGGCGTCACCGGCAGGTCGGCGGTCCGCAGGTGCACGACGTTGAAATCGTAGTTGGCGCGGCCCTCAGAGCCGCTGGCGCCGGCGGCCTGGTTGAAAGTGGCAAAGGATCCGCCCTCGGTCATGGCGTTGAATTTGGCCGGCCCCGATCCCTGCTTGGTGATGATGTTGATGACGCCGCCGATCGCGTCCGAGCCATAGAGGCCGCTCTGCGGCCCGCGCAGGACCTCGATCCGCTCGATGTCCCAGGTCGGGATCTGGCTGAAATCGAATGCGCCGGCCGGCGTACTTGGGTCGCTGACGTCGATGCCGTCGACCAGCACCTTGGTGTGGTTGGAATTGGTGCCGCGGATGAAGACCGAGGTCTGGCCGCCCAGCCCGCCGGTCTGCACGACGTTGAGGCCCGGAACGTCCTTGAGCGCGTCGGGCAGCGTGCGCTCCTGCTTGCGCGCGATGTCGTCGGCGGTGATGACCGTAACGTCGCCGCCGAGTTCGGCGGACGGCGTCGGAACGAGTGTCGGCGTGACGACGATCGGCGCCATCGTGCCGAAGGCCGATGTATCCTGCTGGGCCAGGGCATAAGACGCGGGAAAGGCGGCAAGCAGCGTAACGACAATGGCCAACGCCGACGCGCGGCGCGGCGAAAACGAAGCAAGGTTGGACATGGTGGACTCGCGGTGGTGGCACGTCACCGCGAACTGAAGTCGACCGCAGACGCGTTTCCGCTCCTGTCGGTCGGTCTCCCATCGGTGCACCCCGCCCGACGCGCTCGCGCGTGACCACGGTCGGTGGCAGGTCTCCTGGCTCGCGGGTCTCAGCTTGGACCGGCCTTCCCGGCGGCTGTCGCCGCCAGTGGCGTCATTTGGTCCGCGCTCGCCGCTTACAGTTGCGGGGGCAGCCGCGGCATTGCGCGTCTCGCGACGCGCGCACCGCATTCCCTTTTGATCCCCGAAATGGGAACCACCGGCGGTGAAAGTGCGGGCAAGATCGGATTCAAGTCAAGCGGCACGCGCCGAAATCGCTCATGCCCGGCATTGCGCGGTGCAGCATGACCGGTTAGCTTGGCCGCATGACGACGACACTCGCCGAAACCAAGCCCACCGCGCCGCTCGCTGCACGCCTCGCGCGTATCAAGCCGTCGCCGACCATCGCGGTGACCGACAAGGCGCGTCGTCTCAAGGCTGCCGGTCGCGACATCGTCGGCCTCGGTGCCGGCGAGCCTGATTTCGACACGCCGCAGAACATCAAGGACGCGGCGAAACGGGCCATCGACAAGGGCGAAACCAAATACACCGCGGTCGAAGGCACGCCCGCGCTGAAGCAGGCGATCGTCGCCAAGTTCAAGCGCGAGAACGCGCTCGACTACGCGCCGGACCAGATCATCGTCGGCGCCGGCGGCAAGCAGGTGCTGTTCAACGCGCTGCTGGCGACGATCAATCCCGGCGACGAAGTGGTGGTGCCGGCGCCTTACTGGGTGTCGTATCCCGACATCGTGAATCTGTGCGAAGGCACGCCGGTCGCGGTGACCGGGCCGGAGAACAACGGCTTCAAGATCCGGCCGGAGGAGCTCGAGGCCGCGATCACCAAGCGCACCAAGTGGCTCATCCTCAACTCGCCGTCGAATCCGTCGGGCGCGGCCTACACGGCGAAGGAACTCAAGGCGATTGCCGACGTCCTGATGCGCCATCCGCAGGTCTGGGTGCTGAGCGACGATATTTACGAGCACCTGACGTACGGTGACTTCAGGTTCGCCACCATCTGCAATGTCGAGCCGCGGCTCTATCCGCGCACGCTCACGCTCAACGGCTTCAGCAAGACCTATTGCATGACCGGCTGGCGCCTCGGCTATGCCGGCGGGCCGAAGGATCTCATAGCGGCGATGGCCGCGCTGCAGTCGCAATCCACCACCAACGCGAGCTCGATCAGCCAGGCGGCGGGTGTCGAGGCGCTCAACGGGCCGCAGGACTTCATCGCGCGCCACAACAAGATCTTCCAGGAGCGGCGCGACCTCATCGTCGCCGGTCTCAACCGCTGCGCCGGATTGCGCTGCGCCGTGCCGGAAGGCGCATTCTACGTTTATCCCTCCTGCGCCGGCACCATCGGTAAGACGACGCCGCAAGGCAAGACGATCAAGACCGACGGCGATTTCGTCGACTACCTGCTCGAGGCTGAGGGCGTCGCGGTGGTGCAGGGCGAGGCGTTCGGCCTGTCGCCCTATTTCCGCATTTCCTACGCGACCTCGACCGAGGCGCTGACCGAGGCCTGCAAGCGCATCGGGCGCGCCTGCGCCGCCCTGAAATAGCCGTTCCCGGCCCGTCGCGAATTTGGGCTAAGATTTCTTCGCGACACCGTCGTGGAGGATCGCCATGAAGCTCAATCCGGCGCAGATCGCCGAATTCGAGGAGCAAGGCTATCTTTTCCTGCCGAGCGTCTTCTCGACGGAAGAGATGGCGTTGGTGCACGACGAGCTGCCCAGGATTTTCGCGCAGGATCGGTCCGAGGTAATTCGCGAGAAGGGCTCGAGCGCGCCGCGCAGCGCATTCTACGTTCAGACGTGGAATCCGGTGTTCGCGCTGTTGGCGCGCCATCCGCGACTGGTCGAGCCGGGCAGGCAGCTTCTCGGCTCCGACAAGCTCTACATGCACCAGTTCAAGATCAACGCCAAGGCGGCGTTCGACGGCGCGGTATGGCAGTGGCACCAGGACTACGCCACCTGGTTCAACGACGACGACATGCCGACGCCGCGGGCGATGAACGTCGCGCTGTTCATCGCCGAAGCGAACGAGTTCAACGGCCCGCTGATGTTCATCCCGAAGAGCCATCGCAACGGCCGCCTCGCCGCGAGCCATGACGTGACGACCACAAGCTATCCGCTGTGGACGTGCGACAACGAGACCATCGCGCGGCTCGTCGCCGAGGGCGGCATTGTCGCGCCCAAGGGGCCGCCGGGCTCGCTACTGCTGTTTCACGGCAATCTCGTCCATGCCTCGGGCTCGAACCTGACGCCGTGGTCGCGCTGGATTCTCTATCTCTCGCTCAACCGCTGCGACAACGCGATCCGACGCCTCAAGCGACCGACCTGGATCGCCAATCATGACTTCACGCCGATCGAACTGGCCTCGGACAACTGCCTGATCGAATTCGCGCGGCACCGGCGCACGGCGGCGGAGTAGGGCCGATGAACCTGCATCGCCTGTTGCAGGAACGCGCGGCTGGCGGTCGGCCGGTGCGCGTCGGCCTGATCGGCGCCGGCAAGTTCGGCTCGATGTTCCTCGCCCAGGCACGGCGCACGCCCGGCCTCCATATCCTCGGCATTGCCGACCTGTCGCCGCAGCGCGCGCGCGACAACCTGGCACTGGTCGGCTGGCCGGCGGAAGCGTCGAGCGCGCGCTCGCTGGGCGAGGCCGTCGATCGCGGCACGATCTGGATCGGCGACGACGCGCTCGCGTTGATCGGCCATACCGCGGTCGAGGTCATCGTCGACGCCACCGGCAATCCGGCGGCGGGCATCGCGCACGCGACCGCGGCGATCGCGCACGGCAAGCACATCGTCATGGTCAACGTCGAGGCTGACGCTCTGGCCGGACCGATGCTGGCCCGCGCCGCGCAGGCGAAAGGCGTGGTCTACAGTCTCGCTTACGGCGATCAGCCGGCGCTCATCGCCGAGCAGGTCGATTGGGCACGGACCGCCGGCTTCGACGTCGTCGCCGCCGGCAAGGGCACCAAATATCTGCCGGCCTATCACCAATCGACGCCGGAGACGGTGTGGTCGCATTACGGCCTGACCGCCGAGCAGGCGAAGCGCGGCGGCATGAACGCGCAGATGTTCAATTCCTTCCTCGATGGCACCAAGTCGGCGATCGAGATGGCGGCGGTGGCCAATGCCACCGGCCTGACGCCGGCACCCGACGGCCTCGCGTTCCCGCCTTGTGGCGTCGACGACCTGCCGACCGTGCTGCGACCCGCGGCGGCCGGCGGCCAACTGCACCACAAGGGCCAAGTCGAAGTGGTGTCGTCGCTGATGCGCGATGGCCAGCCGGTGTTCCGCGATCTGCGCTGGGGTGTCTACGTCGTGTTCGAAGCCGCGTCGGATTACGTCGAGCGCTGCTTCGCCGAGTACGGTCTCAAGACCGATCCGTCCGGCCGGTACGCCGCGCTCTACAAGCCCTATCACCTCATCGGGCTCGAGCTCGGGATTTCGGTGGCGAGCGCCGCGTTGCGCCACGAGCCAACCGGCGCGCCGCGCGGCTTCCATGCCGACGCGGTCACGGTCGCCAAGCGTGATCTCGTTGCCGGCGAGACGCTTGATGGCGAAGGCGGTTTCACCGTGTGGGCGCGACTGATGCCGGCGACCGACAGTGTCGCCCTTGGCGCGTTGCCGATCGGACTCGCGCATGGCGTCCGGCTACGCCAGTCGGTCAAGGCCGGCACGGTCCTGCGCTGGAGCGACGTCGCGATCGACGAGACCGGTGCAGCGGTGCGGCTGCGGCGCGACCTCGAAGCCATGGCGCGCACCGATGTCGCTGCGGCACGTCGGCCCGCGGCAGAATAACGCGGCTTATTCGAGATTCCGGTTGCCTCGATCGGGCGGTGGCGCGACCATCGACGTTGAAGAGTGCGTCGCCACAAGGCGGGGCGTTCCTAACGAAGCCCCGAGACGGGTTGAACCCGGGCCGGACGCGGCGCACGGCGCGAAGCGGAGGCGGATATGGGCGAAAGAGCGGGCGGGCCGCGTATAGCGGCCCTGGTCGGACCTTACCTCTCGGGCAAGACGACCCTTCTCGAAGCCCTGCTCTTCGCCGCCGACGCCATCCACCGACGCGGCACCCAGAAAGACCAGACCACGGTCGGAGACTCTGCTCCCGAGGCCCGGGCGCGGCAGATGTCGACCGAGATCAATCCGGCGCACGCGACCTATCTCGGCGATCAATGGTTCTTTCTCGATTGCCCGGGTTCGGTCGAGTTGGCGACTGAGGCACAGACTGCAATGCTCGCGGCCGACGTGGCGGTGGTGGTGTGCGAAGCGGTGCCCGACCGCGTCCTGGCGCTGTCGCCGCTGCTCAAATTCCTCGACGACCGCCAGATTCCGCACATGATCTTCGTCAACAAGATCGACCAGACCTCGGCGCGCGTCTCCGAGGTCCTAGCGGCGCTGCAATCGATCTCGGCGCGGCCGCTGGTGCTGCGTCAGGTGCCGCTGCCGGGCCCCGATGGCACGATTTCCGGCTATGTCGATCTGGTCAGCGAGCGCGCCTATCGCTATCAGCCGGGCACGGCCTCGGATCTGGTCAAGCTGCCGGACGAGATGGCGGCAGTCGAGCAGGAATCGCGCGCCAGCCTGGTCGAGAAACTCGCCGATTTCGATGACAAGCTGCTGGAGCAGCTGCTCGAGGACGTGCAGCCCTCGAAAGACGAGATCTATAACCAGTTGACGCATGACTTGCGCCGCGACCTGATCGTGCCCGTGTTCCTCGGTTCTGCGGCGCTCGATCACGGCGTACGGCGGCTGTGGAAGGCGCTGCGGCACGAGACTCCGGCGGCGGTTACCACGGCCGACCGACTCGGTGTCGGTCGCGGCGAGGGCGCGGTCGCGCAGGTGGTCAAGACATACAACCCGCCGCATGCTGGCAAGCTGTCGCTGGTGCGCGTCTGGCGCGGCACCGTGACCGAAGGCATGAGCCTGAACGGCGTGCGCGTCGGCGGCGTGCTGCGGCTCCAGGGCGCGGCCGCCGAAAAGCTCCCGGGCGGCGCTGGTGCCGGCGAGGTCGCGGCATTGGCGCGGCTCGAGGGCATCGCGACCGGCACGGTCCTGGCGACCGGTCCGGCGCCGAAGCTGCCGTCCATCGCGCCACCTAGCCCGGTGCTCGGCCTCGCGATCGTGGCGGAAAAGCGCAGCGATGACGTCAAGCTCACCGGCGCGATCCAGAAGCTGATCGAAGAAGACCCGACGCTCTCGCTCGAGCAGAATCCTGAGCTCCAGGAACTGGTGCTCTGTGGTCAGGGCGACATCCATCTCCAGATCGCATTCGACCGCCTGCAGCACAAATTCAATCTCGCGGTCCAGGCGCGCCGCCCGCAAGTTCCCTACCGCGAGACAATCCGCAAAGGCACCGCGTTGCATTCGCGCTTCAAACGCCAGAGCGGCGGCCACGGCCAATTCGCCGACATCCAAATCGAAATCAAGCCGCTGCCGCGCGGCGGCGGCTTCGCTTTCGTCGATGCCGTGGTCGGCGGCGCCATTCCACGCAACTACATTCCGGCGGTCGAAGAGGGCGTGCGGGAATATTTGCGCCACGGTCCGTTCGGCTATCAGGTCGTCGACATTTCCGTCAAGCTGTTGACCGGCCAGTTCCACGCCGTCGACAGCTCGGATCAGGCATTCAAGACCGTGGCGCGACAGGCCATGAGCGAGGCATTGCCGAAATGCGATCCGGTGCTGCTCGAACCGATCCACCGGGTGGAGATCTCGGTGCCCAACGCCTTCACCTCGCGCGTCCAGCGCATCGTCTCGGCGCGGCGCGGTCATATCCTGGGATATGACGCGAAGCCGGACTGGACCGGCTGGGACGTGGTCACGACCGACATGCCGCTCGCCGAAATGCACGACCTTATCATCGAGCTGCGCTCCGCGACTCTCGGTACCGGCACGTTTGTGCACCACTTCGACCGGCTGCAGGAGCTGACCGGCAAGCTCGCCGAGAAGGTGCTGGCGGCGCGAACCGGCGAAGCCGCCCAATAGCGCGGATTTTCCGCGCCGGGGTTCGATTCGGTGGCGGTCGCGCGAGCGTGACTTGATGTGAGACCGGCTTGGCGTTATCGCTGCGGTTCCAGCGACGGAGGTCGGTCATGTGGGTGAAGCGGAAGCGGGGCTGGGAAATCCCCGAGGGCGAGGCGACACCGGAGGCAGTGTTCCACAATCGGCGCGCGCTGATCAAGGCGATGGGCATGGGCGCGCTCGTCGCCGCAAGCGGCGCCGGCTCGTTGCCGGCATTCGCCGATACCGGCCCGTCAGCCGGCCTTTATCCGGCGAAACGCAATCCCAAATACACGCTCGACCGGCCGATCACGGCGGAAAAACTCTCGACCACCTACAACAATTTCTACGAGTACACGAGCGACAAGGACGTCTACGAGTATTCCGACGCGCTGAAGGTGCGACCGTGGACGGTGACGATCGACGGCATGGTCGAGAAGCCCATGACCCTCACCATCGACGATCTGCTCAAGAAGGTGACGCTCGAGGAGCGGCTCTATCGCCATCGCTGCGTCGAAACCTGGTCGATGGCCGTTCCGTGGACCGGTTTCCCGATGAAGGCACTCGTCGACATGGCGCGGCCGCTCGGCGGCGCCAAGTACGTCCACATGGTCACGTTCATGGATCCGAAGATGGCGCCTGGCCAGCGCGCGTTCTTTTATCCGTGGCCCTATGTCGAGGGCGTGACCATGTTCGAGGCCAACAACGACCTCGCGTTCCTGGTCACCGGCATGTACGGCAAGCCGCTGCCGAAGCAAGACGGCGCGCCGCTGCGTCTGGCGCTGCCGTGGAAGTACGGCTTCAAGTCGATCAAGTCGATCGTCAAGTTCACGTTCACCGACAAACAGCCGGTGTCGTTCTGGACGGCGTTGCAGGCGAACGAGTACGGCTTCTGGGCCAACGTCAATCCGGCGGTGCCACATCCGCGCTGGAGTCAGGCGAGCGAGCGGGAGCTCGGCGAAGACACGCGCCGGCCGACGCTGATATGGAACGGCTACGGTGAATACGTCGCCGCGATGTACGACGGCATCAAGGGCGAAAACCTGTTCCGCTGAGGGGTGGTCGCGCTACCTGGCCGGTCAGATGACCTTGAACAGGTAGAGCAGGATCAGCACCGGAACCGGTATGCGCATCAGCCAGAGCAAAAGCGAGATCACCTGAACTCTCCGTCGTGCGGGTGGTGGCGTCGGCTGCATCCTGGGGCGTGGACGCGATTCTCGCTGGATCCCCGATTCGTCGTTTCTGGGCCGTGACCGGCTCGCGTCGGACGACGACGCGAATCGGAAATCGGCGTAACCACTTGATTTAATTCAATTCTACTCTTGTATGGCTTTAACGGTGACATACAAGCCATTGACTCTATTGAGAGTATTGTATTCCACAAAACCTGCGACCTATACTCGCGCGCTTTCGGCCTTGGAGGAGCGAACTCATGCGTCGTATGGCCATTTTGGTTGTCGCGAGCGGGCTTTTGGTCGCTGGCTGCGGATCGAATCCGGGTGATCGGGCATTGACCGGCGGCGCCATGGGCGCCGGCGTCGGCGCCTTGGCCGGCCTCGCGGTCGGCATGCCCGTAACGGGCGCGGTGTTCGGCGGGGCGCTCGGCGCCACCGCGGGCGCGCTGAGCGATCCGTCGCAGATCTACCTCGGCAAGCCGGTCTGGCGTTAGCCTGGTCTCGGTCATCGTCGTCACGCAGCTGCGGCGAGCGCGTCGAACGCGTTCGCTGCTTCGTTGAGATCGCCGTAGGCAAAGCGGTAGCAGGCGCTCGATTCCAGGATATCGCTGAGTAGCGCGAAGCCCTGCGCGCCGTGCAGGCTGTAATTCATCGCATGGTGGCCGATCTCGATCAGCCCGGCCGCCTTGGAGAACGGCGCGAACCGCGCCGGTGCGCCGGCACGCCAGCGCGGAAAGACGATCCAGCCAACCGGAGCGACCTCGTCGACCCGCGCCAGGCTGTCTTCGGGCGCGCGCATCAGCGCCACGGTTCCCTTAACGGTATCGAGCACCGAGTCGCTGAATACCGCGCCCGGCACGAAGGCTTTCAAAACGTCGATCGACGCGTTCTTGAGATTGATCGGCCGTGCCAGAGGCACGACTTGGCCGTCATCGCGGCGGATCAACGCCAGTTCGTCCGAAAGCAAGCGCCAGCCGCGATGGACGAGGCCGGCGGCGAGCGTGCTTTTGCCCGAGCCCGGCGCGCCCGGCAGGAGCGCAACGCGGCCGTTCTTCTCGATAGTGGCGGCGTGAACGATCAGATATTGATGCGCCAGACCGGCGATCGCGTAATTGAGTCCCCACTCGACCAACGGCAGCGCTTGGTCCGCGGGCAACGGCTTGAACGGATCTTGTCCGTCGATGAGCAGCCGCGCCTGCGGCCGGACATAGCGCCGCACGCCCTTACCGGGGACGAGCGCGACGTGGAAATCGCTGAAATCACCCGCTTGCTTGCGGAATTGCAGCGGATAGAGCCGCTCGAGCGCGTCGATCACGCCGTCGAAGCCAGTGGCGAGCGCCGCGGTAAACGGGCCAAGCCGGAGATGCATGGTTTCGCGCCGCATCATCGCCGTCACGCCATACGCTCAAGAAGGTCAAGCTGCTGGAACAACGCCAGCGTGCGCTCGACGGTTTGCTGCGGCGCTTCGCCGGAACGCAGTTCGACGGTATCGGCCGCCGCGGAAGCGAGTACCGCGGCGCTCGCCGGCTGCGCGGCCAATTGGGCGAACATCCAGCCGGCGAAGTCGGCGAAGTGATGCGTATCGCCACTCCGCCCGTTGTAGGCGACGATTTCGCCGGACCACGCCCGCCAATCGACCTCGGCGGCGATCCGCCATGTCTCGGCCTGCGGGTTCGGCGTTGGCGTGGTCACGCGGTTTACGAATTGATGTTGAGCGATGAAACGCGATCGGTCGTCGCGTCAAGCTGGGCCTGCGCGATGCTTTGCGTGGTCGGCCGGCTCGACCAGATCGCGCCGACGAGGCCGCGAACCTGCGACACGGTTTGCGGATAGTTGGTTGGCGAGAAGCAGCCGGCATTGAGGATTGCCGCGGCCAGCTGCGCGCCGAACTTGCCTGCATCGAGCGTGACGGTGTCCTTGCCGATCTTGCAGCCGACGGTCAGTCCGCCTTCGAGGGCCGCGAGCAGCGATTGGTCGCCGCAAGTCCATTGGGATTCGAACGGCTGTGAACCGCAGGCCGAGAGAAAACTGGTCGAAGGCGCGAATCCGGTGCGCGACCAGAGCTGTTCTGTTCCGGCGAGCTTGATCCAACTCTCGGGCGTCAGGCCGCAGTTCGTGCCTTCGGGCAGCGGGTGCGACAGGTTGCCCGACAGCGCGTTCGATACCGAGCACTCGCCCGTCATCGCCAGGGCCGGCTTGCTCGCGAGCGTCACGGCGACCGGAATGCCGCCGAGAATCAGCCGCCGGCTGGGCGACCGAAGCCCGCCATTACGGCTCTCGTGTTTCGCTGTTTCGCGTCGATCGCTCATGGGCTCGTCGGTCCGCGGCAGAGAGCCCGGTTTTAACGCGAAATCCGATAAAGGACCGTAAAGCAAGATTGGCTTTTGGTAAAAAATGGAACAATCGATGAAACACGGTGAACCGTGTTTAACCGTGCTTCGCTAAATTTTGCCGCGAATTGTCTTTAAGGTGTGCGATGCGTCCTGCGCCGTGCGCGCGCTGGGTCGAAGACGATGACGTTGTCGCCGAGTTTTTCCGGCTGGCCGGGGCGCGCATGGCGCAAAGGTAGCGATCGTGGCGGGTCGTCGCCGGTCATCACGGCGGCGAACGATGCGGGTCCGGCGGTAACGGCGCGGCGATAGCGGTAATCGGGATAGGTTTCCTCCGCGTCGAGCATCCAGCGGATGATTGCGAGGAGGCCGGCGGAGGCCGCAACGATCCCAAAGACACCGAGCCCAAGCGCGGCCGGCTGCGTTCCAATCGAGAGTGCCAGGCCGGCGGTCACGCCGGTCGCGAGCACGGCGAGGCTCGATACCGTCAGAGCGATAAATGCTGACCAGCGATCGCGCATGGGTATCCTTGAAACGCGAGCGCGCAAACGAGGAGACGGCGCGAGCGCGTTAACCTTCGTTAAGGTTAGCGCGCGTGCAATGCTACTGTCGAGTGTCGCTATCTTTTACAGCGACCGCGGACGCCGACGCCGCTCAGCCGCCGTTCCGATTTTCGCCGACCTTGTGCAGCAGAAAGTCGCGGAACACGCCGATGCGCTTCGAGTTGCGCAACTCCTCCGGATAGACGAAGTAGGCCGCAGCCTCGATGGGCTTCACCTCGGGCAGCACCCGCACCAGATTGTGGCTCTCGGCCAGCATGAAGTCGGGCAGCGCGCCGATGCCGAGGCCGTTCTGGATCGCCTGGGCGATCGCGTAGAGGTTGTTGACCGCAAGGATCGGTCGCCGTTCATAGCCCGGCCGCGCGCCCGCCTCGAGCAACCAATTGACATTGCGCACTGGCCGCGCGTCGGGGCCGTAGATGATGATGCGGTGCTTGTCGAGGTCTTCCGGATTGCGCGGTGTGCCGTGCTTTTTCAGGTATTCGGGCGACGCGAAGGCAAGATAGCGCACGGTCATCAGGTGACGCTGCACCAGATCGGGCTGGCGTGGCGGCGACATGCGGATCGCCACGTCGGCCTCGCGCATGGAGAGGTCGAGCTCGCTGTCGTCGAGGGCGAGACTGACTTCGATCTCCGGGTAAAGATCGACGAATTCGCGGACGCGCGGCGTCAGCCATGAAGCACCGAAGGCGACGGTGGTGGTGACCTTGAGCGGACCTTTCGGCCGGTCCTTCGATTCGGTGAGCATCGATTCGGTCATCGCCAGTTTGGCGAAGACTTCGCGTGCCGTGCGGTAGAGCAGGTCGCCTTGCTCGGTGAGGATCAGCCCGCGCGCGTGGCGATGGAACAGCGGCACGGATAGGCTTTCTTCGAGCGCGCTGATTTGACGGCTCACGGCCGATTGCGACAGGTTCAGCGCCTCGCCGGCGTGGGTGAAGCTGCCCGCTTCGGCCACGGCGTGAAAGACGCGGAGCTTGTCCCAGTCCATCGGCGCTTATTCCGCGGCGCGCAGCGCGCCGGCCTCTTGGGCGGCGAGGAACTTCTCGGCTTCGAGCGCCGCCATGCACCCCATGCCGGCGGCGGTCACTGCCTGGCGGAAGATCTTGTCCTTGACGTCGCCGGCAGCGAACACGCCCGGGATTTCGGTCGCCGTCGAATCGGGCTTGGCGATTAGGTAGCCCTGCGCGTCCATCTTGAGCTGGCCCTTGAACAGGCCGGTGACCGGATCGTGGCCGATCGCGACGAACACACCGTCGCAGGCGAAAGTCGACGTCGCGCCGGTCTTGACGTTCTTGAGGCGCACTCCGGTCACGTGGGGTGGCTGGCCGCCGCCGACGATCTCTTCGACGACGCTATCCCACACCACCGCGACTTTGGGGTGCGCGAACAGCCGCGCCTGAAGAATCTTCTCGGCCCGCAGCTGATCGCGGCGGTGAATCAGCGTGACCTTGGCGGCGTGGTGCGTCAGATAGAGCGCCTCCTCGACGGCTGTGTTGCCGCCGCCGATCACGACCACTTCCTTGCCGCGGAAGAAAAAGCCGTCGCACGTCGCGCAAGCCGATACACCGGCGCCGCGCAACAGCGCTTCGCCCGGTACGCTCAGCCAGCGCGCCTCGGCGCCGGTGCAGATGGCGATGGTCTCGGCGACGTATTCGTCACCCGAATCGCCGACGCAATGAAAAGGTCGCGTCGACAAATCGGCTTTGACGATGATGTCGTGCGCCAGCGTGGTTCCGACATGCGCGGCCTGCTCTTGCATCTGCTCCATGAGCCACGGCCCTTGGATCGCCTTGGCGAAGCCCGGATAGTTCTCGACGTCGGTGGTAATCGTGAGTTGACCGCCCGGTGTCAATCCCTGCACCAGGATCGGCTTCAGGTTGGCGCGCGCGGCATAGATCGCCGCCGTATAGCCTGCGGGGCCGGCGCCGATGATCAAGAACTTGGTGTGGTGGCGGTGTGCCATGTCAGAAGCCGAACATATGGTCGAGGCTGAAGGCGCCGTCGCGCCCGATCAATCCATGATAGCCGAAAAGCCGGCAGGTGGTGTCGCGCACCACGATATACGCCGATTCGCCCGCGTGCTCGCGCGTCTTGGCGTCGAATACCTCGTGGTAGCGGAACAACCGGGAACCCGAACATGCGATGGCGATGTGTTCGCGCGCGATCTCGCGCCCGGCGCGGTCATGCAGGATCAGATCGGTCGCGCTTTCGGTGTGCCATGGCGTCGACGCCGGATAGATCAGGTGGCAAAGCGTGTCGTATGGTGTGTCGCCCAGTCGCAGGAACAGGCGGGTCGACAGGCCGGGCGGCCGACCGGCATAGGATTGCGGCTCGCCTTTGTAGGTCAGCACCGTATTGAACACGTGCGCGCCAAAGCTGGTCTCGGCGCTATGACCGGTCGCGCGATCCTCGTAACGGAACAACGCATGCAGCCAGCCGTCAGCGCTGCCCCCATGCGCGAAATCGTAGATCAGCTCCATGTGGCCGTAGTCGTCGGGCAGCTTGGCGCCGTTGAGCAGCGAATCGATGTCGACGGCGACCGAGTCCCTGCGCGCGAGGCGCCCGAAACCGTGCCGTGCCGCTTCGCGGCCGCGGCGGTCGTAGACGATCAAGGCCACGGGCAGATCCTGCTGTGCCGTCGACATCGGCGTTGGCAGGGCGAGCGAACGCCACACGGCGCGCGGCAGCACCGGCGCCGGCAGGAGATAGCCCTTACCGAGCAGGTTGCCGAGTTCGGCGATTTTCGGATCGGGCTTGAGATCCGAGCGCTCGACATTGACGTGAGCGATGCGCAGGCGGTCGCGCCCGCGCACCTCGTAGCGCGGCCGCACCACGTATTTTCCGCCATGCATCTCGATTTGCTGCGGCCAACGCGCCTTGGGCAGCAACGTCGCGACGTCGAGCGAGCGGCTCGCAAAGGCGGGTACCGGTTCCTGAAGGTATGCCGTCGCGGCGTCGCCCATCAGATTGAGGCCGATCGTGCCGGCTGGAATCGCGCACGGCATCGAGTTCTGGATCCACAGCGTGACGGTTTCGCCCTCGTCGGGTGCGGGCAAGCCGGCGTAGAGCGCCGACGGCCAGGAATTGGCGTCATGCGTGCATGACAGGCTCAGCTCTGCCGGGCCGTCGCCGTAGACGTCGAGTGCGTATTTCACCACGTCGTGTCCCGCAGCGCCGACGGCATGGAGGAAGATCTGTCCGGCGAACACGCCGAGCCCGAAGCGCCGGCGCACGTCGCGGCTGTCGATGGTGATGGCGCCGACGCCGTGCGGCAGCGCTTCGTGCCAGCGCGCGACCTCTTTGCCCGTGCCATCGAAGAGCATGCACCAGATCTCGACGCCTTGCGCGCCGTAGCCCGACCAATAATTCGCGGTCACCAGTCGAGTCGAGAGTCCGCCGGCGTCGCGGAAGAAAACAAAATTGGTCGCGAAGTTGATCGGATCGAGATAGCGCGCACGGTTCGTCACCATTGCGTCCGGCAGCCGGAGCTCGTCGAGGCTCGCGACGATCGCGCCATCCGGCAAAAGATGCCGGACATGCGCAATCGCGCGTTCCGCGTCGAAGCAGGCGACGAGAACGGCGTCGGCGCGGCACTCCTTGAGCGCGGTGACTGGCTGCGCGCGCTGGCCGAGTGCGGTGCGGCCGATCGCCGCGACGTCTTGCGCGTAGAGCCCGGCGATCGCCAGACCGGAAAGGTCGTACAGCTGTGCCAGCGCGTCGACGCAATTCTCGGGATCATAGATGGCGACGCGGGTCGTTCGCGCCAGCCGCGCGAACAGTGCACGGCCTTTTTCCGCTGCCAGCGGATGCGTCACGGCCTTGAAAAAAGCGTTGCCGCCCCGGACGTTGCTGAAGGTCTCGATATTGAGCTGCATGAAGGCCCGTGGGCCATGACTTAGCAAGCAGTCCGGCCGATTGCTACCCCCTTCGCCCTTGCGGCACGCGCTGCGGCCGCACGTCGCAACGGGGTGGCAAGCCCGACGGCGCGAAGCTAGTCTCGCCGGCCATGGCGCTCGGCAACAACGCGGCGAAATCGACAGGCGACGAGCGCTATTGGTTTTACACCGTCAGTGCCGTCTTTTTCGTCACCGTGATGCGGCTTGCCTGGCTCGCCTACGGCCGCACCGATCTCTATCCCGACGAAGCGCAATACTGGCTGTGGTCGCTGCATCCGGCCTTTGGCTACTACTCCAAGCCGCCGGTGGTCGCGTGGCTCATTGCGCTCACGACGCGGCTCTTCGGCGACAGCGAAGGCGCGATCCGGCTCTCGGCTCCGCTGCTGCATTTTGCGGCTGCGCTGGTCGTGTTCCGGATCGGCCAACGGCTCTATGACGCGCGGACGGGATTCTGGTCGGCCCTGCTCTATGTCACGCTGCCGGGCGTCTCGGCGTCGGCGGCGCTCATTTCGACCGACGCGCCGCTGCTGCTGTGCTGGACGGTCGCGCTCTACGGCTTCGTGCGCGCCCGCGAGCCCGGAGGCGGCCAATGGTGGTGGGCCGTCGGAGTCGCGGCCGGCGTCGGGTTGTTGTCGAAATACGCGATGGCCTACTGGCTGGCATCGGCGGCTATTTACCTGCTCGCGTTTCGCGATGAGCGCCGGCATCTCGGCGGCTTCTTCTTTGCCACCGGCATCGCCGTCCTGATCTACGCGCCGAATTTCGCATGGAACGCCCAGCATGGTTTCGTCTCGTATCACCACACCGGCGAGAACGCCGCATCGCACGGCGCGTTGTTCAATTCGTCGCATCTCGTTGAGTTCGTCGGCTCGCAATTCGCGGTCTTCGGCCCGATCGGTTTCGCCGCGCTGCTGGCGATCGTGCTGACTTCTCGCCGTGCACTGGCGGCGCGTCCGGCCGCGTTGCTCGCGATCTTCACCCTGCCGACGCTGGCGATGATGGTGGTCGTCAGTTTCATCACCCATGCCGAGCCGAATTGGGCAGCGCCGGTTTACGTGTCGGCCGCGGTTCTGGTGAGCGCGTGGCTGCTCAACAGCGGACATCGTCGGTGGCTTGTCGCCGCCGTGGCAATCGATTTTGCTGCCGCGGTGGTGGCATTCACCGCGCATGACGTGGCGCACGCGACGGGGCACAGCTTGCCGGCGCGTTACGACGTGCTCCATCGGTTGCGCGGCTGGCATCGACTTGGCGTCGCCATGACTGGCATCCTGGCCCAGCATCCCGGCGCTCTATTGCTGTCGGATGACCGGGAAGATATGGCGGCGTTGATGTATTACGTCCGGCCCCAACCCGTTGGCGCGCTCAAATGGAACGGTGAAAGCCGTCAGATCAACGACCAGTTCGACCTCGAGGCCGATCCCAAGGCCGATATCGGCCGGGATTTCGTGCTCGTCAGCCACCATCCCGAGAACATTCAGCGCATTCTCGACCGTTTCGCCGCCGCCGGCCCGGTCGATCATGTCGTCATTCCGTTGGGTGGCGGCGCGTCGCGCGTCTACGTCGTCCGGTTCCTGCACGACTTCAAAGGCTATCGGCAAATACCGGCCGACTGAAGGGGACCGCCATCGTCAGGCGTCGCGAGGCGGCGACCGCAGCACGACGCCGCGCGCGCATAACGCGGCGTAGATTGCCCAGGTGAACACGATGCCGACATACAGGCCGCTGATCACGTCGCTTACGTAATGCTGGTCGAGCGCGAGCCGGCTGAAGGCGATCAGGAGCGCCGCCGCGATCCATGTCGGCGCAAATCTCGGATAGAGCATCGAAAGCGCGAAGGCGAGCGCGCCCGCCGTCGCCGAATGGCCAGACGGGAACGACCAGTGATCGGCGTGCGCGCCGATGCCGGTAAAGCCGTAAAGGTTATCGGCGAACAGCAATTTCGGTCGCGCGCGGCCGGCGACCACCTTGACGATATCGACGAACAGGCCCGAGCCGGCGACGGCGAGGAACACATAAGTGGCGCGCCATGCCGCCGCGGTACGGCCGGCAATCTGGAAACCGAGCGCGGCTACGGCCGTCACGATGACGTAAGGCCCACCGAGGCCGAATGCCGTGACGACGGCCATCGCGAACCGGAAGGCCGGTCCGATGTCGCGAAAGAACGTCGCGATCGGACGATCGAACCACGCATATGACGCCGCCGCAGCAATCGCCGTCGCCGCCGTGAGCGCCGCGAACCGCTTGAGTGCCGGCGAGGGACGACACAACGTGCGTGTCAGCGCACCGAGGCCGTCGTGCACGACGATCGCGCGGTGCAGAATCCAGCTCAGGCCAACGACAAGGAATCCGGATGCCACGACGTCGGACAAGAAATGCCCGCCTTGAGCGAGGCGAACGAAGCCGAGCGCGGCACCGGCTGCGACCGCGCCGACGATCGCCCAGCGTCGCGCCGCCACACCGGGAACCAGGAGCGCCGCCGACACCAGGAAGAAGCCGACCGCCGGGTCGCCGGCCGGAAACGAGCAGTTGGTCGCGCATTGGTCCGCCGGTACGAAGGCGCGGGTCAGCCGCTTGGTCCCGCCGAACTCGACAACTTGTGCCGGCCGCGCGCGGCCCCAATGGTCCTTGAACACGGTATTGACCAGCAGCCCGGGTCCGAGCGCCAGCGCCAGCAGCAGGAAGATCGCCGCCTGCCGCCGTTGTGGCCATAGCAGCAGCACGGCCCCGAGGATAACGACGAGGGCAATCACGCAATAGCGCAGGTCGTCGTGGATCGCACCCAGGATCGCTGAATGGGAAAAGCCGATACCCGGCGTGTAGAACAGGCCCGACACGGCGAGATCGATGCTGGGAAGGAGCACCAAGCCGCCCATCACCGCGACGAACAGCACGATCAATATTGCGACGCCGCGACTCATGCCGGTTGTAGCGCCTTGAAGCGACGCGCCACCTCCGTGGCCGCACGTGTCGTGTCGTTCAGCGGAGCATAGCTCCAGCGCTCGATCGCTCCGGTGAACGGCCGCGTCACGCTGGCCTCGCGCATCGCCGCGTGGAAACGCGCGAACTTGGCCGACCCGCCCTCCAGCTCGGCGACATACACCGGCTTTCCCGTCGATGCCGCCTCGCTCACCATGTTCACTGAATCCGCGGTGACGACGAGGACATCGGCCAAAGCCAACAATCCGAAATAGGGGTTCTCGCCGTCGCCGCTCCAAATGAAGGCTTCGGGCAGCGCCTGGCGCAGCAGCGGCGCCATGCGCGGGCCGCTGCGTCGCGACGTGGTGATCGCGATGCCGTACCCCTGCGCGGCGACCGATGCCAGGTGATCGATCAGCGCAGACAGCCGCGCGGGCGTCAGGCGATAGACCCGGTTGTCGCCGCCGAGCAGGACGGCGACCAGCGGTCGCCTAAGGCCTGCGAGCATCGGCGCGAAGCGGCGCGCGCCCTCGGCGAGCCGGACGGCGGTCACGCGATGGACCGCGCCGAGCGTCGCGAACGCCTTGGCGCCGCCGGTACCGTCATGACGCGGCATCACGATGAGGTCGGCGTCGCGCCGCGCGTAACGTGGGTCCTGAACCTGGACCCAGAAAATCCGGCCGCCGCTGGCGCGCTTGGCGGCACGTGACGGCGCCGCGGTGAGCCGCCCGCACGAAATCAGAATGTCCGGCCACGGCGGCGTGAGACGGTCGCCGGCCGGATCGGGCGCCGCGAGCGACGCCAGCCATGCTTGGGGCGGCAGCCATTTCCAGGGCGCGCGGAGGGTGAGCCGCTTTTCAACGACAGTGCCGTTCAGCACCGAGGCGACAGCCTCGGCGAGGCCAAGCGTCTGATTGGCCATGCCGATCTTGCCGTCATGCACCGCCCAGATGACCGCCGACTTCTTCATGGTTCGGGTCACTTGCACGAACAGGACGTTCGCACGACCGCTTCCTGCGCTGTGGAGGCAAACTTGAAATATTATTACCGTATACTACAATGATTTGCGCTCGGTCGCGCTAAAACCGAATGGTTGTTGCCGACGCGCCCTTTCTCGTGACAGATCATTGCCGGAGCCCGGACGCTGTCCATGCGACGCATCAAACTCGACAAAGTCGACCGGCAAATTCTGCGCGATCTCCAGGCCAACGGTCGGATGACCAACGTCGAGCTTGCGGGCCGTGCCGGCATCTCAGCGCCGCCGTGTCTCCGGCGCGTCCGCGCCCTCGAAGAAGGCGGCTATATCCGCGGATATCATGCCGAGGTCAATCCCGAGGCGTTGGGATTCGGTGTTACGGTCTTCGCCCAGGTTGGCCTGAAAAGCCAAGCCGAGACCGATCTCAAAGCCTTCGAGGCGCTCGCTTCCGACTGGGACGAGGTACGCGAGGTTCACATGCTGGCGGGCGAGACCGATTTCCTGCTGAAGATCGTCGCCAACGACTGGGACTCTTACCAGAAGTTCCTCACGACCAAGCTCACGCCGGCACCGAACGTGGCGCATGTGCGCTCTTCGCTGGCGATCCGCACCGCGAAATACGCACCGGGCGTGCCGATCGCGCTCGACGGCAAGGCTTAGCGAAACTGGACCTTGATAATCTCGAAGGAGCGCGCGCCGCCGCGCGGCGTCGTGACCTCGACCGAGTCCGAGATGCTCTTGCCGATCAGCGCACGCGCCAGCGGCGATGTCACGGACAAGCGGCCTTGCGCGATATCGGCCTCGTCCTCGCCGACGATCTGGTAGACGACTTTCTCGTCGGTCTCCTCATCGGCCAGCGTGACGGTAGCGCCGAACTTTACCACCTTGCCCGACAGCTTGGAGACGTCGATGACCTCGGCGCGGGCGATCTTGTCCTCGAGCTCGAGGACCCGGCCCTCGATGAAGCCCTGGCGCTCGCGCGCGGCGGCGTATTCGGCGTTTTCGGAGATGTCGCCATGGTCGCGGGCTTCCGAGATCGCGCGGATGATCGCCGGCCGATCGACCGATTTGAGCCGTTTCAGCTCGTCCTGGAGGCGCGCGTAGCCGTCGCTGGTCATTGGTATTTTGGCCATAACGAATCCTAGCAAGCTTTTGCGGAATCGGCAAAAAACCGGCTCTCCCAGCGAATTCCGTGGGTTGGCCGGCTAAAACGACCCCTCGAAATAGGATTGCAGCGCCGCAACGTCAAGTGCGCCCGCTTTCAAGGCGATGATCGCCTCGACCGCCGCGCGCGCGCCGGCGACGGTGGTGTAATAGGGGATGCCGTAAGCCAGGGCCGTGCGCCGTAGCGTGAACGAGTCGGCGATTTCACGCGCGCCTTCTGTAGTATTGAACACGAGCTGCACGCCGCCCGAGAGCATGCGGTCGACCACATGCGGGCGGCCTTCCAGGACCTTGTTGACGACCTCGACCGGCAGGCGCGCCTGCTGCAGCGCCGCCGCCGTACCACGCGTCGCCAACAGGGCGAAGCCCATCTTGTGCAGCCGCCGGCAGGGCTCGACCAGGCCCGGCTTGTCATGATTGCGCACGGAGACGAACACCGTGCCCGCGAGCGGCAGCGCCACGCCGCTGCCGAGCTGGGATTTCGCGAAGGCGCGACCGAAATCGGCGTCGAGACCCATGACCTCGCCGGTCGATTTCATTTCCGGTCCGAGGATAAGGTCGACGCCGGGAAAGCGATTGAATGGGAATACGGCTTCTTTGACCGCGATGTGCTTCCGCTTTTGGCGCGCCTTGAGCGTGAAGTCGCCGAGCGCCGCGCCCGCCATCAGCCGCGCCGCGATCTTGGCGATCGGCAATCCCGTCGCTTTCGCGACGAAGGGCACCGTGCGCGATGCCCGCGGATTGACTTCAAGCACGTAGACCTGGCCGTCCTTCACGGCAAACTGCACGTTCATCAGGCCGACGACCTTGAGCGCGAGCGCGAGCTCGGTCGTTTGACGCTCGATCTCCTTCACCACCGTGGCCGGCAGCGAGTAGGGCGGCAGCGAGCAGGCGCTGTCGCCCGAATGGATGCCCGCTTCCTCGATGTGCTCCATGATGCCGGCGATGAAAACGGTCTTGCCGTCGGCCAAGGCGTCGACGTCGATCTCGATCGCGTCTTGCAGATAGCGGTCGATCAGTACGGGGTTCTTGCCCGAAACCTTGACCGCCTGGGTCATGTACCGCCTGAGACCGGCGGCGTCGTGGACGATTTCCATTGCCCGGCCGCCGAGCACGTAGGACGGCCGGATCACCACCGGATAGCCTATGGCGGTGGCGACCGTTTCGGCTTCTTCGATCTTCTTGGCGGTACCGTTCTCGGGCTGGAGCAGCTTCAGCTTCTGCAGCAGCTTCTGGAAGCGTTGCCGGTCCTCGGCCAAGTCGATCGCGTCAGGCGAGGTGCCCAGGATCGGGATCTTCGCCGCTTCGAGCGCGGCGGCGAGCTTCAGCGGCGTCTGGCCGCCGAGCTGGACGATCACGCCTTTGAGTCGACCGTTGCGCGCCTCGGTGCGCACGATCTCGATCACGTCTTCGGCGGTGAGTGGCTCGAAATAGAGCCGGTCGGACGTGTCGTAATCGGTCGAGACCGTCTCGGGGTTGCAGTTGACCATGATGGTCTCGATGCCGGCTTCCTTCAGCGAATAGGCGGCATGGACGCAGCAGTAGTCGAATTCGATGCCCTGGCCGATGCGATTGGGACCGCCGCCGAGAATGATGACCTTGTCGCGCGGCGAGGGGTCAGCTTCGCATTGCGGCGCGTCGCCGGCGAACGCGGTCTCGTAGGTCGAATACATATACGGCGTGAGCGAGGCGAACTCCGCGGCGCAGGTGTCGATGCGCTTGAACACCGGATGGACGCCGAGGCGAGTCCGCAGGGCCGCGACGTCGCATTCGCTCATGCCCGCGAGTTCCGCAAGGCGCGCATCGGCGAATCCCATTGCCTTGAGCCGCGCCAGGCCCGCGGCGTTCTGCGGCACACCTGCGGTCCGGACGCGTGCTTCCGCGACGACCAGTTTGCGGATCTCTTCGAGGAACCATGGATCGTATTTGCACGCGGCCTGGATCTCGGCGGTCGTCAGGCCGGCGCGGTAGGCGGCGGCGATCACCAACAGCCGGTCGGCCTTGGGCTTGGCGAGCTCGGTGCGGATCGCTTCCTTGTCATCCGGCGCGGCGCCGCCGATCTCGGGTTCGTTGAGGCCGGTCAGCCCGGTCTCCATCGAGCGCAGCGCTTTCTGGAGGGCCTCGCCGAAGCTGCGGCCGATCGCCATCGCCTCGCCGACCGATTTCATCGACGTGGTCAGGGTCGGATCGGCGCTGGGGAATTTCTCGAAGGCGAAGCGGGGCATCTTGACGACGACGTAATCGATGGTCGGCTCGAAGCTCGCCGGCGTCACCTGCGTGATCTCGTTCTTGAGCTCGTCGAGCGTGTAGCCGACCGCGAGCTTGGCCGCGACCTTGGCGATCGGGAAACCGGTCGCCTTCGACGCCAACGCCGACGAGCGCGACACGCGCGGATTCATCTCGATGATCACCAGCCGTCCGTCGGCGGGATTGACCGCAAACTGCACGTTCGATCCGCCGGTATCGACGCCGATCTCGCGCAGCACCGCGATCGAGGCGTTGCGCATGATCTGGTATTCCTTGTCGGTGAGCGTCAGCGCCGGCGCGACGGTGACGCTGTCGCCCGTATGCACCCCCATCGGATCGACGTTCTCGATCGAGCAGATGATGATGCAGTTGTCGGCCTTGTCGCGCACCACCTCCATCTCGAATTCCTTCCAGCCGAGGACCGATTCCTCGACGAGGATTTCGTGCGTCGGCGAGACGGCGAGGCCGTTCTTCGCGAGCTCGTCGAATTCTTGCGCGTTGTAGGCGATGCCGCCGCCGGTGCCGCCAAGCGTGAACGAGGGCCGGATGATTGCCGGCAAGCCGACCTGAGCCAGCGCTTCGCGCGCCGCTTCGACCGTCTTGGCGATGCGGCTCTTCGGCGATTCGAGGCCGATCCGGTCCATCGCATTGCGGAAGAGCTGCCGGTCCTCGGCCTTGGCGATTGCCTTCTCGCTGGCGCCGATCAGCTCGACCTTGTGCTTTTTGAGAACGCCGGTCCGTGCCAGCGCCATGGCCGTGTTGAGTGCGGTCTGGCCGCCCATCGTCGGCAGCAGCGCGTCCGGTTTCTCCTTGGCGATGATGCGCTCGACCATCTCCGGCGTGATCGGCTCGATATAGGTCGCGTCCGCCAGACCCGGATCGGTCATGATCGTCGCCGGGTTGGAGTTTACCAGCACGATGCGGTAGCCCTCCTCCTTGAGGGCCTTGCAGGCCTGCGCGCCCGAGTAATCGAACTCGCAAGCCTGGCCGATGACGATCGGTCCGGCGCCGATGATGAGGATGCTTTTGATGTCGGTGCGCTTCGGCATCGACTCAGCTCTTCTGCTTTTCCATGAGCTTTACGAACCGCTCGAACAGGTAATGACTGTCCTGCGGGCCGGGACTCGCCTCGGGATGGTATTGCACCGAGAACACTGGCTTGCCCTTGAGGCGGATGCCTTCGTTGCAGCCGTCGAAGAGCGAGACGTGGGTGACTTCGGCCTCCTTCGGCAGCGTCTCGGGGAGCACGCAGAAGCCGTGGTTCTGGCTGGTGATCTCGACCTTGCCCGTCGCCAAGTCCTTCACCGGGTGGTTGGCGCCGCGGTGGCCGAGCGCCATCTTCTTGGTCTTGCCGCCGAGCGCCAGCGCCAGGAGCTGGTGGCCGAGGCAGATGCCGAATAGCGGTTTGCCGCTGGCGATCAGGTCGCGGATCACCGGCACGGCGTAGGCGCCGGTGGCCGCGGGATCACCGGGGCCATTCGACAGGAATACGCCGTCGGGCTTGTGGCGCAGAATGTCCTCGGCGGAAGCATTAGCCGGCACCACGGTCACGGCACAGCCCTCGCTCGCGAGCTGGCGCAGGATGTTGCGTTTGGCGCCGTAATCGACCGCCACGACCTTGAGGCGCGGCTTGGCGAGCGTGCCGTAGCCGCTGCCGAGCTTCCAGCCGGTTTCGCTCCATTGATAGCTTTGCCGGCACGACACCTCTTTGGCGAGATCCATGCCTTCGAGCCCGGGCCAGCCGCGCGCCCGCTTCAGCAGATCGTCGACGTCGAGCTTGTCGCTCGCGCTGTGCGCCAGCGCGCCGTTGGGCGCACCGCCGTCGCGGATGCGCCGCGTCAGGGCCCGCGTGTCGACGCCGGCCATGCCGACGAGGTCCATCTTCTTGAGCCAGGTATCGAATGGCTGCGCCGCGCGCCAGTTGGAGGGCTCGGTGATGTCGACGCGCAGCATCAGGCCGCGCGCCGGCGGCGTCACCGTCTCGATGTCTTCGGCGTTGGCGCCGACGTTGCCGATGTGCGGGAAGGTGAAGGTGATGATCTGACCGGCATAGGAGGGATCGGTCATGATCTCCTGATAGCCGGTCATGCTGGTGTTGAAACAAACCTCGCCGACGCGCACGCCCTCGGCACCGACGCCGCGCCCCCAAAAGACGCTGCCGTCGGCCAGGACCAATGCCGCGGTGGCGTCGGCGGGGCGGGTGTCCATGGTCATGCGTGGCGTCGAAACCTCATGCGCGGAGTCGCCGTCCGCCCGCGGCAAAACGCGCCGCTGGAGGCATCCGGCGGCGCCGCAGAAATGCGATCGGACTTGAAGACATTGAGATAGACCGCGGATAGGATGCCGTCAAGCGCCGCCGCCCGCGGCGAATCCGGAGGCCGTATGCTGCGCGAACGCTTCAACGAGGCGCTGAAAGAGGCGATGAAGAGCAAGGCAGACCTGACGGTCTCGACCGTGCGGCTCATCCTCGCGCGGCTCAAGGAAAAGGACATCGAGGCCCGGCCCAAGCTCGACCATATCGACGACACGGCGATCCAGCAGATGCTGCAGCAGATGATCAAGCAGCGGCGCGAATCGATCGAACTCTATGACAAGGGCAATCGTCCCGAGCTCGCCGCCAAGGAGAAGGGCGAGATCGCCGTGATCGAGCGGTTCCTGCCGACGCAGATGACCGGCGCCGAGCTCGACTCGGCGGTCAAGGCGACGATCCAGGAGACCGGCGCCGCGGGCATCAAAGACATGGGCAAAGTGATGGCGGCGCTGCGGACCAAATACGCCGGCCAAATCGATCCGGCGGTCGCCAGCCAGGCGGTCAAGAAGCTGCTCGCCGGCTGAGCCGCAGCTGATTCTTTCTCGCGCGTCGCGGCTGCGGTAGAATTACCTGCGATTCGCTGCCGATGCGCCGGTGTCGGATCGATCACAACCCGTAGGCTCGATGGCTTTCCCGCCCCGTTTCCTCGACGAGTTGCGCCATCGGCTGTCGCTTGCCGAGATCGTCGGCCGGCGGGTCAAGCTCGTCCGTCGCGGCCGCGAATACACCGGCCTTTGCCCCTTCCATAACGAGAAGACGCCGTCCTTCTCCGTCGTCGAGGAGAAGGGCTTCTACCACTGCTTCGGCTGCGGCACGCACGGCGATGTCATCGGCTTCGTCATGCAGACCGAGAACCTCGCCTTTCCTGAGGCGGTCGACCAGCTCGCACGCCAGGCCGGGCTCGAAGTGCCGAAGGCGACGCCCGAAGAACGCCAGCGCGCCGAACGCGCCGCCACGCTGCAGGGCGCAATCGAGGCGGCGTGCGCCTTTTTCGAGGCGCAGCTGCGCGCGCCCGAAGGCCGCGCCGCGCGCGAATATCTCGCCGGACGCGGACTCGACGATGCGGCGATGCGGCGCTTCCGCCTCGGCTACGCGCCCGACGGACGTGAGGCGCTCAAGCGCACCCTCGGCGGCAAGTTTCCGGAAGCGTTGCTGCTCGAGGCCGGCTTGATCCATCAGGGCGACGATGGCAGCGCGCCGTTCGACTATTTCCGCAATCGCGTCATGTTTCCGATTGGCGACCGGGGCGGCCGGATCATCGCCTTCGGTGGTCGCGTTATCGGCGACGGTCAGCCCAAATATCTGAATTCGCCCGAGACGCCGCTCTTCGCGAAAGGCCGCACGCTCTATGGCTGGGCGGCGGCGCGCGCGGCGGCGGCACGCGACAACGTGGCGATCGTTGCCGAAGGCTACATGGATGTGATTGCGCTGCATCGCGCCGGCTTCGGCACCGCGGTCGCGCCGCTCGGCACCGCGCTGACCGAAACACAGATCGAGGAATTGTGGCGCCTCGCGCCGGAGCCGATCCTCTGTTTCGACGGCGATGCCGCGGGACAGCGCGCCGCAGCGCGCGCGCTCGACCGTGCGCTGCCGCTACTCAAGCCCGGCCACAGCCTGCGCTTCGCGGTACTGCCGGCGGGCGACGATCCGGACACCCTGATCCGCCGCCAGGGAGCGGCCGCGATGCGCGCCGTGCTTGACGCGGCGACGCCCCTGGCCGAGATGCTCTGGAGCATCGAGAAGTCTGCCGGCCCGCTCCGCACCCCAGAGCAGCGCGCGGCGCTGCGGGCCCGGTTGCGCCAGCGGGTGCACCATATCGCCGAGCGCTCGGTCCAACAGGAGTACATCAAATTTTTCGCCGAGCGGTTGTCGCCTCCCGCCGATGCCAGGCGCTTCGTGCCATGGGGCGGCCGCCGGCCAGCCAGCTGGCGGATTGCGCCAGCGCGGCGCGGCGCGGCGCGGCGACCGTTCCTGGGCGCCGCCGATTGGCTCGGCCAGGAGCCGATCCGCGCGCCGGACCCCGAGAATCAGCTCCCGATGCTCGGCGAAATCCTGCTCGCGTATCTCCTCAACCACCCCTTCCTGTTAGCTGAAGCCGCTGAAGAGCTTGCACAAATCGACTTTCCGGCGGCCGGAAAACTTGACAGTCTTTCACGCAAAATCCTAGAACTGCACCATCGCAATCCCGCCCTTGACGCCGAGACCCTGAAAGGCCACCTAAGTCGCGATGGATTCGGTCCGGTGGTGGAGCGGGTCCTATCGCCGCGCGTCCTGGAATTTGCCCGTTTTGCCAAGGTTGGCGCGGAAGTCGAAGCGGTCCGATCGGGGTGGATCGACATCAAACGGCGGTACGAGCAGCAGTGCCTTTTGACACAAATCGCGGACGCGGAGCGGAGCCTCGCCGTGGACACCAACGAGGAAACCCTCGCGCGATTGCGGCATCTGCAGGAGATGCTCTACGCAAGCCAGGCCAAGGACGACGACGCGGGTGGAGATCTCGGTTGATGGGCGGCGGCGTACCGGCGAACGGGCAAGCCAATTGGGAATGGACGTCGGCGCGGTCGGGCGTGCGCGGCGTTCTTTTTGCGATTCTCTAGAAAACGATGCGAAGGCGGAGCGACATGGCGACTAAAACCAATTCAGCGAGCGAGACCTCCGAAGCACGCGAGGAGGCGGCCGATGCGCCGTTGCTCGATACCGTCTCCGCTGCGATCAAGAAGATGGTCGCCAAGGGCAAGGACCGCGGCTACGTCACCTATGACGAGATCAACGCCGCGCTGCCGCCCGAGCAGGTGTCCTCCGAGCAGATCGAGGACACGATGACCATGCTCTCGGAGCTCGGGGTCAACGTCGTCGAGAACGAGGAGGCCGAAGAGGCGCAGGCCCAGGCCAAGGACGGCGAAGCGGAAGAAACCGAGACCAAGTCCGGCGGCAATCTCGACGATGCGGACATCGGCCGCACCGACGATCCGGTGCGCATGTATCTGCGTGAGATGGGCTCCGTCGAGCTGCTCTCACGCGAAGGCGAAATCGCCATCGCCAAGCGCATCGAGGCCGGCCGCGAGATGATGATCGGCGGGCTGTGCGAAAGCCCGCTGACCATGCGCGCGCTCATCGGCTGGCGCGACGCGCTGATGGAAGGGAAGATGCTGTTGCGCGACGTTGTCGATCTCGACGCCACGTACGGCGGCAAGTTCGACGCCGCTGCGGCTGAAGGCGAAGACGAAGAAGAGGCCGAAGCCGGCGCCGTGGAGGAGAGCCCGCCGCCCGACGCTGCCACCGCCGACGGCGGGGAAGGTGAGGGCGAAGAAGCCTCAATCTCACTCGCCGCGATGGAAGAGACGCTGAAGCCCAGCGTCCTCACGAACCTCGATGAGATCGCCCAGCTCTATAAGCGCCTGCATAAGCTGCACGATCAGCGCCTGACTGCCTTCAAGGAAGGCGATGAAATCGCCAAGCCGGCCGAGCGGCGCTACGAGAAGCTGCGCGGTGAGATGGTCAAGGCGATGGACAATGTCCATCTCAACAACGCGCGCATCGAGTATCTGGTCGAGCAGCTCTATTCGCTGAACCGCCGCCTGCAGTCGGGCGACGGCAAGCTGCTTCGCTTGGCCGAGCATTCGGGCATCAAGCGGCCGGATTTCCTCCAGCATCATCTCGGGCACGAGCTCCAGCCCGACTGGGTCTCGCGCGTTCGCCGGCTGCACGGCAAGGGCTGGACCAATCTGATTTCGAAGCACGTGGCCGAGGTCAAGAATTTGCGCGCGGAAATCGCCGCGATTGCCGCCGAGGCGGGCGTTCCGCCGGCCGAGTTCCGGCGCATCGTCGCGACCGTTCAGCGCGGCGAACGCGAGGCTTCGCGCGCGAAGAAGGAAATGGTCGAGGCCAATCTTCGCCTGGTGATCTCGATCGCCAAGAAATATACCAACCGCGGCCTGCAGTTCCTCGACCTGATTCAGGAAGGCAATATCGGCCTCATGAAGGCCGTCGATAAGTTCGAGTATCGTCGCGGCTACAAGTTCTCGACCTACGCGACCTGGTGGATCCGCCAGGCGATCACGCGCTCGATCGCCGATCAGGCGCGCACCATCCGCATCCCGGTGCACATGATCGAGACGATCAACAAGCTGGTGCGCACCTCGCGCCAGATGCTGCACGAGATCGGGCGCGAGCCGGCGCCGGAGGAACTCGCCGAGAAGCTCGGCATGCCGCTGGAGAAGGTCCGCAAGGTGCTCAAGATCGCCAAGGAGCCGATCAGCCTCGAAACGCCGATCGGGGACGAGGAAGACTCCCATCTTGGCGATTTCATCGAGGACAAGAATGCCGTGCTGCCGCTCGATGCGGCGATTCACGGCAATCTGCGCGAGACGACGACCCGGGTCCTGGCTTCCCTCACGCCGCGCGAAGAGCGCGTGTTGCGCATGCGCTTCGGCATCGGCATGAACACCGACCACACGCTCGAGGAAGTCGGCCAGCAATTCTCGGTCACGCGCGAGCGTATCCGTCAGATCGAGGCCAAGGCGCTCAGGAAGCTCAAGCACCCGAGCCGGTCGCGCAAGCTCCGCTCGTTCCTCGATACCTGATGACGGGACTCGGGGCCGCCCCTTACATTGGCGCGGGCCCGTAGTTCAGCGGTTAGAACGCGCCGCTCATAACGGTGTAGTCGCAGGTTCGAATCCTGCCGGGCCCACCATCCTCGCTCGCGGCACGCCACCGCGATCCAGCACGAAATCGATGCGCGCTGCGCGAGTTGCCTCGCCCGCCGCGGCTACGCTAGACCACTGCACCTTTCGCCGGAGTCGCCATGCCCGCCTACCAATACATCTACGTCATGAAAGGTCTGAGCAAGACCTATCCCGGCGGGCGCGAGGTCCTGAAGGACATCTGGCTGTCGTTCCTGCCCGGCGCCAAGATTGGTGTGCTCGGCGCCAACGGCGCGGGCAAGTCCACGTTGCTGCGCATCATGGCCGGCCTCGATCAGAACTTTGCCGGCGAGGCCTGGGCAGCCGAGGGCGTTACCACCGGCTACCTGTCGCAGGAGCCGGCCCTCGATCCCAGCAAGAGTGTTGCGGGCAACGTCACGGACGGGCTGGGCGCAATCAAGGGCTTGCTCGAGCGCTTCGAAACCGTCAGCGCCAAATTGGGCGAGAGCCTGTCCGATGACGAGATGAACGTGCTCCTCGCCGAGCAGGCCGAGTTGCAGGAAAAGATCGACGCCGTCAACGGCTGGGAGATCGAACGCACCGTCGAGATCGCGATGGATGCGCTGCGTTGCCCGCCGGGCGACGCCGAAGTGACCAAGCTCTCGGGCGGCGAGCGCCGGCGCGTCGCGCTATGCCGTCTGCTGTTGCAGAAGCCCGATCTGCTGCTGCTCGACGAACCCACCAACCATCTCGACGCCGAATCGGTCGCCTGGCTGCAGCGCTTCCTCGCCGAGTATCCGGGCACTGTGGTGACCGTCACCCACGACCGGTATTTCCTCGACGAAGTCGCCGGCTGGATTCTCGAGCTCGACCGCGGCCAGGGCATTCCCTACCAAGGCAACTATTCGGGCTGGCTCGAGCAGAAGCAAAAGCGGCTTGTGCAGGAAGGCAGGCAGGAAGCGGCGCGGCAGCGCACCCTCGAGCGCGAGCTCGAATGGGTGAAGCAGAGCCCTCGCGCGCGCCAGGCCAAGAGCAAGGCGCGCTTGTCCGCCTACGACAGCCTCGTCTCGCAGAGCCGCGAGAAAGCGCCGGAGACCGCGCAAATCGTGTTGCCGCCGGGGCCGCGCCTCGGCGATACCGTGATCGACGCGAGCCACGTCACAAAAAGCTATGGCGACAACCTGCTGATCGAGGACCTGTCATTCCGCCTGCCGCCCGGCGGCATCGTTGGCGTCATCGGTCCGAACGGCGCCGGCAAGACCACGCTCTTCCGCATGATCGTCGGCCAGGAGAAGCCTGCTGCTGGCAGCATCCGGCTCGGCGATACGGTGAAACTCGGCTATGTCGACCAGAGCCGCGATGCGCTCGATCCTGCCAAGTCGGTGTTCGAGGAAATTTCCGGCGGCGCGGACGAGATCGACCTCGGCCGCCGCAAGATGCCGGCGCGCGGCTATTGCGCATTGTTCAATTTTCGCGGGCCGGATCAGCAGAAAAAGACCAGCCAGCTCTCGGGCGGCGAGCGCAATCGCGTCCATCTCGCCAAGATGCTCAAGACCGGCGCGAACGTCATTTTGCTCGACGAGCCGACCAACGATCTCGACGTCGACACGCTGCGTGCGCTCGAAGAGGCGCTCCTCGAATTTCCGGGTTGTGCCGTCGTGGTCAGCCACGACCGCTGGTTCCTCGACCGGATCGCCACACACATCCTCGCCTTCGAGGGCATGAGCCAGGTCGTCTGGTTCGAAGGCAATTACGCCGAATACGAGGCCGACCGGAAGCGGCGTCTCGGCGCGGCGGCCGAGCAGCCGCACCGCATCCGCTACAAGCCGCTGACGCGAAGCTAGCGCTTAGTGGCTTTGCGCCTGTGTCGGCGCGAACGAACCGCTCGCCGGCACCGGGCCGCTGTTGAGTCGCTGCTGCAGCTGCTGGTTCAAGGTTGCGACCGAGCCGCCGCTGCGCTGAATGACGGCAGCGATTTCTTCGCGCTCGGTCAGCGCCATGCTCACGCCTTCGACCTCGACGTCGACGATCTTCAAGTCGTCGTTGGATTTGCGCACGTGCCAATAGATCGTCGTTGGCGGCGCCCCATTGGTGCGAATGAGTTGGCTCGACACGACGTAGCTGGTCGGGGTCTCCTCGCGCGCTCCGGTGACCTTGATGGTCTCGCCGCTATATTCCTTGAAGCGGGCCGAGTAGGTCCGCACCACCCACTGTGCGAACAAATGGTTGAACTGATCACGTTCCTGGTCGCTGGCGCTGAGCCAATAGCGCCCGAGCACGAAGCGGGCGATCCGCGGAATGTCGAACCCGCTATGCAACAGGGTGCTGAAGCGGTCTTCGCGCTGGGCGTCGGGCATTTGCGGGTTGCGCAGGAGTGACAGCGCCTGCTGCACCAGCCCGTTAACGAAGGTCGATGGATCGATCGGTGCCGCCCGCACCGGCGCTGCCCAGACGAGAAAGGCCGTCGCCAGGGCGAGGACAGATAGAGAACGGCGAGATGGTGAACGCATGGCCCCCCCTTGCTTGGACCTGGAACGCGGCGCTGCACGGCCGGCGCATCGCCGGAAGCATAGGGTGCCGGCGCGGTCGCGGACAAGGCCCCGATGGGCGCAGGTGGGGTCGCAATTTTGGCGCTGGACGCGCTATGGTGCAGAACGGTATGCCCGGTGGGATTCTGCCCATTTTTCCGGGGTATTTTGGGGCAATGGCAACGAGTCGAAGACCGCTGAGCAAGGCCGGAGGCGCGGCCGGGGCGTTATTGGGGGCAGATCCGCTCGCCGGGGCAGGCCGAAGGCCGCCGCGCGTCTCTTTCGAATTCTTCCCGCCGAAGACGGAGGAGATGGAGGAGAAGCTGTGGCAGACGGTCAAACGCGTCGAGTCGCTCGGTCCGCGTTTCGTATCGGTGACCTATGGCGCCGGCGGCTCCACGCGGGCGCGAACCCACGCGACGGTCTTGCGCATCCGCTCCGACACCACGCTGGAGCCGGCGGCGCATCTCACCTGCATTGGCGCGCCGCGTGATGCCATCGATGCGGTGGCGCGGCTTTACTGGGATTCCGGTGTTCGCCATGTCGTCGCGTTGCGCGGCGACCCGCCGGCAGGCGAGGGCCGCTACACGCCGCATCCCGACGGCTATGCCTATGCCGCCGACTTGGTCGCGGGCTTGAAGCGCATCGGTCCCTTCGAGATCAGCGTCGCCGCCTATCCCGAGACCCATCCCGAGGCAAAGAGCCCGGAGACCGATCTCGACAACCTGAAGCGCAAGATCGAAGCCGGTGCCGACCGGGCGATCACGCAGTTCTTTTTCGAGGTCGACTCGTATCTGCGGTTCGTCGACCGGGCCCACGCCAAGGGCATCGACGTGCCGATCGTGCCGGGCATCCTGCCGGTGACCAATTTCGCCCAGGTCAAGAAATTCGCCGCACTATGCGGCGCTGCCATCCCCGATTGGATGGCGCCGATGTTCGAGGGGCTCGATGCCGATCCCGATACGCGTCGACTGGTTGCTGCTTCAATCGCGGCCGAGCAATGCCGGCGGCTGCAGGCCTACGGCATCGAGGATTTCCATTTCTACACGCTCAACCGCGCCGACCTCATCGTCGCCATCTGTCACATGATCGGCGTGCGTGGACCGGTGCCGGCGGATGCGGTCAAGGCGCCGGCGGGCTGAATCATGGCGCATATTCTCGACGTGATGCGCGATCGGGTGCTGCTATGCGACGGCGCCATGGGCACGGCGGTGCATGGGCACGATCTCGATCTTGAGCACGATTTCCTCGGCAAGGAGAATTGCATCGAGGTGCTCAATCAGAGTCGCGCCGACGTCATCCGCGCGATCCATCTCGGCCATTTCCGCGCCGGCGCGGACGTCGTGCAGACCAATTCGTTCGGCGGATCGCCGATCACGCTGGGTGAATTCGGCCTTGCGGATCAAGCCTTTGCGATCAACTGCCGTGCCGCCGAGATCGCCCGCGAAGCCGTCGCCGAATGTGCCAAGGATGGCCGCGACCGTTTCGTCATCGGCTCGATCGGGCCAGGCACGCGCCTGCCGTCGCTCGGTCACGTCGACTATCAGACGCTCGAGGACGCGCTGGCGATCCAGGCTGGCGGTCTCGTCGTCGGCGGCGTCGACGTCATCCTCGCCGAGACCTGCCAGGACCCGCTGCAGATTAAGGCCGCGGTCAACGCCGCCAAACGCGCCCGCGCCGAGGCCAATCGCGACGTGCCGATCTTCGTCCAGGTCACGGTGGAGACGACGGGTACGCTGCTCGTCGGACCCGACATCGCCGCCGCAGCCACCATCGTCCGGGCGCTCGATGTGCCGCTCCTCGGCCTCAATTGCGGCACCGGTCCGCGCGAGATGGCGGAGCACCTCAAGTGGCTGTCCGAGAACTGGACGGCCCTATTGTCGGTCCAGCCGAATGCCGGCCTGCCTGAGCTGCTCGACGGCACGACGCATTACCCGCTGACGGCGACCGAGTTCGCGCCATGGATCGAACGCTTCGTGCGCGAGGACGGCGCCAATCTGGTCGGCGGATGCTGCGGCACCGAGACCAGCCATATCGCGGCGCTCGACGCGACCCTGCGGCAGTTAGCGGAGGACGGATTCCGGCCGCGGCCGAAGGCGCGGCTGGCGTCCTGGACGCCGTCGGTTGCCTCGCTCTATGGGCAGGTATCGCTGCGCCAGGAGAACGCCTATTTGTCGATCGGCGAGCGTTGCAATGCCAACGGCTCGAAACGCTTCCGCGAATTCCAGGAGCGCGGCGACTGGGACGGCGCGGTCGAAATGGCGCGGGCCCAGGTCAAGGATGGCTCGCACGCCCTCGATCTGTGCACCGCCTTCGTCGGCCGCGACGAAGTCGCCGATATGAGCGCCGCCATCACGAAACTGGCCAAAGGCGTCAACGCGCCGCTGGCGATCGATAGCACCGAGCTGCCGGTGCTCGAAGCGGCGCTCAAGCTCTATGGCGGCAAGGCCATCGTCAACTCGATCAACCTCGAGGACGGCGAGGCGACGCTCGAAACGAAGGTGCGCCTGGCCAAGCGCTTCGGCGCCGCCTGCATCGCCCTGACCATCGACGAAGAGGGCATGGCTAAGGAAGCGGCGCGCAAGCTCGCCGTTGCGCAGCGCATTCACGACCTCGCCAGCGCCAAGCTCGGCTTGGCGCCGTCGGACCTGCTGTTCGATCCACTGACCTTCACCATCTGCACCGGCAATGCCGATGACCGCCGCCTCGGCCTTGAGACGCTCGATGCGATCGAGGGCATCGCCAAGACGCTACCCGAAAGCCAGATCATTCTCGGCCTCTCGAACATCTCCTTCGGCCTCGGTCCAGCGGCGCGCAGCGTGCTCAACTCGGTGTTTCTCGAGGAGGCGCTGAAGCGCGGCATGACCGGCGCGATTCTGCACGTCTCCAAGATCGTGCCGTTCCATCGCATTCCCGAGAACGAGGCCCAAATCGCGCTCGACCTCATCTACGACCGGCGCAAGCCGGGCTACGATCCGCTGCATGCATTCATCGCCCTCTACGAGAACCGCGTCGAGGCCAGAGCCGAGAAGAAAGCACGGCCGGTCTCGCTCGAGGAGCGGCTCAAGGCCCGCATCGTCGACGGCGATCGCTCCGGTCTCGAAGCCGATCTCGAGGCCGCACTGGCGCGCATGGGGCCGCTCGACATCATCAACAACATCCTGCTCGATGGCATGAAGACGGTCGGCGATCTGTTCGGCGCCGGCAAGATGCAGCTGCCCTTCGTGCTGCAGTCGGCCGAGACCATGAAAGCTGCGGTCGCCTTCCTCGAGCCGCACATGGAGCGGGTCGACGGCTCCGAGAAGGGCATCATCGTGCTCGCGACCGTGAAGGGCGATGTGCACGACATCGGCAAGAACTTGGTCGATATCCTGCTCACCAACAACGGTTTCAAGGTCGTCAATCTCGGCATCAAGCAGCCGCTGAACTCGATCCTCGAGGCGGCCGAAAATCACAGCGCCGACGCCGTCGGCATGTCGGGCCTGTTGGTCAAGTCGACCGTGGTGATGCGCGAGAACCTCGAAGAGATGAGCCGGCGCGGTCTCGGTCTGCCGGTGATCCTGGGCGGTGCGGCGCTGACACGGCGCTACGTCGAGGAGGATTGCGCCAAGGCTTATGCTAGCGGCGCGGTTGCTTATGCGCGCGATGCCTTCGATGGCCTGGCGCTGATGAACAACGTGGTCAACGGCACGTTCGCCAGCACGGTCGCCGCGCAGCGCGAGAAGACCAAGGACAAGCCGGTGAACCAATCGCGGCGCCTCGGCCGTGCCGCCGAGCCTCGGCCGTTGCGACCGGTCGAGGTGGAGGAAATCCGCCTGCGTCGCGCCGAGCTGGCGCGCGGCGTGCCGGTGCCGAGGCCGCCGTTCTGGGGGCCGCGCACCATTGCGCGCGTGCCGCTCAAGACCGTCGTGCCGTATCTCAACGAACGCATGCTCTATCAATTCCACTGGGGTTTCCGGAAGCAGGGCCGCACGCTCGATGAATTCAGGGCCTGGGCGAAACAGGAACTGCGGCCGGTGCTCAACCAGCTGCTCGAGCGTGTCGCCAAGGAGAATATCCTGGTGCCGCAGGCGGCTTACGGTTATTGGCCCTGCGCCGCCGCGGGCGACGAACTCGTGCTCTACGATCCGGAGAGCGCGAACGAGGTCGCCCGCTTCTCGTTCCCGCGCCAGGCCAAGCCGGGCGGGCTGTGCATCGCCGACTTCTTCCGCGACATCACCGCCAACGAGCGCGATGTCGTTGCGCTGCAGGTCGTTACGATGGGCAGCGGTGCCTCGGAAATCGCGCGGCAATGGTTCGCCGACAACCGATACAAGGACTACCTATACCTGCACGGATTGTCGGTTGAGATGGCGGAGGCGCTTGCCGAATACCTGCATCAGCGCATCCGCGCCGAAATGGGGTTCGCGGGCGAGGAGCCGCGCGACATCGAAGGCCTGCTCCGTCAGGAATACCGCGGCAGCCGCTATTCCTTCGGCTATCCGGCCTGTCCGGATCTGGCGCAGCAGCGCCAGCTGCTGGGCCTGTTGCGCGCGCAGGAGATCGGCGTCAACCTCACCGAGGAGGACCAGCTCGATCCCGAGCAGTCGACCTCGGCGATCGTCGTCCTCCATCCGCAGGCGAAATACTTCTCGGTCTGAGCGGCGGTCTAGTCGCCGACCGGCAGCCACGTCATCGCGCCGGTCCAGGACAACCACAGCACCGCGAAGGCGAGCGACAGCAGCGTGAAGGGCACTGCCGCGCGGGCGTATTCCGCATTCGACAAGCGGATGCCCAGTGCCTTCGAGCGTTCGACGACGATGACGTTGGCGACCGAACCCAGCAGCAGCAAGTTGCTCGCCAGCGACGTGATCAACGCCAGGCCATAGAGCTCGCCGGCCGGTGGGCTCGGCCAGATCTGCATCAGGAACATAACCCACGGCACGGTGCCGATGACGTTGCTCATCACCAGCGTCAGCGGCGTCATCACGATCAGGCTGTCTGGGCCGAGGCCGACCGACTGAAGTCCCGACAGCGCCGAGAACGCGATGCCAGTATCGGCGAGCGTGCCGGTGATCGCGAAGAGCGAAAGAAACAGCAGCAGCAGCGGCCAGTCGACCGCCGCGATCATGGTTCGGCTGGTGAATTTCCGGTTCGACAGCAGCACCGCGGCAATCAGCATGCCGCCGATCTCGCGGGGCAGCGGCGTCGCGAACAGGATCAACATTGCGCCCAGCGCGATCAGTCCTTTGATCGTCTGGTTGCGGTCGTGCGGATGGCGCGGCAGGTCGGCCGCGACTTGGCTCGCCGCCAGCTCCGTCGTGCCGATGCGGTCGCGCCACATGAACCAGACGACGCCGTAGACACAACCGAGCCCGACCAGCGCCGGCACCAGGCAGGCGATCAGGAAGCCGTGAAAGCTCAGGCCGCCCATCTGGCCGATCAGGATGTTCTGCGGATTGCCGATGAAGGTCGCAGCCGAGCCTGCGTTGCTGGCGCCGATCAGCGCAATCAGGAACGGCCGCGGATCGAGATTGCGCGCCTGGGCGCCGGCGATCAGCAGCGGCGCCATGGTGAAGGCGACCAGGTCGTTGACCAGCAGCGCGGACAAGGCGCCGCACACCGCGACCGTCAGGCCGAGCAGCACCGCGGGCTCGTCGCTCTGGGCCATCAGCCAGTCGCAGCAGATCTCGAAGAAGCCGGAGGCGACGAACTGCGCCGAGATGATCATCAAGCCGAACAGCAGCACGAGGGTCGGCGCGTCGATGCTTGAGCCGAGCTCGTCGAGCGTCACTTGCTGGCTCGCCAGCAGCGCGACGACGCCGAGGAGCGCGATACCGGTGCGGTCCACCGACAACCAGGGCAGCCGGCCCGCCGCCATGCCGACATAAGTCAGCAGAAAAACCAGGATGATGACGGCGTTATGCATGGACCCGGAGAGGCGAGGCGCGCCGTGACAGCTGACGCGCCGGGCGGTTTATTCTATAGGCCAAAGCGCAAGCCGCGCGGAAGGGTGGCACCCGAAATCACGTCATATTGCGAAAAGGTGTGTTCTCGCGACCACGGTGCGGGCGCGACGTGCACCCGGCCACCCGGGCCTCTCAGGGCAGCGCTTTGAGCTTCCAGAAGGCGAAGCCGACCATGCGCAGCAGCAGCCAGCCGTGCCCGAACCGCGAGATATTGGTCTCGCCATAGGTGCGCGCGGCGTAGCGGATCGGCACTTCGGTCACCTTGAGCGACAGCTTCGCGGCGCCGAAAATGAGGTCGAAATCGCCGAACGGATCGAAATCGCCGAAATAGGCGCGGCCTTGGGCGATGCGTTCGTAATGCCGCCGCCGCAGCGCTTTGGTCCCGCAGAGCGTGTCGGTGAAGCGCTGGTTCAAGAGCCAGCTGAACAACAGCGAGAAGGTGTGATTGGCGATGCGGTTGAGCAGCCGCATCGAATCGCGTTCCAGCGGATAGACCAGCCGCGTGCCGTTGATGAACTCGCCCCGGCCGGTCGCCAGTGGCGCGTAGAACTTGGCCAACTCCTCGGGCGCCATCGTCATGTCGGCATCGAGGATCATCAGCACATCGCCGCGCGCGTTGGCGAAGCCCGCCCGTACCGCGTCGCCCTTGCCCTTGCCGCTCTGCTTGAAGAGCTTGATGTCGCGATCGGGATTCGCGGCCTTGATGCGCACGATCTCGTCCCAGGTGCCGTCGGTGCTGCCGCCTTCGACGAAGACGATCTCGATGTCATCGCAGAAGCGCGGGATGCGCGCGACGATCGACTGGACGTTGCCGCGCTCGTTGCGGCACGGCACGACGACGCTGGCCGAGAGGCTCTCGCGCTCGCCCGTCGGGCGCGGTCGCGCCACCAGATAATGCCGCAGGCAGAGCTTTCGGATTAGCGGCAAGGGCGCGATGAAGCGATTGACGAAGGTGCCGATCCCGAGAAGCCGCTTCGGGATCAGCTGTCGCCATTCGGTGCGCACCGGCTCGAAATCCGCGAGCTCGAGCAGATTGGCGATATCGGCCGGGCGCAGCCAATTGGTCAACGGCTCCGGCATGCGCAACTTGAGCGCTTCGGCGAGGCGCAGCACCGGCTCCCAAAGATAGTTGTGATAGGCGACGACAAGGCGCGTATCCGGGTGGCAGAGCGGCTTCAGGCTCTGGAGCATCGCCTGGCAATCGTCGAGCATGCCGATGGCGTCGGCGATGACGATGGCATCGAACGGTCCGGCGAGAGCGGCGATCGTCGCCGGGTCTTCGATGTCGCCGACGACGAATTCGAGCGCCGGATGAGCCGTGCGTGCCCGTGCGATCATCGGCTCCGAGATGTCGACGCCGACGCCCTTCGCGGGTTTCAGCGCGGCAAGCAGCCCGCCGGTGCCGCAGCCGATCTCGAGCACCCGGAGCCCCTCGGGGATCAAGAACGCGAGATAGCGGCGGTCGTCGTCGTGGAATGCCCGGTTCTTGGCGATGAACGCGTCGCGCTCCGGTGCCCAGCGGTCGGAAATCTCGCGTAGGCGCTGCTTGCGCGGGGATAGCGGTCGCGCGATGGCGGTGGTGGCGTCTTCTGGCATGCGCGCTGCGAGATATACGCGAGTCGCACGGGCGGTGCCACAGACCTGTGGCGAATGGCCGGTATCCGCAAAGATCGGCGGCGTCCATGATCGCGGTCGGTTAGCATCGTATCCATGTTCGGATTCGTCACCCGGCCGATGGTCGTCGCAATGATCGTCGCTTGCGGCCTGTTCATGGAAAATCTCGACGGCACGGTGATCACGACGGCGCTGCCGACCATGGCGACGTCTTTCGGCGACACGCCCGCGCGTTTGAGCCTCGGCGTAACGGTCTATATGATCAGCCTCGCCATCTTCATTCCGATCAGCGGCTGGGTCGCCGACCGCTTCGGCGCGCGCACGGTATTCCGCGCCGCGATCGCCGTGTTCACCCTCGGCTCGATCCTTTGCGGATTGACGCACAACCTGGTCGAGTTGGCGGCGGCGCGGATTCTGCAGGGCATCGGGGGCGCGATGATGGTGCCGGTCGGGCGCCTGATCCTCCTGCGCAGCGTGTCGAAGCCCGAGCTCGTCCGCGCCATGGCCTATCTCACGGTGCCGGCGCTGCTGGGACCTGTGCTGGGGCCACCGGTCGGCGGCTTCATCACGACCTATGCGAGCTGGCGCTGGATCTTCTTCCTCAACGTGCCGATCGGCATCCTCGGCATGGTGCTGGTCACGCTGCTGATCGAGAACTATCGCGAAGAAGCGACACCGGCGCTCGACTGGTTCGGCTTCGTGTCGAGCGGCGGCGCGCTCGCCGGCCTGGTCTACGGCCTCGATCTGATCGGCCGGCCACTGGTCGATGCCGACGTCATCGTTGCGATTCTGTCAGGTAGCGCCTTGCTCGGCACGATCACGGTGTGGCATGCGTTGCGCCATCCGCATCCGTTGATCGATCTGTCATTGCTGCGCGTGCCGACCTATTTCGCGAGCATCGTCGGTGGCTCGATTTTCCGCGTCGGTGCCGGCGCGCTGCCGTTCCTGCTGCCGATCATGCTCCAGGTCGGCTTCGGCGTGACCGCATTCACCTCGGGCCTGCTGACCTGCGCGTCGGCGATGGGCTCGTTCACCATGAAGATGACGGCGCGACCGATCCTGCGCCGTTTCGGCTTTCGCCGCGTGCTCATCGCCAATGGCGCCGTCAGCGGCGTGTCGGTGATGCTCTGCAGCCTGTTCGCGCCGGCCACGCCCTACGCGGTCATTCTCGGCGTGCTGCTGCTCGGCGGCTTCTTCCGCTCGCTGCAATACACCAGCCTCAACACCGTCGCTTATGCGGAGATCGGCGGCAATCAGATGAGTGGCGCGACCAGCGCTGCCAGCATGATGCAGCAGCTCTCGAACGGCCTGGGCGTCGCACTCGGCGCCCTCATGCTCCAGGTAGCGCGGCATTGGAGCGGCGCGCTGACCGTCTTCGATTTCCATGCCGCTTTTGCCTTGGCCGGGCTGCTATCGCTCGTGTCCGTCATCTTCTTCGTGCGCCTCCATCCCGCAGCGGGGGCGGAGATCAGCGGTCATCGCCGGCCGGTGGAGGCGACCGATATCAAGCCGAGCAGCGCTTGAGGCGACTCGCAATCGGCTGGCGGTGCGCTTATCTCCTGGCCGCGATCCCGTGCTATAGAACCGCCATGCCCGAGACCGAATCGGCGCCCGTTGCGCCCCTCTCCGCCACGCCGCTGCCGCCCTATCTCGCCGAACTGAACGAGGCCCAGCGGCGCGCCGTCGAGGCGGTGGATGGCCCGGTCTTGGTGCTGGCCGGCGCCGGCACCGGCAAGACCCGGGTGCTGACCGCGCGACTGGCCCATATCCTCGCCACCCGGCGTGCGTGGCCGTCGCAGATCGTCGCCGTCACCTTCACCAACAAGGCGGCGCTCGAGATGCGCGAGCGGCTGGAGCGGCTGATCGGCCAGGCCGCCGAGGGCCTGTGGCTCGGCACCTTCCATGCCATCGCCGCGCGCATTTTGCGCCGCCATGCCGAGGTCGTCGGCCTCAAGCCCAACTTCACCATCCTCGACACCGACGACCAGCTTCGCCTGGTGAAGCAGGTCGCGGCCGCCGAGGGCGTCGACGAGAAGCGTTGGCCGGCGCGCACCATCTTGGGCGCGATCGAGCGCTGGAAGGATCGCGGCCTCGCGCCCGACAAGGTCACTGACCCGGGTGATCTCGCCGACGGCCGTGCGCTCAAGATCTATCGCCAGTACCAGGAGCGGCTGCAGACAGTGAATGCCGCCGATTTCGGCGACCTGCTGCTGCACAACCTGACCATCTTCCAGGCGCGGCCCGAGATCGCTGCCGAATACCAGGAGCGTTTCCGCTACATCCTGGTCGACGAGTACCAGGACACCAACGTCGCGCAGTATCTCTGGCTGCGATTGCTGGCGCAGAAATACAAGAACCTGTGCTGCGTCGGCGACGACGACCAGTCGATCTATTCCTGGCGCGGCGCCGAGATCGGCAACATCCTGCGCTTCGAGAAGGATTTTCCCGGCGCGCAGATCGTCCGCCTTGAGCAAAACTACCGCTCGACGCCGCACATCCTCGCCGCGGCCTCGGCATTGATTGCCAAGAACGCGGGCCGGCTCGGCAAGACGCTGTGGACGACCGCCAACGAAGGCGAGCGCGTGTTGCTGCGCGGCGTGTGGGATGGCGAGGAAGAAGCGCGCTGGATCGGCGACGAGATCGAATCGCTCCAGCGCAAGGACCAGCGGCTCTCGCAAATAGCCATCCTGGTCCGCGCCGGCTTCCAGACGCGCGAGTTCGAGGAGCGCTTCATCCAGATGGGCCTCGCCTACCGCGTCATCGGCGGTCCGCGGTTCTACGAGCGGCAGGAGATTCGCGACGCGCTCGCCTACTTGCGGCTCGTGCATCAGTCAGCCGACGATTTCGCCTTCGAGCGCGTCGTCAATACGCCGCGCCGCGGCATCGGTACCCAGACGCTGCAGGCGCTGCATCATCTCGCACGCAGCGACCGGATTTCGCTTGGCGAAGCAGCGGCCCGATTGATCGCCACCGACGAGCTCAAGCCCGCCGCGCGCAAGTCGCTCGGCGGCTTCCTCACCGATCTGGCGCGCTGGCGCGGCCTGGCGCCGACGGTGCCGCATACCGAGCTTGCCCAAATCGTGCTCGACGAATCGGGCTATACCGCGATGTGGCAGGCCGACAAATCGCCCGACGCGCCGGGCCGGCTCGAGAACCTCAAGGAGCTGGTCGCGGCAATGGACGAGTTCGAGAACCTCGCCGGCTTCCTCGATCACGTCAGCCTGGTGATGGAGAACGCCGGGCAGAGCGGCGGCGACATGGTCAGCCTCATGACGCTGCATAGCGCCAAGGGCCTCGAATTCGACGTCGTCTTCCTGCCCGGCTGGGAAGAGGGGCTGTTCCCGAACCAGCGCTCGCTCGACGAGCACGGCATGAAGGGCCTGGAGGAGGAGCGGCGGCTCGCCTATGTCGGCCTGACGCGCGCGCGCCGCCGCGCCTACGTCTCCTATGCGGCCAATCGGCGTATCCACGGCCAATGGCAGACGACGCTGCCGTCGCGGTTCATCGCCGACCTGCCCCAGGACCACACCGAGATGAACGCCGAGCCCGGTTTGCAGCCGGGCGCGGGCGGAATCACGCCCGCCGGGCTCGACGAAGATTGGCAGCCGACCCCGCTGTTGCGCCGCCGGCCCGAGCTAGCGCGGCTCTTGATGCAAGCGCACCGCGATGTCACACCGCCACCGCCCAATACCGGCGTCAAGTTCGCGGCCGGCGACCGCGTCTTCCACCGCAAGTTCGGTCTCGGTACGGTGCGCGCGTCTGAGGGCGGCAAGCTGTTGATCGCCTTCGATCAGGCTGGCGACAAGATGGTGATGGACAGTTTCGTGGAGAAGGCGTGAGCGGGGGCGCGATCTGGCGAGTCAGCGTCGCAGCTCCCGATGCCGAAAGCGCCGCGGCCGCGGCGTCGGCGCTCGATGGGGCCTGCGGCGCGGTCAGCGCTTTCGAGCAGCCCGATGGCGCCTGGCGCATCGACGGGCTGGCGCTCGATCCGCCGGTGCGCGGCGTCATCGAGGCGCGGCTGGCGCTGGCCTGGAGCGGACGCGGCGAGCCACCCGCGGTGGCTTTCGACAAGCTGCCGCCGCGCGACTGGCTCGGCGAGAACCAGGCAAGCTTCGCGCCCTTTCGCGTCGGCCGTTTCTTCGTCCACGGCTCGGCCTTCGACGGCCGTGCGCCGGCCAGCACCATTCCGCTGCTGATCGATGCGAACATCGCTTTCGGCACCGGCGAGCACGGCTCGACCAAGGGCTGCCTGCTGGCGCTGTCGCGCCTTGTGCGGCCGAGCCGAATCATCGACATGGGCACCGGCACCGGCATCCTGGCAATCGCCGCAGCCAAGCGCTTTCGTCACCGTGTGCTTGCCGCCGACATCGAGGCCGGCGCGGCGCGGGTGGCGCGCGTCAATGCGGCGCGCAACGGCGTCGCATGCTGGGTCACGGCGATCCGCGCCGGCAGCTATCGCCGGCGCGAAATCGCCCGGCGCGCGCCGTTCGACCTGGTGCTGACCAATATTCTGGCACGACCCCTGGCGCTGCTCGCCCGCGATCTCGGTCGCATCCTCGGCGGGCGCGGTGTTGCCGTGCTCGCTGGCCTGCTGCCGCGCCAGGAAGCGCTGGTGCTGGCGGCGCACCGGGCCGCCGGCTTGCGTCTTGCGGCGCGGATCGACGTTGGCGGTTGGCGGACGCTGGTACTAACGCGTGGCTGTCGCGTCCCGGCGAATTTCCCGATTTCGCAATCTCCATGAGCGAGCTCCGATGACCCTGCTGCAAGCCCTCGTCATGGCCTTCCTCCAGGGCGTGACCGAGCTGTTCCCCGTGTCGAGCCTGGGCCACGCGGTCGTTCTCCCGCATCTCTTCGGCTGGAACATCGACCAGCACGCGCCGCAATTCCTGCCCTTCCTGGTGGTGCTGCACGTCGGCACGGCCACGGCGTTGCTGCTTTATTTTTGGCGCGACTGGATCGGCCTTGCGCTTGCCGTAGTCGGGATCGCGCCGCGCGGTGAGCGCGCCAACCGCCGGCGCCTACTCGGCCTCATCGTTGTCGCGACGATTCCGGCCGTGATCCTGGGTTTCGGGCTGGAGAAATTCTTTCGCGATCTGTTCGGAACGCCGGTCGTCGCGTCGGTCTTCCTGATCGTCAACGGCTGGTTGCTGTTCTTCGGCGAGCGGCTGCGCCGCGCCGACAAGGGCGTGCGCAAGCTCGAAAGCATGCGTTGGCGCGACGCGATCTATATCGGACTGTGGCAGTCGACCGCGCTCGTACCCGGCATCTCGCGCTCGGGTGCGACCATGGTCGGCGGCCTGCTGGCCGGACTGCACCACGAAGAGGCGGCGCGCTTCTCGTTTCTGATCGCGACGCCGATCATCGCCGGTGCCGCCGTGCTCGAAGTACCGAAGCTGATCCATGCCGGCGGCAGCTTCGGGCCGGTCGCATGGCTGGCCGGCATCATCGCCGGCGTTACAGCGTTCCTGAGCGTCGCCTTCCTAATGCGCTACTTCAAGCGGCACGACTTCGAGGCGCTCGATCCTTTTGCCTGGTACTGCTGGACCTTCGGTGCGGTCTCGCTCGCGCTGCTGCTCTTCGTGGTCTAGACGACGCGCTCCGACACTAGCGGACAGACGAGCTCGCCATCGCCGGTCTCGATCTGGATCGTCGCATGGCCGATGGCGAAGCGACGGTCGAGCTCGCCGATGAGTTGGGCCAGGACGGCGTCACCGGGGTGGCCGGCCGGCATGACGAGATGGACGGTCAGCGCGGTCTCGGTCGTGCTCATCGGCCAGATGTGAAGATCGTGCACGGTGGCGACGCCGGGCACCGCCGCAAGCTGGGCGCGCACTGTCCTCGGGTCGATCTGGTGCGGCACGGCATGCAGCGCCATGGCGAGGCTGTGCTGCAGCAGGCGCCAGGTGCCGGCGACGATGACCGCGGCGATCGCGAGACTGACCGCAGGATCGAACCGCAGCCAGCCGGTCGCCAGCACCAGGGCGCCCGAGGCGGCGACGCCGAGGCTGACGCCGGCGTCGCTCAGCGCGTGGACGAGGGCGCTCCTGACGTTGAGATCGTGCTGATGGCCGGCGCGCGACAGCAGCAGCGCGACGACACCGTTGACGATCACACCGGCCAGCGCCACGGCGATGACCGTGCCGCCGGCGACCGGCGACGGCGCGACCAGGCGTCGGATCGCCTCGGCGGTGATCGCGCCGACCGCGATCAGCAGGATGATGGCGTTGAGGAGCGCGGCGAGGATCGACGAGCTACCGAGGCCATAGGTGAAGCGATGGTTGGGCTCGCGCCGTGCCAATTGTGTCGCGACGAACGCCGCGCCGAGACCCATGGCGTCGCCGAAATTGTGGCCGGCGTCGGCGAGCAGCGCCATCGAGCCGCCGATCAAGCCGAAAACCGTCTCGGCCGCGACGAAGGCGAGGTTGAGCGCGAGCGCAAACGCAAACGGCGCCGCGTTGCCGGCGGCGCCGTGATCTGTGTGACGATGAGGGGCGTGCGCGTGGCCCATCGCGCTAATCTGCCTCCGATTCGGAGGCAAAGCGAGGGGCCGCTGCGCTACTTAATACCGGCTGTGCGGCGATCCCTTGGGGTCGTCTTCGGAGCCGCCGGCAACGCTGTCGAATGCCAGGCCGGCGACGCCGACGATAATCGCAATGAAAAGTACTCCGGTCAGCAGCATGACTGAATCTCCCGCTAACGATCTTCAAGCCCCGATCGTCGGGGCGCGAACCGCCGCGATACCCGAGTCGCGGCGGTCTAGCCGGCCGTGCTCAGTGGGCGTGCGAGGTCCGGCCCGGCTTCGCCCAGACGGGCGCGCGCGACGGACGCGGATGGCTCAGCACGTAGGGAATCTCGGCCCGGCTGATGCCGATATCGGCCAGCGACCGGTCGTCGAGTTGGGCGAGTTCGGCGTAGGCACGCTGCCGCTCGCGCCATTTGGTATAGTGCTCGGCAAGGGCGTGGAAAGCATGGTTGATGAGGCTCGACATGGCTAAATCCTTCCGGTGCAAGCTTGTTGCACCGAAGAAAAGATAATGCTTGTTGACCTATTGTGCACCGCAATATTGGTATACCAGAGCCCCGGCCGGCGCATCGCGGAGCGTAGGCAAGGCACGGTTAATGTGGCTGGCCCTAAACGGCGCCGATCGGCGGTTGGACGCGCTTAGATGTGGCCATAGGAAAAGCCGAATTTGTAGCCAGTGATCTCGCTTGAGAAAACGGCGAGTTTTTGGGCGTCCAGGTAGCCGGGCTGCATGAGGGTCAAGATGCCTTTGCCGGCCCCAAGCGTGTTTTCCCAGTCAAGATCAAAGAGCCCGTATGATTTGCCGCTCACCGGATCGATCCATTTCTCGTCGGTATTCTTCACCCAGCGGTCGATGAACTCCACCCAATCTTCAACGGTTCTGCCTGTTCCGGGAATCTTCGGTGGAGCTGCAATGTTATCGCCAGCCGCGACCATGATCTTGTCACCGTAGTCTTCGAATTCTATGTCGCCATGATCGCCCAAATGAGGATCGGCAGTGCAAAACGCGCCGTACGTTGGCCCAGGCTTAAAATGATTTGGACGTGTTGCGTGCTCAACGATGAAGCCGCGCGATAGTAGCGCTCTCCGCAACTTTGCCCACTTCGACTTCGGCATGCTCGGATCTAACGGGAAGAGGTGAGTGAAATAGTCGGACATCACCGCCTCGGCTCTCGATCGAGATCGCGCTCTACGCCTCACTACTGATCAAACGAGGGATTTCTTCGGGCTCATGCACCACGGTCGGAACCCCAACCGCTTCTATGACGCTTTCTGGCAAATTCTGGATTACGGATTCGTCGGCAACGACGGCTCCGCCTCCGGGCCAGAACAGCACGGCACCCGTGTTTCTTAAAATGTCCAAGAGTCCCTGCCACAATTTCGGGCTGTTCGCCGGCCGTGCAATCATAAAATCAGAAATCGCCGCGCCCTCGTTGATATAAAGCTCGGAGCTTCCGCCATCCGGAAAATTCAATATGGAGAATTCCGGGTCCACTTGCTTGAGGCATCCCCTGAAAGTTGACTCCACGACTGCGCGCGGGAATGTAGCGATCTCGCCGCGACGGAAATTTTGGAGAAATAAATCAAAGCTCATATGATCCTCATCGAGGCGGCGTATAGATCACCGATATTTTGAATCCCCGTTTTGTGAAGAGAGTCCGCACATAGTCGGCAACACCCTCTTTAGTGAAGTGCGATTTGATAGGTCGACTGGCGGCGTCACCGAGTTGATTATTCGTCCGTGTGAGAAACTTGGCTTCGATGTCTTGCCAAGCACAACGTGGTTAGCTATTTCGGATGAGTTCGAAAATCTTGTCGCGGTCCGTCGCCACGACCGGTTCGCCGAGCGATTCGATCATATCTTTGGGGACGTGCGGGATCACGGAAGCATCAGCGACCACAGGCGGGCCGCCAGGCCAATAAAGAACGCTCGTGGTCCGCTTCAGGATTTCGATCAAGCCGTTCCAGAGCTCAGGTCTGTCAGACGGCCTGAATATCGTACACCCTTCAATTTGAGCGCCCGGCTGCAGACCAAGTTCTGATCTGCTGCCGTCCGGAAATTCTAAAACCCAGTAATGCTCATCATCGTATCGCTTGGCATAGCGAGCTAGCGCATCTTCAAGCACGGTCAGCGGAAAAGTCGACGACTCTCCGTCGCGATAGCAGCCGACAAATACTTCGAAGCTCATTGGGCAAATAACTCCATCCAAATGGCGAGCAGCGCCTTCGTCACAGGCGGAGGGTCGTAAATGACGATGACGTTGTCGATGCCGAGGCTATGAAACGTGTTGGCGAATGCCTTCGCTGCTTCTGGCTCGGCGACATGCCACTCAGTCGTCCGGCCGACAGCTGCGCGCGATTGCCTCATGGCTTGGCTGACAATGTTTGCAAGTCCTTTAATAAACCAGGGCCGCCAATTGCCATTTCTATCGAGAAAGCGACGATAGTTGAGCCCTTTAGCTTCGAGCATGGTCCCATCATCGTCTCTACACCCGTCGAAATAAACGGACTTGCCGGTCTTAGGGTCGGTTAGCTTGACAGCCAGTCCAGGCCGCAGCCCGTCACGTAGAACTGGTAGGCCATGGCTCGCGGCGACCAATCCGATCCCGGCCGATCCAAGCTCGGATCCGGACACAGTTTCGGCTCGTTGCGGTCCGTGTCCATTTGCGCGTGAGCCTGAGCGCCGACATCGCTTTGCGCACTCGGCTTGCTGCTCGATGCGTAGCCGGGCAGGGCATCGGGATCGAGGACGAGCGCGCCATCGACCATGCGGCCGATCGCGTTGCCGGCGCTGTCACGAAAAACGCCGCCAGCGCCGTGATGGCCGGAGAACAGCACGGTGCCGTCGCTGCGCGTCAGCGTCAGCGTGCCGGTATCGCTGTCGAACCGATACGAGACGTCGGGATTGTTGGGAAGTGCGCCGCTCGAGATCGGGCTGCGGTTGGTCGGAACGAACAGCGTGCCGAGGAACGCGGTCGGCGCCGAAAGTCGGGAAGCGATCGTCGCCAATCCCGCGACGACGGAAGCGCTATCCGTTTCGAATAGGCTTACAGCTGCCGAAGCGGCGCTCGCCACGATGCCGCCGCTCGTCCACTCGCCGCCGCCCTGAGCGCCGGCCGGTACGCGCGCTTCGTCCGGGTTGTACGCCTTGGCGAGCCGATCGAGGCGGTCGAGGTAAGGATCGCTGAAGCCCGCGGCCGCAGCGCCGGCGTGCCTTGCTACGGACGCGTTCGGCATCAGCTCGGCGCGCTCCATCAGTTCGGTGCCGGCGCCAAGGCCGACGCAGACATAGCCCTTGGCCGATTCGCGGACGAAGATTCGGTCCGTCGTGACCATGCTGCTGTCCGTGTCGACCACGATCCGGCGCGGCCGCCGGATCGTCGAATGGGCAAGCTCGGCCACGACATCCTCGCTTTTGGCAAAGTTCACCTAATAGAACAAAACAAGAACATTGTCAAGAGGAATCTGCGCCACGGCGCGAGGTTGCGGCTGATTTGCTATTCTCCGCCGCATGGACACGCGCCATATCAGCGGCAAGATGTCGGCCCGGAAAAGCAGCGCGAAAAAGTTGGCGCGATTTCGCGCCGAACTCGCCCGCGAGGGTGTCGCCGGCTTCATCGTGCCGCGCGCCGACGAGTATCAGGGCGAATACGTGCCGCCGTCCGCCGAAAGGCTCGCCTGGCTCACCGGATTCACCGGCTCGGCCGGCCTCGCCGTCGTTTTGCGCGAGCGTGCGGCGGTGTTCGTCGACGGCCGCTACACGCTCCAGGCCGAAGCGCAGGTTGACGGCGCGCTTTATGAGCGCCGCCATCTGGTGGAGCAGCCGGCGGCCGACTGGATCGCGGCCCATCTCAAGCCGCACGAAACGCTCGGCTACGATCCCTGGCTGTTGACGCCGGGCGACGTCGAGCGTTATCGCGCGCCTTGCATACGCGCCGGCGGCCAGCTTCGACCGCTGACCGCAAATCCGGTCGACGCGGTGTGGCGCGACCGGCCGGCGCCGCCGCTGGCGCCCGTGGTGCCGCATCCGCTCGAGTTCGCCGGCAAGCGCAGCGAGGAGAAGCGGCGCGAGATGGCGCAGCGGTTGGCTGCCGACAAGGTCGACGCTGCGGTGCTCACCGCGCCCGATTCGATCGCCTGGCTGCTCAACATCCGCGGCGGCGACGTCGCCTATTCGCCGTTGCCGCTCTCCTTTGCGATCCTGCACGCCGACGCCGCGGTCGACCTGTTCATCGATCGGCGGAAAGTTTCGCCCGAGCTGGCACACCATCTCGGCAATGCGGTGCGCTGCACCGAGCCGGTCGAACTCGGCCCGGCTCTCGATGCGCTCGGCCGCGGCAAGAAGCGTGTGCTCGCCGATCCGTTCACTGGCGCGTCATGGATCTTCGATCGCCTGGCACAGGCCGGCGCGAGCATCCAGCGCGGGGCCGATCCCTGCCAGCTGCCCAAGGCCTGCAAGAATTCTGCCGAGCTTGAAGGCACGCGGCGCGCGCATCGACGCGATGGTGCGGCGCTCACCCGTTTTCTCGCCTGGCTCGCGCGCGAGGCGCCGGGCGGCAAGCTCGCGGAAATCGCTGTCGCCGGCCGTCTCGAGCAGTTCCGCGCTGGTGGCGAGCACTTCAAGGGCCTGAGTTTTCCGACGATCTCCGGCGCCGGCGCCAATGGAGCAGTCGTTCACTACCACGCCTCGCCCGAAACCGAGCGGCGGCTTGAGCCGGGCAATCTCTATCTCGTCGATTCCGGCGCGCAATATCTCGACGGGACGACCGACGTGACGCGCACCGTCGCTATCGGCCGGCCTTCCGCCGAGATGCGCGAAAGCTTCACCCGCGTGCTCAAGGGCCATATCGCGCTGGCAGCGTGCCGCTTTCCGCAGGGCACCACCGGCTCGCAGCTCGACGCGCTGGCGCGCAAGCCGCTATGGGACGCCGGCCTCGACTACGATCACGGCACAGGTCACGGCGTCGGCTCGTATCTCGGCGTGCATGAAGGACCGCAGCGCATCTCCAAGCTGCCGAACGCCCAGCCGCTGCTGCCCGGCATGATCGTCTCGGACGAGCCTGGCTACTACAAGACCGGTGCCTACGGCATCCGGATCGAGAACCTGGTCGCGGTGAATCCGGTCGACGGCGCCGCTGCCAACGGCAAGGCGATGCTCGGCTTCGAGACCCTGACTCTGGCGCCGCTCGACCGCGCCCTGATCGACACCAAGCTGCTCGACGCGGCCGAGACCGCCTGGATCGATGCCTATCACGCGCGGGTGCGGACGGAGCTAATGCCGCTGGTCGACCGGGATACGGCTGGCTGGCTGGAGGCGGCGACGCGGCCGCTGTCCGGCGGCTGAAAGCTGTGGCACAATGACCGAAAGCCCTCGAGGAACGCCATGATTCACCTGCACGATATTCGCTACGTCCGCATGGGTACGCGCGATCTCGATTCGGCGATCGAATTCGCGACCAAGATCGTGGGTCTCGAGCTCGCGGGCCGGGACGGCAAGTGGGCTTATTTCAAGAGCGACAAGGTGGCGGTGCGCGGCGACACCCGCGACCACACGCTCGCCTATTTCGAAGGCGATCCGGCCGACCACACTATCGGCCTCGAGCTCAAGCATCCGAACGACCTCGACAAGGTTGGCGCCGAGCTCGACAACGCCAAATATCCGGTGCGGCTCGGCACCAAGGACGAATGCGAGCAGCGCCGCGTCAAGGCGTTCATCGCGACCCAGGACCCCACCGGCAACAAGATCGAGATCCTGGCGCGGCCCTATAACACGGGCGTGCGCTTCTTTCCCGGCCGCGACGCCGGCATCACTCATTTCAGCCACATCGGCCTCAACACCACCGATCCGAAGCGTGACGAGAAATTCTGGACGACGGTGTTCAACGCGCGCGTCTCCGATTGGCTCGGCGATACGCCGCTCTTCCGCATCCACACCGCGCATCACTCGGTGGTGCTTTTTCCGACGACGCGGCCGGGCATCCAACACATCAACCACCAGGTCGAGGACATCGACGATGTGATGCGCTCCTGGTATTTCCTCAAGGAGCGCAACATCAACATCGTCTTCGGTCCCGGCCGCCATCCGCTGTCGGGTGCGATGATGGTCTATTTCGAAGGGCCGGACGGCATGGTGTTCGAGTACTCGGTGGGCGTGAAGCACATCATGCCGGAGCAGGAAGCGACCTATCGTCCGCGCCAGTTCCCGTTCGAGCGCTATGCACTCGACATGTGGGGCTCGCTGCCGACCGTTTCCGGTTTCGCCGAGAAGAAAACCGAGCGCGAGAAGATGCGCGTCGTGGTCTGAGCGCGGCTCAGCTATAGTCGGATTAGACTAACAACTGGTGGGAAATAAGATTTCTCGGAGCGCTTCTGCGTCTAATCGAATTTGTCTCCACTTCGGATCATCTATCACTTTGTACGGGTCGGGATTTATACGAAGCGTGGCAACGAATTTTCGGAGGCGTTTTGAAAAATCGCGCGCGAAGGTCTTTTGTGTTGGGGAGAACCCGATTACAGGTGATTCTATAAAATCCTCGAACCCATAGTCTCCGAGGAGCTGATTGATTAGTTCTTCTGGCGAAGAAATTTCATGATGTCGATTAAACCAAGCGAGACGCTGATAGTGTTCATCAGCGATGCGATCAAGCACCCCTCTTACGTAAACTTTCCAATCCTTAACTGGTATTGTCATGCTTCGGACCGTGAAATTATAGACGCTCAGCCGCGCGCCAGCTTCAGCCAGTCGTCTTCGCTTAGGATCTTGACGCCGAGCTCGCGCGCCTTGGTGGCTTTCGAGCCCGGATCGGTGCCCACCACCACATAATCGGTCTTGGCCGAGACGCTCGAGGTCACGGTCGCGCCTAGCGCCTCGGCGCGCGCCTTGGCCTCGTTGCGCGACATTGCCTCGAGCGTACCGGTAAAGACGATGGTCTTGCCGGCGAGCGGCGCGGCGCCGGCAGTGGGCGCCGCATAATCGGCTATGCGCAGCTCCTTCTCGAGTTCGTCGAGCACCCGCTGGTTATGCTTCTCGGCAAAGAAGCCGACGATGTCGGTGGCCGTGTCTTCGCCGATGCCGTGCAGGTCGTTGAGCTCCTGCCGCGCCGCACTGCCATTATCCTTGGCCTCGGTCATGGCATGGCGCCAGCGCTTGTATGACCGATAGTGGCGCGCCAGCAGCTTGGCGGTGGCCGGCCCAGTCTGCGGAATCCCGAGCGCATTGATGAAGCGGTCGAGCGCCATGTCGCGCCGGGCGTCGATCGCCGCAATCAGCTTGCGGGCGCTGGTCTCGCCCCAGCCTTCGCGCTGCGCGATCCGCTCGGGCTTGAGCCGGAAGATGTCGGCTGGCGTCTTGAGCAGGCCATCCTGCCAGAACTCGGCGATGTGCTTCTCGCCCAGGCCCTCGATGTCGAAGGCCTCGCGCGACACGAAATACCGGAGCCGCTCGACCGCCTGCGCCGGGCAGGTCAGGTTGGTGCAGCGCCACGCCGCTTCGCCTTCCTCGCGCACCGCCGTGCTGCCGCATTCGGGGCAGGTGTGCGGAAAATGGAACGGCTTCGCGCCGCGCGGCCGGCGTTCCTTCACCACGTCGACGATCTGCGGGATGACGTCTCCTGCACGCTGGACGATCACCGTGTCACCCTCGCGGATGTCCTTGCGCGCGATCTCGTCCTCGTTGTGCAGCGACGCATTGCTCACGACGACGCCGCCGACAGTGATCGGCTCGAGTTTCGCGACCGGCGTGAGCGTACCCTGGCGGCCGACCTGGATTTCGATCGCCTTGAGCACGGTTTGCGCCTGCTCGGCGGGAAACTTGTGCGCAATCGCCCAGCGCGGCGCGCGGCTGACGAAGCCCAGACGGTCTTCGAGATCGAGATCGTTGATCTTGTAGACGACGCCGTCGATGTCGTAGGGCAGGGAGGCGCGCTTCGCCGTCATGTCGCGGTGGAAGGTGAGGACCTGCTCGACGCCGTGGCATAGTTTCGAATGCGGATCGGTGGCGAAGCCCCAAGCCTTGAGATGCTTGAGCGCATCCGCATGCGACTTGGCGAAGCGCTCGCTGGCCTCGCCCCAGGCATAGGCGAAGAATTTGAGCGGCCGCTTGGCGGTGATCGCCGGATCGAGCTGGCGCAGCGAGCCGGCGGCGGCGTTGCGCGGATTGGCAAAGAGCGGCTCGCCTTCCTTTTCGCGCTCGCGATTCAGCGCGGCGAAGCCGTGATGCTCCATGTAAACCTCGCCGCGCACCTCGATCACGTCGGGCCAGCCGCGGCCTTCGAGGCGCTTTGGAATCGTGTCGAGGGTCTCGACATTGCGCGTCACGTCCTCGCCGATAATGCCGTCGCCGCGCGTCGCACCCAGCGTGAGATTGCCATGCTCGTAACGCAGCGAGCAGGACAGCCCGTCGATTTTCGGCTCGGCCATCACCGCGATGTTGTCGGGCTCGACCCGCTTTACGTCCTCGGGCGCGCGGAAGAAGTTGCGCACGCTCTTGAAGAACTCGCGGACGTCGTCCTCATCCATGGCGTTGTCGAGCGACAGCATCGGATGCGGATGCTGCACCTTGGCGAATCCGGTGGCGGGCGGCGCGCCGACGCGCCTCGACGGGCTGTCCGCGCGGACCAGATCGGGAAAACGCGCCTCGATCGCTGCGTTGCGCCGCCGCAGCGCGTCGTATTCGGCGTCGGAGATCTCCGGCGCGTCCTTCTGGTAATAGAGCCGATCATGATGGGCAATGATCTCGGCGAGGCGCTTCAGCCCCGCCTTGGCTTCGGCACTGCTCAGCTTGTCGACCGGTGTTTCGCCCTGATGTGCGCGGCTCACGCCCGCGCTCCGGCCATCAGTGACGCCGCCGCCGCCCGCGCCTCTGCGGTGATCGACGCGCCTGACAGCATGCGCGCAATCTCTTCGCGTCGGGCATCGGTGGACAGCTCTTCGACCCGCGTCGACGTCTTCTGCGCCGCTTGGCTCTTCTCGACCCGCCAATGATGCGCGCCGCGCGCCGCCACCTGGGGCGAATGTGTGACGACCAGAACCTGGAGTTCCTGGCCCAGCCGGTGCAGCCGATCGCCGACCGCCGCCGCAACGGCGCCGCCAATGCCGCTGTCGACCTCGTCGAAAACCAGCGTCGGCACCGGCGACGTCCGCGCCAGCACGACCTTGAGCGCCAGCATGAAGCGCGCCAGCTCACCGCCCGACGCCACCTTCGCCAGGGGTCCGGCCGGCGCGCCGGGATTGGTCGCGACCTCGAAATGCACGTGCTCCCGGCCATGCGGACCCCATTCGGCCTCGCCGAGCGCGTTCAGAACCGTCGTGAAGCGCGCTTTCTCCAGTTTCAGGGGCTTCAGCTCCTTCATCACCGCTTGGTCGAGCTTGGCGGCCGCATCGCGGCGCGCCGCCGAGACCTTGTCCGCCGCCTGGACATAGACATCGCGAGCGGCGTCCACCGCGCGCTTCAGCGTGTCGACCGCGCCGCCGTCATCCGCGAGCGCGCCGAGCTTGGCCGCGATTTCGGCGTGGAGAGCGGCCAGCCCATCGACCGTGACGTTGTGCTTACGGGCCAGCGCCCGCAGAGCAAACAGGCGCTCTTCGATCTGCTCCAGCCGGGTCACGTCGCCGCCAAGCACGCGTGCCTGGGTTTCGAGCGCGGCGATCGCCTCGCGCGCCTCGACGGCCGCCCGCTCGAGCGCCGCCGCAGCCGGGTCCAACCGGCCGGAGGCTTTGTCTTTGACGCGTTCGATGTGTCGCAGCGCCGCCTGTAAGGCGTGCTCACCGCCGCGATCGCCTGCAAGCTCTGCCAACGCCGCATCCAGCGCCTCGGTCAGGCGTTCCCGGTTCTGCATCAAAGCGCGCTCGTCGGCCAGACTGGTTTCGTCGCCCGATTTGGGATCGAGCGCCGCCAGCTCCTTCTCGGCGTGACGTAGGAATTCCTCTTCAGCCTGCGCGGCCTTGAGCCGCTGCGCCGCGGTTTCGTGCGCGGCGACGGCGGCACGCCAGACCTGCCATACCTCGGCCAGCGCGCGGATATCGGTCTCGGCCACCCCATAAGCGTCGAGCGCTTCGCGATGCGTCGCCGGATCGAGCAGGCCGCGCTGGGCGAATTGTCCCTCGATCTCGACCAGCGCTTCACCGACCTGTCGCAGCAGCGCGACGCTTACCGGCTGATCGGCAATGAAGGCGCGGCTGCGGCCGTCGGCGCCGACAATCCGCCGCAGCACCAGGATGTCATCGTCGACCGTCAGGCCCGCATCTTTGAGCAGCGCGCGCGCCGGATGCGTAGTCGGAAGGGTGAACTCGGCGCTCACAGTTGCCTGTTCGGCGCCGCGACGCACGAGGCCGCTTTTGGCGCGAACGCCAAGCGCCAAGCCGAGTGCGTCAAGCAGGATGGATTTGCCCGCGCCGGTCTCGCCGGTGAGCACGCACAAGCCCGGGCGGAACGAAAGATCGAGCCGGTCGATCAGCACGACGTCGCGGATGGCAAGCCCGATCAGCATGGCCACGAAATGATATCGCCGCCGTCGGCCCGAGGCCAGCGGGGCCGGGGTCGATGCGACTCGTCTAGCAGGCTGCTGAAAAACGTTTTTGGACGCGAGAAGACGCAACATTGATTCGCATGGCGACCAGTTCACGCAAGAACGATTCGCGAGAGGGCTCTCGATGATTCTTATGTTGCGTGATTCGGCTTCGCATCAGAGTTTTTCAGCAGCCTGCTAGAAGACGAAGCCGATCATCTTGCCGAACCAGCCTTCGTTTTCTTTTTCTTTGCTGTTGGTCTGGGGCGGCGTGCCGGCGTTGGTCGCAACCTCTTGACCGGTCACGAGCGTGAAGGTGGCGGCGTACCACGAACTGCCCGGATAGTTGTAACCGAGCACCGCGGCCGTGCGGCGGGCCTCGTCCTTGAGGCCGAGCGCCAGATAGCACTCGGTCAGGCGCTCAAGCGCTTCCGGCGCGTGGGTGGTGGTCTGGTATTTATCGACAACTGTCTTGAACCGGTTGAGCGCCGCCAGGTAATAGCCCTGCTTCTCGTACCAGCGGCCGATCTCCATCTCCTTGCCGGCGAGATGGTCGCGCGCCAAATCGATCTTGAGGCGCGCATCGCGCGCGTAAGCGGTATTGGGAAAGCGGCGGACGACCTCCTGCAAGGCCTGCATCGCCTGTTCGGTGGTTTTCTGGTCGCGGCCGACGTCCTCGATCTGGATGTAATAATCGAGCGCCTTGAGATAGTAGGCGTAGGCGACGTCGCGATTGCCCGGATGGAGCTGGATGTAGCGGTCGGCGGCAACGATCGAATCGTCGTACTTGCTGGCTTGATACAGCGCGTAAGCCGACATGAGCTGTGCCCGGGTGGCCCAGACGGAATAAGGGTGTTGCTGCTCGACTTCGTCGAACGCGTCGGCGGCCTTGGAGTAGTCCTCCTTGGCCAGCAGATCCATGGCGTTGTTGTAGAGCACGTCGACCGGCCGCTCGACGTACGTATCCTTCTTGGAGCTGGAGCAGCCGACGAGCGCGAGCGCAAGCATCAGTCCGCCCGCCAGCGTGGCAGCGCGCCGACCCGACTGCATGCCCATGAAATGACCGAGGGTCCCCACGGCCGCTCTTATACCATGAGGGATGGTTAAGGAAAACTTGCTGTGTCCGAAGTGACGAGGTTTTAAGCCGAGTCTCGGGCTCAAGCCACGGCCGCGGCCGGTGCGGTTTCGGTGCTGGCGTAGCACCATGCCGAGCGGTCAGCGAAGAGGGCGGCCAAGAGCTGCCGGTTGAGTGCGTGACCCGACCGGGTCCCGTGGAAGTGGCCGAGCAGCGGCGCACCGGCCAGATAGAGGTCGCCGACGGCATCGAGCATCTTGTGACGCACGAACTCGTCGACGTAGCGGAGCCCTTCCTCGTTCAACACGCGGTCGCCGGCGACGACCACCGCGTTTTCGAGCGAGCCGCCGCGTGCCAGCCCGGCCTCGCGCATGCGCTCGACCTCGTCGAGAAAGCCGAAAGTACGCGCGGCGCTGAGCTCGTGCTTGAACGTGGTGGGGCAGGGCGAAAGCGTCAATTCCTGGCGCCGGATGGCGCTCGACGCGAAATCGATGGCGAAGCTCACCGAGAACCGGTCGTCCGGTACCAGCGCAGCCGATTTGCCCGGCGTGCCCACAGAGATCGCCTTGAGGACCCGGATGACTCGGCGTGGCGTCGCCTGAGCGGTCAAGCCGGCGCATTCGATGAGAAACACGAAGGGCGATGCACTGCCGTCCATCGCCGGAACCTCCGGCCCGTCGAGCTCGACCATGACGTTGTCGACCTCGAGGCCGGCGAATGCTGCCATCAGATGCTCGATCGTGCCGACCGACACGCCTTTGTCGTTGGCCAAAGTAGTGCAAAGGGGCGAATCGACGGCGTTACGCCAGTCGGCGGCAACCTCTGTGTTCACGTCGCTGCGATAGAAGCGGATGCCGGTGTCCGGCGCGGCCGGCCGCAGCACCATTTCGATATGCGCACCCGAGTGAAGTCCGATGCCGCGACAATGAATCGGCACCTTGAGCGTCTTCTGCATGTCGGAACTTTGAGCCATTCCCCCGCAACTCCTTAACGGGCAAAGGGTTACCGACCGCGTTGCAGTGCGGCAAATCACTCTTTATTTCAGTTTGTGACGAGCATCTACGAAGAAATTCAAGCACTTGCACAGTAGGAGCGGGCCGCGCCGGCCCGCGGACGCCGCGTGTTGGCGCCCGCGGGTCGCACGAATCGCTCAGTTCGCCTGGCGGCGGAGGAACGCCGGAATTTCCAGCAAGTCCTCGTCCTTCACGCGCGGCCGCTCGGCGGCTGGTTCCGGTCGGGTCGCGACCAGCGTTGGCTGGGTCGGCTGAACCGGCGCCGGTTGCGGCACGGCTTGCGGCCGCGCGGTGGGTGCCGGGTCCGCTTTCGGCGCCGCCGGCTCGTCCTGCGGATGCAGCAGGCGGCCGGCATTGGCGACCCGTTCGAACAGGCTCGGCGTCCGCTTCGGCTGCGGTGCCGGCCGTTGCGGCTGGCGGGCGCCGTTCGCCATCGCCGCGTCGGCGAAAGCGTTCGGTGCTGGCGCCGGCCGCACCGGCGCCGGACGGACCATCACTGGCTCGACCGGCTGCCGCTGCGGCATGAAGCTGCCGCGGCTGAGCGCTTGGGCTTCGATCGCATCGACCCGCGGGATCGCCGGCTCAGCCGAAGCCGCGACCGGCTCGACGAAATCCGGCTCGGGCTCGGGTTCGGGTGCGAGTACCGGTGCTGCCGCAGCGGGCTGTACCACGTAGGGCGTGACTGGCGCCGCAGCCGATCGTGTGACTTGGCTCGCCGCATCGCGCGCCGCCCGTTCTTTCTGCACCACTTCGAGCGGCTTCGGATGCTCCATCTGATCGGCATCGATCCCGGTCGCGACCACCGAAATTCGCATGCGACCGGCGAGCTTCTCGTCGAAGGTCGAGCCGAAAATGATGTTGGCGTCGGGATCGACCTCTTCGCGGATACGATTGGCCGCCTCGTCGACTTCGTAGAGTGTCATGTCCGGACCGCCGGTGATGTTGATGAGAACGCCGCGCGCGCCCTTCATCGACACGTCTTCCAGCAGCGGGTTCGAAATCGCCGCCTCCGCTGCGTCGATCGCACGGCGATCGCCTTCGGCCTCGCCTGTGCCCATCATCGCCTTGCCCATCTCGCTCATCACCGCGCGAATGTCGGCAAAGTCGAGATTGATCAGGCCGGGCATCACCATCAGATCGGTCACGCCGCGCACGCCCGCGTGCAGCACATCGTCAGCCATCTTGAACGCGTCCGCGAAGGTCGTGCGCTCGTTGGCCACCCTGAACAGGTTTTGGTTCGGGATGATGAGCAGCGTGTCGACGTACTTGGTCATCTCCTCGATGCCCTTTTCGGCCGTCTTCATGCGGTGCGTGCCCTCGAAATGGAAGGGCTTGGTGACGACGCCCACGGTGAGGATGCCGGCCTCGCGCGCGGCACGGGCGATGACCGGTGCCGCGCCGGTGCCTGTGCCGCCGCCCATGCCGGCGGTGATGAAGACCATGTTGGAGCCCTCGAGCGCCATCATGATCTCGTCGAGTGCTTCCTCGGCCGCGATCTGTCCGACATCGGGCCGCGATCCGGCGCCGAGGCCGCGCGTCACGGTGATGCCGAGCTGGATCCGGCGTTCCGCCAGCGACTGTTTCGTCGCCTGCGCGTCCGTGTTGCACACGATGAACTCGCAACCCACGAGGTTCGAGCGGATCATGTTGTTGACGGCATTGCCGCCGGCGCCGCCGACGCCAATCACGGTGAGCCGGGGCCTGAGCTCCAGCTCTTCAGTCGGTACCTTCAGGTTCAACGTCATACTGCCCTCCAAAGCGTCGCCAGAAATGGGTCCCCGCCTACCCGCTTGGCGAAAGGCGGGTTGCCGGTGGTCGGTTCAAAGGTTTTCACGTAGCCAGCCTCCGATTCGGCCAAAGAGGCCGCTTGGCTCTTCCGTGCCCACCCGGCCGCGTCGCTGCGGCTCGGCGTGCTCGGCAAGAGCGAAATGGATGAGCCCGACGGCGCTCGCGAAAGCCGGGCCGGCGGTCGATTCGGCCAGCCCGTCGACGCGCATGGGGCGGCCGATGCGGATCTGCTTATCGAGGATCAAGCTGGCAAGCTCCCGCGTGCCTGGAAGCTGGCTGGCGCCACCGGTCAGAACGACGCGGCGGCCGGCGATCTTGTCGAAACCCGAGCTCTCGAGTCGGTCACGCGCGAGCTCGAACGTCTCTTCGAGCCGCGGCGAGATGATTCCAACCAAAAGCGACTTCGGCACGTGGTTGGCGTGGTCTTCTTCCTCGCCGACGAGCGGCACGGTGATTGTCTCGCGTTCGTCCGCGGCCGAGGGAATGGCGCTGCCATAAAGCGCCTTCATTCGTTCGGCGTGGGCGATCGGCGTCGTCAGGCCGCGTGCAATGTCGTTCGTGACATGGCTGCCGCCGACCGGAATGCTGTCTGCGAACACCAAATTGCCGTCGAAGAACACGCCGATCGTCGTGGTGCCGCCGCCCATGTCGATGACCGTGACGCCGAGCTCGCTCTCGTCGTCGACCAGTGCCGACAGACCAGACGCGTAGGGGCTGGCGACCACCGCGGCGATCTCGAGCCGGCAGCGACCGAGGCAGTTGGCGACATTGCGCACCGCCGCCGATTCGGCAGTCACGATATGCATGTTGACCGCGAGCTTGTGACCGTACATGCCGCGCGGGTCGCGCACCGGTCTGCCGTCGTCGATGGCGAACCCGACCGGCACCGAGTGGATGATCGTGCGCTCGGCCGGCTCCTTGATGCGGAAACCATGCTCGAGCACGCGCCGCATGTTGGCGTCGGACACCTCTCGGCCGTTGAGGTTGATCTCAGTCTTGATCATCCGTGAGGCCGAGAACCCACCGGAGAGATTCACGACCACTTCGGTCAAGTGCTCGCCCGCCATCTGTTCGGCGGCATGAACAGTGGTCAAGATCGCCTGGCTCGCCGCCTCGATGTCGGTAATGATTCCGTTCTTGATGCCGCGCGAGATCTGATGGCCGATGCCGACGATGTGTGGCGTCGGCGTTTCGCGGCGCGCAATGAAGCAGCACATTTTTGTGGTGCCGATATCGAGCACCCCGATCACGCCGCCGCGCGCGCGGCCGTTGAGCTTCTTGTTGCTCATGAGCTCTGGCCCTTCGCGCCGTGGCCAGCCGGATTCTTGGTGGTGTTCGCGGGAGCGAGGCGCACGACCACGCGATCGCGCAGGCGCAGATCGATCGCCACGATGTCGCGTTCGAGGATATTGTCCCGCGCCTCGAGCCGGGCAAGCCGATGCCATGCCGCGGCCGCATCGGTCTCCGGCAGCGCCACGTCGACGCCCGTATTGAACCGCAGTGTCCAGCGGCGGGCGCCGAAGCGCACCGCGGCATTGACGCGGTGCGCCAATGCCGGCTCGGTTGCGAGCATGTCGACGAGGCTCGCGGCCTGCGCCGGAGCGTCGTCGCCGACGAGTACGATGCGCGGCCCGTATTGGGCGATGTCGCTCGTCGGGATCACCGTTCCGTCGCGATCGATCAGGGAAAGCGCGTCGTTGCGCTGCCAGAAAGCAAAGGGCTCACGCTCGGTCAGCCGGATGAACAGCGTGTCGGGCAGCTGGCGCTCGACGTCGGCCGTGCGGATCCATGGCAGGGCCTCGAGCCGCGCCTTGGCGGCGGCGAGGTCGATGTCGAACATCGGCGTGCCGCGTCGGACGTCGAGCGCCGCAAGGATCGAAGCGACGCTCTGGCGTTGACGGCCGACGACATCGACATTTTCCAGTGCCAAGCCATGTCGGTCACCGATGGCCAGAAGGCGTGCGTCGATCGTGTTCGCGGCTCGCGCGACACTGCCGTCGCGCAACAACCAATAACCACCCGCGCCGGATGCGCTCATCGCTGCAATGCCGAGACCCATGGCGATGGCAGCCGTCGGAAAGGGTCGGCGGCGCTGTGGCGCCGGGGCCGGACGGTTTTCGGCGGCGCGGCGCGTCAGAAATCGCATGCCGCGTTCTCCACCATCCAACGCACCAGCGCCGGGAAATCGATGCCGGCGTGGCGCGCGATATCGGGCACCAGCGAGGTCGGCGTCATGCCCGGTTGCGTATTCACCTCGAGCAACACCAGCTTGCCGGGCTCGCCCGCGGTATCGTCGTAGCGCAGGTCGGCGCGGCTCACGCCGCGACAGCCGAGCGCCTTGTGCGCCGCGACGCCGATCGCCAGCGCCTGGTCGTAAGCGCGCGAATGGATCGGTGCCGGCATCAGGTGCTCCGAACCGCCGGGCGCATATTTCGCGTCGTAGTCGTAGAAGCCTTTGGCCGGACGGATCTCGAGCGCACCGAGTGCGCGGTCGCCCATCACCGCGACGGTGATCTCGCGGCCGGGGACATAGCGCTCGACCAGGGCGCGGTCGTAGCGCCACGCCTTGGCCTCGGCGACCCACGAATTGTCAGTGCGGTGGACAATCCGCACGCCGACGCTCGAGCCCTCGTTGATCGGCTTCACCACATAGGGGCGAGGCAGGACGTCACCGGCCGCGATCTCGTCGCGCGTCGCAACTCGGCCCTCGGCCAATGGCAAGCCGGCGGCCGCGAAGATGCAGCGGGCGGTCGGCTTGTCCATCGCGATGGCCGAGGCGAGGACGCCGGAATGCGTGTAGCGAACGCGCAGGAACTCGAGCACGCCTTGGACCGTGCCGTCTTCGCCGCCGCGTCCGTGCAGAGCGTTGAATACGACATCGGGCGCCGGCGTGAGCGCTCGCACCAGCGCCGCCAGGTCGCGCGTCACGTCGATGCTGCGCACGTCGTAGCCGAGGGATGCGAGCGCCTTGGTGCATTCGCGGCCGCTGACGAGCGACACCTCGCGCTCGGCGGTCCAGCCGCCCATCAGCACCGCGACGGAGCGGGTCGCACGGTTCATGCGCGGCCTCCGCTTGGCGCCGGAACACCGATGCGCTTGATTTCCCATTCGAGGACGATGCCGGCTTGGTCTTTCACGCGGCGGCGCACCTCCTCGCCGAGAGCTTCGAGATCGGCGGCGGTCGCAGTACCGGTGTTGATCAGGAAGTTCGTATGCTTATCCGAGACCATCGCGCCGCCTCGCGTCAGGCCGCGACAGCCGGCTTGGTCGATCAGCTCCCAAGCCTTGCGGCCCGTCGGATTGGCGAAGGTCGACCCGCCGGTGCGGGCGCGGATCGGTTGTGTCGCCTCGCGCTGCGCCTGGATCTCGGCCATACGGGTGCCAATCGCCGATGGATTGTCGCGCCGACCCCGGAAGCGTGCGGCGACGAAGATCCAATCGGCGGGCACACCGCAATGGCGATACGAGAGATCCATTTCGTCGGGTTCGAGGTCGTGGCGACGGCCTTCGCCATCGAGTGCGCTGGCCTCGCGGAGCACGTCCTTGAACTCGCGGCCATAGGCGCCCGCATTCATCCGCAATCCGCCGCCGACGGTGCCGGGAATGCCGGACAGGAATTCGAGATCGGCGATGCCTGCGGCGCAGGCCGTGAGCGCCACGTTGAGGTCGAGCGCGCCGGCGCCGGCGACGACCTCGTCGTTTTTGGCCGTGATGTCGACGAAGCCGCGACCCAACCGCACGACGACGCCGGGCACGCCGCCGTCGCGGATCAGCAGATTGGACGAGACGCCCATGACCGTCAGCGGCACGTCCTTCGGCTTGCCGGCGAGAAACTCGGCCAGATCGTCAGCGTCGGCCGGACGGAACATGACCTCGGCCGGGCCGCCGACGCGGAACCAGGTGAGCTGCGCGAGCGGCGCATTCTCCGTCAGGCGACCGCGCACGCGCGGCAGGCGCGCGATCAGTCGCGGCGGGAGGTCGCGCCGTACAGCCATCATTGGCGTTTCCTCCGCGGCGCGAGAGCCACCAGTTCGTCGGGCAGGGCGTTGGCCCAGGCGGTGATCGAACCGGCCCCGAGGCACACCACCATGTCGCCCGGCTTCGCCAGATCGCGGATGGCGACCGGCAGCGCCTCGGCCGACTCAAGCGGCTGCGCGTTGCGATGGCCGTGGGCTTTGAGCCCGGCGACCAACGCGTCGCGATCGATGCCCGGGATCGGCGCCTCGCCGGCCGCATAGACGTCGGCGACCAGCACCGCGTCGGCATCGTTGAAGCAGGTACAGAATTCCTCGAACAGGCTCTTGAGCCGCGTGTAGCGATGCGGCTGCACGACGGCGATGACGCTGCCTTGGGTCGCGCCGCGGGCCGCTCGCAGAACCGCAGCGATCTCGACCGGGTGGTGGCCGTAATCGTCGATGACGGTCACGCCGTTCCATTCGCCGGTCTTGGTGAAACGGCGTTTGACGCCCTTGAAGCCGGCGAAAGCGCGGCGCATCACGTCGTCTGACAGCTTCAGTTCGCACGCGACGGCGACCGCCGCGAGTGCGTTCTGGACGTTGTGGCGGCCGAACATCGGCAGATGCAGGCGCTGGATCGTCCGGCTGCTGCCGTCGCGACGGTTGGTCACGATGGCGTCGAAGTGGGCGCCGTCGACGCCAAGTGCAATCGCATCGGCACGTACGTCGGCTTGCGGATTGAAGCCATAGGTCGCGACGCGCCGCTCGCTCAGCTTCGGGATCAGGCCTTGGACGACGGGATGGTCGATGCACAGCACGGCGACCCCGTAGAACGGGATGGCCGAGACGAAGCTCTCGAAACCCTGGTGCAGCGCCTCGACCGAGCCGTAATGATCGAGATGCTCGGGATCGATGTTGGTGACGACTGCGATGGTCGACGGCAGCTTGACGAAGGTGCCGTCGCTTTCGTCGGCTTCGACAACCATCCAAGCGCCAGTACCGAGCCGCGCATTCGTTCCGTAGGCGTTGATGATGCCGCCGTTGATGACGGTCGGGTCGAGGCCGGCCGTCTCGAGCAAAGCGCCGATGAGCGACGTGGTCGTGGTCTTGCCGTGCGTGCCGGCGACAGCGATCGCCCATTTGAGGCGCATCAATTCGCCCAGCATCTCCGCGCGGCGCACGACCGGGATGAGTCGTGACCGCGCCTCGATTACTTCGGGGTTGTCCGGCTTCACCGCCGAGGAAACGACCACGACTTTGGCCGTGCCGAGGTTTTCGGCGCGATGGCCGATCGCGACACGGATGCCGAGCCCGCGCAGCCGCTTGACGTTGGCATTGTCCGCGAGGTCGCTGCCCTGCACCTCGTAACCGAGATTCTTCAGGATCTCGGCGATGCCGCTCATGCCGATGCCGCCGATGCCGGTGAAATGGATGATGCCAATGTCGAGGGGGAGAGCTCTCATCGCCCGCCTCCCGCGGTCTCGAGCACCAAATCGGCCAGCCGCCGCGCCGCATCTGGCCGACCATGGCGCTGCGCCGAGGCGGCTGCGGCGGCGAGCAACTGAGGCTGTGCGAACAGTGTTTCGACGCGCTGCGCCAATGCCGGCGAGGTGAAGCTCTGTTCGCTCATGACCCACACCGCACCGGTGGCGGCCAGCGCCTCGGCATTGGCGGTCTGGTGATCGTCGGCGGCATGACGGTAGGGCACGAGAATGGCCGGCCGGCCGACGACGCAGAGCTCGGCGACGCTTGACGCGCCGGAGCGCGAAATGACCAGATGCGCGTGCGCCATACGGGCCGGCAGATCGGCAAAAAACGTAACGATCTCGGCGCCGATCCCGCCGGCTTCATAGGCACGCCGCACCGCATCGACGTCTTCCGGCCGCGCCTGCTGCGCGACTGCCAGACGCGCCTTGAGTTCACCGGGCAGCAGCGCCAGGGCGCCCGGAACGACCGTGCTCAGAATGCGCGCACCCTGGCTGCCGCCGATGATGAGGACGTTGATCGGGCCGGCAATCGGCGGGGCATAGGGCGTGCCGCGCGCGGCGACGACCGCCGGCCGAACCGGATTGCCGGTCTCGACGATCCGCGCACGCGCGATGTCGCCGAGGCCGTCGACTTGGGCGAACGACGTGGCGATGCGCTTCATCCGCGGCACGAGCCAGCGATTGGCGCGGCCGAGCCGGGCATTCTGCTCGTGGATCACGGTCGGCAGGCCGAGCCGCGCCGCCGCCATCATCGTCGGCACCGAAGGGTAGCCGCCGAAGCCGACCGCAGCGGCCGGCGCCAGGGCGCGCAGAATGTGGCGCGCGGCAAGGAGACCGAGCGCGATCTCGCAAATGGCGACGAGCTTGCTGGTGATGCCGGCACCCGGGCGGCCGGCCCGGATGCGATGCAATGCGACGCCCGGCAGCCGGTTGTCGAAGGCTTGGCCCCGCTTGTCTGTCACCAGCGCAACATTGATGCCGCGCCCAACCAGCTCGCCGGCGAGCGCCTCGGCCGGAAACATGTGGCCGCCAGTGCCGCCCGCGGCCAGCACAATGAGCGCGCTCATGTCGGCTCTCCGCCAAAGCGTCGTCGGGTCAACGCCAGCGCCATGCCCATGCCGAGGCCGAGCGCGAGGAGCGACGAGCCGCCATAGGACAAGAACGGCAGCGTCATTCCCTTGGTCGGCATCAGATGGAGGGTCGACGCCATGTTGATCACCGCCTGCAGCCCGAATTGGACGAACAGGCCGGTGGCGCCGAGCACGACTGCGAGGTTGTTCTCCTGCAACAGCCGCGTGAAGCCGCGCAACACGATGAAAGCGAAGAGGGCGACGATGAGCAGGCAGACGAAGAGGCCCAACTCCTCGCCCGCGACCGCGAAGACGAAATCGGCGTGCGCGTCGGGCAGCGACTGTTTGATCGTTCCTTCGCCGGGACCAACCCCCCACAACCCGCCGTGCACGAACGCGTCCATGGCCCGGTCGACCTGATAGGAATCACCGCTCGCGGGATCGAAAAATCGGTCGACGCGGCTCGTGACGTGCGGCAGCGCAAAATAGGCCGCCACCAGGCCGCCGGCGCCGAGGCCGAGCACCATTGCCGCTTGCGCAATCCGCAGTCCGGCCAGGAAGAACTGGGTAAACCAAACGGCGGAGACCACCACCGACATGCCGATATCGGGCTGGCGGATCAGCAAAATAAGGATGACCGCAAACAGTCCGACGGCGATCCACTGGCCCGGGAAGTCCGGCTGCTCGCGCGACTTGGCGAACAGCCAGGCGCACACCACCGCAAAGCACGGCTTGACGAATTCCGACGGCTGCAACGAAAAGCCGCCGACCTCGACCCAGCGGCGTGCGCCCAGGATCTCGACTCCGAAGAACGGCGTGGCGATGAGCAGCGCCAGCGAAATCACGAATCCGGCCACGGCGATGCGTCGCACCGTGCGCGGGTTCTGCAGCGAGACGGCGAACATCACCGCCAACGCCACAGGCAGGACAGCGAAATACCGGACGACGAAATGCAGGCGGTCGTCGTGCATGTGGATGGCGACCGAAGGGCTCGCGGTCATCACCAGAAGCGAGCCGAAGGCGATCAGTCCGGCCAGTGCGGCTACGGTCCAGCGATCGACCGTCCACCACCATTGCGCCACGGCGCTCCGATCGGTGCGGGCGAAATTCACGCGCGCCTCCCTGGAAGCTGCTCGACCAGACGGCGGAAATGCTCGCCGCGATCCTCGAAATCGCGGAACTGGTCGAACGAGGCGCAGGCGGGCGAGAGCAGCACGACCGCGCCGCGACGGCGATCGTTGAGGGCAGCATGGCGCGCGGCGGCGACGGCCACGTCGAGCGTTCTCGACATTTCGTACGCGACGCGGCCCTCGAGCGTACGCGCGAAGCGCTCGGCCGCTTCACCGATCAGGAACGCGCGGCGGATACGCGGGAACAGCGGCGCCAGCGCGTCGATGCCGTCGTCCTTGGGGCGGCCGCCGGCGATCCAATAGATATCGTCATAGCAAACCAGCGCCTTCTCGGTGGCATCGGCATTGGTCGCCTTCGAGTCATTGAGGTAGCGGATGCCGTCGATGGTGGCGATCCACTCCTGGCGATGCGCCAAGCCGGGGAAGGTCTTGATCGCGCGCACCACGGCGTCCGACGCGCAGCCGAGGGCGCGGGCGGCAGCATAGGCCGCCGCGGCATTCTGGCCGTTATGCGTGCCGGGCAGACGCGGCGCCTCCGCCATTGCCAGAACCGGCTGCGCTGCGCCGTCGAGATCGTCGATCAACGTGCCATTCGCGATGTAGACGCCGCCTGCGACGGCGCGGTGCCCCGAGATCGGGATCACGCGTTGTTTGGCGGCCCTGGTCAGCGCGGCGAAGATGCCGCGGCAGATGTCGTCGTCGACGCCGACGACCGCGGTATGCTTCGCGGTCTGGCCGCCGAAGAGCCGCTGTTTGGCGGCGACGTATCCTTCCATGCCGCCATGACGGTCGAGGTGATCAGGCGTGATGTTGAGCAGGACCGCAACGTCGAGCACGAGGCTGTGGGTGAGCTCGAGCTGATACGAGCTGATCTCCAGCACGTAGACACCGTCGGCGCCAAGCGCCTCGAGCAGCAGCGCCGGCACGCCGAGATTGCCGCCGACCGCCACCTTGCATCCCGACTCGGCCAGGATGTGGCCGGTCAACGCCGTAGTGGTCGACTTGCCGTTGGTACCGGTGACGCCGGCAAAGCGCGCGGCTTTTTGCGCCAGGGCGAGGAGCTCGATGTCGCCGATGATGGGCACGCCGGCCGCCCTGGCGCGCGCTGCCGCCGGATGCGGCTTCGGGAAGGTGTGCGGAATGCCGGGCGACAGCACCAGCGCCTTTGCGCCGGCGAGATCGGTCGCGAGATCGACGAGGTCCAATCCGGCGCGTGTGGCTGCCATGCGCCGATCCGGCGCGTCGTCCCAGGCGACGACCTTGGCGCCGCCGTTTTTCAGGGCCGTCGCTGCCGCCAGGCCCGAGCGCGCGAGGCCAAGCACGGCGACAGTCTGGCTGCGGAATTGGCTGACTTCGATCATCGCCTCACCGCAGCTTGAGAGTGGACAGGCCCGCGATCGCGAGGATCGAGGCGATGATCCAGAAACGGATGACGATCGTCGGCTCCTGCCAGCCCTTCTGCTCGAAATGGTGATGGAGCGGCGCCATGCGGAAGACGCGCCGGCCGGTAAGCTTGAAGCTCACCACCTGCACGATCACCGAAACCGTCTCGAGCACGAAGAGGCCGCCAATGATCACCAGAACAAGCTCGTGCTTGGTGATGACGGCGACAATGCCGAGCGCGGCGCCGATCGCAAGCGAGCCGGTGTCGCCCATGAAGACCATCGCCGGCGGCGCATTGAACCACAGGAAGCCGAGCGCGGCGCCGACGAGAGAACCACAGAAGACGGCGAGCTCGCCGGCGCCGGCGACGTGCCAAAGCTGAAGGTAGTTGGCGAAGACGAGGTTGCCGACGAGGTACGAGATCAGCGCGAAACAGCCGCCGGCGATCATTGCCGGCACGATGGCGAGACCATCGAGCCCATCCGTCAGATTGACCGCGTTGGACGCACCGGTGATCACGAAGGCGGCGAAGACCAGGAAGAACCAGCCGAGATCAGGCAGTGCGCTCTTGAAGAACGGCACCGCCAACGACGTGCCGAGCGGCGGATGCGTGATCAGCGTGACGGCATACGCGCCGATGGCGCTGATCGCGAGTTCGATCAGAAATTTGGCGCGGCTGGAAAGTCCCTTGTGCGAGCGGCGCGTGAGCTTGCGGTAGTCGTCGAAGAATCCGACCGTGCCGAAGCCGACGGTGACGAAGAGCGTCACCCAGACATACGCGTTGGCGAGATCGGCCCAGAGCAGGGTCGCGCCGGCAATCGCCAACAGGATGAGGAACCCGCCCATGGTCGGCGTACCCTTCTTGGTCAGAAGATGGCTTTCCGGACCGTCGATGCGGATTGGCTGGCCTTCGGCCTGCTTGGAGCGGAGCCAGGCGATAATTGCTGGCCCGCAGATGAAGCTGATGATCAGCGCCGTCACCACCGCGCCACCGGAGCGGAACGTGATGTAGCGAAACAGGTTGAAAGCGACGAAGCGGTCGGCGAGCGGCGCGAACAGCAGGTACAGCATCGCTTAACGCCTCGCCGGCTCGGCGGCGGCCGATAGGCGCGCGATCACCTCGCGCATTCGGCTGCCGTACGACCCTTTGACCATGACGACGTCGCCGGCCTTGAGGCGGCGGGCGACGGTCTCGCCCATCTCGGCCGCGGTTGCGGCATGTCCGCCGCGCCGTCGCGCCGGCAGTGCGTCATGCAGCGCGCGCATCGTTTCGCCGACCGTGAACACCAGATCGACGCCGGCTTCCTGCAGCGGTCCGGCCAGATCGGCGTGGAGTCGGGCGGCATCGGCGCCCAGTTCGAGCATGTCGCCGAGCACGGCAATGCGGCGGCCACCGCCTTGCGGCTGCGACGCGCTGAGCACGGCGATTGCCGCCAGCATCGAAGCCGGGCTGGCGTTGTAGCTTTCGTCAATCAGCAGGGCTTCGCCGCCGTTCGCCGCGATCTTGCATCGGAGGCCGCGTCCAGCCATCGGCTCAAGCGTTGCCATGGCCGCGGCGGCAGTGCCGACGTCACCGCCTGCGGCCTTCACCGCGGCGAGAACGGCGAGGCTGTTCATCACCCAATGCCGGCCCGGCAGCGACAGGCAATAATCGACGATCTCGCCCTGGACCGATGCCGTGACGGCGCTCGCGCTGGCATGGAGATGGCAATCAATCAGATGCACGGCCGCGTCGACATGCGCGCCGAAATCGATGATGCGACCGACGCCGGCGGTCTTGGCGCGGCCCGCAAGGCGCTCGAAATACGGATTGTCACGGTTGAGTACGGCGCAGCCGCGCGGATCCATGCCATTGAAGATTTCAGCCTTGGCATCGGCAATGGCCTCGACTGACCGAAAGAATCCCAGATGCGCCGGCTCGATCGTGGTGATGATGGCGACATCCGGCCGGACCAGGCGCGTCAGCGCGTCGATCTCGCCGGGATGGTTCATGCCCATCTCGAACACGCCGTACGCCGTGTCGCGCGGCATGCGCGCGAGCGACAGCGGCACGCCCCATTGGTTGTTGAGGCTGCCGGTCGACGCATGGGTCGCGCCCTGGCGCTCGAGCGCGTGACGCAACGCTTCCTTGGTGCCGGTCTTGCCGACGCTGCCCGTGACGCCGATCACCTTGGCTGCGGCACGAGCACGCGCGGCGCGGCCGAGATTCTCGAGTCCGACCTGCGTATCGGCGACCACCAGTAGCGGCTTGGCGATATCGGGCATGGCCATGGCGACCATCGCCGCTGCGGCACCCTTGCCGAAGGCCTCGGCCGTGAATTGGTGACCATCGAATTTCGGTCCTTTGAGCGCGACAAACAGATCGCCGGGCACCAGTGATCGGCTGTCGATCGACACCCCCTGTGCGACCCAGGCGCCCGTGCTCCTGCCGCCCGTCGCGGCGGCGGCTTCGGCCGCGGTCCACAGTGCGCTCATGCGCCGCCCCCGACCGCGCGCACGGCGGCCCGCGCCTCGATCCGGTCGTCGAACGGCAGGGTCCGCGCGCCGACGATCTGCCCGCTTTCGTGGCCTTTGCCGGCGATCAGGAGAACGTCGCCAGCGTCGAGCAATTTCGCGGCCGCGCGGATGGCGGCGCGACGGTCGCCGATCTCGCGACCGCCGGCGCAGGCGGCAAGGACGGCGCGGCGGATCGCCGCCGGCTCCTCGCTGCGCGGATTGTCGTCGGTGACGATGGCGATGTCGGCGAGACGTGCCGCGATCGCACCCATCTGCGGCCGCTTGCCCGCGTCGCGGTCGCCGCCGCAGCCGAAGACCACGACGAGCCGCTTCGCGGTATGAGGCCGCAGCGCCGTGAGCGCGGTCTCCAGTGCGTCGGGCGTATGCGCGTAATCGACGATCAGTGGCGCACCGGTGGGATGCGTGGCGGCCAGCTCCATGCGGCCGGGCACGCCTTCGAGGCGCGGCAGGACGTCGAGCGCAGCCGCGGGCGCGGTGCCGGTCGCGATCGCGAGGCCAACCGCGGCCAGGGCGTTCATTGCTTGGAACGCTCCGAGCAACGGCAGCTCGAGATGACGTTGCTCGCTTCCGACGGCGATCTCGACCGCAAGTCCACGCGCGGTCGGTGTTGCCGACGCCAGGCGCAGTTCGGCATCGGGCACGGCGCCGTAGGTGATAACGTGCTGGCCGCGGGTCTTGGCGAGCGCAGTAAGCGAGCGGCCGGACTCGTCGTCGATATTGATCACCGCCGTGCCTGATGGCGGCAGCAATTCGGCGAACAGGCGGCGCTTCGCGGCGAGGTAGTGCGCCATGTCCCCGTGGTAATCGAGATGGTCGCGCGTCAAATTGGTGAAGGCCGCGGCGGCGAGCGTCAGGCCGTCCAGCCGAAACTGGTCAAGACCATGGGACGATGCTTCGAGCGCGACATGTTCGACGCCCGCTCGGGTCAGGTCGCGCAGGATCTCGTGCAGCTTGATCGGGTCCGGCGTCGTGAGCGCGCCAGGCCGCACCACGCCCGGCGCGACCAGGCCGATCGTGCCGATGCTCGCCGCCTTGAGTCCTTGGGCTGACCAAATCTGGCGTGTGAAGACCGCGACCGAGGTCTTGCCGTTCGTGCCGGTGACGGCCGCCATCGTGGCGGGTTGCGGTGCATAGAACCGTGCCGCTATCCGGGCGAGGCGGCGGCGCGGATTGGCATCGGCGATCACCGGCACGCCGATTGGATGATCGAGCGGCGCAGCGTCCGTGAGGACGGCGGCCGCGCCGCGGGCGAGTGCATCGTCGAGATAGCGACGGCCATCCTCGCGCGCGCCGGCCAATGCGGCGAACAAGTAACCGGGTTTCACGTCGCGGGAGTCAGACGTCAGGCCAAGAATCTCGGGATCGCCCACCGACGGCGCTAAACGGCGCGGGCGCGATCCGCCGTCCATGATCTCAGTTAGCCGCAAGTTTCCGTCCCTGCGGGTTGGGCAAGCCGACCATCAGAGAACGGCGAATTTCGGGCGAATTTTGGTCCATCGGAGGAATTCCGACGATGGGCGCCATGCGCATGACGATGCGCTTGACGGCGGGCGCGGCGACCATGCCGCCAGTGGCGAAACCACCGGTGTGGGCGTCGCCATGGGGCTCGTCGAGCACCACCAAGACGAGGAATCGCGGGTCGTTGATGGGAAAGACGCCCAAGAACGACGACAGCAGCTTGTGGGTCTCGTAGTGGCCTGCCGCATCTTTCTCGGCGGTGCCGGTCTTGCCGCCGATGAGATAACCGGAACCGCCGGCGAACTTGCCGGTGCCGCCGTCGACCACGAGCCGCATGAGGCGCCGCATATCGGCCGAAGTCGCCGCCGATATCACACGACGGCCGTCGGCCGGAACGCCATCCGGCCGCTTGATGATGGTTGGGGAATGATAGATGCCGCCGTTAACGACGGCGCTCGCGCCGGCGGCCAGCTGTAGGGGGCTGATCGAGATGCCGTGGCCGAACGCGATCGTCATGACGTTGATCGGCCGCCATGGATTCGGATAGAGCGGCCTGCCTTCGGGAAGTTCAAAGGCCGGTGGTTGCAGCAAGTCGAACCGCGCGAGGAACGCGCGCTGACGGTCGGCTCCGGCTTCGGCGGCCATGCGGGCCGAGCCGATGTTGGACGAGTACTCGAAGATCTCGGGCACGCTCAGCCAGCGCTTCTTCGGCTCGTAATCGTGGATGACGAAGCGGCCGACCTGCAGCGGCTTGGTCGCGTCGAACGTCGAGCCGAGCGTCGCGACACCGTCGTCGAGCACCATCGCCGTGTTGAAGATCTTGAGGACGGAGCCCATTTCGTAGGTGCCAAGCGTGGCGCGGTTGAAGAGCTCCGCGGGGGTGGCGGCACCAGGGTCCGCTGGATCGAAATCCGGCAACGAGGCGATAGCCAACACTTCGCCGTCGCGCACGTCCATGATCAGGCCGGCGGCGCCGATGGCTTTGAATTCGTCGAATTGGCGCGCGAGCTCGCTACGCAGGATGTATTGCAGCCGGACGTCGAGCGACAGCTGAACCGGCTGATCGCGATGCTTCAAGACCTGATCGAAGCTGCGTTCGACACCAGCGAGGCCGTTATCGTCGATGCCGACGTAACCGACGGCGTCCGCTGTAAGGTTACCTTCCGGATAAACGCGCTTGCCCTCGTTTTGGAATTGCAGCCCGGGTATGCCCAGCTGATTGACGGCGCCTTCCTGGCGTGGCGTGAGGCGGCGATCGAGCCAGACAAAGCTCTTATCCGCGCTGAGCCGCGCCTCAATCTCGCTCTCGGTCAGCTCGGGCAGGATCGCCGCCAGCCTGCGCGCCGTGTCAGATTTGTCCGCGATCAGCTTGGGATTCGCGAACAGGGACGGCGCGTCGAGCGTTGTCGCCAGTAGAACGCCATTGCGATCAATGATGTTGGCACGCGTCACAACCGTGTTCGCGGCACCATGGCTGCGGGCCAAGCGCACGTCGCCGGCCTTGAAGCCCGCCACTTCGACGAGCCGAGCGCCGATTACCACAAAGGCCAGCAGGAAGAGCGCGCCGGCGATCAAGAGGCGCGTGTGGCTCAGTTCGATGGCATCCTGCGCCGGCCCCTCGGGCGGCACGGGCGCGCTTGCTTGCGGCCGGTAATGACGCGGCTGGCAAGGATCGTCGCGCACGCTGTCGGGCGGACGCTTCATTGCGGGGTCCTCGTGCTTGCGACCTGCGGCGGCGCGGCCGACGTGGTCGCAGCGGGCGCATTGCGCATCGGCAGCCGATCGATTTGCGCCGGCTGCACGATTTGCGCCGGTGCGATCGGTTGCAGCTTGAGGAACGCGCCATTGAGGCGGTCGAGACGTTGTGGGTCGTCGAGCAGCGTCCATTCCGCGTCGAGCACGCGGGTCTCTTCGCGTGTGGCGGCGATCTGCCGATTGAGATGCCCCAACTCGTCGTCGAGCTTGGCGACATGGAACTTGACCTGGAACATCGCGTAGCCGGCGATCACGACCGCCAATGTCCAGAAGATCGTGCTCAGCCGGATCATGCGGCTTCTTCCCAGGCCGGCGCAGCGGTGCGCTCGGCCGCGCGCAGCCGGGCGGAGCGCGCGCGCGGATTGAGCGCGATCTCGGCCGTGGCCGGCGTCACTGGCTTGGGCGTCAGAAGCCGGAAGCTTGGCTCGCGCTCGCGCACCGCCGGCAGGTGCCGTGTGCCGCGTGGCGCATGGCTGGAGCGGCCGCGTAGGAACGACTTGACGCGACGATCCTCGAGCGAATGGAACGAAATGACCGCGAGGCGCCCGCCCGGCGCCAGCAGGCGTTCGGCGGCAATCAGACCGCGGTCGAGTTCGCCAAGCTCATCGTTGACGGCGATGCGCAACGCCTGGAATGTGCGCGTCGCGGCATCGATGGTGCCGGATGCAGGAATCGACCGGCGCACCAGCGCGGCGAGCTCACCGGTGCGGGTGATCGGCGCCGTCTCGCGCGCCGCGAGAATGGCCCGCGCCACACGCCGGGCGAAACGCTCCTCGCCGAAATCGCGAATGATCTGGATGAGCTCGGCGTCGGATAGCCGGTTGACGAGATCGGCCGCGCTCTCGCCATGTTGCGACATGCGCATGTCGAGTGGCCCATCGGCGCGGAAAGAAAATCCGCGTGTCGCGTCGTCCAGCTGCATCGACGACACGCCGAGGTCGAGGACGATGCCGGAAACGGCATCGATACCGAGCGGCTTCAACAGCAATTCCATTTCCGAGAAGCAACCCTCGATCAGCGTCATTCGATCACGGTAGCGCGCGGTAAGTTCCGCTCCCGACCGGATGGCTACCGGATCGCGGTCGAAGGCGACGACACGGCAGGCCGCCGCATCGAGCAACGCGCGGCTGTAGCCGCCGGCGCCGAACGTGCCATCGACGTAGAGCGCGCCGTCGCGTGGCCGCAATGCGGCGATGACTTCGGCGAGGAGAACGGGCACATGGGCTGGCGTCATTGCGCATCACCGGGTGGCAGCGTCAATCCGCGTTCGCGGATGCGCGCCCGCATCTCTTCCTGGTGCTGACGGAAGCGCTCGGGCTCCCAGATCTGGAACGTCGGTCCGCGACCGACGAACACCGCCGTGTTCGACAGGCTGGCATGCCGGGCGAGGTCCGTCGGCAGCACGATGCGGCCTTCGCCGTCGAAATCGAGCGGCCGCAAGTCGCCGAGGATGGCGGACAGCGCATCGCGCTCGTCCGAGAGTTCGGGCAATCGATCGATGCGTCGCGAAAGATCCTCGGCGCGGTCGAGGCCGCTGGCCTCGATCGCGGCGAGCTTCACGGCAGGGTAAGCGACGATGCCCTTGGCGCTGATTGGGATCAGTGTGGCGCGGAAGGCGGCGGGTACGGAAACCCGGCCTTTGCGGTCGATCTTGTTGACGTAGGTCGAAAGAAAAACCGCCAACGCTTCGCTCCCGAAACGGCGCCCCCGCGCCCTCTTGGCGCCGACGTCCCGGAGCCCTGCAAAGCGGCGGCGCAGGCTCGTTTATGGGACTGTATGGGATAGCATGGGATCAAATGGGTGGTCAAATGATTTTCCCGTATAAATCCGTAAGTTAGCTGTCGTTTCGAGGTCAATTTAGACGAACACACGTAATCGATTCGGATTCGGTCGAATCGGCCTATGCCATTACTTCAACAAACCAGAACGTAATAAGAACAATTCGACAGGAAATGCCAGACGGCCTGTAAGCCGGGTTCTGTCCCTGCTCACGCAGGGGATGACCATTCATCTGGGACGTCCGTTGCCGGGCGCCTCACGCGACCGACCCGGACGGCGGCCTCGGAAACCCGCCTAGCCCTGTAAATCCAAAGACTTACGGGGCGTGCCGTCCCTACTTGGTCTTGCTCCCGGTGTGGTTTGCCCTGCCGCCGCCGTTACCGGCGGCGCGGTGCGCTCTTACCGCACCATTTCACCCTTGCCGCCGCTGGGCCGAAGCCGAACGGTTTGGCGGTGTGTTTCTGTGGCACTGTCCCTGGGGTCGCCCCCGCCGGGCGTTACCCGGCACCGTGTTTCCGTGGAGCCCGGACTTTCCTCCCCCCGTCTCACGACGGAAGGCGGCCATCCGGCCGTCTGGCACAGGCATAAGATGGGGTGACGCGCCAGAAGTCAAACCACCGCGGCCCGCGCGACGATCGCGGCGCGAAGTCGGGTCTCGTCATCGGGGCCGCCGTCGACCCGCGCCGGACGGAAATGCAGCTGAAACGCGCGTACCGCCGCTTGCGTGTCCTCGTCGAGTTCGCCGGTCGTCGGACAGCGATAACCGAACGCCGCCAAGTCACGCTGCAATGCCGCGATGTCGCCGGGTTTTCCTGCGGCGGTAAAGTCGGGCCACAAGCCGACGCCGCGCCGCGCCAACCATTGCCAGTCGAAGCGCTCACCCGGATCCTGCTTGCGGCCGACGGCGACGTCGGAGTGGCCGAGCACGTGGCGCGCCGGAATGGCATGACGCCGGACGATATCGCGCGCGACTTCAGCGAGCACCGCCATCTGCGCCGGCGGAAAATCACGATAGCCGAATTCATGGCCGGCATTGACCAACTCGATGCCGATCGACGCACCGTTGATGTCGGTCCGCCCGTGCCAGTACGACGCGCCCGCATGCCATGCACGGCGCGCCTCCAGCACGAGGCGGATCACCGCGCCGTCCTCGCCGATCAGGTAGTGCGCGCTGACTTTCGCGGCCGGATCGGTCAGCCGCGCCAGCGCCGCCGCCTGGTCGGACATGCCGGTGTAATGGAGGATCAGCATGTCGACGGCGCCGGGCCGGGCATCGTGGTTGGGCGAAGGCTGCTCGACGATGTGCATGGATCGGTTGTGAAAGCCTAGCGGAAACCCTTTGCAGCAGCCATGATCTCCTCGCCAATGGAGGCCACTATGTCGTTCGCGATTGCGCTGCTCTTCTACGTCCTCGGCACCGCGCTGATCGCTCTCTGCCTGTTCGCCATCCCTGGTCATGGCGATCACGGCGAGGGCGGCGCGCCAGCGCCGCATGGTCACGGTCCCGGCCACCATTAGCGATCGCCGCGCGCTAATGGCGGGCTGGCAATTCTGGATCGACCGCGGCGGCACGTTCACCGACATCGTCGCGCGCCGGCCCGACGGCACATTGGTCACCAGAAAGCTACTGTCCGAGAATCCCGATCGTTATCGCGATGCCGCGGTTGCAGGCATCCACGAAATCCTCGGCGTAGCGCCGGGTGACCGACTACCGGACGATGCTATCGAGGCGGTCAAGATGGGCACGACGGTCGCGACGAATGCGCTTTTGGAGCGCAAGGGCGAACGCTGCGTCCTGGTGATCACGAAGGGCTTCGGCGACGCGCTGCGCATCGGTTATCAGAACCGGCCCAAACTGTTCGAGCGCCATATCGTCCTGCCGGACTTGGTTTACGAGCACGTCGTCGAGGTTGACGAGCGCGTGACGGCCGAAGGTCATGTGCTGCGCGCGCCCGAACTCGGCGGTGTCGAAGTCGAGCTCAGGGCCGCATACGATGCAGGCTGCCGCAGCGCCGCCATCGTCTTCATGCACGGCTACCGCTATCCGGCGCACGAACGCGCGGTTGCCGAGTTGGCGCGTCGCGTCGGTTTCGGCCAGGTCTCGGCCAGCCACACGGTCAGTCCGCTGATGAAGCTGGTCAGCCGCGGCGACACAACGGTCGTCGACGCATACCTGTCGCCGATCCTGCGGCGCTACGTCGACCAGGTAGCGGCCGAGCTGGCTGGCGTGCGTCTCTTCTTCATGCAGTCCAACGGCGGCCTTATCGACGCCTATCGCTTTCAGGGCAAGGATGCGATCCTGTCCGGTCCGGCGGGCGGCATCGTCGGCGCGGCGCGCACGGCCGAGCTCGGCGGCTTCGGCAAGATCATCGCTTTCGACATGGGCGGCACCTCGACCGACGTGTCGCATTATGCCGGCGAGTTCGAGCGCAGCTTCGAGACCCAAGTCGCCGGCGTCCGGTTGCGCGCGCCGATGATGCAGATCAACACCGTAGCGGCCGGCGGCGGTTCGATCTGTTCGTTCGACGGCGCGCGCTATCGGGTCGGACCCGATTCGGCGGGCGCGATTCCGGGACCAACGTGCTACCGCCGTGGCGGTCCGCTCACCGTCACCGACTGCAACGTGATGCTGGGCAAGATCCAGCCGCGTTTCTTCCCGCGCGTCTTCGGACCAGACGGCGACCAGCCGCTCGATCGCGACGCTGTCGAGCGCGAATTCGCCGCACTCGCCGACGCGATCGAGCGCGCTACCGGTAACCGCCGCTCGCCGGCCGAAGTGGCAGACGGCTTCGTCAAGATTGCCGTCGAGAACATGGCCAACGCCATCAAGCAGATCTCGATCGAACGCGGCTACGACGTGACCGAGTACACGCTGTGCTGCTTCGGCGGCGCCGGTGGCCAGCACGCCTGCCAGGTGGCTGACGCGCTCGGCATGACGCGGATCTATATCCATCCGTTTGCCGGCGTCCTCTCCGCTTACGGCATGGGCTTGGCCGATCTGCGCAGCCTCAAAGAGCAGGCGGTCGAAACGCGGCTGGTACCCTCGGCAAGTGCGGAGTTCGAGAGTGTTCTTGGAGCACTTGCCGAGGCTGCCAAATCGGAGCTGGCCGCCCAAGGCATTCCTGCGGCCGACATCACGGTCTTGCACAAGGCACACGTGAAATACGAGGGCACCGACGTGCCCTTGATCGTCGAATACGGCGACGCGGAGCGGCTGAGCGAGAATTTTTCCACCGCGCACAAGCAGCGCTACGGCTTCGTCGTCGAGAACAAGCCACTGATCGTCGAATCGCTTGGCGTCGAGGCAATCGGTGCCGTCGGCCGGGCGGAGGATCGGGTTTATCCTGAAAGCTCGGGGGTGCCACGGCCGCCGCTCGATCACGTCGGTGTCTTCACGGCCGGCAAGACCTGGGCGGCGCCGGTCTATGCGCGCGCGGCGCTGGAGCCGGGCCAGGCGATCGATGGTCCGGCTGTCGTCGTCGAGGACACGGCCACCACCGTGGTCGAACCGGGTTGGCGCGCACGCATGGACAAGCGCCGATACTTGGTCCTCGAGCGCGTGGCGCCGCGGCCCCGCGCCGTCGCCATCGGCACGCAGGTCGACCCGGTGATGCTCGAGGTCTTCAACAATCTCTTCATGTCGATCGCCGAGCAAATGGGCGTTGCGCTGCAGAACACGGCATATTCCGTCAACATCAAGGAGCGGCTCGATTTTTCCTGCGCGATCTTCGACGCGACCGGTTCGCTCATCGCCAATGCGCCGCATCTGCCCGTGCATCTCGGCTCGATGGGCGAGAGCGTCGTCACGGTGATCAAGGCGCGTGGCAACGGGCGCGACGGCCGCGGCATGAAGCGGGGCGACGTCTATGTCCTGAACGCGCCCTACAATGGGGGCACGCATCTGCCGGACGTGACGGTGATTACGCCGGTTTTCGCCGAGGACGATAAGCGTGGCGAAGGGCCGGTGCTGTTCTACGTCGCATCACGCGGTCACCACGCGGATATCGGCGGCATCACGCCCGGCTCGATGCCGCCAATGAGCCGCACCATCGAGGAAGAGGGTGTGCTGATCGACAACTTTCTCCTGGTCGATGCTGGCCGCTTTCGCGAGGCGGAGACGCGTGCGCTGCTCGCCAGCGGCAAGTATCCCGCGCGCAATCCGGAACAGAACATCGGCGATCTCAAGGCGCAGATTGCGGCCTGCGAGAAAGGCGTGCAGGAGCTGCATCGCATGGTGCGGCACTTCGGTCCCGCGGTGGTTGAGGCCTACATGCGGCATGTGCAGGACAACGCCGAGGAATCGGTACGCCGCGTCATCGATCGGCTGACCGACGGCGAGTTCGCCTATGAGATGGATTCGGGCGCCGTCGTGCGGGTCAAGGTCACGGTCGATCGTACCGGTCGCGGCGCCGTGATCGACTTCGCCGGTACCAGTCCGCAAGCCGACAACAACTTCAACGCCCCCACTGCGGTCTGCAAAGCGGCGGTGCTCTATGTCTTCCGCACGCTGGTAGACGCCGACATTCCGATGAACGGCGGCTGCCTCAAGCCGCTCGACATCCGCATTCCGCCGGGCTCGCTGCTGAGCCCGCGCTATCCGGCCGCTGTCGTCGCCGGCAACGTCGAGACCTCGCAATGTATCACCGACGCGCTCTATGGCGCGCTCGGCGCGATGGCGGGATCGCAAGGCACGATGAACAACTTCACGTTCGGCAATGCGCGATACCAGTACTACGAGACCGTCTGCGGCGGCTCTGGCGCCGGACCCGGCTTCGACGGCACGTCCGCGATCCACACGCACATGACCAACACCCGGCTCACTGATCCGGAAGTGCTCGAGTGGCGCTTTCCTGTGTTGCTGGAAAGTTTTGCCATTCGCAAGGGCTCCGGCGGTGGCGGTCAATGGCGTGGCGGCGACGGCGCGGTGCGGCGCATCCGCTTCCGCGAGACGATGACCGCGGCGATTCTCGGCGACCGCCGGCGCGTCGCGCCTTTCGGGCTCGCCGGCGGAGCGCCCGGCGCGGTGGCGCGCAACTGGGTCGAGCGCACCGACGGCCAGCGCGAGAAATTCGGCGGCACGCATGTCATCGAGGTAGCCGCTGGCGACGTCTTCGTACTCGAGACACCAGGCGGCGGCGGTTACGGCAAAGCGTGAGCGGCGCTAATCCATCGGCGCGACGATCGGCTTGCGTCGCGCGCTCGTGGCGAGCCAGACGCCGAACAGCACCACGGCGATACCGACTATGTGATAGATGTGCAACGCTTCGCCGAGCGTAAACACCGCCAACACGGTGGCAAAGGCCGGCAACAGATGTGAAGTGAATCCAGCACGGTTGGCGCCGACCATCTCGACACCCTTGTTCCAGCAGATATATGCCAGGAACGAGGCGAAGATGCCGGTATAGAGCACGGCCATGCCGGCCAGCGGCGTCGCCTGCGGCATGCGGATAAACGCCGCCTCGAGCGCGGCTGCCGGCGTCAGCATTGCCAATCCGGCGAGGTTGACGGCAAAGAGCAGACCGAGCGTGTCGAGCGATTTGGGTGCGCGGCGCAGCAACACGCAGTAAAAGCCCCACGACGGCATAGTGAGGAGAATGATCAGGTCGCCGACATTGAATTGCAGATGAAGCAGTTGCGCGAGCGTGCCGCGCGTAATGATGACGACAATTCCGCAGAACGACAGCATCATGCCGAGCAGCTGACGCGGCGTCACGGTCTCGCCGTCGAGCAGCCACGAGATCGCGATGATGTAGAGCGGCGATGCCGAGTTCATCAGCACCGCGTTGATCGCGGTGGTGTAGCGCAGGCCGGTGTAGACGGCGATCTGGAAGAAGCCGACGCCGAGAAATCCCAGTGCCGCGATCAGCAGCCAGTGCCGCCGCAGCACGGCGCCTTTGCCCTTGAGCCGCGGAATCGCGAACGGCGCGAGACAGATCGCCGAGATCGCCCACCGCCCGAAGGTCAACGCGACCGGTGGCACGACGTCATGCGCCGCGCGGCCGAGTACCCAGTTCCCCGACCAGAACAGATTGCACAACGCCAGCAGCACATAAGGATAAAGTCCCTCGGAACGGCTGACCGGATGACTATGCGCGGGCGCGGCGGGCATGGATGCTCCCGAAATCTGGCCGGAGATTGTCGGTCTCGCGTCGCCCCGTCAATCGCGGCATGATGGCATTGCAAGGAAAGCGCATGCGGGAATCGGTCGAATGCGTGGTAATCGGCGCCGGCGTCGTCGGGCTCGCGGTGGCGCGCGTCCTGGCGCTGAGCGGCCGCGGCGTGCTGGTCCTCGAAAAGGAACAATACATCGGCGCGCATACGTCCTCGCGTAACAGCGAGATCATCCATGCCGGGCTCTATTATCCGGTGAACAGCCTGAAGGCGCGGTTCTGCGTGGCGGGGCGCAAGCGGCTTTACGAATATTGTGCCGCACGCGGCGTTGCGACGAAGCGCGTCGGCAAGCTGGTCGTGGCCACCGATGACAGCGAGGTGCCGTTGCTGGCGAAGGTCATGGCGCGTGCAAGGGCGAACGGCGTCGATGATCTCGCGTTGCTCGATGCGAGCGCGGCGTGCGCGATGGAGCCGGAGTTGTCCTGCGTTGCGGCTTTTCACTCGCCGTCGACCGGGCTGGTCGACAGCCACGCCTTGATGTTGAGCCTGCAGGGCGAAGCGGAAGCGCACGGTGCGACCGTGGCGCTGCGGGCCGAGGTCGCGTCAGGCCGCGTCCGGGATGCGGGCGGCTTCACGCTCGAAATCGCCGGCGGCGAGCCGATGACACTCGATTGTGAGGTCCTGATCAACGCCGCGGGTCTCTATGCGCCCGGCGTGGCTCGGCGGCTCAAAGGCGTGCCGCCGGCGAACATTCCGCGCGACTACTACTGTCGCGGCGTCTATTTCACGCTGCCCGGCAAGGCGCCGTTCCGCAGGCCGATTTATCCGGTGCCGGAGCATGCCGGCCTCGGCATCCATTACACGCCTGACCTGGCCGGGCAGGGACGCTTCGGGCCCGACACCGAATGGATCGATGGCATCGACTACACGGTCGATCCTCGGCGCGGCGCACGCTTCTACGCCGCGATCCGCAAGTATTGGCCTGGGTTGGCGGACGGCGCGTTGCAGCCCGGTTATGCGGGAGTCCGGCCGAAGATCAGCGGTCCCGATGAACCTGCTGCCGACTTTCGCATCGATGGCGCTGAACGCCACGGCATTCCCGGGCTTATCAACCTCTTCGGGATCGAGTCGCCCGGGATGACCAGTGCGCTCGCGATCGCCGATTTCGTAGCGGCGCTTGTCAATGAGCCGGCGATGGTACCGGCTCCGCCGCTCCGTGCTCGACCTGTACGATGATTGTGGTGTTGCCCGCGGCGGCGAAGCGCAGCGTCAGCGGAAAACCGTCACCGACGGCGAGCCGTTGATTCAGGCCTTGCAGCACGATGTGGCGGCCGCCGGGTCGCAGCGCCACTGGCCGCTTCGGTGGCAGGTCGAAGGCGGCGACCGGCCGGTTACCGTAGTCCTGGAACAGAACGGTGTCGGCGACCGGCGTCGCGGCACTGATCAGCCGGTCGGGCTTGTTGCCCATGTTTGCCAGCACCATAAACACGGCAGCGACGTCGCCGGTCGTCGGCTCGGCCCAGGGGTGACCGATCTCGATCGCGCCAAGCGTGAAGGAGCGCGCGCGTGCGCGTGGCGCGCCGAGCGGCGCCAGAAGCAGCGCAAGCGGCGCAAAGAACAGACTACGACGGTTCATCCGCGATTCACCGGATGGAGACGGGGGTGACGATGCTGGTCGGCGTGCCCAAGGAGATCAAGACACACGAATATCGCGTCGGTCTGGTGCCCGGCAGCGTTCGCGAGCTCGTCCACCACGGCCAGGCGGTTGTTGTGGAAACCGGCGCGGGCGCGGGCGTCGGCTTTGACGACGAGACTTACCGCCGTGCCGGCGCGACGATCGCCCCCAGCGCTGCCGAGGTCTTCGCCAAGGCCGAGTTGGTCATCAAAGTGAAGGAGCCTCAGCCAGCGGAAATCGCGCTGCTGCGCCGCGGCCAGGTGCTGTTCACCTATCTCCATCTCGCCGCCGATCCCAGGCAAACCGAAGGCCTGCTGCGCTCCGGCGCCACCTGCATAGCCTATGAAACTGTCACCGACGAACGTGGCGGATTGCCGCTGCTGGCGCCGATGAGCGAAGTCGCCGGCCGCATGGCGGTGCAAGTCGGCGCGCACTGCCTGGAAAAGGAACAGGGCGGCGCCGGCATCCTGCTCGGCGGTGTGCCGGGCGTATCGGCAGCGCGCGTCGTCGTGCTGGGCGGTGGCGTCGCCGGTACCAATGCTTCGCGCGTCGCCATGGGCATGGAGGCGCATGTCACGGTGATCGACAAGCAGCTGGCACGGCTCTACGCGCTCGACCTGCAATTCGGCTCGCAGCTCCACACGCTGTTCTCGACGGTCGACAATATCGAACGCGAAGTGATCGTCGCCGATCTGGTGATCGGCGCGGCGCTTGTTCCCGGCGCGGCGACGCCCAAGCTGGTGACGCGCGAGATGGTGAAACGCATGCGGCCGGGTTCGGTGATCGTCGACGTCGCGATCGATCAGGGCGGCTGCTGCGAGACCAGTCGGCCGACGACGCATGCCGATCCAACCTATGTCGAGGAAGGCGTCATCCATTATTGCGTCACCAACATGCCGGGCGCGGTGGCGCGCACCTCGACGTTCGCGCTCAACAACGCGACGTTGCCTTACGTGCTGGCCTTGGCGGAGAAAGGCTGGAAGCGCGCGCTCGCCGACGACCGTAATTTGATGGCCGGCCTCAACATCCAGGCCGGCCGCATCACGCATCCGGCGGTGGCGCAGTCGCTGGGCATGGCTTATGCGATGCCCGATCAGCCATTGCCACCGAGCGGCGGATAACCAGGTTTTAGATTCAGTGCAGCGTTTCGGGCAGCGCGGCGATCGCCTGATCGACGAGCGCGGCGCGGCGCTTGGCGTCGAGATCCGCGGCCAGCACGCGGCGCACCGCGGCAATCGCGACGTCGACTGCGGCGGCGCGCACTTCGCCCAGCGCTTTCTGTTCCTCGAGCGCCAGCCTCTCGGCGGCCAGCCGCTTGCGGCGCTCAAGCGCGGCCGCGAGATCCTTGTGGCCCTCCTGCGCCGCGCGCTCGGCCTCGTCGCGCGACTGGGCCATGATTGTTTCGGCCTCTTTGAGGGCGTCGCGCTGGCGCAGCTGGTGCTGCGCCAGCGCTTTCTGCGCCTCATCGGCGAGGCGCCGCGCCTCATCAAGCTCGGCTTTGATTTTTTCGGCCCGGCGATCGAGCATGCCGAGCAAGGCGCCGCGCGCCTTCCAGACCACGACCGCCATGGCGATCACGAAGGCGATCAGCACCCAGAATTCGGCTTCGCCGAACAGGTCGCGTACAGCTTCCATTATGAGCGCTCCCGCAGCACCGCCTCGACCGCCGCCTTGACGCGCGAGGCCTCGACCGCGCCGCCGGCAAGCTTGGCCGCCGCTACCTGGGCGACGTCGGCCGCCATCTCGCGCACACTCTGAAGCGCCGTTGCCTTGGCTTCGGCAATGCGCCGCTCGGCTTTGGCGGTCTCGGCGTTGAGGCTTTCAGCGAGCTTGCGCTGCTGCTCCGCCGCTTCGGCGGCGAGCCGCTCCGCCATCTCGCGCAGTGCCTGCTGCGCTTTGGTACGTGCCTCGCTGAGCGCGCGCTCGTAAGCGGCAATCACCGCCTCGGCTTCGGCCTTCATGCGCAGCGCCTTGTCGAGGTCGCCCGTGATCCGGTCGCGGCGCTTGGCGATGATCCCGCCGACCCGCGGCAGGCCCACCAGCGTCATCACCACGTAGAGCGCGACGAAGGTGATGGCCAGCCAGACGAGTTGCGCCGGGAAAGTGGCGAGGTCGAGCTGCGGCATCGATCGGTCGGTTTGCCTAGAACACGAACAGGATCAGGAACGCGACCGCCAGGCCGAACAATCCGGTCGCCTCGGCGAGCGCGAAGCCGAGGAACGCGAACGGCGTGACCTGCGCCGCCGGGTTGCGCGCCAGCGCGTTGATCAGCGCCGAGAAGACGTTGCCGATGCCGATACCGGCGCCGACGAGCGCGATGCAGGCAATGCCTGCGCCGATCATTTTTGCGGAAGCGAGATCCATTGCGATATCCCCTGAAGGTTCAGTGTCAGTGAAGGTGGATGGCATCGTTGAGATAGAGACAGGTCAGGATGGTGAAGACGTAGGCCTGCAGCACCGCGACCAGGAGCTCGAGGAAGAAGATCAGGACGTCGAGACCGAGCGGCAGCAGGCCCAGGATTCCGATGCTGGCGGCGAAGCCGCCGAAGATCGCGAGCATCGTATGGCCGGCGAGCATGTTGGCGAACAGCCGGATCGACAGCGTGAACGGCCGAATCAGATAGGACAGAAGCTCGATCGGCACCAGCAGCACAAGTAACGGAATCGGCACACCATGCGGCACGAAGAAGGACAGGAACTTCCAGCCATGACGCCAAATGCCGATGATCGTCACGCCGATGAACACCACCGCCGCCATCGCGAAGGTGACGATGATCTGTCCGGTGAAGGTGTAACCGTAGGGAATCAGGCCGAGGAGGTTGCCGAACAGAATGAACATGAACAGCGAGAAGACGAACGGGAAATATTGCTGGCCCTCTTCGCCGACCGTCTCGTCGATCATGTTGCCGATGAATTCGTAGGCAAGTTCACCCAAGGATTGAATGCGGCCGGGCACCAGCTCCTCGTGGCGTGTGCCGACGATCACGATCACCGAGATCACGAGCACCGCGATCGTCATCAACAGCGCCGAATTGGTGAACGAGACGTCGATCTTGCCGATGTGCAGCGGCACGATTGGCTTGATCACGAATTGCTCGAGCGGATGCAGTTCCAGCGCCACGTCAGTCCTCGCCCTCGTCGTCCCCCGCCGCGCTTGCCTTGCCGCCGCGCGCGCCGACTTTCATACCCATCCCGGTGACCGCGCGGTATACGTTCCACATGCCCGCGGTCACGCCGAGAAAGAACATGACCACCATCGCCGCCGGCTTGGTCCCGAGCCAGCTGTCGATCGCCCAACCGATGGCGACCGACACCACCACCGCAACCACCAGCTCGAGCCCGATGCGAAGCCCGAATGCCAGCGCGTCCTGCGTCGGCGCCGCACCTCTCGCCGCGAGCTTCGGTGGAAGCCCGCCACGTGCCTTGGCCAGACGCTCGCCTAGATCCTTGAGGCTCGCCCGCGCCTCGCGTTCGTCCATCCCAACCACCGGGAATGCTTGAGAGATTCCCCCGCGGCGCGGGCGCGCGGCGGGGGCCGACCCCGCGCCGAAAGGCGCGCAACTTCTAGAAGGCGTGACCAAGCGAGTCAAGCGCGGGAAGGCGCTGAATCAGGCGGTGCGACGAAGCTGCTCGACGCCCTGGAGATCGACCGAAACCAACTGGGACACGCCCTTTTCGCCCATCGTGACGCCGTACAGCCGGTCGACCCGCGCCATCGTGAGGCGGTGGTGGGTAATGATCAGGAACCGCGTCTCCGCGCTTGCCGCGATCTCCGCGACAAGCCGGCAGAAACGGTCGACGTTGGCGTCGTCGAGCGGCGCGTCGACCTCGTCCAGCACGCAGATCGGCGCCGGGTTGGTGAGAAAGACGGCGAAAAGCAGCGCGAGCGCGGTGAGCGCCTGCTCGCCGCCCGACAGCAGCGTCAGGTTCTGCAGCTTCTTGCCCGGCGGGCTCGCCATGATCTCGAGGCCGGCCTGAAGCGGGTCGTCGTCCTCGCCGGGATCGAGGCGCAAGTGCGCATTGCCGCCGCCGAACAGGCGCGCGAACAGCTTGCCGAAATGATCGTTCACTTGCGTGAAGGCGGCGAGTAGCCGCTCGCGGCCTTCACGATTGAGCGCGGTGATGCCCTGCCGTAGCTTCGCGATCGCGCCGACCAGATCGTCGCGCTCGCGATTGAGGCCGTTGAGGCGCTCCTCGATCTCGCGCGATTCGGCTTCAGCCACGAGATTCACCGGTCCCATGTTCTCGCGCTCGCGCAGCAGCCGCTCGAGCCGTATGGTGGCGGCGCCGATCTCCGGCAGTTCCTCGTCGGGTTCGATGCCGGCCGCGGCCAGCACTTCGTCGGGCTTGGCCTGCAGCTTCTCCGCGATCGCGTCCGCAACCGTGCTGCGCGCCAGCGTGGCCTGGTCGCGGCCGCCCTCGGCGCGGACCCGCTCCTCGCGCGCCTCGCCGGCGGCAGCTTCGGCCGCGCGCGCGGCCTTGTCGGCCTCGGCGAGTTTGGCTTCGCCCGCTGCCAGCGCATCCGCCGCGCGATTGCGACGCGCCGTCGAGCCGGCGATGGTCTCGGCGAGCTTGTCGCGCTCGGCAGCGATTTCCTGGGGCCGCTTCGCAAGCGATTCGATTTCGGCGTGGAGTTCGCCGCGGCGCCATTCGAGCGTCTGGCGCTGGCGCGCATTGGCTTCGGCGCGCTGCTCCCACGAGGTCAGCTCGACGCCGATCGCGGCCAACCGCTCGCTGCGCGCAGCAGCATCGCGCATCAGCCGATCGTGCTCGCCTTGATGCGCCTGTTGCAACGCCCGACGCTCGGCGAGGATGCCGCGCGCGGCCTGAATCTCGTCCCGGCCCTTGGCGGGATCGGCCAGCGCGGCGAGCGCGTTGCGTGCCGCCTCGGCTTCGCCCTCGGTCTCGGTGCGATCGAGCATCAGCCGCTGTGCCGCCTCCTCGAGCGCCGCGCGGCGCGACACGATGGCGGCGGTGGTGCGCGCCAGCTCGGCCTCGTGGTTGCGAATGTCGGCGAGTGCGTCGAGCGCTTCGCGGGCGTGCTGACGTGCCCGCCGATCGGCCTCGGCCCGTTCACGGTTGTGGCGCTGTGCCGCATCGACCGCGTCCCGCCGCCGCGCGAGTTCCGCATCGGCATCCCGCAGCGCGCGCGCCAGCTCGTTCAAGCGATGACGCTGCTCGAGGCGCTGCGTGGCGGCCGCCGGCGCGCCCGGCAGGCGGCGGAAGCCATCCCAGCGCCACAGGCCGCCGTCGCGACTGACCAGCCGCTGGCCGGGGCGCAGCTCGGCCTGGAGCCGCTCGCCCTCGGCGATCGTCGCGACCACGCCGATCTGGTTGAGCCGTCTTGCCAGGGGCGGTGGCGCGGCGACATGCTCAGACAGCCGCGCGAGGCCGGCCGGAAGCGGCGGTGCATCGGTGTAGTCGGGCAGGCCGAACCAGTGCGCCGGCGCGGCGGGGTCGGTCGGCGCGGTCAGATCGTCGCCAAGTGCGGCACCGAGCGCCGCCTCGAAGCCGTGCGCGACCTGGATCGCATCGACCACCGGCGGCCATTTGTCCTGGTCGGGCTTGGCCAGCAGTTGCTGAAGCGCCTCGACCTCGGCCTTGAGCTTCGCGCGGGTCATCTCCGCCGCTTCGAGCGGTGCGCGGGCTTCGGCCTCGGCCGCCTGCGCCTCGGCGAGCGCCTGCTCGCCGGCCGCGAGAGCGGCGCGACTTTCCTCGGCGGCGTTTTCCGCCGCCTTGAGCGCGGCCAAGGTTTCGGGTCCGACGCCACTGGCGCCGGCCTCGGCTTCGAGCGCGGCACGCTGGCGCGCGACCTCGTCTTCGCGCTCCTTGAGCCGGATGTGGCGCTCGCCAGCCTCGGCGATCCGCGCCGTGAGCGCGGCACGTCGCGCCGCCTCGGCAGCGACCCGTTCGGTGAGCGCGGTGAGCTGGGAATCGAGCGCGGCCACCACCTCGACGGCCTGCGCCAGGTCGCCTGCCGCCTTTGCCTGCGCGGTTTGCTCATCCTGCTGGGCCGCCAAAAGCGACTGGCGCTCCTCGCCGAGCCGGGCCAGCGCGGTACGCGCGTCGGCGGCAAGCTCGTCCTCGCGCTTGAGGTCGGCGGCCAGCTGCTCGAGCCGCGCCTCGGCCGATTGTCGGGCGGCCATGATGCGGCGCCCCTCGTCGTCGAGCGCTTGGCGCGCCAGGTTCAGGCGCTGGAGTTCGGCCGAGGCCACCGCCTCATCTTGGCGCAGCGCCGGCAACTCCGCGGCGGCGGCCTCGCGCAGCCGGTTCGCGGCGGCGGCCGCGGTCATGTGCTCCGCAACGACGCGCTCCGCCGCGCGCAGCCGCTCTTCCGCGGCCGTCAGCTCGCCGGTGGCGGCGACGTAGCGCAAATGGAGCACGGTCGCCTCGGCGCGGCGAATCCAATCCGACAGGCGGCGATAGCGTTGGGCCTGGCGCGCTTGCTTCTTCAGGCTTTCGAGTTGCGTCTCGAGCGTGCGCAGCACGTCGTCGAGCCGGGCTAGATTGGTTTCGGCGGCCTTGAGGCGCAACTCGGCCTCGTGCCGGCGCGAATGGAGGCCCGCGATACCGGCTGCTTCCTCGAGCAGCATCCGGCGGTCGGCGGGCTTGGCGCTGATGATGGCACCGATGCGGCCCTGGCTCAGGATGGCGCTCGAATTCGCGCCGGTCGCCACGTCGGCGAACAGCAGCTGCACGTCGCGGGCGCGAACGTCGCGGCCGTTGATGCGGTAATCCGAGCCGATGCCGCGCTCGATGCGGCGCAGAATCTGGATCTCGTTATGCGCCTCGTAGGGCTGCGGCGCGTCGTGCACCGTGTTGTCGAGATGCAGCATCACCTCGGCGACGTTGCGCGCCGGCCGCGCGCTCGTGCCCGAGAAGATCACGTCGTCCATTTCGCTGCCACGCAGCCGCTTGGCCGACGTTTCGCCCATCACCCAGCGCATCGCATCGAGGATGTTCGACTTGCCACAGCCGTTCGGCCCGACGATGCCGGTCATGCCGGGCTCGATCACGAGCTCGGTCGGGTCGACGAAGGATTTGAAGCCGGAGAGCCGGAGCTTGGCGAAATGCACGATCGCGCTGCTAGGTACGGGACACGAGGAAGCCGAACCAGGCCCGGATCGTCGCGAGCACGCCGGCATGGCCGTCGTTGGCTGCGGTCGTCGGTCCAGCTATTCCCGGCGCCGCCTCGCCGGACTGGCCGTTCAGGTATTTGGCGAATTCAGCATAGGACAGATCGCCGACCACCTTGGTGCCGTTGATGAAAAACGTCGGCGTCGAGTCGATGCCATAGCGCTTCTGGGCGACGAGCCGGGAATTCAGCACGGCGTCGGAGATTTTCTGGTCGCTGGCGCAGGCGTCGAATTGTTGCTGGCTCATGCCGCCAAGCTTGGCTATGCGCGCCAGCGCCGCCTTGGTCGACGCTTCGCCGCCAACGGCCCATTCGCGTTGGTTCGCAAACAGCGTCTCGATGAATGGGAAGTAACGATCGGCTGGAAAGCACCGCGCGATCTTCGCCGCCAGCACGGCGGACTGATCAAGCGGGAAGTCGCGGTACACCAGCTTGGCCTTGCCGGTGTCAATCCAGTCCTTTTTGACCTGCGGCAGGGTATCGGTCACGAACGCGGCGCAATGCGGGCAGGTCAGCGACGCGTATTCGAAGATCGTGATCGGCGCGGTCTTGTTGCCGAGAACGTGATCGTCGGACTGAAGCGTCGGCGCATCGGCGGCACGCGCTGGAACCGCCGTAGCATGCATCGCGGCCATCGCGATTACCGCGGCGCAGATCAAGCGATAGAAGCGCATGAACGACTCCAAAATATAAAACGGCCCGATGCTAGGGCCTGCGCGACGCCAGTTCAAGCAAAGCGCCGCCGTCGAGTCGCGAAAAATCCGCTCAGCGAATTTTGTTGCCGGCGGTCCCGATCACCGCTTCGCCGAGCCGCGTCAGCGCGGTGCGCAGCTCGGCGTCGGCGACGCCCGCGACTCGTTGCGTCAGCGCGGCGCGCTCGTTGGCGGCAAGATCGCGTTGCCGGCGTGGCGTTACCGCGCGATCGACGGGCAGCGGCCCCTGGACCAGCACGAGTCGCGCCAAGGCGCGGTAGCCGAAAAAGGCGTTGAGCCGCTCGAGGATTTGGGGCTCCCGGTGCTGCGCCTCGAGCGCGAAACCCGGTGCTACCCGCAGCCGGAGCGTGCCGTCGCGCCGCTGGCCGGGCGGGAACGTCAGCTTCTCGGGCATCATCCGTCGGGCGAGGTCCGATCCGACGACCTCGACCCATTGCGCCACGAGCTGGCCCTCGACGAAGCCGCGCTTGCCCAGGACCGGCTTGACGATGTGCGGCACGTCGGCCGCGAGCGCACGCATCGCGCCGCGCCGGGGATCGGTCTTGTTCGGCTTGTTCGCCAACTCGCAACCTCCTGGCCGTCGTGCCAGGATAAGGCGTGTCGCGCACGCCGTCGATGCCCCGTCCTGCCGCCGCGCTGCCGGCAGCGCTGCTCGCTTGGTACGACCGGCACCGGCGGGTGCTGCCCTGGCGCGCGCGATCCGGCGCGGCCGTCGATCCCTATCGCGTCTGGCTCAGCGAAATCATGCTGCAGCAAACCACGGTCGCCGCCGTCGCGCCCTATTACGAACGCTTCCTCGCCCGGTGGCCCGATATCGGCGCACTGGCACGGGCAGAGCTCGATGACGTGCTGCATGCGTGGCAGGGCCTCGGCTATTACGCGCGGGCGCGCAATCTCCATGCTTGCGCGCGCGCGATCGTCGAGCGTGGCAGCTTTCCCGACAGCGAGGCCGGCTTGCGCGAGCTTCCGGGCATCGGCACCTACACCGCGGCGGCGATTGCCGCGATTGCGTTCGGCCGGCGCGCCGCCGCAGTCGATGGCAATGCCGAGCGCGTGCTCGCTCGCCTCTACGGCGTGCGCACGCCGTTGCCGGCGGCGAAGCCACGCCTTCGCCAGCACGCGGCCGCGCTGGTGCCGGCCGACCGGCCGGGCGATTTCGCGCAGGCCCTGATGGATTTGGGCGCCACAGTCTGCACCCCCAGCCGGCCGCGTTGCGGCCTATGTCCCTGGCGACCCGCTTGTCGGGCGCATGCTCGGGGGATGGTTGAGAAACTGCCGCGCCGCGCCGCCAAGCCGCCGAAGCCGAAGCGGCACGGCGTCGCGTTCTGGACCGTCAATGAATCGGGTGCGGTGCTGTTGCGCCGACGACCGCCGAACGGCCTGCTCGGCGGGATGATCGAGGTGCCGTCGACGCCATGGCGCGCCAAGCCGTGGGCGGACGCCGAGGCGAAGAAGGCGGCGCCGCTCAAGGCGCGCTGGCGGCGGCTGCCGGGTGCGGTGGCACACGGCTTCACCCATTTCGACCTCGAGCTGGTGATCCTTGCCGCAGCCGCGCAAGGCGCCGGGCCAAGCGACGGGTTCTGGGTCGAGCCCGGACGTCTCAAGGACCATGCGCTGCCCAGCGTGATGAAGAAAGTAATCGCCTGGGCGCAGAGCGCCGGAGCGGCGGCCTAGCCGGTCGAACCCATCTCGGCGCGGAACTTCTGCCGCAGCACGTCGATCGGCACGGCGCGGCCTTTGACATCGACGTGCCAGAACGCCCAGCCGTTGCACGCGGCGGCGCCTTGCACTTCGGCGGCGACCTTGTGGATGGAGCCCTTGGCATCGGCCGAGATCACCGTGCCGTCGGCCCGCACCTTGGCGGTCCACCGGCGCGAGGCGTCGAACAGCACGTCGCCCGGTTTCAGCAGACCGCTCTCGACCAGGGCGCCGAACGGCACGCGCGGCTCGCTGCGCTTTTCGGCCGTCGCGACGTCGTCGGCCGCCGCCGGTTTGACCGTCGCGACGCGCTCGCGCGCCAGACGGACATAGTCCTTCTCGCGCTCGATACCGATGAAGCGGCGATTCAGACGCTTGGCAACCGCGCCGGTCGTGCCGCTGCCGAAGAACGGATCGAGCACCAGATCGCCGGGTCTGGTCGCGGCCAGCAGGACCCGGTGGAGCAAGGCCTCGGGTTTCTGGGTCGGATGGGCTTTCTTGCCGTCGCGCTTCAGGCGCTCGCCGCCGCTGCAGATCGGCAGCAGCCAGTCGCTGCGCATCTGCACGTCGTCATTGAGCGCCTTCATCGCGTGATAGTTGAACGTATATCGGCTGTCGCGCGACTTCGCGCACCACAGCAGCGTCTCATGCGCATTGGTGAAGCGTCGGCCGCGGAAATTCGGCATCGGATTGGTCTTGCGCCAGACGATGTCGTTGAGGATCCAGAAGCCGAGGTCCTGCAGCAGCGAGCCGACCCGGTAGATGTTGTGGTAGGAGCCGATGACCCACAGCGTGCCGGCGGGCTTGAGCAGGCGCCGCGCCGCTTCGAGCCAGGCGCGGCTGAACCGGTCGTAGGTCGCGAAATCGGCGAACTTGTCCCACGACTCCGTGACGGCATCGACGTGGCTGTTGTCCGGCCGGTGGAGTTCGCCGCCGAGCTGCAGGTTGTAGGGCGGGTCGGCGAAGACGAGATCCACCGAATCCGCCGGCAGCCGCGCCATCACCTCGACGCAATCGCCGACCAGAACCTCGCCGAGATCGTCGCTCGTTTCCCCCGAATCCCGCATCCGGCTCCCCGTCCGGATTTCGGTCGACAGCGCGAGTCGCGCTGCGGACCCGAATCGGCGCATCTTGCGCCGTCCCGAGTCGCAGTGTCAATATGTTCGGAGAGTCAATGGCTTAGTCGAATTCCTTCGGTTTTAAATCGAATTCGAGGCTGCGCTGCAGTGGCGCAAACGACATGCGGTGATGCCGCGTCGGCCCCAGCGCGAGCAACGCGGTCCGGTGTTCCTCGGTGGCGTAGCCGACATTGGTCTCCCAGCCATAGCCGGGATAGCGCGGCGCCAACGCGCGCATCAGCCGGTCGCGGGTTACCTTGGCGATGATCGAAGCGGCGGCGATCGACAGCGACAGGCCGTCGCCGCCGATTACCGTGCGGGTGCGGCAGGGCAGCGGCGGCGTCGCGTTGCCGTCGACGAGCGCCCATTGTGGCACCGCGGGCAGGGCGTCGAGCGCGCGCCGCATGGCGAGCAGCGACGCTTGCAGGATGTTGATCCGGTCGATCTCGCCGACCGAGGCGGCGCCGATGCCGATGCGTGCGCAGGACCACAGCCGCGCGGCGTAATCCTCGCGCTCTTCGCGCACAAGCTTCTTCGAGTCGTCGATCTGCTTGCGCAAGCCGCGCGGCATCCGCGCCGCGTCGATGATCACCGCCGCCGCCACGACCGGACCGGCCAACGGCCCGCGGCCCGCCTCATCGATGCCGCAAACGACGCCGTCGCATTCCCGCTCGAGCACAAGGTCGGGCATCCCGTTAGGAGACACGGCGCACGCCGCGCGCGCAAGCGCGTTGCTTGGCGCAAATGCATGAATCCCGAGGATGAAATCGTGCGCTCCGGCCGCTGCGCTCAGAACAGTCGGAGCTGCGCGCTCGGCACGGGTGGCGGCGCGAACTTCGTTGTGTCCAGCCGCCACAACCGGCCGCGATTGAGGTTGAGCTTCAGCCGCCGGCAGGCGGTCTCGAAGCGGATGCGCAGCAGCTCGGCATAAGGACCGGTGCCGGTCATCCGCTTGCCCCACTGCGGATCGTAGTCCTGGCCGCCATGGCCTTCGCGCACCAGCGACATCACGTGCTTCGCCTTGGCCGGGAAATGATTATTGAGCCATTCGATGAACAGCGGCGCGACCTCGAGCGGCAGGCGCAGCATGGTGTAGCCCGCTCCAAGCGCGCCGACGGCGGCGCTGCGCTCCAGAATGGCCTCGAGCTCCGCATCGTTGAGTGCCGGAATCATCGGCGCCGCCATCACGCCGGTCGGAATGCCGGCGGCCGCCAGCGCCGCGATGGTCTCGAGCCGCCGCTCGGGCGTTGCCGCGCGCGGCTCCATCGCCCGCGCCAGCTTGCGGTCGAGCGTCGTCACCGAGAGCGCGCAGGCGGCGAGGTTGTCTCTCGCCATATCGGCGAGGATGTCGATGTCGCGCTGGATCAGCGCCGATTTGGTGACGACCGTGACGGGATGCCGAAACTCGCGCAGCACTTCGAGAATGCCGCGCATGATCCGGTACTGCCGCTCGGCCGGCTGATAGGGGTCGGTGTTGGTGCCGAGCGCGATCGGCCGACAGCGGTATGACGGCCGGCGGAGTTCCGCCGCGAGCAGCGCCGGCGTCTGCTCCTTGACGAGGATCCGGCTCTCGAAATCGAGGCCCGGCGACAGGCCGAGATAGGCGTGCGTCGGCCGCGCGAAGCAGTAGATGCAGCCGTGCTCGCAGCCGCGATAGGGGTTGATCGAGCGGTCGAAGGGAATATCGGGCGAATCGTTGCGCGCGATGATGCTGCGCGTGCTGTCGCGCGTGAAGCTGGTCGGCAGCCGCGGCGGCAGTTCGTCGGCTGTGCTCCAGCCGTCGTCGAACGCCTCGCGTTTCTCGTGATCGTAGCGTCCGGTGGCGTTGCTGCCGGCGCCGCGGCCCTTTTGCAGCGGGGCCCTGGCGGTGTCGTCCATCGGCGGATGATGCGCCGGTGTTTGGAACAAATCAAGAACCGCACGGCGGGTTCCGGCGGCTCAGCGTGCGGCCGGCGCGATGTGCTCCTTGAGGCGCGGCATGAGCTCGACGAGGTTGCACGGCCGATGCCGGTTGTCGAGTTGCGGTCCGATCACCTCCCAGCCGTCGCGGCACGCGCCGGGCGAACCGGGCAGAGCGAACAGATACGTGCCGCCGGCGACGCCGGCGGTGGCGCGGCTCTGGATCGTCGAAGTGCCGATCTTCTGATAGCTGAGCGAGCGGAACAGCTCGCCGAAGCCGAGAATTTCCTTCTCGTAGACCGATTGGAAGGCCTCGGGCGTGACGTCGCGCCCGGTAACGCCGGTCCCGCCGGTGGAGATCACGACATCGACGCCGGGATCGGCGATCCAAGCGCGGAGCGCCGCTACGATCGCACTCTGTTCGTCCTTGACGATGCGCTTGGCGGCGACGTGATGGCCAGCCTTGGTGGCGAGATCGACCAGCGTGCGACCGGACTTGTCGGACGCCTCGTCGCGCGTGTCGGAAACCGTCAGGATCGCGATATTGACGGGAACGAAGGGGCGCTTGTCATCGATTGTCGGCGACACGGCGTTCACCGCTGTCGTGCATGTCGAAAGCGGTATAGATCGGCCAGTTGCCCTCGGCAAGCGCATCGAGATCCGGCGTCGGTTGACCGAGGCGCAGGCGGTAAATCCAATAGTTGGCCATCACGCGTTCGGTAAAGGCTCGCGACTCCCCGACGGGAAACGTCTCCAGGAACAACAGCGGATCGCTGCGATAGTCGGCCATGGCGGCCTTGCGGTGCGCGACCGCACCGGGACCGCCGTTGTAGGCGAGCGCGAAGAACAGCAGGTTGCCCTGGATATGCTCGTCGTTGAGCAGCGTCCGGATATATTCCTGCGCCAGCATCAGGTTGGTCTCGGGATCGGACAGCTGCTCGCGCTGATCGGCGACGTCCTGTCCCAGCTGTGCGGCCATCGAGCGCGCAGTCGCCGGCATGAGCTGCATCAGCCCGCGTGCGCCGGAATTGCTCACGACGCGCGGCGCAAATTTTGATTCCTGCCGCATCACGCCGAACAGCAGGGCGCGGTCGACGGTAAAACCGCCGCGCGGTGTCCAGCGCGGGATTGGATAGAGCGCGCGGTCATAGGCGCGGCCATCGCGGTGGGCCAAGATTGCGGCGAGCCGCAGACTCAGAGCGGGCATGTTGGCGTGCTCGGCGAGGGCGACGACGGCTTGCATCATCCGCGCCGGAGCGCGCGCCGCCATCAGGCGAAGCTCGGCCGCAGCCGCGGCTTGGTCGTCGATCTCGAGTTCGGCCAGGACACGCCGCCCGGCCGGCACACCAGTCATCGTCGCCGCGTCGAGGTCGGTGAACGACGCGTTGTCGAAGCTGAAATCGGTGTCGACGCCCAGCAATCGACGGGCCAGCAAGCCATAGAACGTGCGCGGGTAGTTCGCGGCGATGCCGAGCCAGCGGGCGACGTCCTGCGGCCGATGCGAGCGCAGTTCGACGCGCGCCGTCCAGAACGCCGCGGCGGAGACGGTCCACGGCGACCGGCCGGACGATTTGGCGAGGGTCGAGAATGCCGTGCGCGCGGCGTCTAGGCGCCCGGCGCGCCACGCCGCCAGGCCGGCTTGCCACAAGTCGTGCGGCGAAGCGCTGCCCGCAGCATCGCCCGGCGCGCGGCGCAGATCGAGATCGCCGTCGGCCAGCGCCAATCCCGCGACCACGCCGGCGGCTGGCTTGCTGGGCTTGGCACCGGTTGGCGCGCGCTTGACCGCCAGGGCGTAAAGCCGGGCCGCTTCGGGCTCGTCGCCGTAGTTGTCAAGCCAGGCGGCGAGCTCGGCATAGCTGGCGCGGTAGCGCGGATGCAGGTAGCGCTGCGCGAGGATGTGGCCGAGCAGCAGCCGATCCTTGAGCAAGCGGATCTCGCGGTCGGCCGCTTGCCATTGCGCGGTGCGCTGCTGCAGCTCGATCAACCTATAGCGTTCGGCGTCCGCCCCGCTCAATACGTAGGGCAGATCCGTATCGCGCCGCAGGTCGGTCGGCGGTGTCAGCGCAGCGGATTGAAGTGCGGTGCCGAACTCACCCGCCGCCGCGTTATGGAAGGCGAACAATGCTGCTGAAAAAATCGCAATAACAAACAGCGCAGCGTAAGTCTTGTTCGACCGTGCCCCACGTCCCCAGTCGTTCATGAGGCACGCCTTAAACTATCTTGCCGGCGAAAGGCAAGTAAAAATTTTATAAAGTTAGCGGAGACCGACGATGCATTTATAGCACGGTTAAAACTTCTACAACGTTAGCTAGTATTACTTTGAAGGAGGAAGCTTTGACTGTATCAACAAGAGATCGTGCCAAGATTCACTTTTGTGTGCAGGTGCACGCAAAAGAAAAGACGGGTGATAGGTCGCCATCGTCAGGACGGGCTGGCTGAGGCCAGCCACCGCCAGGTCGAACCAGCGGCCGCGCAGTCGGGTGATGCCATCCGTCCGGTTAAGCAGCGCCGCGGTCGCCGTTCCACCGCACAAAACCACGATTTTCGGCCGCAGCAAGGCGATGTGGCGCCATACGAAGGGCAGGCAGATCGCCGTCTCCTCCGGCGTCGGTTTGCGGTTGCCGGGCGGACGCCAGAACAGGATGTTGGTGATATAGGCGTTTTCGGCCCGGCTGATGCCGATCCCGGCCAGCATGCGGTCGAGCAGTTGGCCGCTCCGGCCGACGAAGGGGCGGCCGATGCGGTCCTCGTCGGCGCCCGGCGCTTCGCCGATCAGCATCAAGGGTGCGCCGGGGTTGCCATCCGCAAAAACCGTGTGGGTTGCCGTCCGCCGGAGCGAACATCCATCGAACGCTTCGACGGCGGCGCGCAACTCGGCGAGGTCCTTGGCGGCATCCGCCAACGCGCGCGCGCTCGCCAGCACGGTGCTTTGAGCCGTCGGGGCGGCCGGCACAATGACGGCCGCGGTCGGCATCGTCGGCGCGACGGGCCTTGCCGCTGGTTGCGTCGTGGATTGCAGGCGGTCGCGCGGCTCGCCGAGGATCGCCTCGTCCGCACCCATCGCCACCTGCCACTCGAGAAGTCGCGAAAGCGCGGCGCGATCCTGCATGCAGCGAGCCTAGCATCGCTGGTTCTTTGAGCACCACCGGCTATAGTCGCGCGATGCAGCGCGACCGCATGGATTACGACGTGCTGATCGTCGGCGCCGGTCCCGCTGGTCTCGCCGCCGCCATCCGATTGAAGCAGATCGCAGCCACGACCTCGGTCTGCGTCATCGAAAAAGGGTCCGAAGTCGGCGCGCATATCCTGTCCGGCGCGGTCTTCGAGCCGCGGGCGTTGAACGAACTGATTCCGGATTGGCGCGACCGCGGCGCGCCGTTGTCGACGCCGGCGACGGACGATCGGTTCATGCTGCTGACGGCGCGTCGCGCCTGGCGATTGCCGACGCCCGCGCCGATGCGCAATCACGGCAACTATATCATCAGCCTCGGCAATCTCTGCCGCTGGCTGGCGAAACAGGCGGAGGTGCTCGGCGTCGAAATCTATCCCGGCTTTGCCGGCGCCGAGGTGCTCTATGGGCCGGACGGTCGCGTCATCGGCGTCGCCACCGGCGCCATGGGCATCGGCAAGGACGGCAAGCAGACGGCAAATTTTCAGCCTGGCGTCGAACTGCACGCCAGGTCGACGCTATTTGCCGAGGGCTGCCGCGGCTCGCTCGCCAAATCGCTCGAAGCGCGGTTCGGTCTGCGGCTGCGGTGCGATCCGCAGACTTACGGCATCGGCATCAAGGAGCTGTGGGAGATACCGCCGGCGCGTCATCGCGCGGGCCAAGTCGTCCATACCGTCGGCTGGCCGCTCGACCGCCGCACCTATGGCGGCTCGTTTCTCTATCATCTCGAGAACAATCAGGTCGCCGTCGGCTTCGTCGTCGGCCTCGACTACGACAACCCGTTTCTCAATCCATTCGAGGAATTTCAGCGCTTCAAGACGCATCCGGCGATCCGGCCGCTCTTCGCCGGTGGCCGGCGGATCGCCTACGGCGCGCGAGCGCTCAACGAGGGCGGATTCCAGTCGATCCCGGCGCTGAGCTTTCCCGGCGGCCATTTGATCGGCTGTGCGGCCGGTTTTCTCAACGTGCCGAAGATCAAGGGCAGTCACACGGCGATGAAGTCGGGCATGGTCGCCGCCGAGGTCGTGGCGCGTCAGATCGCCGGCGAGAACGCCGATTTTCGCCGCGCGCTCGCGGCATCGTGGGTGTGGCCCGAACTTCATGCGGTGCGCAACGTGCGGCCCGGATTTCGCTGGGGCTTGTGGCCGGGGCTCGCCTATGCCGCGATCGACACGTATATCCTCCGCGGCAACGCGCCGTGGACGCTACATCAGACGGCCGACCATCGCCACCTGAAACGCGCGGCTGCGGCACGGCCGATCGCCTATCCCAAGCCGGACGGCGTCGTCAGTTTCGACCGGTTGTCCTCAGTATACCTATCGAATGTCAGTCACGCGGAGAACCAGCCGGCGCACCTCCGGCTGCGCCGGCCGGAGGACGCAATCACAGTCAATTACGCGCTCTATGGCTCGCCCGAGACGCGCTATTGCCCCGCCGGCGTTTACGAGATCGTCAAAGCCGACGCCGGCGCGCCACGTCTCCAGATCAACGCGCCCAACTGCGTCCACTGCAAGACGTGTGACATCAAGGATCCGACGCAGAATATCGACTGGGTCGTTCCTGAGGGCGGCGGCGGCCCGAATTACCCCAATATGTAACGATTACGCTGACCCTAGCGGGTCTCGGCGGTGTAATCTCCGCCGGTCCACGACAGGCCGGACGACAGTGCGATGAGATTGCGATTCTGCTTCGCAGGAGCTTTGGCGACGGGTGTCATCCTGGCGCTGACGGCGTGCCAGAGCAACTCGGCAGATCGCCCGCTGACGGGCCCCGAGATGCGCCCGGACAGCGCTCTCGGCGGTTACCTCGCGGCGCTCCACGCTCAGCAGGATCACGATTACCGCGCCGCCGCGGCCTTCATCGATGCCGCGCTCGCCGCCGATCCCGGCAATTACAGCTTGATGCGCCGCGCTTTCGCGTTGCGCGTCTCGGAGGGGCGCGTCGACGAGGCGGCGCCCCTGGCGCGCAAGATCGCCGCGCATGACGGTGCCGGCGGGCTCGCCGGTCTCGTTCTGGTCGAGCAGGCGCTCAAGTCCGGCAAGTACGACGTCGCCGCTCGCGAAGCCGCTGCGGTGCCCCAAGAAGGTGCCCAGCGTTATGCGGTGCCGCTGTTGCTCGCCTGGACCGACGCCGGGCGCCGCGACGCCGGGAAGGCGCTGCACGATCTCGACGCGATGGGCGATACGCGCGGCCTCGGCCCGCTCAAGGACCTGCACACGGCGCTCATCACCGACTTTGCCGGCCAGACCCCGGCAGCGGCGGCGGCCTATAAGAGCCTGCTCGCCGCCGAGACACCGCCGACCACGCGGATCGCCGAGCTCGCCGGCAATTTCTATGAGCGCCAGCATGACGATGCCGCGGCGCGCGCCGTCTACCTCAGCGTCGAGCCGGTCGATGATTCCAATGTCGGCTCTGCCGGTCTCGATCGGTTGGCGCGCAAGGTCGCGCCGCATCCGCTGATCGCAAGCGCCGCCGATGGCGCGGCCGAGGCGTTGTTCGACCTTGCGAGCCTACTCAATCAAGCCGAAACGCTCGACGCCGCACTGATCTATGCCCGGCTTGCGCTGGACCTGAGGCCGAATTTCGCGTTGGCACAGTTGCTTGCGGGCGAGATTCGCGCGCAGCAGGACCAGCCTGCGGACGCGCTCGCGCTCTATCGCCACGTCGATCGCGCCTCGCCCTATTCCTGGACGGCTCGAATGCGCATCGCGCTGACGCTCGATTCGCTGTTGCGGACGGACGAGGCGATCAAGCAGCTCGAAGGGCTGGCGGCCGAGCAGCCGAAGCGCGCGGCGCCGCTGATCGAGCTCGGCGATATCCTGCGCTCGCACAGCCGCTTTGCCGATGCGGTCGGCGTCTATGACCGGGCGCTGGCGCGCGTGCCGAATCCGACGGCGGACGACTGGCGCCTCTTTTACAGCCGTGGCGTCTGCTACGAGCGCACCGGGCAATGGCCGCGCGCCGAGGCGGATCTCGAGCACGCGCTGAAGCTGCGGCCCGATCAGCCGCTCGTGCTCAATTACCTGGGGTACACCTGGATCGACAAAGGCGAGAAAGTGCCGGAAGCGATCAAGATGATCCAACGCGCGGTCGCGCTGCGACCCGACGACGGTTACATCGTCGACAGCCTCGGTTGGGCCTATTTCCGGCTCGGCGAATATGCGCGCGCGACCGAAACGCTCGAGCACGCGATCGAGCTGGTGCCGGAGGATCCGACGATCAACGATCACCTGGGCGACGCCTATTGGCGCGCCGGCCGCGAGGGAGAAGCGCGCTACCAGTGGCGGCGCGCGCTCCAGTTCAAGCCGGAGGCCGACGAGGCAAAGACCATCCAGGTCAAGCTCGATCATGGTCTCGGCGCGGCGCCGGCGAAGGTGAGCGGCGGCTGAGCTTGCTCGCTCCGGCCAAGCTCAATCTCTATCTTCACGTCATCGGCCGCCGCGCCGACGGCTATCACCTGCTCGACAGCCTCGTGGCTTTTGCCGATATCGGCGACTGGTTGACCGTCGCGCCCGCGCAGCGTCTCAGCGTCGCCGTCACCGGCCCCTTCGCCAAGGACTTAGCCTCGATCGATCCAGCGCAAAACCTGGTCTGGCGCGCCGCCGAGCGCCTCGCGCGCCAGCTGGGCCGCGTGCCGGATGCCGCCATCACGCTGGAAAAGCGGCTGCCGGTCGCATCGGGCATCGGCGGCGGCTCGAGCGACGCGGCGGTGGCGCTGAAATCGCTGGTTTCCCTTTGGCGCGCGCCGCTGAGCGACGGCACCTTGGCAGCGCTGGGCGCGGAGCTCGGTGCCGACGTGCCGGTCTGCCTCGCCGGCCGGTCCGCGTTCGTCGGTGGCGTCGGCGAATCGATCGAACCGGCACCGGCGCTGCCGCCGGTCGCCGTGGTGCTGGCAAATCCCGGTCGCGCGCTCGTCACCGCGGACGTGTTTCGCACGCGAGCTGGCCCGTTCGGCAAGCCGACGCGCTTCGCGCGTGCGCCACAGGATGCCGCCGACCTCGCGCGCCTTCTGGCCGATCGGCGCAACGATCTCACCGATGCGGCGCGGGCAATCGTTCCTGAAATCGATGACGTACTGGCAGCACTGGCTGGCTGCAGCGGCGCGCTGCTCGCTCGCATGAGCGGCAGCGGCGCAACCTGTTTCGCGTTGTTCGCCGACATCAAGGCCGCGCAAGACGCAGCGGCGCGCTTGCGAAGCGCCAATCGGGGCTGGTGGATGGCGAGCGGTCGGCTGCTGCCGTGACGCGTCGTGCTGCGCGCCCTTAGGCCGCGCGGCGGCGGTCAGTGCGCCGCGGCGTTGGCCTTTTGTGACGCGATCGGCGCAGCGCTGGTCTGAATCGTCTGCTGCAGCTGCGTTGCCCGTGCTTGCGCCTTCTTGAGGTCGGCGGGCGCCAGTGCGCTGGCGAGGTGGTCGCGCCGCTGCGCGGCACCCTGGTCGCCGCGCGAGGCGGCGGCCGCGTACCACGCATAGGCCTCGACGAGCGATTGCGGCACGCCTTCGCCGCGCTCGTAGAGCAGGCCAAGATTGAACTGGGCATTGATCACGCCGGCGGCGGCCGAGCGACGGAACCAGCGTGCCGCTTGCGGCATGTCCTGCTGCACGCCAGTGCCGTTCGAATAGGCGACGCCGAGATTGAACGCGGCATTGGCATTGCCCTGCTCCGCGGCCTTCTTGTACCAGGTCACCGCCTGCACGGGGTCGCGTTGGACGCCCATGCCTTCGCTGTACATGACGGCGACGTTGTACTGCGCCTCGGCGACGCCGCCGCTTGCGGCGGACTTGAAGAGCTGCGCCGCGCGGCCGTAATCCTGCTTCACGCCCTGGCCGAGCGCATAGAGCACGCCGAGCCGGTACTCGGCGACGGGGTCGCCGGTCTTGGCCCGCTGTTCGAGCCAATTGGCGAGGCGTGCCGGGTCCTTGGGAACCTCGGCTGCGGCAGCCTGGCGGGCGGCAGCTGTAGCGGCAGCCTCCGCGGTTTGCGTCGCGGTCGGCGTTGCGGTTTCGGGTGTCGGCTTGGCGGCCGCTATCTTGCGCGACGGCAATGGCGGCGGCATGTCGGGATGCGCCGAAGCCGTCACCGTTGCTGGTGCAGGCGGCGACGAAGCCGCTGTCGGTTGCTGTGGCACGCTCGCGGCGGGCGGCGTGCTTTCGGCCGTGATGCTCGGCGGCGGCAGCGCGCTCGGCGGCACGGCGGGCGTCGACGTCGCCACCGGGGGCGGCGGCGGCAAATTACCCGTGGGCGTGACGAGCGACGGCGGCAGCAGGGCACCGGTATCGTTGGTGGCGGTCTGTGGCGCAGCCGCCGGCGGACTCGATGGGATGGCGGCCGACGGAGCGGCCGGCACGGGCGACGGCAGGGGAGCGGGCAGCGGCGCCGGCGGCAACAGGGCGGCGTGTTGCGGCAGAAGATCGGTGGACGGACGACCGATCGGCGGCGCGGCCATGTCGGCGCTTTCGGTCGGTGTGGAGTGGCCGAGCCGGCCGACGATGAAGCGCTGCGCGCCGAGCGCGCCGAGCGCCACGGCGAGCGCGATGCCGACGGCAATCAGCAGCGGACGGCGCGAGCGCCGCGCGCGGATCGGGTTACGCAGTTCGAGCGGCTCGCGTGGATCGAAGCCGGCGCCGGCATCGAGCGGCACATAGGGTTCCTCGGCCGAGCCGTCATCGAAGGCCGGCCATGGCGCGCCGAAACGCGGCGGGTGCTCGTCGTGACCGCGCCAGTCGGCGACTTCGGTGGCGAACGCCGCGGCCCGCCGCTTCGATTCGCGAGCCCGCTCCAGCGGCGACGGCTGATGTGCGATGAATTCATCGTGCTGGTGCGGTACCGGTTCGTCGTGCGCGCGTGACACCGGACCCGGCGCGGCGAAGGTCGGCGCCGGCGGCTCCGGAGCCTCGAACGCAATGTTGGCGGCCGGCGGCGGCATCATGGCGGGGCGCGGCGGCAACGTCGGTTGGGGCGGCGGCGCCATCGGGCGCGGCGGCTCGACGTAGACGGCCGGCGCCGGTGGCGCGAATGGCTGCGGCTCAGGCTGAGATTGGCGCGCGCGGGCGATGAGTTCGGCGAGGGCGGCGCCGGCACCGCTCGGGGTCGGTGCTGGCGTCGGCTGGGGCGGCGGCGTCATCGGCCGTGGCGGCGCGACGTAGGCGGCGGGCGCCGGTGGCGCGACCGGCTGCCGCGGAGCGAAATATTCGGCGCAGGCGCGTCGGATGGCGCGCTCGAGCCAGGCGTCGACCGGAATGCCGGCGATGCGCGCGGCGCGTTCGGCGAGAAGCCGCAATGTCGGGTCAACGTCCATGTCGGACCGGCTGCTGCCAGGCAGTTCGCGCATCATGAGCGGTGTCCTTCTGGCACGGCGGCAATGCGTCGCAGCGCTTCGGCGACGCCGGCTTGTTCGGAAAGCATCTGGTCGGCCGCGCGCTCCGGATCCGGCGTCTCGAGCAGCGCGTAGGCTTGTGCCTGGGACAGTCGGCCGGCGGCGATCAGGCCGCGCAGCCGCGGTGACAATCCGAGTAGTCGCAAGGTCCGCACGACGTGGGTCATGTCGCGCCCGATCGCGCCGCAGACGTCGCGTGGATCGAGCGAGAATTCGGTGAGGAGACGGAGATACGCACGCGCCTCATCCACCGGCGACAATGTGCCGTCGCCGAGATTTTCGGTCAGTGAGGCAAGAACGGCCTCGGGATCGGCAAGGGCCGTCACGACCACGGGAATCTGTGCCAAGCCGAGACGCTTCGCCGCGCGCCAGCGGCGGCGGCCGACGATGATCTCATAACGCCCGTCGGATTTACGCCGCGCGAGGATCGGTTGACGCAAACCGTCGCGGGCAATCGCCGCGACCAGAGCTTCGGGCGCGTCGGCTTCGTCGCCTCGCGTCCCGACAGCGCCAGGGTCGAGCATCGTCGGCGACAGCATCACCGTGGTCGCGTCGACCGTCGTGCTCGGCTGTCCCGGTTCGGACATCGCCGGCATCGGCGGGGGCGACATCATCGGCGCTGACGGCGCCGCGGGCGTCACGACTCGCGGCGGCATGACCGGACGAACCGGCAAGGGCTGGACCACGGCGCGCGGTTGCGGCGGAGGGACGGGGCGCGGCGGTGCCGGCGGCGGCACCACGACACGCGGCGCGGCGCCAAGCACGACACCTTCCGCGGCGGCCGTCTCGGCAATCAGGCGGCCAAGCCACTGATTGAGAGGCAATCCCGCGTTACGTGCTGCACCTTCCGCGGCGTTCCGGGCTTCCGGGGAAAGCTGATCAAACTGCCAGAGGGCTGGCGCCGTCATCGGGCCTGGCTCCATACGATCTTCGCCATTAGCAGGCTGCTGAAAAACTCTGATGCGAAGCCGAATCACGCAACATAAGAATCATCGAGAGCCCTCTCGCGAATCGTTCTTGCGTGAACTGGTCGCCATGCGAATCAATGTTGCGTCTTCTCGCGTCCAAAAACGTTTTTCAGCAGCCTGTTAGTTGCGAGTATAAGACAATTTAAAGGTTAATGCTCCGTTACTAGAACAAAACTTAAGTGTCAGCGCGCGTTGACGTTTCCTTTACAAAGCGCCTAAAGTCGCCGCTTCCACCCTTGGGGGCTCGCGCGTGGAGCGACTCGAACAGGCGACCAAACGGCTGGAACAGGCCGTCGCCCGGCTCGAATCGGCGGCCGAAGCCGCCTCCGGCAAGAGCACACGGCACGAATCAGCGGCCGCCCGACCGCCGGCGGATGTCACGGCCCGTATCGATGCGGTCATTAATCGGCTCGGCCGGGTACTGGAGGGCTGATGCCGCAGGTCACCGTCGTCGTCAATGGGCGCTCTTATACGATCGCGTGTGAGGCGGGCGAAGAGGATCGGGTGCGTCAGCTCGGCCGCGGCATCGATGCCAAGGTCGTTGGTTTTGCCAAAGACGCGCCCCAGGCGGGCGAGGCCCGACTCCTGGTGATGGCGGCGCTGCTGCTGGCGGACGAGCTCAGCGAAGCACGGGAGACGTTGCGGCGCGCACGGGGATCGGCAGCTGGAGCCGGCGCCGCGGCGCTCGACGAGGAAGCGCTTGCCAGTGGCATCGAGCGCCTGGCGCTGCGCATCGAAACAGTTGCGGCGCGCCTCGAGGCGGCCCAATTATAACGGACGAGGATGGGGCTACGTGGTGCGTTAGGCGCATGAAACCCCGGGGCCGATATCGACACCTCGGGGACTGTCCCTACCGGAGCCGTGGCTTCGGCACATGGTTCCCACCTGCGTTAGCGGGCCACGAGGGTTCGTCAAGGCCGACGGCCAACGCGGCTCCATCCTCACTCCATTCCGCGCAACGCGTCCGATGAGCCAAGCCGCACACGCCGAAATCGCCGCGCGCAAAGCGAATCTCCGCATGCAAGCGCGCGAGCGCCGCGCGATGGCCTATCGCGCGACGGGCGCGCAAATCGCGGCGCAGCTGGGCAACTACCTGCCGGAGCTCTACCTGCCGTCGCGCTGCGTCGTCGCCGGCTACGTCCAGCGCGGCTCGGAGATGGACCCCCTGCCGGCGCTCAAATCGCTTTATGGCGGCGGCCATCAACTGGCCCTGCCCGTCGTCACGGCGAAAGACGCGCCGATGGTGTTTCGCGCCTGGGCACCGGACGATCGCTTGGAGCCTGATGCCGCCGGCTTGCCGGCGCCGCTGCCGACGGCGCCTCAGACGGTGCCGGAGGCCCTCATCGTGCCGCTGGTCGCGTTCGACGGCAAAGGCACGCGCCTTGGCACGGGTGCCGGCTATTACGATCGCACCCTGCCGCAACTTCGCGCAAATAATCCGAAGCTGTTGGTGATCGGCGTGGCGTTCGCCGTGCAGCAGGAGCGCGAATTGCCGCGAGAGCCCACGGATGTGCCGCTCGACGCGGTGATCACCGAACGCGGCGTATTATGGTTTCGCGAGCGCACCGGTTGAGGATTGCACGATGAGGTTGCTGCTCTGCGGCGACGTGGTCGGACGAGCGGGACGCGATGCCGTCGTCGCCGAATTGCCCCGATTGCGCCGTGCGCTCGCGCTCGACCTGATCGTCGTCAACGGCGAAAACGCGGCGCACGGATTCGGCATCACCGACAAGATTTGCGAGCAGTTCTACGCCGCCGGCTGCGACGTCATCACGACCGGCAATCACGTCTGGGACCGGCGCGAGATCATTCCCTACATCGAAGGCGACCCGCGGCTGCTGCGGCCGATAAACTTTCCGGCTGGCACGCCGGGGCGCGGCCACGGCGTGTTTGCAACCCGCGACGGGCGCAAGATCCTGGTCGTGAACGCAATGGCGCGCCTGTTCATGGATGCGATCGACGATCCGTTTGCGGTCGTCGGCAAGCTGCTCGACGAGCATCCGTTGGGCGCGATCGATGCGGTGCTGGTCGACTTCCACGGCGAGGCAACCTCGGAAAAGACGGCGATGGGATACTTTTGCGACGGCCGCGCCTCGGCGGTGCTCGGCACCCATAGCCACGTTCCGGCGAGCGACCACCGCATCCTGCCGCACGGCACCGCCTACATGAGCGACGTCGGAATGTGCGGCGACTACGACTCGGTGATCGGCATGCAGAGCGCGGGAGCCGTCGCGCGTTTCGTCAAGAAAATGCCGGTGGAGCGGCTCCAGGTCGCCGAAGGTCCGGCGACGGTCTGCGCGGTCGTCGTCGAGACGGATGAGGCCACCGGCTTGGCGCGGCGGATCGCGCCGGTGCGAATCGGCGGCCGGCTGGTTCCGGCGTGGCCGCGGGAAATGGAAGAGACGGCGCGCGTGCTGTCGCCATCGTAACCCCTCGCCGTAATCCTGCCATATTGCGTCGGCTCAATGGCCGCGGGGACAAGCGGGTCGGATGGCTGTGGATTCACCCGATATGCTATGGTCGGGGCGAAATCAATTTGTCGCCGGAATGACAGATGGCCGGGCATTCCCAATTCAAGAACATTATGCATCGCAAGGGCGCGCAGGACAAAAAGCGCGCCAAGGTCTTCACCAAGATCATCCGCGAGCTGACCACCGCGGCGAAGACCGGATCGGCCGATCCCGATGCCAATCCGCGGCTGCGCGCGGCCGTCATGGCGGCCAAGGAAGGCAACATGCCGCGCGATACGATGGAGCGCGCAATCAAGCGCGGCAGCGGCGGCGCCGATACCGAGAACTACGAGGAAGTACGCTACGAGGGCTACGGTCCGGGCGGCGTTGCGGTGATCGTCGAGGCGCTGACCGACAATCGCAATCGCACGGCGAGCGAGATTCGCGCCGCCTTCACCAAAGCCGGCGGCAATCTCGGCGAGAGCAACAGCGTCAGCTTCCTATTCGAACGCGCCGGCCAGATCGTGTTTCCGCTGGCGGTCGACTTCGATGCGCTGTTCGAGGCGGCGGTTGAAGCCGGTGCCGACGACGTCGAAATTCAGGGCGAGGATCGGATCGTGACGTGCGCGGCCGACAGCCTCAACGTGGTGCGCGATAGCCTCGAGCGCAGGTTCGGCGCACCGAACTCGGCGCGGCTGGTTTGGCGCCCGAAGACCAATGCACCGATCGGTCGCGACGATGCCGAGGCGTTGTTCAAGCTGCTCGAGATCCTGGAGGACAACGACGACGTGCAGAACGTGTTCGCGAATTTCGAAGTTTCCGACGACATCATGGCGCGGTTGAGCGCGTGAGTCCGCCGGAACGCGGTCGCTGAGTCAGCCATGCGGCTCATCGGACTCGATCCTGGCCTGCGCCGAACAGGCTGGGGCGTCGTCGATGCGGACGGCAATCGGCTGCGGCATGTCGATTGCGGTGTCGTCGCGGTGGCCGAGTCGGGCACCCTTGCCGAGCGACTGGCCGCGCTTTTTCGCGGCCTGACTGCGGTGCTCGACAGATACGCGCCGGATGTGGCGGCCGTCGAAGAAAGCTTCGTCAATCGCAATGCGGCGTCGACGCTGAAGCTCGGCCTGGCGCGCGGCGTCGTCCTGCTGGCGCCCGCCGAACGCGGTCTGCCAGTCTATGAATATCCCGCCAATTTGATCAAGAAGTCGGTGGTCGGCTTCGGCCACGCCGAGAAGCGGCAGGTCGCGCTCATGGTGCGCAAGTTGCTGCCGGGTGCCGACGCCGTCGCCGACGCCGCCGATGCGCTCGCCGTCGCCATCTGTCACGCCCACCATGCGCGCAGCGCGCATGCCTGGGCCCGGCGCCGCGTGGCGGACGAGGCGCGGCGATGATCGCGATGCTGGCGGGCAGGGTCGATCAGGTCGGCACCGACAGCCTGGTGCTCGACGTCAACGGTGTCGGCTATCAGGTGTTCTGTTCCGCGCGCAGCCTTGCCAAGGCGCCGGCGCGGGGCGAGCCGTTGCGGTTGTTCGTCGAAACGCACGTGCGCGAGGATCACATCCATCTTTACGGCTTTCTCGACGAGGCCGAACGCGCCTGGTTCCGGCTGTTGCTTAGCGTGCAGGGGGTGGGCGCGCGCATCGCCATGGCGATTCTCGGTACGCTGGGGCCGGCGGAGCTCGCGACCGCGATCGTCGCGCAGGATCGAGCCTCGCTGACGCGCGCCGATGGCGTCGGGCCGAAGCTCGCGACCCGCATTCTGACCGAGCTCAAGGACAAGGCGGCCGCGCTTGCGCCTGTTGCCGTCATCGCCGATACGGCGGATGGCGCAGCCGTCGACGCGGTTTCGGCCCTGGTCAATCTCGGGTATCCGCGCGGCGACGCTTATGGCGCGGTGGCGGAAGCGGCGCGCCGGCTCGGCCCGGCGGCGCGGCTCGACGCGCTCATCCGCGCGGGATTGCGGGAGCTCGGCCGGTGACGCCGCCGCGGATCCTGTCGGCCGATCGGCGGCCCGAGGACGCCGAGATGTCGCTGCGTCCGGCCGTGCTGGCCGAATTCGTCGGCCAGAAGGCGCTGTGCGACAATCTCGCCGTTTTCATCAAGGCGGCGCGGGCGCGCGGCGAAGCGCTCGATCACGTGCTGCTGTCGGGGCCGCCGGGCCTCGGCAAGACCACGCTGGCGCAAATCATCGCGCGCGAGATGGGTGCTGGCTTCCGTGCGACCTCCGGACCGGTGATCCAGCGCGCCGGCGATCTCGCCGCGATCCTGACCAATCTCGAGCCGCGCGACGTCCTGTTCATCGATGAAATTCACCGACTCGCGCCGGCGGTCGAAGAAGTGCTCTATCCCGCAATGGAGGACTTCGAGCTCGACCTCGTCATCGGCGAGGGGCCGGCGGCGCGCTCGGTGCGTTTTGATCTGCAGGCTTTCACGCTCATCGGCGCAACGACGCGCGCCGGCCTCATCACGCGCCCGTTGCGCGAACGCTTCGGCATTCCGCTGCGGCTCCACTTCTACGAAACAACCGAGCTGCGCGAGATCGTCGCGCGCGGCGCGCGCGTCCTGGGCGTGACGCTCGACGCCGAGGGCGCGAACGAGATCGCGCGGCGGTCGCGCGGCACGCCGCGCGTCGCGTCGCGGCTGTTGCGTCGCGTGCGCGACTTCGCCGCCGTCGCCGGCGCGGCGCGGATCGACGCCAAGATCGCCGACGCGGCGCTCCAGCGTCTCGAAGTCGACGGACACGGGCTCGACGCAATGGATCGCCGCTATCTGCTGTGCATCGCCCGGAATTATGGCGGCGGACCGGTCGGCGCGGAGACCGTTGCCGCGGCGCTCGGCGAGGAGCGCGACGTCATCGAGGACGTCATCGAGCCCTATCTCGTCCAGCAGGGCCTCGTCCACCGCACGCCGCGCGGCCGCATGCTGACCGATGCCGGCTTCGGCTATCTCGATCTCAAGCCGGCACGGCCGAAGGGCGCGCAGCTCGATCTGCTCGCGGCCAAAGATCCCGAGGAGGAGCCGGCATGAACCTGCCGCGCGAAGGCCGCCTTGCCGACGGCGTTCACAGCTTTCCGGTTCATGTCTATTACGAGGACACGGATGCGGGTGGCGTGGTCTATTACGCCAACTATCTCAAATTCGCCGAGCGCGCGCGCAGCGAGGCGATCCGCGCGCTGGGCGCATCGCATGGCCGGCTGCGCGACGAAGTCGGCATCGTCCTCGCGGTCCACAAGCTGACGGCGGAGTATCTCGTGCCGGCGCGCCTCGACGACGAGCTCGTCGTCCATACCCGCGTGCTGGGCGCCACCGGCGCCGCAATCGAGCTCGAGCAGCAGATCACGCGCGCTCAAGCGCGGCTCTTCGCCATGACCTGTACTGTCGTCTGTGTCGCCAAGAGCGGCCGGCCGACCCGCTTGCCGCCGGTGCTCGCCGCGGCCGTCGCGCAATTCAGTCCCCAGACATCTCCAACACCGAAGGTGATCAAAGCCAATGGCCGGTAACGTCATCGACAACGCCGTGAACACGCTAGCGAGTCCGCCGGCGCCCGTCGACCAGCTGACGCTCGCGGGTTCCGCAGCGCCGCACGACCTTTCGATGTTCACGCTGTTCATGCAGGCGGACACGATCGTCAAGCTCGTGCTCTTCCTGCTGCTCGCGGCCTCGTTCTGGTCGTGGGCCGTGATCTTCGACAAGACGAGCAAGCTCCGGCGTCTCCATCGCGACGCCGAGCAGTTCGAGGAGAGCTTCTGGTCGGGCGGTTCGCTCGATGATCTCTACGATCGCGTCGGCGAGCGGCCCGAAGATCCGATGTCGGCGGTCTTCGCCGCTGCGATGCGCGAGTGGCGGCGCAGTGTCGCCAAAGGCCTGATCGACAGCACCAGCATGCGTGCCAACCTCAAGGAGCGCGTCGAGCGCGTGATGCAGATCACGCTCGGGCGCGAGATGGATCGGCTCGAGCGGTACATGCCGTTCCTTGCCACGGTGGGATCAACGGCGCCTTTCGTCGGCCTGTTCGGCACGGTGTGGGGCATCATGAACAGCTTCCAGGCGATCGCGGCGGTCAAGAACACGAGCCTCGCCGTCGTCGCGCCGGGCATCGCCGAGTCGCTGTTTGCGACCGCGCTCGGGCTCGTGGCCGCGATCCCCGCGGTCGTCGCCTACAACAAATTCTCGACCGACTTCGGCCGCTATGCCGGCCGCTTGCACGCGTTCGCGACCGAGTTCGGCGCGATCTTGTCGCGCCAACTCGACGAGAAGGCGCACTGACATGGCAGTTACGCTTCCGAACTCTCGCGATCGGGGTGTGCGATCGGCCAGATACCGGCCGATGTCGGAGATCAACGTGACGCCGATGGTCGACGTCATGCTCGTGCTGCTGGTCATCTTCATGGTGACTGCGCCGTTGCTCACCGTCGGCGTGCCCGTCGATCTTCCTCAAACCCAAGCGCCGGCCATCAACGAGCCGAAAGAGCCGCTGGTCATCACCATCGATGCCAAGGGCCAAGTCTATCTGCAGAACAACCAGATCGATCCGAAGGATCTCGCGCCACGACTGATCGCCATCACCAACAACAATCCCAATGCCACGATCTACGTTCGTGGCGATCGCGCGATCGACTACGGCCGGGTGCTCGAGGTCATGGGCATCGTGAGCGCGGCAGGTTTCACCAAGGTTTCGCTGATCGCCGAACTGCCGGGCACGAACGAAAAGGCTCTGCGGCGCTGACGTGTCGGTTGCGCAAGTCGATAACATGCCGGAACGGCGCGGACTCATCTATTCGGCCGTCTTGCACGTGCTTGTCGTGCTGGCGGTGGTGCTCGGACTGCCGTCGATCTTCCGCGCGCGCATCGACGAGGAGCAGCCGATCGTCGTGCAGCTCGTGAACATCGGGCCGAAGACGCTCGCGACCATGAAGACGTTTACCCCGCCGACCGAGAAGGCGTCGCCGAAGGTGGCTCAGGTCGAGCCGAAAAAGACGCCGCCGCAACCACTGCCGTCGAAATCCGCGCCGCCACCGCCCAAGCCGCCCCAACCCAAGCCGGCCGAAGTCAAGATTCCGGAGAAACCCGTGCCGCCCAAACCGGAGGCCAAACAGCAGCCGCCGCAGCCGCCGCGGCCGCTCCCCGCCCAGAAGAGGCAGGACCTCGCCTTCGACACGTTGCTGAAGAATCTCGCGGCGAAGCCGCTGCCGCAGGAGCAGCCGACGCAGCAGCCGGCGGCGAAGCCGCAGCCGTCGTCGCAACCGATCGCGCCGCTGGGCTCGCAGCTGTCGGTGAGCGAGCTCGATCTCGTCAAGCAGCAGATCGAACAATGCTGGAACGTGCCGGCCGGCGCGCGCGACGCTCAGGACCTGACGCCGGAGTTTCGCGTATCCATGAATCCGGACGGCACCGTGCGGTCCGCGACACTGATGAATCCTGAGCGGCTGAGCGACCCGTTCTTCCAGGCCGCCGCCGACAGCGCGCGCCGCGCGTTGTTCAATCCGAGCTGCCAACCGCTCAAACTTCCGCCACAAAAATATGACCAATGGCAGACCTTCACCATAACCTTCGATCCCAAGGACCTTTCATGAATCGCTTGCTCCGCCCGCTCACCGTGTTGGTGTTCGCCGCGCTCTGCGTGATGCCGCTGACGGCGCGCGCGGAGCTCCATCTCGACATCACGCGCGGCAAGATCGAGCCGCTGCCGATCGCGATCCCAACGTTCGCCGGCGGTGCCCAGCAGGCCGGCGGCATCACCCAGGTGCTGTCGGCGGACCTGGAGCGCTCCGGGCTCTTCAAGCCGATCGATCCGCAGGCGTTCGTCGACAAGGATCCGGCGGCGCACATTCCGCCGAATTATGGCGACTGGCGGGTGATCAACGCGCAGGCGCTCCTCACCGGCAGCGCCACGCAGATGCCGGACGGCCGGCTCCAGGTCGAGTTCCGCCTGTGGGATGTCTTCGCCCAGCAGCAGCTCACCGGCTTGCGCTACACCACGACGGCGTCCAACTGGCGCCGGATCGCCCACATCATCGCAGACGCCGTCTACAAGCGGATCACCGGCGAAGACGGCTACTTCGACACGCGCATCGTCTATATCGCCGAGAGCGGACCGCTTGACCATCGCATCAAGCGTCTCGCCATCATGGATCAGGACGGCGCGAACAATCGATATCTCACCGACGGCCGGGCCTTGGTGTTGACGCCGCGCTTCTCGCCTTCCACGCAGGAGATCACGTACCTTTCCTACGCACGCGGCACGCCGCGGGTCTATCTCTTCAACATCGATACCGGCCAGCAGGAAGTGCTCGGCGATTTCCCCGGCATGACCTTCGCGCCGCACTTTTCGCCCGACGGCAACCGCGTGATCATGAGTCTCTCGGTCCACGGGGCGAGCGAGATCTATACGCTCGACCTGCGCACGCGGCGCGCGGTGCAGATCACGAGCACGCAGGCGATCGACACCTCGCCGTGTTACTCGCCCGACGGCCAACACATCGTGTTCAACTCCGATCGCGGCGGCTCGCAGCAGCTCTACGTGATGAACGCCGACGGCAGCAACATTCACCGCATCAGCTTCGGCTCCGGTCGCTACGGCACGCCCGTCTGGTCGCCGCGCGGAGATCTGATCGCCTTCACCAAGATCGACAACGGGCAGTTCTATATCGGCGTCATGCACCCGGACGGCTCGGGCGAGCGGCTGCTCACCAGCGGCTTCCTCGTCGAGGGGCCGAGCTGGGCGCCGAACGGCCGCGTGCTGATCTATTTCCGCCAGACGCCTGCCGATCCACGTGGTCGCGGTGCATCGAGCCGCCTCTACACCATCGATCTGACGGGCTACAACGAACGCGAGGTTGTCACGCCGACGGACGCCTCCGATCCGGCTTGGTCCCCCTTGCTTCCCTAATAATTCCAGAGCTATAGTCGCCTCGAAATTACCTGCGCTACGGGCCAGATTTTGCTTGGTTCCGGGTGTGGTAGGGGGGCCCTCCGGGCACTGCCGTCACGAACGAGATTCCAACAAGGAGTGGAAAATGAATTTTAGGTCACTTTGTGTGATCACGGCGATGTTGTTCCTGGCAGCCTGCCAGAGCGCCCCGCAATCGGGTGCCGGTGCCGGCGGGACTGCGGCGTCGACCGCGGCGCCCGGTTCGCGTGAAGACTTCGTTCAGAACGTGGGCGACCGCGTGTTCTTCGACTTCAACAAGTCGGATATCAAGCCAGAAGGCGAAAAGACTCTCGAGCGGCAAGCCGCGTGGCTGAAGAAGTATCCGAACGTGAAGGTGACGGTTGAAGGCCATTGCGACGATCGTGGCACGCGCGAATACAACCTGGCGCTCGGTGCGCGTCGCGCGAACGCGGTGAAGCGCGCGCTCGTCACGCTCGGCATTGATGCCAACCGCATCACGACGATTAGCTACGGCAAAGAGCGTCCGGCCGTTATCGGCGACAACGAGGCGGCGTGGGCGCAGAACCGGCGCGGCGTGACCGTCGTCCAGTAACGGATCGAGACCTACGATCGGACCACGGGGCGCCTGCTCCCTACCGGCGACGGACGAGTCGCGGAGGGGCAGGCGCCCTTTTTTTGCCCCAATGCTCGATCATCACTGAGTGACGCCAAGGATCGCGGCCGTCATGCGTCTCCTGCTCATTTTATTTTCATGCGCCGTGCTGCTGGGCTCAGCGGCAGCCGCGCGCGCGCAGAGTGCGGGCGATACCGGCGCGCTCAATGATCGGCTCGACCGGCTGGAGCGCGACCTCAACGCGCTCCAGCGCCAAGTCTATCGCGGCGGCGGCACACCGCCGGCGACGGCAGCCGGCGGAGCGCCCGAAGCGCCTGGCCCGGCTGCACTGCAAACCGAGGATCGCATGGATCGGCTTGAAGACCAGATGCGCGACCTCGACGGTAAGTTCGAGGTCATCAACAACTCGATCAGCCAGCTGAACGATCGCCTGAACAAGCTGTCGAGCGACGTCGACATGCGGCTGACAGCGCTCGAGCATGGCGGCGCCGCCGGCGCGAGCACCCCGCCGGCATCCGCGCCGACGGGTGCGGAGCCCGCCCAAGCGAGCGCGGCTCCCGCCGGTGGCGCGGCCGCGGCGGCCACGCCGGCTCAGCAATACCAGAACGCCTTTGCCCTGCTGCGTCGCGCCGACTATCCCGGCGCCGAGCAGGCGCTGCGCAATTTCGTCGTGCAGCATCCGAAGGATCCACTTGCGGGCAACGCGCAGTACTGGCTCGGCGAAACCTACTACGTCCGCCGGAACTGGAAGGACGCGGCGATCGCCTTTGCCGAGGGCTATCAGAAATATCCCAAGAGCGGCAAGGCGCCGGATGATCTGCTCAAGCTCGCCATGTCGCTCGGCAACATGGGCCAGAAGGCCAATGCCTGCACCGCGCTGCGGCGTCTCGAACGCGACTTTCCGCAGATGCCTGCCAATGTCCGCGGGCCGGCGACTGGCGAGAAGCAGCACCTCGGCTGCTGATCCATGGAAGGCGCCGTGGCCGGCTCGATGACGCTGCTCGCCGCGGCCGAATTCGAGACGCTGATGGCGCGGTTCGGGCCGTTCGAGGTCCGGCCGCGTCTTGCCGTCGCGTGTTCGGGCGGCGGCGACAGCATGGCGCTCGCCGTTCTTGCGGCGCGCTGGACGGCGGCGCAGGGCGGCGACGCGACGGCGCTGATCGTCGACCATCGCCTGCGGCCTGAATCGGCGCGCGAAGCCGACGATGTCGCCCGGCGGCTTGCCGCGCAGGGTATCGCGCATCGAATTCTCGTATGCGCCGACGCGCTGCCGGCAGCCAATCTCGAAGCGGCGGCGCGCCATGCGCGCTACCGGCTGCTCGAAAATTGGTGCGAGGACAACGGCGTCCTTCACCTGCTGACAGCACACCACCGCGACGATCAGGCCGAGACGGTGCTCATGCGACTCGCGCGCGGCAGCGGTCTCGATGGCCTGGTCGGCATCGCGCCCGAGAGTGCCCGGCGCGCCTGCCGCGTGTTGCGGCCGCTGCTGGGTGTGCCGCCGGAGCGGCTGCGCGCGACGTTGCGCGAGCGCGGCATCGCTTACGTCGAGGATCCGATGAACCGCGATCCGGCGTTTCAGCGCGCGCGCCTACGCGCGGCGCGCGCGTTCCTGGCAGAGGAGGGACTGTCGGCAGAACGCCTGGCGGCAACCGCGTCGCGGCTGGCGCGCGCGCGGATTGCGCTCGAGACCATGGTCGCGGATACGCTGGGACGAGCGGTCACGCTGGATCCGTGCGGCTTTGCCCGGGTTGACGTCGCGTCACTGGCGGCGGCGCCCGAGGAAGTCGGGTTGCGCGCACTGTCGGCCGTGCTAGCGACGATCGGCGGCGCGGACTATCCGCCCCGGCTGGAACAACTCGAACGGCTCGATCGCCTGTCGCCGGACGGCGTCGCCGGCGGACGGACCTTGGGCGGTTGTCGCTTGCTGCCCAAGGCCGGACACGTCCTCGTTTGCCGTGAACCCGCCGCGGTCGATGCCGACGTTGCGGTGCCGGCGGGCGGACGGCTGCATTGGGACGGACGGTTCGCGATCGCCCTGCCGGCTGGTACTGCGGCGCAATTGACCGTCAGACCGGTCGGCAGTGATGGCGCCGTCCGGTTGGCGAGCGACGGTTGCGGCGCGGACCTGCCGGCTGTGGTCCGGGCGACGTTGCCAGGTTTCTTCGACGCCGGCGGTTTGGCCGCCGTGCCCTCGGTCGGTTGGCGGCGGCCGGACACGGATGCCGCGCTTGCTGGCCGCGAAATCGCCGTATTCGCGCCGCTACGGCCGCTTTCCGGGTTGGGGTTAACAGTTGTTTAAGCGCGAAGTCTTCTTATGTAGTAACATGGTGCGGCGATGTGGCGGGGCGTGCGGCCCTGCAGCCTTCAGAACGATAGGCGGCCGGCTCGGCATGGAAGGGCCTTTGAACTCGTGAACAATTTCGGCAAAAACCTCGCCCTCTGGATCATCATCGGCCTGCTGCTGGTCGCTCTGTTCAACCTGTTTCAGAGCTCAACGACGCACGCGCCGCAGAACACCTTGGCGTATTCCGAATTCATCAACGACGTGAACCGCGGCGAGGTTCGGCAGGTTACCATTCAGACGGGCGCCCAAGGCAGCACCGTCACCGGCAAGTTCAGCGACGGCCGCGATTTCTCGACCTATGTGCCGAACGATCCCAACCTGGTCAGCCGCCTGCTCGACAAGAGCGTGACCATCCGTGCCGCGCCGACCGAAGAGAACATGCCTTCGCTCTTCGGCATCCTGATCTCGTGGTTCCCGATGCTGCTGCTCATCGGCGTGTGGATTTTCTTCATGCGGCAGATGCAGGGTGGCGGCGGTCGGGCGATGGGCTTCGGCAAGAGTCGCGCGCGTCTGCTGACCGAGAAGGTCGGCCGCATCACCTTCGATGACGTCGCCGGCATCGACGAGGCCAAGAACGAGCTCGAGGAAATCGTCGAGTACCTCAAGGACCCGCAGAAGTTCCAGCGCCTCGGCGGCAAGATTCCGAAGGGCGTGCTGCTGGTCGGCCCGCCCGGCACCGGCAAGACGCTGCTGGCACGCGCCATCGCCGGCGAGGCCAACGTGCCGTTTTTCACCATCTCGGGCTCCGACTTCGTCGAGATGTTCGTGGGCGTCGGCGCGTCACGCGTGCGCGACATGTTCGAGCAGGGCAAGAAGAACGCGCCCTGCATCATCTTCATCGACGAGATCGACGCGGTCGGCCGCCATCGCGGTGCCGGCCTCGGCGGCGGCAACGACGAGCGCGAGCAGACCCTCAATCAGCTGCTGGTCGAGATGGACGGCTTCGAGGCGAACGAGGGCGTGATCCTCATTGCCGCCACGAATCGTCCCGACGTGCTCGATCCCGCGCTGCTGCGCCCCGGCCGGTTTGACCGCCAGGTCGTCGTGCCGAACCCGGACGTCGTCGGTCGCGAAAAGATCCTCAAGGTCCACATGCGCAAGGTGCCGCTGGCGTCGGACGTCGATCCGCGCATCATCGCGCGCGGCACGCCCGGATTCTCGGGCGCCGATCTCGCCAATCTCGTCAACGAGGCGGCGCTGATGGCGGCGCGCAAGGGCAAGCGCTCGGTCACCATGGCCGAGTTCGAGCAGGCCAAGGACAAGGTGATGATGGGCGCCGAGCGGCGCTCCATGGTCATGACCGAAGACGAGAAGAAGCTCACCGCTTATCACGAGGGCGGTCATGCGCTGTGCATGCTCTACGTCGAAGGCCACGAGCCGCTGCACAAGGTGACGATCATCCCGCGCGGCCGTGCGCTCGGCATCACCATGTTCCTGCCCGAGCGCGACAAGTACAGCCAGTCGCGCAAAGAGCTCGAGGCGATGGTCACCAGCCTGTTCGGCGGCCGCGTCTCCGAGGAGCTGATCTTCGGGCCCGAGAAGGTCACGACCGGCGCCGCCGACGACATCAAGCGCGCGACCAATCTGGCGCGCCGCATGGTCACCGAGTTCGGTTTCAGCGACAAACTCGGGCCGCTGCGCTACAGCGACAACGAGGAAGAGGTGTTTCTCGGCCATTCGGTGACGCAGCGCAAGAACGTCTCCGATGCGACCGCCAAGGTCATCGACGAGGAGATTCGCCGCATCGTCGAAGAGGGCGAGAAGCGCGCGCGCGACATTCTGACCGGCCACCTCGACGAGCTGCACGCGTTGGCCAAGGGGCTGCTCGAGTTCGAGACGCTCTCGGCCGACGAGATCCGCCGCATCATCCGCGGCGAGAAGATCGTGCGCGACACCGGCCCGGCGCTCGAGGAGCCGGCCAAGCCGGCGCCCGGACGGCGCCCCTCCGTGCCGCCCGCGGGCCGCGACAAGCCGGCCGGCGGCGTCGAACCGGAGCCGCAGCCGGGCGGCTGAGCCGTCCAGCGCTCCAGGGGGCATGGTGAAGTCCACGACGCGCAAGCTGTTCGGCACCGACGGCATTCGCGGCACCGCCAATCGCGAGCCGATGACGGCCGACACCGCGCTCAAGGTGGCGATGGCGGCGGGATTCGTGCTGCGCCGCGGCGACCACCGTCATCTCGTGGTCATCGGCAAGGATACGCGCCTGTCGGGCTACCTGATCGAGCCGGCCCTGACCTCGGGCTTCATCGCCATGGGCATGGATGTGGTGCTGGTCGGTCCGCTGCCGACGCCGGCGATCGCCATGCTGACCCGCAGCCTGCGCGCCGACCTCGGCGTGATGATCTCGGCATCGCATAATCCGTTCGAGGACAACGGCATCAAGCTGTTCGGCCCGGACGGCTTCAAGCTGAGCGACAAGATCGAGGCGCAGATCGAGGTGGCGTTCGACCACGCGGCCGATCAGCGCGCGACGTCGAAGGGGCTCGGTCGGGCCAAGCGCCTCGACGATGCCGCCGGCCGCTACATCGAATTCGTCAAGAATACTTTTCCCAAGCGGCTGCGCCTCGACGGTCTGAAGGTCGTGGTCGATTGCGCCAACGGTGCTGCGTACAAAGCCGCGCCGACAGTGCTGTGGGAGCTCGGTGCGGAAGTCGTGCCGATCGCGGTGACGCCCGACGGCCTCAACATCAATCGTGGCTGCGGCACCACCGCGCCCGAGACGATGCAGGAAGCGGTGGTGGCGCACGGCGCCGATCTCGGCATTGCCCTCGACGGCGATGCCGATCGTCTGATCATGGCCGACGAGCACGGTCGCGTGCTTGACGGCGACCAGCTCATGGCGCTGATCGCGCTCAATTGGCATCGCAACCATCGCCTCGCATCGCCTGGCGTCGTCGCCACGGTGATGTCGAATCTCGGCTTCGAGCGCCATCTGACGGGCGGCGGCGTCGCGGTGACGCGCACGCAGGTCGGCGATCGCTACGTCGTCGAAACCATGCGGCGCATCGGCAGCAATCTCGGCGGCGAGCAATCCGGCCACATCATCCTCGGCGATTATTCGACGACGGGCGACGGCTTGATCGCGGCCCTCCAGGTCCTGGCGGCGATCGTCGAAACCGGCGCACCGGCGAGCCGGGTGTGCAAGGTCTTCGAGCCGGTGCCGCAGTTGCTGCGCAACGTGCGGGTGAACGGCGTGCGCTTGCTCGACGACGGTGCGGTCAAGGCGGCGATCGCGGCCGCGGAACGTCGGCTCGGCGCGCAAGGACGCTTGCTGGTGCGCAAATCAGGCACCGAGCCGCTGATCCGCATCATGGCCGAAGGCGAGGACCAGGCTCTTGTGGCCGAGGTCGTCGAAAGCGTCGCCGCGGCAGTGACGGCGGCGGGACACGCGGAGGAAAGCGCGGCCGAATGACCGGCCGCGTGCTCATCGTCGCCGGCTCGGATTCCTCGGCCGGCGCAGGCATCCAAGCCGATATCAAGACCGTCATGGCGCTGGGCGGCTACGCCACGACGGCGATCACCGCGCTCACGGCGCAAAACTCGCTGGGCGTCGCCGCGGTGCTGCCGGTCGGGCCCGATTTCGTTCGTCGCCAGATCGAGGCCGTGCTGGCCGATATCGGCGCCGACGCCATAAAGACCGGCATGCTGGTCGATGCCGCAATCGTCGAGACAGTCGCCGATGCGCTCGAGACGCTCGCGCCGAATGTCCCTCTCGTCGTCGACCCGGTGATCGTCGCCACCGGCGGCACGGCGCTGCTCGACGAGCCCGGCATCGAGCGGCTGAGGCGCCGGCTGATCGGGCGCGCCGCGGTCGTCACGCCGAACGTGCCGGAGGCGGCGATGCTGACCGGCCTGACGGTGGTCGATCTCGACGGCATGCGCCGCGCTGCCGACGCGCTGCTCCGCCTCGGTGCGCGGGCGGTCGTGGTGAAAGGTGGCCACCTGCCGGGCGCGATGTTGACCGATCTCGTGGTGACGCCGCGCGGCAGCTTCGTGCTGCGTGCCCGGCGTCAGAAATCGCGCGCGACCCACGGCACGGGCTGTACTTATGCCTCGGCCATCGCCGCCGGTCTGGCCCAGGGCTTGGCGCCGCGGCCGGCGATCGAACGCGCGCACGCCTTCGTGCAGCAGGCCATTCGCAACGCGCCGGGATTGGGCAAGGGTCGCGGTCCGCTGGGTCACGCGCCGCTTCCCGCCAAGCGCAAGACGAGGGGAAAACATGTCCGACGTGGTCCGCTACGCCGACGAGCCCGCTCTCGGCGCCGATGAATTCATCGATGTGCTGCGCCGCTCGACCCTCGCGGAGCGACGGCCGGTCGATGATCGTGATCGCATCGCGTGCATGCTCGAGCACGCCGACATCCGACTTTGCGCGCGCGATGCCAAGGGTGTGCTCGTCGGCGTGTCGCGCGCGCTGACCGATTTCGCCTATTGCTGTTATCTCTCGGACCTGGCGGTCGACGCGGCATGGCAGCGCTGCGGCATCGGCAAGGAATTGATCCGCCGCACGCACACGCTGGCCGGCGCCGAGACGCAGCTGATCCTGCTCGCCGCGCCCAAGGCGATGAGCTATTACCCGCACGTAGGACTGACGCGCTCGGAACGCGCTTTCACCATCGATCGGCGCTGAGCTAGATTGCCGCGCCGCGACGGGGAGCACGCGATGGTCGAGCGCTATTTCGACGATTTCAAGGTTGGCGACAAATTCACCACCGCGTCGAAGACGGTGACCGAGGCGATGATCGTCGAGTTCGCCAAGGTCTATGATCCGCAGTCGTTCCACGTCGATCCCATGGCGGCCAAGTCCAGCATCTATGGCGGCTTGATCGCCTCGGGTTTCCAGACGCTGGCGCTGGGCTTTCGGCTGATCTGGGATACCGGCCTGTTCAAGGCCGCGAGCATGGGCTCGCCGGGCTTCGACGATCTCCGTTGGCTCAGGCCGGTGCGGCCGGGCGATACGCTGCACGTCGAGATGGAAGTGACGGAGAGCCGTCCGTCGCAATCGAAGCCCGACCGCGGCATCATGCGTGCGGCTTACAAATACGTGAACCAGAAGGGCGAGGCGGTGCTGAGCTACACCGCCATGCACCTGCTCAAGCGCAAGGCTGGCTGAGCGCCTCAGAGCCTGACCAGCACCGCGCCCGCGATCAGCAGCAGCGCGCCGAGAATGCGCGTCGTGTCGGCCGGACGCTGCGGTAGGCCGAAGAGTCCGAAATGGTCGAAGGCGAGGGAGCCCAGCATCTGGCCGACGACGATGAGGGCGATCACCGTCGCCGCACCGAGCCGCGGCAGTAGCAGAATCGATATGGCGATATAGACAGCGCCGAAGAAGCCGCCGCTCCATGCCCACCAATTGCTTTTGGCGATGGCGCCCGATGACGGCATGGTATCGCGCAGGGCGACGGCGAGCGCCAGCATGCAGATCGTTCCGCCGAGATAGCTGACGAAGCCGGCCCAGGCTGGCGAGGCCAGGCTGACGCGCAGATCGGCGTTTACCGCCTGCTGCATGACGAAGCTTGCGCCGGCGCCCACCGCCAACAGGGCCAATGCCGTGAATTGCAGAATTCCGCCCATGTTCCCCCCTGATTTGCTTGCCGGAATCGAGTTTGCGGGAGCTGCGGCCGCCGTTCAAACGGTCCGTGCGGCGTGACGCCCGCGGTGCGGAGGTTCCCGGCGCGGGCGATTGACGAGCGGCGGTCGCTCCCGTAGTTTCATCGGCGGGACACGCCCCCCCAACGGGGCGCGGCTATTCTGGAAGGAATAGAGTCATGAAGCCGAACTCTCGGCCCGCCAATCCGTCATTTTCGTCTGGTCCTTGCGCCAAGCGTCCCGGCTGGAGCTTGCAGGCGCTCGATGCTGCGTTGCTTGGCCGCTCGCATCGCTCGAAGCCGGGCAAGGCCAAGCTCAAAGAGGTGGTCGATCGCTCGCGCCGGCTCCTCGGCATCCCCAAGGATTACCGTGTCGGCATTGTGCCCGCCTCCGATACCGGCGCGGTCGAGATGGCGATGTGGTCGCTGCTGGGCGCGCGCGGCGTCGATCTGCTCGCCTGGGAAGTCTTCGGCGAGGGCTGGGCCACCGACGTCGAAAAGCAACTCAAGCTCGCCGATCTGCGCGTCATGCGCGCGCCGTACGGCCAAATTCCCGATCTCGCCAAGATCGATACCGATCGCGACGTGGTCTTTCCCTGGAACGGCACGACATCGGGCGCGCGGATTCCCGACGGTGATTGGATCAAGGCCGACCGCAAGGGCTTGACCATCTGCGACGCGACTTCGGCGGTTTTCGCCATGGACCTGCCGTGGCCCAAGCTCGATGTCGTGACGTGGTCCTGGCAGAAGGTGCTGGGCGGCGAGGCGGCACACGGCATGCTCGCGCTGTCGCCGCGCGCGGTGGACCGGCTCGAGACCTACAAGCCCGCCTGGCCGCTGCCCAAGATTTTCCGCCTGACTTCGAAGGGCAAATTCGCCGAGAACATCTTCCAGGAAGAGACTATCAACACGCCGTCGCTGCTGGTGGTGGAGGACGCGATCGACGGTCTCAAATGGGCCGAGTCGATCGGCGGATTCCCGGCGCTCAAGGCGCGCAGCGAGGCCAATCTGGCGGCGATCGCGCGCTGGGTGGCGCAATCCGAATGGATCGACTTCCTGGTCGCCGACACCAAGATCCGGTCGTGCACGTCGGTCTGCCTCAAGGTCGTGGACGACTGGTTCCTGCGTCTCGCACCCGACGCGCAGCGCGCGCAGGTGAAACGCATCGAGGCGCTGCTCGATGCCGAGGGGGTCGCCTACGACATTGCCGGCCATCGCGACGCGCCGCCGGGCCTGCGTCTCTGGTGTGGGGCGACGGTCGAGACCCGCGACGTCGAGGCGCTGCTGCCTTGGCTCGACTGGGCGTTCGGCGAAGTTCGCCGCGCGGCAGCCGCCTGAGCCGGTCGCTGCCATGCCCAAAGTGCTGATTTCGGACGAGTTGAGTCCGCGCGCCGTCGCCGTCTTCAAGGAGCGCGGCGTCGAAACGGTGGTCAACACCAAGCTGACGCCGGACGAACTCAAGAAAACGATCGGCGATTTCGACGGTCTCGCCGTACGCTCCGCCACCAAGGTCACCAAACCGGTCATCGAGGTCGCGAAGCGGCTCAAGGTGATCGGTCGCGCCGGTATCGGCGTCGACAACATCGACGTGCCTGCCGCGACGCAGCGCGGCATCGTCGTGATGAACACGCCGTTCGGCAATTCGATCACCACGGCCGAGCACGCCATCGCGCTGATGCTGGCCCTGGCGCGGCAGCTGCCGGCGGCCGACCGCTCGACCCAGGCCGGGAAGTGGGAGAAGGCGAAATTCATGGGCGTCGAGCTGACCGGCAAGATGCTCGGCGTCATCGGCTGCGGCAACGTCGGCTCGGTCGTCGCCGACCGCGCCATCGGCCTCAAGATGAAGGTCGTCGCCTACGATCCGTTTCTCTCGTCGGAGCGTGCCGTCGCGCTCGGCGTCGAGAAGGTCGAGCTCGACGAGCTGCTGGCGCGGGCGGATTTCATCACGCTGCACACGCCGCTGACCGACGCGACCCGCAACATCATCGACGCGACGGCGTTGGCGAGGACCAAGAAGGGCGTGCGCCTGATCAATTGCGCGCGCGGCGGTCTCGTGGTCGAGACCGACCTGAAAGCCGCGCTCGACTCGGGCCAGGTGGCGGGCGCAGCCATCGACGTCTTTCCCGTCGAGCCGGCCAAGGAAAACATGCTCTTCGGCCATCCGAACGTCATCGCCACGCCGCATCTGGGCGCCTCGACCGCCGAGGCACAGGAGAACGTGGCTGTGCAGATCGCCGAGCAGATGGCGGATTATCTCGTCTCCGGCGCAGTGACCAACGCGCTCAACATGCCGTCACTTTCCGCCGAGGAATCGGCGCGGCTCAAGCCCTACATCAAGCTTGCCGAGCAGCTCGGTTCCTTCGCCGGCCAATTGACCGACAGCGGACTCAAGAGCGTCGCCATCGAATATGAGGGCCATGCGGCCGAGCTCAACATCAAGCCGCTGACGGCGATTGCGCTTGCTGCGCTCCTCGCGCCGCAACTCGACGCGGTCAACATGGTCAATGTGCCGGTGGTGTGCAAGGAGCGCGGCATCGCCGTTTCGGAGACGCGCAGTACCGAGCCGAGCGACTTCCAGACCCTGATTCGCGTCACCGTCCACGGAACGAACGGCGCGCGAAGCGTCGCCGGCACGTTGTTCGGCGGCGACCGGCCGCGCATCGTCGACATCGAGGGGATCGCGCTCGAGGCCGAGCTCGGTGCGCACATGCTGTTCGTCCGCAACCATGACAAGCCCGGCTTCATCGGCAATCTCGGCCGGATGCTGGGCGAAGCCGCGATCAACATCGCCACCTTTCATCTCGGCCGTTCGGCGCCGGGCCGGGACGCGATTTGTCTGGTGCAGGTCGACCAGCCGCTGGGCGATCCGCTTCTTGCCAAGGTGCGCGGTATTGCCAACGTCGTGCAGGCAAAGGAACTGCACTTTTAGCGTAGGCGACTCGCCCCGATTTCGGCGGCCTTTACCGGGCCAAACCGCCGTCACGGCTTGGCCCGGAAAAGATCGCGGTGACGCGGGAACGAACCGCCTGGGGCGTCCCTATAGTGTTCCGGAAGCTCTCGCATCGCTTGGGAGGGACCGGTGATCCGCCTTTACCGATATGGCCGTCTTGTGGCTGCCTTGGCCTTGTTTGCCGCGCTCGCAGGTTGCGTCGTGGTCGCGCCGCGGCCGCATCCCTACCGCGCCTACTACTACTACTGAGCCGATCCGGCGCCGCGGCCCCGTCGGGCGTGCGATCGGCTGCGCGCGTGGCGCAGGATGGTTGCCGCCGCGCGCCAAAACGGCTATTCCGGCGCCGTGAACGAGACGCTGCACAAGGCGCTGCTCCCCGAAGGCTTGCGCGATCTGTTGCCGCCCGACGCCGGTATCGAGGCCGACGTCGTGTCGCGGCTGATGGCGGCGCTGGCGAGTCACGGCTACGAGCGGGTCAAACCGCCCCTCGCCGAGTTCGAGGACAATCTGCTGTCGGGCGCCGGTAAGGCAATGGCGAACGACACGTTCCGCGTCATGGATCCCGTATCGCGGCGCATGATCGGCTTGCGCGCGGACATGACACCGCAGGTCGCGCGCATCGCCGCGACGCGACTCAAGAACGCGGCGCGGCCGCTGCGGCTCTGCTACGCGGGACAGGTTCTGCGCATCAACGGCAGTCAGCTCCGGCCCGAGCGGCAGGTGGGCCAGGTCGGCGCCGAGCTCATCGGGCCGTCCGAGGTCGGCGCCGATGCGGAGGTGATCCTGCTCGCCGCCGAAGCGCTGACCGGCCTCGGGGTTCGGGGACTTTCGGTCGATCTGACGCTGCCGACGCTGGTGCCGGCGATCTGCCAAGCCGCCAAGCTTGATCCGGTGCAGGGCGATGCCGTGCGCCGCGCGCTCGATCACAAGGATGCTGCCGCATTGCGCAAGGCGGCCGGCCCGGCCGCGACGCTGCTTGGTGAGCTGCTCAAGGCTGCTGGCGCCGTCGAAAAATCGCTCTCCAAGCTTGCGGCGCTCGATCTTCCCAAGGCGGCCGCTGCCGAGCGCGCCCGACTCAGCGACGTGATCGCGCGCCTGAAGCAGGCGGCCGCCGATCTCGTCATCACCGTCGATCCGGTCGAGAACCGCGGTTTCGAATATCACACCGGCGTCAGCTTCACGGTCTTCGCCAAGGCGGTTCGCGGCGAGCTTGGCCGCGGCGGCCGCTATCGTACGGGCAATGGCGGCGGCGAGGACGCGACCGGCTTCACGCTCTACACCGATACGATCCTCCAGGCGCTGCCCGAGCCGGCGCCGCCGCGCCGCATCTATGTGCCGTCCAATGTCGATGGCACCGCGGCGCAACGGCTGCGCGCCGAGGGCTGGATCACGGTGGCGGGCCTCGCGCCGGTGCGCAATCCGCGCGACGAGGCGAAACGATTGAATTGCGGCCATCTCCTCGATGGCGGCAAGATCATCGCGCTGAACTAGCGCCGGGGACCACTCAATGGCGAATGTCGCGGTGATCGGCGCTCAGTGGGGCGACGAGGGCAAGGGGAAGATCGTCGACTGGCTGAGCGAGCGCGCCGACGTCGTGGTGCGCTTCCAAGGCGGTCACAACGCCGGCCACACTCTCGTCATCGGCAATGTCGAACACCGTCTGAGCCTGCTGCCGTCGGGCGTGGTGCGCGAGGGCAAGTTGTCGATCATCGGCAACGGCGTCGTGGTCGATCCCTGGGCGCTCATCAAGGAAATCGACAACATCGCGGCAAAAGGCGTGACCGTCACGCCGGCGAACCTGCGCGTCGCCGAAAACGCCACGCTGATCCTGCCGTCGCACGGGCAGCTCGATCGCGCGCGCGAAGAGGCGCGCGGCGCCTACAAGATCGGCACCACCGGCCGCGGCATCGGCCCGGCCTACGAGGACAAGGTCGGCCGTCGCGCCCTGCGGCTGTGCGATCTCGCCGATCCGGCGACGTTGCCGGACAAGCTCGACGCGCTCTTGCTCCATCACAACGCGCTGTTGCGCGGTCTCGGCGCCGCCGAGGTGCAGCGCGAGCCGCTGCTCAAGTCGCTCCTCGAGATCGCTCCGAAGGTGCTGCCCTACGCCGATCGGGTGTGGGAGCGGCTCGATGAGGCGCGTCGCGCCAACAAGCGGGTCCTGTTCGAAGGCGCGCAGGGCGTCATGCTCGATGTCGATCACGGCACCTATCCTTACGTGACTTCGTCGCATACGCATCCCGGCGAGGCCGCGTCGGGCGCCGGGACCGGCCATGCCACGATCGGCTACGTTCTCGGCATCACCAAGGCCTATACGACGCGGGTCGGCAGCGGCCCATTTCCGACCGAGCTGACCGACAAGGTCGGCCAGACGCTGGGCGAACGCGGGCGGGAGTTCGGCGTCGTCACCGGGCGCAAGCGGCGCTGCGGCTGGTTCGATGCCGTCATGGTCAGGCAAGCGGTGAAGACCGCCGGGATCGACGGTCTTGCGCTCACCAAGCTCGACGTGCTCGACGGATTCAGGGAGATCAAGGTGTGCACCGGCTACCGGCTGCGCGGCGAGACGCTCGACTACCTGCCGGCGCGCGCCGATCTCCAGGCGGCGATCGAGCCCGTCTACGAAGACATGGAAGGCTGGAGTGAAAGCACGCGCGGCGCACGTAGCTGGGCCGATCTGCCCGCGCTCGCGATCAAATACATCCGGCGCATCGAGGAGCTGATCGGCGCGCCGGTCGCGTTGCTATCGACCAGCCCCGAGCGCGAAGACACCATTCTGGTGCACGATCCCTTCGCGGGGTGAGAGCGCGTCAGACCTTGGCGGTCGCGCGCGCCGTCCGCAACCGCGCGGTGATGTAGCTCTCGACGGTCTCCGAGAGCATCTCCAACCGATCGGTGAAGAAATGGTCGGCGCCGCCGATCACCCGGTAATCGATCTTGAGCGAGCGCTGCTTCTGCAGTCGCTGGGCCAGCTCTTTCACGCTGTCGGGCGCGACGACTTGGTCCTTGTCGCCCTGGATGATGAGACCGGCAGCGGGAGGCCGCGTGAGGAAGTTGAAATCCGCCAGATTGACCGGCGGCGCGACTGCGACGAACGCATCCGATTCGGGGCGCCGCGCGAGCAGCTGCAACGCAATCCACGCGCCGAACGAGAAACCGGCGATCCAGCACTGTTCTGCATCCGCGTTGTTGTTCTGCAGCCAGTCGAGCGCCGCCGCCGCATCGGCAAGCTCGCCCTCGCCGTTGCCATAACCGCCCTGACTTTTGCCAACGCCGCGGAAATTGAAGCGCAGCGTCGTGAAGCCCTGGCGCGCGAAGGCATGAAACAGGGTGTAGACCACCTTGTTGTGCATCGTCCCGCCGTGCTGCGGATGCGGATGGAGGATCAGGGCGAGGGGGGCGTTGTCGACCCGCGACGGGTGATAGCGCGCCTCGAGCCGGCCGGCTGGGCCGGTCAGTACCAATTCAGGCATTGTGAAGCTTAACCCAGTGGGAAACTCGGGATTGACACCACATATTCATTAGGACTCGTCACCAGAAACGGCCGTAAAGTTGACCGTTCTACTAGGTATAGATATAGTCGCGCCGCCGCGCCAAACAATGCGCGGCAAGGCTCGTTCCGTGGCTGGTCGGCCGCGGGTGACCGGATCATATATCAAGCGGGACCCAAAATGTTGAAGGCTTTGCGCGAGCAAATCGACACCATCCTGCGGCTCGACCCGGCGGCGCGGTCGCGCCTCGAAATCGTGCTTGCCTATCCCGGCTTTCACGCCGTGGTATTTCACCGCTGCGCGAACTGGCTATGGCGGCACGGGTTTCTCGTCGCGGCGCGCTGGGTATCGAACCTTGCCCGGTTCCTGACGCTCATCGAAATCCATCCGGCCGCACGCATCGGACGTCGCCTGTTCATTGACCATGGCGCCGGCGTCGTGATCGGCGAGACCACCGAAATCGGCGATGACGTGACGCTCTATCAAGGCGTGACGCTCGGCGGTACGTCGCTCAATCGCGGTAAGCGCCATCCGACCCTCGAAGACGGCGTCATCGTCGGCGCCGGCGCCAAGATCCTCGGCGGGTTCACGGTCGGCGCCGGCGCGCGCGTCGGCGCCAATGCCGTCGTGCTGCACGCGGTGGCGCCGGGTGAATCGGTCGCCGGCATTCCAGCGCGGCCGACCGGCGTCAAGCTCGAGGCGCCGAAGGATTTTCTCCCCTATGGCACGCCTTGCGAAGACCTGCCCGATCCGATCGCGCGTTGCGTCGCCAGTCTGATGGACGAGGTCGCCAATCTCAAACAGCGCCTCGCCGAGCTCGAGCACAAGACCGAGTTTCCGGCGCAAGACGTGCCGGCCGAGCCGCGGTCGGCACGCGCGGGTCGACGAATGTTGCGGGGGCTGGAGGACTGACATGAGGCTCAGCACGAAGGGACGCTACGCCGTGATGGCGATGGTCGACATCGCCAAGCACGCGCAGGGCACGCCGATCACCTTGGCGGAGATCGCCGAGCGGCAGCTGATTTCGCTCTCGTACCTGGAGCAACTATTCGCGAAGCTGCGCAGCGCAGGCTTGGTCAAGAGCGTGCGCGGACCCGGCGGCGGCTATTTGCTCGCTCGGGGCGCCGACGGCACGCGAATCTCGGATATCATTCTGGCGGTCGACGAGCCGATCCGCACCACGCGCTGCACGCCAGGCGCGCCCATGGGCTGCAGCGGCAACAAGAGCCGCTGTCTCACTCATGACCTCTGGGAAGAGCTCGGCAACCAGATTCGGCTTTATCTGAGCTCGGTGACGCTCGCCGATGTCGTCGCCAATCGGCTGCTCGGCCGCAGCGGTGCGCTGCATCGCGAGCTTGCCGACCAGCAGCAGGCGGCCGAAGCCGCCTCGCCGATGGCTGCGCAATAGCGCTGAAGGTCCTCTGTGGCGGCCCGTTTGTCCTATCTCGACTGGAATGCGACCGCGCCGCTGCGACCGGAGGCCGCGGCGGCCGTCGCGCATGCCCTGACTCTGACCGGCAATTCATCGTCGGTTCATCGCGCCGGTCGCGAGGCGCGCCGGCTGTTGGAGCGCGCACGGGCCGACGTCGCGGCCTTGGTCGACGCCGCGGCGGACGAAGTGGTTTTCACGGCTGGTGGCACCGAGGCCAACGCCCTGGCGCTGCAGGCGTTTCCCGGCCGCCGCGTCCTGGTTTCGGCGATCGAACACGATTCGGTCCTCGCCAACGCGGCGGATGCGGCGCGGATTCCGGCAACGCCGGACGGCCTCGTCGAACTGGCGGCGATCGAACGGCTGCTCGCCGCCGAGCGGCGTCCGGCTCTGGTCTCGCTCATGTTCGCCAACAACGAGACCGGCGCGATCCAGCCGGTGGCCGAGGCGGTGCGGATCGCGCACGCGCACGGCGCGCTGGTCCATTGCGATGCCGTGCAGGGTGCGGGCAAGCAGCCGATCGATTTCCGGCAACTCGGCTGCGATCTGATGACGCTCTCGGCGCACAAGCTCGGCGGACCGATGGGTGTCGGCGCGCTTATTGTCGCCGATGGGCTTGATATAGCGCCGCTGATTCGGGGCGGCGGCCAGGAGCGCAGCCGGCGCGCCGGCACAGAGAACCTGCCCGGCATCTGCGGCTTTGGCGCCGCGACCGTTTCCGCTGCTGCCGGGATGATCGTCTGGCGCAACGCCGATGCGTTGCGCGAGCAGGCGGAGGCCCGCCTCGCGGCGATCGCGCCCGATGCGGTGATCTACGCCGCTGGCGCGCCGCGGCTGCCGAACACGATCTGCATCGGCATGCCGGGCGTGCCGGCGGCCACGCAAGTGATGGCGCTCGACCTCGCCGGCGTCATGGTCAGTGCCGGCGCCGCCTGCTCCTCGGGCAAGGTGCGCCGCAGCCACGTGCTCGACGCCATGGGCGTGGCCGAGCGCGACGCCGAATGCGCCATCCGGATCAGCCTGGGCTGGAGCACGACCGCCGCCGAGATCAACCATTTGGTCGAGGCCTGGGGCGCGCTTTACGCCCGGACACGGGCGTCCGCCGCATGACCGCGGCGATCGCCCGCCGGCCCAACGCCATGCCGGTCTACCTCGATTACCACGCGACGACCCCGTGTGATCCGCGCGTGGTCGAGATGATGCTGCCGTGGTTCACCGAGAAATTCGGCAATCCGCATTCGCTCACCCACGCCTACGGCCGCGAGGCCGAGCAGGCGGTCGAACAGGCGCGCGCGCAGCTCGCCGAACTGATCGGCGCCGATCCGCGCGAGATCGTCTTCACCTCGGGCGCGACCGAGGCCAACAACATGGCGGTCAAGGGTGCGGCGCGCTTCCACCGCCAGTTCGGCAAGGCTGGCGTCGTGACCTTGGCGACCGAGCACAAATGCGTGCTCGAAAGCGCAAAAGTAATGGAGCGCGAGGGTTCCGGCGTCGCCGTTCTGCCGGTCGGCCGCGATGGCCTCGTCGATCTCGGTATCCTCGCGCGCGCGATCGATGACAAGACGGCCGTCGTCTCGGTGATGGCGGCGCACAACGAGATCGGCGTGATCCAGCCGATCAAGGAAATCGCTGCTCTCGCGCACGCGAAGGGTGCGCTGTTCCACACAGATGCGGCGCAGGCGGTCGGCAAGGTCGCGCTCAACGTCGCCGAACTCGGCGTCGACCTGATGTCGATCTCTGGCCACAAGTTTTACGGACCGAAGGGTGTCGGTGCGCTCTATCTGCGTCGCCGACCGCGGGCACGCATCGAGCCGCTGTTCGACGGCGGCGGCCAGGAGCGCGGCATGCGCTCGGGCACGCTGCCCGTGCCGCTGATCGTCGGGCTGGGCCACGCCGCCGTTTTGGCCAAGGCCGAGATGGCGAGCGAATCGCAGCGCCTGCTGGCGCTGCGCGCACGGTTCCTCGCCGCGGTGCGCGCCAAGTTGTCGGACGCGGTCCTTAACGGTGATGCGGAGCGGCGCCTGCCGGGCAATCTCAATCTCAGCTTTCCCGGCGCTAAGGCCATCGACCTGATCGCGGCCTGCCCGGGCCTGGCGCTGTCGACGGGCTCGGCCTGCACCGCGGCCGAGGTCGAGCCCTCCTATGTGCTGCGCGCGCTTGGCGTCGGCGAGGACCTTGCCGCCGCATCGCTGCGCATCGGTCTCGGCCGCTTCACCACCGCGACAGAAGTCGATTTTGCGGTCGAAGCGCTGGCAACCGCGGTCTTGCGGGTACGCGCCGGTGAGCGGGTGACAAGCGCCGCCGCGGGCATTACATAAGGATCGGAGAGTCCGATGGCCCTGAGACAGGCAATGACGGTGACCGACGCGGCGGCCAAGCGCATCCAGGCGCTGCTGGCGCAGCGCGGCAAGCCATCGGCGGGTATCCGCATCGGCGTGCGCTCGCGCGGCTGCTCGGGACTGACCTACACGCTCGAATACGCCGACGAGAAGGGCAAGCTCGACGAAGTGGTCGAAGATAAGGGCGTCACCGTCCTGATCGATCCCAAGGCGACGATGTTCATCATCGGCACCGAGATGGATTACGTCGAGGACAAGCTGCAATCGGGCTTCACCTTCCGCAATCCGAACGAGAAAGGCCGGTGTGGCTGCGGCGAGTCGTTCCACGTCTGAGCCGCGTATCGCGCCGATGAAGCTGTTCCAGATTGAGGAGCCCGAAGGCGCGCCGCTTTCGGCCGAAGGACCGGGCGCTGCGGTCGGCATTGAATTGGCCGCGGATTCCGCCGCGGTCGCCATTGCGCTCGGTGGCAATGCCGAACTCCTGCCCGGTGCCGCGGGCGAACCGCGCTTGGAGACGGCGGGGCAGGAGCTCGAGGCGGTGCTGCTGGCCCTGCGGGCGCGTGCCGAGAAGCAGCTGGCGCGGCCCGTGACCCATGCCGTGATTGCGACCGACGACGGGCACGCAAGCCGGGCTTTGGCCGCTGCCGCCGAAGCTGCCGGCCTTGCGGTGCTGCGCGTGGTGACGCGGCGCGACGCTGCCGGTAGCGACACAGCTGCGGATGCGGCTGCGCTGGGCGCGGCGCGGATGGCGGAGGATTTGGCGCCGCGGGCTGGTATAACGGCGCCCTCAGGCTGACAGAATTACGGATTGGATCGTATGCCCAAGATGACCTTCATCGAGCGTGACGGCACCCGCAAGACGGTGGACGCGCCGGTCGGCCTGTCGGTGCTCGAGATCGCGCACAAGAATGATGTCGATATCGAGGGTGCCTGCGAAGGGTCGCTGGCCTGCTCGACCTGCCACATCATCGTCGAGCCGGAGTGGTACGAGTTGCTGAAGGATGCGACCGAGGATGAGGAGGATATGCTCGATCTTGCCTTCGGCTTGACCAAGACCTCACGCCTCGGCTGCCAGATCGTGATCACAGAAGAGCTCGATGGCCTCGTCGTGCGCCTGCCGCAGGCGACGCGCAATATGATGAGCACATGATGGATCCGGCGCTCGCCCCCGGCGCGCGCGTGGTTGTCGCCATGTCGGGCGGCGTCGACAGCTCGACCGTGGCGGCGTTGCTGGTCGAGCGAGGTTACGACGTCGTCGGGGTGACGCTGCAGTTGTACGACCGCGGTCGGGCGACCGGCCGCAAGGGCGCGTGTTGCGCCGGCCAGGACATCCACGACGCGGCGCGGGTTGCCGAGACGCTCGCCATTCCCCATTACGTGCTCGATTACGAGAAGCGCTTTCGCGCCACGGTGATCGACGAATTCGCCGACTCCTACCTCGCCGGCGAGACGCCGGTGCCCTGCGTCCGCTGCAACGAGACCGTCAAGTTCCGCGATCTGCTCGCCGTCGCGCGCGACCTCGGCGCGCAGGCGCTCGCCACAGGCCACTATGCGCGCCGCGTCGACGGCGCCGATGGGCCGGAGCTGCACCGCGCTGCCGATACCGGTCGCGACCAGAGCTATTTCCTCTATCGCACGACGCGCGAACAGCTCGATTTCCTGCGCTTCCCGCTCGGCGAATTCCGCAAAGACGAAACCCGCGCGCTGGCGGCGCGCTTTGCGCTGCCCGTGGCGCAGAAGCCCGACAGCCAGGACATCTGCTTCGTGCCTAGCGGACGTTACGGCGCGCTCATCGAGAAGCTGCGGCCGGGCGCGGCCGAGCCCGGCGACATCGTCGACGAGGCGGGGCGGGTGCTTGGCCGGCACGATGGCGTCATCCATTTCACGGTCGGCCAGCGCAAGGGTCTCGGCGTCGCCGGCGGCGAGCCGCTCTACGTATTGCGGCTCGATCCGGCCGATCGCCGCGTCGTCGTTGGGCCGCGCGAAAGCCTCGCCGCCCGTGAGGTCGTTTTCGACCGCGTCAATTGGCTTGGGCCGAGCCGTGTCGCGTGGCCCATCCGCGCCGCCGTCAAGCTGCGCTCGGCGCAGCCACCGATGAGCGCGACATTGTCGCTCGACGGCGAGCGCGGCGCGGCGGTGCTCGACGAGCCCGCCTTCGGCGTGGCGCCTGGCCAGGCCTGTGTCGCCTATGACGGCGACCGCGTGCTGGGCGGTGGCTGGATCGCGCGCGCCTGAGCGCGGCTAGGCTTGCCGCGCGCGCGGCGAGCCCCGATACTCCGCCGCCATGACCGCCGCCAAGAAACCCCGCGAAACCGTCAAGAAGGTCGTGCTCGCCTATTCGGGCGGGCTCGACACTTCCGTCATCCTGCGCTGGCTGCAGGAGACCTATGGCTGCGAGGTGGTGACCTTCACCGCCGATATCGGCCAAGGCGAGGAGCTCGCGCCGGCGCGCAAGAAGGCCGAGCTCATGGGCGTGAAGCAGATCTTCGTCGAGGATCTGCGCGAGGAGTTCGTGCGCGATTTCGTCTTTCCGATGTTCCGGGCGAACGCGCTCTATGAGGGACAATACCTGCTCGGCACCTCGATCGCGCGGCCGCTGATCGCCAAGCGCCAGATCGAAATCGCCGAAGCGACCGGCGCCGACGCCGTGGCGCACGGCGCCACCGGCAAGGGCAACGACCAGGTGCGCTTCGAGCTGGCCTATTACGCGCTCAAGCCCGACATCAAAGTGATCGCGCCGTGGCGCGAATGGGAGCTCAATTCGCGCACCAAGCTGATCGAATACGCCGAGCGCCACCAGATTCCGATCGCCAAGGACAAGCGCGGCGAGGCGCCGTTCTCCACCGACGCCAATCTTTTGCACATCTCGGCCGAGGGCAAGGCGCTCGAGGATCCGTGGCACGAGCCCGAGGAATTCGTCTACAGCCGGACAGTGGCGCCCGAAAAGGCGCCCGATCGGCCGGAATACGTCGAGATCGAATTCGCCAATGGCGATCCGGTCGCGGTCGACGGCAAGAAGCTGTCGCCGGCGGCGCTGCTCGGGCGGCTCAACGAGCTCGGCGGCAAGCACGGTATCGGCCGGCTCGACTTGGTGGAAAACCGCTTCGTCGGCATGAAATCGCGCGGCGTCTACGAGACGCCGGGCGGTACCATCCTGCATGCGGCGCATCGCGGCATCGAGAGCATCACGCTCGATCGCGGCGCGGCGCATCTCAAGGACGAGCTCATGCCGCGTTATGCCGAGCTGGTCTATAACGGCTTTTGGTTCTCGCCGGAGCGCGCCATGCTCCAAGCCCTCATCGACAAGAGCCAGGAAAGCGTCGCCGGCACCGTGCGCCTCAAGCTCTACAAGGGCGCGGCGCGCGTCGTTGGCCGCAAATCGCCCCACAGCCTCTACAGCCTCGCGCATGTGACCTTCGAGGCCGACCAGGTCTACGACCAGCGCGACGCCGAGGGTTTCATCAAGCTCAATGCGTTGCGCTTGCGGCTGGCCGCGCGCCTCCGCCGCAAATAGGTCACGCGCGGTCACCAAGTTATCCCCGCCGGCGATTGAGCGGCGATCCGCTAACCGCTTGACGGATAAGCGAAATACGCGTGAATCGAGCCGCGAATTGACCCCGCGGAATCCATGTTTTTGCCATGATCGACGACCATGTTGTTTCGCAGTGCCCACAGCAAAAGGGGACTGAACCATGGGTTCGCGCATTGGCATTCTGACTGTAGCGGCGGCGATGCTGCTTTCCGCCTGCGGCACGTCGCCGGGTGACCGGGGCCTGTCAGGCGCCGGTATCGGTGCGGCGGGCGGCGCGGTGGTTGGAGCGCTGGTTGGTGCGCCTCTAGCGGGCGCGGCGATCGGTGCCGGTGCCGGTGCCGCGGTCGGCATGGCGACCAGCCCGTCGAACGTCTACCTTGGCAAGCCGGCCTGGGAGCAGTAACCGGCGCGACGACAGTCTTTCGCTGACGACTTCGCCCCCTCGGGATCGCTCCCGAGGGGGCTTTGCTTTGTCCGAAGAGGTTACAGGGCCGGCTCAGGCAATCCGCGCCGGCGGCAGGCCGCGACCAGCGTATTGCGCAAGAGGCAGGCGATCGTCATCGGTCCGACACCGCCGGGCACTGGCGTGATCGCGCCGGCGACCTGCCGCGCCTCGGCGAAGGCGACGTCGCCCACCAGCCGGCTCTTGCCGTCGCCGGCGGCGACGCGATTGATGCCCACGTCGATCACCGTGGCGCCAGGCTTGATCCAGTCGCCGCGCACCATCTCCGGACGCCCGACGGCGGCGACCAGCAGGTCGGCGCGCCGCGCCACTGCCGGCAGATCGCGGGTGCGCGAATGCGCCACGGTCACCGTGCAATGCTCGCCGAGCAGCAGCGCCGCCATCGGCTTGCCGACGATGTTGGACCGGCCCAGAATCACCGCTTCGGCACCCGCAAGAGTCTTGCCCAGGCTTTTGCGCGCCAATAACAGGCAACCGTAAGGCGTGCACGGCACCAAGGCGCGACCGCCGCTCCATAGCCGTCCGACGTTCCCGGGATGAAAGCCGTCGACGTCCTTGGCGGGATCGATCGCCTCGATCACGCGCTGCGCGTCGATCTGCTTGGGCAGGGGAAGCTGGACAAGAATGCCGTCCACCGTATCGTCGGCATTGAGCTGCGCCACCAGGCGCAGCAGCTCGCGCTCGTTCGTCGTGGCCGACAGACGATGCGTGAAGCCCTTGAGGCCGGCATCGTCGGTCGCCTTGGTCTTGCTCGTGACGTAAACCTGGCTCGCCGGATCCTCGCCGACCAACACCGCCGCCAGGCCGGGCACCACGCCGTGCGCGGCCTTGAGCGCGCCGGCCGCGCTCGCCACGTCGGCGCGCAGCCGCGCGGCGACCGCCTTGCCGTCGATCAGTCGGGCTTCAGCCATTGGGTCAAACCTTGTTGAAGTCGGGTGCCGAGTGTCGCCGGATCGCCGGCGATACGGACGAGCTTGTGCCGGCCGGCCGCGCCGGCGGCAATGCTCAGGTCGCTCTTGCGCAGCCCGAAATGGCTCGCCAGCAACCGAATGAGGGCGACATTCGCCTCGCCGTCGCGCGGCGGAGCGTGAACGGCAAGCTTCAAGGCGACGCCGCCGTCGGCCTCGTCACTGAGACCGAGCACGCGATCCTGCGCGGCTTTGGGCGTTATGCGGACGGCCAACGTTGCGCCGTCGCGCCCGAGACGGAAAGGAAGCGCCATCGCCGCGTTAGCTACCGCTCAGATAATAGATGAGTTTTCCGAGCTCCATTTCGATGAGCCACAGAATCAGCAGCAGGATCACCGGCGAGATATCGATGCCGCCGAAATTGGGCAGGATGCGCTGGATCGGGCGCAGCGCGGGTTCGGTTGCGCGGTAGAAGAAGTTTGCCACCATGCGCACGGCGTGATTGCGCGTATCGATGACGCCAAACGCCATGAGCCACGAGAACACCGCCGCAATGATGACGATCCACCAATAGAGGTCGATCACGTAGATGACGATGACGATGACCGGCACCAGGAAATTGCCCATCGCCCGATCCCTTTCCCTGTTCTCCGCCGCGGCGCTGGCGAACCCTAACCATCGGCCCGAAGCCGCGCAAGGACGGCCGCTATCGAGTGCTCGCCTTGACAGCCCGCGGGACCACGACCCATATTCCGCGCGACGCGGGCGGGGCAGTAGCTCAGTTGGGAGAGCGCGACGTTCGCAATGTCGAGGTCAGGGGTTCGATCCCCCTCTGCTCCACCATCGCATTTCCGAAAGCAAGACGAACCCTAGGTCGGCGGCGCCATACGATCGGGCGATGCAGCCGCGACCGTCTGGACCGGCCGTTCGACCGACCGGGGGCACCGTCACGGCAAGAGGTGAAACATCCAGACCGCGCCGACGCCGGTCAGCGCCACGATCGACAGCAGCCCGAGCAGGACGAGTGCCGGTTGCAATTCCTTCATCGAGCGGGAGCGTAAGCGTTCCGATTCCGGACCACCCGGCGGTGGATTGCCGCGCGGCGGTCCGACGCACCGGCCAGCGCGGCGTCAGCCCTTGGCACCCTTGCCGTAATGGATCACGCGCACTTTTTCGATGGTGACGAGACCGCTCGTCATCATGCCGTCGAGCGTCGGCAGAAAGCCCTCGATCCGCAGCTCGGCGTCGACGATTTCGATGATGATCGGCAGATCCTCGGATAGCTGCAGAATCTTCGCCGTATGGAGGCGGCTCGATTGGCCGAAGCCGATCGGACCGCGGATCACGGTGGCGCCGGCGAGGCCAGCCTCGCGCGCCTTGAGGACGAGGGCTTCATAGAGCGGCTGGTGGCCGTGGCGGTCTCGTTCGCCGATGAAGATGCGCAGCAGCGCGGCGTCTTTCGGAATCTGCATGTGACGCTCCCTGCGTTACCGATTGATCGTCGCGGCGGCAACGTGGCCGAGCCATACCGCGGCGAGGCAGATGATCACGGACATGGCGACATTGGCGCTTGCCCACAGCCATTCACCATCGCGGGCAAGATTCAGGGTCTGATAGCTGAACGACGAAAACGTGGTGTATCCGCCACATAGTCCGACCATCAGGAAGATGCGGGCATCGGTGGGCAAAAACCAGCGCCCTTCCGGGCCTGCCAGTGTTCCGAACAAGCCGATGACGAAGGAGCCCGTGAGGTTGACGACGAACGTGCCCCACGGAAACGTCTCGCCGATGAGGCCATCGATCGTGCTCGAGAACCAGAACCGTGCCATGCCGCCGAGCGCACTACCCACAGCAATCCAAAGATAAGTCACCACCGCGCATTCTCCTGCGCTGTTGCGTCCAGGTTCTTACGGGCACAAAAAAGCCCGCCACGAGCGGGTTTCGGACATACCCCCACCGCGTTACGCGGTAGGAGTCATTAGCCCGCAGCCTCGACCCGACGGGCGGTTCTGGGGAACCCCATCCCCTTTCGGCGCCGGCTGATATAGCGGAAAGCGGCGGCGCCTTCAACCGGCGCTAGCGCCGGCCGCCGGCCTGGCGCCGTGGTATGGATGGCGCCGGACGTGCCGCGCGCGGCGGCGGAGCGGGATAGACGTCCTGGATGTGCGCGCGATAGAGCTCCGCCTCGAGGCGCTTTCTCCAGCTCGCCGACCCGAGCACGACGACGATCACGGCGGTGACGATGCCGGCGAACGCCGCCACGACGATCACGATCTGCGAGACCGTGGCCTGGTCGTCGAACAGCTGCACCATCGGCAGCGATGCGAGGAAAAGGAACATGGCGACGGCTGCACCGCCGGCGAGACCGAGCAGCGTAAACATGACGATCCCAGCGATGAGCTTCGGATACGCCGATCTCATAAGCTCCGTCCCGCTATCGCGGCCCAGGCACACGTGCCGCGCGTGGCGTGCAGCGCTGCGCAACTTTAAGGCAGGACAGTGAACAAACGATTGATTTTCCTTAACGTTTTTGTGAATTATATACTTGACAAAAGAGCCGCTAAGGCTTAGGTTTCCGGCCATAGATGGAGATTCCTATGGCCGACCTGCAAAGCCCGATCTTTACCAATGACGAAAAAGCCCGCGAAGCCCTAGAGGCCGTGCGCTGGCCTAACGGCCCTGTATGCCCGCATTGCGGGGGCGTAGATCGGCAGGCAAAGGTCGAGGGCGTCAAAAAGAGCCATCGCCCCGGCTTGGTCTACTGCAACCATTGCAAGACCACCTACACGGCCACGGTCGGCACGGTGTTCGAGCGTTCCAAAATCTCGCTCAGCAAGTGGTGGCTGGCCTGCCATCTCATGTCGTCCAGCAAGAAAGGGATTTCGGCGCACCAGCTGCACCGCATGCTGGGCATTACGTACAAATCCGCTTGGTTCATGGCGCACCGCATCCGCGAGGCCATGAAGCAATTGAACCCTGCGCCATTCGGCGGTGAGGGCAACGTTGTGGAAGCGGACGAGACCTACATCGGCGGCAAAGATCAGAACAAGGCCAAGAGCAAGCGCAGCCATCGTCGCGGCCGTCCGTCCGGTGTTGGCGACAAACAGGCCGTCTATTCGCTGGTGGAGCGCGGCGGCGACGTTCGCTCATTTCATATCGGGAAGGTGACGGGCGCTGGCTTGCGCGAAATCTTGACCGCCCAAGTGAAGCGCGATACGTCGCTTATGACCGACGAAGCCAGTACGTCAATGTGGGTCGGTCGCGAGTATCCGAAACACCAAACGGTCAACCACGCTGCGGACGAATACGTGCGCGGCGAAGCCTATACGAACACGGTCGAGGGCTATTTCAGCGTCCTAAAACGCGGCATCGTCGGCACGTATCACCACGTCTCGCCGCAACATCTGAGCCGCTATCTGGCCGAATTTGATTTTCGCTATTCCAACCGATCAGCGGTCGGCGTCGAGGATGCGGAACGCGCGCAGCGCCTTGTGAAGGGCATTGAAGGCAAGCGCCTAACCTATCGGCGGACTAACGAAGCGCGCCGCGTTTCGCAGGGGCGCAGCTAAGCTTTCCGCTTTGCTGGCTTTGCTCGATTCGACTGGCGGCGAGCCTTAGCGGATTTCGCCGGCTTGTGCGGTTTGTGCGGCATCTGGGCCAATTGGGCCATGATGCGTCGTGCTTCCGTAATCGCGTCGTCCGTCATGCTGCCATTATAGCACAACGGGGCCGGAATCGCTCTCGGTTCCCGCTTCCGCTATCCTAAAGCCTAACGTCAAGATTTGGGGGTGCGCGGGATGAAGATGACAGAATTGACGAAGATAATTCTTATCGCCTGTGCAACCGTAGTCGTCGCCACGGTTCTGTTCTCGGGCTTTTATAATGTCGCTGTAATTCCGGCTGGCGCAATTTACGTCGTTAACAAGTTTACCGGCGACGCTACCTTCTGCAATGGCAGCGGCTGCAAAGAATTAGGCCTACCTCCGTCGCCCGCAAAGTAACCTAGGAGCGAATGATATGGTCGCAGAAGTATTTGCTGGCCTGAGCGCGTTCAAGTCCATGCTGGATACAGCCAAGGCCCTCAAGGACATGAACGACGCTGCCATTAGGAACGGAGCGGCCATAGAACTCACGGAAAAAATCCTCGCCGCACAAGCGGCGCAAACGGCGCTGCTGGACGAGATACGCGAGCTTAAAGAAAAAATAGCTACATTTGAAACATGGGACACTGAAAAGAAGCGCTATGAACTTAAGAGCTTGGGGTATGGGGCGTTCGCTCAGATGTTGAAGCCCGACGCACGCGGAACCGCACCACCTCATTGGGTATGCACAAACTGTTACGGCCAGCGCCGAATATCGCCAATCCAGTGGGGAAAGCCACTTAAAGGATCGGGCAGAAATGGTTATTTCTGTCCTGCCTGTAGCAATGAAATAAACCCATCGCCAGAGGCTCTGACCCCAGGAACTCAAGACCCGAAATGGATTGATGAATAGCCGGCGGCTTAATGCCATGGGCGATGATCTCCTAGCAGGCTGCTGAAAAACGTTTTTGGACGCGAGAAGACGCAACATTGATTCGCATGGCGACCAGTTCACGCAAGAACGATTCGCGAGAGGGCTCTCGATGATTCTTATGTTGCGTGATTCGGCTTCGCATCAGAGTTTTTCAGCAGCCTGCTAGACGCTCAAGGTTGAATAACTATGGCAACGCGGCCCCGCAGAGGCTTGATCAATACGCTCTATGAGGAAATCGTAGTGCCGGATCAGCGCTACTATGATGCGCTCGGCAGATTTGTAGATGCGTTTGCGGCTGCCGAAGGCGCCACACAGCTTGTTCTTTGGCACTACGCCAAGCTGCCTACGTCTGTGGCGCTGGCGCTGTTGTCGGGCGTACGTGGCGATGACGTTTTGAACCGAATGCGGCGGTTGGTCGAGACTGGCGACGTTCAACAAAGCGATTGGGTTGATCTGGAACCGACCCTGCAACAATTCAACCTCATAAATGGCACGAGAGACGCAATTCTCCACTATGGTGCGCAGGCCAAATCTGACGGCGAGCGCTATGTAACCAATGCACTCAAAGCGCACACACGGCAGAAGATCAGAGCCTTTTCCATCTCTGCCGAGATATTGGCGGACATGACCCATGACGTGCGGAAGATTATTGTTCATCTTCACACTCGGCACATGGGGCGGCCGCCGCTGCGGGGGACGCTGAATCTTGACGCGGTGGCGAAGATTTTGCGCGCACCATGGCGATATAAGCAGCCGCCATCACATCGGGCAAAAGACCGGAAACCGGCGACCCAGGATCAAGCCGAGAGTTAATCTCGTAGATTCCGGCCCAGCACATTGCTGGGGTGACGTTTAGGTCATCAAGCGTTTCGACACACCCTGACATTTCCCGTTCTCCTTTGTGTTGGCGAGACCGGGAAGGCCAAGGCGGTTAACGTCCTTGGGGTCGATAAAACGCGACGTTCGCAACCCTTTGATTCTACAGATTGGGTTACTTTTGTCACGTATATCATTCCCCGTTTTTTCATCCGCCCGCGGAATCGGCGCCGGCCGCGGCGAAATGCCCCTGTCTTGACGTGCCGCCCTTGCCGTTCAAAATGTCGGGTAGAGCCGGGCGCTGGTGCCGTCGTGGACGACCAAGCGCCCGGACGGTTTTGGGAGCTGGCGATGTATTCGGCGACGACGCGTTCGATCAGAGTGACGGTCGAGCCGCATTATCTCGAGGATCAGTCGTCATCCGCCGACGGACATTTCGTCTGGGCCTATCGTGTGCGCATCGAGAATCACGGCGGCGAGACGGTTCAGCTTCGGCGGCGTCATTGGCGGATCACCGACGGGATGGGCCGCCTCCAAGAGGTGCGCGGTCCGGGCGTGGTCGGCGAGCAGCCGGTCCTTGCGCCCGGCCAGACCTTCGAATACACCAGCGGCACGCCACTCAGTACGCCGTCCGGTATCATGGTCGGGACCTACCAGATGGAAACCGGCAGCGGCGAGCATTTCGACGTCGACATCCCGGCATTTTCACTGGACAGCCCGCATCAACCCGTCCGGCTCAACTGAGGTTTTCGTCATGCCCAAGGATCATTCCGACAAGCCGGCCCGTGGCGGCAGCACGAGCGGTCGACCCTCGCGCGAGCAGGCCGAGGAGGCGGTACGCGTCCTTATCCGCTGGGCGGGCGACGATCCGGACCGCGAGGGCCTCAAAAGCACGCCCGGTCGCGTCGTTCGCGCCTACGAGGAATATTTCGCGGGCTATGCCATCGATCCGGCTGACGTGCTCGGTCGCACCTTCAAGGAGACCAACGGCTACGACGAGATCGTCGTGCTCAGGGATATCCGCTTCGAAAGCCATTGCGAGCATCACATCGCGCCGATCATCGGCAAGGTGCATGTCGCCTACCTGCCCGACAAGCGCGTCATCGGCATTTCCAAGCTGGCGCGGCTCGTCGAGGTCTTTTCCAAGCGCCTCCAGATCCAGGAGAAGATGACCGCACAGATCGCCATGGCGCTCAACGAGGCGCTCAAGCCCAAGGGCGTTGCCGTGGTGGTGGAAGCCGCGCATCAATGCATGACGACGCGCGGCGTTCACAAGCCGGGCGTCGCGATGGTGACTTCGCATATGCTGGGCGCGTTCCGCGACGATCCGATGACGCGGCGCGAGCTGCTCGCCATCATCGGCGCGCCGCAGGGCGCCTCGCTGACCAACGTGTGACGCGGACGGCCCCGCCGGCTAGTTCGTGACGAAACCGGTGAAGTGGTTGCGGATCTCGCTCTCCATCTGGCGATCGAAAGCCGCCATGATGTCCTTGGTCATGTCGTACCAGGTCTGATCGCGCTGATCCAGCGAGATGTTCTCCGCGACGCTCTGCGAGCGGGACGCCCGCACCGTCGCCGTGCGCACCACGAGTCCGGTCGAATCGACGATGTTGATGGTCACCTGGATCGTCATGTCGTAGCGCTCTGACTGATCGGTGGTGAACCAACCCTGGACGCCGGTGGTGCGCGGCAAGGCAACCTCGACGACGCTCGCATCGGCGATGTCGACCACCGCGCGATCGGGACCGCCTGAGGCCGACAGCCGGTCATGCGCCCAGTTCTCGATCGCATGCATCGGCGTCACTGGAAACCGCTCCTCGACGTGCGGCGGCTCCGACGACTGGCTGTAATCCTCGCGCAGGCTCACGGTGCTGACCGCGAGCGCGATCGGCTGCTCATTGGTGAAGTGAATATCGGGATATCGCAGGTGAGGTGGCGGCGCGGCGCATGCGGCAAGCGCCGACGCCGCGACGGCGATGAACGCGATACGCACCACACCACGCGACTTCATGAGGTCCCTCCGCCTGTTTCGCGCGCAACGGCTTCGCCGCGGACCGGCGCGAGACTGGCACCGGAAGGCGACGTTTTCAAGGCGGTTGCCGCGGCGATTCAACGCGGCGCCAGGGCCGCGACCGCGTCCTCGTCGAAACTGTAGGCGGCGTTGCAGAACTCGCACATGACCACGAGCTTGCCGTCGATCGCGAGCTCGGCGATATCGCGTGGCGGCAGGGCCGTCAGCATCCGCTCGACTCGCTCGCGCGTGCAGCGGCATTTCGCCGTTAGCGCATGCGGCCGGTAGGCTCGCACGCCCTCCTCGTGGAATAAGCGGAAGAGCAGCGTCTCAGGCGCGAGATCGGGATCGAGAAGTTCGTCCGAGGTGCCGGTCGCCATCAGCACCATGGCGCGACGCCAGCCCTCGTCTTCGGCTTCGCGCGCGGCGGTGCCGCCGCCGTCCCTAGGCAGGCGCTCGATCATCAGCGTGCCGCCGCGCCAGCACGGCTTGCCGTCGAGCCCGGGCCGCTGCGCGACGACAACCTTGACGCCGGCTTCGACCTGCTCGCTCTGACGGAAATAGTGATGGACGCATTCGGCCAGCGTGGCGCCCTCGAGCGCGACGATACCCTGATAGCGCTCGGTATGCTCGCCCTGGTCGACGGTCAGGGCCAGATAGCCCACGCCGAGCATGCGCGGCACCGACAAACTGGGCGCGGGCCCAAGCGCGGCGAGCTTGACGGCGTCGAACTGCGCATAGCCGCGCACCGCGCCGGCCGTGGTCACGTCGGCAACGAGCAACCCTATCGGGCCGTCGCCTTTGGTCTGGAACGTGAAGACGCCTTCGTACTTGAGCGCGCCCGAAAGCGAGATCGCCAACGCGATCGCCTCGCCGAGCATGATCGCGACCGGCGCCGGATAATCGTGACGCGTCAAAATCCGATCGAGCAGCGGGCCAAGCCGGACGAGGCGGCCGCGCAACCGGAATGGATCGACTTGGAACGGTTGAACGATGTCATCGGGAACACGGTCGGGCATCGTCGCTATATCTGGTCTCAGCCGAGGCACCACGCAAGGATGCCTTTCTGCACATGCATCCGGTTCTCGGCCTCGTCCCATACCGCGGATTGCGGTCCGTCGATCACGGCGGCGGACACTTCCTCGTCGCGCTTCGCCGGCAGGCAATGCATGAAGATCGCATCAGGCTTGGCGCGCGCCATCAGCGCCTCGTCGACGCGGAAAGGCTTGAGCATGGCCCGGCGCTCGTCCCGGTCCTTGGCACCCATCGAGACCCAGGTGTCGGTGACGACGCAGTCGGCGCCGGCAGCCGCCACGGCAGGTTCCGTGGTGACCGTGATCTTGGCTCCCTGGGCGCGCGCCCACGCGAGCGCCGCATCGGGCGGTGCGAGCTTCGCTGGACAGGCGGCGCGCAATTCGAAGCCGAAACGGGCAGCGGCGTGGATCCAGCTCACCAGCACGTTGTTGCCGTCGCCGCTCCACGCGACGACCTTGCCCTTCGCCGGACCTTTGCGTTCTTCCAGCGTCATAATGTCGGCCATCACCTGGCAGGGGTGGCTCGAATCGGTGAGGCCGTTGATCACCGGCACGCCGGCATTCTGCGCCAGCTCCTCGAGCTTCGCCGGGCTGTCGGTCCGGATCATGATCGCGTCGACGTAGCGCGAGAGCACGCGTGCCGTGTCGGCCGTTGTTTCGCCGCGCGAGATCTGGCTGTCGGCCGCGGTCAGCGTGATGACGTCGCCGCCGAGCTGCTTCATCGCCACTTCGAAACTCAGCCGTGTCCGTGTCGACGGCTTCTCGAAGATCATTGCCAGGATCTTGCCGGCGAGCGGCTTAGTGCGGTCGCGCCCCGACTTGAAGGCGACGGCATGGCCGAGAATGTTGCGCAGCTCGCCGGCCTCGACCCGATCGAGATCGAGGAAGTGGCGAGGCGCCTTGCTGGCGCGGCTCCGGCCGCTCACGACCACGACCGGGCTACGGCGTCGATCATGCCGGCCGCCTCCTCCACATGGCGTTCGTCGATGATAAGCGGCGGCAGCAGCCGTACGGCGTTGTCGCCGGCAGCGACCGTCAGCAGCCCGCCAGCCCGCAGTTTTTCGACCAGTTCGAGATTGGGCACCGCGCACTTGAAGCCGATCAGCAGACCCTTGCCGCGCACCTCGGCAAAGACCTTTGGATAGGTCTTGGCGAGGACTTCGAGCCTGCCGCGCAGCGCGTTGGCGACGCGCTGGACTTGCGGCAGGAAGCTCGGCTCGGTCATCACGGTCAGGACCTCGTTCGCGACTGCCATCGCAAGCGGATTGCCGCCGAAGGTCGAGCCGTGCGTGCCGGCGGTCATGCCCTTGGCGGCGGTCTCGGTGGCGAGGAACGCGCCGATGGGAAAGCCGCCGCCCAAGCCCTTGGCGAGCGCCATGATGTCCGGTGTCACGCCCGCCCATTCATGCGCGAACAGCTTGCCGGTGCGGCCCATGCCGCTTTGGACCTCGTCGAAAATCAGCAGCAGGCCGAACTCGTCGCACATCGCGCGCAGGCCCTTCAGGTAATCTGCCGACCCGACCGCGAGCCCGCCTTCGCCTTGGACCGGCTCGACGATGATGCCGGCGGTCTCCTTCGAGACCTTGGCGCGCATCTCGTTCAGGTTGCCGTAGGCGACATGGTCGAATCCCGGCGCCGGCGGGCCGAAACCCTTGAGGTATTTCTCGGCGCCGGCGGCGGCCAGCGTCGCCAGGGTGCGGCCGTGGAACGAGCCGGTGCAGGCGATCAGGCGATAGCGCTCCTCATGTCCGGCTTCCGCATGATGCTTGCGGGCGACCTTGATCGCGCCTTCCATCGCCTCGGCGCCGGAATTGCAGAAGAACACCGTGTCGGCGAAGCTCAGTGCGACGAGCCGCTCCGCCAGCCGCTTCTGTCCCGCGATTTGGTACAGGTTCGAGCAATGCCAGAGTTTGTGCGCCTGCTCCGTCAGCGCGGCGACGAGGCGCGGATGAGCATGGCCGAGCGACGTCACTGCGACGCCGCTCGAAAAATCGAGATAGCGCCGTCCGTCGGTGGCGTAAAGGTAGGGCCCCTCGCCGCGGTCGAACATGAGTTCGCTCCGCGCGTAAGTAGGCATGACGGCTGGAATCACGGGACTTTCTCCTCCGCAACGAAGATTCAGGTTTGCGACGGCGTGACGACGACGTTCAGCGTCGTCGCGGCAATGCGACCGTTCGCAGTTCCTGGCCGTGCCGGGCGAGCCGCCCGTCTGCACGCTTCATCGCTTGGCTCCAGTCCTCCGGGGAGGCGCGCGGAGTATGGGGTGTGCGCTAAGCCCCTGTCAACGCCGGGAGAATCGTCCGGCGCCGCACGTCGGCGGAAATCCGGCTGGGCGTTGTTATGCCTTCAACTTGTAGCCACGCTTGAACATCGCGTGGCACAGCGCGATGAGCGCCGCGTTGGTCGCAATCATGACCACGACGCCGACGGCGAGCGAGCTGTCGGCGTGGCCGGTGAGGCCGTAGCGAAAGCCGTCGATCATGTAGAAGAAGGGGTTGACCAGGGCGATGTCGCGCCACGGCACCGGCAGGAAATCGATCGAATAGAATGTGCCCGAGAGGAACGAGAGCGGCGTCACCACGAAATTGGTGACGGCCGCGATGTGGTCGAATTTGTCGGCCCAGATCGCACCAATGGTGCCGAGCACCGACAAGCAGAGCGACGCCGCCACCGCGTGGAACAGCGTCAGACCGAAATCGTAGACGTGAATCGGCACGAACACGGCGATCACCGCGGCGACGACGGCGCCGACAACGAGGCCGCGCGTCACGCCGCCCAGCGCAAAACCCCAGACCAACTCGCCGGGGCTCAGTGGCGGCATCAAGACATCGACGATGTTGCCCTGAACCTTCGCGATCATCAGCGACGAAGACGTATTGGCAAAGGCGTTCTGCACCATCGCCATCATCACGAGGCCGGGCGCAAGGAATTCCGGGTAGGGTACCGCGCCGATCATGCGCTGTTGACCGCCCAGCGCGAGCAGGAAAATGGCCAGGAACAGCAAAGTCGTGACCACCGGCGCCGCCACGGTCTGCATGTACACTTTGAGGAAGCGGCGAACCTCGCGGACATAGAGTGTCCAGAGGCCAAGCCAGTTGACCACGCCGATCGTCCGCGCAGCAGGCCCGGTGCCAGCGTCCATGTTGAATCCCGTCTCCAAGGCGACGAAGCTTAGCAGGGGAAGGGCGGCACGCGCCAAGAGAACCCGAGATGGCAGAACCGCGCAAACCGCGCAAGCTTCCGCGCCGCATGACGGCCGAGCGGCTCGAGAACATCGCGCTGCATTATCTGAGCCGCTACGCAAGCTCGAGCGGCAATCTGCGCCGCGTTTTGACACGTCGCGTCGCGCGCGCCGCCGCGGCGCATGGCGACGATCCGGCGGTCGGCGCGCACTGGGTCGAGGAGCTGATCGCGCGGTTTGTGCGCTCGGGCCTCATCGACGACCGCGCCTATGCGGCGCAGAAGGCGGCCAGTCTCCAGCGCCGCGGCGCGTCGCGCTTCGGCATTCGCGGCAAACTGCGGCAGAAAGGTGTCGAAGCTGAACTCGTCGACGACGCCATGTCGACGCTGGACGACGGAGGATCTGGCACGGGGGAATTCGCCGCGGCGTGTGCCTTGGTCCGCCGCCGCCGGCTCGGTCCGTGTCGAGCCGCCGGTACGCGTGCCGCGATGCGGCAGAAGGACCTGGCGGCGCTGGCCCGCGCCGGGTTCGGTCTCGACATCGCGCGGCGGGCGTTGAGCGCGCCCGACATCGCGACGCTCGAGGCCTGGGTCCGCGGCGAGACGGAGGATCGCAGCTAGCTCGATTTTTTCGGCCGCGTGCCGGGTTGCGTAGGCGATGTCGCGTCGCCGTCATCCCCGCCGAAATAGATCGTCCGCGTCGGGAAGGGCATCTCGATGCCTTCGCGGTCGAAGACCTGCTTCATGCGGCGGTTGAACTCGCGTCCGACCGTCCATTGATGGATCGGCAGCGTCTTGATCCGGACGACGATGATGACCGCCGAATCGGCGAAACGATCGACTCCGACGACGTCGAGCGGTTCGAGAATCCGGCGCGCGAATTCCTTCTCCTTCCGCATCTCGTCGACGATCTGAACCAGCACCTTGACGACGCGGTCGGTATCCTCGTGATACGCGACGCCGACATTGGCGACGTAATACGAATAGTCCTTCGTCAGGTTCTGGATGACCTTGGCTTCGCTGAACGGCACGGTGAGCAGCGAGCCGTCGAAGGCGCGCAGCTTGATCGTGCGAATCGACATGGCTTCGACGACGCCGGAATGGCCGCCGCCGAAATCGACGACGTCGCCGACCGCGAAAGTGTCGTCGATCAGCACGGCGATGCTCGTCATGAAATCCTTGATGATCGACTGTGATCCGAGCCCCGCGATCAGGCCGAACACGCCGGCGCCGGCGAGCAGCGCGCCGATATTGATGCCGAGCGCGCCCAGCACCGCGAAGACGACAATGATGCCGATGACGGCGAGCGCGATGATATGCAGGAACGGCACCATGGTTTGGGCCCGCGCCCGACGGCGGCTGTCGTCTTCGAACCGCAGCATGTGATGCTCGAGCCCGAGGACGAACGCCTCCCATGCGACCACTGCTGCGGCCAGGACGATGACGACGCTCGCCACGCTGCCGACGACGGGGCTGGTCGCGGTCGCCTGGAGCCACAGGAATGACTCGATGCCCCACGCCTGCAGCAGCGCCAGCGCCGCAACGACGTAGATCGCCAGCGACGCGAGCGTCGTGAGCAGGGGCACATAGCGATTGGTGCGGGCCTCGAGCGTCGGGAACCGCGCCTTGAGCTCGGGCCTGACCGCAAATCCGCGCTCGCTCGCACGGCTGACGAATTGCGCCGCCAGGGCGGCCGCCAGCACTATGACGGCGCTCAGCAAGCTCGCGCGCAGCAGAAAGACGAAGCCGCCCTGGATGTGCAGCACCGAAATCCCGAACGTGCCGATGATGACGACGACCGCCAGGATATGCCACACGGCGGCGAGGCGTTGACGCAGCAGCCGCCATCCGCGACGACGTCCGGACACCGGTTCGGTCGGACCGCGCAGCCATTCCGCGACGGGCGTCCGATTCTGCAGAACGACGATGACCGCCATGACGCCCAGGACGAGCACAACGACCCGCAACAGGATGGCATAGATTGCGCCGGGCACGCTGAGCCACCAGGAGCAGCCAGCGACGGCAAAGCCGTAAATTCCGAAATTGGCGAACCGCCGGATCCAGATATAAAGGTAGTTGCGCGTTTCCTCGCCGAGCGGATAGAGCGCCAGCGCGCTCGGCGACAGCAGGACGACCCGTGCGCCAGCCGAAACCGTGCGTGACCACAGATAGGCGGAGATCACCGTGATCGCCACGCGCTCGGTGACAAAGCGCGGCGCGGTCAGGGGCAAAACGAAAAACGCCGCGGCCGCGAACGCCGCGATCGGCAAGGCCTCGAACACGGCGCTGATGAACAGGTAAATCAGGCGCCAGGCCGTGGCCTCGCCGGTTCGGGCGCCAAATTGCCGGGCCGGACGGCGCAGCACGAACCACACCAGCCAATCGGCGATTATGGCGAGGCCGATGATGATTGCGAGGCGCGTGCTGATCGCGAACCACCGATGCCGTACTTGGCCATTGCTGGCTTGGTCGCGCACCCAGGCGACGACGCGTGGTGCGTCGATTACGACGGCGGCTGCGGCAAGGACCTCGCCGCCGATCGCATGAGTCTGGTCCGACAGCGCGGCAAAGAAGTTGTGCACGCCTTGTGCCGGCGATTTCTGCTGGATGCCGCGTTGCGCCGCGATCAGTCCTTGCAGCTCCTTGACCAGCTTCTGGCGCGCCGTCGGGTCTTGGATGGTATTGACGAGATTCTGCAGATCGTCGGCGTTGACCGAGGACGTCGCTTGCGCGGGCTGCGTTGCAGCGGGTTGATTGGCGGGTGGGGTTGCGGCCGTCGTTTGCGCAAGGGCAGGGCTTGCTGCCACTGCCGACAGCAGACCGGCAAGCAGGGCGAGCGTGCGCAAAGAGCGAGCGGCTTTCAAGGCGGGCAAGCTTAGCCGCCCGCTCGTGCTGCGCCAACGGTCACAGCAAGCCGGCAAGGCGCGCGGCCGCGGCACCCAGCAACGCGACGCCGGACACGGTCAGGAGCGCGCCCGAGAACCGCGGCAGCCACGCCATGCCGACGCGGCGCAGCGCTGGAGCCGCCAGACACAAGCTGACCCACCACGCGAGCGAGCCGGAGAAAACGCCTACCACTAATGCCGCGATGCTGACTGTGCCCGACGCCGGGTCGAAGCCGATCTGGGTGAAAATCGCCGCGAACGCCAGGATGGTGACCGGGTTGGTGACGGCCAGCGCGAAGGTCGAGAGGAAGGCGGCCGCCAGCCGCTCGTGTCCGATCACCGTGATCTGAACCTGCCGCGGCGCGAGCAGGCCCTTCAGGCCGACCAGCAGAAGGAAACCACCGCCGCCGATGCCGAGGGCATCGCGCCAGGCGAACAGCCAGTCGCGGATGAAGGTCAGACCAAAGCCGGCGATGGCGCCGAAGAAGGCGTCGGCGCAGGCCGCACCGATGCCCGAGACGAGCCCGAAGATCGCGCCTTCGACTAGGGTACGGCGCACGCACAGCATGCCGGCCGGGCCCACCGGAATCGCGAGGATGAGGCCGACGACAATTCCCTTGGCGAGGGTGAGAACCAGCATGACTCCGGTCCGGCGAGACGCGCCGCGGACCATAGTCCAGTTGTTGGCTTACCGGCCAGCGGGCCGGCGAGGTGCGACGATCAGCCGATGGCCTGTTTCGGGCGGCGGATTGCAGGCTGTTGGTCGGGCGCCGCGAGGTCGGCGATGGCGGCGAGCGCCTGCTGGGCATAGAAGTTCTCGGCGAAGCGGTGGCTGCCGATGAAATGCAGGAGCTTTGCCTCGTTGCGCGGTCCACCCGGAAAGAAGCACGAATACGACGGAAAGGGCAGCACGACCGGGCGCGGCGAATTCGCCACGACGAAATTCGACGCGCATTGCTCCGTGCCCCAGCCGCGCCAGACGGCGCGCGTCAGTGCCGACATGTTGGCGTCGAACTCGTCGAGACGGTCGCGGCTGAACGCGCCCTTGGCGAAGCCGGTGAATCCCGACGAACCACGCACATAGAGCAACCGATCGCAATTGGGGTACCGATCAAGGGCGCGCTCGGCGACGATGCCGGGCTGGTTGCCGGGAATCGCTCGTGCCGCCTCCGCGGCGGCGCGCATTGTCACCAGAGGCCAGCCGTCGCTCAGCGTGAACGGCAAATTGTTTGCGGCGCAATATGCGACCTCGTCGAGATCGCGACCCTGGACCAGGGTGTCGCAATCGACCTGAATGACGTAGCCGTCGCGCGCGCGATTGAGGATGTAAACCAGTCGCTCCCAGGTACCGCCGCGCTGGCAGCGTCCGGTGTCGATCGCCTCGAGCGGCTCGAAACGGATACCTTCGAAATGCTCCGCGAGGAGGTCGCGGCGCGCCTGCGGCATGGTCCGTGCCACGATCGCGACGATGTTGCCGCGCTGCAGCCGACGATAGAGCGTCTTCATCGCCAGCAGGTAGAGGTGCACATCGTCGTCGCCGACCATGCTGACAAACGTCCACGGCGCCGGCGTGACGCGAACCGGCGGCGTTGCGCGAACCCCGCGCGTGACCCATTCGAACCGACGCGTCCGGATCTGCTTGCGTAGCTGATAGAGCATGACCCGACGATCCTAACGGCCGCCTGGTTGGAAATTGCTTAAGCCTGGTCGGTAGCGATATGCAGGCGCCGTTCGGCATAGCCTGGCGAACGCCGTCCGCTCAGGCGTCGGGTTTTGCGGTTGACATCCGGCACGACCGTCCTGAAGCTGGCAATTAATCAACCGATAACCAAGATCAAGAGAGGTCGGGCGCCCGCTGTCGACGGTGCGGGCGGACTTGCAGAACCAACGGGACGACGTTCACCGCGGTCGTGGTACGACCGGCCAGGCGGAGTCTTGCACTGGGCTTCGGGCATATGGCGAAAACCGACTATACGCGGCTCAACCAGGCACTGATCGATTTGCTCTCGCTCGGCGTGCCGCCGATCGCGATCACGTTTCTCGACGCCCCGCCGGCGGGTGTGCCGCGGCTCGAGGGTCCGCTGACACCGCCGACCGCCGACGGACGCACCGGCGCGGTCGCCGCCGGCTGCGTGTTCTGGATGATGGCGATCCATCGGACGTTTGCCACGGTCGCCGCCGACCATGGCAACTGCAGCGTTGGCAGCCTGACGCACGGCTTCAAGACGTTGAGCGAAGCGGCGAAATGCGCCGATGTCGCTGGCCTCGTCGAAGCGAATTGGGTCGCGGCCGATGCCTTTCCACACCTCACGACCGTCGGCCGGAAGCCGGGGTCGATCGTCTATGGGCCGCTGGCGGCGGCGACGTTGGCTCCCGACGTCGTCTTCCTGCGCGTCAACGGCAAGCAGCTCATGAAGCTGCACGCGGCCTATCCCGAGTTGCGGTTCGAGGGCAAGCCGCAATGCCATATCGTCGCGATCGCCAAGGAGACCGGCGAGTTCGCGGCTTCGACTGGCTGTGCGCTGAGCCGCGAGCGCACCCATATGCCGGATACCGAGCTAACCTTCGCGTTTCCCGGCAACCGCTTGGCCGAGTTAGTCGAGCGGCTCAAGGCGGTGCATACGGCGGACCTCCGCGTTGCTGGGTATGCGCGCAAGGACGCCGCGCGCTTTCCGCCGGCCGGCTAAGACCCGAACCGCCGAGTCGACGCCGTGCGCACCCGAGCCACCGTCGTCACGGCGATCTTGCCGCCGGAGCGGCTCGTTGGCGGCGCCCAGGATCGGCGTCGCGGCAATCCAGGAGCCCCGACACGCATGGCGGCCGGTTGAAACGTCACCGGGCGACCGACATTACACTGAATTAAGTGTCGAGCATGCTTTTGAACGTGCTTGATTCTGCGCCGTGAAGCGCCGCAGATGGCGCTCCGCAGCAAGACAATCATGCACACCCTATCCCGCACCGGACTCCCATGGCCGAAATGATCGAGGTCCGCGATCTCACCCGCCGGTTCGGTGCCATACTCGCAGTCGATCACGTCTCGTTTTCTGTCGGTCGCGGCGAGGTACTGGGCTTCCTCGGCCCGAACGGCGCCGGCAAATCGACGACCATGAAGATGATCACGGGTTTTCTCGCGCCGACCGAAGGCACGGCGGTGGTATGCGGCGCCGACATCGTCGACGAGCCGATTGCCGCAAAGCGTCGCATCGGCTATCTGCCGGAAGGGGCGCCCGCTTATCCCGACATGTCGCCGCGCAGCTTCTTGCGCTTCATTGCCGAAATCCGCGGCTTCGCCGGCGACGAGGCCAGGCGGCGTATTGAATTGGCGGTCGCGCGCACCGCGTTAGCCACGGTGATGGAGCAGCCGATCGAAACGCTGTCCAAAGGCTTCAAGCGCCGCGTCGGCTTGGCACAGGCGCTGCTGCACGATCCCGATGTGTTGATCCTCGACGAGCCGACGGACGGCCTCGATCCTAACCAGAAGCACGAAGTGCGCACGCTCATCAAAGCGCTGGCGCCGGAAAAAGCGATCGTGATTTCGACTCATCTGCTCGAAGAGGTCGACGCGGTTTGCACGCGCGCGATCATCATCGCTGCCGGCCGGCTCCTGGTCGACGCCACGCCGACGGAGCTTGCCGCGCGGTCGCGCCTCCACAATGCGGTCCGCGTCGATCTTACCCATCGGCACGACGAAGCCGAAACGGCGCTGCGCCGGCTGCCAGGCGTCGCCGCAGTGGAGCGGGTCGCGGACGTCGACGGCGGAACGCTCCTGGTCCTGCCGCGCGATGGCCAGCCGATCGTCGGTGAAGTAACCGATCTGGTGCGCACCGCCGGCTGGGCCGTGCGCGGCCTGAGCGTCGAGCACGGACGCCTCGACGAAGTGTTCCGGACGCTTACGGCCTGAGGTGCAAGTGCATTCGACCTGGGTCATCTTCCGACGCGAACTGGCAAGCTATTTCACCACGCCGCTCGCCTATGTGTTCATCGTCATCTTCCTCGCGATGGCTGGCGCACTCGCGTTTTTCGTCGGCAATTTCTTCGATCGCGATCAGGCAGATCTCCTGCCGTTCTTCAATTTCCATCCCTGGCTCTATCTCGTACTCATCCCCGCGCTGGCGATGCGGCTTTGGGCCGAGGAGCGCAAGAGCGGCACCATCGAACTGTTCTTGACGCTGCCGGTATCGATCGGCGCCGCCGTGCTCGGCAAGTTTCTGGCCGCCTGGGCGTTCGCCGCCATTGCTCTGGCGCTGACCTTCCCATTCTGGATCACCGTCAACGTGCTCGGTCATCCTGACAACGGCGTGATCCTGGCCAGCTATATCGGCAGCCTGCTGATGGCCGGCGCATTCCTGGCAATCGGCGCCGCGCTGTCGGCCCTGACCAAGAACCAGGTCATCGCCTTCGTCATCACGGCGGCGGCGTGTTTCATCTTTACGGTCAACGGCTCGCCGATCGTGCTCGGCTTCCTGACGCCGTGGGCACCGACCGCGTTGATCAATATCGTCGCGTCGTTCAGCTTCTTGACGCATTTCAACGCGATCATGCGGGGCGTGATCGAGGTGCCTGACGCGATCTTTTTCGTGTCTGTGATCGCCCTGTTCCTCTACGCGAACGCCGCCATCGTCGAGTTGAAGAAGGCGGATTGAGGCGAGCGATGAACCTTCACATGTCGCGCCGCGCCGTCGCGCTCGTCTCCGTCGCCGCGGCGGTCGTGCTCTTCATTGCCGTCAACGTCATCGCCGGAAACTGGCTCGCCGGCGTGCGGGTCGACCTGACGGAAGAAGGACTCTATACGCTGTCGCCGGCGACGCGCGCCACGCTCGACAAAATCGACGAGCCGATCACGCTGCGTTTCTATTATTCACCGCAGCTCGGCCGCGAAATTCCGACCTACGGCATCTTTGCCGATCGCGTGCGGGAGATGCTGCGCGAATACGCGGCGCTGGCCAAAGGCAAGATCGTGCTCGAGGTTCTCGATCCGGAGCCGTTCTCGGCGGTCGAGGATCGCGCCGTCGCCTTCGGCCTCCAGGGCGTGCCACTCGACCAGAGCGGCGAGCAGGTTTATTTCGGCCTCGCCGGCACCAATTCGACCGACGACCAGGCGATCATCTCGTTCTTTCAGCCGGATCGCGAACGATTCCTCGAATATGATCTGACGAAGCTCATCGCCGGCCTTGCCAATCCGCACAAGACGGTCGTCGGCCTCGCCACGCAGCTGCCACTGGAGGGGGACCTGATGGCGGCAATGCAGGGCCGCCCGCTGGTGCCGTACGTCGTGCTCGAACAGATGCAGCAGCTCTACACCGTCAAGTCGCTCGGCACCGATTTCGACGCGGTTCCGAGCGACGTCGACGTGTTGATGTTGGTGCATCCGCAGAAGCTTGCCGATAAGACGCTCTACGCCGTCGATCAGTTCGTGCTCAAGGGCGGGCGGGCATTGGTGTTCGTCGATCCCGATTCCGAAACCCAGCGGCTTCATCCGAGTCAGCTCAATCCGCCCGGCATGCCGAATGACAGCAGCGTCGATCGCCTGTTTGCCGCGTGGGGCCTTCGCCTGGTGCCGAAAATGGTCGCGGCGGATCGCACCGACGCGCAGCGCGTCAACGCCGGCAGCGCGACCAATATCGAACCTGTCGATTATGTCGGGTGGCTGACACTCAAGGCCGACAACCTCAATCATGACAACCCCATCACCGCCGATTTGTCGCGGATCAATGTGGCGACGCCGGGCATTCTCGAGCCATTGGCCGGAGCGAAGACGGCGTTCACGCCGTTGATCACGACGTCGACCGACTCGATGGAAATCCCCGCCGACAAGTTCCAGACGCCGGATCCGGCGGCCCTGCTTGCCGGCTTCAAGCCGAGCGACAAGAAGCTGGTGATCGCGGCGCAAATCACCGGTCCCGCGAGGACCGCGTTTCCCGACGGTCCGCCGAAATCCGATGGCAAGAGCAAGACCGCCGCGACCGACAAAAAGGACGACGCGCCGTCGGTGCAAGCGAAAACCGCGGTCAAGCCGATCGACGTCGTTGCCGTTGCGGATACCGATATTCTCGACGACCAGTTCTGGGTTCAGGTGCAGGATTTCTTCGGCCGGCGCGTCGCCGTGCCCAATGCCAGCAATGGCGACTTCGTCACCGACGCGATCGACGTTCTGTCTGGCGGTGCCGACCTTATCGGCTTGCGCACACGCGGCACCGCGGTCCGACCCTTCGTGTTGGTGCAGGACATCCAGCGGGCCGCTGACGAACGCTACCAAGCGAGCGAGAAGACGCTCGAGGGCAGGCTCAAGGACACCGAACAGAAGCTGAAGGACCTGCGCGACAAGGGCACGCGTCAGGCCGGTACCGTCGACGCCGCGCAAAACGACGCGATCGAGAATTTCCGCGGCCAACTGCTCGCGACACGGCGCCAGCTGCGCCATGTCCAGCTGGCCGAGCGCGAGAACATCAATCGGCTGCAAAGCTGGATCGAATTCTTCGACATCGCGTTCATCCCGATCCTGGTGACGATTGTCGCGATGGTGATCGGCGCCGTGCGTCTGCGGCGGCGGCAACGCCGCGCGGAAGTCGGCTGAGACAGGAGCGCGGCATGCGACAGCGCAGCTTGCTCGTTTTGCTGACGGTGGCCGCAGCGGCGGTGGCCCTCGCCGTGGTGTCGAGCCTCGGTGGCTCATCCGGCCAGAGCAACCCGCTGATCGGCACGCTCGTGCTGCCCGATCTCGGTGGGCAGCTCCAGACCATCGACCGCGTGACGATGGTGCGCGGCACACAAAAAGTGACCCTCAAGCGCGGCGGCGACGATTGGCAAGTCGAGGAAAAAGGTGGCTGGCCCGCCGACCCGCAACGCGTGCGGCGCTTGCTCCTGGGTCTCGCCGAACTCCGCTACGTCGAGCCCAAAACACACGAGCGCCGCCTTTACTCGCGGCTCGCCGTGGAGGATGCCGGCAAGCCGAACTCCAACTCGACTCTCGTCACTGTCGCCGATGGCAAGGGCAAGCTGCTCGGCGAAATGATCGTTGGCAAAAGCAAGTACGACGAGCTTGGCGGCGGCAATGACGGGCTTTATTTCCGCAAGCCCGGCGATGTGCAGAGCTGGCTCGCACGCGGCTCGCTCGACCTGACAGGCGACACGACGGCTTGGCTCGACAAAACGCTGCTTGACGTCCCCGCAGCCACGGTCAAAGACGCAGAATTCACCGCGGCCAGCGGCGCCAGGGTCGACATTATGCGCGATGCGGCGGCCGACAAATTCCGCCTGGCAAACGCTGTTCCCAAGGGAAAGAAGCTCAAGAGCGAAGACGCGCTCGACGAGCCGGCCGGCGCGCTCGCCTCGCTCGAGCTTGCCGACGTGCAGCCGGAGACGGCTTTTGCCTTTCCCGAGGCAGGGATCGCGCACGCGCGCTTCGCGACATTCGACGGGCTGACCGTCACGCTCGATATCGCCGAGCAGGGCAAGACGAGCTGGGTGCGGATCAGCGCAACCGGTGCCGGCGCGGCGGCGGCACGCGCGCAGGCGATCAATGCCAAGACCCGTGGCTGGCTTTTCGCCTTTCCGGACGACAAGACCGATCTGCTCAAGACGACACTCGCAGGCCTGACAGGGCCGGCCAAGTCGTCGTGAGCGAGCGCGTCGCCTCGCCCTGCATCCGGCTCTGCGTCGTCGACCCAGGCACCGGCCTTTGTCGCGGCTGCTGGCGCACGATCGCGGAGATAGCGGCCTGGCCGACGATCGATGACCCGGCGCGCCGCCGCGTATTGGGGGCCGTTGCCGCCCGTCGCGGCGGATGACAGCCATGCGCTGGCGCGTTCGCAAACGCCGCGCCGCGCGCTTATATAGGCTGGCAAGGAGGGCATCCCGATGCGCGATTCAATAGCAACGGTCCGGCCGGCTGCGAAGGTCGTCCGTGGGATTCAGGCCAATGACGGCGCGGGCGTGAAGCTCACGCGCGTCATCGGCAGCCCCATGCTCGAATCCCTCGATCCCTTCCTGCTGCTCGATGAAATCCGCTCCGACGATGGCGCCGACTATATTGGCGGCTTTCCGGAACACCCGCATCGCGGCTTCGAGGCCGTGACCTATGTACTTGCCGGGCGCATGCGCCACGGCGACAACAAGGGTAATCGCGGTCTGCTTACGCCGGGCAGCGTGCAGTGGATGACAGCCGGACGAGGCATCGTCCACTCCGAGATGCCCGAGCAGCAGGACGGCTTGATGTGGGGCTTTCAGCTCTGGGTCAATCTGCCTTCGACGCACAAAATGATGCCGCCGCGCTATCAGGACATCGCGCCGGCACGGATTCCCGAGGTCGCGCTCTCCGACGGCGCCAAGATTCGCGTGCTCGCGGGCACATTCAACGGCCGCACAGGGCCGGTTACCGGCATCGTCACCGATCCGCTACTGCTCGACGTGGCGCTCGCAGGTGCGGGCGCGGTGCTGCTGCCGGTGCCGACCATGCACAACGTCTTTGCGTACGTCTTCGATGGCGAGGCGGCGGTCGGCGAGCCGGGCGTGCGAGTCGCGCGCGGTCATGTCGCGATCCTCGGTCAGGGCGATGCGGTGAAGCTCTCCGGAGGCCCGGGGCGCGTTCTGCTCGCCGCGGGCAAGCCGCTCAATGAGCCCGTGGCGCGGTACGGTCCCTTCGTCATGAATACGCCGGACGAGATCCGGCGGGCGATTGCTGACTACCAATCGGGCCGGTTTTGAGGGTAGGATTCGAACGGTTTGCGGGGGAAAGGCGAAAGCATGAAACGGATCGCGATTCTCGCCGTCGCCCTCGTACTGCTCGGCTGTGCCAGCGCGTCGTGGACGAAAGACGGCGCGACGCCCGAAGTGGTCGCCAAGGACCTGTCGGACTGCAATAGCCTCGCTGCAACTGCGACGCAGCGCGATGCGCGCATCAATCAGGATATTCTCGCGGCTCGCGCCAAGGACTGGCAGGACACTGGCGCGCTCTTCACGGTGCAGCAGACCTACGAAGCGCGCAACCAGACGCAATCGTCCGACATCGTCTCCCAGTGCATGATCGCCAAGGGCTACGCGCCCGGCGGCTGAAACGCTCTAACAGGCTGTTGAAGAAGTGGTTCGCGGACGGGCGATCAAGTCGGCCTCATCGCTGCGGTGGAGCGGATTTGACCTTTGAGAACGCCGCCCGACAGAAGGTTTGCCCAAGGGTCGGCACTGGCC
>Ga0307372_10000036_pt1 | contig 193155 bp, 194 predicted proteins | sample OX1MG_FD_202533 | JGI IMG/M metagenome (GOLD analysis project Ga0307372, IMG submission 202533) | Soil microbial communities from Risofladan, Vaasa, Finland - OX-1 | ecosystem: Environmental > Terrestrial > Soil > Coastal area > Acid sulfate soil | place: Finland: Risofladan, Vaasa...
GACGCAGCAGCGTCGCCACGTCACGCCCGCTCAGGTCCCGGGGCAGCCTCCCACGGCGAGTAGCTCGTCATGGACCAAGTGCAGCCGGACCGCCTTCGGCCGGTCCTCCTCGTCGAAGTGGCACAGCACCGCATCGCGCACCATCGCCCGCAGGCCATCGAGGTCGTCCGCCTCGGTCACGATCGATTCACCGAGGGCGCGGGCCAGATACCCCCCCTCGGGGGCCTCTTCGACGACGAACACAAGCTCGGACACAGCCATAGGATCATGCTACTGGCCCCGCCGTCGTCGGCTGCCCAGCTGGCACGTAACTGGCACGGCCCCGTCCGGCCGCAGAGTCCGAAGCGCCGAGAATCCAGCATTTCAAGGCCATCCATCCGCCGGTACAACTCGCAACGATGGAGGTCTGTAAAACCGTCGGCTAAGCCTACGTTGGTTCGAACCCAACACCTGCCACCAGATCAGACCGCTAAAGCGTTGAGCGCTGGCGTGTAATCTGTCGCCTGCCGCCCCCTTAGCTCAGTCGGCAGAGCGTCTCCATGGTAAGGAGAAGGTCTACGGTTCGATTCCGTAAGGGGGCTCGGAAATGCGCGGCGTTATCGTGCCGGGCGGCCCCGCCGACGTCGGATGTGGCGGACGACGAATCCGACGATGATTACCCCGGCGGCAACTAGCGCGTAGACGGTGTACCGCTGGACGGCCCGGTAGACCGGGTCGATGTGCGCCCCGGCGACGTCCCCGACCGCCGTCCAGGCGCCCACCCAGAGCGCGGCGCCGACCGCGTTGGCGAGGAGGAACCGGAGCCACGACATGTCGGAGATGCCGGCAATGATCCCGTTGAGCTGACGCAGCCCCTCGACGAAGCGCCCGACGACGACGACCAGGACCCCTCGACGGGCGAGGAAATCACTCGCCCGGTCGATCCGCTCCGGGGTCAATCGGACGTAGCGACCCCAACGGACGAGCAGCCGGCGCCCCCCCTGCCGTCCCAGGGCGAATCCGATGGTGTTCCCTGCGACGGCGGCGGCCCAGGCGACCGTGGCCACCGCCACGATGTTGAGCTGCCCGGCCCCGGCGTATATCGCGGCGGCGATGAGCACCGTCTCGCCCGGCAGTGGTAGCCCGAAGGACTCGGCGAGCACCAGGCCGGCCACCGCGAGATAGCCGTAGGAGTTCAAGACCGGCGCGAGGCTGCCGAAGATCCCGGGCAGATGCGGGGGGGTCGCCACGATCACAACGTAGGCCGAGCGCCGACATGGTTTCCCAGCGGCTGAGCGCGCTCCCGTTGTGCGACCATTGCCGGGCGCCGAACGCGGCGCGCGGCGGAGTAGCTCAGCCAGGCAGAGCAAGCGGCTCATAATCGCTAGGTCGCCGGTTCAAATCCGGCCTCCGCTACGGACCGGGTCACGTCGGCTTCCCGCGGCAGGTCGGGGCCGCGCCGGTCCGCAACGGGCGACCCGTCGCCGGGCGCCGATGGGCTACCCTGGGGGTCGATTCCGGCACTGACTTCCGCGAAAGAGGCACCGCGCCGTGGCCGCCACCGATGTCCGTCCCAAGGTCACCATGGCCTGCCAGGACTGCAAGCACCGCAACTACATCACCCGCAAGAACCGTCGCAACGACCCGGATCGGCTCGAGTTGAAGAAGTTCTGCCCGAACTGCCGGAGCCATACGACACACCGCGAGACCCGCTGACCGACCGGCTCCCCGACGCGAAGCCGGGCGGCCAGGGGACGCCCGCCCCGGACGTCTGGCAGGACGCTGGCCTTTACGACCCCAACGCCCCTGATGCGGGCGAGCGCCTCGCCCTCCTCCGGTTCCTGAGCGAGCACGGGGCGAGCCTCGAGGAGATGTCGTCGGCAGACCAACGCGGCCGGCTGTTCGCCTTGGCGGGCGATCGGGTGGTGCGCCCGGACCCCGACGCCCACAGCCTTGCCGAGGTGGCCGAGACCCTCGACCTCGACATCTTCGTCGTGCTGCGGGCCTGGCGGGCCTTCGGGTTGGCCGACACGGCGGCGGATGCGAAGGTCGCCTCCCCGGCCGATCTCGAGGTCTTCGGCATCTACCGGTCGGTCCTCGAACTGGTCGGTGAGGATGCTGCGCTCGGCATGTGCCGGGTGATCGGATCTGCCGCCGGACGGGTCGCCGAGGCCGAGTCGTCGGCGGTCCGGCTGACCCTGCCGGAGATCAACGTGTCGCGCACCCAGAGCGAACTGGTCACAGCGCAGGCCTGGGCGGGTGTCGCCCGGCTCGTCCCCGACGTCGGGCGGGTCCTCGACGTCATCCACCGTCACCACGTCGAGTTGGTGCGACGGCACTTCGAGGAGATCCTCGTCCCGACTTCCCTCGATGATGTCGGGCTGCGCCTCGGGGTCGGGTTCGCCGACCTGTCTGGGTTCACCGAGCTATCCCGACGGCTGCCGCTCGGTGGACTGTCCCGAGTGCTCAGCGCCTTCGAAGCCTCCGCCGCCGAGGCGGTGCAAGACGGCGGCGGGCGGGTGGTGAAGTTCATCGGCGACGCCGTCATGTTCGTGTCTCCGACCGCGGCTCGGCTCGCCGCCATCGCGGTCGCCCTTGTCCACCATCCTCGGGCCCGCGACGCTGGCCTCCCGGTCCGCGCGGGCTGCGCATTCGGGCCGGTGCTCGCCCAGGAGGGCGACTATTTCGGACCCACGGTCAACCTTGCTGCGCGGCTTACAGCGATTGCCGGTCCAGGCATCGTCCTCGTTAACGACGAACTCACGGTTGCCCTGAGTCGTGCCGATTGGACGATCCGCCCCCGGCCGCCGCAGACGGTCCGTGGTTTCACCGAACCGGTCAGCAGCTTCGAGATCTCGCCGCTGGCCGGACCGTGAACTACTGCTAGCGTCCGTTGTTGCCGTCACCCGGCCCCTGGTGGGAAAGGACGTCTCATGCCGATCAACCGAGAGTTCATCGGCCGCGAGTACCGCGCCGACGGCTTCTACGAGGTTGGGAGGGAAAAGATCCGCGAGTTCGCCGACGCGGTCGGCGACCAGAACCCGGCCTACCGGGACCCCGAAGCCGCGAAGGCCCTCGGACATCCCGACGTCATCGCCCCCCCGACGTTCCTCACCGTGCTCGGATTCCGCTTCCCCTTCGCCGGCCCGATCGCCGATCCGAACTTCGGTCTCGACTACGCACGAGTGGTGCACGGTGAGCAGCGCTACGTCCACCACCGCCCGGCCCGGCCCGGGGATCGGCTGGTCTTCGTGTCGACCGTAGAAGACATCCGCGACGCCGGTGCCAACGAGATCGTGACCCTGAAGATGGAGATCTCCACCGAGGAGGGCGAGCGCGTCTGCACCGCCACCTCGACGATCGTGTCCCGCGGCACCGCCGCCGGTAAGGAGGGGTGATGACCGCCAGCGTGCGCTACGACTCGGTCGAGGTTGGCACCGAACTGCCGACCGGGTCCTACCCGATCCAGCGGTTGCACCTGCTCCGGTATGGAGGGGCGTCCGGGGATTTCAACGTCATCCACTGGAACGAGCGGATCGCGAAGGCGGTCGGACTACCCGACGTGATAGCGCACGGCATGTTCACCATGGCCGAGGCGGCTCGGGTCGTCACCGACTGGACGGGTGACCCCGGGGCGCTCGTCGAGTACGGGGTCCGCTTTTCCCGGCCGGTCATCGTCGCCGACGACGACCTGGGCGCGCTCCTCGAGGTGTCCGGCGTGGTCGAGGAGTTGCTGGACGACAACCGCGTTCGGGTGGCCCTGACCGCCCGGGTCGGTGACGAGCGGGTTCTGTCCGCGGCGAGCGCGGTCGTCCAGCTGGCGTGACCGCGCCGGAGTCGGTGCGATTGCTGGCCGAAGCTCGGGCTGCGGCCCGGGCGGCTCGCGACTTCGCCGGCGCCGACAGGCTCCGCGAGGAGATTGCCGAAGCGGGCTGGACGGTCCACGACGGTGCTGATGGGTGGGCGCTCACAGCGCGGGAAAGCCGGGCCGTCCTCGACGCGGTGACGGATCTGCCGGACCGGTCCGGGCTCCCCGACGACGGTCGGGCCACCGTGAGCCTGCTCGTCGAGGGCTGGCCGGACGACGTCCGCACGAGCGTCGCGGCGCTGATCACGCACCTCCCCGCGGACGTCAAAGTGCAGGCACTCGACCTGGCCAGCGCCGACGGAGCCGGGGCGGTGCTCGACGAGGCCGCCGCCGGCCATCCGTCACGACTCGAGGTGTGGCACGTGGCGGCGCCGGCCGGCTGGGCCGCGGCGCGGCGGGCGATGCAGCGCGCCGACACCGCCGCCGTGCATGTCTGGTGCGACCCGTCGACGGTCTTCGACGGAGATGCCCTGGCGCCGCTGCTCGCGGCTTTCGCGGACCGGACGGTTGCCGGGGCCGGTTGGCAGGGCGTCAACGTCGACCTCGACGACGACTGGCGCTCCTTCCACCCGGCCGGGCCGGGCGAGGTGGACGCGCTGCTCGGGTACCTGTTCGCCGTGCGACGTTCTGCGGCCCGGCTGGCCGGGGGACCTGATCCGAAGGCCCGGTTCTACCGGAACGCCGACATGGAGTTCTCCTTCATGCTCCGGGAAACCGGTGCGGGCCGGCTCGTCGTGCCGGACCCCGACCTGCCTTGCCATCAGGGCCGGCATCGCGGCTACCACGACAGCGACCCCGATTATCGCGACCGGGAATCGCGCCGAAACTATCGGCGGTTTCTCCGCCGCTACCGCGGGCGGACCGACCTGCTGGCGCCGCGCTGAATCAGCCGGCTTCGGCGAGCAGCTTGGCCATCCGGGTGACCCCCTCGATCAGGTCGTCGTCCCCGAGGGCGTAGGACATGCGAGCGTAGCCGGGGGTGCCGAATGCCTCGCCGGGCACGATCGCCACCTCCACCTCCTCGAGGATGAGCTCGGCTAGCTCCGCCGTGCTCACCGGGCGGCGCCCTCGGAGTTCACGGCCGAGCAGTGCCCGGAGCGACGGATAGCAGTAGAAAGCCCCCTGCGGCTCCGGGCAGCTCACGCCGGGGATCTCGTTGAGCATCCGGGTCATCGTGCGCCGCCGTCGGTCGAAAGCCACCCGCATCTCGTGGGCCGCGACCAGGTCGCCGCTGACCGCGGCCAGGGCGGCCGCCTGCGAGACATTGGCCACGTTGGAGGTGAGGTGGGACTGGAGGTTAGCCGCGCCGGCGACCACATCGGGGGGCCCGATCAGCCAGCCGACTCGCCAGCCGGTCATCGCGTACGTCTTTGCGACCCCGTTGACGACGATGCAGGTGTCGGCGAGCCCCGGGACGACTGCCGGCATGGACACGTGCGTCGCGCCGTCGTAGACCAGGTGCTCGTATATCTCGTCGGCGACCACCCACACCCCATGGTCGAGTGCCCAGTGGCCGATCGCCGTGACCTGCTCTGGAGGGTAGACAGCCCCGGTCGGGTTCGATGGCGAGCAGAACAGCAGGGCCTTCGTCCGCTCGGTCCGGGAAGCCTCCAGCTGCTCTACGGTGGCCAGGTAGCCAGCTGCGTCGTCGGTCACCACCTCGACCGGCACCCCGCCGGCGAGTCGGATCGCCTCCGGATAAGTCGTCCAGTACGGCGCGGGCAGCAGAACCTCGTCGCCCGGGTCGAGCAGGCTCGCGAATGCCTCGTACACCGCTTGCTTGCCACCGTTTGTGATGAGCACCTGCGCTGGAGCCACCGCGTAGCCGGAGTCCCGCAGCGTCTTCTCGGCCACCGCTACCCGAAGTTCCGGCAGCCCCGCAGCCGGGGTGTAGTGGTGGAATCGGGGGTCGGCGCATGCCCGGGCGGCTGCTTCGACGATGTGCTGCGGGGTGGGAAAGTCAGGTTCGCCCGCTCCGAACCCGATCACATCGCGCCCCGCCGCCCTGAGCGCTTTCGCCTTGGCGTCGACGGCCAGTGTGGCGGATTCCGTGATGCTGGCGATCCGGACCGAGATGCGTGCCATGACGCGATGCTCGCGCATCGTCCCCGATGCGGTCCAGCGCGTTCGGCCCGGTGCGGTGGTGGATCATCCCTGGAGCCGGTCGACCGGCCCGGTCACGGCACGTACACTGAGGCCCCGTGTCGGGCCGCTCCCGATCCGGACAACACAGGGCAGTAGCTCAATTGGCCAGAGTCCCGGTCTCCAAAACCGGTGGTTGGGGGTTCGAGTCCCTCCTGCCCTGCCAGGTCCGCTGCCACCCCGATGACCGACCGATGAGTGAGGTTTCGTGACTCAGACCGCTGAGCGACCGGCGCAGCCGACGCCTGCTGCCGGTGGTCGCGGTGCCCGCGGCCCGGTCGGCCGGGTGTCTCTGTACTACAAGCAGGTAATCGCGGAGCTGCGGAAGGTCATCTGGCCGACCCGCTCCGAACTGATCACCTACACGCTCGTGTCCCTGGTCTTCGTCACCGCGATGATCCTCATCGTGGCCGGCTTCGACTACCTGTTCGGTAAGGCCGTCCTAAGCGTCTTCGGCTGACCCGCCAAGCTCCCGATAAGGAAGATCGTTTCGTGTCCGAGTACACCACGACGTCCGACCGCGACGACGCGGCCGCGCCCGCCCCGGACGGGTCCGGGACGGCCGGATCCGAGGACCCGGCGACCGATCCACCGGAACTCCTGGGCCGGGACGAGCCGGTTCGCGCCCAGGCCCGCGTCGTGCCCGGCGCGTTCTCCCACCCGGAGGTCGGCTCGCGCGGCCCCGTCGAGCCGGTGCCGGCCGAGGCCACGCCGGACGGGCAGGGTCACGTTACGGAGATCGTCGCGGACGCCGACGACCTGGTCGCTGGGGACGCCGATCCCAATGGCGGCGCCGAGGAGGCCGGGTCTGGTCCGGTTCCGGTCGACCCGGTGGGCGCCGACGAGGCCCCCGTTGGCGACGCCGAGCCGATAGCCGAGCCGCTAGCCGAGCCGGAAGCCGAGCCGGAGGAGGCGGACCCGGTGGTCGCTTTCCGCCAGGCCCTCGAAAGTGCGCCCGGCGAGTGGTACGTCGTGCACTCCTATGCCGGCTACGAGAACAAGGTGAAGACCAACCTGGAGAGCCGGATCACCTCGTTGAACATGGAGGACTTCATCTACCAGATCGAGGTGCCCACCGAGGAGGTCACCGAGATCAAGTCCGGGAAACGTCAGCTGGTCACCCGCAAGAAGCTGCCCGGCTACCTGTTCGTACGGATGGAGCTCACCGACGAGTCCTGGTCGGCTGTCCGCAACACCCCGGGCGTCACCGGGTTCGTCGGCCAGACCAACCACCCGACCCCCCTGACCATGGACGAGGTCGCCTCTCAGCTCGCGCCGGCCACCAAGGAGCGCAAGGTCGAGGCGCCCCGGGTCGTGGACTTCGAGGTCGGGGAGTCGGTCACCGTCATGGATGGTCCGTTCGCGACCCTGCCAGCGACGATCAATGAGATCAATCCGGACGCGCAGAAGCTCAAGGTCCTCGTGTCGATCTTCGGCCGGGAGACCCCTGTCGAACTTTCCTTTGGCCAGGTCAGCAAGATCTGATTCGGCCCAGCCACCACCGAACGAAGGACCACATGCCTCCGAAGAAAAAGGTCGCGGCGATCATCAAGCTGCAGATCCAGGCCGGCGCCGCGACGCCGGCACCGCCCGTCGGGCCCGCACTGGGTCAGCACGGCGTCAACATCATGGAGTTCTGCAAGCAGTACAACGTGAGCACCGAGGCCCAGCGTGGGCAGGTGGTCCCGGTCGAGATCACGGTGTTCGAGGACCGGTCGTTCACCTTCATCACGAAGACCCCGCCGGCGGCCCGGCTGATACTCAAGGCGGCCGGGGTCGAGAAGGGGTCGGGCGAGCCGCACAAGTCCAAGGTCGCCTCGATCACCCGGGCCCAGCTTCGGGAGATCGCCGAAGCCAAGATGCCGGATCTCAACGCCAACGACGTGGAGGCGGCCGAGAAGATCGTGGCCGGCACCGCGCGCTCGATGGGCGTCACGATCCGGAACTAGGACGACCGCGTGGGAGGGCCAGGCGCTGGCCCGCTGACCACGACTCTTCCCAGCAATCGAAGGAGAGCGCATGAAGCGCAGCAAGTCTTATCGCCTGGTTGAGGCGCTCATCGACCACGAGCGGCTGTATAGCCCGCTCGAGGCAGCCCGCCTGGCCAAGCAGACCACCACCACCCGTGGCTTCGACGCCACGGTCGAGGTCGCTCTGCGGCTCGGGGTCGACCCGCGCAAGGCCGACCAGATGGTTCGCGGCACCGTGAGCCTGCCGCATGGCACCGGGAAGACCGCCCGGGTGGCGGTGTTCGCCACCGGCGAGAAGGCCGACGAGGCCCGGGCGGCCGGCGCCGAGGTCGTCGGCGCGGACGACCTGGTCGAGAAGGTCGCGGGGGGATTCCTCGATTTCGATGCTGCGGTCGCTACTCCGGACATGATGGGGAAGGTCGGACGTCTCGGGCGGGTTCTCGGCCCGCGCGGACTCATGCCCAACCCGAAGACGGGCACGGTGACGAACGACGTCGGCAAGGCCGTGACCGACATCAAGGGCGGTAAGATCGAATACCGGGTGGACCGCCAGGCCAACCTGCATCTCGTCGTCGGGAAAGCCTCGTTCAGCGAATCGGCCCTGGTCGAGAACTATGCGGCGGTCATCGACGAGCTCGTCCGCGCGAAGCCGTCGTCCGCGAAGGGCCGCTATCTTCGCAAGATCACCTGGAGTACCACGATGGGCCCCGGGATCCAGGTCGATCCGAACCGGACGCGCAACCTGCTCGAGGAGGCGGCCCCCGCCGGCTGAGCGCCGTTGCGCTATCCTGCATCCAGCCGAAGACCGCCGGTCGCCGCCCGTGAGGGCGGCAGAAGGTTCCGCGACGAGCGGGCGACCTGCGCAGGTGTGATCCGACCATGCCGGTCGTCTGACCGTCGTCGCCCCGGGCACCTGCGCCGGGGCGTTTTCTCGTTTGCGACCTGGTTGGCGGCGCGCCCTGTGCAGCGGAAGGAGACCCATGGCCAGGCCGGACAAGGCCGCCGCGGTGGCCGAGATCACCGAGGCATTCCGCAGTTCCTCGGCAGCCTTGCTCACCGAGTACCGGGGGCTCACGGTGGCCCAGCTCAAGGAGTTGCGCCGGACCCTCTCCGCGGACGCCACCTATGCAGTCGTGAAGAACACGCTGGGCCGGATCGCTGCCCGCGAGGCCGGCCTAGGCATGCTCGAGCCGCTACTCGAGGGCCCCTCGGCGATCGCATTCGTCACCGGGGATCCGGTCACGGTCGCGAAGGGCATCCGAGACTTTGCGCGGGGCAACCCGGCGCTCATCGTCAAGGGTGGGGTGCTCGACGGGCGGGAGCTCACCGCGGACGAGATCCGTCGGCTCGCCGACCTCGAGTCCCGGGAGGTCTTGCTCGCCAAGCTGGCCGGAGCGATGAAGGCGTCGCTGTCGCAGGCGGTCGGTCTGTTCGCGGCCCCGCTGGCTCAGGTCGCCCGGCTCATCGGTGCGCTCGAGCAGAAGGCGGCCGTTGATCCTTCGATCATCGGCGGTCGCGGCGCCGCTGAGGCGAGCCCCGAGGCCAGCGACGCCGAGGACGGCGCCGCCACCGAAACCGCATCCGACGAGGCGGACGCCGCCGCCGAGGCCAGCGACGCCGAGGACGGCGCTGCCACCGAAACCGCATCCGACGAGGCGGACGCCGCCGCCGAGGCCAGCGACGCCGAGGACGGCGCTGCCACCGAAACCGCATCCGACGAGGCGGACGCCGCCGCCGAGGCCAGCGACGCCGAGGACGGCGCCGAGTCGCCCCCCGATCCGCAGCCTGATCACGTGCCCCCGGCGGCCACCGGCGACGCCGGGCCGGGCGCCGAACCCGACGCGTAGTAGCCCACACCCCTCCCCGCAACCCGTACCAGGAAGGATCCACTGATGGCGAAGCTCAGCACGCCCGACCTGCTCGAGGCATTCAAGGAAATGACCCTCATCGAGCTCTCCGAATTCGTAAAGGAGTTCGAAGAGACCTTCGGCGTCACTGCGGCAGCACCCGTGGCGGTCGCAGCAGCGCCCGCCACGGGCGGGGGCGCCGGCGCCGGCGATGCCGCCGTTGAGGAGCAGGACGAGTTCGACGTAATCCTCGAAGGAGCCGGAGACAAGAAGATCCAGGTGATCAAGGAGGTTCGCGCGCTGACCAGCCTCGGTCTCAAGGAAGCGAAGGACCTGGTCGACGGGGCCCCGAAGGCGCTGCTCGAGAAGGTGAACAAGGAGACCGCCGAAAAGGCGAAGGCGGCCCTCGAAGGCGCCGGCGCCAAGGTCACGGTGAAGTAGCCGATCGGACGCCAGTGCGCCCCGTGGCGCCCGAGCGGGGCAAGCGGCGGTAGCGACCGAACCGTCCTGGGCGCCCCCGCGCGAATGGGCTACCCTGCGGTCACCATCGGCTTGTTGTGGCGCCGGTCACAGTCGCGGACCGGCTCTAGGCTCGCCCCTCCGGCGAGGGCGAAGGGACGGGCGGCGTGGGTGTTGAGGTCCGGGTCGAGGGGCTGACCAAGTCGTTCGGCCGCCAGATGATCTGGGAGGACGTCTCCCTCACCCTGCCGGCCGGGGAGATCTCCGTTCTGCTGGGCCCATCCGGGACCGGCAAGTCGGTCTTCCTCAAACATCTGATCGGCCTGTTGCGGCCGGACCGTGGGCACGTCTATGTGGACGGGCAGGACGTCCCCAGGCTCTCCGAGCACAAGCTCTACGAGGTGCGTCGGTTGTTCGGTGTCCTGTTTCAGGACGGCGCCCTGTTCGGATCGATGAATATCTATGACAACGTCGCCTTCCCGCTGCGGGAGCACACGAAGAAGAGCGAGAAGGAAATTCGCGACATTGTCATGGAGAAGCTCGAGATCACCGGCCTCACCGGGGCCGAGCGCAAGCTCCCCGGGGAGATCTCCGGGGGGATGCGCAAGCGGGCCGGGTTGGCCCGCGCGCTGGTTCTCGATCCGCAAATCCTGCTATTCGACGAGCCGGACTCGGGATTGGACCCGGTCCGTTCGGCTTATCTCAACCAGCTGATCATCGATCTGAATTCGCAGATCCAGGCGACCATGCTGATCGTCACCCACGACGTCAACACGGCGCGGACCGTTCCGGACAACATCGGCCTGCTCTACCGTCGGCACCTGGCCATGTTCGGCCCGCGCGAGATGCTGCTGTCGAGCCAAGAGCCGGTTGTCCGGCAGTTCCTCAATGCCCGCCGACAGGGGCCGATCGGGATGGCGGAGGAGAAGGACGCCGCGGAGCTCGCCGCCGAGGCCGAGTCGGGCGAGGTTATCCCTGACCTGCCACCGATCCCCCCGCAGATCCTTCCCAGCGACGGCCAGCCGCGGCCGACGATGCGCCTCCCGGGTAAGTGGCTCACCGAGAACGGCGTGACCCCGCCACCCGGTTCCTACGTCGGTGAGGGCGACCCCGACCGGTGGAACCGGGCGACCGGGCCACCCGCGGCTAGCGCTCCGGCCGACGGGGCCCGGCGTCGGCCGGCGAATCGCCCCGTGGCACGTCCCGCCGAGTCCGACGACGACGGCGAGGTGTCGGTGCGGGTCGTTCCGTCGAAGCGGACCGGCACCGGCCGGCGTTCCGGGGCGCCGGGGCCTGCCGCTGCGAAACCGAAGGCGAAGCATGCGGTGGCCAAGGCCGCGCCGAAACGGGCGGCGGCGAAGGCGGCAGGGAGTCGTGGCGCGGCCAAGAGTGCGACGAGCCGTGGTTCCGTCGCCGGGGGGAGGCCCGCCGCGGGGACCAAGGCGGCCGCGCGGCGGCGGGGCAGCCCGGAGGCCAGGTGAGCGGCACCCTCCCGCTCGGGGTGTTCCGGCAGACCGGCAGCTTCTTCGCTCTCGCGCTGGACACCATGCGGGCGACCGTCCGCCGGCCCTTCCAGTGGGCGGAGCTGATCGACCAGGCCTGGTTCATCGCAAGCGTGACGATCCTTCCGACCGCCCTCGTCTCGATCCCGTTCGGCGCCGTCATCGCCCTAGAGCTCGGCAACCTGACCAGGCAGGTCGGCGCACAGTCGTTCACCGGGGCCGCCTCGGTGCTGGCGATCGTCCGGGAAGCCTCGCCGATCGTGACGGCGTTGCTCATCGCCGGCGCGGGCGGTTCGGCGATCTGCGCAGACCTGGGCAGTCGCAAGATCCGGGACGAGATCGACGCCATGGAAGTGCTGGGGATCTCCCCGATCCAACGCCTGGTAGTGCCGAGGGTTTTCGCCTCGATCATCGTCGCCGTTCTGCTGAACGGCCTGGTCTCGGTTGTCGGCGTCTGCGGCGGCTATTTCTTCAATGTGATCATCCAACACGGAACACCCGGCGCCTACCTATCGTCGTTCACCGCGCTCGCGCAGATCCAGGATCTTTTCGCCGGGGAATTCAAGGCGGCAATCTTCGGGCTGATCGCGGCGCTGGTGGCTGCCTACAAGGGGCTGAATCCGGGCGCCGGCCCCAAGGGGGTCGGCGACGCCGTCAACCAGAGCGTGATCATCACCTTTATGCTGTTGTTCCTGACGAATTTCATCCTGACGGCGATTTACTTCCAGATCGTCCCGCAGAAGGCAACCTAAGTGGCCACCGCCGGAACGCTTCCCCGTCCACTGCGCGCACCCCTTCGCCTCCTGCGCCGCACCTTCGTCGACATCCCGCTCGGCGCGCTGGACGACATGGGCGAACAGTTGTCGTTCTACGGGCGGTCGATCATTTGGGCGCCGCGCGCGGTCGTCAGGTACTACAAGGAGATCGTCCGGCTAATCGCCGAGGTAAGTCTCGGTTCGGGCGCGCTCGCGATCATCGCGGGAAGTGTCGGCGTGATCGGTTTCCTCACCTTCTTCACCGGCACCGAAGTGGGGCTGGAGGGCTACCAGGGGCTCAACCAAATCGGCGTAGCCCGGTTCGCGGCCTTCATTTCCGCGTACTTCAACACCCGTGAGATCTCCCCGTTGGTCGCCGGCCTGGCGCTGTCGGCGACCGTCGGCGCCGGGTTCACCGCCCAACTCGGGGCCATGCGGATCGCCGAGGAGGTGGATGCGCTCGAGGTCATGGGCGTGCCGTCCATTCCCTACCTCGTCACCACCCGGCTGATTGCGGGGCTCGTCGCGGTAGTCCCGCTCTACGTGGTCGGACTGCTCGCCTCGTACTTCGCTACTCGGTTCATCGTCATCGACTACTTCCACCAGTCGGCCGGCACCTACGACAGCGTGTTCCATGAATTCCTGCCGCCGATCGACGTCTTCTATTCGTTCCTCAAGGTCGTCATCTTCGCCATCGTGATCATGCTGATCCATTGCTACTACGGCTATTACGCGAGTGGCGGACCGGCCGGTGTCGGCGTCGCCGTGGGACGCGCAGTCCGGACCGCGATCGTCGCGATCAACGTCATCGACCTGTTCCTGAGCTTGGCGATCTGGGGCGCCAACACCACCGTCAAGGTCGCGGGGTAGCAGGACTATGCCCGCCGGTGTTCTCATCGCCGCTAAGCGAAAGCTGCAGGGGCTCGCCTTCCTTGTCGTCGTGGGCTTTCTCCTTGCGCTCACGATCGTCATATACAACAAGGCCTTGCCCTGGGATCACACGATCAAGGTGGTCCTGCAGGCCGATCGAATCGGGCATCAGCTGATCGTCCCGGCGGACGTCAAGCTGCGCGGCATCGAGGTGGGCCAGGTCCGGGCCGTCTCGACGAACGGGCAGTACGCGCTCCTCGACCTGGAGATCGACCCGAACGAGGCCTCGATCATCCCGATCAACGTGACCGCCGAGATCCTGCCGAAGACCCTGTTCGGCGAGAAGTACGTCGATCTGATCCTTCCGGCCGACCCTTCCGCGACGAACATCAGCGAGGTCAAGAACCCGGTCATCGACGAGAACCACTCAACGACGGCGATCGAGACCGAGAAGGTCTTCGACGACCTGCTGCCGTTGCTTCAGGCGCTCAAGCCGGTGCAGCTCAACTACACCCTGACCGCGCTCGCCACCGCCCTTCAGGGCCGGGGGAGCGAACTCGGCCAGAACCTCACCCTCGCCGATCAGTACTTCGCCTCGTTCAACCCGCACCTGGGCACGTTCGAGCACGACATCTCAGGACTGGCCGACCTCGCCGCGAACTACGCCCAGGCCACCCCCAACCTGCTGGCCATGGCACGCAACTTCTCGGTCAACGCCCGGACGATCACCGAGAAGCAGGATGTCTATGCGCAGTTCCTGATCGGCACCGCGGGCTTCGCGAACACCGCCCGGGAGATCACCGCGCAGAACGCATCCAACCTGATCAACCTGGCCGACTTCAGTGAGCCGACCCTGGCCACGCTCGCCCGCTACTCGCCGGAGTTCACCTGCCTGCTGATCGGGCTGGACAGGATCCATCCCCTGATCGCCTCCACGTTCCAGACTCTCGGCGCGTCACCGGGCATCCCGGCCTCGACGCCGGCGCTGCACATCACGGTCCAGGCCATTCAGCAGCCACCGGGCTACACCTACCCGGTCGACCTGCCGCAGAACTCGAGCGACCCAGGTCCGGACTGCCACGGGTTGCCCAATGCCCCCGCCCCACCGGGGATCGCGCCGCCGCCGCCGAACTCGAGCAAGGTGGCGCTGGCTTCGATGGGACTCGACGGCAGCCCGGCTGATGTGAGCGCGGTGGCCGCCGTCACCGCGCCGCTGCTCGGCGTGTCCAGTGACCAGGTGCCGAACTACGCGGACCTCCTCGTCGGGCCGGTGGTCCGCGGTGGGGCGGTGAGCTACTCGTGAGGCTCAATCCGCGTACGGGGAGCAACCTCGTCAAGCTGGTGATCTTCGCTGTGTTGACGGGCTTCGTCACCTTGTTGCTTGGGATCACCATCGCGAACGGCGGCCTCGGCGGCGCAACCGTGACCTACCGGGCGGACTTCAAAGACGTAACCAGCCTGATCCCGGGCGACGACGTGCGGGTCGCCGGTGTTCGGGTCGGGCAGGTCAAGGGAATCAAGATCGTCGATGACCGGAACAAATGCCCGTTCGCCACCCCGACGTGCCTTCCGGTCTACGCCGAGGTCACGTTCGTCCTACAGAAGAGCGTCCCGCTGTTCACGTCGGCCCGGGCGGTCATGCGCTACCGAAACCTGGTCGGCCAGCGGTTCGTCGAGATCCAGGAGAGCCCCGGCCCGGCCGGATTGCTTCCCAGCGGTGGGTTGATCCCGCTGAGCCAGACGTCTCCGGCCCTGAACCTCACGGACCTCTTCAACGGCTTCAAGCCACTGTTCCAGGCGCTGTCGCCGCAGGATGTCAATGCGTTCTCCTACGACGTCATCCAGACGCTGCAGGGTGAAGGCGGCACCATCGACCAGCTGCTGACGAACTCCGCGTCGCTGACCACGACGATCGCCGACCGGGACGCCCTGATCGGTCAGGTCATCAACAACCTGGACGGGGTCCTGGGCACTGTCGACGCACACGACCAGGGACTCGATCAGCTGATCGTCCAGCTTCAGCGGCTGGTGACCGGGCTGGCTCAGGACCGAGGCACGATTGCGGCGTCGCTCGGCAACATCAACAGCCTGGCCGTTTCGACCGCTCAGCTCATCTCAGATATCCGGCCTCCGCTGCCCGCAGACCTATTCGGGTTGAGTAGCCTCGCCAATTCGCTCGCGACCACCAAGAACAAGGACGGCAAGACCACCCTCGACGAGTTCCTGACGACCCTTCCGGACAAGCTCAATCGGATCACGAGCACGGCGACGTACGGCTCCTGGTTCAACTTCTACCTGTGTAACGCGGACTACGCGGTGCAGAACCCGAACGGGACCTTGACATACAGCACCGTTCGCCTGCACGTCAATGCCCCCGCCTGCAATGCGGGCGGTGGCTGATGACCCCGTTCCGCGAGCGCAATCCGGTCCCGATCGCACTGATCGGGCTCACCGCCATTCTGATCGTCCTGTTCGCTGCCTTCAACGCGCAGAGCCTGCCGTTGATCGGCGGGGGCACCACCTACTACGCCGATTTCACCGACGCGAGCAACCTTCAGCCCAACGACGATGTCCGGCTGGCCGGCGTGAAGATCGGGTCGGTCGAGTCCATCGCATTGCACGGCACAGTCGTGCGGGTGGCTTTCCGGGTCAAGGGAACGACCCTGGGCGGTCAGAGCCATGCCGAGATCGAGATCAAGACCCTGCTCGGCCAGAAGTACATCCTCATCGACTCCGAGGGCAGCGGTCAGCTGGCCTCCGGCGCCGTGATACCGGTGACCAGGACCACCACACCCTTCGACGTCACGACCGCGTTCATCGGTCTGGCGCAGCACATCGAGGCGATCAACACCACCCAGCTCGCGCAGGCCTTCACGACGATCGCCTCGGCGTTCTCGACCTCCCCGCCCGAGGTGAAGTCCTCCCTGGTCGGCCTTCAGCGACTATCCACGACCATTGCCTCCCGCGACGCGGTGCTCACCGACCTGCTCGGTCATGCTCAGAACGTGACCGCGGAGTTGGCCGCGCGCGACGCTGAGGTGACCAAACTGATCAACGACGGTGACCTCATTCTGCAGACCCTCAACGAGCAGTCCGCGGTCATCCATGCCCTGCTCGTCAACTCCGCGGAGCTGGCCAGCCAGCTCACCGCCCTGGTGGCGGAGAACCGGGCCGCACTGACACCCGCCCTGACGAACCTGCATTCGGTGATCACCATCCTCCAGAAAGACCAGTTCGATCTCGTGAACTCGGTGCACCTGCTTGCCCCCTTCGTGCGGGACTTCACGAACACCCTGGGCAACGGGGAATGGTTCGACACCCTGGTCGCGAATCTCCCGCCGCCGTCCAACCAGGTCCAGCTGGGTCCCCAGTCCTCGTCCGGGCCGCCGGGGGGGCACTGATATGAGGCGCCTGCCCCTGTTGGTTGCGGCCGCCGTGGCCGTGCTGATCGCCGCCGTAGCGGTGGCGCTTTCCTCCGGTGCGCCGCAGAAACGGCTCACCGTGATCTTCCCTCGGGTCACCGGACTCTACGTCGATTCCAGCGTGCGGATCCTCGGCGTCCCCGTCGGCAAGATCACCAAAATCACCCCGGATGGAACCCAGGTGGTCGTGGAGATCAGCTACGACGCCAAGTACAAGCTCCCCGCCGGCGTCGACGCGATCCTCGTCCCGCCGTCGATCGTGTCGGACCGTTACGTGCAGCTCGCACCGGTGTACTCCGGCGGACCGCTGTTCGATGCCAGCCAGCCGATTCCGATGAGCCGTACCGAGGTCCCGGTCGAACTTGACCAGATCTTCGGTGAGATCAACCAACTCGACGTCGCGCTCGGGCCCAACGGCGCGAACGCGCACGGGGCCCTGGCCCAACTGATTCAGGTCGGTGCCGCGAATCTCGAGGGGAACGGGCAGCAGTTCCACGACACGGTCGAGGCCTTTTCCCAGGCGATCAGCACCTTGTCGTCAAACCGAAGCAACCTGTTCGGCACGCTGAGCAACCTCGAGAAGTTCAGCCAGACCTTGGCTCAGGACGACGGGGGCGTCCGTCGGGTGAGCGCCGATCTGGCGACGGTGTCCGCGCAACTCGACAACGAGCGACGGGACCTCGGGCTCGCGCTCAAGAACCTGGCCATCGCGCTCGGCCAGGTCGCCTCGTTCGTTCAGGAGAACAAGTCCCAGCTCACGGCGGACATCACCGGTCTCACATCGGTGACCAGCGGGCTGGTGAGCGAGAAGCGGGCACTCGAAGAGTTCCTGGACAACGCGCCGACCGCCCTCGCCGACCTGGCTCTCACCTACGACCCGGCCAGCCAGACTCTGCGCACACGCAACAACAGCGGGCAGAGCTTCGGACCCCCGACCAGTCCGCTGAGCCCGTTCTGCCAGCTACTGACCGCGCTCGGTCAGCCGTGCACCCTCGCGGCCGGCCCGGCGGTTGGCGTCAGCGCGGGCACCGCGGGCGTGCCGTCCGCGCAGCAGTCGCTCGATGCATTGTTGGGAGCCGGCCAATGACCTACCGCCGGCTCCCCCGGGTCCTCGTCGCCGCGCTCGCCCTCGCCTTCGCACTTGGCGGCTGCTCCCTCACCCAAGGTCTCTACGGGGTGTCCCTGCCGGGATCGGTCGGAGGCCCGGTCCGGGTTGTCGCCTACTTCGACAACGTCTCCGACCTGGTCCCGCAATCTTCGGTCAAGGTCGCCGACGTGACGGTCGGCACCGTGGAGAAGATCACCCTGGCGAAGGTCACCGACCCGAGCGGTCAGCCCAGGTGGGCGGCCAAGGTCGTCATGCAGATCCAGAAGTCGGCGCACCTGCCCAGCAACACCGTGGCGATCCTTCAGCAGACTAGCCTGCTCGGTGAGAAGTTCGTCGAGCTCGGGCCACCAGCCGGGGTGCCCCCCGCCGCCGGTTTCCTCAGCCCGACCGGTCCGGACGGCGCGATCACGATCCAATACGGCAACACCACTTCCTACCCCGACATCGAAGCGGTCTTCGGGGCGCTTTCGTTCCTGCTCAATGGCGGCGGTCTGGGCCAGCTCGAGACGATCGACTACGAGCTCTCCCAGGCGCTGACCGGCCGCGAGGCCAGCGTTCGAGACCTGCTCCACCAGCTCAACGTGTTGCTCGGCGGCCTCAACACCCAGAAGTCGGAGATCGTCCGCGCTCTGAACGCGACCGAGGCGCTGTCCAGTCAACTGGAGGCACAGCGCCAGACCATCGCGACTGCGCTCGATGAACTCGGCCCCGGGCTCAAGGTCCTCGCCGACGAGCGGGACCAACTGGTCGGGCTCCTGTCTAGTCTGTCCAATCTCGGTGTCGTCGCGACCCGGGTGATCAACGCGAGCCAGGCCGCCACCACCGCTGATTTCGCCGACCTGAAGCCCATCGTCGCTCGAATCGCCGCGGCGGGCAGCTCGCTGCCGCGTTCGCTGGACCTGCTGCTCGACTACCCGTTCCCGCTCGACTCGGTGGCAGCCATCCCAGGCGATTACACGGCCCTCTACGCGACGGTGCTGGTGAGCCCGCAGACTTGCGCCGTGCTCATGCTGCCGATCAACGTCTGCCCGACGGCCCTGGCCAGCCGTCAGGGCGGTACCACGGGCCGAGGCGCGACCGGGAACGGGAGCCCGCTCCTTCCGACCGTGAGCCCGCTCGTCCCGACCCAGACCGGACCGGTCGCCGCCGGCGAACAGGCTCTGGAGCGCCTCCTCGGTGTGGTAGGGACGCCATGATCAGCCGCAGGGTCAAGATTCAACTTGTCGCCTTCGTGATCATTTCGTTCCTAGGGGTGATCTACACCGGCCTCACCTACGTCGGTATTCACCCGTTCGGTGGGCCGTTTACGGTCACCGCCTATTTCCGTGACTCCGGAGGGATCTTCGCCAACGCCCAGGTCACGGAGCGTGGAGTCCTGATCGGCAAGGTCGGCTCGCTGAGCTTCGACAAGAACGTCCCCAACGGGGTCGCCGTTCACTTGCAGATCGACTCGAAATACAAGAACAAGATCCCGGCGGACAGCAATGCGATGGTCGCCGACCTGTCCGCGGTCGGCGAGCAATACGTCGACATCGAGCCGCAGACGATGTCCGGCCCCTATCTGCGCGACGGCGGAGTCATTTCGTTGAATCGCACCTCGATCCCGGTGGACGACGCGACCATCCTGCTGAACCTGGACAAATTCGTCACCTCAGTCAACATCCCGCAGCTGGAGACGGTGATCTCCGAGCTCGGGAACGCCTTCCAGGACACCGGGCCCGCCTTGCAACGCCTGATCGACGCCGGGGACGCTCTGACCCAAACGGCGAAGCAGAACCTGCCCACCGACATCGCGCTGCTCGACTCCGGCCGCACCGTGCTCGACACGCAGCAGGCGCTCAACGGCGATCTGCAGGCTTTCACCGCCAACCTGGCCGGTCTGTCCGGACAGCTGGTCTCGAGCGATCCCGATTTGCGATCATTCTTGGACAACGGGGTTCTCAGCGCTCAGCAACTCCAGCAGCTGCTCCAGGCTAACCAGACGGACCTGCCCGTGCTGCTCTCGAACCTGGTCACGTTGGCGCAGGTTCAGGAGGTAAGGATCCCGGGGCTGAAGACGATCCTCGCGCTATACCCGTCGAACGTCGCCAACGGCTTCCTCACCGCCGGGAGCACGACGCCCGGGCAACCCTTGCTCGGCCATGCCCACTTCGGCATCGCGACGACGCAGAACCCGGCGGTGTGCACGACCGGTTACGGGACGACGCCCCGTTCCAACGTCCCGAGCAACTACGGGGGACCGGCCAATCTCAACACCTACTGCAACCAATCAGTGCTGGCGAACGGTGGCTCTTCGGGCCCGTCCGACGTCCGCGGGGCTCGCAACTCGCCGCGGCCGCCGGGGGATAGCACGGAGAATCCGCCGCCGGGCGGGTACAAGCAGCTACCCGGCGCCACCTACCCGTCGGGCCCGTCCGCGGGACCGCCCCCGAACACCTCGGGTTACCCGTCCGCGAGCGCCGCCCCGGCGGCGCGCGGCATGACGATCGCGCCGTATGATCCGCTCACCGGCGTCATCCGGGCGCCCGACGGACAGACCTACGTCCTCGGCGATAGCGGCGGCGAGCAGCAGTACCTGGGCAACCAGTCCTGGCAGTGGCTGTTGCTGGCTCCCGTCCTCGGCTGACACGTCGTCCGACGGCTTCGACCGTCCAGCCCGAGGGAGCGCATGGCCGTCTCGACCGATGCTCTCCTGCCGCGCCGGAGTCCCGCCGTGCCGGCTCTCGCGGGCCTGTTGGGTGTGCTCGTCGCGGGAATCATCGCGCTCGCCGTCTTCGTGGGCCTCTGGTCTGACCGGCTCTCGTCGCTGCGCTCGACGGTGTCCGCCGAGCAGGCCCTGCTGGCCACCGCGCGGCAGGAGGTCTTGAACTTCACCTCATTCGACTTCCGAAAGCTGGACGGCGAGTTCGCGCTCGTATCTGCGGAATCGACCGGCCCCTTCAAGGCTGACTTCATCAAGAACGAGGCCTCCGTCCGCGCCAACTTCATCGGCAACAAGCTGGTCTCCCAAGGCCGCATCGACGATGCCGCCATAGCTACCTCTGGCGGCAGCACCGCCACCCTCATCGTCGCCGGCGAGGACTACGTTCAGGTACTGGGCGGTACTGCGGATACCAACCCCCTTCGGCTCCGGCTGGTCGTCGTCATGGTGCGGACGAACGGGCATTGGCTGCTCGACTCGGTCCGCGACGTGGACAGCTCGTGATCCCGGGCCCGGTGATCAGATGAGCGACGAATCCGCGAGGCGCCGCAGAATCCGGGTGGCCGGGCAACCGGTGCGGCCGGATCGGGCGGCCAGGGATCCGGACGAGGGCGAGCCGGAACAGCCCGAGGCCGAGGCCGGGCCCGCTGCCGCCGAGCCACAGGAGCCGCAGATCCCGCCGCGACCTGCGGAGGCGGAGCCGGAAGCCGATAGCGCCCCGACGATCACTGAGACGATCACTGAACCGACATCCGCCCCGCTGGCCGACCCGGTTCCCGCGCCGCTAGGTGACGAGTTCGAACCGCACAGTGACGAAGCGGTGCGGGTGCCGGAGCTGCCGCCGGAGACGGATCTGCCGCCGCCCCCGGAGCCGGACATCTCGTCTGAGCCGGAGCCCGAACCGGAGCCGGAGCCGGAGCCGGAGCCCGAACCGGAACCGGAACCGGAACCGGAGCCGGAGCCGGAAGCCCCTCCCGGGGGCACGGGCGACCTCGCGCCGCAAGCGGCCGAGGTTGCGGACGACGAGGACGCCCCGGCGGTGATCCCCCCGCGGGACCCCAGGCTCGCCCCCCTGCTGGTAGCGATCGGGATCGCCGCCCTGCTGGCCGTCGGGCTCGGCGTCGTAGGGTTCTTGATCAAGGGAAGGCTTGATCCGTTGAGCTCCGCGAGCAGTTCGCGGATCCAGGTGCTCCAAGCGGCCGAGGCCGGGGCGACGGCCGTCATCTCGGTCGACTACCGGCATCTCGGCCGCGACGTCGCCAACGCCAACGCCTACCTCACCCCCGCGTTCCGGGCGGGGTACGACAAGTTCCGCGGTCAGATCGAAGCCACCTACCTGACGAACCACTCGGTGATCGTCAGCCAGGTGATCATCGGCGGAGTCCGTGATCTCACGGCCAATCAGGGCTTCGTGCTGCTGTTCCTCAACCAGTTGACGACCGGCACGGCCGAGGCAGCCGGCCGCTTGGACCGGGACCGGGTCTTGGTGACCATGGTCAAGCAGAACGGCCGCTGGCTCGTGTCCGGCCTCCAGGCGCTCTGAGCGGCAGCGATTCCCGGCGAGCCTGGTTGACGATTCCGGCCCGACCCGCCATCCTCGTCCTAGCAGTGACAACAGCAGCCCGGCAGCTCGACGTGGCTCGCCTCGACAGCGGTGTGCCTTATGGCTACACTGCACCTCTGCGCTGCCTTCTGACGACCTCGCCTTGTGGCGGGTCGTCCGGCGTGCGCGCGCTTCGCCCGCGAGCACTTGGAAGGACCCCTCTTGGCCCCCTCGCGCACCGCTTCGACCAGCCCCTCGCGTACCGACTCCGGACGGATCTCGTTCGCCAAGATCCGTGAGCCGCTCGAGGTCCCGAACCTCCTGGCCCTGCAAACCTCGTCCTTCGACTGGCTGATCGGCGCGGAGGCATGGCGCGCCGAGGCTGGGCCGGACGTGATCCCGGGTCTGGAGGAGATCCTCACCGAGATCAGCCCGATCAAGGACTTCTCCGAGTCGATGTCCCTCGAGTTCCGGGAACCCCGGCTGGAGGAGCCCAAGTACTCCATCGAGGAGTGCAAGGACAAGGACATGACGTACTCGGCGCCGCTGTTCGTCATCGCCGAGTTCACGAACAACGAGACCGGTGAGATCAAGAGTCAGACGGTCTTCATGGGGGACTTCCCGTTGATGACGACGGGCGGCACGTTCATCATCAACGGCACCGAGCGCGTTGTCGTCTCCCAGCTCGTCCGGTCGCCCGGCGTCTACTACGAGCGCACCCTCGACAAGACTTCGGACAAGGACGTGTACGGCTGCAAGGTGATCCCCTCCCGGGGCGCCTGGCTCGAGTTCGAGGTCGACAAGCGGGACACCGTCGGGGTCCGGATCGACCGTAAGCGCCGGCAGCCGGTCACGGTCCTGCTCCGGGCGCTCGGCTGGGACAACGCGCGGATCCTCGAGCGCTTCGGCGACTTCGAGTCCATGCGGATCACCCTGGATAAGGACCACACCCAGACCCAGGACGAGGCGCTGGTCGACATCTATCGCAAGCTTCGTCCCGGCGAGCCGCCGACGCGAGATGCGGCCGATGCGCTCCTGACGAATCTTTACTTCAACGAGAAGCGCTACGACCTGGCCAAGGTCGGTCGATACAAGGTGAACAAGAAGCTCGGCCTCAGCCTCCCGCACTCGACGGGCACGCTGACCGAGGACGACGTCGTGGCTGCGATCGACTACATCGTCCGGCTCCACGCCGCAGAGCCGGGCTTCGAAACCGACGACATCGACCACTTCGGCAACCGGCGGCTGCGTACCGTCGGGGAGCTGATCCAAAACCAGGTCCGGATCGGTCTGGCTAGGATGGAGCGGGTCGTCCGCGAACGAATGACGACTCAGGACGTCGAGGCGATCACGCCGCAGACCCTGATCAACATCCGCCCTGTGGTTGCGTCGATCAAGGAGTTCTTCGGCACCAGCCAGCTGTCCCAGTTCATGGACCAGACCAACCCGTTGGCGGGCCTGACGCACAAGCGGCGGCTGTCCGCGCTCGGCCCTGGCGGTCTGTCGCGGGAGCGCGCGGGATTCGAGGTCCGCGACGTGCACCCGAGCCATTACGGGCGGATGTGTCCGATCGAGACGCCGGAAGGCCCGAACATCGGCCTGATCGGGTCACTTTCCACCTACGCAAAGGTGAACTCCTTCGGGTTCGTGGAGACCCCCTACCGGAAGGTCAAGAACGGCAAGGTCACCGACCAGATCGACTACCTGACCGCCGACGAAGAGGATCGCTACGTCATCGCGCAGGCGAACGCTCCGCTCACGACCGACGGCAAGTTCGCCGAGGTGCGGGTCCTGGTTCGTAAGAAGGGCGGCGAGGTCGACTACCTCGAGCCGGCGGCTGTCGACTACATGGACGTCTCGCCGCGGCAGATGGTGTCTGTTGCCACGGCCATGATCCCGTTTCTCGAGCATGACGACGCGAACCGGGCCCTGATGGGATCGAACATGCAGCGCCAGGCCGTGCCCCTGCTGCGCAGCGAGGCCCCGCTGGTCGGCACCGGCATGGAACAGCGCGCCGCCAAGGACGCTGGGGACGTGGTAGTTGCCGAGCAGGCCGGCGTCGTCGAGGACATGTGTGCCGACTACATCACGATCCACCACGACGACGGGACCCGCCGGACCTACCGATTGGCCAAGTTCCGCCGGTCCAACCAGGGCACCTGCATCAATCAGAAGCCCATGGTCCACGACGGGGAGCGGGTGGCGGCCGGGCAGGTCATCGCCGATGGGCCGTGCACTGCGAACGGGGAGATGGCGCTCGGCAAGAACCTGCTGGTGGCGTTCATGCCCTGGGAGGGCCACAACTACGAGGACGCGATCATCCTGTCTCAGCGGCTGGTCCAGGACGATGTGCTGTCCTCGATCCACATCGAGGAGCACGAGGTCGACGCCCGGGACACCAAGCTGGGTCCCGAGGAGATCACCCGAGACATCCCGAACGTGAGCGAGGAGGTCCTCGCGGACCTCGACGAGCGGGGGATCATCCGGATCGGGGCGGAGGTCGGGCCCGGGGACGTTCTAGTCGGCAAGGTCACCCCCAAGGGGGAGACCGAGCTCACCCCCGAGGAGCGGTTGCTCCGGGCGATCTTCGGCGAGAAGGCCCGCGAGGTGCGAGACACCTCGCTCAAGGTGCCGCACGGCGAGTCCGGCAAGGTGATCGGTGTCCGGGTGTTCAGCCGGGATGAGGGCGACGAGCTGCCGCCCGGAGTCAACGAGCTGGTCCGGGTCTATGTCGCCCAGAAGCGCAAGATCACCGAAGGCGACAAGTTGGCCGGGCGGCATGGCAACAAGGGCGTTATCGCGAAGATCCTGCCGCAGGAGGACATGCCGTTCCTCGAGGACGGCACCGCGGTCGACATCGTGCTCAACCCGCTCGGAGTGCCGGGTCGGATGAACGTCGGGCAGGTGCTGGAGACCCACCTCGGCTGGGTGGCGAAGACCGGCTGGAAGATCACCGGCCGCTCGGAACCGTGGCAGAAGCGGCTCGCCGAGGTGGATGCGCTCGAGGCGTCTCCGGACACCTTGCTGGCGACCCCCGTCTTCGACGGTGCCCGCGAGGAGGAGGTGACCGGGCTGCTCGATGCGACATTGAGCAACCGCGATGGTGTTCAGCTGATCGGCCGGGCGGGGAAGGCGAACCTCTTCGATGGCCGAACCGGTGAGCCCTTCCGGGAGCCGATCGCGGTCGGTTACATCTACATTCTCAAGCTGCTCCACCTGGTGGATGACAAGATCCACGCCCGGTCTACCGGCCCTTACTCCATGATCACGCAGCAGCCGCTCGGCGGAAAGGCGCAGTTCGGCGGGCAGCGGTTCGGCGAGATGGAAGTCTGGGCCCTCGAGGCGTACGGGGCCGCCTACGCGCTGCAGGAGCTGCTCACGATCAAGTCCGACGACGTCCTGGGCCGGGTCAAGGTCTACGAGGCGATCGTCAAGGGCGAGAACATCCCGGAGCCGGGGATTCCGGAGTCGTTCAAGGTGCTGATCAAGGAGATGCAGTCGCTGTGCCTGAACGTCGAGGTGCTCTCCAGTGACGGCATGCAGATCGAGATGCGTGACACCGACGAAGACGTCTTCCGCGCTGCGGAAGAACTGGGTATCGACCTCAGTCGTCGTGAACCGTCGTCTGTCGAGGAGGTCTAGCTCCTCCTCACCCGACGGACCACGACGAGACCTAGGAGAAAAGCACTGTGCTGGACGTCAACTTCTTCGACGAGTTGCGCATCGGCTTGGCGACCGCGGACGACATCCGTCTGTGGTCGCACGGGGAGGTGAAGAAGCCGGAGACGATCAACTACCGCACGCTCAAGCCGGAAAAGGACGGGCTCTTCTGCGAGAAGATCTTCGGCCCCACCCGGGACTGGGAGTGCTACTGCGGGAAATACAAGCGGGTCCGGTTCAAGGGCATCATCTGCGAGCGCTGCGGCGTCGAGGTGACCCGGGCGAAGGTGCGCCGGGAACGCATGGGCCACATCGAGCTCGCCGCGCCGGTCACCCACATCTGGTACTTCAAGGGCGTGCCTAGCCGGCTCGGCTATCTGCTCGATCTCGCCCCCAAAGACCTCGAGAAGATCATCTATTTCGCGGCGTACCTGGTTACCGAGGTCGACGACACGGCTCGCCATCGCGACCTGCCCAGTGTCGAGGCCCAGATCTCGGTCGAGAAGCAACGGATCGAAGCCAAGCGTGACGCGGACATCGAAGGGCGGCAGAAGAAGAGCGAGGCCGACCTCGCCGAGCTGGAGGCCGAAGGCGCCAAAGGCGATGTCCGGCGCAAGGTGCGCGACGGGGCGGAGCGCGAGATGCGCCAGCTCCGGGATCGCGCGCAGCGCCAGCTCGACGAGCTCGACGCCGTTCTCGACGAGTTCAAGAAGCTGGCGGTCAAGCAGCTGATCCCGGATGAGCGGGTTTACCGCGAGCTCCGCGACCGGTTCGCCAAGGGCGTTAAGGACGCCGCGGGGAACTGGAAGACCCCTCCCGGGACGATGGGCGAGTACTTCGAGGCCGGGATGGGCGCCGAGTCGCTGAAGAAGCTGCTCGAGGGGTTCGACCTCGAGGCCGAGGCCGAGTCGCTGCGAGAGACCATCCGCAGCGGTAAGGGCCAGAAGAAGGCCCGAGCGCTCAAGCGCCTCAAGGTCGTATCGGCGTTCCTCAACACCCGAAACTCACCGATGGGGATGGTCCTGGACTGCGTCCCGGTCATCCCGCCGGATCTGCGTCCGATGGTCCAGCTCGACGGTGGCCGGTTTGCGACGAGTGACCTCAACGACCTCTATCGGCGGGTCATCAACCGGAACAACCGTCTCAAGCGATTGCTCGACCTCGGGGCTCCGGAGATCATCGTCAACAACGAGAAGCGGATGCTCCAGGAGGCCGTCGACGCGCTGTTCGACAACGGTCGCCGAGGCCGCCCGGTCACCGGACCCGGGAATCGGCCGCTGAAGAGCCTGTCCGACATGCTCAAGGGCAAGCAGGGCAGGTTCCGGCAGAACCTGCTCGGTAAGCGGGTCGACTACTCGGGCCGTTCGGTGATCGTCGTCGGTCCGCAGCTGAAGCTGCATCAGTGCGGGCTGCCCAAGCAGATGGCGCTCGAGCTGTTCAAGCCCTTCGTCATGAAGCGGCTGGTGGACCTCAACCACGCGCAGAACATCAAAAGCGCCAAGCGGATGGTGGAGCGGGCCCGGCCGGTGGTATGGGACGTTCTCGAGGAGGTGATCGGGGAGCACCCGGTACTGCTCAACCGCGCCCCGACGCTGCACCGACTGGGCATCCAGGCGTTCGAGCCGCAGCTCGTCGAGGGCAAGGCGATCCAGATCCATCCGCTGGTCTGCACGGCCTTCAACGCCGACTTCGACGGGGACCAGATGGCCGTGCACCTGCCGCTGTCGGCGGAGGCTCAGGCCGAGGCTCGGATTCTCATGCTCTCGAGCAACAACATCCTTTCGCCGGCACACGGCCGACCGATCACCTCACCGACCCAGGACATGGTGCTCGGGCTGTTCTACCTGACGACGCATCGGGAGGGGACCGCCGGCGAGGGCCGGGTCTTCTCGTCCGTGTCCGAGGCGATCATGGCGCACGACGCCCGTGGGCTCGATCTGCAGGCACTGATCAAGATACGGCTCCGGGACGTGCCGGACGTTGACCGTGGGACGGAGCTCGCGGCGCGGCCCTTCGCCATGCCTGAGGACGCGCAGCCGGGCGCGCCGCTGCTGCTCGAGACCACGTTGGGCCGATGCCTGTTCAACGAGACATTGCCCGTCGACTACAAGTTCGTCGATTACGAGGTCCGCAAACCCCAGCTATCAGAGATCGTCAACGACCTGGCTGAGCGTTACCCGAAGGTCCAGGTGGCGGCCACCCTCGACGCGCTGAAGGAGGCCGGTTTCCACTGGGCCACTCGCGCCGGGGTCACGATCGCGATCGACGATGTCGTGACGCCGCCGGAGAAGGCGGCGATCCTCGAGAAGACCGAGATCCAGGCGGACAAGGTTCAGAAGCAATTCGAGCGGGGGGTCATCACCGATGACGAGCGCCGCCAGGAGCTGATCGAGATCTGGACTCGGGCGACTGCTGAGGTCGCCCAAAAGATGGAAGAGAACTTCCCGAAGTACAACCCGGTCGCGATGATGGTGGGCTCAGGCGCGCGCGGGAACATGATGCAGGTTCGGCAGATCGCTGGTATGCGGGGACTGGTCGCGAACCCGAAGGGCGAGATCATCCCCCGGCCGATCAAAACCAACTTCCGCGAAGGCCTGACCGTGCTCGAGTACTTCATCTCGACGCACGGGGCCCGAAAGGGATTGGCGGACACCGCCCTGCGTACCGCCGACTCGGGGTATCTGACCCGGCGTCTGGTCGACGTCAGCCAGGACCTCATCGTCCGTGAGGACGATTGCGGGACCGAGCGCGGGATCGTCATGCCGATTGCCATGGTGGGTCGCGACGGTCAGCTGCGTCGTGATGACGACGTCGAGACCGGTGTCTACGCCCGCACCCTGGCCGAGGACGTGACGGTCGGCAAGAAGACCCTCGCCTCCGCCGGTACCGACCTCGGTGATCTGCTGATCAGCGAGCTCGTGACGGCGGGCGTCGAGCAGATCAAGGTCCGCAGCGTGCTGACCTGCGAGTCCAAGGTCGGGACGTGCGCGCTGTGCTACGGCCGCTCCCTGGCGACCGGAAAACTCGTCGACGTCGGCGAAGCGGTCGGCATCATCGCTGCCCAGTCGATCGGTGAGCCGGGTACCCAGCTCACCATGCGGACCTTCCACACCGGAGGGGTCGCCGGCGAGGACATCACCCACGGCCTGCCCCGCGTGGTCGAGTTGTTCGAAGCGCGCAAACCCAAGGGCGTGGCTCCGATCACAGAGGTCGCGGGCCGGGTGCACATCGAGGAGACCGACAAGCTCGCGAAGTTCGTCGTCGTCCCCGATGACGGGAGCGACCCGAAGGAATACCCGCTACTCAAGCGCATGCTCGCCTGGCGCTGGTACGACGCTGAGCAGGAGCGGGACCGCGGCCAGTGGCGGGTGGAGGAGGGACAGCACGTCGACGTCGGAGCGCAGCTGCACGCCGGCGCGGTCGATCCCCACGAGGTGCTCCGGATCCTCGGCCCCCGCCAGGTTCAGCTGCATCTGGTCAAGGAGGTCCAGGAGGTCTACCGGTCCCAGGGTGTGTCGATCCACGACAAGCACATCGAGATCATCATTCGGCAGATGCTCAAGCGGGTGAACGTTCTGGAGTCCGGGGATGCCGACCTGCTACCCGGAGAGCTCGTCGAGCGTCCGCGTTTCGAGGAGGAGAACCGCCGGGTCGTCGCCGAGGGCGGCACTCCGGCGTCCGCCCGGCCGGTGCTGATGGGCATTACCAAAGCGTCGCTGGCGACGGAGTCCTGGCTTTCGGCGGCGAGCTTCCAGGAGACCACCCGGGTGCTCACCGACGCGGCCATCCACGCCCGCAGCGACTCGCTCGTCGGGCTCAAGGAGAACGTCATCATCGGCAAGCTCATCCCGGCCGGAACCGGGATCAGCCGCTACCGCAACGTGCGGGTCGAGCCGACCGAGGAGGCGAAGGCGGCCGCGTACACTATGGGTGCCTACGACGACGGCGAGTACAACTTCGGGACCGGCTCGGGGCAGGCCATCCCGCTGGACGAATTCGACTACCGGGAGTACCGCTAGCCGGGATCGTCCCAGGCTTTGACCGGGCGCTGAAGGCTCGGTAGGGTATGCCCTTGTGCTCGGGGTCACCCGGGCCTTCCCGGCACGCCCCACGAGGGGTGGCGCCGACCCTTCTCCTCCGACGCATCCAAGCGTGGGCGGAGCCCGCTCGGGCGACACACCCGACCGCGGGGGTCGGTGCCGGGAGCCGCACGAGAGACGACGGAGAAACGTTGCCCACGATCCAGCAACTGGTCCGCAAGGGCCGGCAGGACAAGGTCGACAAGACCAAGACCCCGGCGCTCAAGGGCAGTCCTCAGCGCCGTGGCGTGTGCACGCGCGTCTATACGACGACGCCGAAGAAGCCGAACTCGGCGCTGCGCAAGGTCGCTCGGGTACGGCTCACCAGCGGTGTCGAGGTGACGGCCTACATCCCCGGCGTCGGTCACAACCTCCAGGAGCACTCGATCGTGCTCGTGCGTGGCGGCCGGGTGAAGGACCTGCCGGGGGTCCGCTACAAGATCGTCCGCGGGTCGCTGGACACCCAGGGCGTCCGCGGGCGCAAGCAGGCCCGCAGTCGCTACGGAGCGAAGAAGGAGAAGAGCTGATGCCCCGCAAAGGCCCGGCTCCCCGCCACCCCGTCCTCGTCGACCCGGTGTATAACTCGCCGCTGGTCACCACCCTGGTCAACAAGGTGCTGCTCCGCGGCAAGCGCTCGCGGGCGCAGAGCATCGTCTACGAAGCCCTCGAGGGCTGCCGGGCCAAAACCGGCGGCGATCCGGTGATCACCCTCAAGCGGGCGCTGGACAATGTGAAGCCGACCCTCGAGGTGAAGAGCCGGCGGGTGGGCGGCGCGACGTACCAGGTCCCGGTCGAGGTCCGGGCCGGCCGCAGCACGACCTTGGCGTTGCGCTGGCTGGTCAGCTACTCCCGGCAGCGCCGGGAGAAGACGATGACCGAGCGGTTGATGAATGAGCTGCTCGACGCGAGCAATGGCCTGGGCGCCAGCGTCAAGCGGCGCGAGGACACCCACAAGATGGCCGAGTCCAACAAGGCCTTCGCGCACTACCGCTGGTAACTACCGACACTGGGAGAGAGACGCAACGCATCGTGGCCACTGACGTCGTCGCCACCCTCGCCAAGGTCCGCAACATCGGGATCATGGCGCATATCGACGCGGGCAAAACCACGACGACCGAGCGGATCTTGTTCTACACCGGTATCAACTACAAGATCGGCGAGGTCCACGAGGGCAACGCCACGATGGACTGGATGCCACAGGAGCAGGAACGCGGCATCACGATCACCTCGGCTGCCACCACGGCGGAGTGGAACGGCCACATCATCAACATCATCGACACGCCGGGCCACGTCGACTTCACCGTGGAGGTCGAGCGCTCCCTGCGGGTGCTCGACGGGGCGGTAGCCGTCTTCGATGCCGTGGCCGGCGTGGAACCGCAGTCCGAAACCGTGTGGCGCCAGGCTGACCGCTACAGCGTGCCGCGGATCTGCTTCGTCAACAAGATGGACCGGGTCGGTGCCGAGTTCCACCGGACCGTCGACATGCTCGTGACTCGCCTCGCCGCGACGCCGCTCGTCGTCCAGCTGCCCTGGGGGGTCGAGAGCGACTTCAAGGGCGTCATCGACGTCGTCGACATGCGTGCGCTGCTGTGGCAGACCGAGGGCAAGGGTGACAAGTTCGACGTCGTCTCGATCCCGGCCGACCACGCGGAGGCCGCCCGGGAGTGGCGCGACAAGCTCATCGAGACCGTTGCCGAGAACGATGACGAGCTGATGGAGCTCTACCTCGAAGGCCGCGAGCCGGGGCGGGACCAGCTGGTTGCCGGGATCCGGAGGGCGACGATCGCGAACAAGCTCACGCCGGTCCTGTGCGGGAGCGCGTTCAAGAACAAGGGTGTCCAGCCGATGCTCGACGCGGTCGTTGACTACCTACCGAGCCCGCTGGACGTCGAGGCGGTTACCGGGCATGCGGTCGGCAACGAGGAGACCCTCCTGACCCGGGTACCGGGTGAGAACGAGCCGTTCTCCTCGCTGGCCTTCAAGATCATGAGCGACCAGCACCTTGGCAAGCTCACCTACATCCGGATTTACTCCGGCCGGCTGGAGGCCGGCACCCAGGTCCTCAACGCGACCAAGGGGCGAAAAGAGCGGATCGGCAAGATCTACCAGATGCATGCGAACCATCGCGAGGAGCGGCACGCGACCGGTGCCGGTCAGATCGTTGCCGTGATGGGGCTCAAGGACACAACCACCGGTGACACCCTCTGCGATCCTGCCAATCCGGTGATCCTGGAGTCGATGAACTTCCCGGCGCCCGTGATCGCGGTGGCGATCGAACCGAAGACCAAGGCGGACCAGGAGAAGCTCGGAACCGCCATTCAGCGGCTGGCGGAGGAGGACCCGACCTTCCAGGTGCGCAACGACGAAGAGACCGGTCAGACGATCATCTCCGGGATGGGTGAGCTGCACCTCGACGTGCTCGTCGACCGGATGCGTCGCGAGTTCAAGGTCGAGGCCAACGTCGGCAAGCCACAGGTCGCCTATCGGGAGACGATCCGACGCAAAGTGGCCAAGGTCGAGTACACGCACAAGAAGCAGACCGGCGGGTCCGGGCAGTTTGCCCGGGTCCTCATCGACATCGAACCGTCCGGTGGCGACGGTGGTGGTTATGAGTTCGTCAACAGCATTACCGGCGGCCGGATCCCGCGGGAGTACATCCCGGCCGTCGACGCCGGCTGCCAGGAGGCCATGGAGTTCGGCGTGTTGGCCGGCTACCCACTGGTGGATGTCAAAGTGACGCTCCGGGACGGTGCCTACCACGAGGTCGACTCGTCCGAACTGGCCTTCAAGATCGCCGGCTCCATGGCGTTCAAGCAGGCCGCGCGGCAGGCCGACCCGGTCATCCTTGAGCCGCTCATGGCGGTCGAGGTGACCACCCCCGACGACTTCATGGGCGAGGTCATCGGGGACCTCAACTCCCGGCGAGGGCATATCCAGGCGATGGATGAGCGGGCCGGCGCCCGGGTCGTGCGGGCCCTGGTGCCGCTCTCCGAGATGTTCGGCTACGTCGGGGATCTGCGGTCCCGGACCCAGGGCCGAGCGAGCTACAGCATGCAGTTCGAGTCGTACTCGGAAGTGCCGCAGAACATCGCAAAAGAGATCATCGCCAAGGCACACGGCGAGTAACCCCGTCCATCAGCTTCAGTCGTCGTAGGGCGAAAGACCGTCCACAGGAGGACAGCAGTGGCGAAGGCCAAGTTCGAGCGGACCAAGCCGCACGTCAACATCGGGACCATCGGTCACATTGACCATGGCAAGACGACGCTCACGGCGGCGATCACCAAGGTCTTGCATGACCAGCATCCCGAGCTGAACCCCTTCACGCCGTTCGACCAGATCGACAAGGCGCCCGAGGAGAAGGCTCGTGGCATCACGATTTCGATCGCCCACGTCGAATACCAGACCGACAACCGGCATTACGCACATGTCGACTGCCCGGGGCACGCCGACTACATCAAGAACATGATCACGGGCGCTGCCCAGATGGACGGCGCGATCCTCGTCGTCTCCGCGGCGGATGGGCCGATGCCGCAGACCAAGGAGCACGTGCTACTCGCCCGGCAGGTCGGCGTTCCCTACATCGTCGTCGCGTTGAACAAGGCCGACGTCGTCGACGACGAGGAGATCCTCGAGCTGGTCGAGCTCGAGGTACGCGAGCTGCTCAGCCAGTACGAGTTCCCGGGTGACGACGTCCCGGTGGTCCGGGTCTCCGCGCTCAAGGCCCTCGAGGGTGACGCCAAGTGGGGCGAGTCGATCCTCGAACTGATGAAGGCGGTGGACGAGTCCATCCCCGAGCCGGTCCGGGATATCGACCGGCCCTTCCTAATGCCGATCGAGGACGTCTTCACGATCACCGGCCGCGGCACTGTCGTCACCGGCCGGGTCGAGCGTGGGATCGTCAAGGTGGGCGAGACCATCGAGATTGTCGGAATCCAGGAGAAGGTGCAGACGACGACCGTCACCGGCGTCGAGATGTTCCGCAAGTTGCTCGACGAGGGTCGCGCCGGCGACAACGTCGGGCTCCTCCTGCGGGGTACCAAGCGCGAGGAGGTCGAGCGGGGCCAGGTCATCTGCAAGCCGGGCTCGATCACCCCGCACACCGACTTCGAAGCTCAGGTCTATGTCCTCAGCAAGGACGAGGGCGGCCGGCACACGCCGTTCTTCAACAACTACCGGCCACAGTTCTACTTCCGGACGACTGACGTGACCGGCGTGGTCACGCTGCCGGAGGGGACCGAGATGGTCATGCCGGGAGACAACACCGAGATGAAGGTCGAGCTGATCCAGCCGATCGCCATGGAGGACGGCCTGCGCTTCGCGATCCGCGAGGGCGGCCGCACCGTCGGCGCGGGTCGGGTCACCAAGATCATCAAGTAGTTCGACCCCGGAGCAGCGGTGGCGACACCGGCCACCGCTCCGGGTACCGAAAGCCTGGCGGCAACACCGAGGACAAGGACGTACGAGACGATGGCGGGACAGAAGATCCGCATCAGGCTCAAGGCCTACGACCACGAGGTCATCGACAGCTCGGCGCGCAAGATCGTCGAGACCGTGACCCGCACCGGCGCGCAGGTGGCCGGGCCGGTGCCGCTGCCGACCGAGAAGAACATCTACTGCGTGATCCGCTCGCCGCACAAGTACAAGGACTCGCGCGAGCACTTCGAAATGCGTACGCACAAACGACTCATCGACATCATCGATCCCACCCCCCGCACGGTCGACTCGCTGATGCGGCTCGACCTGCCGGCCGGGGTGGACATCGAGATCAAGCTCTAGGGATCGCCGCGACATGGCCACATCAATCCAGGGCGTCCTGGGCGAAAAGCTCGGGATGACGCAGGTCTTCGACGAAGCGAACCGGATCGTGCCGGTGACGGTCGTCAAGGCCGGACCGTGCGTCGTCACCCAGGTCCGCACGCCCGAACGCGACGGCTACGCCGCCGTCCAGCTCGGCTACGGCGCGATCGATCCGCGTCGGGTCACCAAGCCGGTGACCGGTCACTTCCGAAAGGCCGGGCTTCCGCCGCGCCGCCACCTCGTCGAGGTCCGCACCTTCGATGCATCGACGTACACGGTCGGTCAGGAGGTCACCGCCGAGGTGTTCAGTGCGGGTGCGCGGGTCGATGTGGTCGGAACCAGCAAGGGCAAGGGGTTCGCCGGGCCGATGAAACGGCACAACTTCAAGGGCCTCGGCGCCGGCCACGGGGTCGAGCGCAAGCATCGCTCACCGGGTTCGATCGGTGCCTGCGCGACGCCGTCCCGAGTTTTCAAGGGAACCCGGATGGCCGGTCGCCTCGGTGGCGTGCGGACAACGACGCTGAACCTCACCGTGCACGCAGTGGACGCCGAGCGGGGCCTGCTCCTCATCAAGGGGGCGGTGCCAGGGCCCACCGGGGGCCTCGTCCTGGTCCGGACCGCCGTCAAATCCGGCGTCGTCACCGGAGGCGCGCAGTGACCAGCCTCAACGTGCTCTCCGTGACCGGTGACCCAGCCGGCGCCGTGGACCTGCCGGCCGACATCTTCGACGTCCAGGTGAACGTGCCGCTGATCCACCAGGTGGTGGTTGCCCAGCTGGCCGCGGCCCGGCAGGGTACGCACGACACCAAGACCAGGGGCGAAGTACGCGGCGGTGGGCGCAAGCCATACCGGCAAAAGGGGACTGGTCGTGCTCGGCAGGGCTCGACCCGGGCGCCGCAGTTCGCCGGTGGTGGTGTAGTCCACGGGCCCACGCCTCGGGACTACGCGCAGCGCACTCCCAAGAAGATGAAGGCTGCGGCTCTGCGCGGCGCGTTGTCGGACCGGTCGCGCCATGGCCGTCTGCACGTTGTCGCCGGTTTCGTCGACGGTGAGCTGCCGTCGACCAAGTCGGCGGTCCTCGCGTTGACCCGGATCACCACAGCCCGGCATCTGCTCGTTGTCGCCGAGCGGCACGACGAGTTGACCTGGAAGAGCCTGCGCAACGTCGCCAGCGTTCACTTGATCGCCCCGGACCAGCTCAACGCCTACGACGTTTTGGTCAGCGACGATGTGGTGTTTACGGAGTCGGCGCTGGCAGCGTTCCTCGCCGGCCCACGTCGGGGGCGGTCGGTGACCGGGACGGCCCGGGAGAGCGAACTCGGCGAGCCGCAGGACGATGCGGCCGAGGCCGTCGTCGAAGAGGCTCGGGCCCAGGCTGCGGTGGCCGACAGCCCGCTGGTCCCGACCGGGACCGAGGTCGGTCCCGAGGCACCGGTGGATGAAGTCGGCGCGGACGCCGACGGGACCGTGCCAGACGAGGAGGCGCAGCCGTGATCCCCGACCCCCGCGACGTGCTTCTCGCGCCAGTGATCTCCGAGAAGAGTTATGGCCTGCTCGACGAGAATAAGTACACCTTTCTTGTCCGGCCGGACGCGAACAAGACGCAGATCAAGATTGCCGTCGAGCAGGTGTTCCACGTTCGGGTGATCGGCGTTAACACGGTGAACCGTGCCGGAAAGCGCAAGCGCATCCGGCAGGGCTTCGGTCAGCGCAACGCCACCAAGCGGGCCATCGTCAGCGTGGCGGCCGGGGACCGGATCGAAATCTTCGGGGGCCCGGTCGCCTGACCGGGACGAAACGACAGGACTGAGCGAGCGACATGGCGATCCGAAAGTACAAGCCGACCACGCCGGGACGGCGTGGCGCGAGCGTGGCCGACTTCGTCGAGATCACGCGCTCTGAGCCGGAGAAGTCGCTCACCCGCCCCGTCCACAGCAAAGGTGGGCGCAACGTCCACGGCCGGGTGACCGCCCGTCACCAGGGCGGCGGCCACAAGCGCGCCTACCGGGTGATCGATTTCCGTCGCGGCGACAAGGACGGGGTGCCGGCGAAGGTCGCGCACATCGAATACGACCCGAACCGCACCGCCCGGATCGCGCTGCTGCACTACGCCGACGGCGACAAGCGCTACATCGTCGCCCCGGCGCGGCTCCGTCAGGGAGACGTGGTGGAGGCCGGACCCGCGAGCGACATCAAGCCGGGGAACAATCTGCCGCTGCGCAATATCCCGGTCGGCACCGTGGTTCACGCCATCGAGTTGCGTCCCGGGGGTGGCGCGAAGATCGCACGCTCGGCCGGGGCCGCGGTTCAACTCGTAGCCAAAGAGGGCCGGTTCGCCCAACTCCGGATGCCGTCCGGCGAGATCCGCAACGTCGACGTTCGCTGCAGAGCGACCGTCGGCGAGGTGGGCAATGCCGAGCAATCGAACATCAACTGGGGCAAGGCCGGCCGGATGCGCTGGAAGGGTAAGCGCCCGAGTGTCCGCGGCGTTGCCATGAATCCGGTCGACCACCCTCTCGGTGGGGGTGAGGGCAAGTCCTCCGGCGGTCGACACCCGGTGAGCCCCTGGGGCAAGCCCGAGGGCCGAACCCGTCGACACAAGCCGAGCGACGCTCTAATCGTGCGCCGCCGCCGAACGAACAAGAAGCGTTAGGAGCGGGACGAGCGATGCCGCGTAGCCTGAAGAAAGGGCCCTTCGTCGACGACCACCTGCAGAAGAAGGTGGACGTTCAAAACGACAAGGGGACCAAGAACGTGATCAAGACCTGGTCACGTCGTTCGATGATCGTGCCGACGATGCTTGGCCACACGATCGCAGTGCACGACGGGCGCAAGCACATCCCGGTATTCGTCACCGAAGCCATGGTTGGTCACAAGCTCGGCGAGTTCGCGCCGACCCGGACCTTCCGCGGCCACGTCAAGGACGAGCGGCGCAGCCGCCGCGCGTAGAACTTCAACCAGGACGGGCAAGGACTATGGCGATGCACGATCCGGTGGGCGAGCAGCCCACCGCGATGGCCCGGGCGAGGTATGTCCGCGTGACCCCGATGAAGGTGCGTCGCGTGGTCGACCTCATCCGCGGGATGCCCGCGGTCGAGGCGCGCTCGACCCTGCGCTTCGCTCCCCAGTCGGCCAGCGAGCCGGTCGGGAAGGTGCTCGATTCGGCCATCGCCAACGCCGAGCACAACGGGCACCTGGACCCGGAGTCGCTCTGGGTCAGCGAGGCCTACGTAGATGAAGGCCCGACGATGAAGCGGTTCCGACCGCGAGCCCAGGGTCGGGCGTACCGCATCCGCAAGCGCACGAGCCACATCACGGTCGTCGTCGAGTCGCGCGCTGTCACCGACGCCGGCGCCACCGCCAACCGGAAGGGCAGGACCCGATAGTGGGGCAGAAGGTAAACCCGCACGGGTTCCGACTCGGGATCACCACCGAGTGGAAGTCGCGGTGGTACGCGGACAAGCTCTACAAGGACTACGTCAAAGAAGACGTCGCCATCCGCAGGATGATGTCCAAGGGTATGGAGCGCGCGGGTATCAGCCGGGTCGACATCGAGCGAACTCGGGATCGGGTCCGGGTCGACATCCACACCGCGCGGCCCGGCATTGTCATCGGGCGCCGAGGAGCCGAGGCCGACCGGATCCGGGCCGACCTCGAGACGCTCACCAGCAAGCAGGTTCAGCTCAACATCCTCGAGGTGAAGAACCCGGAGATCGACGCGCAGTTGGTCGCCCAGGGGGTTGCCGAGCAGCTGTCGAGCCGGGTTTCGTTCCGGCGCGCCATGCGCAAAGCCATGCAGTCGGCAATCAAGGGCGGCGCCAAGGGCATCCGGGTGCAGTGTTCGGGCCGGTTGGGCGGTGCCGAGATGAGCCGCTCGGAGTTCTATCGCGAAGGCCGGGTCCCGCTGCACACCCTGCGGGCGAACATCGACTACGGCTTCTACGAGGCGCGTACCACGTTCGGTCGGATCGGCGTCAAGGTGTGGATCTACAAGGGTGACGTGGTCCAGAGTCGTGCCGAACGTGAGGTGATGCAGGCGACCCTGCGTGCCGCGCAGCAGCGTGGCCGGGCCGCGCGACCGGTCCGGCGGGACGAGGGTCGATCAGCAGCGGCACCGACGCCCAGCCCGGAGTCCCCGGCCGCCGAACTTCCGCTCGAGCCCCCGGCGCCTGAGCCGGCGGAGCCCACCGCTCCTCCCGAGCCGGAGGCGCCGAGCGCCACGGACGAGCCGACCGGAGAGGGGGCCTGACATGCTCATCCCGCGCAGGCTCAAGCACCGCAAGCAGCACCACCCGGACCGATCCGGCGCGGCCAAGGGCGGCACGAAGGTCACCTTCGGCGAGTACGGCATCCAGGCCATAGAACCCGCCTACGTGACCAATCGGCAGATCGAGTCCGCACGGATCGCGATGACCAGGCACATCAAGCGTGGCGGCAAGGTGTGGATCAACATCTACCCGGACCGTCCGCTGACGAAGAAGCCGGCTGAAACCCGGATGGGTTCCGGCAAGGGGTCCCCGGAGTGGTGGATCGCCAACATCAAGCCCGGCCGGGTCATGTTCGAGCTTTCCGGGGTGCCTGAGCCGATCGCTCGGGAGGCGCTGCGCCGGGCCATGCACAAGTTGCCGATGAAGTGCCGATTTGTCCGGCGCGAGGTCGGGGAGGCGTAAATGGCTGCCATAACCACGGCCGCGGAACTGCGGGAGCTGGCCGACGAGGAGCTGGTAACCCGGCTGCGCGAAGGGAAAGAGGAGCTTTTCAACCTTCGCTTCCAGGTGGCCACCGGCCAGCTCGACAACAACCAGCGGCTGCAGACGGTCCGGCGCGACATCGCCCGGATCTACACGATCATGCGCGAGCGCGAGCTCGGGCTGTCGGTTCGACCCACGGAAAGCGATGAGGGTGTGGCATGAGCGAGTCCGAGACGACCGCACGTGGGTTCCGCAAGACCCGGGAGGGGCTCGTCGTCAGCGACAAGATGGACAAGACCGTCGTGGTCGCGGTCGAGGATCGGGTGCAGCACCCGCTATACGGCAAGACGATCCGGCGCACCAACAAGCTCAAGGCGCACGACGAGGCCAATTCCTGTGGCGTGGGCGACCGCGTGCTGCTGATGGAGACCCGGCCGATGTCAACGACGAAGCGCTGGCGGGTCGTGGAAGTCCTCGAGAAGGCCAAGTAGCGCGAGTCTGCGCGAGGTAGGAGTCCGACGTGATTCAGCAGGAGACCCGACTCCGGGTCGCCGACAACACCGGTGCCAAGGAGCTGTTGTGCATCCGGGTGCTCGGCGGCTCCGGGCGTCGCTATGCCCGGATCGGCGATGTAATCGTCGGCACGGTCAAGGACGCCCTGCCCGGGGCGGGGGTGAAGCGTGGCGACGTCGTGAAAGCAGTCGTGGTGCGAACCGTCAAGGAACGGCGGCGCCCCGACGGCTCCTACATTCGCTTCGACGAGAACGCCGCGGTGCTCATCCGCGATGGCGGCGACCCACGCGGCACCCGGATCTTTGGCCCGGTGGGCCGCGAGCTCCGCGAAAAGCGCTTCATGAAGATCATCTCGCTTGCCCCGGAGGTGCTGTAACGATGTCCGGGTTGTCGATCCGCAAAGGTGACCTGGTTCAGGTGATCAGCGGCAAGGACCGCGGCGCCAAGGGGAAGGTGATCCTGACCCTTCCGAAGGCCGACCGGGTGCTCGTCGAAGGCGTGAACCGGATCAAAAAACACACCAAGATCACGACAAATCAACGTGGCGCGCAGTCCGGTGGCATCGTCACCCAGGAGGCTCCGGTGCACGTGAGCAATGTCCAACTCGTCTGTCCCGGCTGCGGCAAGCCCTCGCGGGTCGGGCACCGGCGGGACGAGGACGGTCGGCCGGTTCGGACCTGCCGTCGCTGCGGCGTGGACGTGTGAGGACCGGTCGATGAGCGCAACGCTAGAAAACTACGTGCCGCGGCTGAAGCAGCGCTACCACGAGGAGATCGTCCCCGGGCTCCGAGGCGAATTCAGCTACGGCAACATCATGCAGGTTCCGACGCTGGTCAAGATCGTGGTGAACATGGGCGTCGGAGATGCCGCGCGCGACGCCAAGCTGATCGAAGGGGCGGTGCGGGACCTGACGTCCATCACCGGTCAGAAGCCCGCGGTTGCCCGGTCCCGAAAGTCGATTGCCCAGTTCAAGCTGCGCGAGGGCCAGCCGATCGGTGCCTACACGACCCTGCGGGGGGCTCGGATGTGGGAGTTCCTCGACCGGTTGCTGACCATCGCCCTGCCGCGAATCCGCGACTTTCGCGGGCTTTCTCCGCGCCAGTTCGACGGCAACGGGAACTACACCTTCGGCCTGACCGAGCAGGCGATGTTCCACGAAGTCGACCAGGACAAGGTCGACCGGGTCAGAGGAATGGACATCACGGTCGTGACCACCGCGGCGACGGATGACGAGGGTCGGGCTTTGCTCCGGGCCCTCGGCTTCCCCTTCAAGGAGAACTGATTCGATGGCTAAGACCGCCTTGATCAATAAGGCTGCCGGTAAACACAAGTTCGCCGTGCGCAAATACACCCGCTGTTCGCGTTGCGGCCGATCCCGTTCGGTGTACCGGGTGTTCGGGCTTTGCCGGATCTGTGTCCGGCAGATGGCGCACGCCGGCGAACTTCCCGGCGTGACCAAGAGCTCCTGGTGACTCGCTTCGCCGAAGGCCCCGCGGGGAACCACGGCGAGAAAGGCAACCTCTCATGACGATGACCGACCCCATCGCGGACATGCTCACGCGGGTTCGCAATGCCAACCACGCCTATCACGATTCGGTGAGCATGCCGTATTCCAAGATCAAGACGCATATCGCCGAGATCCTCCAGAAGGAGGGGTACATCGCCGGCTGGAACGTGGAAGACGCCGAGGTCGGCAAGAACCTCGTCGTCACCTTGAAATACGGGCCGAACCGGGAGCGGACGATCGCCGGGGTGCGGCGGATATCCAAGCCCGGGCTCCGGGTCTACGCCAAGTCGCATGGCCTTCCGAAGGTTCTCGGTGGCCTCGGCGTGGCCATCATCTCCACATCGACCGGCCTGCTGACCGACCGGCAGGCCGCCAAGCGGGGCGTGGGCGGGGAAGTCCTCGCCTTCGTCTGGTAGGCGGCACCATGTCGAGAATCGGACGGCTCCCGATCCCGGTGCCCGGTGGCGTCGACGTCGCGATCGACGGGCGCGACGTCACGGTCAAGGGCCCGAAAGGCACGCTCGCGCACACCGTGGTGGCACCCATCGACGTGACGCGCGACGAAGATGGCACGTTGCACGTCATACGGCCCAACGACGAGAACCGCACGAAGGCGCTTCACGGCCTGTCCCGCACGCTCGTCGCCAACATGGTCGTCGGCGTCACCGACGGCTACAGCAAGACCATGGAGATCGTCGGCACCGGCTACCGGGTCCAACCGCGCGGGTCGAACCTCGAGTTTGCCCTCGGATTCAGTCACCCCGTTCTCGTCGAGGCGCCGGACGGGATCAGCTTCACCGTCGAGTCTCCGACCCGGTTCATGGTCTCCGGAATCGACAAGCAGAAGGTCGGCGAGGTGGCTGCGAAGATCCGCAAGCTGCGCAAGCCCGACCCGTACAAGGGCAAGGGTGTGCGCTACCAGGGCGAGGTAGTCCGGCGCAAGGCCGGAAAGGCAGGGAAGTAGGCTATGTCCACACGTACCGCCTCTCGGTTGCGTCGGATCGGACGTACCCGCCGGCACCTTCGAGTACGGAAGAAGGTGCACGGCACCGCATCCCGGCCGCGCCTCGTCGTCACCCGTTCGGCACGCCACATCTATGCCCAGGTCGTCGATGACACGACGGGACACACGGTCGCCTCGGCCTCGACCATGGACAGCGACGTGCGTGCTAGCAGCGACGACAAGAAGGGCAAGGCCGGACAGGTCGGTCGTCTGGTCGCCTCCCGGGCGACCTCGGCCGGGGTTACCCAAGTGGTGTTCGACCGAGGCGGCAACCGGTACCACGGTCGGATCGCCGCGCTGGCCGATGCGGCCCGCGAGAGCGGGCTCGATTTCTGATGGACACCCGAGTCATGACCGAAAGGGACAGTTGATGCCTGGAGCCCAACGCCGTGGCGGCACTGCCGGCGGGGAACGGCGCGAACGGCGGGACGGCCGCGGCGCGCCCGCCGAGAAGAGCGCTTACCTCGAGCGCGTGGTGGCGATCAACCGGGTGGCCAAGGTCGTCAAGGGTGGCCGCCGGTTCAGCTTCACCGCGCTCGTGGTGGTAGGCGACGGTGACGGCAACGTCGGTGTCGGCTACGGGAAGGCGAAGGAGGTCCCGGCGGCGATCGCCAAAGGGGTCGAAGAGGCCAAGAAGCACTTCTTCGCCGTGCCGCGGATCCAGGGCACGATTCCGCACCCGATCCAGGGTGAGGCGGCCGCCGGAGTCGTGCTGCTGCGCCCGGCGAGCCCCGGAACCGGCGTAATCGCCGGTGGTCCGGTCCGCGCCGTCCTCGAATGCGCGGGGGTCCACGACGTCTTGTCGAAGTCGCTCGGCTCGTCCAACGCGATCAATATCGTCCACGCCACCGTTGCGGCGCTCAAGGGGTTGCACCGTCCGGAGGAGATCGCCGCCCGGCGCGGCTTGCCGATCGAGGACGTCGCGCCACCAGCCATGCTGCGAGCCCGTGCTGGAGCTGTGAGCTGATGCCGCGGCTGAAGATCACCCAGACCCGCTCGGAGATCGGCGGCCTTCGCAACCAGCGGGAGACGTTGCGCAGCCTCGGGCTCAAGCGGTTGCGGGATGTCGTGGTCAAAGAGGACCGCCCGGAGATCCGGGGCATGGTCGCGACGGTGGCCCACCTTGTGGCCGTCGAGGAAGTCGAGTGAGGACATGACGCTCAAGGTTCACCATCTCCGCCCCGCTCCCGGAGCTCGGACCGCCAAGACCAGGGTCGGGCGCGGCGAGGGGTCCAAGGGCAAGACCGCGGGCCGCGGGACCAAAGGGACCAAGGCTCGCGGCAGCGTGGCCCGCCACTTCGAGGGCGGCCAGATGCCGCTGCACATGCGGGTCCCGAAACTCAAGGGCTTCCGCAACCCGTTTCGTACCGAATTCCAGGTGGTCAACGTGGCCCGCTTGGCGGTCCTGTTCCCGGATGGCGGTGAGGTGGGCGTCGACGACCTGGTCACCCGCGGGGCGGTCCGCCCCGACCTGCCGGTCAAGATCCTCGGCAACGGTGAGCTGACCGTGTCCCTCGACGTGCACGCGCACGCCTTTTCCGACAGCGCGCGGCGCAAGATCACGGAGGCCGGCGGCTCGGCGACCGAGGTCTGACCGGCCCTCCGGGGCCGGCGGCGCCAGACCGGGCCGGCTCGCCGTCGTTGATCGGCTCGCGGCTGTTACAGTCCTTCGGTGGCCCGCCGTAGGCGGGACGGCCACTCGACCATCTCCCCCGGCGGGGGCCGCCGGCGCCCGACCGCACGAGTATCTGCGCAGGAGGAGAGCCCGTGCTCACCGCGTTTGTCCGGGCGTTCCGGACCCCCGACCTGCGCAAGAAGCTGCTGTTCACGATCGCGATTCTCGGGGTGTTCCGCCTCGGCTCGACGCTGCCCAGCCCGGACGTGAACTTCACCAACATCCACACCTGCCTGACCCTGGTGAAGAGCTCCAGCCTGTACGGGCTGGTCAACCTCTTCAGCGGCGGCGCGCTGCTCCAGCTGTCGATCTTCGCGCTGGGGATCATGCCCTACATCACGAGCAGCATCATCATCCAGCTGCTCATCGTCGTCATTCCGCGCCTCGAGCGGCTAAAGGAGCAGGGCCAGTCCGGGCAGGCCAAGCTCACCCAGTACACCCGCTACCTGACGATCGCCCTCGCCATCCTGCAGTCCACCGGGATCGCCGCGCTGGCGCGCTCCTCACCCGGGCAGGGCAGCCAGCTCTTCCCCAACTGCACGGAGCCGATTCTTTACTCGACCTCCGTCTTCCGGATCACGGTGCTCGTGCTCACCATGACCGCGGGGACCGCCGTGATCATGTGGCTTGGCGAGCTCATCACGGACCGGGGGATCGGCAACGGCATGTCGCTGTTGATCTTCACGCAGATCGCGGCCCGGTTCCCCTCTCAGGGCGCCGCGATCCTCGCCGCCAAGGGCTCGTTCGTCTTCACCGTGGTGCTCGTCATCGGGATCCTGATCGTCGCCGCCATCGTCTTCGTCGAACAGGCCCAGCGGCGGATTCCGGTCCAGTACGCCAAGCGGATGATCGGCCGCCGGATGTACGGGGGCACCTCGACCTACATCCCGATGAAGGTCAACCAGGCCGGCGTGATCCCGGTGATCTTCGCGGCATCACTGTTGTACCTGCCGTCCCTGTTGGCGAAGGTCTGGACGTCGAACCGGGGATTCACGAACTTCGTGACGAACTACCTGACGAAGAACGACAGCGCGTCCTACGTCATCATCTATTTCCTCCTCATCGTCTTTTTCACCTACTTCTACGTCGCGATCACCTTCAACCCGGTCGAGGTGAGCGACAACATGAAGAAATACGGTGGCTTCATCCCCGGGATCCGGCCGGGCCGGCCGACGGCGGAGTATCTCGACTACGTGCTGTCCCGGATCACCTTGCCCGGGTCGCTGTACCTGGGGCTGGTCGCGATCATCCCGATCCTCGCGCTGGGCTTCCTCGGCACCGCCCAACAGTTCCCGTTCGGCGGCACCTCGGTGCTCATCCTCGTCGGCGTCGGCCTCGACACCGCGAAGCAGATCGAGAGCCAGCTCATGCTGCGCAATTACGAGGGCTTCCTCCGCTAGTGCGCCTCGTCCTCGTGGGGCCACCGGGCGCCGGCAAGGGCACGCAAGCCCAGTACGTGGCCGGCTACCTCAACGTTCCGCAGATCTCCACCGGAGACATCTTCCGGGCCCATGTCAGCCGGGACACCACGTTGGGTACCAAGGCGAAGGCTTTCATGGATTCCGGTGACCTCGTCCCCGACGAGATCACCATCGAGATGGTTCGCGAGCGGCTCGCTGAAGGCGACGCCGGCAAGGGCTTTCTGCTCGATGGCTTCCCCCGCACGCTGCCGCAGGCCCAAGTGCTGGACGACATGCTCGTCGAGCTTGGAACCAAGCTCGACGTGGTACTCGAGCTGGTCGTTGAAGATGATGAAGTGGTCCGGCGGCTGTCCGGGCGACGTACCTGCCGGGCATGCAACCACGTGTGGCACCTCGATTTCGACCCGCCGAGCGTCGAGGAGCGGTGCGACCTGTGCGGCGGTGAACTGTTCCAGCGTGACGATGACCGCGAGGAAACGATCCGGCATCGGCTCGAGGTCTACCGGGAACAGACCGTGCCGTTGGTCGGGTTCTATGCCGAACGCGGGATCCTCGTCGGCATCGACGCGATCGGGCCGGTCGACGACGTCACCGAGCGGGCGATCGCCTCATTGCGTCCGTTCGCACACTGATCGGGGAGGAGGAGCCGGTGATCCAGCTCAAAACCGAGCCTGAGATCGCGCTTATGCGCGAGGCCGGCCTCGTCGTCGGCCATACCCTCGAGCGGCTTCGTGCCGCGGTTGCGCCAGGGGTCACCACTGCCGACCTGGACGACATTGCGGCGGCCGCGATCCGCGACGCCGGAGCCACCCCGAGCTTCAAGGGCTACCACGGTTTCCCGGCGGTCATCTGCACTTCGGTCAACGAGCAGATCGTGCACGGCATCCCCAGCCGCGAGCTCGTCCTTCGGGCTGGGGACATCATCTCGATCGACTGCGGAGCGATCGTCGACGGCTACCACGGCGATGCGGCGATCACGGTTCCGGTCGGCCCGGTCGCTCCTGAACTCGAGCAACTCATGCGGGTCTGCGAGGAGTCGCTCTGGCGGGGCCTCGCGGCCGCCCGGCTCGGTGGCCGCGTCACCGACATCAGCCACGCCATCGAGAGCTACGTGCGCAGTCAGCCGCACCCGACCGGTGGGAGTTGGGGCATCGTCGAGGAGTACGTAGGACACGGCATCGGAACCGAGATGCATCAAGATCCGCAGGTGTACAACTACGCCCCGCGCGGCCCGGGGCGCGGGCCCAAGCTGGTGAAAGGGCTTGCGCTCGCCGTAGAGCCGATGGTCAACCTGGGCGGCCGGCAGACGCGTCAGCTCAGCGACGGATGGACCGTCGTCACCGGGGACGGCCAGCACTCGGCGCACTTCGAACACACGTTCACGCTGACCGATGACGGTCCGTGGGTCCTCACGGCGATCGACGGCGGCCGGAGCCGGCTTGCGGCGCTGCTCGCGTCGCCGGCGGCAGGGTAACCGGACCGCCGAGGGATACTCAGCCGTGGCGAATGATCCGGCCCTTCGCGCATCCGACGCCGAGCGTGACGGTGTGGCCCATGCGTTGCAGGAGCACTACGCCGCCGGCCGGTTGACCATGGAGGAGTTTCACGACCGGCTCGATGCCGCTTATCGGGCGCGAACGCACGGTGAGCTCGGTCCGCTACTGGCCGATCTGCCGCATCTGGACGAGCCGTTGCCCATCCCGGCTACGAGCTCGTTGCCGCAGCCGGGCTGGGGGCGGCGGGCGCGCCGGCGCCGGCGTCAGGCCAGCTGGTCGTCCTACCTCTCGGCCAACGTCGTTTGCTGGGCCATCTGGGGCACCGAGGCGGCCACCAGCGGTCACCTCGACGGCCTGTGGCCGCTATGGGTGACCGTTCCGTGGGGCGCCATGCTGCTCACCCGCCGGGTCCATCGCTAGCCCTGGGCCGCCGGTGGAGTTTGCCGCCCTGATCGCGTAGACTCTGCCCTTGGCTCCGGCTGTTGCCGACCGCCCACCCAAAGGGGCGGCGGTTCGACGTGCGTCGGGGCGGGCGTTCGGCACCGGACGCTCCCTGTTGATCACCGATCCAGTCACGGAACGCGGAGGACATGCCGAAGAAGGACGGGGCCATCGAAATCGAGGGCCGGGTGGTCGAGCCTCTCCCGAACGCGATGTTCCGGGTCGAGCTCGCCAACGGTCACCGGGTCCTGGCTCACATCAGCGGCAAGATGCGCCAGCACTACATCCGGATCCTCCCCGAGGACCGGGTAGTCGTGGAGCTCTCGCCCTACGACCTGTCCCGCGGCCGGATTGTCTACCGCTACAAGTAACGACCGAAGGAGGGCGTCTCGGACGCCTGTTTCCGAGGAGTTCTCATGAAGGTCAAGCCCAGCGTCAAGAAGATGTGCGACAAGTGCAAAGTGATCCGCCGGCATGGCCGGGTCATGGTCATCTGCGAGAACCTGCGACACAAGCAGCGCCAGGGTTAAACCGCAAGTCAGCGTTTCCGAACCCACCGGCCCCGGCCGGCGGGCACCCCCGGTCGGAGGCCGGGGCCGGCAGCCAGGCGGGTCGCCGGAACGGGAGCGCAGGACCTCCGTCGAGTGAAAGGACCGCCGCCCGCCCATGGCTCGTCTCGTCGGCGTCGATCTCCCCCGCGACAAGCGGCTCGAGGTCGCCTTGACCTACATCTACGGCATCGGGCGGACCCGAGCCCTGCAGACCCTCCGTGAGACCGGCGTGAGCCCCGACCTTCGGGTGCACGACCTAAGCGACGACGACCTGGTCAAGCTTCGGGAGTGGATCGAGGCGAACTACCGGATCGAGGGAGACCTTCGGCGCGAGGTCGCCGCGGACATCCGCCGCAAGATCGAGATCGGCTGCTATCAGGGGATCCGGCACCGTCGGGGACTCCCGGTCCGCGGCCAGCGCACGCACACCAATGCTCGAACCCGGAAGGGTCCCCGTAAGGCCGTAGCCGGCAAGAAGAAGGCCGGGAAGAAGTAGTCCGGAGCGGCCGCCCGCCCGGAACCGACAACCTCAGGAGCCTCACCCGATATGCCCCCGAAGACCCGCACCGCCGGCCCCAAGAAGGTCCGGCGCAAGGAAAAGAAGAACGTGGCCCACGGGCACGCGCACATCAAGAGCACGTTCAACAACACCATCGTGTCGATCACCGATCCGATGGGGAACGTCATCTCCTGGGCGAGTGCGGGTCACGTTGGTTTCAAGGGCTCGCGTAAGTCCACGCCGTTCGCCGCGCAGATGGCGGCGGAAGCCGCCGCACGCAAGGCGCAGGAGCACGGGATGCGCAAGGTCGACGTCTTCGTCAAGGGCCCGGGCTCGGGTCGGGAGACCGCGATCCGTTCCCTGCAGGCGGCTGGCCTCGAGGTCGGCTCGATCCAGGATGTGACCCCGGTGCCGCATAACGGTTGCCGTCCGCCCAAGCGCCGCCGCGTCTGACGAGGAGAGAACACAGAGCATGGCTCGCTACACCGGTCCCGACTGCAAGCGCTGTCGGCGCGAAAAGATGAAGCTGTTCCTCAAGGGCGCCAAGTGCGAGACGCCGAAGTGCCCGATCGAGATCCGGCCCTACCCCCCGGGTGAGCACGGACGGGGTCGGACCAAGGACTCCGAATACCTCATGCAGAAGCGGGAGAAGCAGAAGTGCGCCCGCATCTACGGGATCCTCGAGAAGCAGTTCCGCTCGTACTACGAAGAGGCGAACCGACGTACCGGGAAGACCGGTGAGAACCTGCTCCAGCTGCTCGAGTCACGCCTGGACAACGTCGTCTACCGGGCCGGGTTCGCGCACAGCCGGGACATGTCCCGCCAGCTCGTGCGGCACGGCCACTTCCTCGTCAACGGCCGCAAGGTGGACATCCCGTCGTTCCGGGTGTCCGCTAACGACATTGTCGAGGTTCGCGAAGCCTCCCGCGAGCTCACCCCGTTCGTGATCGCCCGGGCCGAGGCGGGCAGCCGACCGGTGCCGGCCTGGATCGAAGTGATCTCCGGTCGGCTCCGAATCCTCGTGCACGCGCTGCCGAGCCGGCAGGTCATCGACACGCCGGTCCAGGAGCAGCTCATCGTCGAGCTCTACTCGAAGTAACCACCCGGCGCGGCGGACCGAGCCCGCACCGGTTACCTGCGACGTCATATGGCGGATGTCGCGGAAAGGATGCATCACCGTGCTTATCGCTCAACGTCCCATGCTCGCCGAAGACCCGATCAGCGAGACCCGCTCGCGGTTCGTCATCGAGCCACTCGAACCGGGTTTCGGCTACACCCTCGGTAACTCACTGCGGCGGACCCTGCTCTCCTCGATCCCCGGTGCCGCGGTCACCAGCATCCGCGTTGAGGGGGTGCTTCATGAGTTCTCGACGATCCCCGGGGTCAAAGAGGACGTCACCGACCTGATCCTCAACATCAAGGAACTGGTCGTCTCCAGCGAGCACGACGAGCCGGTCGTCATGTACCTGCGCAAGCAGGGGCCCGGCGAGGTCACTGCGGCTGACATCGCCCCGCCCGCAGGTGTCGAGGTGCACAACCCTGACCTGCACATGGCCACTCTGAGCAGCAAGAGCAAGCTCGAGATCGAGTTCACGGTCGAGCGCGGTCGCGGCTACGTCACCGCGGTTCAGAACAAGCAGGCCGGCCAGGAGATCGGCCGGGTACCGGTCGACTCGATTTACTCGCCGGTCCTCAAGGTGACCTACAAGGTCGAGGCCACCCGAGTCGAGCAGCGCACGGACTTCGACCGGCTGATCGTGGACGTCGAGACCAAGCCCTCGATGCCGCCGCGCGATGCGATGGCGAGCGCCGGCAAGACGCTGGTGGAGCTGTTCGGGCTCGCTCGCGAGCTCAACGTCGATGCCGAAGGGATCGATATCGGGCCGTCCCCCACCGACGCGGCACTGGCAGCGGACCTGGCGCTACCGATCGAGGAGCTCGATCTCACGGTCAGGTCCTACAACTGCCTCAAGCGCGAAGGCATTCACTCGGTGGGCGAGCTCGTCTCGCGCAGCGAGGCCGACCTGCTAGACATCCGGAACTTCGGTGCCAAGTCGATCGACGAGGTCAAGACCAAGCTCGTCACCATGGGCCTGGCCCTCAAGGACTCGCCCCCCGGCTTCGATCCGAGCAACGTGGTGGACACCTACGGCACCGATGACTACGTCGGTGACGATGACGGCGGTTTCGTGGAGACCGAGCAGTACTGACCGGCCGGATCCTGCGGAAAGAGAGAGTGGACTTCGATGCCCACGCCCACCAAGGGCCCCCGCCTCGGCGGGGGCCCGGCGCACGAGCGGCTGATCCTGGCCAACCTGGCGACCGCCCTGTTCGAGCATGGTCGGATCACGACTACCCAGGCGAAGGCGAAGCGGTTGCGACCGCTCGCCGAGCGGCTGGTGACCTTCGCCAAGCGTGGTGATCTGCACGCCCGACGTCGCGTGCTGCGGGTGGTGCGGGACCGCGGAGTGGTGCACATCCTGTTCGCCGAGATCGGGCCGCGGTTCGCCGAGCGGGCTGGGGGTTACACCAGGATCACGAAGCTGAACCCCCGCAAGGGTGACAACGCGCCGATGGCGGTGATCGAGCTCGTGGAGGGCGCGACGCTCGCCCAGGAGGCGGTTGGCGAAGCCGAGCGCGCTCGCGGCACCCGGTTCGCGCGGCGCCGCGGCGCGGGGGCGGCGGGATCCGGCACGGAGCCGGGCGAGGTCGACGAAACGTTCGAGGTTGACGAGACGTTGGAGGCGCCCGAGGGGGAGGCGGTGCCCGAGGGGGAAGAAGCGGACGCGGCTCCCGAAGCGGACGCGGCTCCCGAAGCGGACGTGGCTCCCGAAGCGGACGTGGCTCCCGAAGCGGCGCCGGTCCAAACTGCGGACCTCCCGGAGGTAGCCGAGAGCACGGGGCCGCCCGGAGATGGGGCGGCCGAGGCAGTCGGCGAAACGCCGCCGGACGACACCGCCGCCCCCGAGCATCCGGCCGCCGATGGTGAGGGCGAGAAAGCCTGACCACCGGCTCGACTCGCTGGCGTCTCGACCTCGCGTACGACGGGGCGGACTTCGCTGGCTGGGCGCGCCAACCTGCCGAACGCACGATCCAGGGAACGCTCGAGGTTGCCCTTCAACGCGTCACCCGACTGACCCGCCCTGCGCAGGTTACGGTGGCCGGCCGCACCGATGCCGGAGTGCACGCCACCGGGCAGGTCGCCCACGTGGACTTGCCCGCCGACGCCGTCGCGGCGGCCGCGGACCTCCTCCGTCGACTCAACGGCGTGCTCCCCCCAGACGTTCGGATCCGCGGTGCGCTCCGGGCTCCGGCGGGGTTCGATGCCCGGTTCTCCGCGCTATCGCGGCGGTACGTCTACCGCCTCACCGATCGGATTCCCGACCCGCTGCGGCGCGGGGACACACTCGCCTACCAACGACCGCTCGATGCCCGACTGATGGCCGCCGCCGCGCTCGGGCTGATCGGCGAGCACGACTTCGCGGGGTTCTGCCGGCGCCGGCCCGGCGGGACTACGGTGCGCCGGCTGCTGGTTCTCGACGTCGTGCCGGTGGTTCACGGCGTCGTCGAGGTTCGGGTCGAAGCGGACGCGTTCTGCCATTCGATGGTCCGCGCCCTGGTCGGGGCGTTGCTAGCCGTAGGCGATGGCCGACAGCCGATCGAGTGGCCGGCGGCGGTGCTGGCCGCTCGCCGCCGTGACCCGGCGCTGACCGTGGCGCCGGCGCACGGGCTCACCCTGGTGCGGGTCCGCTACCCTCGCCCCACCGAGCTGGCCGCCCGGGCCGAACAGACCCGGCGGTGGCGCGATCTGCCGGCCGAGTCCGGCGGGCTTTGACCCCCAGCGGGGGACGTCGGTATCCTCGGTTGGTCGCGCCGTTGGCGTCAGCCTGCGCGCGATGAGCCGGCAGCCGCTGGCGACGACCCCACCGACGACCCCACCGACACCGACGTAAGGCCTTCCCGTGCGCACGTACAACCCCAAGCCCGCCGACGTACAGCGTCAGTGGCACGTCATTGACGCGAGCGACGTCGTGCTCGGTCGGCTTGCCAGCCAGGCGGCCCGGCTGCTCCGCGGCAAGCACAAGCCGATGTTCGCGCCGCACATCGATACCGGGGACTTCGTCATCATCGTCAATGCCGCGAAGGTGGCGCTTACCGGCGCCAAACGGGAGCAGAAGATGGCCTACCGGCACTCCGGTTACCCGGGTGGCCTGCGCCAGGTGTCCTACGGTCATCTGCTCGCCACCCGTCCGGACAAAGCGGTGGAGAAAGCAGTGCGGGGGATGCTGCCGCACACCACCCTCGGCCGGCAGATGCTGTCCAAGCTCAAGGTCTACGCCGGACCTGATCATCCGCACCAGGCGCAGCAGCCGGTGCCCTACGAGCTCACCCAGGTCGCGCAGTAACCGCGATCCCGCTGCATTTCGAGGAGACGTAAACCGTGGCTGAAACGCCCGCCGAAACCGCGCTCGCCACCGACGAGCCCGAAGCTGAGCCAGCGATCGAGGCCGTAGCCGAGACGGTGGCTGAGCCGACGGTGGCTGAGCCGACCGTGGAGGCGCCGGCACCGGTGCGCCGGGTCGCGACCGGTCCGGCGGGGGCGACCGGACGGCGCAAGGAAGCGATTGCCCGGGTCCGGTTGGTGCCCGGCAACGGACGCTGGGATGTCAACGGTCGCGCCCTCGACGACTACTTTCCGAACAAGGTGCACCAGCAGATCGTCGGCGAGCCGTTCCGGACGCTCGAGCTGGTCGATCAGTACGACGTGATCGCACGGCTGTCCGGCGGCGGGGTGACCGGGCAGGCCGGTGCCCTCCGGCTCGGCATCGCCCGCGCGCTCACCGAGGCCGACCCGGAGAACCGGCCGCCGTTGAAGAAGGCCGGCTTCCTGACCCGGGACGCCCGGGTGAAGGAGCGGAAGAAGTACGGACTGAAGAAGGCCCGTAAGGCGCCGCAGTACTCGAAGCGGTAACTCGGGGTGGGTCGGCTCTTCGGCACCGACGGCGTCCGCGGACTGGCCAACGCCGAGCTCACGGCCGAGCTCGCTCTGGACGTCGCGGTAGCGGCTGCTCACGTCCTCGTCGAGCGGCGAACCGGCGGCAGCCGGCCCGCGGCGGTGGTGGGCCGCGACCCGCGCGCGTCGGGGGAGTTCCTCGAGGCCGCGGTGCTGGCCGGCTTGGCCAGTGCCGGTGTCGATGTGCACCGGGTCGGGGTCGTCCCCACGCCCGCGGTGGCCCATCTCACCGCAACGCTCGGGGCGGATCTCGGCGTGATGATTTCGGCGAGCCACAACCCGATGCCGGATAACGGCATCAAGTTCTTCGATTCCGCGGGGTTCAAGCTGCCCGACGCCATCGAGGACGAGGTCGAGTCGAGGTTGCGCGAAGGCTGGGCCCGCCCGACCGGGTCCGGGGTCGGCCGCCTCCTCGACTCGTCGGCCGCACTGGATCGCTACATCGATCACCTGGTGGGCACCGTGCCGCGACGGCTCGAGGGGCTGCGCGTGGTCGTCGACTGTGCCAACGGGGCGGCTTCGACCGCCGCGCCGACGGCGTTGGCCCGCGCCGGGGCTGAGGTAACGGCCCTGCACGCCACTCCGGACGGTTACAACATCAACGAGGGTTGCGGATCCACCCACCCGGCCGAGCTGATCGCGACGGTGCGCTCGACGGGCGCCGACGTCGGGATCGCGCATGACGGCGACGCCGACCGCTGCATCGCGATCGATGCCGAGGGCAACGTCATCGACGGCGACACCATCCTCGCGGTGTGCGCCTTGGCCCGCCACGCTGCCGGCACCCTGGCCGGCGACACGGTCGTCACAACGGTTATGACCAACCTCGGCTTCCACCAGGCGATGCGCGCGGCGGGGATCGGCGTCGTGGAGACCGCGGTCGGCGATCGGTACGTGCTCGAGGCGATGCGCGCGCACGGGTTGGTTCTCGGCGGTGAGCAGTCCGGTCATCTGGTCTTTCTCGACCATGCGACCACCGGCGACGGGATCCTGACCGCCCTGCAGTTGCTGGCGGAGCTTGCCGGTTCCGGGCGAACGCTGGCCGAGCTGGCCACAGCTGTCCGCCCGCTGCCCCAGGTGCTCCTCAATCTGCGGGTCGCCGACCGTGAGACGGCGATGGCGTCGCCGGCGCTCGCGGCCACGGTGCAGGCCGCCCGCGCGGAGCTCGGCGCCGAGGGCCGGATCCTTGTCCGGGCCAGTGGGACCGAGCCGCTCGTGCGGATCATGGTCGAGGCCGCGACGGAGCGGCGGGCCCAAGAGATCGCCGCGCGGATCGCTCGAACTTTGCCGGATCCCGCTGCGGCCGACTGAGCGTGATCGTCGGCCGAACCGGTTCGGTCAGCTACCCTCGATCGACATGTGCGGGATCATCGGGTACGTGGGCGCGGGGTCGGCGGCGGACGTCGTGCTCGACGGGCTGCGCCGCCTCGAATACCGCGGATATGACAGTGCCGGGATCGCTGTCGTCGGCACGGGCGAACTCGAGGTTCGGCGCCGGGCCGGGAAGCTGGCGAACCTCGACAAGGAGGTGGCCGAACGGCCGCTGCCCGGTTCGACCGGCGTGGGGCACACCCGGTGGGCCACGCACGGGGCACCTACCGACCGGAACGCTCACCCGCACGTCAGCTGTGACGGGGCGATCGCGGTCGTACACAACGGGATCATCGAGAACTACGCCGCCCTGCGCCGCGGCCTCGAGGCAACCGGTCACGAGTTTCGCAGCGACACCGACACCGAGACCGTCGCCCATCTGCTCGAGGAGCGTTACACCGGCGACCTCGCCGAGGCGGTCCGCTCGGTCTGTCGCGACCTCGAGGGCGCCTTCACCATCGTCGCCGTCCACCGCGACGCGCCCGGGGTCGTGGTCGGTGCCCGACGCAACTGCCCGCTCGTCGTCGGCCGAGGGGACGGGGAGAACTTCCTCGCGAGTGACGTAGTCGCATTCATCGCCCATACCCGCCGAGCCGTCGAGCTCGGGCAGGATCAGGTGGTCGAGCTGCGTGCCGACTCTTTCTCCATAACGACTTTCTCCGGCGAACCCGCCGAGGGCCGCGATTACCACATCGACTGGGACGCGAGCGCCGCCGAGAAGGGCGGCTACCCGTACTTCATGCTCAAGGAGATCGCCGAGCAACCAACGGCCATCGCGGACACCTTGCGGGGTCGGCTCACCGGGGACGGTGCGATCCTGCTCGACGAGGTCCGGCTCTCCGACCAGGACCTGCGCGAGGTGGACAAGGTCTTCATCGTCGCCTGCGGTTCGGCGTTCTACGCCGGGCTGGTCGCCAAGTACGCCATCGAGCACTGGGTGCGGATCCCGTGCGAGGTCGACATCGCCTCCGAGTTCCGCTACCGGGACCCGGTTCTCGACCGGTCGACGCTGGTGCTGGCGATCAGCCAGAGCGGTGAGACCCTCGACACCCTGATGGCGGTCAAGCACGCCCGCGAGCAGAACGCGCAGGTGCTCGCGATCTGCAATACCAATGGCTCGACGATCCCCCGGGAATCCGACGCGGTGCTCTACACCCGGGCCGGACCCGAGGTGGGTGTGGCGGCCACGAAGACGTTCCTCGCCCAGCTCGCGGCGACCTATCTAGTCGGCCTCTCCCTCGCCCGGATCCGCGGCACGATGGACGGCGACGAGGTGATGTCCATCGTTGCCCAGCTGGAGCGGATGCCGTCCCTGATCGAGCAGGTTCTCGGCACTGCCGAGCCGGTGCGTGCGCTGGCCCGCGAGCTGGCCGAGGCACGGACCGTGCTCTTCGTCGGGCGGCACGTCGGGTACCCGGTGGCACTGGAAGGCGCCCTGAAACTCAAGGAGCTCGCCTACATGCACGCCGAGGCGTTCCCGGCCGGTGAGCTGAAACACGGCCCGATCGCCTTGGTCGAGGAAGGGGTTCCGGTCATCGCGGTCGTCCCCCCACGACGGGCCCGCAGCGAGTTGCACGCCAAGATGCTTTCCAACCTCCAGGAGGTCCGAGCCCGCGGGGCGCGGACGATCGCGATCGCCGAAGAGGGCGACGACGAGGTACTGGCGCACGCGACGAACGTCATCCGATTCCCACGGACCCCGACGATGTTGGCTCCGCTCGTGACCACGGTGCCGCTTCAAGTGTTCGCCTGTGAGCTGGCGTTGGCCCGGGGCCTGGATGTCGACCAGCCGCGGAACCTCGCGAAGTCCGTCACGGTCGAGTAGCCGGTCGGCCGCGTGATCGTCGGGGTCGGCATCGACATCGTCGACGTGACCCGGTTCGCCCACGCCCTGGAGCGGACCCCGTCGCTGGCCGGGCGTCTGTTCACCCGTGCCGAGCGGGAGCCGGTCGGTTCCCGGGCCCGGTCGGCGGCCTCCTTCGCCGCGCGATTCGCGGCGAAGGAGGCGGTCGCGAAGGCGTTGGGGGCCCCTCGCGGGCTGCGGTGGCACGACGTCGAGGTGGTCACGGAGCCCTCCGGCCGGCCGGCGCTTCTGGTCGGTGGCACGGTGGCGGAGGCAGCGGCCGGCCTGCAGGTGACCGGTTGGCAGGTGTCGCTGAGCCACGACTGTGGATCGGCGATCGCGGTCGTGTTGGCGCAGCGATGAGGGCTGCCTACGACGTGGCGGCGGTCCGGACCGCTGAGGGGATTCTTCAGGCGGCGGTGCCGGACGGGGCCCTCATGCAGCGCGCGGCGAGCGGGTTGGCCCGACGGTGCGCCGAGATGCTCGGCCGGGTGTACGGCTCGCGGGTCGTGCTGCTGGTCGGATCCGGTGACAACGGCGGGGACGCGCTGTTCGCCGGCGCTCGGTTGGCGGTCCGGGGCGCGCGGGTCGACGCGATCCAGACCGGCGATCGCATGCACGCCGCGGGGCGGGCGGCTCTGGAGCAGGCCGGGGGCCTGCTGCACGACCCGGCGGCCGCCGGGGAGCTGATCGGCCGGGCGGACCTCGTCATGGACGGGATGGTCGGGATCGGCGCCCGTGGCAAACTGCGGCCGCCGGCCGAATGGCTGGCGGGGCTGGCATCTTCGGGTCGGGCCCCCGTCGTTGCCGTCGATGTCCCGAGCGGGGTGGATGCGACCACCGGCCGGGTCGAGGGTGCGGTGGTGCGGGCGGACGTGACGGTGACGTTCGGAAGCCTGAAACCCGGTCTTCTGGTGGCTCCAGGTGCGCAGGCGGCCGGGGCCGTCGATCTGGTCGACATCGGGCTGGCCGGTTACCTCCGCGAGCCGCCGGCCGTGCGGGTCCTGGACGCGGAGGACGTGGCCCGGTTGCTTCCGGTACCGGGCGCGGATGGCGACAAATACCGCCGCGGGGTGCTCGGCGTGGTCGCCGGCAGCGACACCTATCCCGGGGCGGCCGTGCTCGCCGTCGGCGCCGCGCTGCACGCCGGTGCGGGCATGATCAGGTACGTGGGGGCGGCCGCCCCAGCCGAACTGGTCCGCCAGCGTTGGCCCGAGGCGGTGTGCACCGTCGTCGACCACGATGCTTCCGGGTCGCCGGACGACCCGGAGGCCGTGCTCGAAGCCGGGCGCGTGCAGGCCTGGGTGATCGGGCCAGGACTCGGCACCGGGGATGGCGCGCGGTCGGTCCTCAAGGCCGTGCTCAGCACGGACCTACCGGTACTCGTCGACGCGGATGCCCTGAACCTGCTTGCCGCACATCCGTTCTGGGTTGCGCGCCGACGTGGGCCGACGCTGCTGACCCCGCACGCCGGCGAGTTCGCTCGCCTGACCGGTGCGGAGCGCGCCGACGTAGCGGCGGACCGGCTCGATCACGCCCGGCGGGCCGCCGCGGATCTGGCGGCCACGGTCCTGCTGAAGGGCTCGACAACCGTGGTTTGCGATCCGGCCGGGGCCACCTACGTCAACCCGACCGGCACCGGCTACCTGGCCACCGCCGGTAGCGGCGACGTGCTGTCGGGAGCCGCGGGCGCGCTGCTCGCCCAGGGGCTCCAGCCGCTCGAGGCCGGGGCGGTAGGCGCCTACCTGCACGGTCTGGCGGCCCGATTGGCCGCCGGCCCGGGCGGCGGCGCCCCGATCCGGGCGTTCGACGTGATCCGGTACTGGCGTAGCGCGGTGGCAACCGTGCGGGGCTGAGAGAATGCCTGCGTGAGCTCGTCGCCCCACGCGGTCGCAGTCGTGGACCTCGACGCGATCCGGGACAACGTCGGCCGCCTCGTCGAGCTGGCCGGTGAGGCCGCGGTGTGCGCCGTGGTGAAGGCCGACGGGTACGGCCACGGGCTGGTCCCCGTCGCTCGGGCGGCGCTGGACGGCGGCGCGGGCTGGCTCGGTGTGGCGTTCCTTGACGAGGCCCTCGCCCTGCGTTCCGCCGGCCTCGAGTCGCCGCTGGTCGCCTTCATCGTCGGCCCCGGCTCGGACCTGCCCGCTGCCTTGACCGGACAGATCGATGTCGCCGTCGGTGACCGGGCTCGGCTCGCCGACCTCGCCGCCGCCGCCCGGGCGGTCGGCGTCCCGGCCCGGGTTCACCTCGAAGCGGACACCGGCCTCAGCCGGGGCGGCGCCCCGGCCGCCGACTGGGCCGACCTCGTCGAGGCTGCGGCCAAGGCTCAGGCGGACGGGACCGTGTCGGTGGTCGGCGTGTGGTCGCACCTGGCTTGCGCGGACGAGCCCGGCCATCCGGCGACCGCCGGGCAACTGGCCGGTTTCGCGGCTGCGCTGGAGCTCGCCGACCGGGCCGGAGTGCATCCGGAGGTCCGGCACCTCGCCAACTCGGCGGCCTTGCTCACCGAGCCCGCCGCGCGCTACGACCTGGTCCGACCCGGGATCGCAATGTACGGGCTGTCGCCCGGACCGGGCGTGGCGGCCGCCCGGTTCGAGCTGCGTCCAGCGATGACGTTGACCTCCCGCGTGGCGCTGGCCAAGCGGGTGCCCGGCGGTTCGGGGGTCAGCTACGGCCACCGCTACCGGACGACCGGCGAGACCGGGCTCGCGCTCATCCCGCTGGGTTACGGCGACGGGATCCCCCGGGCCGGCGGTGGCACCCTCGAGGTGCTCCTCGCCGGTGCTCGCCGGCGGATCGCCGGCACGGTGTGCATGGACCAGTTCGTCGTCGACACGGGCGCCGACTCGGTCGGTGCCGGGGACGAAGTCGTACTCTTCGGCCCGGGCAGCCAGGGCGAGCCCACCGCGGACGAGTGGGCCGACGTGCTCGGCACCATCGGCTACGAGATCGTCACCCGGATCGGGCCGCGGGTGGCCCGCCGCTACCTGGGCGAGCGACCGTGAGCCGTCGCCGGAGGTTCGCCGTCGCCGGCGTCGTCGCGGGTGGGTTGGTCGCCTCGACGGCCGCGGTCCTCGCCGCCCAGCGGCAGCTGGCGTCCCGGATTCGTCACGTGCCCGACCCCGATGCCCGCGAACCGTTCGGCTCCCTGCACAGCCGGGGTCGTGTGGTCCTGGCCGACGACGGCGTTCCGCTGCACGTCGAGGAGCTCGGCGATCCCGCCGCCCGGCCGACCGTCGTGTTCGTCCATGGCTTCAGCCTGTCCATGGACAGCTGGCACTACCAGCGGCGCGACCTGCCCGACGTCGGCCGGCTGGTGTTCTACGACCAGCGCAGCCACGGCGCGTCGGGGCGTGGCTCCAAGGAGCACGCCACGCTGGATCAGCTGGGCCGCGATCTGTTCAGCGTGCTCCTGTCCACCGCGCCCGAGGGGCCGGTGGTGCTGATCGGGCATTCCCTCGGCGGGATGACCATCATGGCGCTCGCCGAGCAGCACCCCGAAATGTTCGGCCGGCGGATCGTCGGCGTCGCGCTGCTGTCCACCGCATCAGGGCAGATTGCGGACACCGTGTTCGGCCTGCCCCGGCGCGCCGGGCGGGTGCTGAAGATCGCCGCGCCGGTTGTCGTTCCGCGGTTGGCCAGCCGTTCCGCCCTGCTCGAACGCGGCCGGTCGGTGAGTGGCGACCTGTCCTTCCTGGTCACCCGCTGGTTCGCGTTCGGCCGGCACGCCTCGCCCTCCCTCGTGGCCTTCCTCGAGCGGATGCTGGCTGCCACCCCGATTGACGTCATCCTCGAGTTCCTGCCGACGTTCCTCGACCACGACCGGGTCGGGGCGCTGGCGGCTCTGCGCGGTGTCGAGACGCTCATCCTCACCGGCGCCCGGGACACGTTGATCACCCCCGACCACAGCCAGGCGATCGCCGAGGTGCTGCCCGACGCCGAGCTGGTCCAACTCGCCGACGCTGGGCACATGGTCACGCTCGAGCGTCCGGCGCTGGTCAACCTGCACCTGCGGGCGTTCATCCGCCGGGCCGGACGCGCTCGGCGCCGGCGCGCCGCGTCCGCGTGAGCCTGGCCGGCCTGGCCGCATCCGTCGCCACGTGTGTCGCCTGCCCGCTGGCCGAGGGCCGCACCCATGCGGTGGCTGGCGAGTTCCCCGCGGGCGCCCGGCTGATGCTCGTCGGCGAGGCCCCCGGTCACGACGAGGACGTGTCCGGTCGGCCCTTTGTCGGCCGCGCCGGCCGACTTCTCGATGAGCTGCTCGACGGGGCCGGGCTCAGTCGGGCCGAGGTTTCGATCACGAACGTCGTCAAGTGCCGCCCTCCCGACAACCGGCCGCCGCGGCGGGCCGAGTTGCGGGAGTGCCGGAGCTGGATCGACCGTCAGCTCCCGCTGGCTGACCCGGCGCTCGTCGTCACCCTGGGCGGCACGGCCGCGGCCTGGGCGTTCGGCCGACCGGTTCGGCTCGTGGACGTCCGGGGCCGCGACCATCTGCTGGCCGGCCGGGTGCTCGTGGCGACGTTCCACCCGTCGGCGGCGCTGCGGTTCGGGCCGTCGGGTGCGCCACGGGCCGGGCTCGCCGAGGACCTGGCGCACGCCGCGCGACGGCTCCGACACCTGGGCGCCGGCGGTCTCGCGTTCGGTGCGGTCGGGCCGGAGATCGCGGCCAACCTGCTGACCGTTGCCCTGGCCGGCTTCGGCACGCTCCCGCCGCTGGACCCGCCGTCCAGCCTTTTCGGGGAAACCGAAGGGATCGTCGCGGCCGAGTTGGCCGCGCATCCCGGCGTTGCGGCCTACCGGCACGGCGAGCTGGTTGCCGGCCTGCGCTGCCGGCCCGACGGCTCGGCACTCTGGCTGCGTCGCGTCGCGGTCGCACCGGCCGAGCAGGGCGCCGGCGTGGGCACCTGCCTGCTCGCCTGGACGCACCGCTGGGCGGCCGGACTCGGCTTCCGGGAGACCCGGGTCGGCGTGCGCTCGGTGTTGGACCGGACCCGGACCTTCTGGCAGCGCCGAGGCTACGAAGCCGTTGCCGAGCATGGTTACTGGACGGAGTACGCGCGCCGGCTGGGTCAGAGCGGGTGAGGGCGCGGCAGGTGCCGACCCCGGAGGCGATGCGAGCGCTCGGTGCCGAGGTGGCCGGCGACCTCGGGCCGGGCGACCTCGTTCTGGTCATCGGTGCGCTCGGCGCCGGCAAGACGACGCTCGTCCAGGGCATCGGGGCAGGACTCGGGGTGGCCGATCCGGTGCTGTCCCCGACCTTCGTGCTCGCCCGCGAACACCGCGGCGGCCGGGTCCCGCTCGTCCACGTCGACGCCTACCGGCTGACCGACGCCGTCGACCCCAGCCGCGAGCTCGACGCTCTGGACCTGGACACCGAGCTGACCGATGCCGTCCTCGTCGTCGAATGGGGGGAGGGGCTGGCCGAACGCCTGGCGGGAGACCGGCTGGAAATCCGGCTCGAGCGGGCGCCCGCCGGTGAGGCACGGACGGTCACCTTCCGGGCGGTCGGTCCCCGTTGGGCGGGCCGCTGACCGTTCGGCATCTACCCTGAGAGACATCCGATCGGGAGGGGGTTGTCCGGTGGCAAACCGTGGCCGAGCACCGCAAACCAGCCGCCAGCGCAAACTCGCGGCCGCTCAGGCTGCGCAACGCCGAGCCGAGCGCCGGCGCCGACTGCTGCTGATTACCGTCGGCCTGGTCATCCTCGGCGCGATCGGCACGGGTGTGGGGATCGGCGTCACCAGCAGCCCCAGCTCCGGTCCGGCGGTGATCGGCGCGATCGGCCCCGAGCAGATCCCGGTCGAGAGCGGGCCGCTGATCGCCCCGGCTTCTACCGCCGCCACCGGCCAGACCATCGACGGGATCACCTGCTCGGCCCAGGAGCAGGTGGCCTACCACATCCACGCACACCTGCTGGTTTTCGTCGGCGGCCAGCAGCGGCAGTTGCCGGTCGGGATCGGCACCGTGGCTCCGGTCGTCCAGCAGTCGGCGCAGGGCGCGTTCGCGCAGGCTTCCCGCTGCTACTACTGGTTGCACGTCCATGCGACGGACGGCATCATCCACATCGAGTCACCGACCAAGAGGGTGTTCACGCTGGGCAACTTCTTCGACATCTGGCGCCAGCCGCTGGGTCCCAGTCAGGTTGGCGCCGCGACCGGACCGGTCACCGCCTTCGTAAACGGAAAGACCTACACCGGAAATCCGGCGGCCATCCCGCTGACCGCACACGAAGACATCCAACTCGACGTCGGCTCGCCGATCGTCGCCGCCGAGTCGGTCGACTGGTCCCGGGCGTCGCTCTGACCCGCGTGCTCCTGCTCGGACTCGACACGTCGACGCCGGCGACCACGGTGGCGGTTCTCGACGGCCCCCGGGTGCTCGCGTCCGGGACCGCCGTGGACGCCCGCCGCCATGGCGAGCTGCTGGCGCCGCTGATCGCGGCCACCCTGCGCGACGCGGGCGCTCGCCCGGGCGATCTCACGGCGGTGGCGGCCGGCGTCGGCCCTGGCCCGTTCACCGGCCTGCGGATCGGCCTGGTGACCGCCGCCGCGCTCGGCGATGCGATCGGCATCCCGACGTACGGGGTCGGCTCCCTCGACGCGCTGGCCGGTGCGCATCCGGGCCCCCTTACCGTGGTCACCGACGCCCGGCGGCGGGAGGTCTACTGGGCGAGCTACGACCCGGGCGGGACCCGGGTTGCCGGGCCGGCTGTCGACCTTCCGCGGGTGCTCGCCGGGCGGTTGCCGTCAGGCGAGCGGCTCGCCGGCGCCGGCGCTCGGCTCTACGAGGGCGACTTCGCGGGCTTCCCGGTGATCCCGGACAGCGACTACCCGGCGGCGGCCATGGTGGCCCGGCTGGCCCTGCCGCGGGCGGAGTCGGGTTGCCCGACCGAGCCGCTCACCCCGCTCTACCTGCGTCGCCCGGACGCCACACCACCGGGCCCACCCAAGGCGGTGCTGCGCCGGTGACCGCTGGGCTGCGGCCGATGGCGGAGGCGGACATCCCGGCGCTGCTGGACATCGAGCGGGACCTGTTCGGGGCCGAGGCCTGGTCGAGCGTGTTGTTCCGGTCCGAGCTCGCGGAGATCGAGACCCGGGGCTACGTCGTGGCGGCCGATCCCGCCGGGATCGTCGGCTACGCCGGTCTGTGCGCGTATCCCGACGACGCCTGGGTGCAGACGCTGGCCGTTCGCCGGGACCGCTGGGGCGCCGGAGTCGGGCGGATGCTCGTCGAGTGGATGCTCGCCGAAGCGTCCCGGCGTGGCCGCCGACGGGTCGGGCTCGAGGTGCGCGCGGACAACCGTCGAGCGCAGGACCTCTACCGACGGTTCGGCTTCGAGCCGATCGCGACCCGGCGCGGCTACTACCAGCCGAGCAACGTGGACGCCGTCATCATGCAACGGGAGATCGGGTGAGCGCGGAGCCGATCGTCCTCGGCATCGAGACTTCCTGCGATGAGACGGGGATCGGTCTGGTCCGGGGGCGGTCTCTGCTCGCCGGCGCGGTCGCCTCGAGCGTCGCGGCCCACGCCCGGTTCGGCGGGGTCATCCCGGAGGTCGCGAGCCGGGCCCACCTGGAGGCCATGGTGCCGACGGTGAACCGGGCCCTGCGCCAGGCGGGCCTACGCCACCGGGACGTCGACGCGGTCGCGGTGACGGCCGGGCCGGGCCTGGCCGGGGCGCTGCTCGTCGGTGTGGCCGCTGCGAAGGCGTACGCGCTAGCGCTCGAGGTCCCCCTCTACGGGGTGCACCATCTCGTCGCCCACGTCGCCGTCGACACGATCGAACACGGCCCCCTGCCGGTGCCGGTCGTGGCGTTGCTCGTATCCGGCGGCCACACCTCGCTGGTTCTGGTGCGGTCGCTGACCGACCCGGTGGTACCGCTCGGGTCGACCATGGACGACGCCGCCGGCGAAGCGTTCGACAAGGTCGCCCGGCTGCTCGGGATGCCGTTCCCGGGCGGTCCGCCGATCGACCGGGCGGCGGCCGGCGGCGACCCGGCGGCCATCGCGTTCCCGCGAGCCCTGACCGGGCCCGGGGATTCCCTCGACTTCTCCTTCTCCGGGGTTAAGACGGCGGTGGCTCGCTGGGTGGAAGCCCGCCGGGCGGTCGGCCAGGACCTGCCGCTCGCCGACCTCGCCGCCTCCTTCCAGGAGGCGGTAGCCGACGTGCTCACCGCCAAGGCGGTCGCCGCCTGCCGCCGGGAGGGGGTCCGTGACCTTGTCCTCGGCGGCGGCGTCGCCGCCAACTCCCGCCTGCGCAGCCTCGCCGCCGAGCGCTGCGCCGCCGCCGGGCTCCGCCTCCGGATGCCCGCCCCTGCCCTGTGCACCGACAACGGAGCCATGGTCGCCGTGCTCGGCGCCGCGCTCTGCGCCGCCGGGGCCAGCCCCTCCGATCTCGAGTTCGCCGCGGACCCGGGCCTGCTCTTGGCCGGTGCCCGGTGAGTACGGCGGTGCGGATGTGGGAGGCCCGGGTCGCGCCCGGTCGACTGGACGCCGCCCTGGCCTGGGTCGCCGACGAGATCGTGGCGGCCGCGCGGGCCGCCGGAGTCGGCTCCTACGAGCTCTGCTCCAGCACCGGGCCGGACGAGCGCATCGTCCTCGTCACCCGATGGCCGGCCGGGGTCGGGTTCGCCGAACCTGACCCGCCGGCCGGGCTCCTGTTGCGCGCGCAGGCTTGGGTGTTCGAGCTCGTGACCGCGTTCCCCGGGCCGGGATCCGACCCGGATTGACGGTCCCGGGCGGGTGGCATAGGCTGGCACTCGGCACGTGAGAGTGCCAACGCGACGAGGCTGACTGACACCCGCGACGGCAGGAAGCCAGGTCGAAAGCGTTCCCTACGACGTCCCGTGAGAAGGGGGAGGTCAGGTCGTGACGACCGCCACCAAAGTAGCCATCAAACCGCTCGAGGACCGCATCGTCGTCCAGCCCTCGGATGCCGAGGAGACCACGGCATCCGGTCTGGTCATTCCGGACACCGCGAAGGAGAAGCCGCAAGAGGGCGTCGTCCTCGCGGTCGGGCCCGGTCGGTTCGAAGACGGTCAGCGGGTGCCGCTCGACGTCAAAGTCGGCGACACCGTGATCTACAGCAAGTACGGCGGCACCGAGGTCAAGTACAGCGGCGAGGACTACCTCGTGCTGTCGGCCCGTGACGTGCTCGCGGTCATCGAGAAGTAGGACACCGACGCGACGCCCCGGGGGCCGTTGGTCCCCGGGGCGTATGCATGGAAGGACAGCAATGCCGAAGATCCTGGAGTTCCATTCCGACGCCCGTGACTCGTTGCAGCGCGGTGTCGACAAGCTGGCCGACGTCGTCAAGGTGACGCTCGGGCCGCGCGGACGCAACGTCGTCATCGACAAGAAGTACGGCGTCCCGACGATCACCAACGACGGCGTGACCATCGCCAAGGAGGTCGAGCTCGAGGACCCGTACGAGAACCTCGGCGCTCAGCTCGCCAAAGAGGTCGCCACCAAGACCAACGACGTTGCCGGCGACGGTACGACGACGGCCACCGTGCTGGCTCAGGCGATGGTCCGGGAAGGCCTGCGCAACGTCGCGGCCGGGGCCGCCCCGCTGTCGCTCAAGCGTGGCATCGAGCGCGCGGTGGAGGCGATCGCCGAACGGTTGGCCAAGGACGCGGCCGACATCGAAACCCAGGAGGAGATCGCGCACGTCGCCGCCATCTCCGCGCAGGACCCGGCGATCGGTGAGCTCATCGCCGAGGCGTTCAGCAAGGTCGGCAAGGACGGCGTCATCACCGTCGAGGAGTCGACTACGATGGGCCTCGAGCTGGAGTTCACCGAGGGCTTGCAGTTCGACAAGGGTTACATCTCGCCCTACTTCGTGACCGATCCGGAGCGGATGGAAGCGATCCTCGAGGGGGCTCACGTCCTCATCCATGCCGGGAAGATCTCGGCGGTCGCGGATCTGTTGCCGCTGCTCGAGAAGGTCGTCCAGACCGGCAAGCCGCTGCTCGTCGTGGCCGAGGACGTCGATGGCGAGGCGCTGTCCACCCTGGTCGTCAACAAGATCCGGGGAACGTTCACCGCGGTCGCCGTCAAGGCACCCGGCTTCGGTGATCGCCGTAAGGCGATGTTGCAGGACATGGCCATCCTCACCGGCGCCGAGGTCGTCAGCCCCGAGGTCGGGCTCAAGCTCGACTCGGTGGGACTGGAGGTCCTCGGCACTGCCCGCCGGATCACGGTGACCAAGGACGACACGACGGTCGTCGACGGGGGTGGGGATTCGGCCGCGATTGCCGACCGGGTTCGTCAGCTCAAGGTCGAGATCGAGGCGTCGGACTCCGACTGGGACCGGGAGAAGCTCCAGGAGCGGCTGGCCAAGCTGGCCGGCGGGGTCGGGGTCATCCGGGTCGGGGCCGCTACCGAGGTCGAACTCAAAGAGCGCAAGCACCGGCTCGAGGACGCGATCTCGGCGACCCGCGCCGCGATCGAGGAAGGCATCGTCAGCGGCGGGGGCTCGGCGCTCGTGCACGCGCTCGGTGCCCTCGACGGCGATTGTGGCCTGTCCGGTGACGAAGCGACCGGTGTGGGCATCGTTCGCACCGCCTTGATCGAGCCGCTGCGCTGGATCGCGCAGAACGCCGGCCACGAGGGCTACGTCGTCGTCGCCAAGGTTCGGGACCTTCCCGCCGGTCAGGGACTCAACGCCGCGACCGGTCAGTACGTCGACCTGATCGCGGCCGGCGTCGTCGACCCGGTCAAGGTCACCCGCTCGGCGGTCCAGAACGCCGCGTCGATCGCCGCGATGCTGCTGACGACGGAAACCCTCGTCGCGGAGAAGCCGGCGGAGACCGACGAGCCGACCGGGCACGGGCACGGTCACGGGCACGGGCACACGCACTAGCCTGCGCCGGTGAGCCAGGACCTTCCGTCGCTGCTGGCGGCCGGGGAACGCGCGGTGTTCCACGGTCCGCCGGCCAGAGCGGTCGGTCTGCTCGAGCAGGCGATGGCACTCGCCGAGGCGGAGGGTCGCCGGGCCGAGGTCACCGCAGCCGGCTGGCTGCTTGGGGTCGCCCTGGCCTCCCAGGGGCGGCTCGGCCGCGCCGTGGCGCTGCTCGAGCCGCTGGTCGGGGCCGGTGAGCAGGCCGATGCGCCGGAGATACGGCTCTTCGGTTCGCTGGCCGCGGCCACGATGGCCAGCGTCCACCGGCAGCTCGGGCGGCACCAGGTCGCCTGGGGATTCGACGAGCGTGGCCTGGGGCTGAGCGAAGGTCGGGGCGAGGCGGCGTTCGATTGCCGGCTCGGCCTGGCCTCCGACGCCGTCGGCCTGGAGGACGTGTCGGCCGCCCGGCTCGGGCTCGACGCCGCCGCCGAACTGGTCACCGGCCGCGAGGACTGGTGGCGACAGCGGGTCCGGCTCGACTGGGTCCGCGCCGAGATCGCCCTGCTCGTCGGTGAACCGACCGAGGCCGTGGGTCTCGCGGTCGCTGCGGTCGACCGGGCCGAACATTCACGTGCGCCGCGCCACGTCGCGAAGGGCCTGCTCTTTCAAGGGGTGGCCGAGGTCCAGGTCGATACCGATGCGGCGACCGGCACTTTGCGCCGGGCGGCCAGCCTCGCCGAAGGTCTGGGCACCCTGCCGCTGATCTGGCCGGCCCGGGCGCTGCTCGGGGCGCTGCTCGTGGACCGGGCACCAGACGAGAGCGCCCGCTGCCTGGCGTCGGCCCGATCCGCGGTGCTGGCGATCGCGGCCGATCTGGCGCCGGAGATCCGCGACGAATGGCTCAGCCGTCCAGACGTCAGCGCCTTGCTCGAGGGCTGAGTCAGCCGGCCCGCCGGGTGCTTCAGGTCCCCGGGGCGGCATGCCGATGAGCTAATCGAGGCGCGATGCGAGCGCGTCCGACCACCCCACGGCGGTCAGTGAGGAGACGCGTGACCACGGTTCTGATCTGCGACGATCACCGGATCACCCGCGAGGGGTTGCGGGCCTCGCTGGCGACCCTCCCGGGGGTCGACCGGGTCGAAACCGCGGCCAGCGGGGAAGAGGTGCTCGCCCGCTTCTCGAGCGTGCGCCCGGACGTGGTTCTGATGGATGTCGAAATGCCGGGTCTCGGCGGCCTGGAGACGATTCGAAGGCTTGTCCGGACCCATCCCGCCGCGCAGATCCTCATGCTCACGGCCCCCGGCGACCGGGACCGGGTGGTCCAGGGCATTGCCGGGGGGGCCCGCGGCTACCTGGCCAAAGATGCGTCCCGGGCCGAACTAGGGGCGGCGGTTGCGACCGCCCTGGCCGGCCCGTCCGAGCATGCACCAGCCCAGCCGGTCGTCGCCGCGGAGCTCCCCCCGCCGCTCACCGAGCGTGAATTGCAGGTTCTGCACGGCATGGCCGACGGCAAGAGCAACAACCAGATCGGCCGGGACCTCTTCCTGTCCGAGGACACCGTGAAGACCCACGCGCGTCGACTGTTCCGCAAGCTCGGCGTCGGCGACCGCGCCCAGGCCGTGGCGCTGGGTTTCCGCTGGGGTCTCGTTCGCTGACCGACATGACTGACGACGCCTCAGACAAGCCGGCCGCTGCGGCCGGCCTTCCGCCGCCGCGGGCCGGCGAGCCCGAACCCGACGGCGGGGTCGACTGGCTGGAGATCGCCCGCCAGCGGGCGCCGACCGATGCCCTCTCGTGGGACGACGACGGCCCCGAGCCACCCGATCCGGACACCGTCCAGATGGTCCTCCGCGCGCTGCGTGAACGCACCTCGATGGAAGCGGACGCCGCAATCGCCTCCCTCACCCCGCTCCAGCGACCGGCCGCCCGCGGTCGCTCGGGCCGCCGCGGCGCAGTGGTCGCGGGCCTCGCCGCCGCGGTGCTGTCTGTGGGTGGGGTGGCAGCGGCGGTCACGGCCGGGCCGGGCAGCCTGCTATATCCGCTGCACGAAGTGCTGACCGGCCACCACCGGGTCACGCCCCCGCGGAAGACCTCCCCCGCTCCGGTCCCGCCGGGCGCGTCGACCGGCTCCCCGGCCGGCCCGGCGCCCACCGTCCGGGCCACGCCCGACGCCGGATCGCCCTCCCGGCACCGCTCCGCTCCGACCCGGATGCCGACGCCGAGCGGCCAGCGCTCCACAAGGCGCCCGCCGAGCGTCACGCCGCCCGTCCCGTCCCCGGCGGGGGCCGGACACAAGCCGGCGCACCCGGGCCCGGACAGGACCCCCCCGCGCGGAGGCTGACGCCCGGCCGGGTCAGTGGGTGGATCGGGTCGGGTGGTCGTCCTCGGCGGCGTCGAGTACGCCGTCGGCGAATCCGCGAGCGTAATCCCAGCTCACGTAGTCGACCGGATCCGGCGCGAACGCCGGTTCGTGGACCCGGGTCTGTCCGGCGTCGAGTAGGTGGCGCAGATTGCCCCGCAACAGTTCCCAGGCGAAGTAATGCGGCTCCGCGCAGTCGTCGCAGTCGACGACCAGTCCGCGCACGCCGCGCGGTTCGAGGAGCGCCTGGAAGATCTCGAGGTCCTGGAGGTCGGTGAGGACCTCCTCGCGCTCGTGCAGGGCCAGCGGCTCGGGCGCGTCGTCGTCGAAGAGCGCGGCCGGGTCCGCAGGGTCGTCCGCGAACGGGTCGGGAGGGGGCTCGTCGTTCACCCGTCCACGGTAACCCGAGACGTCGTCTCCGCGCCGGCGCGGTCGACAGCCCCCGGTTTTGCCGCGGGCACCCGGTACACTCGATCACACCGAGCGGAAGGTGCCATGTCGGAAGGTGCCATGTCGGAAGGTGCCATGGACGGAAGTATCGACGCCGCCCTCAGCAGCAAGATCGCCCTTCACGGGCTCACCTTCGACGACGTGCTGCTGCTCCCGGCGGTCTCGGACGTCGTCCCCAGCGAGGTCGACACCTCGACGCGGCTGTCCCGATCGATCACGCTGCGGGTACCGCTCGTCTCCTCCGCCATGGACACCGTGACCGAAGCCCGGATGGCCATCGCGATGGCCCGTCAGGGCGGGGTGGGTGTGCTGCACCGAAACCTGTCGATCGAGGACCAGGCCATGCAGGTCGACCTGGTCAAGCGGTCCGAGGCCGGGATGGTCAGCGCGCCCATCACCTGCGCGCCCGAGGACACCATCGCCGTGGCGAACGCGCTCATGTCCCGCTACCGCATCTCCGGCGTCCCGGTGACCGATCCGGATTCGGTGCTCCTCGGCATCGTGACCAACCGCGACATCCGTTTCGAGCGGGATCACGGTCGCTCGGTGCTCGAGGTCATGACCCGGATGCCGCTCGTGACCGCACCGGAAGGCGTCTCGGACGACGAGGCGCTGCGGCTGCTAAGCGCCCACAAGATCGAGAAGCTGCCGATCGTCGACGCCGGTGGCCGGCTGCGCGGCCTGATCACGGTCAAGGACTTCGTCAAGCGGGACCAGTACCCCGGCGCGACCAAAGACGCGGACGGCCGCCTCGTCGTCGGGGCTGCGGTCGGGGTCGGCGAGGACGCCTACAAGCGGGCGCAGACCCTGGTCGAGGCCGGGGTCGACTTCCTCGTTGTCGACACGGCGCACGGGCACTCCCGGGCGGTCACCGACATGGTGCGCCGGCTCAAGGGGGACACCGGGATCGACATCATCGGCGGCAACGTGGCGACGGCGGACGCGGCTCGGGCGCTGATCGGCGCGGGTGCGGACGCCATCAAGGTCGGCGTCGGCCCCGGATCGATCTGCACCACCCGGGTGGTCGCCGGCGTCGGCGTGCCCCAGGTCACCGCCATCTTCGAATGCGCTCAGGTCGCCCGGCCGGCGGGGGTCCCGGTGATCGGCGACGGCGGGTTGCAGTACTCCGGCGACATCGCCAAAGCGATCGCCGCTGGCGCGGACACCGTGATGCTCGGCAGCCTGCTCGCCGGGGTCGAGGAGAGCCCCGGCGAGTTGCTGTTCATCAACGGCAAGCAGTACAAGAGCTACCGGGGGATGGGTTCGCTCGCGGCGATGCAGAGCCGAGGGGCGGCGCGGTCGTTTTCGCGGGACCGCTACTTCCAGGACGACGTGCTCTCCGACGACAAGCTGGTCCCGGAGGGGGTCGAGGGCCAGGTGCCGTACCGGGGTCCGCTGGCCGCCGTGGCCCACCAGCTCGTCGGCGGGGTCCGGGCCGCAATGGGCTACTGCGGGGCGCGGTCGATCGAGGAGTTGCAGGCCGCCCAGTTCGTGCGGATCACCGCCGCCGGGCTCGTCGAGAGCCATCCGCACGACATCCAGATGACCGTCGAGGCGCCGAACTACCCGGCGCGGTAGCGACCGATGGCTGACGTCGAGATCGGCAGGGGCAAGACCGCCCGCCGGGCCTACGGGCTCGACGACGTCACGATCGTCCCCTCCCGGCGGACCCGCGATCCGGAGGACGTGTCGCTGGCCTGGGAGATCGACGCCTACCGGTTCGAGATCCCGATCGTCGCCAGCCCGACCGACAGCGTGGTGTCGCCGGCCACGGCCGCGGAGATCGGCCGGCTCGGCGCCCTCGGCGTGCTCCACCTCGAGGGTCTGTGGACCAGGTACGACGATCCGGAACCGTTGCTCGACGAGATCGCTTCCTTCGACTTCAACGATGAGACCACCGCCACCCGCCGGCTCCAGCAGATCTACGCTGCCCCGATCCGTGAGGAGCTGATCGGCAAGCGGGTCGCGGAGCTGCGGGCTTCCGGCGTCACCACCGCCGCGGCGCTCTCCCCGCAGCACACGGTGCGCCACCACCGCGCGGTGCTCGATGCCGGCGTCGACATCCTCGTCATCCGCGGCACGCTGGTCTCGGCCGAGCACGTCTCCACCGGAGCGGAGCCGCTCAACCTCAAGGAGTTCATCGCTGACCTCGACGTGCCGGTCATCGTCGGGGGCTGCGCGAACTACCAGGCGGCGCTGCACCTCATGCGCACCGGAGCGGCCGGGGTTCTCATCGGGGTCGGACGTGGCGCCGCCCGCCGGACCCGCGGCGTGCTCGGGGTCGGTGTCCCGCTGGCGACCGCCCTCGCCGACGCCGCGGCGGCCCGGCGGGACTACCTCGACGAGTCCGGCGGCCGGTACGTCCATGTCATCGCCGACGGGTCGATCACTGGAGCGGCCGACGTCGCCAAAGCGATCGCGTGCGGCGCGGACGCGGCGATGATCGGCTCGCCGCTCGCCCGGGCCGCGGAGGCGCCGGGGCGCGGTTGGCATTGGGGGCTGGAGGCGGCCCACCCGACGTTGCCGCGGGGCGCCCGCATCCCGGCCACGCCGATCGGCACGCTGGAACAGGTCCTGATCGGCCCGTCCACCGTCACCGACGGCTCGATGAACCTGGCCGGCGCGCTGCGCCGTGCGCTCGCGACCTGCGGATACTCGACGATCAAGGAGTTCCAGCGGGTGGAGGTCGTCGTCGACAGCTGAGCGGCCGGCGCGGCGACTACCATCCCGGCATGAGCGACAGCGGTCTCGGTGGCGGCCTCGACTATGACGTGCTCGTCGTGGGCAGCGGGTTCGGGGGCAGCGTCACCGCGCTGCGGCTCACCGAGAAGGGCTACCGGGTCGGCGTCCTCGAATCCGGCCGCCGCTTCACCCCGGAGACTCTTCCGAAGACGAGCTGGGACCTGCGCAGCTTCCTGTGGGCCCCCCGGCTCGGCTGCTACGGCATCCAGCGGATCAACCTGCTCAACGATGTCGTGGTGCTGTCCGGGGCCGGGGTGGGCGGTGGCTCCCTGGTCTACGCAAACACGCTCTACGAGCCGCTCGACGCGTTCTTCAGCGATCCGCAGTGGCAGCACATCACCGACTGGCGGGACGAGCTGGCGCCCTTCTACGACCAGGCCAAGCGGATGCTCGGGGTCACCGAGAACCCGACGATGACCGCGGCGGACGAGGCGATGCTCTCGGTCGCCGAGGACATGGGGGTCGGGCACACCTTCCACCGCACCCCGGTCGGGGTCTTCTTCGGCGAGCCCGGCCGTACCGTCGAGGACCCCTACTTCGGTGGGGCGGGCCCGGCTCGAACCGGATGCACCGAATGCGGCAACTGCATGATCGGTTGCCGGGTGGGGGCGAAGAACCGGCTCGACGTCACCTATCTCTATCTCGCCGAGCGTGGGGGTGCGGTCGTCCACCCGGAGACCACCGTGACCTCGGTCGCCCCCCGACCGCAGGGCGGTTACACCGTGCGCACGGCACCGAGCCGCCGGTGGCGGCGCGGTGGGGACGGGGCGCGCACCTTCACCGCGGGTCAGGTGGTCTTCGCCGCCGGGGCGCTCGGTACCCAACGGCTGCTGCACGCGCTGCGCGACGAGGGCGTCCTACCGAACCTGTCGACGCGGCTCGGCGAGCTGACCAGGACCAACTCCGAGGCGCTGCTCGGGGCGATGGCGCGAACCCGCGACATCGACTATTCGCACGGGGTGGCGATCACCTCGTCGTTTCACCCGGACCCCAGCACGCACATCGAGCCGGTTCGCTACGGGCCGGGCAGCAATGCGATGGGCCTGCTCGCGACGGTCCTCACCGACGGCGGCCCCGGTGGCCCGCGCTGGTGGAAGTGGCTTCAGGCGGTGGCGCGGCACCCGCGGGACTTCCTCCGCTCGCTCATCCCGCGGGGCTGGTCGCAGCGCACCATCATCGCCCTAGTCATGCAGTCGCTCGACAACTCGCTCACCGTCACCCGAAAGCGCGGACTGTTCGGTCCCCGGCTGACCTCGAGGCAGGGGCACGGGGACCCCAACCCCACCTGGATCCCGGTCGGCAACGACGCCGTGCGCCGGCTCGCGGCGAAGATCGGGGGGGCGCCGGGCGGCGCCTGGGGCGACCTCGCCAACGTGCCGATGACCGCGCACATCATCGGGGGTTGCGTCATAGGCGACAGCGCGGACGCCGGTGTCATCGATCCGTTCCACCGGGTGTACGGGTACCCGGGTCTGCACGTGGTGGACGGCTCGGCGGTCTCCGCAAACCTCGGGGTCAACCCGTCGCTCACCATCACCGCCCTGGCCGAACGCGCGATGGCCTTCTGGCCCAACCGTGCGGAGCCGGACCCGCGGCCACCGCTGGGCGCGCCGTACCGGCGGGTTTCACCGGTGCAACCGGTCGCGCCGATCGTGCCGGCGCACGCGCCGGCCGCGCTGCGACTGACGCCTGCCCCGGCCGCCGAGCGCCCCGCATGACGGCCCGGGACGGGTTCGACACCGTCCTCGTCGTCGACTACGGCGCCCAGTACGCCCAGCTGATCGCCCGACGGATCCGCGAATGCCACGTCTACAGCGAGATCGTCCCGTCCACCGCCACTGTCGAGGAGCTGCTCGCCCACCGGCCGAAGGCGATCATTCTGTCCGGGGGGCCGTCATCGGTCTACGAGGAGGGCGCCCCGGCAGCCGCGCCGGGCCTGTTCGAGACCGGGGTGCCGACCCTGGGTATCTGCTACGGCCACCAGCTGATGGCGCTCTCGCTCGGTGGTGAGGTTCGCCGGACCGGGGTCAGCGAGTTCGGCCCGACGGCCCTTCAGGCCCGGACCTCCAGCGTGCTGTTCGCCGGGCTGCCCGAGCGGCAGACCGTATGGATGTCCCACGGGGACGCCTGCTGGACGCCACCGCCCGGCTTCACGGTGACCGCCACCAGCGAGGGCTCGCCGGTCGCCGGGATCGAGGATCCGGCCCGCGGCTTCTACGGCGTTCAGTTCCATCCGGAGGTCGTGCACACGCCGCACGGCACGGATCTGCTGCGCCGATTTCTCTACGACATTGCCGGCTGCCAACCGACCTGGACGATGCTGAACATCGTCGACGATTCGGTCGCGGCCATCCGCGAGCAGGTTGGCGCCGGTCGGGCCGTCTGCGGACTGTCCGGCGGGGTTGATTCGGCGGTGGCCGCCGCGCTCGTCCAGCGGGCGATCGGGGACCGGCTGACCTGCGTGTTCGTCGACCATGGCCTGCTCCGCAAGGGCGAGGCGGCCCAGGTCGAGAAGGACTTCGTCGCCTCCACCGGGGTGCGCCTCAAGGTGGTCGACGCCACCGACCGCTTCCTCGGGGCGCTGGCCGGAGCCCGTGATCCCGAGGCGAAACGCAAGATCGTAGGTCGGGAGTTCATCCGGGTCTTCGAGGAGGCGGCGCACGAGGTCGTCACCGAAGCCGGTGCCCCGGTGCGCTTCCTGGTCCAGGGCACGCTCTACCCCGACGTCGTCGAGTCCGGCGGCGGGACCGGCGCCGCCAACATCAAGTCCCACCACAACGTCGGCGGCCTTCCCGACGACCTCGACTTCACGCTGGTGGAGCCGCTGCGATGGCTGTTCAAGGACGAGGTGCGCCGGGTGGGCGAGGAGCTGGGGCTGCCCCCGGACATCGTTTGGCGTCAGCCGTTCCCCGGTCCGGGCCTGGCGATCCGGATCGTCGGTGAGGTGACGAGGGACTCCCTCGACGTCCTGCGCGAGGCGGATTCGATCGCCCGCGAGGAGCTGTCCCGGGCCGGGCTCGACCGGGACGTGTGGCAGTGCCCGGTCGTGCTGTTGGCGCAGGTGCGGTCGGTGGGTGTGCAGGGTGACGGGCGCACCTACGGCCACCCGGTGGTGCTCCGCCCGGTCACGAGTGAAGACGCGATGACCGCGGACTGGGCCCGGGTGCCGTACGACGTGCTGGCCCGGATCTCGACCCGGATCACGAACGAGGTGCGCGAGGTGAACCGGGTCGTCCTGGACCTGACGAGCAAGCCACCCGGAACCATCGAATGGGAGTAGCCGGCGGGGCTCGGGTCCTGATTCCCTTGCCGGACACCGATTTCGACGTCACCGAAGTGGCGGTCCCCTGGCGTCTGCTGACCGATGCCGGCCACAGCGTCGTGTTCGCCACCGAATCGGGCGCCACGCCGGCTGCGGACCCACGGCTGCTCGAGGGCGTCTTGTTCGGCCAGCTGGGCGCGGCGGAGGAGCCCCGCCGGTTCTACGGTGAGCTCACCGGGGCGCCCTCCTTCCGCTCCCCGACGCCGTGGTCGGAACTGTCCCCGGCGGACTTCGACGGCCTGCTGCTGCCGGGCGGGCACGCACCCGGGATGCGGCAGTACCTGGGCAGCGCCGACCTGCAACGCCAGGTGGTCGCGTTCTGGCGCACCGGCCGGCCGGTGGCCGCGATCTGCCATGGGGTGCTGGTGCTGGCCCGGTCCGTCGATCCGGACACCGGCCGCAGCGTCCTGGCCGGGTCGCGGACCACCTGCCTGCCCAAATACCTGGAGCGGGCGGCCTACCTCGCCACCGCCTGGCGGCTCGGTCGCTACTACCGGACCTACCCGGCGTACGTCGCCGACGAGGTCAGGGCCGCGCTGGTCGCTCCGGACCGACAGTTCCTGGTCGGCCCGCGGGTGCTGAGCCGGCGCGGGACCGCCACAGACGACCGACCGGCCTTCGTCGTCGAGGACGGACGCTACCTCTCGGCAAGATGGCCCGGCGACGCCTACCTGTTCGCCCGGCGGTTCGCCGCACTGCTCGCCGCCCGATCATCGTCTTCTACGAGCCCCTGAGTCTTCCACCCGGCCGAGCCGGATCAGGCGGTCGGCATGACGTGGAAGGCCTCGGCGAGCCGTCCGGCCGGAAGGCCCGCGCTCTCGGCGATCGAGGAGAACCATTGCCGCAGCCGGGGTTCCAGCGCCGCCGGATCGGGGTGTTGCGACGCATGCCGGTGCAGGGCGCGGATCTTGCGGTCGAACACCTCGGTGATGTCGACGTGGTGGTTGGGCTGGTCGGCCGCCATCACCCAGACCTCGCTGACCACCCAGGCATCCAGACCGTCGGCGGCGAGCTCGGGATGGGCGAACGGGTTGCGAGCGTCCGGGTAGACGGCGCACAACGCCGCCTCCCCGGCGGCCAGGTGGTCCGGGTGGTTGACGCCGATCCGCCCGAACGTGCGCAGCGGGGACGGGCACATCACCCGCTGCGGCCGGACGTCCCGGATCACCCGGGAGATGTCCCGGCGCAGCTCGAGACTCGTCACGAGCTTGCCGTCCGGATAGCCGAGGAACCGGACGTCCGCGACCCCCACCTCGGCACCGGCGGCGGTCTGTTCCTCGCGCCGGATGCCGGCGATGTCGCCGCGTGGAACCACCGGGTCGAAGCCCCCGGCGTCGCCGTCGGTGATGACGCAGTACGTCACCTTGATTCCGGCGTCGGTCCAGGTCGCGACGGTGCCGGCGCCCCCGAAGTCCACGTCGTCCGGGTGCGCCGTCACGACCAGCGCCCGCTCGACCTCGGCAACGTCCAACACGACGTCGAGCCTATGTGGGGTCCGCGGCCCGCGGAAAACCCGGCCCGGACGTCGACGTGGCCGGGCGTAGGCTCGGCCCACCGATGAGCTCCCTGTTCGACGACCTGCTGGTTCCCCGTCCGCGGATCGCGGTCGATCCGGCGACCCTGCTCGAGGGATTGAACCCGCCGCAGCGGCAGGCCGTGCTGCACGCCGGCGGCCCACTGCTCGTCGTCGCCGGAGCCGGGTCGGGCAAGACCCGGGTGCTGACCCATCGGATCGCCTGGCTGATCGCCGACCGCGGCGTGGACCCGGGCGAGGTGCTGGCCATCACGTTCACGAACAAGGCGGCCGGCGAGATGCGGGAACGGGTCGCCGCCCTGGTCGGCCCGCGGGCCCGCTCGATGTGGGTATCGACGTTCCACTCCGCCTGCGTTCGGATTCTGCGCCGGGAGGCGGCCCGGCTCGGGCTTCCCTCGAGTTTCTCCATCTACGACGCGGGCGATTCGCACCGGCTCATGACCCTCGTCGGGCGGGAGCTCGCACTGGACCCGCGGCAATTCTCGGCGCGGGCGCTGAGCGCGCGGGTGTCGGCGTTGAAGAGCGAGTTGGTGGACTTCGAGACGTTCCTCGACAGGTCACGGTCCGGGGACATGCGGGAGCAGCTGATCGGGGAGGCCTACCGCTCCTACCAGCAGCGGCTGCTACAGGCCCGGGCGCTGGACTTCGACGACCTGATCATGACTACGGTCAACCTGCTCCAGGCCTTCCCGGACGTCGCCGAGCACTACCGCCGGCGCTTCCGGCACGTCCTCGTCGACGAATACCAGGACACCAACCACGCGCAGTACGTCCTGGTCCGGGAGATCGTCGGCCGGTCGGCGGCGTACACCGCCGACGGGGACCTGGTGCGGGCCGGCTCGGAGGTGGCGCCGAGCGAACTGGCGGTCGTCGGTGACGCCGACCAGTCGATCTACGCCTTCCGGGGCGCGACCGTGCGCAACATCCTTCAGTTCGAGAGCGACTACCCGGACGCCTCGGTTGTCCTGCTCGAGCAGAACTACCGCTCCTCACAGACCATCCTGTCCGCGGCGAACGCGGTGATCGCCCGCAACCCGAACCGGCCGGCGAAGAACCTGTGGTCGGACGCCGGACCGGGGGAGCGGATCCTCGGATACGTCGGCGACAACGAGCACGACGAGGCGGCCTACGTCGCCGGTGAGGTGGACCGGCTCGGGGACGAGGAGGGCATCCGCCCGTCGGACGTCGCGGTGTTCTACCGGACCAACGCACAGGGCCGGGTCTTCGAGGAGGTGTTCATCCGGGTCGGGCTGCCGTACAAGGTGGTCGGTGGGGTCCGCTTCTACGAGCGGCGGGAGGTTCGGGACGCGCTGGCCTACCTTCGCGTTCTGGTCAACCCCGAGGACACCGTGTCGATGCGGCGGATCCTCAACACTCCGAAGCGCGGGATCGGCGACCGGGCGGAGGCCGCGGTCGAGGAGTTCGCCGCCCGGGAGCGCATCTCGTTCGCCGCGGCGCTCGAGCGGGCCGGCGAGGCGCCGGCCCTGGCGACCCGGTCCCTCGCGGCGATCCGCGGGTTCGTCGACCTGCTGGGCGCCCTGCGCGGGCTGCTGGAGGCCGGGAGTGGGCCGGCGACCCTGGTCGAGGCGGTGCTCGAGCAGACCGGGTTGCTCGCCGAGCTCGAAGCGAGCGAGGATCCGCAGGATGAGGGGCGCGTGGAGAACCTGCGGGAGCTCGCGGCGGTGGCCGGCGAGTTCGAGCAGATCGGGACCGGCGGCGGGCTCGCCGAGTTCCTCGAGCGGGTGGCGCTCGTCGCGGACGCCGACGACCTGCCCGGCGCGGACGAGTCCGGCGGGGTGGTCACCCTGATGACGCTGCACACCGCGAAGGGGCTCGAGTTCCCGGTCGTCTTCCTCACCGGCATGGAGGACGGCGTGTTCCCCTTCCAGCGCTCGCTCGGCGACCCCCGGGAGCTCGAAGAGGAGCGCCGGCTGGCCTACGTGGGGATCACCCGGGCCGAGCGCCGGCTCTACCTCACCCGGGCGCTGCGCCGTTCGGCGTGGGGGACGCCCGCGTTCAACCCGGAGTCACGGTTCCTCGCCGAGATCCCGGCTGAGCTCGTCGAGTGGGCGCGCCGGCCGGAGCCGGCGCAGGCGGCGCTCGCCCGCCGGGCGATGGAGCGCGGCCGGGCGGCGGGCCCGGGGATGCGCCAGGTGCCCTCGCTTTCGGCCGGGGACCGGGTGAGCCACGACACCTTCGGGCTCGGCACGGTCGTCGCGACCGCGGGGATGGGGGATTCGGCGGAGGCCACGGTGGACTTCGGTGCCGAGACCGGCGCCAAGCGGCTGCTCCTGCGCTACGCGCCGGTCGAGAAGCTGTAGCCGGCGGGTCAGCCGGCGGAGTCGGCCCGCCGGGCCGGGCGGGTGAGCCGACGCAGCCGGGACGGTCCCGGCGTCGGGCTGCTCGAGATGTTCGTCACCCCGGCGGTGCGCAGGCCGCCGTCGGAGTCGAGGTGGGCCAGCGTGCTGCAGATCTCGTGGATCACCTGACGGTGGATCGGCATCGACAGGTGGCCGACGCCGCGAACGAAGATGTTCCGCGCGGCGAGATCGGGATGATCGATCCGCGCCGAGTGCTTCGGCAGGATGACCCCGTCGAGGTCGGTCCAGAACGCCACGAAACGGGTCCGGCAGCCCGGCGCGGGCTCGGCGAGCTCCGCGATCACGTCGCTGTCCGGGCGCAGCTGGCGGAGGAGCCGGCCGGGGGCCAGCCGGGCCAGCTGGGTGCCGGCGTGCGGGGACCCGAGGGTGACCACGGTGTGTACCCGTTCGTCGCCACCGAGGCGTTGCACGTAGTAGCGCGCGATCAGGCCGCCGAGCGAGTGGCCGATGACGTGGATCCGTTCATGCCCGCTGTCCACCGCGAGCTGCTCGACCTCGGCCGCCAGGCGCCGGGCCGCCGACCTGATGTCGTGCGTGAACACCTGGTAGTTCAGGGTTCGCACCCGGCCGAAGCCGCGTCGGCTCAAGCCGCGTTGGAGCAGGGTGAACACCGACCGGTTGTCCATGATCCCGTGGATCAGCAGGATCGGGGTCCCGGCCGCCTCGACGTCGCCGAGCAGCAGTCCCCGCTGCACCGGGGGCAGCCCGGCCAGCGTGTACAGGTCGCTTCGGGTCGCCTCGCTGGCTCGCTCCCGGGCCACGCCGAGCGGGTAGGTCGCCAGGTGCGCGGCGGTCCAGGCGAACTCGACTGCGGTGCCGCGGATGCCGGTCGGCGAGCACACCGTCCGGATTCCACGGCCGGTGGCCGCGCCGGCGCGCACGAGCACATCCCTCACCGCTGACCTCCACGGCTGGACACTGAACCGGGTCACGCTAGCCGAAGCCGGGTGCCCCGGTGTGCTGACTCGCGCGACCCGACTGGTTTGTGGTGTTACGCCCCCGTCAGGGTTCCGGGCAGCGGCTGCGACCAGCGCCGCTGTCGGCCGGCGAGCCGGTCCGGGCCGGGTTGTCCGGCCAGCCGGTCGAGGATCGCAGCGACGGTCTGGGGCAGCGGGCCGGTCGCCACCGGGCGCCCGAACCCGAGCTGGCGCAAGGCAGCGGGGGTCAGCCCGGCGGCGTCGGCCGCCGCGGCGGGGTCCAGATGCAGGGCGCTGGCCGCCCCCTCCGGGGCGAGCGCGGTGAAATATCCGGTGTCGGTCACCAGAACCTCGTCGCAGGCGGCGGCGGCCAGCGCGCCGCCGGAGCCACCCTCACCGTGGACCACCGCGAGGGTCGGGGAGCGGCACCCGAGCACTCCGGCGAGCGCCTCGGCGATCCGCGGCGCGATGCCGGCCGCTTCGCTGTCCGCCCCGGGGTCCGCGCCGGGGGTGTCCACGAGGGTCAGCAGCGGCCGGTCGAGCCGGTCCGCGAGCCGCGCCGCCCGGCCGAGCAGCGCGTAGCCGGCCGGGGTAGGGCGGCCCCCCCGGTCGGTGGCGACGGCGACGCCGATCACCGGACGGCCGCCAGCGGTGCGCCCGAGCACCGCCGTCACAGTGGTGTCGGCCCCGGCCAGTTCGACCGTTCCCCCGAGCAGGCGGCGGAGCAGCGCGGCTCCGGCCGGCCGGTTCGCGTCACGGGCGTGCCGGACCTGCGCCCAGCCGCCGCGGGCCGGCGGGTCGTGGTCGGCAGGGGGCGCTCCGGCCGGCCCGGTGCCGGGTGCGAGCGCGTCGAGCGCCCGGGTCAGCCAGCCGGCCACCTGATCTCCGGAACAGACGGCGTCCAGCAGGCCCGCCCGGTGCGCGGCCTCGGCGGTGTGGCTGCCGGCCGGGGGGATCTCGCCGGTGAGGGCCTCGGTGACCCGGGGTCCGGAGAAACCCACGGTCGCGCCCGCGACGCCGATCCGCAGGTCCGCCGCCGACACCACCGCGATCCACACCCCGCCGGTCGTCGGGTGGTCGGCGACGGACAGGTGCGGCACCCGCGCGGCAGCCAGCCGCTCGAGCGCGAGCGCCGCCCGCGGGATGCCCACCAGGGCGGCCATCCCCTCCTGCAGCCGGGTGCCGCCGCTGCGGGCGACGCTGACCAGTGGGAGTCCCCCGTCCGCCGCCAGCGCGCAGGCCGAGCCGAACCCGGTGGCGTCAGCCTCGCCGAAGCTCCCGCCGAGCACCTCGAAGTCGAAGCTCACCGCGACGATCGGGTGGCCGCCGAGCTCGCCGGGGCCCCAGCTCAGCGCCGCCCGCGGACGGTAGCCGGGCCAGCCAATCGGGTTGCGGTCGCCTGGGTCGGCCGCGCTCAGGGCCACGCCGGCGAGCAGCCCGGTGCGCCAGTCACCGTCCGGCATGGTGCAGCACCTCCCTCGTCGGACCGGGGCGGCTACTCTGCCAAAAGACGGCCCGGGGCGAGAAGGTGGTGGCGAGTTGGCAAAGGCACCGATCAGAGTCGTCATCGCCAAGCCCGGGCTCGACGGCCACGACCGGGGCGCGAAGGTGGTCGCCCGGGCGCTGCGCGACGCCGGGATGGAGGTCATCTACACCGGCCTGCATCAGACCCCCGAGCAGATCGTCGAGACCGCGATCCAGGAAGACGCCGACTGCGTCGGCCTTTCGGTGCTTTCCGGCGCGCACATGACCCTCTTCCGTCGGGTCCTCGACCTGATGCAGGAGCGCTCCGCGCAGGACATCGTGATCTTCGGTGGCGGCATCATCCCGGACGCCGACATCCCGGAGCTCAAGCAGATGGGGGTCGCCGAGATCTTCACCCCCGGGACACCGACTCAGGACATCGTGGAGTGGATCACGCGCCGGGTCGCGGTCGCCACCGCCTGATCGCCACCAGCCCGGTGACGGTCAGCCCTACCGCGCACCCGGGGAGTAGCGGGCTGCCGCCGGTGTTCGGCAGCTGCGGTCCGCTCACTGCCGTGGTTGCCCTGCTCGCCGCCAGTTCCGCGTTGGTCGGTGTCACGGCCGCCCGGGTGTTCACCGGCAGCGTGAACCAGGAATAGTCCTTCGGGATCTCGGCCAGCAGGTTCTCGTTCGGCGTCGCAGTCGGGGTGCCCGGGGGGGCGCCGTAGTAGACGGTGATGTCGTCCGGGGTCTGGGTGGCTGCGCCCACGTCGGAAGTCTGGTCGCTCGCGGCGAGGGTGAATCGCACCGCGTGCCCGGCCGGGAAAAGGTGCGCGAAGCCGAGCAGGTTGATGTTGACGAATCGCGCGAGGGCGCTGTTCGGGATCCGGACCGGAGCGATCAGGCGTTTGATCAGCGTCGCCGTCCCGTCCGGGGCGACGTCGAAAACCTTGCCGAAGAAGATCAGGTCCTGCCCGTCGGCATGGCTGAGCAGCAGGTGCGCGGTCGGGACGCCGACCGACACGACCGGTGAGCTGAACGGGCTGGACGTGAAGCTCACCGCGGTTCCGGCCGCGTCGGAGGGGGTCATGGCCGCGCTGCCCCCGCCGGAGGAGCCCGGCCCGGTGAAGTTCGAAGTCTCCGAGTACGACGTCGCCGGGCCGGCGACCCGCACGAACGACGTACTCCCGCTGGCCAACGCCAGCCCGGCCGGGAGCAGCTGGCCTCCGGCGTCGAGCCCCCAGGTGTAGCTCGATTCGGCCGGGAACGACGACGCGGTGCCGTACTGCCCGGTGTCCGGGCCGGAGCCGCTGTAGGGAACCCAGTCGCGGTAGTAGGCGAAGTTCGGGCCGGTGCTCACCGCCTCGCCCTTGAGGTAGCGGTCGAACCAGGCCAACGAGCGCAGCGGCAGGTAGCACTGGTCGAGTCCGGAGTCGCCGCCGCCGTACACGTCGCATTCACCGGGCTGGGAGTTGTACCCTCCGTGACCCCCGTAGTTCCAGATCAGCGACACCGGGACGCCATTGCGCTTCAGTGCCAGGTAGGTGGCCAGCGCGTCGTCTTCGTTGAAGAGGGTGTCCGACTCGCCCTGCATGAGCAGGGTGGGGACCCGGAGCGCGTTGATGTCGGTTTCGGCGGAGGACATGGCCAGCAGCGACACCGCGCTCGCCGGTGCCGTGCCCGTCGTCGCGATCTCGTCGTAGGCCGTGCAGAGCACGTCGGGATACCCGGTGCAGCCGGCGAGCACACCCGGGTCCGCGGCCGGCTTGTCGCTGACGCAGTTGCCGTTGGCTCCCCCGCTGAACGCCGGGTTCGACGGGGACCGGGTTCCGTAACCGTTCCCGTCGACGTAGAACAGGGACGTCCACTCGGCCTTGAACACCCCCAGCTCGGTCAGCTGGTGGCTGAACCCCGTCGGGTCTCCGGGCACCACCCAGTTGTCGGGGTAGAGCGCGTACTGAAGGGAGTTCCAGGTCCGACCCGGATCGATCGCCCGGACCCGCCGGTCATGCTCGGCGACGTTGAGGGTGATCCCGCCCCCATAGGAGCCGCCGATCAGGCCGACGATCGGCCCACGCGCGTCGTGCGCGACGTCGGCCTTGTCCGGCCCGTTCTGGAGAATGTCGGTGATCAGCGCCATCGAGTCTTTGACGTCGTAGTCCGTGGAGTCGAGTTCGATGCAGCCGCTGGAGTTGCCGAAACCCTGACCGGTGTAGGCGAGGACGACGTAGCCGTGCCGGGCGAAGAAATCCGCGGTCGACGTGATCTCGGAGGCGTCCTTGCTCAACCCGAACCCGTTGGTCATCACGATTGCCGGCTCCGGGTGTGCCGGCGTGGCCGAGTTCGGCAGGTACAGCCGGGTGTCCATCAGCGTGACGTGGCTGTCGGTCGGACCGTCGTGGACGTTCACCACCTCGTCGTGGGTGGTGTACGGCGGCGGTGCGGCGGCGCCGGCGACCGCCAGCGGGCCGGCGGCCAGCGCGGCGGTGGCGGCTGTCGCGGCGATGGCGAACAGTCGGTGCCGCGACACGGATCCTCCTCTGATCTCGATCAGGGCTCCCACTATGGGATACGTCACAGCTGGCGTCGACTCCTGCCGTGCCGGCCCCCGCGAGTTGGCCCGGCCGGGGCTTCCCGAACCGGCGCCGATAACCTCCTGCGAGTCGGACCGACGAGCGAAGGGACGTCGTGGACCTGTTCGAGTACCAGGCCAAGGAGCTGTTCGGTCGGCACGGGGTCCCGGTGCCGGCCGGCCGGATCGCGCGCACCCCGGAGGATGCCCGGACGGTCGCGGCCGAGCTGGGCGGACGGGTCGTCGTGAAGGCCCAGGTGAAGGCCGGCGGCCGGGGCAAGGCCGGCGGGATCAAGCTGGCCGACGGTCCAGAGGAGGCCGCCGCCCGGGCCGGCGAGATCCTCGGCATGGACATCAAGGGCCACACCGTGCTGGCAGTGCTCGTCGAGCAGGCGGGCGACATCGCCGAGGAGTACTACGCATCCTTCCTTCTCGACCGGTCGGCCCGCGGCTACCTCGCGATGTGCTCGCGGGAGGGTGGCGTCGAGATCGAGGAGGTCGCCGCCACCCGACCAGAGGCGTTGATCAGGTTGCCGATCGACCCGCTCCGCGGCATCGACGCGGCCCGCGGGGAACAGATCGCGGAGGCGGCCGGGCTGCCGCGCGCCGCGCGGGCGGCTGCGGCGGACCTGCTGGTGCGGCTGTGGGCCGTCTTCGACACCGAGGACGCCACGCTCGTCGAGGTGAACCCGTTGGTCCTCACCGGCGACGGCCGGGTCGTCGCGCTGGACGGCAAGGTCACGCTCGATGACAACGCCGGCTATCGGCACCCGGAGCACGCCGGTTTCGAGGACAAGTCGGCGGTCGACCCGATCGAGCAGCGGGCCAAGGCGGCCGACCTCAACTACGTCAAACTCGAGGGCACGGTCGGGATCATTGGCAACGGGGCCGGGCTCGTCATGTCCACGCTCGACGTCGTCGCGTACGCCGGCGAGGAGTTCGGCGGGGTCCGGCCGGCGAACTTCCTCGACATCGGGGGTGGCGCCTCCGCCGAGGTGATGGCCACCGGGCTGTCCATCGTGCTGTCCGACCCGTCGGTGCGCAGCGTCTTCGTCAACGTGTTCGGCGGGATCACCGCCTGCGACGAGGTGGCGAACGGCATCGTCGCCGCACTTGGCGCGCTGGCCGCGGCCGGAGATCCGGTCCGCAAACCACTGGTGGTCCGCCTCGACGGCAACAACGCCGAGGAGGGCCGGCGGATCCTCCGCGACGCGGCCCTCGATGTCGTCCACCCGGTCGACACGATGGACGGGGCGGCGCGGCTGGCCGCCGAGCTGGCCGCGGCCTGAGCTTCCCAGACACCGAGACGGACGGAACCATGGCGATCTTCCTCGATCGGTCGAGCCGCATCCTCGTGCAGGGCATCACCGGCGGCGAGGGCCGCAAGCACGCTCGCCGGATGGCCGCGTCCGGGGCGGCGGTGGTCGCGGGGGTCACGCCGGGCAAGGGCGGCCAGGACGTCGACGGCGTGCCGGTCTTCGACACCGTCTCCGAGGCGGTGGCCGAGACCGGGGCCGACGCCTCCGTCGTGTTCGTCCCGCCGCGGTTCACCAAGTCCGCGGTCCTCGAGACGATCGACGCCGGGGTCCCGCTGTGCGTCGTGATCACCGAAGGCGTTCCGGTCCACGACACCACGGCTTTCTGGGCGCACGCGTGCGCGACCGGCAACGCGACCCGGATCATCGGCCCGAACTGCCCGGGCGTGGCGAGCCCCGGGCGCTCGAACGCCGGCATCATCCCGGCCGACATCACCGCGCCCGGGCCGATCGGCCTGGTCTCCAAGTCCGGCACCCTGACCTATCAGCTCATGTACGAGCTGCGGGAGATCGGCTTCTCCACCGCGGTCGGGATCGGCGGCGACCCGGTCGTCGGGACGACGCACATCGACTGCCTACAGGCCTTCGAGGAGGACCCGGACACCGCGGCCATCGTCATGATCGGCGAGATCGGGGGGGACGCGGAGGAGCGCGCGGCCGAGTTCATCCGCGCGCACGTGTCCAAACCGGTGGTCGGCTATATCGCCGGGTTCACCGCACCCGAGGGCAAGACGATGGGGCACGCCGGGGCGATCGTTTCCGGCTCGTCCGGCACCGCCGAGGCGAAGAAGGCGGCGCTGGAAGCGGCCGGAGTGCGGGTCGGGAAGACCCCCTCGGAGACCGCCCGGCTGATGGCCGAGGTGATCGCCGGCGGGTGACCGACGGCGTGGGAGCGGGGCTGGTGGTGCTCCGGCTGCCAGAGTGACCGGTGTGACCGATTTGCTGAGCCGGCCCGGTCGGCCGGCGGTCCGTCGGCCGGCGGCCCGACCTAGGTCGAGGCGTCCGCCCGCGGCCAACCTGCCCGTGCTGGGCCTGGCGCTGGCCGGCTGGGCGGCCGCCCTCGGGCTCACGGCCCCGGTCGTCGTGAGCATGCTCGGCTGGGCGGCAGATCCGCGCTCCGGTTCGCCGCCGGGTGCGCCCCTGCGGCTGGCGGTGGACAGCTGGTTGCTGGCGCACCACGTTGGTCTGCGCGTTGCCGGGGGGCACCTCGGCATCGCCCCGCTGGGACTCACCGCGTTGCTCGTCCTGCTGCTCGTGCGGGTCGGCCGGGTCCTCGCCCGGCTCGGCCGGGTGGCCACCCCGGAGCAGGCAGCCCGGGCGGTCGGGGCGCTCGCCGGGGGCTACGCCGCGCTCGCCTGCGGGCTTGCGCTGGCCGTCCGGTCGCCGGCCGTGGCTCCGGCGGCCGGCCAGGCGTTCCTCGCCGCCGGGTTGATCGCCGCCCTGTCCGGCGGCTACGGCGTGTACCGGGAGGCCGGTGCCCGGGTCTTGCCGCGGCTCGCCTTCCCCGCCTGGGCCGGTCCGATGTTGGCCGGCGGTTTGGCCGGTACCGGCGTCCTCGCCGCTGGCGGGGCGCTGATCGCCGCCGGTTCGGTGCTCGGACATGCCGGCCGCGCGGCGGACCTGGCCGGGGCGCTCCAGCCGGGCGCCGTCGGGGTGGGGGGGTTGAGCCTGCTCTGCCTGGTGTTCTTCCCGAATGCCGCCCTCGCCGCTGCGGCCTACGCGGTCGGACCCGGCTTCGCGGTGGGGGTCGGAACCCGGGTGGCACCGTTCGGTGTGCATCTGGGCGCGGTCCCGGCCCTACCGCTGTTCGCCGGCCTCCCGCAGTCCGGTCCGGCGCCGGCGGGGTCGCTCGCGGCGTTCGTCGTCCCGGTCGCCGCCGGGATCGTCGCCGCCCGGGTCGTCCGGCACCGCTACCCGGGGCCGCTCACGCTGGAGACCGTGGGCGTCGCGATGTCCTCGGGGCTGGTCACCGGGGCGGTCATGGCTCTGCTCGCTGCGCTGGCGGGCGGCCCGGGCCCGGGGTTGCTCGCCGCGCTCGGCCCCTCCCCGTGGCAGCTCGGCCTCGCATCGGCCGGTGAAGTAGGGCTGGCGGCGGCCGCGACCGTCGGCGTACTGGCCGTGTGGCGAGGCCGCAGCGAATAGGCTCCCGGCCACCATGACCCGGCTCGTCGTTCTGGTCTCCGGCGCTGGCACCAACCTGCAGGCGTTGCTCGACGCCGCGGAAATCGACCCGAGGTTCCCGCGCACCGTGGCGGTCGGCGCGGACCGGCCGGACGCGGCCGCACTCGGGCGGGCCGCCCGCCAGGGGATCCCGACCTTTGTCGTGCGGCCCGCCGAGCATCCGGACCGGCCCGCTTGGGACGCGGCGCTGGCCGGCTCGGTCGCATCCCACCGCCCCGACCTCGTCGTCTGCGCGGGTTTCATGCGCATCCTCGGGCCCGCGTTCCTCGCCCGCTTCATGCCGCGGATCGTCAACACCCATCCCGCCCTGCTGCCTGCCTTCCCCGGCAAACACGCTGTCCGCGAGGCCCTCGTTTATGGTGCAAAGGTGACGGGCGCCACCGTGCATCTCGTCGATGCGGGTGTCGACTCCGGCCCGGTGGTGGCCCAGGTCTGCGTCCCGGTGGCGCCGGGCGACGACGAGGCGAGCCTGCACGAGCGGATCAAAGTGGCGGAACGCGCCCTCCTCGTCGACGCGGTGCGCAGCCTCGCGGGAGGATTCAGCGTGGAGGGGCGCAGCGTGCGTTTCCCGTGAGTCCGAGAACGGAGCTGCCGTGACGACCCGCCCGATCCGCCGCGCGCTGGTAAGCGTGTACGACAAGACCGGGTTGATCGAGCTCGGTCGGGCGCTGGCCGACGCCGGTGTCGAGATCGTGTCCACCGGGTCGACCGCCGCTCGGCTGGCCGACGCGGGCGTGCCGGTGACGACCGTCGAGCAGATCACGGCCTTCCCCGAGGTGCTGGATGGGCGGGTGAAGACCCTGCACCCCGGGGTGCACGCCGGGATCCTCGCCGATCTGCGCAACCCGGAGCACGCCAGGCAGATCGACGAACTCGGGATCCAGCCGTTCGACCTTGTCGTCGTTAACCTCTACCCGTTCCGGGAGACCGTTGCCGGCGGCCTCGGTTTCGACGAGTGTGTCGAGATGATCGACATCGGCGGCCCCGCCATGGTCCGGGCGGCCGCGAAGAATCATCCGTCGGTCGCCGTGGTCACCGATCCGGCCGACTACCCGGGCCTCGTCGAAGCCGTCCGGGCCGGTGGCTTCGACCTCGAGGCCAGGCGCGTGCTGGCCGCCGCGGCCTTCGCGCACACCGCCGGATACGACCTCGCCGTCGCCTCCTGGTTCGCCCGTCCGGACGAGTTCCCGCCGTTCCTCGGGCTCGGCTTCGAACGGGCCGGCATGTTGCGCTACGGGGAGAACCCGCATCAGCGGGCCGCCGTCTACATCGACCGCGACGTCCCGGGCGGGTTGGCCGGTGCGGAGCAGCTGCACGGCAAGGCGATGTCGTACAACAACTACGTGGATGCGGATGCGGCCCGGCGGGCCGCCCACGACTTCTCCGCACCCGCGGTCGCCATCGTCAAGCACGCGAACCCGTGCGGGATTGCCGTGGGTGAGGATGCCGCCGATGCCCACCGCAAGGCGCACGCCTGCGATCCGGTCTCCGCGTTCGGTGGCGTCATCGCGGTCAACCGGCCGGTCACGGTCCCCCTCGCCGAGCAGATCGCCGAGGTCTTCACCGAGGTCGTCGTCGCTCCCGCCTATGCCGACGGCGCCCTCGAGGTGCTCTCGCGAAAGCCTTCGATCCGGCTGCTCGTCTGTCCCCCGCCGCGGCAAGCGGGTGCTGAGTACCGGCAGATCTCCGGCGGACTGCTCGCGCAGACCGTCGACCGGATCGACGTCCCCGGGGACGACCCCGCCAAGTGGACGCTGCGGGCCGGACCGCCGGTCGACGACGCCACCCTCGCCGACCTCGGCTTCGCCTGGCGGGCCGTCCGCGCGGTCAAGTCCAACGCCATCCTGCTCGCCTCCGCCGGCGCGACGGTCGGGATCGGCATGGGTCAGGTCAACCGGGTGGATTCGGCCCGGCTCGCGGTTGCCCGGGCCGGGGATCGCGCGCCCGGTGCGGTCGCGGCATCCGACGCCTACTTCCCGTTCGCCGACGGCGTGGAGGTGCTCATCACCGCTGGGGTCCGGGCCGTCGTGCAGCCCGGCGGCTCGATTCGCGACGACGAGGTGATCGCGGCCGCCGAGCGGGGCGGGATCTCGATGTACGTCACCGGGACTCGGCACTTCGCGCACTGACGGCTGCGGCCCGCATGCGAGACTGCCGCGCGTGACCGCAGTCCTTCTCGACGGCAAGGCCACGTCCGCAGCGATCCGGGCGGACTTGCGGGATCGGGTTGCCCGGCTCCGCGAGCGCGGCATGGTTCCCGGGCTGGGCACCGTCCTGGTGGGCGACGACCCGGGCAGCCGCGCCTACGTCGCCGGCAAGCACCGAGACTGCGCCGAGGTGGGGATCGGGTCGCTGCGACGTGACCTGCCGGCCGATGCCGGTCAGGAGGCGGTCCTGGCGGCGGTCCGTGAGCTCAACGCCGACCCGGCGTGCACCGGTTACATCGTTCAGCTGCCGCTGCCCGCCGGCCTGGACGCCGGGCTGGTGCTGGATGCGATGGACCCGGCGAAGGACGCCGACGGTTTGCACCCGGTCAACCTCGGCCGGTTGGTCCTGGGCGAGCCAGGTCCCCTGCCATGTACCGCTCGGGCCTGCGTCGAGTTGCTGCGGACCTTCGGGATTCCCCTCGCCGGGGCGGAGGTGACCATCGTCGGCCGCGGCGTGACCGTCGGCCGGCCGCTCGGTCTGCTGCTCACCCGGCGCAGCGAGAACGCGACCGTCACCCTGTGCCACACCGCGACGAAGGACCTCGCGGCGCACACCCGGTCGGCCGATGTGGTGGTCGTGGCCGCCGGAGTGCCCGGCCTGGTGACCGCCGACATGGTCCGGCCTGGCGCCGCGGTGCTCGACGTGGGGATCACCCGGATCGAACGCGCGGACGGTTCCGCCGGTCTGGTGGGGGACGTGGCGCCGGAGGTCCGCGACGTCGCGGGTTGGCTCGCGCCAATGCCGGGCGGGGTGGGCCCGATGACCCGGGCCATGCTGCTGTCCAACGTCGTCGAGGCGGCGGAGGCGGCGGAGGCGGCGGAGGCGGCGGAGGGCCGGCCCGGCGGAGGTTCGACTCAGCCCACCTGACGCGCGGGCTCCTCGCCCGGTTCCGGCGACGGGCGGACGATGCCCATGGCGATGACCTCGTTGGCGAGGCGGCCGCGGCGATTGGTGCCCTCGCCGATCCGCAGCTTCTGGTAGAGCCGGAGCAGGTGCTGCTTGACCGCGGCCTCGGTGACGACCAGTTCCTCGGCGATTTCCCGGGCGGTGGCCGGGGCGACGAATGCCTCCTGCCGCAGCGCTGGACGGCACAGCGCGGTGATCACGTCCATCTCCCGCCGGGTAAGGTCGGGCGTGCTGACCCGCCCCAACTCCACGGTGGGCTCAGCCGGGCCGGCGTCGCTCTCGAACCGGAGCCGGGCCGCACCGAAGGACAGCACGTCGCCGTTGACCAGCAGCCGGCGACCTACCGGTCGGCCGTTGACCCGGGTGCCGTTCGTCGACAGACCCAGGTCCGAGATGTAGACGTGCGGGCCACGTCGGATCAGCTCCGCGTGCAGCCGGGACACGCTGGGGTCGGTGAGCGCCACGTCGACCCCCCCGCCCCGGCCCACGGAGGTCACCTCGCCGCGAAGTTCGAACCGGTCTCCGGTGTCCTCGGCCCGCAGCAGCGGCGTCGACATCGCGGGGTCACCCTCCCGTCGCGGTCCGTGCCGAAGTGGCTGGACCCTAACCACCGGTTACCCGCCGCGGCCCCGGTCATAACCCGGCACCCGGAACCCGGTGCCGGTCGACGACCATGGCCGGTTCGAGGCGACCCCGGTTAGACTCGCCGTTGGATCAAGGAGGACATCGCGCATGGCCGACAAGTCGTCTCGCGGGCTCGCTGACGTCGTCGCCGCCTCCACGGCCATCTCCGACATCGACGGGCGGGCGGGTCGGCTGTTCTACCGCGGTTACGACATCCATGATCTGGCCGGCCGGATCTCCTTCGAGGAATGCATCCACCTCCTCCAGCGCGGAACGCTGCCTACCCGGGCCGAGCTCGAGCAGCTGATGGCCGAGCTTGCGAGCGGCCGTCAGATCGGCCCCACCGCCGCGCAGTTGATTCCCGAGCTCGCCGGTAAGGCCACCCCGATGGAGGCCCTGCGGACCCTGGTGTCGGCGCTGTCCGTCGACGACCCCGACGACGCGTCGAACGCGCCGGAGGCCAATCAGCGCAAGGCACTCCGGCTGGTCGCTCAAATGCCCGTCCTCGTGGCCCGATACGAGGCGGCCCGGGGGGGACGGGAGGTCCCGCCGCCGGATCCCGCGCTCGGTATCGCCGGGAATTTCCTCCTCCAGGCGCTCGGCGAGCCGCCGGGGGCCGAGGAGGCGGCCGCTCTCGACGAGTGCCTGGTGCTGCACGCCGATCACACGATGAACGCGTCGACCTTTGCCGCCAGGGTGTGCGCCGCGACCCTTTCCGACATGCATTCGGCGATCACGGCCGCGATTGGGACGCTCAAGGGCGCTCTGCACGGCGGGGCCAACGAGCAGGTGATGCGCACCCTGGAGGGGATCGGATCGGTGGACCGGGTCGAGGCCGCGGTCCTCGAGCGCCTCGACGCGGGCGAGAAGATCATGGGTTTCGGCCACCGGGTCTATCGAACCGAGGATCCCCGGGCCACCCACCTGCGCAGACTGTCGCAGCGCCTCGGCGAGCTGGCTGGCGACAGTCGCTTCTACGAGATGTCGATCACGATGGAGAAGGTAGTAATGGAGGCGAAGGGTCTCTATCCGAACGTGGACTTCTTCGCGGCCAGCGTCTATCACGCCCTCGGCATCCCCACCGACCTGTTCACGCCGGTCTTTTCGATTTCCCGGATGTCGGGCTGGACCAGTCATGTCATCGAGCAGCAGCTCGACAACCGGCTGATCCGACCCGACAGCGAGTACGTCGGCGACCGGGACAAGAAGTGGACCCCCATCGAGGATCGGTGAGCAGCACCGGAGACCCGACCGCGACCGCTGGCCGCGATCTCGGGCCCCGGCTCGACCCCGCCCGCCTGGCGGTCGCGCGTTTCGCGGCCGGGTGGTATCCGGCCGGGTCGGTCGCCGGATTCAGTGCGCTCGTTCGCGACGACTCGGGGACGACCCTGGTGTGCAGCGAGGACGGCCTCGAAGCGATCGGCGACTCCTCGCCGGCGATCGCAGTCGAGCCGGGTTGGCGCCGGATCACCTTCGCCGGGCCGTTGCCCGGGGAGCTCGTCGGTCTCCTCGCGGACGTGGCCGGTCGGTTGGCCGGGGCGCAGATCCCGTTCACCTCGATGTCCGGATTCACAACCGACCACGCGCTGGTCCGGGCGGCGCACGCCGATCCCGCCGTTCAGACCCTCCGCGGCGGGCCGCCGCCGGTTCAGCGACCGGGCACGAATCCGTGACCGTCTCGTCGGCCGGCGAGGTGACTGAGGCACCCCCCGCTCCGCGCGCGCCGCGCCGCCGGCTGCCCGACCCGAGCTACCCAGCCGTCGCCGGGATCGTCGTGGGCCTGCTGCTTGCCTGGTTGCACCATCCGCGAATGGGGCTCTATGTCGTCGGGGTGGTGCTCGGCGTCCTCGGCGTTTTGCGACTTGTCCTCCCGGCGCGCGACGCCGGGCTGCTCGTCGTTCGTGGGCGCACGTTCGACGTCGTCGTTCTCCTCCTCCTCGCCGCCGGTGTGGTCCTCATCGCCAGCGTGACCCCGTTCCCTCCACCCGCCTCCTGACCGCTAACCTCGGGGCCGCGGGCCCGCCGCATCCTCGAGGAGTCCGGAGCCATGACGACGCATCGCGTGACCCTCATCCCCGGCGACGGCACCGGCCCCGAGCTGAGTGAGGCCACCAGGCGCGTGCTGGAGGCAGCCGCGGCTACCGCGGGCTCCGGTTTCGATTGGGACGTCCAGCAGGCGGGGGTGGACGTGATGGCGGAGTTCGGAACCCCGCTGCCCGAGCAGACCCTGGAGTCGGTCCGCCGCAACCGGGTGGCGATCAAGGGCCCGATCACCACCCCGATCGGGACCGGGTTCCGCTCGGTGAACGTCGCGCTGCGCGCCGAGCTCGACCTCTACGCCTGCCTGCGGCCGTGCAAGACCTACCCGGGGGTGCGTAGCCGGTTCGACAGCGTCGACGTCGTGATCGTCCGGGAGAACACCGAGGACCTGTACGCGGGAATCGAGTACGCCCACGACACCGCGGAGGCCGACCAGGTCATCGAGTTCCTCAACCGGCTGCAAGCGAAGCAGATCCGGACCCACTCGGGAATCTCGATCAAGCCGATCAGCGAGTTCGGTTCCGAGCGGATCATCCGCTACGCCTTCGACTACGCGCGGGCCAACGGGCGGCGCCGGGTGCACTGCATCACGAAATCGAACATCATGAAGCACACCGACGGGCTGTTCCTCGCGGTGTTCCGGGAGGTCGCCAAGGACTACCCGGACATCGAGCCGTGGGAGAACTTGGTCGACGCCACCTGCATGGGCCTGGTCCAGCGTCCCGAGGAGTGGGATGTGCTCGTGCTGCCGAACCTTTACGGCGACATCCTCTCCGATCTCACCGCTGGCATGGTCGGCGGCCTTGGCGTGGCACCCGGGGGCAACCTCGGAACCGAGGTTGCGGTATTCGAGGCCACCCATGGCAGCGCCCCGAAGTACAAGGGACTGAACCGGGTCAATCCAACCGCGATGATCTTGTCCGGCATGCTCATGCTGCGGCACCTGGGCGAGGCGGAGGCGGGCGACCGGCTCGAGCAGGCCGTCGCCGCGGTCCTCGCCGAGGGCAAAAGCGTCACCTATGACATGAAGCCGGATCGCGACGATCCCAGCGCGGTCGGCACCGCTGAGTACGCCGACGCGATCATCGAGAAGCTGAAGGGCTGAAAGGACGGCGCGGACGATGGCACGGAGCGGCAAGGTGACGGTCGTTGGCTGCGGCTTCTACGGCTCGACGACCGCCCAGCGGCTCGCCGAATACGACCTGTTCGACACGGTCGTCCTCACCGACATCATCGAGGGCAAGCCCCAGGGTCTGGCGCTCGACCTGAACCAGTCCCGGCCGGTGGAAGGCTTCGAGACGAAGGTCGTCGGCACCAACGGCTACGCGGAGACCGAGGGCTCCGACATCGTCGTGATCACGGCCGGCCTGCCCCGTCGGCCCGGGATGAGTCGGATGGACCTGATCGAGACCAACGCCAAGATCGTCCGCGAGGTCACCGAGAACATCGCACGCTCCTCGCCCGACGCCGTGCTCGTCGTGGTCTCGAATCCGCTGGATGAGATGACGGCGTTGGCGTCCAACGTGTCCGGATTCCCGCGTCAGCGGGTGATGGGCCAGGCCGGGATGCTCGACACCGCGCGCTTCAGCAACTTCGTCGCCGAGGCACTGGGCGTGCCGATCGCGGTGGTGCGGACGCTGACCCTGGGTTCGCACGGCGACACGATGGTCCCGGTGCCTTCGCATTGCACCGTCGAGGGTCGCCCGCTGACCGACCTGCTGCCGGCGGATCGGATCGCGGAGCTGGTCGAGCGGACCCGCAATGGCGGCGCCGAGGTGGTCGCGTTGCTGAAAACCGGCTCGGCGTACTACGCGCCGTCCGCCGCGGCGGCCCGGATGGTGCGCGCGGTCGCGGAGGACAGCGGCGCCGAGATGCCGGTTTGCGCCTGGGTGGACGGTGAGTACGGCCTGGCCGGTGTCTACCTCGGGGTTCCCGCCGAGCTCGGCCGAACCGGCGTCCGCCGGGTGGTCGAGATAGAGCTCACCGCCGGCGAACACGCCGCGCTCGGGGCGGCGGCCGAGGCGGTCCGCGGCAAGCAGGCGGATGTCGCGAATCTGTGAGGATCGGGCGTCGTGCGACCTGACCCGGGGATCCGGTGATCTGGCTCTATGTGCTCGTCGTCCTCGCGCTGATCGGCCTCGAGGGCCTGTTCGTCGCCGCGGAAATCTCGCTGGTCTCTCTCCGGGAAGGGCAGGTCCGCGGCCTGGCCGAGCGCGGCCGGCGCGGCCGCCGGCTAGCCCGGCTGGTCAACGACCCGAACCGATTCCTTGCGGCCGTGCAGATCGGGGTGACCACGACTGCACTCACCTCGGCTGCCTTCGGCGCGGTGACCCTGTCCCATTCGGCGGCCACCCGTCTGCGCCGAGCGGGCCTGGGGCATACCGCGGCCGGGCTGATCGGCTTCTTCGGGGTAACCATGCTGATCAGCTACGTCACGATCGTGGTCGGCGAGCTGCTCCCTAAACGGCTCGCCCTTCAGCGGGTCGAGGGCACCGCCCTCGCGGTGGCACCCGCGCTGTCCCGGGTCGCGACGGTCAGCCGCCCGGTGATCTGGCTGCTCTCGGTGAGCACGAACCTGCTCGTCCGGCTGGTCGGGGCGGACCCGGCGGCGAACCGTGAATCGATCACCGAGGAGGAGCTTCGGGACCTGGTGACCGCCCACGAGTCGCTGACGGGGGAGGAGCGGGCGCTCATCGACGAGGTGTTCGCCAGCGGGGAACGGCAACTTCGCGAGGTCATGGTGCCGCGGACCGAGGTCGAGTTCCTGGACTCTGCGCTTCCCGCCGCCAGGGCACTCAAGATCGCCGAACGACTGCCGTTCTCCCGGTTCCCCGTGCACCGGGGCTCGCACGACGACGTCGCCGGATTCGTGCACATCAGGGATCTGGCCACGTTGTCGCCCGCAACCCGTCGGACCGCCAAGGTCGCCGACCTCAGCCGCCCGATCGCCCATCTGCCCGCGACGAAACGAGTCATCCCGGCGCTGTCCGAGATGCGGCGCGGTGGGCACCATCTCGCCGTCGTGGTCGACGAGTACGGCGGCACGGCCGGCATCGTCACGCTGGAGGACCTGATCGAGGAACTTGTCGGCGAGATCCACGACGAGTACGACCTCGGCGCGATCGCACCCAAGCGACTCGCCGGTGGCGATGTAGAGGTCGACGGGTTGCTGAACCTCGACGATTTCCGCGAAGAGACCGGCGTAGCGCTTCCGGACGGCCCGTACGAGACCGTCGCCGGCTGCATCATGGCGGCGCTCGGTCAGGTGCCGCGGCTCGGCGATGCCGTGCAGGTCGCCGGCCTTCGGCTGACGGTGACCGAGATGGACGGGCGGCGCGCCGGGCGGGTTCGGGTCAGCGGACTCGTCGAGTCCACGGAGGCCCAGGACTCCGGCTGAGCGGGTCGTTACTGCGACAATGGCCGGCATGCCAGCGGCTCGCCTTCGAGTGCTTTCCGGGATCCAACCCACCGGTGGTGGGTCCCACCTCGGGAACTATCTCGGGGCGGTCCGTCAGTGGGTGGCGCTTCAGGACACCCACGACCCGTACTACTGCGTCGTCGACCTGCACGCCCTAACCGTCGGGCCCGAGCCGGATGCCGTGCGCAGGCGGACGCTCGAATCGGTAGCGGAGCTCCTGGCGGTCGGTGTCGACCCGACGCGTTGCACGCTGTTCGTTCAGAGCCACGTCACCGAAACCACGGAACTGGCATGGGTTCTGAGCTGCCTCACCGGGTTCGGTGAGGCCGGTCGGATGACCCAGTTCAAGGACAAGAGCCAGCGGGCGGGAGGGGCGGACGGCCCGACCGTCGGCCTGTTCACCTATCCGATCCTCCAGGCCGCCGACATCCTCGTCTTCCGGGCGGATGCGGTTCCCGTGGGGGAGGACCAGCGCCAGCACCTCGAGCTCACCCGGCACCTGGCGCAACGCTTCAACACCCGGTTCGGGCCGACGTTCACCGTCCCGGAACCGCACATCCCCCCGGACACCGGGAAGGTGCTCGACCTGGCCAGCCCCGACCGGCAGATGAGCAAGAGCGTCGGGGGGGCCGGGGTTGTCTTCCTCCAGGACCCGCCCGACGTCATCCGGAAGAAGATCCGGTCGTCGGTGACGGACACCGGCCGCGAGATCCGAGCCGGCGAAGACAAACCGGGGATGACGAACCTGCTGCGGATCTACGCCGCGGTTACGGGCCGGAGCATCACCGAGCTCGAAGCGGGATACGCCGGTCGGGGCTATGGCGAGTTCAAGTCGGAGCTCGCCGAGCAGATCGTCGAACTCGTGCTTCCGATGCAGGCCCGCTACCTCGAGTACCTCGCCGACCCGGGCGGCCTCGAGGCGATCGTCGCCGAGGGCGCGAAGCGGGCGCGTGCGGTTGCCTCAGCCACGATGGAGGTGGTCCGTGACCGGATCGGCCTCCTGCCCGCGCGCGGATGACCAGGCGCAACATCGGGGTCGCGATCGGGATTCCGGAGCCCTACGGCCGGGAGCTGCAGGCCTGGCGCGATCGCCTGGGCGATCCGAACGCGGGCGCGATCGTGCCGCACGTCACGTTGCTGCCGCCCACGGTCGTCCCGGGCGATGCGCTCACCGGGATCGAGGCGCACTTGCGCGCGGTGGCCGAGGCGGGGCAACGTTTCCTCATCCGCCTGCGTGGCTCTGCCACCTTCCGCCCCGTGTCGCCGGTGGTGTTCGTGCCGCTAGCCGAGGGCATCGGTGACTGCGAGCGGCTGGAGGGCCGGGTGCGGAGCGGTCCGCTGAGCCGATCGACCCGCTTCCCGTACCACCCGCACGTGACCGTCGCGCACGATCTTCCCGATCCTGCGCTCGACCGGGCCTACGAGGAGCTCGCCGGCTATGAGGCGAGGTTCCCGGTCTGGGGTTTCACCCTGTTCGAGCAGGGGCCGGACGGCAGGTGGCGCCCGCAGCGGGACTTCGCGTTCACCGCGGACGGGCGACCGGGCCCGAGCTTGCCGCCCGAGCCCGTCGACGACGCCTGGTGAACGCCGCTGATCCAACCCATGGGTTGGATCAGATCGGGGGCAAGCGAAGGCGCCGCGGATGGCGGCGGCCGCGCCGGGCGAGCCCACCGGCGCACACCACGGTCGCGGCGGCGAGGCCGAGCGGGAGCGCCAGGCTGGCGCCGTTCTTGTCGAGCCGACCCGCGCTCGGGAGCTTCGCGCTGGCCGAAATCGGGTCGACCGCGGACGCCGCCGAAGCGGAAGGCACAAGCGGCGGCACCAGCTGGCCGACCGGGGTGGCTACCGGGTCGGCGGCGAAGCCCCAGGTGAGGAGCGCCCGGGCCTCCGGCCAGAAGTCCGGGTTCGTGTGCATCAGCGTGACGAGGATCGTCCGTCCGCCACGCGTCGCGGCGCCGATGTAGGTGCCCTGGGCGGCCACCGTATAGCCGTTCTTGACTCCGATCGCCCCGGGGAAACTGGTCAGCAGATAGTCATGGGTGTAGATCTGGAACGGCTTGCCGTGGGGTTGGCTGACGTAGGACAGGACCGTCGCGACGTAGTGCCGGAAGGCCGGCATCGCGAGTCCGGCCCGGGCGATCAGCGCGAGGTCATACGCCGACGAGGACTCTCCCGGGCCGTCCAGCCCGCTCGGGGTCTTCGCGACGGTGTCGTCGGCATGGAGGTGCCGAGCCTCGGCGTTCATCAGGTTCAGGGTCCGGGGGATCCCCCCGGCCGCGTCGGCGAGCGTGTTGGCGGCGTCGTTGCCGGACACGACCAGCATCGCGGTGAACAGCATGCGCACGGGATAGCGTCCACCCTCGACGAGGCCCACCTTACTGCCGTCCACGTTGACGTCGTCGAACGTCGCGGTGACGATCCGGTTCGGGTCCAGCATTGGGATCAGGGTGACGGCGGTGAGCGCCTTGAGCGTGCTCGCCGGCAGGAAGCGGCCGTGCGCGTCCCGGGCCGCCAGCACGGCGCCGCTGCCGGCGTCGGCAACCAGCCAGGAGGATGCGGTGATCCCGGCCGGCAGCCGCGGCACCCCCGGCGACCCGTCCACGACGACTCCGGTCGAGCCGAGGAGGGGGCCGCCCACCGGGCCGGACAGGGGCGCGTGCGCCAGGCCGATCGGTCGGGAGTCGACCGCGAGGGCTGGTCCCGCCGTGAGCGCCGCGAGGACGAACGCCCCGGCGGCTGCCGCGCGGCGAGCGGGTAGGTCGCGCATATCCGGCCGAGGGTACCGGGTCCAGGCGCCCGGTCGCACGCAGGCGATACTTCCCGGGTGGGTAGCTCCCGGGGTGCGCAGGCGGCCCGCCGGTGACCCGGAACTCCGAGTCAGGGTTGCCGATCGAGCCCCTCTACGGACCGGCCACGTTGGCCGGCTGGGACCCCGCCCGCCGGCTCGGTGAGCCAGGCGAGTTCCCATTCACCCGCGGGGTTTACCCCTCGATGTACACCGGGCGGCCATGGACGATGCGGCAGTACGCCGGTTTCGGGACCGCGCGCGAGTCCAATGAGCGCTATCACCAGCTGATCGCGGCCGGAACGACCGGGTTGTCAGTCGCGTTCGACCTGCCGACCCAGATGGGCTACGACTCGGACGACCCGGTGGCGCACGGCGAGGTAGGCAAGGTCGGTGTCGCGATCGATTCGATCGAGGACATGCGGCTGCTGTTCGACGAGATCCCGCTCGACCAGGTGTCGACCTCGATGACCATCAACGCCCCGGCGGCCCTGCTCCTTCTGCTCTACCAGCTGGTCGGGGAGGAACAGGGCGTCCCGGCCGCCGGGCTCACCGGAACGGTGCAGAACGACGTGCTCAAGGAGTACATCGCCCGCGGGACCTACATCTTCCCGCCGAAACCGTCACTGCGGCTGATCACCGACATTTTCCGATACTGCCGGGCCGAGATCCCGAAGTGGAACACCATCTCGATCTCCGGCTACCACATGGCCGAGGCGGGTGCCACGCCGGTCCAGGAGATCGCGTTCACCCTGGCCAACGCCATCGAGTACGTGCGCGCCGCGGTCGAGACCGGGCAGGAGATCGACGATTTCGCGCCCCGGCTGGCCTTCTTTTTCGTGGCCCGGACAACCCTGCTTGAGGAAGTGGCGAAGTTCCGGGCCGCCCGCCGGATCTGGGCCTCGATCATGCGCGAGGAGTTCGGCGCCCGCGATCCGAAGTCGATGATGCTGCGCTTCCATACCCAGACGGCTGGGGTCCAGCTCACCGCCCAGCAGCCGGAAGTCAACCTGGTCCGGGTCACGGTCCAGGCGCTCGCCGCGGTCCTCGGGGGCACCCAGTCCCTGCACACGAATTCCTACGACGAGGCGATCGCGCTGCCCACCCAGAAAGCGGCCCGGCTCGCGTTGCGAACGCAGCAGGTCCTCGCCTTCGAGACCGACGTGACCGCCACCGTGGACCCGTTGGCCGGCTCCTACGCCATCGAGCGACTGACCGACGAGGTGGAGGACGCCTCGCGCGCCCTGATGGCTCGGATCGAGGACTTCGGGGGTGCGGTTGCCGCGATCGAACGTGGCTTCCAAAAGGCTCAGATCGAGCAGTCCGCTTATGAGGTGTCCCGGGGCATCGACGAGCGCACCCGAACCGTCGTTGGGGTGAACCGCTTCACCGTGGCCGAGGATGACGAGTACCAGCCACTGCGCGTCGATCCGCAGATCGAGAAGGAACAGGGCGCCCGGCTCGCCGAGCTGCGCTCGTCGCGGGACAACGCCGCGGTCGACGAGCGGCTCGACCAGCTCAGGACGGCGGCCGAGGGGACCGCGAACGTCCTTTACCCGATGAAGGCCGCCCTGGCGGCCCGGGCCACGGTCGGTGAAGTGTGCTCGGCATTGCGCGAGGTCTGGGGCACATATCGGCCGCCAGACACGTTCTGACCCGGCCGCCGACTTGACGCACCCCCGAGGCGGCGTGTTTGGCTGGGCGCGACGTCCCCGCCGTCTGCTGTGAGGAATATGCCGTGATCTGGGTGTTAGTCGCCGTTGCCGTCGCTCTCGGGCTTGCCGTCTGGGCGCCACGACTGCTTCGAAATGACCGACTCGACGATGTCGAGCGTTTCCACCGTGCCCGGGCCATGACCACGGCCTGGGCCCGCTCCGGGGTGACCCAACCGGTCTTCGCCGACGAAGCCGCCCGCGAGCGGAACCTCGCCGACAGCGACCTGCTCTGACCGCTGCCGACGGTCACAGCCCGACCGTGCGGCAGGGCCGGCGGCGCAAGTCCGCGACGTAGTCGTCGGGCGCGCCCGCCTTCTCGGCCGCATCGGCCATCAGCCCGAGGTAACGGGCTGATGGAACACCACCCTCGTAGCCGTCCAGCGCGTAGAGCCACGCGAGGATCTCCCCGTCCAGGGTGGCCACCCTGACCCGGATCCGCCGGTAGAGGCCGGTGTCGCCGCCTTCCAGTCCGTCCAGGCCAGACTGATCCCGCTCGTTTACGTCGTAGAGCATGACGAAGACCCGGGAGCCCGGATCCTCGACCACGGTCGCGAGAGCCCCCTCCCAGCCGAGTTCCTCGGCGCCGAAGGTCAGCCGCCAGCCATCGAGCCAGCCGGTCCCCCGCGACGGCGAGTGCGGGCAGCGCTCGCTCATCTGATCGGGATCGAGGTTCGTCCCGTACGCCGCGTACAGGGTCACGGGGGGAAAGACTAGAGGGCACGGGACAATGCCGCGGTGACCCGGATCGTGATCGTCGGTGGCGGGCCGGCGGGCTACGAAGCCGCGCTCGTCGCTGCCCAGTTCGGCGCCGAGGTCACGGTCGTCGATCCCGACGGGCTGGGCGGCTCCTGTGTCCGCACCGATTGCGTCCCATCCAAGACGCTGATCGCGGCCACCGAGACGCTCGGGTCCGCGGCTGCCGAGCGGCTCGGCGCCACGGCGGGGGCACCGACGGGGCTCACCGTGGACTGGCCAGCGGTCAATGCCCGGGTCAAGACGCTGGCGCGTGCCCAGTCCGCGGACATCGAGGCGCGGCTCGCCCGTGAGGGGGTGCGCGTCGTCCGCGGTACCGGACGGTTCGTCGGTCCCGGTCGGCTCCTCGCGCGCGATGCCTCGGGTGCCGAACGGGAGCTCGGAGCCGACGTCGTGCTCATCGCCACGGGCGCGACCCCCCGGGTGATCCCCGGCGCCGAGCCGGACGGCGAGCGGATCTTGTCCTGGCGCGATCTTTATGACGTGCCGGAGCCGCCTGAGCGGCTGGTGGTCGTCGGCTCGGGTGTGACCGGCGCCGAGTTCGCCAGCGCCTACCAGGCGATGGGCGTCGAGGTCAGCCTGGTCTCTAGCCGGCAACGGTTGCTGCCCGGTGAGGACGAGGACGCCGCACTGCTCGTCGAGGGGGTCTTCCGTCGCCGGGGGATGACGATCTACGACCGGTCCCGGGCGGCCCGGGTGCTCCGCCGGGCGGACGGGGTCGTCGTCGAGCTCGAGGATGGTCGCCGGATCGAAGGTTCGCACGCGCTGATGGCGGTCGGCTCGGTTCCGAACACCGGTGGGCTCGGGCTCGAGCTGGCCGGCATCACCGTCGACCGCGGCGGATACGTGCCGGTGGATCGGGTCTCGCGCACCGGGGCGGCGGGGATCTACGCCGCCGGCGACTGCACCGGCGTCCTCCCGCTCGCGTCGGTCGCGGCGATGCAGGGTCGAATCGCGATGTGGCATGCCCTCGGCGACGCGGTGGCGCCGCTGCGGCTCTCGACCGTCGCGGCCACCGTGTTCACCGACCCGGAAATCGCCACGGTCGGGGTCACCGGGGATGTCGCGGTGGCGGCCGGCGTCGAAGCCCGGGTCGTCTCGCTGCCGCTGGCGACCAATGCCCGGGCCAAGATGCAGGGCATTGCCGAGGGGTTCGTCAAGCTGTACTCCCGGCCCGGGACGGGGACGGTGCTCGGCGGCGTCGTCGTGGCGCCGCACGCTAGTGAGCTCATCCTGCCTTTGTCGATGGCCGTGCAGAACGCCCTCACCGTCGGTCAGCTGGCGCACAGCTTCGCGGTCTACCCCTCGCTTTCCGGGAGTCTCACCGAGGCGGCCCGCCAGCTCATGGAACAGACCCCGACCTAGGCCCGAGCCCGTGCTGGCGCAGCCGCCGATCCCTGAGGTCCTCGCCGTAGGCCAGCGCCACGAACCCGCTGGTGAGCACGACGAACAGCGGCAGCATCCAGTGCACGAAGCCGGGCCCCGGCAACAGCGCGAGCACGACGACGACCGGCGCGAGTTGGACGAGCAGCCGGCCGAGCGCACGCATCCGCCAGCCGGCGTCGGTCAGGTCGTGGTAGACCCACTCCCGGCGCCGCGGCAACCGGCCGCCCAGGGCGTAGCGCAACCGCTCGGGCCTGCTCGGGCTCCCAGCCGGCCGGTTCAGTCGGCGATCTCGCAGATCAGCGCCCCGCTCTGCACCACATCGCCGAGGCCGGCGGCGAGGTTCTTCACGGTGCCCGCCTTGTGGGCGGTCAGCGGCTGCTCCATCTTCATCGCCTCGAGGACTACCACCAGCTCCCCGGCGGCGACCTCCTGCCCCTCCTCGACGGCGACCTTCACGATGGTCCCCTGCATCGGGCTGGTCAGCCCGGCCCCGGTCGCGGCGGCTGGGCCGGCGGGCCCTCGTCGGCGCACTGGTGCGGCGGGCTTCGGCCCCGACCGGGTGCCCGCCAGACCAGCCGGAACGGATACCTCGAGTCGCCGCCCGTTCACCTCAACGGTCACCCGTTCGCGCTCGACCGGCTCGGTCAGCGGGGCGGAGGTGGTCCCGGCGAACGGTTCGACGGTGTTCGCGAACTCGGTCTCGATCCACCGGTTGTGCACGCGGAAGGGGGCGTCGGTGAAGGCGGGATCCCGCACGACGAGCCGGTGGAACGGCAGCGCGGTCGCCATGCCCTCGACCACGAACTCGTCGAGCGCGCGGCGGCTCCGTTCGAGGGCCTGCTCCCGATCGGCCCCGGTGACGATGAGCTTGCCCAGCAGCGAGTCGAAGTTCTGCCCAATTACGCTGCCGGCCTCGACCCCCGAGTCCATCCGGACTCCGGGCCCGGCCGGCGGTCGCCAGACGGTCACCTCGCCCGGGGTGGGCAGGAAGTTTCGCCCGGCGTCCTCGCCATTGATCCGAAATTCGAAGGCGTGCCCGCGTGGCTGCGGGTCGACGGATTCCAGATGCTGCCCATCCGCGATCGCGAACATCGCACGGACCAGGTCGACCCCGCTCGTCTCCTCGGTCACCGGGTGTTCGACCTGCAGCCGGGTGTTGACCTCGAGGAAGGAGATGGTCCCGTCCTGGCCGACGAGGAACTCGCAGGTCCCGGCCCCGACATAGCCGGCCTCGGACACGATCGCCCGACTGGCGGAGTACAGCGTCTCGATCTGCCCTTCCCCGAGGAACGGTGCGGGAGCCTCCTCGACCAGCTTCTGGTACCGCCGCTGGAGGGAGCAGTCCCGGGTGCCGACTACGACCACATTGCCGTGGCTGTCGGCGAGGATCTGAGTCTCGACGTGGCGGGGCCGGTCGAGGTAGCGCTCGACGAAGCACTCGCCCCGGCCGAACGCCGCCGTCGCTTCGCGGACCGCGGAGTCGTAGAGCTCGCTGATCTCGGCCATGTCCCGGGCCACCTTGAGCCCACGGCCACCACCCCCGAAGGCCGCTTTGATCGCGACCGGCAGCCCGAACTCCCGGGCGAAAGCGAGTACCTCCTCGGCGCCGGTCACCGGGTCGGCGGTGCCGGGCGCGAGCGGCGCCCCCACCTTGGTCGCGATGTGCCGGGCTCGAACCTTGTCGCCGAGTTCCCGGATCGCCGCCGGTGGGGGGCCGATCCAGGTGAGGCCGGCGTCGAGCACGGCCTGGGCGAACTCGGCGTTCTCGGCGAGGAACCCGTACCCGGGGTGGACCGCGTCGGCCCCGCCCCGCCGGGCGGCGTCGAGGAGCTTGGCCGCGTCCAGATAACTCTCCGCCGCGGTGTCGCCACCGAGTGCGAAGGCGTCATCGGCCAGGCGTACGTGCAGCGCCTCCCGGTCGGGGTCGGCGTAGACCGCGACGCTGCCGAGGCCGGCGTCCCGGCAGGCTCGGATCACCCGCACCGCGATCTCCCCGCGGTTTGCGATGAGCACCTTGCGCACGCGAATCTCCCGTCCCGACGCCGTCGCCGAGTCTAGGCGAGCCTGCTACGTCCTCCGGCCGACGGTTGCGCCATGCTGTGCCGGTGACCGTTCCGTTCGCGAACTACCAGAACGACATCTACCTGCGCGGCCTCGGCGGGGAACGGCCGGAGATCCCGACCAACCTCGACCGGCTCGAACCCCTGGCCGCCGAGCGGCTCGCCCCCGGGCCGTTCGGTTACGTCGCGGGCGGAGCCGGGACCGAAGCCACCGTCCGGGCCAACCGGGACGCATTCGACCGGTGGCGGCTCGTCCCCCGGGTGCTCCGCGATGTTGCGGTCCGGGAGTTGTCCCGCAACGTGCTCGGCACGCCGCTGGCGGCGCCGATCCTGCTCGGGCCGGTCGGGGTGCAGTCCATCCTGCACCCGGACGGTGAGCTTGCCACCGCGCGGGCGGCAGCCGAGGTCGGAATCCCGATGGTGCTCTCGACCGCATCGTCGCGGACCCTCGAGGACGTGGCGGCCGCGCTCGGTGACACCCCGCGCTGGTTCCAGCTGTACTGGCCCAAGCAGCGGGAGGTCACGCTCAGCCTGCTGGCCCGAGCCGGCGCCGCCGGCTACCAGGTGCTCCTCGTCACCCTCGACACCAGGCTGCTCGCCTGGCGTCCGCGCGATCTCGACCTCGCCTATCTGCCCTTCCTGCAGAGCGAGGGGATCGCCAACTACCTGTCCGACCCCGCATTCCGCGCGGGGCTGGCGAAATCCCCCGAGGAGGACCCCGGCGCCGCGGTCCTGCACTTCCTCGCCATGTTCAACGACCCGACGACTAGCTGGAGCGACCTCGCCTTCCTGCGGGATCACTGGTCCGGGCCGATCGTGCTCAAGGGTGTGCTGCACCCGGACGACGCGCGGCAGGCGCTCGACGTGGGGATGGACGGCGTGGTCGTGTCCAACCACGGTGGGCGGCAGGTCGACGGCGCCGTCGGGTCGCTCGACGCGCTGCCCGCCGTGGTGGATGCGGTTGCGGGGCGCGCGGCGGTCTTACTCGACAGTGGGGTGCGCAGCGGCGCCGACGTCATCAAGGCACTCGCGCTCGGTGCGGACGCCGTGCTGATCGGCCGCCCCTACGCCTACGGGCTGGCCCTGGCCGGCGAGGCCGGCGTGGCCCACGTCATTCGGTCGCTGCTCGCGGATCTCGACCTGACCCTCGCGCTGTGCGGATGCGCCGGTATCGCCGAGCTGGACCGCGGGATCCTCACCGGGTGACCCCGGTCCCCGGACAGCGGCGAGAGCCCCTCCGGAGTGGGGCTGCCGCTCCGGGCCGGTTCGGCAGCCCCCGGCAGGGTGGCGCGGGGCGGGCCGTGGGCGTCGCTGCCGGGGAGCAGCCGGGGAGCAGCCGGCGAGCAGATCGAGCGCCAAGGCCACGATCAGGTTGTTGCGGGCGCGCACGAGGGTCCCTGAGGTGGTGGGTAGGGTTCCCGGCGCGCCTATGGCCGGTCGCGGTGCCGGACACCCACCTACCAAGCGGCTCGGGTCCGCGATCCCCTGACGCGGCCCGCGGCGACCCAGGAGCCCGGCCCGACGGTGACCGGGGCACGGACGGCGGCTTGCGGGTCGGACCAACCCCCGACCGGATCGGGTTCCACCGTCGCCGTCTCCGCGGCGCTAACCGCGATCACCATGACGAGCGCGGCCACCTCGTCGTCGGTCGGATTGCCGCGCACGACGGTGAGGATCGCCGGCTGCTCGGGCGTCGTCACAGCGGAATGTTCCCGTGCTTGCGCGGTGGCATCGACTCCCGCTTCGTGCGCAGGAGGCGCAGGGCACGAACAACCTCCCGGCGGGTTTGCGAGGGGGGGATGACCGCGTCGATGTAGCCCCGTTCGGCGGCGATGTAGGGGTTGGCGAAGTGGTCCGTGTAGTCGGTGATCAGCTCGGCTCGTCGGGCGTCGGGGTCGGGCGCGTCGGCGATGTCGCGTCGGTAGAGGATGTTGACCGCCCCCGCGGCGCCCATGACGGCGATCTCGGCGGTCGGCCAGGCGAAGGACATGTCCGAGCGCAGGTGTTTCGACCCCATGACGTCGTACGCGCCGCCGTAGGCCTTGCGGGTGATGACGGTGACCTTAGGAACGGTCGCTTCGCAGTAGGCGTAGATGAGTTTGGCACCGCGGCGGATGATTCCCTGCCACTCTTGCCCCGCACCGGGCAGGAAGCCGGGCACGTCGACGAAGGTGAGCACCGGCACGTTGAACGCATCGCAGGTTCGGACGAAACGCGCCGCCTTCTCCGAAGCGTCGATGTCGAGGGTGCCGGCGAAGTGCATCGGTTGGTTGGCGACCACGCCGACCGAGTGACCGTCTACCCGGCCGAAGCCGCAGATCATGTTCTGCGCGAACAGCGCATGGACCTCCAGAAACTCACCATCGTCCAGCACGTGCTCGATGACCCGGTGCATGTCGTAGGGCTGGTTCGAGGAGTCCGGAATGAAGGTGTCGAGTTCCAGGTCCGCAGCAGTGATCTCTATCTCGTCGGGGAAACCGCGGTAGGTGGGCGCGTTTTCGAGGTTGTTCGACGGCAGGTACGACAACAGCCCGGCGGCGATCGCCAGGGCGTCCTTTTCGTCGGCCGCCTGGAAGTGGGCAACGCCGGATTTGGTGTTGTGGGCGTGCGCCCCCCCGAGTTCCTCCATCTCGACGTCTTCACCGGTGACCGTCTTGATGACGTCTGGCCCGGTAATGAACATGTGCGAGGTCTGGTCGACCATGACGATGAAATCGGTGATCGCCGGGGAATAGACCGCGCCGCCGGCGCACGGACCCATGATGATCGAGATTTGCGGGATCACCCCGGAGCCGATGACGTTTCGGTAGAAGATCTCGCCGTAGAGCCCGAGGGATACGACCCCCTCCTGGATTCGCGCACCGCCGGAATCGTTGATGCCGACGACGGGGCAGCCCGTCTTCAGGGCGAGATCCATGATCTTGACGACCTTCTCGCCGAAGACCTCGCCCAGCGATCCGCCGAAGACGGTGAAGTCCTGGCTGAACACGCAGACCGGTCGGCCGTCGACCGTGCCGTAGCCGGTCACCACGCCGTCGCCGTAGGGCCGGCGCTCGGCGAGCCCGAACGCCGTGACCCGGTGCCGCGCCAAGGCGTCGGTCTCCACGAACGACCCGGCGTCGAGGAAGGCTTCGACCCGCTCGCGGGCGGTCATCTTCCCGCGCTCGTGCTGGGCCTCGACCGCACGGGCCGAACCGGCATGAGACGCCTCGTCGGTGCGTCGACGCCATTCCGCGAGCTTGCCGGCGGTCGAATGGGCGTCAGGCGTGGACGGGTCGTCGGCTGCGACGCTGGCCATGGTGCACCTCCGTCGCCGTACTGTACGGGGACGTGAACGCCCACCGTTCCGACCTCGACGCGGCGCGGCTTGCCGCGGGCGTCGCTCCGCCTTGGCGGTCTCCGGTCGTCCTCGACGAGATCGACTCGACGAACCGGACAGCCGTCGCCGCGGCCCGCGCCGGCGAGCCGGAGGGCCTCGTTGTCATCGCCGATCGGCAGACCGCCGGCCGCGGCCGGCTCGGTCGTCGCTGGCTCAGCCCGGCGGGCGCCGGGATCGCCGTGTCGGTCGTGTTGCGCCCCTCGGTGCCCGACGACCGGCTCGGCTGGCTGCCCCTGCTCGCCGGCCTGTCGGTCCAGGCCGCGGTGGCCCGATGCACCGGTCTCCCGCTGGCACTCAAGTGGCCCAACGACGTGTACGGGTCCCGGGGCAAGCTGGCGGGGCTGCTGTCCGAGCGCGTGGCCGGTGGGGCCGTCGTCGTCGGTGTCGGGCTCAACGTCCACGACCTCGCCGGGTTGCCGGAAGGGGCCACCTCGGTGGCCGCCGAGGGCGTCGACGGCGACCGGACGGCGCTGCTGCTCGCCGTCCTGGACGAGCTTGGAACGCGGTATGGCGCGTGGGTCGCGTCCGGCGGCGCGCCGGAGGCGGTCCGGCCGGACTACCGAGCGGTGTGCCGGACAATCGGGGCGGCGGTGCGGGTCGAGCTCCCCGGGGGCGGCGTGGTGGTCGGAGATGCGGTCGACGTCGATGGCCTCGGCCGTCTCGTCGTCCTGGACGGCTCCGGGCAGCCGCACCACCTCGCCAGCGGAGACGTCGTCCACGTCCGGCCGGCGGGCTGAGATGCGGGCCGGCCTGGTCAGCGGCGAGGAGATCGTCCTCGACCTGCGTCCGCACCCGCGCCGGCTGGCCGGCCCGGCCGCCCTCGTTCCGGTTGTCGTCGGGCTGGCCGCCTACGGCCTCGCGGCGATGCCCGCCGGGCGCCTTCGGTCCGCGGAACGCATCTCCGTCCTGCTCGTCGCCGTGCTCGTCCTCGCATTCGGGTCCCTGCGCCCATGGCTGCGCTGGCGTGGCACCCGGCTCCTCGTGACCAACCGGCGCGTACTGGTCCGGGTCAGCGTCCTGTCCCGGCGTGGCCGCGACATCCCATTGGCGAGAATCAGCGACGTGTCCTTCCAACAGCGCCTGGTGGAACGGATCTGGCGCTCCGGCACGCTGGTCGTAGACACCACCGGCGAAGCCGGCCGGGTGGTGGTGACCGACGTGCCGCGAGTCGAGTCGGTGCACACCACGTTGCTCGAGTTGCTGGAGAGCCGGCTCGGCGCCCGGGTCACCGAATCCGGCGAGGTGCCCAGGTGACCAAGCCGGCCCGCGAGATCGGCCCGGCCGAGCTGGAAAGCGCCCTGCTCGGCGGCGAGCGGCGCTACACCCGCCAGCAGGTTGCGGAGATCACCGGGGTTGCCCCGCCGGAGAGCCGGCGGTTGTGGCGGGCGATGGGTTTCGCCGACGTCGAGGATGACGCGGTCGTCTTCACCGACGGCGACATCGATGCCCTGCGGACAGTGCTCGAGCTGTCCGAGGACAACCTCATCGACGAGCGGACCCGGATCGCAATGACCCGGGCGCTCGGCCAGTCGCTGGCGCGACTCGCCGACTGGCAGCTCGGCGAGCTCGATGTGCTGCTCAACGAGCGTGCCGAGCCGCCGAGCGCCGAACAAGCGCTCGCCATTGCCCAGCGGCTCGTCCCGATCATGGAGCGGCTGCTCGTCTACGTCTGGCGGCGCAAGCTCGCGGCCGCGGCGGGCCGGGCGCTGGCTGCCTCCACCGACGAGCTGTCCCCCGGCCAGCTGGTGGTCGGCTTCGCCGATCTGGTCGGCTTCACGGACGTGACCCGCCAGTTGGACGAGGACGGGCTGGCGGTGCTCGTCGATCGGTTCGAGAGCGTCAGCTCGGACGTCGTCGCCCAGATCGGTGGCCGCATCGTCAAGACCGTCGGCGACGAGGTGCTCTTCGTGACCGACGACCCAGCAGCCGCCGCCGAGATCGCGTTGCGGCTAGTGGAGGAGATGGCGGCCGATCCGGTACTCCCGCCGGTCCGGGCCGGCCTGGCCAGGGGGACCGTCTTGACCAGGCTCGGGGACGTCTACGGCTCGGTGGTGAACATCGCCAGTCGCCTGACGTCGCTGGCTCGGTCCGATACGGTCCTCGTCGATCTGGAGCTGGCTGCGGCGCTGGCCGACGACGAGCGGTTCGACCTGCGACCCATGCGACGCCGGTCGGTCGGCGGTTACGAGCACCTGGCGCCGACCCGGCTGCGCCGCCGCCCGGCAGCGCCATGACGAACCGGTGGCCGCGGCGCCGGTAGCCTCCAGCTGTGACCGGCGCTGGCAGACCGACGATGCAGACGGGTCGGGGCGCGGCGTGAGCGAGCTTCCCGCGTCGATCAGCCTGCGCGAGGTCGGGCCGCGCGACGGCCTGCAGAACGAGGACCCGGTGCCGACCGAGGCGAAGGTTCGGCTCATCGACGCGCTGTCCCGGACCGGGGTTCGGCGGATCGAGGCGGTTTCCTTCGTCCACCCGGGCGCGGTTCCGCAGATGGCCGATGCCGACGCGGTCTGGCAGGCGATCCGTCGGGATCCGCTGGTCCGGTACTCCGCTTTGGTCCCGAACCTGCGGGGAGCGGTCCGCGCGCTCGCGGCCGGTGTCGCGGAAATCGAGGCGGTCGTGTCGGCCTCCGACGTGCACAACCGGCGCAATCTGCGGCGCAGCACAGCGGAGACGCTGGACGAGATCGCCGAGCTGATCGCCCTGGCCCACGCGAGCGGCGTGACCTGCCAGGTCATCGTCGCTACCGCATTCGGATCCCCCTACGAAGGTGACGTGCCGGTCGATCGGGTCGTCGCGACCGCCGGCCGGGCCGTCGCGGACGGGGCGGACAGCGTCTCCTTCGGCGACACCACCGGGATGGGGACACCGGGCCGGGTGTCCCGGGTGGTGGGCGAGTTCCGCAGCTCGCACCCGCAGGTTCCGGTGAACCTGCACTTCCACAACACGCGGGGGACCGGACTGGCCAACGTCCTGGCCGCGCTGGAGTTGGGGGTAGACGACTTCGACGCCTCCGTCGGCGGCCTCGGCGGATGTCCTTACGCCCCGGGAGCCAGCGGAAACATCGCGACCGAGGAGCTCGTCAACATGGTCGAGGACATGGGGGTGGCCACCGGCGTCGACCTTGACGCGATGATCGAGGCGGCGGCCGACGCCGAGCGGCTGGTCGGCCACCGATTGCCCAGCCAGGTGCTCCGGGCCGGGCCTCGTACGCGACTCACCCCGGTCGACATCGGAGTGGACGGGTGACTGACTCCCCGCCGCCGGCGCGGACCGACGACGCGCCTGGGCATCCGCACCTGCCGGATCTGCGGGCCGAGGTGGAAGGCGGCGGCGCGTCGAAATATCACCGGGCGAACAGCGAGAAGGGCAAGTTGTTCGCCCGCGAGCGGATCCGGCTGCTCGTGGACGACGGTACGTTCGTCGAGGATGGGCTGTTCGCGAACGTCCTCGCCGGCGATCTGCCGGCGGACGGCGTGGTTACCGGCACGGCCAGGGTGGCCGGCCGGTCTGTAGCCCTGATGGCCAACGATTCGACGGTCAAGGCCGGCTCGTGGGGGGCCCGGACGGTCGAGAAGATCATCCGGATTATCGAAGCCGCCTATCAGCGCGGCCTCCCGATGGTCTATCTAGTCGACTCAGCCGGGGCCCGGATCACTGACCAGGTGGCGATGTTCCCCGGCCGGCGCGGCGCGGGGCGGATCTTTCACAGCCAGGTGCGGGCGTCCGGTTCGATCCCGCAGGTGTGCGCGCTGTTCGGTCCGTCGGCGGCTGGCGGCGCCTACATCCCGGCGTTCTGCGATCTGCTCGTCATGGTCGAGGGCAATGCGTCGATGTACCTCGGTTCGGATCGCATGGTCGAGATGGTCATCGGGGAGAAGACCACGCTGGAGGAGATGGGTGGCGCCCGGATGCACTGTTCCGTCTCCGGCGTCGGTCACCTGCTGGTCGCTGACGAGCCGGCCGCGCTGGACGCGGTCCGGCGATTTCTGTCCTACCTCCCCTCGAACTACCTCGGGATGCCCCCGGCCGCGGATCCGGTCGCGCCGCGATCGGTCGACCTCCGCGCGCTCGTCCCGCTCAACGAGCGGCAGGCCTACGACATGCGGCGTTTCGTCGCCGGCCTGGTCGACGACCGGACGTTCTTCGAGATCCACCCGTTGTGGGCCCGGGAGGTCGTCGTCGGCTTCGCCCGGCTGGACGGCCAGGTCCTCGGCATCGTGGCGAACAACCCGCTGCACAAGGGCGGCGTGCTCTTCGTCGATTCCGCCGACAAGGCGACCCGCTTCATCGACCTGTGTGACGCGTTCAACGTGCCGCTGCTGTTCCTGTCGGATGTACCGGGCTTCATGGTCGGAACCGCGGTGGAGCGCCAGGGAATCATCCGCCACGGCGCGAAGCTGATTTCGGCCGTGTCCGAAGCGACGGTGCCCCGCATCTGTGTCGTGGTGCGCAAGGCGTACGGGGCGGGTCTCTACGCGATGAGCGGCCCCGGATTCGAGCCGGACGCGACCATAGCGCTGCCTACCGCGATGATCGCGGTCATGGGCGCCGAGGCGGCGGTCAATGCGGTGTACGCAAACAAGATCGCGGCCATCGAGGACGCGGCGGAGCGCCAGGCGTACGTCGAAAAGCTCCGTGCCGAATACAACGAGGACATCGATATCGTCCGGTTGGCGGCCGAGCTGGTTGTTGACGCCATCGTCGAGCCCGAGGCGCTCCGCGCCGAACTGATCCGTCGGTTCGCCGCCGGTCAGGGCAAGGATCGCTCGTTCTCCCGGCGCCGGCACGGCATCCGTCCGGTCTGAGGAAGGGGCCCGGCATTGATCGACAAGGTGGTTGGCTCCGCGGCGGACGCGGTCGCGGACGTTTCCGACGGCGCCTCACTGGCCGTTGGCGGGTTCGGTTTGTGCGGTGTTCCCGAGGAGCTGATCGAGGCGCTGTACGCCTCCGGTGTGGCGGACCTGAGCGTCGTATCGAACAATTGCGGGGTCGACGAGTGGGGTCTCGGGATCCTTCTGCACGCCAAACGCATCGCCCGGATGACCAGCTCCTACGTCGGGGAGAACAAGGAGTTCGCCAGGCAGTACCTCTGCGGTGAGATCGAGGTCGAACTCACCCCGCAGGGGACCCTGGCCGAGCGGATGCGGGCGGGCGGAACCGGCATCCCGGCTTTTTTCACCGCGACCGGGGTCGGCACCCAGGTCGCCGAGGGCGGCCTGCCGTGGCGCTACGCCCCAGACGGCGCCGTCGCGAAGGCCAGTCCGCCGAAGGAGATCCGGCGGTTCGCCGATCGGGACTACGTCCTCGAGCACGCGATCACCACCGACTTCGCACTGGTTCGGGCGGCTGTCGGTGATCGGCACGGCAACCTGGTCTTCCATGAGAGTGCCCGCAACTTCAACCCGTTGTGCGCGATGGCCGGCCGGGTGACGATCGCCGAGGTCGAACGGCTGGTCGAGCCGGGCGAACTCGATGCTGACCGGGTGCACCTGCCCGGCATTTTCGTCCAGCGTCTCGTGGCGGTGACCGCGGCCGAGAAGCGGATCGAGCGCCGCACCACCCGACCGGCGGCAACGGCCCGATGAGCCTGACCCGGGAGCAGATGGCCGCGCGGGCCGCGCTGGAGCTCGCCGACGGCTCCTACGTCAACCTCGGCATCGGGCTGCCGACGCTGGTGCCGAACTACCTGCCACCTGGCGTCACCGTCGTGCTTCAGAGCGAGAACGGGATCCTCGGGGTCGGCCCCTACCCCGTCGCGGGCGAGGAGGACCCCGATCTGATCAACGCCGGCAAGGAGACCGTGACGGTCCTGCCCGGGGCGTCGTTCTTCGACTCGGCCCTGTCCTTCGGCATGATCCGCGGTGGCCACATCGATGCCGCGGTTCTCGGTGCCATGCAGGTCTCGAAGGACGGCGACCTGGCGAACTGGACCATTCCCGGCAAGATGATCAAAGGGATGGGCGGGGCGATGGACCTGGTGCACGGCGCCCGCCGGGTCATCGTGCTGATGGAGCACGTCGCGCGGGACGGATCGCCGAAGATCCTCGACGAGTGCACGTTGCCCTACACCGGACGCCGCGTCGTCCAGCGGATCATCACCGACCTGGCGGTCCTCGATGTCACGCCCGACGGATTGGTGTTGCGCGAACTTGCCCCGCAGGTGAGCGTCGAGGAGGTGCGGGCCGTCACGGAGCCGACCCTCACGGTTCCGGCGGAGCCGTCGGTCATGCCCGTGGGCGCGTACGGCTACTGAAGCGCGGCCTCGGCCGCCTCCGGGACCCGCTCGCGATCTGCCGAGTCCAGGAACACGTACCGCTTGAACGACCAGAACCGGAACATGGTGCCCAGGACCAACCCGACGACATTGGCGGCGACGTTGTCGGCAAGTCGGCTGTGCAGCCCGAGCACGTAGTGCGAGAACCCGAGGCAGGCCTCGGTGATGAGCAGCCCGATCCCGCTGAGCAGGAAGAAGACCCAGAACTCGCGGGCCAGGCCGAGCCGCGCTCGGTGCGAGAACGTCCAGTGCCGGTTGAGGAAGTACGAAGTCGTGGCCGCGGCGATTACCGACAGGGCCTTGCTGGTCAGCGGCCCGATGCCCTCGTGGAGGCAGACGTTGAACAGCGTGACGTCGATGACCAGGGTGAGGATCCCGACCACGCCGAACTTCGCCATCTCGTGGATGAGGGTCTGGAAGCTGGCGTAGAGGCGGCGAATCCCACCCGGAGTTGGCACTGACTGAGGATAACGGGCGCCGTGAAAGACTCGGGACCGCCGGAGGGGGTGCCGTCGCCGGTCGAGGAGGATGGATGGACTTCGGGCTCTCCGACGAGCATGAGGCACTGCGCAAGACCGTGGCGGAGTTCGCCCGCGAGGTGGTGGCGCCCACGGCGGCGGTCCATGACGAGTCCGGGGAGTTCCCCTACGACGCCGTTCGGCAGATGGGGGAGATGGGGCTGTTCGGGCTTCCCTTCCCGGAGGAGTACGGCGGCATGGGCGGCGACTACTTTGCGCTCTGCCTCGCCATCGAGGAGCTTGCCCGGGCGGACTCCAGCGTCGCCATCACCCTCGAGGCGGGGGTCGGGCTCGGGGCGATGCCGATCTACCGGTTCGGGACCGAGGAGCAGAGGCGGGAGTGGCTGCCACAGCTCACCAGCGGGCAGGGGCTCGGCGCGTTCGGCCTCACCGAGCCCGGCGGTGGATCCGACGCGGGAGCGATCCGCACCCGGGCGGAGCTGCGTGATGGCGAGTGGTCGATCGACGGGTCGAAAGCCTTCATCACCAACGCCGGAACCTCCCTCACCCGCCTCGTCACCGTGCTGGCGGCGACCGGCTTGCGCGCCGACGGGCGCCCCGAACTGTCCAGCTTGATCGTTCCGGTGCCGCGGCCAGGCTTCACCGCGGGACCGAAGTACTCCAAGGTCGGCTGGCATGCGTCGGACACCCGGGAGCTGGTCTTCGAGGACTGCCGGGTGCCGGAGGCGAACCTGCTCGGTGCGCGCGGCCGTGGCTACGCGAACTTCCTGCAGACCCTCGACGAGGGGCGGATCGCGATCTCGGCGCTCGCTGTCGGCCTCGCCCAGGCCTGCGTCGACGAGTCGGTGCGCTACGCCAAGGAGCGCATGGCGTTCGGCCGCCCGATCGCGGCGAACCAGGCGATCGCGTTCAAGATCGCGGACATGGAGATGCGCACGCATGTGGCCCGGCTGGCCTATTACCAGGCTGCCGGGAGGCTGCTTGCCGGGCAGCCGTTCAAGAAGGAGGCGGCCATCGCGAAGCTCTACAGTTCCGACATCGCGGTCACCAATGCGCGCGAAGCCACCCAGATTTTCGGCGGCTACGGGTTCATCAACGAGTTCCCGGTCGCCCGGCACTGGCGTGACGCCAAGATCCTGGAGATCGGCGAGGGCACCTCTGAGGTTCAGCGCATGCTGATCGCCCGCGAGCTCGGGCTCTGAGCCGGGGACCGGCGTGCCGCACCCGGTCACCGGCCTGCCCGTCGTCGGGATGATCGGCGCCGGTCAGCTCGCCCGGATGACCCAGGAGGCGGCCGGCGCCCTGGGGCTCACCCTCGCGGTCCTTGCCGAGCGGGCCGAGGACGGAGCCGCCCTGGTCACACCAGACCTCACCCTGGGAGCACCGGACGACGCTGACCGGGTCCTCGAGTTCGCCGGTCGCTGCGACGTCGTCACGTTCGACCACGAGCATGTGCCGGCCGACCTGGTGCGCGCGATCGAGGCGGCCGGCACGCCGACCCGACCCGGTGCGGCGGCCCTGGTGCACGCGCAGGACAAGAAACGAATGCGCGAATCGCTGTCCCGGCTGGGTCTTCCGGTCCCGGACTGGGCGGTGGCCGACGGGCCGTCGGCGGTGGCGCGGTTCGCCGGACGCACCGGCTGGCCGGTCGTCGTTAAACGGCCACGCGGCGGCTACGACGGCCGCGGTGTCTTCGTCGCTCACGGGCCGGGCGACGTCCCCGATGGCCCGTGGCCCCTGCTGGTGGAGGAGCTGGTTGCGGTGCGCCGCGAGCTGGCGGCGGTCCTCGCCCGTCGGCCTTCGGGGCAGCTGGCCGCGTGGCCCGTCGTCGAGACCGTGCAGCGGGACGGTGTCTGTGTGGAAGTCCTCGCCCCCGCACCGGATCTGCCCGCCGATACCGCACAGGCAGCGCTGGAGATAGCGACGCGGATCGCCGTCGACCTCGACGTGGCGGGGGTCCTGGCCGTCGAGCTGTTCGAGACCTCGACCGGTCTGCTCGTCAACGAGCTCGCCATGCGGCCGCACAACTCCGGACACTGGTCCATAGACGGGGCGGTCACCTCCCAGTTCGAGCAGCATCTGCGGGCCGTCCTGGACTGGCCGCTCGGCGACCCGTCCCCGCGGGCGCCCTGGATCGCGATGGTCAACGTTCTGGGCGGGCATGGCACCGACCTCGCGGCCGCGCTCCCCGTGGTGCTCGGGACCGATCCCGGACTGCGGGTGCACCTGTACGGCAAGCTCGGTCGTCCGGGCCGCAAGCTCGGCCATGTCACGGCGTTCGGGCCGGATCTGGCGGTGGTGAGGGAGCGCGCCCGCCGTGGCGCGGCCCGGTTGACAGGGGAGGCGACATGAGTGCACCGCGGGTAGGGATCGTCATGGGCAGCGACTCGGACTGGCCGACGATGGAGCCGGCCGCGACCGCTCTGGCCGAGTTCGACGTGGCGTGCGAAGTGCGGGTGGTATCCGCGCACCGCACGCCACGGGACATGCTCGACTACGGATCCGCGGCGGTCGGGCGCGGGTTGCAGGTGCTCGTGGCCGGCGCCGGCGGGGCCGCGCACCTGCCCGGGATGCTGGCCTCCGTCACGCCGCTCCCGGTGGTCGGCGTACCCGTCCCGCTGCGTCACCTCGACGGGCTGGATTCGCTGCTGTCGATGGTCCAGATGCCGGCCGGCGTGCCGGTGGCCACGGTGGCTATCGCCGGCGCCAGGAACGCGGGTCTGCTGGCGGTTCGGATCCTCGCGGTCTCCGATCCGGCCCTGAGCGCTCGGATGCTCGACTTCCAGTCGGAGCTGGCCAACGCCGCGCGGGAGAAGGACGCCGGGCTGCGCGGGCCGACGGCCTGAGCCGCCCGGCCGGGTCAGGGGCGCCCGAGCGCCCGATAGGTCCAGCCGGCGGCGCGCCACTGCGCCGGGTCCAGGGCGTTGCGGCCGTCGAGGAGGCGCCGTTGCCGCACCACCGCACCGAGGACGTCCGGGTCGATGTCGCGGAATTCCCGCCATTCGGTGAGCAGGAGCACGACGTCCGCGTCCTGCGCCACGGCCATCGTCGAGTCGGCGTAGCCCAGCTCCGGGTGCTGGCGCCGCGCGTTGCCGAGCGCGGCCGGATCGTAGACGGACACCGTCGCGCCGAGCCGTTGCAGGGACGCGGCCACGTCCAGTGCCGGGGAGTCCCGGATGTCGTCGGAGTTGGGCTTGAAGGCGGCGCCGAGTACGGCCACCCGGGCCCGGTCGACCTGCCCACCGAGCACCTCGACGGCCAGGTCGACCATCCGGGCCCGGCGACGCAGGTTGATCGCGTCGATCTCCCGGAGGAACGCGACCGCGGGTTCGACCCCGAGTTCCTCGGCCCGGGCCATGAATGCGCGGATGTCCTTCGGCAGGCAGCCACCCCCGAACCCCAGGCCGGCGTGCAGGAAGCGACCGCCGATCCGGGTGTCGAAGGACAGCGCCTCGGACAGCTTCGTGACGTCGGCGTGGATCGCCTCACACACCTCTGCCATTGCGTTGATGAAGGAGATCTTGGTGGCGAGGAAGGCATTCGCGGCAACCTTGACCAGCTGCGCGGTGGCGAAGTCACAGACGACGACCGGGGTGCCGCCGTCGATGATCGGAGCGTAGGCGGTCCGCAGCACGCCCTCCGCGTGCGCCGAGCGGACACCGAACACCAGCCGGTCCGGATGCAGCGTGTCCTCTACCGCGAAGCCTTCACGAAGGAACTCCGGGTTCCACGCGAGCTCCACCTCGTCCCCCGCCGGGGCGGCGGCGCGGAGCGCGTCGGCCATCCGCTCGGCGGTCCCCGCCGGAACGGTCGACTTGCCGACCACGAGGCACGGGCGACTCAGGAGCGGCGCCAGTCCGGCGACCGCTGCGTCCACGTGCCGTAGGTCGGCGCCGTATCCGTCGTCCCGCTGCGGAGTTCCGACGCAGACGAAGTGGATGTCGCCGAACTCGGCCACCTCGGCGTAGCTAGTGGTGAACCGCAGGCGGCCGGCATCCACATTCTTCCGGAGCACCGCCTCCAGGCCCGGCTCGAAGAACGGCACCTCGCCGGCGGCGAGCCGGGCGACCTTGGTCGCGTCGACGTCCATGCCGAGCACCTCGAAGCCGAGCTCGGCCATGCACGCCGCGTGGGTTGCGCCGAGGTAGCCCGTTCCGACGACGGTGAGACGGGGGCGGCCGGGAGTCACGGGAGAGGCCTTCGGGTCAGGCAGCGGGGACAGCCGATGCTAGCCGGGTGGATACGCGGCGAGCCTGCCGATCCAGCTCCGGCCGGGCTCGATGTCCGGCAAACTGGCCGGATGGGCCTTCGACTGGTTGCGGCGGGCTGCGCCGCGGTCCTGTTCGCCGGGATCGTGGCCGCCGCGGCGGACGGACAGTCCGCGGGCCCCGGCCCTTCGGTTGCGGCCCGGTCCCGGGCGTCCCGGGCGGCGCACAACCCAGTCCCGCCGATGCCCCGGGTCCCGCGGGCCGCCCCCGCTCCCCGGGCGGCTCGCCTGCTCTACCCGTTGCCGGCGCGGGCGGTCCAACCGGAGCCGTGCCCGGCCCCGCCGATCCCGCTGGGGCCGGCCGGCCCGCCGCTGGGACCCCCACGGGTCGCCGAGTCGGCGATCCCGTGGCCCGCCCTCCCACCGCGGCGCCACGTCGACCTGACTCCGATCCTCGGCAAGGGCATCTGGTTGACCCTGTGGCCCGGGTCGACGCTGGACCCGGCGCGGGTGGTCGCCCAGGCACGTGCCGCCGGGCTGACGCAGCTGTGGGTGCGCACCGGAGGGAGCGATCAGGGCTTCTACGGGCGCCGGGACCTGGCCGGGTTGCTCCCCGCGGCTCACCGGGCCGGGCTCGCGGTCATCGCCTGGGACTTCCCGCATCTGTCCGACCCGGCCGCCGATGCCCGCCGCGCGCTGGCGGCGGCCCGACTCGGGGTGGACGGCTTCAGCGCGGATATCGAGACCACCGCCGAGCGCACCTATCTGACCGCGCGTCGGGTGGCTTACTACCTGGCCCTGGTCCGCGCCGAGGTCGGCTCGCTCCCGGTGATCGCTACCGTGCCGCGGCCGACCGCGGAACGGCTGCGCACGTACCCCTACGCCGCCGAGGCGCCGTACGTGGACGTCTTTGCGCCGATGGTCTACTGGTCGTGCACCGAACCGGGCGCCGCGGTCGCGGGCGCGATCACGGCCTTGGCCCGGCTGCGGCCGGTGGCTCCGATCGGTCAGGCCTACGACATGGGCTCGGAGGGCGGCCGGCACGGTTTGCCCTCCGCGGCCGAAACCTGGCGCTTCCTCGACGTCGCCCGGCGGATGGGTGCCATCGGCGCGAGTCTTTACGACTACGAGAGCAGCGGGCCGCAGAGTTGGCGCGCGCTGGCTGCCTACCCCTGGCCCTGATCTCAGCCCAACCGGCGGAGGCCGTCGATGTCGACGCCTGCGGCCGCCGTGATCCGCTCGGGCCGGACCAGGCGGGCGAGCCACGCCCGGTCCGCGCCCGGGGCGAGCACGATGCCGGACCGGCCCGCGAGTGGGCCGAGGAGACCGGCCCGGAGCCCGGGCAGGGTCGCGTAGTCCAGCGCGCAGAGCACCCGGTCCGCCGGACCGAGCCCGAGCTCGGTGGCGGCGGAGCTCGCCTCGTCGGCCAGGTCGGTCGCGGTCCAGAGTCGCTCGCCCAGGTCGAGCACCGCGGCCTCCGGCCCGGCCTCCGCGCCGAACTGGTCGGCCTGCCCGAGGACCTCGGCCGCGTAGTCCGTGACGCCGGCCGGCGGGTCGGTGAGCGGCTTCCCGAATGGACGCAGCGACACGCCGAGAACCGCGCCGTCCCCGGGGACGGCCCGCGCCTCCGCGAGCCGCTCGGCCGCCGCGATGACGAGTGCGCCTCGGCGATCCGGGGTGGTGCCGGCCGCCCAGACCCGGGTTCGCAGACCAACCGCCCAGCAGCCGAGCAGGAGGACGGCGGTCTGCCAGTGCAGCGGCAGGAGGAGGTCGGCGCGGTCACCTTCGTCGAGGCCGAGCTCGTCCCGGAGGAGGTTCGCCGACTTGGCCACCCAGTTGTGGGTGGTGACCCGGGACAGTTCGGTGCGCTCGCCGGTGTCCGCCCGGTAGTAGGTGAGCAGCGGCCGACCGGGATCCTCACCGACCGCCGCGGTGAGGATCCGGTACGGGGTCATGGAGCGCAGGACAGGCTGGCCGCGGTGGCACTGTTGATCCCCGTGGCGGGCGGGCTCGACGTCGCGGGGGAAGGGACGGTGGTGTCGATGCTGACCGCGTGCGCCCCGCTGTAGCCGCTGCCGAGGACGAGTCTGACGTCGCTGCCGAGCGATGGGTCGGCCCGCAGCGTGGAACCGGGGACGGCCGCGGCCAGGGTCCGGGCCGAGTCGGCCCGGGTCGGGCCGTAGTAGACCACGCTGGCGGCTCCGACCTGCGACGGGTTGGTGCCTACCGACACCACGTTGAAGCCGACCCGGGACAGGTCGCTGCTGGCACGGTGCGCGAGCCCGTTGATCGTGGTGCCGTTCTCGACCTCCACTCGGATCGACGAGGGCGCGACTATGAGTTTCGTCGGGACCGTCGCTCCCGGCCGGGAGCGGCCGGGCGATGTCGAGTTGCTGTTCTTCAACGCCGCGAACAGCGCGGCGTCCTTGGCCGGGTCCAGCAGGACTACGGACCCGATGCCCGGGACGAACCCGTTGGAGAGGGCGAACGGGAGCGTGACGAATGTGACATGGGCCGGATCCAGGTGGCGCATCCGCTCGGCGAAGTTGCGTATGTCGTCGAAGGAGAGCGCGCTGTCCACGGTGACCGCGCTGGTGAGCGCCCCGAGGAAGGCGTTGAGCTTGAACGGGTTGAGCAGAGTCCCGGCGCTCTCCACCTTCTTGAGCACCACCGACAGGAAGTACTTCTGGTCGTCGATCCGGGAGATGTCCTGGTTGGCGAAGGTGTGCCGGTCCCGGACGAAGGCGAGCGCCTGCCGGCCGTCGATGTGGTGGACCCCGGCGCTGAGGAAGTCCCCGCTGTCGTGGTCGGCGCGGCTGGTCTTCACGCACACCGTGATCCCGCCGAGCGCGTTGACCATGTTCTGGAAGCCGGTGAAGTCGATCTGCACGTAGTGGTCGATACGAAGCCCGGACATCTGCTCGATGGTCGCCTCGAGCAGGCCGGCGTTCCCCGCGGGCAGGTTGCCCTCCGAGAACGCAGAGTTGATCTTGTTCATGTGCGCCGGGGTCCCGTGCCAGGCCGGGATCTCGACGTAGGAGTCCCGCGGGAACGAGACCACGACGATCTTTCCGGAGCCGGGCGGGATGTGCACGAGCAGGGACGTGTCGGAGCGCGCGCCGCTGACGTAGGTAGCCGATCCCGGCGCCGCATTGAAGTTCCCGTTGCCGCCGCCGCGGCTGTCCGAGCCGACCAGCAGGAAGTTCACCGACCCGTCGGCGGCCGCCTGCGGGGACTTGAAGCCCGGGATGCCCGTGAAGATCCGGGTCAGGTTCGCGTCGTAGTAGCGGACGAGCACGTAACCGGAGGTGCTCACGACCAGGACGGCGGCAGAGGCGATGCCCGCCAGCCAGGCGAAACGGCGCGACCACCGGCTGCGCGGGCGGGTGGGGCGGAGCCATGGCCCGCGGGGATCCAGGTGCGGCGGCAGCCCGCGCGGTGCCGTCGTGGTCACGGGCCGATCCTCCTCGGTCTGGCGCGACGACGTTCCTCCCCGCTCCAGGGACGTCGACGCGGCAGGAAAGGTTGTCCGGGAACTCGGCGGCTCGGTGGCCAGTCCGGCCTGCCCTCCAGGATACCCGGGCGAGGTCGGCTCCCAAAGATCAGTCCCGGCGCCTCAGCCAGATCGAGCCGCCGCCGTTTTCCAGCATCCGGGGGAGCTCGTTTCGGATCAGGTCGCGGTGAGTTACAAAGAGCCAGTCGTTGAACAGGACGATCTCGTACTGGTCGTTGAACAGCAGGAAGGCGTGGAGCAGGTAGGCCTCGCTCCACGCCCGGCCTTCCTCGATCCAGATCTGCGGGTACTCGAACGGATAGAAGATGTCGTGGATGTGGACGAAGACCCCCGGCGGCACGCTCGGGAGCACCCGGGTGATGAGGAAGTGTGCGTCGCTGCCGACCTTGACCACATGCGAGCAGTCGATGAAGAGCACGTCGCCGGCGGAGAGTTCGGCGTAGAGCTCCAGCGGAGCCTGCTGAACACCATGGCCGATGACCCGCACGCCGTCGTTCGGTCGGAGTAACCGGTCCAGAATCTCCGGATACGGCTCGACGCAGGTGACCTTCAGTGAGCCCCCCAGGTGCTCCTCGCTGACGTCCAGTGCGAGCGCGGTCGTCCAGCCACTGCCCACCTCGAGGTATCGCGAAGGTCGCAGATGCCGAAGCATCGCGTAGAGCATGAGCGCGTCGCCCCTACCGAAGGACGGGTTGTCCAGGTAGTAGCGGGCCGTCGGCTGCCGTTCGAACGGGAAGTCGGCTTGCCGGGCGAGTGGGGCGAGTTGTGCGAACAGCGCGAGCTGGGCGTCGGCATTGAGGTCGAGCCCCGGAAGCTCCTGTCGCTGATCGAAGATCCGGCCGGCGTCGCGAGCGACCTCGTCGAGGTCGGGAATCGGTGAGTAGAAGTGGCCCGGCGGCGCCCAGCGCAGGAACGGCGCGTCGGGGTGGGCCAGGTGGTAGTTGCCCAGCGCCGCCAGCTTCGCCTGGAGCTCCTCGATCTCCGCGCTGCGGCGAACCGAGCGGATCGCTCCGTCCAAGCCGGACAACCGGGCTATCCGCCGCGCGGCGGCCCGCGCCCGCCGCTCCGCCACGCTGGCCTCCTTGTCGTTCTCCGCGCCGGTCTCCCACCGGCCGAGTGCCCAGCCTGCCGTCCCGGGCCGTGCGGGGCAAACGGGCCGGACCGAGTGGGCGGTCTTGCTCGAACGCCACGCTCCGAGTGGGCGGTTCGCCCCGGGCCGAACGCCCACTCGCGCCCGGCTGGGTTCCGCCGGGACGGGTGCCGCGATCCCGGGGCCGCGGCCGGGCCGGGACAGGGTCCCGCCCGGGATCCGCTGTGGAGATTCGCCTTCCTGCGCTCGCCGCCTACTGGGCGCGGGCGCACTAGCATCCCCTCGGTGGACGCAGCCGTGCGGGCCGGCGGGCCGTGAGACCGACCGCCGGTCGGCTGGCCGTCCTACCCGCATGGCTGGTCGGCGGGTGGCTCGTGTCCGCGCTCGTGCTGTTGCTCCTCGGCCACTACCAGCCGGTTCCGGCGCTGCTGGTCTGTGTCCCGTCCGCTGTCCTCGCCGGCGGCTACGGATGGTGGGCGTGGGGCTCGGGCGGCGAGCCCATTCGTCTGCCCGCCCTGCTTACCGGCGCGGTCGGCCTCGGATTCACCGCCCTCTCCTGGTACGCGGCCGCCCCGCAGCTGGTCCTGCGTCGCGATCCGGGCACCTACCAGCTGGCAGCGATCGGTCTCGCCAGGTCCGGGCGGCTCCCGCTGCCGGCCCATGCCGCGGTCTTCGGGCAGGTCGCCGGGGTTTCCGTCGCGAGCCCGGGGTTCTTCGCCACCGGGCACCCCACCGGATTGGTCCCGCAGTTCATGAGCGGACTTCCGCTGCTCGCGGCGCCGGCGTACTGGCTGGGCGACGTCACCAGCGTGGTTGCGGTCAATGCCGTGCTCACCGGGGCGGCGATCCTCGCCGTCGCGCTGGTCGCCGGGCAGGTCGCCGGGCGCTGGGCCGCCCCGCTCGCCGCGGTCGCGCTCGCGGTGAGTTATCCCGAATTGCATGTCGCCCGGGAGTTGCTCTCCGAGCCGGCCTCGCAGCTATTGCTTTTCGCCGGGCTGGGGATGCTCATCCGGGCCGAGCGCACCGGTGCGCGATCTCTGCTGATCGGTGGTGGGCTGCTCACCGGCCTCACCGTGCTGGTCCGGATCGACGGCCTTGCCGATCTCGTGTTTCTCCTGCCCTACATCGGCGTGCTGGCCGGGCGGCACGGCCGGGCCGCGGCCACCAGGTTCGCGGCCGGCCTGGCGGTTGGCGCCGGGATGGGCCTCCTCGACGGGGTCGTATTCTCCCGGCCCTATCTGGCGATGCTGGTGCGCCCGTTGGTGGAGGCCGCGGGGCTGGGCCTGGTGTCGATCGCGGTCACGTGGGCGCTGGTGCGCCATCGCGGGTGGCTGATCCGATGGACCGAGCGGCCATGGACGTCGTGGCTGGCCGGGAGCGGCGTGGTGTTGGCGGTGGGGCTGTTCGCGCTCCGACCGTTGGTCCAGACCGTTCGGGTGCCGCACTCCTCGGTCCGGGGCGTGGTCGGTGGGATCCAGGCGGCCAGCGGCCTTCCGCTGGACCCGAACCGCACCTACGCCGAACACTCCCTCTACTGGCTGATCTGGTGGGTGGGGACACCCGCCGTGGTCCTCGCCACCCTGGGGCTCGCCGTCCTCGCCGCGCGGGTGGTCCGTGGCCGGTGCGCCGGGGTCGAACCGCTCGTCCTCGTCGCGCTCGGCGTCGGTGCCCAGATCCTCTACCAGCCGGGAATCACCCCTGACCATCCGTGGGCAGACCGACGGTTCGTGCCGGTGGTGCTTCCGGCCCTGGTGATCGCCGCGGTCTGGGTCTTGAGCCGGATCTGTCGCGGCAGCAGATCGCGGGGTCCGCGCCTGGCTGCGGTAGGGCTGGGTGTCGCGGCCCTGCTGGTTCCGGCAGTTCTGGCCAGCGCCCCGATCGCGTTTGCCCGGACCGAACAAGGCGAGCCAGCGGCGGTCGAGCGGCTGTGTCAGGACCTGCCCCCGCGGGCGGTGCTGCTGGCCGTCGGTCCACGGGCGGCACGTGAGCTCCCGCCGGCGCTGCGCGAGCTCTGCGACGTCCCGGTCGCCGCGGTACTCGACGGCTCGGCCGCGCCTGCGGCGATCGCCGCCCTGGCGCGGGCCTACGGCGACCGCCTGATCGTGTTGGCGGAAGACCCGGCACTGCTCACCGCAGTCGGTCTGCGACCACGCCTCCTCGTGGACCTGCACACGACGGAGGATGCCCGCGTCCTCGCCAACCGTCCCACCACGACCGAGCCGCTCGTCGTGGCGGTCTGGCAGGGCATCGCTTGACGGCCACCGGAGGCGCCGGATGGCAAGATGGACAGACACCCGACCGGAGATCGAGGTCAGAGCGCATGCGGCTGTTCGTCACCGGCGGCGCCGGCTTCATCGGATCGAGCTACCTGCGCACCCTGCTCACCGGCGGGTACCCGGGCTACGAAGACGCCGAGGTCACGGTCTACGACAAGCTCACCTACGCCGGCAATCTGGCCAACCTGGCGCCGGTTGCCGACCGCCCGGGGTACCGGTTCGTCCAGGGCGACATCGTCGACGGCCCACTGCTCGACGAGCTATTGCCCGGCCACGACGCGGTCGTCAATTTCGCCGCGGAGACCCACGTCGACCGCTCCATCGTCGGCGCGGCGGACTTCGTCGTGACGAATGTGCTCGGCGCGCAGACCCTGTTCGACGCCTGCCTTCGGGCCGGGATCCCCCGGATCGTCCATGTCTCGACCGACGAGGTCTACGGCTCGATCCCGAAGGGGTCCTTCACCGAGACGGACCGGCTGGATCCCAACTCGCCGTACGCCGCGGCGAAGGCCGGCGGCGACCTGCTCGCCCGGGCCTACGCCGTGACCCACGGGCTCAACCTGTCGGTGACCAGGTGCACCAACAACTACGGCCCTTACCAGTTCCCGGAGAAGGTCATCCCGTTGTTCGTCACCAACCTGCTGGACGGTGCCAGGGTGCCCCTCTACGGCGATGGTCTCAACGTGCGGGACTGGTTGCATGTCGACGATCACTGCCGTGGGATCCAGATCGTCCTTGAGGCGGGCGCGGCCGGCGAGTACTACAACATCGGCGGTGGCGTCGAGCTGACCAACCGCGAGCTGACCGCACGACTTCTCGAGGCCTGCGGCCGGGACGACTCGTTCATCGACTACGTCGAGGATCGCAAGGGCCACGACCGGCGCTACTCCCTCGACGACAGCAAGCTACGGGAACTGGGCTACACGCCGGCCGTCGATTTCGAGACCGGCCTGGCCGAAACGATCGGCTGGTATCGGGAGCACGAGACTTGGTGGCGGCCACTCAAGGAGAAGGCAGCGCTCGGCTCGTGACCCGCTGGCTGGTCACCGGGGCGGGCGGGCAACTCGGCCGCGACGCTGTCTCTGCGCTGGGCGACCGGGATGTCGTCGCCTTGACCAGGGCGGAGCTCGATCTTGCCGATCCCGCGGCGGTGCATGATGCGGTGCTTGCCTTCCGGCCGGACGTCATCCTCAACACCGGCGCCTACACCGCCGTGGACGCCGCGGAGATCGACGAAGCGCGGGCCCACGCCGTCAACGCGGTGGGGCCACGTGCGTTGGCCGAGTCGGCGGAGCGGCTCGGCTCGGTCCTGATCCAGGTCTCGACCGACTACGTCTTCGCCGGCGATGCCGACCGGCCCTATCCCGAAGATGCCCCGACCGCACCTCGAAGCGCGTACGGCCGGACCAAGGCGGCCGGTGAGCGCGCGGTTCTGGAAACCTCGGCCCGGGCCTACGTGGTCCGCACCGCTTGGGTGTACGGAGCGGGCGGCGCGAACTTCGTTAAGACGATGGTCCGGTTGGAGCGGGAACGCTCCCGGGTCAGTGTCGTCGCCGACCAGCGCGGCTCGCCGACCTGGTCCTGGCAGCTGGCCCAAGGGCTGGTCGCGCTCGGCGAACTTCGGCCGGATCCCGGGATCTACCACTGCACCAACGCTGGCGAGACCAGCTGGCACGGACTCGCCCGCGCCGTCTTCGAAGAGCTGGGCGCGGATCCGGATCGGGTGGATGCGACCACGACGGCCGCCTTTCCGCGGCCGGCGCCGCGGCCGGCCTACAGCGTGCTCGCCGCTACCCGCTGGCAGGCCGCCGGGCTTGCGCCGATGCCCCCCTGGCGGGCGGCCCTGTCCCGGGCCTTCGCAACTGTCGGCGAGCAGCTAGGCGTGGGCGAGGCCTGACCGGGGCCGCGCGCAACCCCCGCTAGCCGTCGGCCCCGCCAGTCGCCACCCGGTATGCCCGCAGCGCCGCCTCCGCGCAGCGTCGCCAGGTGTAGCCGCGGGCATGGCCTCGCCGGGCCGGTGCCCCGATGGTTTGGTCGGCGGCCAACGTCTCCGCGAGCGCCCTCACCAGAGCGTCGGTGTCGCCGAGCGGCACGTAGCGGGCTTGACCCGCCAACACCTCCCGCAGCGCGGGGAGGTCGCTGACGACGACGGGCACCCCGCAGGCGAGCGCCTCCAGCGGCGGGATCCCGAAGCCTTCGTCGCGGGAGGGCAGCACGAGCGCCGAGGCGGCGGCGACGACGCCGACCAGATCGGCCTCGTCGAGGTAGCCGGCCCGGACGACGCGGTCGCCGTGCGGGCTGGGACCCCACCCGGCGGGCCCGACGAGGACCAGGGGCGGGGCATCGGCGAGTTCACGGTGCGCCGAGAGGAGCCAGGGCAGGTTCTTGCGCGGCTCCGGCGTCCCGACGAACAGCAGGTACCGCTCGGGCAGGCCATGCGCGGCCAACCACGCCGCGCTCGCCGGGCGCGGGTCGTCCAGCCACGGTCGGGACAGCCCGTTGGGGGTCACGACTACCCGACCCGGGTCGAGGGAGAACCGATCGGTGAGGGCGGTCGCCACCGTCCGGGTCGGCGCGCAGACGGCGCGCGCTCGGGCGAGACCGCGGGGGACGAGCACGCGGTAGGCGCGGCTGGCGCGCGCCACGGTGTCACCGTGGTCGAGGAACGCGAGATCGTGGACGGTGACCACCCCGGCCGCCGATCGGGTTGGGGGCAGCACGAAATTGGTCGCATGGAACACATCCACCGGACCGGTGAACCACTCCACGGCGGGCCGGCGGGCGTGGCGCCACGCGAGCCGGAGTGGCCGGGCCGGGGCCCGTCGACCCTGCCGGGTGCCGGTCCGGCTGAACTCGGCGAGCGGTCCGGCGCCCCGCCACGTGAAAGCGGTGAGGACGAGCTCCTCCGGCTCCCCCAACTCGGCCAGCCCGGAAAGCAGACCGGCGACGTGTCGCCCCACTCCGGTCCGGGCCCCGAGCAGCGGCGTCGCATCCAGGCCGAGTCTCACCGTGGGGTGAGCCCGAGGTCCGCGGCGATCGCCCGCCACCGGGCGGCGAAGGCTTCCTCGGAGAACTCCTCGGCGCGGATCCGGGCGGCCCGTGCCAGGCGCCGCTGGGCGACCGGGTCGCCCGCGACCTCGAGGGTGCGCGCGGCGAGTTCTCCGGCCGTGGTCCACCGGTAGCCCTCGACCCCGTCCCGGACGATCTCGCGCTGGCCGGCGCGGTCGATGACGATCGGGACGCAGCCGCCGCTCATTGCCTCGACCGTGGTGATGCCGAAGTGTTCGGACGTCCACGGCCGGCGCTCCTCGTCCTCGCCCAGCCCGGTTGCGGACCAGAAGATCGATGCGGAGGCCAGCAGCTCCTCGACCTCGGCCCGCGGGGCGTTCACCCGGATGTCCACGGGTAGCCCCCGGGCCGCGGCTTGGACCTGGTCGAGGTAGGGCTGCTGCGCCGGCTCGCAGCCGCCGATGATCCGCATCCGCCAGCCCCGCAGCCGCCCGCTCCCCACCAGCTCGCCGAAGAACCGGACCATCTCCAGCTGACGCTTCGAGTGGCCGAACTGGGGTCCGAAGAACCGGCCCACCGAGGCGATGACCGGTTCGCGCACCTCGGCCGGCTCGAGGGGGTCGAGCGCGATCGGTGGAAACAGCACGTCCGCGTCGACGTCCCAGCGACGTCGGATCCAGCCTCGGGTGTACTCGGAGTTGGCGAGCACCCGGTCGTAGGACGTCAGAAAGGACACGTTCGTCGGGTCCCGCAGCAACCAGGGGAGGCGGTAGCCGACCCACTGCCGCGGTGAGATGCGGTTGCCGATCCGCATCCGGCTGACGGCCACGCCCAAGGTCCGGTTGTCGGACGGTCCCGGGACCGTCGCTTCGCTGACCAGATGAACCGTGATCGGGCCCCGGTCGGCGACCCGAACCACCTGCCGGTTGAACTGCGGGCCGACCGGGAACGACGCCAGCTCCGCGCCGGCCTCGTCGACAACGCGCAAGATGGTCTCCGCCGGGAAGCCGACCCGGGCGAAGTCGGCGCGGATGACCGGGTCCGTTCCTTCCGGGATGACCAGGACGCCGTCCCCGCTCGTCCAGGTGTACGTGCGGCGGCGGCCGCCCTCCGCGGGGAACCATCCGATGCCGTGTTCGAACGGCATCTGCCATCCGCTGACCCGCGTCCCCACGCGCCGGATCAGCCAACGCTGAAGCCGGGTGAGGTCGTGGTCGGCCGGGGTCGGGAAGTAGCACAGGTAGACGTTGCGTTTGGCCCGCGCCGCGAGGCGGCTCATGTAGGAGGCGTTCACCAGCAGGTCGTAGTCCTCGGTCACGGCGGCCAGTCCAGCGTCGCCGCGCTCGGGCACGACCCGCAAGCGGACCCCCCGCAGATCCAGGCCGAGGTGCATCCCCAGATCGTCGAGGTCGACCTCGGCCGGACCGAGCAGGTCGACCTGCCAGCCGTCCTCGGCCAGCACCTGGGCCAGCCGGCCGCCGTGCCGCTCGCCGCCGCCCATGGACGCCCAGTAGCGGTTGTAGACGGCGGCCTTCACCGAGCGACCAACCATCGTTCCTGCAACCCCGAACGGGACTCGACCGCCGTCGCGGCGATCTGGCGGCGCCGGACCAGCATCCGCGGCAGCAGCCGGACGTAGGAGGCGAGCACGCTCCCGCGCAGCAGCAACCGGCCCAGGTCGGGGCGTCGCCCGCGCAGCGCCATCCGCAACGAGCGGACGATCATCGAGGCGGTGGTCAGCACGTACCGGGCGACCTCACGAGCGGCCAGTCCGAGCGTCGCGTTCTTGGTGAGCATGAGCAGACGGTTGCGGTCGACGTGAAAGAACCAGATCCTTGAGAACTCCCGGCTGGTCGCCGAGTGGTGGTGCCGCACGATTGCCTTCGGCGCGTACCGGACGTCCCATCCGGCCGTCCGGAGCCGCCAGGCCAGGTCAGTGTCCTCGTAGTAGAGGAAGAAGTCGTCGTCGAACCAGCCGACCGCGCGACCCGCTTCGGTCCGCAGGGCGAGCGCTGCCCCGCAGGCCGTGAACACGTCGGCCGGCTCGTCGAACTGTCCGGCGTCGATCTGTTGGTATCCCCGGTCCGCGCCGTAGCCGTCGGCGAACACGACGCCGCCGACGTTGTTCACGACGTCGACCGTCGGCGCGCCCGCGGGCAGCTCGAATTCCGCCGTCCCGACCTCCGGTCCCACGACCAGCTCCCGGCCGCCGAGCCGCACCGACTTGTCCCGCTCGGCCGCCCAGTCCACCCGCACCAACCAGGGCCCCTCGCCGTCCGGCACCGGGAGCAGCAGCTCCCCGGCCGGCCGGGTCCAGTGGAAGCGCTGGTCGCCCACGTGCTCGGGCCCGTAACTGGTGCGCTCCCAGAGCACCGCGTCGAGGACCGGCCGGCCGTCGACCGACAGCGCGTGAACCCGCACCCCGAGCTCGCGCGGATCGGCGCCGCCCGGCCGGAAGCCGGCCGTCTCCAGGGCCAGCGACACGAACCGGGGCAAGAACACGATCTTCGACGTGACCGCCGCGATCCGGTCGGCGCCCGGTGCGTCGAAGGGGGCCAGCAACGCCTCCAACCATCCGGGGTCGGCCACCGTGTCGCTGTTGAGCAGGACGGCAAACGGCGTCGTCACCTCGCGCAAAGCCAGGTTGTTGCCACCCGCGAAGCCGGTGTTCACCTGGCTTGCGATCACCCGGGCTTCGGGAAAGTCCCGGGCGAGCAGCTCGAGCGAGCCGTCGGTCGATGCGTTGTCGACTACCCACACGGCGACTTCGGCGGCGATGGTCTGCCGCCGCAACGCGTCGAGGCACGGACCGAGGAGCTGCTCGCCGTTGAAGTTGACGATGATGACGGTGGCACGCGGATCGCTCACCCCAGTGGGGTCGTCTTATGGGCGAACGGGACGTCGAAGATCCCGGCCGGTTGCGGCCCCTTGACGGTGAACGACAGCGGGAAGCGGTGACCGGCGACGGCCTTGTTCTCGACGTCGTAGATGCCGACCGCGGCGCCGAACGTGCCGTTCAGCGGCGGCATGCTCGGCGTGCTGAAGTCGATCGCCACCTTGCCCCGCTCGAGCCGGCCCATCTGGTCGGCCGGCAACTCCATCAGACAGATCGGGATGTCGCCCGCGCCCAGGATCGTGACCCACAGCTTGCCGGCCGGAACGAGTTCGGGGTCCACCACGTCGAGGACGAGGCGCAGGACGAACGGCTCGCCCGGGCGGAACGTCTCCACCGCGACGCCACCCGGCTCGTGGGACACCGTGACGTCGACGAACTCCAGCGAGGGACTGGTCGTGGTAGGCACGTCGACCGCCCCCATGCCGAGCAGCCCGCGCAAGACCCCGGTGGCGTAGATCGGGACGCCGTCGCAGACCAGCTGGCCGTGGTCGAGCACCAGCGCGCGGTTGCAGATCCGCTCCACCAGCTCCAGGCCGTGGGTGACGAACAGGATCGTGCGACCCTGGGTCTGGAACTCCTCGATCTTGCGCAGGCACTTTTCCTGGAAATGCTCGTCGCCGACCGCGAGCACCTCGTCGACGAGCAGGATGTCGGGGTCGACGTTGACCGCGACCGCGAAACCGAGCCGGACGTACATGCCGGACGAGTAGTGCTTGACCGAGTTGTCGATGAAGTCGCCGAGTTCGCTGAACTCCACGATGTCGTCGAAGACGCTGTCGACGTCGCGCCGGGACAGGCCGAGCAGGGACCCGTTGAGGTATACGTTGTCCCGTCCGGACAGCTCGCCGTTGAAGCCGGCCCCCAGTTCGAGCAGCGACGCGATCCGCCCGCCGACCTGCACCTGGCCGGTGGTCGGCTTGAGGATGCCGGCGAGAACCTTGAGCAGGGTGCTCTTGCCGGAACCGTTGGCGCCGATCAGCCCGACCGTCTCGCCGTGGTCGACCTCGATCGAGACGTCGCGCAGGGCCCAGAAGTCCTCCGAGCTGTGCTTGCGGCGCAGCGCGAGCTCCTTGAGGCTCGTCGCCCGGCTGTGGTAGCTGACGAATTTCTTGCTGACGCCGCGCGCGCTGATCGCGACCTCACCGGTGCCTCTCACCTACAGCTCCTCGGCAAAGTCGCCTTGGAGGCGGTGGAACACCCGGATCCCGAACAGCAGCAGCGCGATCGAAATCAGCAGGCAGAGCCCGCACTGCTCGAGGTACCACAGGTAACCGGGGGCGGCGAGGGTCATCGTGCGGGTCAGCGGCGCCCCGCCGCGCGCGATCTGGGTCGCTGACCCGGTGTTGGCGTAGATCGCCCGTTGGAAGGTCGCGACCACGGTGGCCATCGGATCCAGGAAGAATGCCCGGAACAGCAGCGACTTGTGATGAACGGCCCTGGCTACCTGGCCGGCCTGGTAGACGATCGGCGTCAGCCAGAACCAGGCCAGCATCGCCACTTCGAGGATGTGCTGAACGTCGCGGTAGCGGACGTTGAGCGCGGATACGAGCAGGCTCAGTGCGATCGCGAACGTGATGAGCACGGCGAACGCCGGGAGGACCAGGACGAGCTGCGGCCCCAGGAACTTGGTGTATCCGGCGATCAGCAGGGCGACCACGAACACGGTCATTTGCAGGACGTAGTGGACGAACGCGAAGCCGACCGAGGACAGCGGGAGCACCGGAAGCGAGAACCGGACCTTCTTGACCAGGTTGGCGTTCCCGCTCACCGAACCCACGGCGGTCATCACGGCACCGTTGAAGAAGTTCCAGGCCAGCAGTCCGGACATCAGGTAGACGACGAAGTCGGTGATCCCGCTACCGAGCGCGATGACGAAGACGAAGTAGTACACCCCCATGATCACAAGCGGATTCAGCATCGACCAGGCGAAGCCGAGGGTCGAGTCCTTGTACTTGATCTTCAAGTCCTTGCGGACCAGGCCGACAAGCAGCTCCCAGCGCAGCCGGCTCTGTGCCGACGCGCGAAGCTGCGCGGTGGTCGAGGCCACGTCGACTGCCTTCCACACTGGTCTGAGGGGTTGATCCAAGTCTACTGGCGCGCCCGCCCTTCCCCGTCCCGCGCCGGGTCCTATCCTCCGGGGGTGACCGCTGTTTCCGGGACCGGGACCGGGACCGCGCCGGCACCGAGGCCCGAGCCGGCCCGCCCGCCGGCGGGAGACCGGGCAGCCGGCACCGAACTCGAGCTGACCCTCGCCGAGGTGGTCGTCGTCGGCTTGACCATTGCGGTGGCCGTGTTCGCCTGGATGTCGCTGCTGCTGCTCGACAACCACGTGGGGCGGCTCGGCTGGGTGTCGCTCACGACGGTCGGCGCGCTCGGCCTGCTCTTCGCCATCGCCGCGCTGGGCGGGCGCCGGCCGCGGATCCGGCTGGACGCCGGTGGCCTCGTCGTCGTCGCCTTCGTCGGGCTGGTCGCCGGCGTGTTCTTCTTCCCGGGATTCGACTACGGGGCCACCGACAAGGATCCCGGCGCCTACGTGGCGATCGGCGCGGCCTTCGCCCACCACGCCTCGTACTCGTTCCCCGACACGTTGGCTCGGCACGTGCCGGGACTCGTCGTGCAGACGATCGGTACCCGCTTCCCAGCGATCTTCATCCAACCGCACAACCTCGTGGTGCCGCAGTTCTACCACCTGTGGCCGGCGCTGCTCGCGATGGCGAACGACGTCCACGGGCTGGGCCTCGAGGTGCAGGTGGCGCCGTTCATCGGCGTCCTCGCCGCGTGCACCTTCGTCCTGCTGCTCCGTCGGGCCGTGCCCGGGCGGGCTTCGCTGCCGACCGCGGCGGTCGGCGGGCTGCTGCTAGCCACCAACATGCTCGAGGTCTGGCAGGCGAAGTACCCGACCACCGAGATCCTCGCCCAACTGATTTTCTTGTCCCTGCTGCTCTGCCTGGTCGTGTCGGTGCGCACCGGGTGGCGACCGGCGGCCGGGCTGGCCGGGATGCTGCTGGGCATCGGGTGGCTCGAACGCGCCGACATGCTGCTCCCGGTGGCCGTCGCGGTCGGCGTGGGGGCCGCGCTGGTGGCGCTGCGTCGGTGGGACTCGCGCTGCTGGTGGTTCGCGGCCGGCCTCGGGGTCACCCTGCCGCACGCGCTGTGGCAGGCCTATGCCGGCGCCCGGGCGTACACCTTGGGCAACGGCGTCCCGCATCTGAGCGTCGTTGTCGCCGGAACGGTCGCGGCCTTCGCGCTGGCCCTCCTGGTTCGGGCCTTTCGCCGGGCATCCGAGCGGTTGCCGGTGGTGCTCGGCCGGCGGAGCTGGCAGTTCGGGCTCGGCTTCGCCCTGTGTGCCGTGGCCCTGGTCCTGCTGGTCGTCGGCTTCTTGCGTCCGGCGCTGTTCGGGGCCAACTACGGCTACTACGGGACCCGGCTGGTCCGGACCTACAACGAGCAGAACCTGCACCGCCTGTCCTGGTTCCTCACCCTGCCGGGGTTCGCGGTCGCCGGGCTCGGTCTCGCCCTGGTGGCCCTGCGTCCCTGGCGGGCCAGTCTCTGGCTGCCGATCGTGCCGTTCCTGCTGATCGCCCCGATCTACGTCTACGACTCCCGCAACTCCTCCCGGCTGATGTGGTGGGGGCGCCGCTACATCCCCGAGGTCGTGCCCGGGCTGATCCTGCTGATCGCGGTCGCCCTCGGCGCGGCGCTCGTCTGGCGCGGCCGCCGCGGCCGCTTGCTCGCGATCCCGGCCCTGGCGGTGATCGGCTTCCTGCTCGTGACCTACGTCGACCAGTCCCGGCCGCTGCGCCACCACAACGAGTTCGCCGGGTCGTTCCAGGTCAGCGCGGAGATCGCCGCCACGGCGGGCACCCGGACCGGGGTCTACCTCTTCGAGTTCCCCGCGGCCTTCCGCGGCTGCTGCGCCACTCCCGAATACCTGTTCGGCGGTGCGGTCTGGCTGGAGCGCAATCAGTACGCGGCGCTGCTGCCCACCGACCCGGCCGCGGACGGTGCGGCGGTCCGCCGGGTCGTGTCCGGCATGCCGTCCAACCCGGTGTTCGTGGTCTGGTCGGGCACCAGCGAACCCAGCCAGATCAACGGTGTCTCGCTCGTGCGTGTCCGGCACATCACCGCTGAACTGCCGATGTGGGAAGAGTCCTACATCCACCGGCCGAGCCGACCGCGGACGCCCGTCCTGATCGACTTCACCGTCTGGCATGTCGTCGGGACCTGACCGAGCCCGGTTAGGCGGCTGGGTGCCGAGTGTGCAATTTCCGACACGGGCCCACGCTTGGACGCCGGCAAGAGGCGTCGGAAATTGCACACTCGCGGCTGGTCACGCCGTATCGAGGGGTTCCTGGCGGGGGTTAGGCTTCGGCGTCGATGTCGCCCGCCCGAGGAGTTCGCGTACCGGTGAGTGTTCCCGAGCCGATGGACCCTGACTCGACCCGGGCTTTCAACCGCGCGGGCTGGGACGCGGAATCGGCGGACGGGCGGATCGACGCGACCATCGTGCTGCCCTGCTACAACGAGGAATTGCACGTCGTCGCCGAGCTCGAGCGGATCACCGCGGCCATGGACGCCAGCGGCTACCGCTACGAGTTGCTCGCGATCGACGACGCCTCGACCGACTCGACGGCGGCGCTGCTCGAGACGGCCGCCGCGAGCCATCCCCGGCTGCACGTGCGGCGCTTCCACCGCAACGGTGGCTCCGGCACCGCCCGGCGGATCGGTACCGCCGAGGCCCGTGGCGACATCGTCGTCTGGACCGATGCGGACATGACCTATCCGAACGAGCGGATCCCGGAGTTCATCCGCTACCTCGAGGACAACCCCGAGGTCGATCAGGTGGTCGGTGCCCGCAAGAGCGAGGAGGGCACCTACAAGCTGCTCCGGGTGCCGGCGAAGTGGGCGGTCCGCAAGCTCGCCGAGTTCCTGTCCGACACCCGGATCCCCGACCTGAACTCGGGGCTGCGCGCCTTCCGTCGGGAAGTGTCGCTGCCCTACCTGCGGCTCTTGCCGCCCGGCTTCTCCTGTGTCACGACGATCACGTTGGCTTTCCTGTCCAACCAGCACGACGTCCACTACGTGCCGATCGACTATGCCAAGCGGTCGGGGACGTCGAAGTTCCATTTCGTCCGGGACGCCTACCGCTACATCCTCCAGGTCCTGCGGATGATCATGTATTTCAATCCGCTAAAGGTGCTCATGCCGCTGGCGCTTTGGCTGCTCGGCATCGGGGTGGTCAAGGTGGTCTACGACCTGATCGCCCACCCGGTGCGAATCGCGATCAACACGCTCCTGCTCCTGATGACCGGGTTCATCCTCGCGGCCATCGCGCTGCTCGCCGACCTGATCGTGCGCTCCCGGTCGGAATGACGTCCGGACACCGTGCGCCTCGCGATCGTCGGGCCGACCTTCCCGTATAAGGGCGGCGCCGCCCGCCACGTCACCGAGCTGGCCCACCGGCTGACGGCGGCCGGGCACCAGGTCTGCATCGAGTCCTGGCGGGCCCAGTACCCGAGACGGCTCTACCCCGGCCGGCAGACCGTCGATGTGCCGGAGTTCCCGACGTTCCCCGCGAGCCGCCGCGACCTGGCCTGGTACCGGCCGGACGGCTGGTGGCGAGTCGGTCGGCGGCTGGCCGGCTCGGTCGATGCGGTCGTCCTTGCCGTCTACTCCCCGGTGCAGGTGCCGCCCTATCTCGGGCTCCTGGCCGGACTGGGCCGGGGCGTGCCGGTGGTCGCCCTCGTCAACAACGTGCTCCCGCACGAGCGCCGGCCGGTCGACGTGGCCCTGGTGCGGTGGCTGCTCGGCCGGGTGACGTCGGTGTTCGTGCACTCCGCCGAGCAGGCCGCCCTGGCCCGGACCCTGACCCGCCGCCCGGTCCGTTGGGCGCCGCTGGCCCCGCACCTACCCGTCCCGGCCCAGCCCCTGCCGATCCCCGACGAGCCGTTCCGCCGGCTGCTGTTCTTCGGTCTGGTCCGCCCCTACAAGGGCCTCGATGTCCTGCTCCGCGCGCTCGCGGCGGGGCCGCCCGACGTCCGGCTCCGGGTGGCCGGGGAGTTCTGGGGCGGAACGGCCGAAACCGAGGCGCTGGTCGTCGAACTCGGGCTTGGCGCCAGGGTGGACCTGTACCCGGGCTACGTCCCGTCCGAGGACCTGCCGACCCGGTTCGCGGAGGTCGACGCGTTGGTCCTCCCCTACCGCGCGGCGACCGCCTCGCAGAACGCCTGGATCGCCCACCAGTTCGGTGTTCCGGTGATCGCGACACGCGCCGGCGCGCTCGCCGATCCGGTCCGGGACGGCGTGGACGGGCTGGTCTGCGCTGCGGATGACGTGGCCGACCTCACCCGGGCGATCACCCTGTTCTACACCGACGGTGAGGCGCTCCGGCTGCGCTCCGCGGTCCGCCCGGTCGATCCAGAGCCGATCTGGCAGCGCTACCTAGCCACCCTGCTCGACGGCGCCGAACCCCCCGGCCGTTAGAGGTACTCGAACAGCCAGTGCACGCCCCCCCGGGCGTAGCCGAGCGGTCGAACCGATCGCCCGGTCCGTCGCAGCGACTCGAAAAGGGCGCGCATCTCGTGATCCCGGTCGGGGAGCTCGTCGAAGTAGACCAGCGTGCCCGGGGCGAGGTGCGGCTCGAGCCAGCCCAGCACGGTCGCGGCGCTGGAGTACAGATCACAGTCGATGTTGACGACCAGCTGGTCGTGCTCGGGCGGGACGAATCCGGGCAGCGTCTCGTCGAACCAGCCGGCCACGAAGGAGACTCGGGGATCGTCGATCCGTGGCGGCCCGCCGGTGCGGAAGTGACCGTGCGGCGTCCCCGGCCGCCAGTCCTCCGGCAACCCCTCGAAGCTGTCGAAACCGACGAATCGCGCGTCCGGGGCGGAGAGGTGTTCGGCCCACCAGCGGATCGAGCGGCCCTCGAACACGCCGAACTCCAGGTAGAGCGGGTGCGTACCGTGCACCCGGGACAGGGCGGCATCGAACAGGTCGAAGTCGCGGGGGACCGCCGTCGGCGACACCGTCGGTTGGCCGGCCAGCCACGCGCCGAGCTCCAGGTAGCTGAGCACCGAGCGCAGGTTGGCCAGGTGCCGGCTGCCCAGGTGGCGACCGGTCCGCATCAGGCCGGTGCGGAGCAGCGTCATGGGCGTGCGGCTGCCCCGGACACCCATGCTCTCGGTCCTCACGATCGACGGTCCCCCCGCACCGCGAGGAGCATAGGACCGGGGCCCGGGAGGTAACCTGCCGGGCGGCTGCCGCAGGCAGACCGGGGCTGGGAGGAGGCTCGTGTGGTCGTCCGGGCCAAGGCCCCGCTTCGGCTGTCCTTCGCCGGTGGCGGCACCGACGTCGCGCCGTTTCCGCAGACCGAGGGCGGGGTCGTCCTGTCCGCGACCATCGACCGCTACGCCTACGGCTCGCTCGCTCCGCGCGACGACGGGCTGATCCAGATCGAGTCGGTGGATTTCGGGATGTCCCTCGAGATCCCGGTGTCCGACCAGATGGAACTTGACGGCAAGCTCGACCTCGTCAAGGCCGCCATCCGCCGGCTGGGCAGCGACGAACTTGCCGGGTACGACCTGGTGCTGCGTTCCAACGCGCCGCCGGGATCCGGGCTCGGCTCGTCCTCGACCATGATGGTGGCCCTCGTCGGGCTGCTCCGCGAGCACTACCGGCTCCAGCTCGACGAGTACGAGGTCGCCCAACTGGCCTACGTCATCGAACGCGAGGACCTGGGCATCCAGGGCGGCTACCAGGATCACTACGCGGCAACCTTCGGGGGCTTCAACTTCATCGAGTTCGGCGAGCGTGTCATCGTGAACCCGTTGCGGGTCCGCCGCGACATCATCAACGAGCTGGAGCTCAACCTGCTGCTCTGCTACACCGGCGTCACCCGGGAGTCGGCGAACATCATCGCCGACCAGACCGAGCGGCTGGCCGGGGGCGAATCGCAGACTCTGGACGGACTGCGCTCGCAGAAGCAGCTCGCGCTCACCATGAAAAGCGCGTTGCTCCGCGGGGAGTTGAACGAGTTCGGCGAGTTGCTCGGTGAGGCCTGGCAGCAGAAGAAGAAGATGTCCCCGATGATCTCGACCGCACACATCGAAGAGGTGTACGAGGTCGCGATGCGCAACGGCGCCCGGGGCGGGAAGGTAACCGGCGCCGGCGGCGGCGGCTACATCCTCTTCTACTGCGACTTCGCCCGCAAGCATCGGTTGGCGGAGGCACTCACCGACATCGGTGGCATGGTGACCGACTTCGCTTTCGACCTGAGGGGTCTCACCACATGGCGGCAGTGAGCGGGCCCGACCTGGTCCGCCGGCGGCTCACGGAGGCGGCCGACGTGACCTCCGCCATGCTCGCCGGCGGGCTCGGCGAGCAGACCGCCGACGCGGCCTCCCGTATCGTGGCCGCGCTGCGGGCCGGCGGAAAGGTGATCTTCTTCGGTAACGGCGGCTCGTCGATGGACGCCGGCCACCTGGCTGCCGAGCTGCTCGGCCGTTTCTACCGGGACCGGCCGGCGTTGCCGGCGCTTAGCCTGCCCGACGCGACCGCCGCGATGACCGCGATCGGCAACGACTACTCGTACGCGGACGTGTTCGCCCGGCAGCTCCGTGGCCTGGGCCGGGCCGGCGACGTGGCCGTGGGGCTGACGACGAGCGGCAACTCGGAGAACGTCGTCCGGGCGCTCACGGCGGCCCGCGAGCTCGGCATGCTCGCCATCGCGCTCACCGGCGCCGGAGGGGGTCGGGTGCGTGCCGCCGCGGACATATGTCTCGAGGTGCCGACCAGCGACACCCCGCGGGTGCAGGAGGCCTGCATGCATCTGGGGCACTCGATTTGCGAGATCGTCGAAGCGGAACTGTTCTGATCACGGAACCGCCCGAATTCACCACGGTGTTCCTCGACCGGGACGGAACGCTGAACGTCAAGGCTGCGGAGGGCGAATACATAACCGGCCCGGCGCAGTTGGTGACGTTGCCCGGCGCGATGGCTGCCGTTCGTCGGCTTAACGAGGCCGGTCGTCTCGTCATCCTCGTCAGTAACCAACGCGGGGTAGCGAGGGGACGGATGACCCTGGCCGACCTCGACGCGGTGCATGACCGGCTGGCCGAGCTCCTAGCCGCCGAGCACGCCCGCTTGGATGCGGTGTACGTCTGCCCGCACGATCTCGACGAATGCGACTGCCGCAAGCCGGCGCCAGGCATGTTGCTTCGGGCGGCCCGTGAGCATCCGGGGATCGATCTCGGCCGGGCGGTCATCGTGGGAGATGCCGAGAGCGACGTGGCCGCGGGGGCCGCGGCCGGGACCGCGACGATCCGGTTGGCATCCGGCCCGGTCGACACCCGTGCCGACCGGGTGATGCCCGACCTCGATGCCGCGGTGACCTGGATCCTGGGTTCATGACCGGCCGGCGGGACCTTCTTCGGCGGGTCGCCCGGGTTGTCTTCGTCCTCGGGGTGCTAGCCGCGCTCGGCCTCACTTTCGCGGTGCAGGGCCACCAGATCGGCCGGCGGTTCGGCCGACTGGGAGCCATGCCCGCGCTCGGGGCTTTCGTTGCCGTCCTCGGCGCGCTCGCGGCCAGCGGGTTGGCCTGGCGAGCCATCCTCGCCGATCTCGGCAGCCCGCTGAGGATCGTGCCGGCGGCCCGGATCGTCTTCGTCGGTCAGCTCGGCAAATACCTGCCGGGGAGCGTCTGGCCGATGCTCGCCCAGATGGAGCTCGGTCGCGACGCCGGTGTCCCGCGGGTCCGGGCGGCGACCGGCTACGTCGTCAGCACCGTGCTCACCGTCGTGACCGGGGGGGCGGTCGGAATTCTTGCCGTCCCCGCCCTGCTCGGCGGCCGGGGTTCCGGGCGTTACGCGCTTGCGCTGCTCGTGGTGCCGGCCGGGGTCGCGCTGCTGCACCCGGCCGTGGTCAACCGACTGCTCCGGCTGGCGCTGCGGCTCACCCGGCGCGGCGAGCTCGAGCGCGGGCTGTCCGCCGGGGGGTTGCTCCGGGCCGCCGGCTGGACGCTGGTCGCCGCCGGCTGCTACGGCCTTCAGGCATTCGCCCTCGCCGCCTCGATCGGCGGTGGGGACGGGGCCCGACTGCTTCCGCTGGCTGTCGGCGGGTACGCGCTCGCGTCGGTCGCCGGACTGCTGTTCGTCATCGCTCCGGCTGGGGCTGGGGTTCGCGAGGCCGTCCTCGTCGCCGTGCTCTCCACGGCCATGCCGGTAGCGGCCGCCACCGCCGTCGCGTTGGTCAGCCGGCTACTCGTCACCGCCGGGGACACGGTCGCGGCCGGTTCCGCGGCGCTGTCCGCACGGGCGGTGCTGCGGCGTGCCGCCGCCCGGGCCCCGGAGGCGCCGCTAGGGTGAAATCGGTCATGCCCTTCCGTGTCGCCGCGTTTCGCGCCCCCCTCGCCCGGCTGGGCGTTGGCACTGGCTTGCTGGTCGGCACTGTCTTGTTGGCCAGCACTGTCTTGCTGGCCGGGACGGCCACCGCTCAGGTCAGCGTCGACCAGGTCTTCCCCGCGCCGCCGAACGGTGTGTACACGTTCGACGGGCACGGGTTCGGTCACGGCCGCGGGCTCAACCAGTGGGGGGCGCAGGGGGCGGCATCGAGTGGGGTGAGCGTCGACGCGATCCTCGCTGCCTACTACCCCGGCACCACGCTCGCCGGCGACGGGGGCGACCCGAAAATCCGCGTGCATCTCCTCGAGCCCGGCCCGTCGGCACTGGAGGTTGTCGCCGCGACCGGTCTGCTGGCGACGGATGCGCACACCGGGAACCGCTACCCGCTGCCGACGACTATCGGGACGACCCACGTCCCGTTCTGGGAGATCACCCTCGACGCGGCCAGGCAGCAGTGCCTCGACTGGTTCGACGGCTCGAAGTGGAACTCGTGCTGGACCCCGACCGGCGCGACGACGAACCACTTCACCGGTCCGTTCGTGCTCACCAACACCGACACCGGCGTCCTCCGCCAGGTCTGGTCCCCGGCGAACACGCTGCACGACTTTCGCGGAAACCTGACCGCAGTGCAGCCCGGATTCGCGCCGGCCACGATCGCGACGGTGAACACGCTGCCGCTGGAGTCCTACGTCGACGGCGTGGTGCCCCGGGAGGCGATCTCGTCCTGGGACCCGGCGGCGCTCGAGGCCCAGGCCGTCGCGGCCCGCTCCTACGCGCTTTACCACGTCCTGATCTCCCCGGACTACACCGACTGGGACATCTGCGACACGACCGCCTGCCAGGTCTACGGCGGCAAGGAGGTCTACGACTCGGCCGGAAACCCGCAGTACGGCGAGGAGCCCAGCACCAATGCGGCGACGGCGGCGACGAATGGCCAGATCCTCGAGCAGACGGGCAAGGTCATCTTCGCCGAGTACTCGTCGTCGAACGGCGGCTGGTCGGTCGCCGGCAACCATCCCTACGAGCAGGCCCACGCGGATCCGTGGGACGCCATCGCGTCGCCGTACCACGCGTGGCAGCGCACCGTGACGGTGGCGCAGATCGAGGCCGACTACCCCTCGATCGGGCAGCTGCGCGACCTCACCGTGACCAGCCGCGACGGCAACGGGGACTGGGGCGGACGGGTGCTCGGCATGCGCCTCGACGGCAGCAAGGGCAGCCTCGACGTGGACGGGGGCAGCTTCGCGTTCGCCGCCGGACTGTTGACCAACTGGTGGAACGTGGACTCGGCGACCTATCCCTCCCAACTCCAGCCCGGGTCCACCCTCGCCGCGGTCTGGACCGGCTCGCAGGCCCTCACCCTGGTCGGCCTGGACACCTACGGCGGTGCCACGGCGATCGGCTGGAGCGATCCCGGCGGATGGTCCACCCCGGACCGGCTGGGCGGAAAGGTCACCGGCTCGCCGGCGGTCGGGGCCATCCAGGGTGGCCCGCTGTTCAGCGTCGAAGGCCCGGGCGGCGCGCTGTTCGCCCGCGCCATGTCCGGCGGCTGGCAATCCCTCGGCGGCAACCTCACCTCGTCGCCCGCGTCCACCGGGTGGGGGGGCGACCGGATCTCCGTGTTCGTCCGTGGCCCGGACGGGGCGCTGTACGAGCGGACCCGCAACGGATCCACCTGGTCGCGTTGGTACTCGCTGGCCGGCCAGTTGGCGCCCGGGACCGGGGCGGCGGCGGTGTCCACCGGCCCGGACCGGGTCAGCGTCTTCGTGCACGGGCCGCACGACGTCATCTGGGAGCGGGACTTCACGACGGCCGGGTGGGGCCCTTACGTCGACCTCCGTGCGCCGGTGACCGGTACCCCGGGGGCGGCGTCGCGCGGCGACGGTACGGTCACCGTCTTCGCCCGGCAGTCGAACGGCACGCTGTCGACCGCGACCGGGGTCCCCGGTAATCCAGGGAGGTGGATCTCCCTCGGCGGCAGCCTCAGCTCCGACCCGGCGGGCGCCGCTCCCGCCGGTGGAAACCGTACCGACGTCTTCGTCTGGGGGCCGGGCAACGCGGTGTTCCAGCGGACCCTCACCGGCCCCGGCTGGCAGCCGTGGCGCGAAGTCCAGCTGCCCTGACCGTGCGGGTGGCGGTCGTCGTGGAGCAGTGCCTCGCCCCGGTCCCGGGCGGGACCGGTCGCTACACCCGGGAGCTCGCCGGGGCGCTCGCCGCCATGGCCCCCGAGGGTGCCGCGGTCGGTGGCTGGGTGGCCTGGCGGCGCGATGTCCAAGGCGCATCGATCCGTGGAGTCGACGGCCCGCACCGGTTGCCCTTGCCGCGCCGCCCGCTGGCGCTCGCCTGGGGGAGCGGTCGCGGCCCCGGTCCGCGCGGCACCGTCGTGCACGCGCCGACGGTGCTCGCGCCGCCGCGCCGGGACACCCCCCTGGTCGTCACCGTTCACGACACGGTGGCCTGGACGATGCCGGAGGCGCTGACCGGTCACGGAGCGGCGTGGCACCGGCGGATGACCGAGCGGGCGCTGCGCGAAGCCGACGTCGTAATCGTGCCGACCGAGGCGGTGCGCCGGGAGCTCGCCGGCCATGCGACCGGCCCGGCCCGGGTCGAGATCGTCGGGGAGGGGGTTTCCGCGCCGTTCCTCGAGCTGCCGGACCCGGCCGAAGCGGCTCGTCGCGGTAACCGGCTAGGGCTGCCGTCGACCGGGTACTTCGTGACCCTTGCCACCCTCGAGCCGCGCAAAGGCCTCGACGTCGCGGTCGCGGCGTTCGCCGAGCGGATCGCGCCGCAACTTCCGCTGCTCGTCGTCGGCCAGCCCGGGTGGGGTGGGGTGGACCCGGCCGCGCTGGCCGCCCGGCACCGGCTCCCCGCCGACCGGGTGCGGGTCCTCGGCCGGCTCGACGACGCGGATCTGGCCGTCGTCCTCGCCGGTGCGGTGGCGTTGCTCATGCCGTCCCGGGCCGAGGGGTTCGGCCTGCCGGCGGTGGAGGCGATGTCGCTCGCCACCCCGGTCGTCGTCAGCGACATCCCGGCCCTGGTCGAGGTGACCGGCGGGTGCGCCCTCGTCGTCCCGGTCGGCGATCCGTTCGCCCTGGCTGACGCGACCCGCCGTCTGCTCGACGACGGAGATCTGCGTGATCGGCTGGCCCGCTCCGGTCGGGCCCGGTCCCGAACCTTCACCTGGGCCTCGACCGCCGCGCGGATGTGGGCGCTCTACACCGGACTGCTCCCGTCCGGCTGACCCGCGGGTCGCTGCCGCCAGCGCGCCGAGCGGCGTACGCTGACAGAGGCCGACCGCTGAGGATCGCAACGCGGCGGCCCGCAGGAGAGGAACGTTAGGTGGCGCCGCGCGTGCTCGTCGACGCGACCGCCGTCCCCGCTGACCGCGGTGGCGTCGGGCGTTATGTGGACGGGCTGATCGCCGCTCTCGGCCGCACCGATGCGAATCTGGCGATCGCCTGCCAGCGGGCCGACGCGGAGCGCTACGGCCGGCTCGCCCCGGGCGCCCGGATCGTCGCCGGCCCCGCGGCGATTGCGCACCGTCCGGCCCGGCTCGCCTGGGAGCAGACCGGGCTCCCACTGGTGGCCCAGCAGGTCGAGGCCGACGTGGTCCACTCACCGCATTACACGATGCCGCTGCGCGTCGCCCGACCCGTGGTCGTCACGATTCACGACGCCACGTTCTTCACCGAGCCGGACATGCACACCGCGGTCAAAGGAACGTTCTTCCGGTCCGCGACCCGCACCGCGTTGCGCCGTGCCACCCGGGTGATCGTCCCGTCGAAGGCGACCCGCGACGAGCTGGTCCGGGTGCTCGACGCGGACTCGACGAAGATCGACGTCGCCTATCACGGGGTGGACACCGAAACCTTCCACGTCCCCACCGACGCGGACAAGGCCAGACTCGCCAACCGCCTCGGCGTGCGTGGGTCCTACCTTGCCTTCCTCGGAATGCTCGAACCGCGGAAGAACGTTCCCAGCCTGATCCGTGGCTGGGTGCAGGCGGTCGCCGACCGCGACGACCCGCCGGCGCTCGTTCTGGCCGGCGGGACCGGATGGGACGACGACGTGGATGCGGCGATCGCCGAGGTGCCCTCACATCTGCGCGTACTGCGGCCGGGGTATCTGCACTTCAACGATCTGCCGGGTTTCCTCGGTGGCGCGCTGGTCGTCGCCTATCCGAGCCACGGCGAGGGATTCGGCCTGCCGGTGCTCGAGGCGATGGCCTGCGGCGCGCCGGTGCTCACCACCCACCGGCTATCGCTCCCGGAGGTCGGTGGCGACGCCGTCGCCTACACCGAACCGGATCCGACGTCGATCGGCGTGGCCCTGGCCGGATTGCTCGACGACCCGGGCCGGCGCCAGTCGCTCGGTGCCGCCGGCCTGTCCCGGGCCCGGGAGTTCACCTGGGCGGCCAGCGCCGAGGTGCACCAGGCCTCCTACGCCCGGGCCGTCGCGTCCTGACGGCGCCGCGCGCCCGGGTCGTCGTCGTCACCTACTGCTCCGGCGACTCACTCGACTCGTTCCTCGATTCCTTGGCGTCGGCGGCGGACCCGGCGGAACTCGAGGTGGTGGTCGCGGACAACGCCTCTACCGACGGAACGGCGGAACGGGCGGCGGCTCGTTCTGGGGTGGAAGTCCTGGCCACGGGGACCAACCTCGGGTATGGCCGGGCGGCCAACCTCGGGGCGGCCGGGACCGTCGCCGACTGGCTGCTCGTCGCCAACCCGGACATCGTGTTCACCCCCGACGCTCTCGACAGGTTGTTCGAGGCGACGTCCCGCTGGCCGCGGGCCGGCGCTTTCGGCCCGGCGATCCGCACCCCGGACGGCGACCTGTACCCGTCGGCCCGCGCCTTCCCTTCGCTCGGCCGCGGACTGGGGCACGCGGCGTTCGGATGGGTCTGGCCGGGGAATCCGTGGACCCGGGCCTACCGGCGGGAGGGCGGTCGCCCGGTCGAGGGGCCGGCCGGTTGGCTGTCCGGGTCCTGCCTGCTGCTCCGTCGGGATGCCTTCGAGGCGGTCGGAGGCTTCGACCCGGCCTACTTCATGTACTGCGAGGACATGGATCTGTGTCGACGGCTCGCCACCGCCGGTTGGTCGTCGGTGTACGTCCCGGCTGCGGTAGTCACGCACATCGGTGCGCACGCGACCCGGTTGCACTCGACCCGGATGCTCGCCGAGCACCACCGCTCGCTCCACCGTTACCTGTCCCGGCAGTACTCCGGCCGGCGTTACCTCTGGTTGCGTCCGCTGCTCGCGGCCGGGTTGGCCGTACGCTTCATCGCCGCGCTCGCGGTCGGGCGGATCCGCGAGGGCGCACGACCGACCCGGTCGGCCGACCTGCTCGAGGAGTGACCATCGACGCGATCCTGCTCGTCGGCGGCGAGGGCACCCGCCTGCGTCCACTCACCCTCACGACGCCGAAGCCGATGCTGCCGGTGGCCGGTGTCCCGCTCGTCGCGCATCAACTGGCTCGGGCCCGCGACGCCGGCATCGACCACGTCGTGCTCGCGACCTCGTACAAGGCCGAGCTGTTCGAGGCCGCTTTCGGCGACGGATCGGCGATGGGGCTAGAGCTCGAGTACGTCACCGAGGTCGAGCCGCTCGGCACGGGTGGCGGGATCCGCAACGTGCTCGACCGGCTGCGGGCCGCGCCGGAGGATCCGGTGGCGGTCTTCAACGGCGACGTCCTGTCCGCCCACGACCTGTCCGAGCAGATCCGCGTCCACGTCGCCGGTGGCGCGGCGGTCACCCTGCACCTGTCCGAGGTGAGCGACCCGCGGGCCTACGGCTGCGTTCCCACCGACCCGACCGGGCGGGTGACCGACTTTCTCGAGAAGACGCCGGATCCCGTCACCAACCGGATCAACGCCGGCTGCTACGTGTTCCGACGCGCGGTCATCGATTCGATCCCGGCCGGCCGGCCGGTCTCGGTGGAGCGGGAGACGTTCCCCGCGCTGCTGGCCGAGGGTGCGCTGCTCCTCGGGTTCCTCGACGCCGGGTACTGGCTCGACCTGGGCACGCCGGAGGCGTTCGTCCAGGGCAGCCGCGACATGGTCCGTGGGGTCATCGGATCGTCCGCGCTGACCGGGGAGCCGGGTGACTCGCTCGTGCTGGACGGCGCCTCGGTGGCGCCCGACGCTGCGGTCGTCGGCGGCTCGTGCGTCGGCGTCGGCGCCCGGGTCGGGCCGGGTGCGGTGGTCGACGGATCGGTCCTGTTCGCCGGTGCGTTCGTGGACGCGGGGGCGACGGTGCGTGACTCCGCGGTCGGCCGCGACGCCGTCGTCGGCACGGACGCGCTCGTCGAGGGTGCCGTGCTCGGCGACGGCGCGCACCTCGGGTCCGGAAACGAGTTGCTCCGCGGGGCCCGGTTGTGGCCCAGCGCGGTGATCGCCGACCGGTCGCTGCGGTTCTCGCCCGGCCCGTGACCGCAGCCGTACGCTTCCGGCCGGACGGCCCGCTGGACCTTCCGGCGACGCTGGGGGTGCTACGCCACGGGCCGGGCGATCCGACCTTCCGGATCGAGCCCACGGGCGCGGTGTGGCGGACCTGCCGGACCGCCGGCGGCCCGGCGACCCTGCGGCTGTCCGCGGCCGGCGGGGAGGTCGAGATCGCCGGCTGGGGCCCCGGGGCCGACCTCGCCCTCGACGGCGTGCCGGACCTGCTCGGCGCTCGCGACGATCCGGGCGCGTTCGTCGCTCACCACGCCCCGGTGCGGGCGGGGCTGCGCCGGCTCGTCGGATGGCGGGTAATCCGCACCGGCCTGGTCTTCGAGGCGCTGGTGCCGGCGGTGCTCGAACAGAAGGTGACCGCCCGCGAGGCGCACCGGGCATGGCGGCGGATCATCACCCGTTTCGGGGACCCGGCCCCGGGGCCGGCACCGGCCGGGATGCGGGTCGTCCCGTCCCCGGCGGCGTGGCTACGCCTGCCGTCCTGGGAGTGGCACCGGGCCGGTGTCGACTCCCGGCGGGCGGCGACGATCCGTGCGGTCGCGGCCCGAGCCGGGCGGCTCGAGGGCACCGCCGGGATGCCACCGGCCGAGGCGGCCCGCATGTTGCAGGTAGTGCCCGGCGTCGGTCGCTGGACGGCGGCCGAGGTGGGCCAGCGCGCCTATGGCGATGCCGACGCGGTGTCGGTCGGCGACCTGCACCTGCCCGGACTGGTCGGCTGGACGCTGATCGGTCGGCCCGTCGACGACGACGGGATGCTCGAGCTGCTCGAGCCGTACCGTCCGCAGCGCTACCGCGCGGTTCGGCTGCTCGAGGCGGTGGGGCGCAAACCGGCGTTCGGGCCGCGGGCGGCTCCGCGCGACTTCCGGATGATCTGACGGCGCGCCGCGCGCGGTCGGTCCCGCCGGGGTGTCAGGATCCCGACATGGCTCAGCTCGACGATCCCCGGCTGCTCACGGCCATGCGCAGCTATCTGCGGGCGATCGACGACTTCGCGCACGTCACCCGATCGGACGAGGTGGCGATCGTCGAGCGCGGCGACGCGGTCACGCTGGCGAAGTTGGCGCTGTGGCACCGGCTGGAGGAAGTCGGCTGGGTGTCGGCCGGGCACGATCAGCGCCAGACCAGGAACCCGGTCGGATCGCGGGGCGAGCGGACCGGCGCCGACCCGGCCGGCTGACCGACGGCGACGGCGCCGATCGGCGCCCAGTCCGCCGGGAGATCGAGGGAGTCCCGCACCAAGTCGGGACAGAACAGCGTGCTCGACACCCAGCAGGACCCGAGCTCCTCGGCCGCCAGGGCCACCATCAGGTTCTCCACCGCCGCGCCCATCGCGACCAGGAACATCGCGCGTTCGGCGTCGCGCCGACGCTCGTCCGGGTACTCGTGTGACCCGTCCGCGACGAGGCAGGGAACGACTACGAGCGGCGCCCGGCGGAGCAGGTCGCCGCGGCGCAACCGGGCTTCGATCGCGGTGTCGCTCAGGCCGTCACCGGCCAGATCCCGGCGCCACTCTCGGGCCATCGCGTCGAGCAGCCGGTCCCGGGTTCCCGGTCCGACGACGACGAACCGCCACGGGGTCGTGTGGTGCGGCGCGGGGGCGGTGAGCGCCGCCGCGATCGCCCGGTCCAGTGCCGCCGGGTCCACCGGTGCGTCCCGGAACTCGCGAATCGAACGGCGCGCGGTCACCGCGGCCTGCCGGGCCTCCGTCGTGCCGAGCCGGAACATGTCCTCCGCCTCCGGGCGGACCAGTGCGGCTGCGCCGAGGTCCGCGTCGTCCGTTACTTCCGGTCGGGGTAGCCCGCGGATCACCGCGACCGGGATCCCGCCGAGCTTGCCTTTTACGAGGTCGGCGGCGGCAGCGGCCTCGTCTGCGATCGCCGTCACCGTCACGTCCAGTGGCCGGCCGAACCGGTCGGGTCGGCCACGCTGATCGTCGAGTGCCGGCCGGCCCGACAGGCCCACGGCGACGTCGGTGAGACCGATCCGCCAGGGCCGCCCGAAGGTGTCCGAGACGATGACGTCGACGTCCACGCCAAGCCGGGCGGCGATGCCCGACCGGATCCTTCGGGCCGAGGCGTCCGGGTCCTCGGGGAGCAGCAGTACCCGTCCCGGTTCGACGTTCGACGCGTCCACACCCGCGGCGGCGACGACGAAACCGTGCCTGGTTACCACGATCCGCGTGTCGCCGCGTTGAGCGACGATACGAATCGTCTCGGCGTCGATGGCGTCAGCCCGCTCCCCGGTGAAGATCCGCCCTTCGGCCTTGCTCACGATCTTCGAGGTAACCACCAGCAGGTCGCCGTCCCGGAGCTCCGGCGCGGCCCGGGCGATCAGCGCGGCGAGGTCGTCGCCGGGCTGGACCTCCGGGATCCCGCCGACCCCCCAGATCTCCAGGCGCGGCGCGGTCATCGCCGGACCGCGGTCGCCAGCCCGAGCGCGGACTGCACCATCGCGGTCGTCGCCGCCAGGTCCCGCATGAGCAGCGGAACCGCCCGGGTTTCGATTCCGGCCGCCGCGAGCGGGTCGACGGCCTCGGCGTCCGCTTCGTCGACGAGCCACCCGTCGAGCAGGCCACCCGCCCGGCGGGAGCCGTAGCGGAGGCCGACCGCCTCGGCCGACGTCGCCACCCCCACCGCCGCGAGGCAGGCGTCAGCCATGCCGCGCACCGGCGCCCCGGCGATGATCGGGGACAGCCCGACGACGGGTGCCGCAGTGGCCTGAAGGGCCTCCCGGATCCCCGGGACGGCCAGGATCGCACCGATCGACACGATCGGGTTCGACGGGGCGAGCAGCACGATCCGGGCGGTGGCGATCGCCTCGAGGACCCCTGGTGCCGGCCGGGCGCGGTCGGCGCCGGCGAACCGGAAGCCGCCGGCCGGCGGCGCCGCCCGCTCCCGGATCCACCACTCCTGGAAATGCAGGTCGCGGCCGTTGACGAGCTGGACCCGGGTCTCCACCCGGTCGTCGGTCGCGGGGATGAGCCGGACCCCCGGCCGCCACCGCTCGCAGAGCCGGGCGGTGACCGCCGAGAGCGGCAGCCCGTCGCGCAGCCATTCGCTGCGCAGCAGGTGGGTCGCGAGGTCGCGATCGCCCAAGCCGAACCACACCCGCTCGTCCCCGTAGCCGGTCAGCTCGTCGCGGGCCGCGAACGTCTCCGCTTCCCGGCCCCAGCCGCGTTCCCGCGAGATCCCGCCGCCCAGCGTGTACATGACCGTGTCCAGATCCGGGCTGATCCGGAGGCCGAACAGGCTGATGTCGTCACCGACGTTGCCGATCACGGTGACCGGCGGATCCTGCGACGCGGCCCCGAACACCGCCCGGGCGCCGAGCAGGAAACGGCCCCCCCCGACCCCGCCGGCGAGCACCACAGCCCGCACGCCCATGCCGAGCATCGTCGCAGACCGGCCCGGTCCGGTGCCGCTCCCGGCCGGCCCCGGGGCGAGCCGACCGGCGAAACACCTCGCTCGCAGCGGACGCCGGGCCCTCCGCGGCGCTACTGTCCGTGCGAGTCTGCCGTATGGAGGGGGAGTGCTCGTGAACGCCGAGCCGGACCTGCTGCGCCGCATCGAGGAACTGGCCGCGATGGCCGGGTCGGCGGACGACGTCGAAGCCGCTGGCGTTGCCAGCGCGATCGACCGACTCCGGGTCGACCTGGCGGGCGTCCGCGCCGAGCTCGCCGAGCTCCGGGCCGCCCCCATCGACGAGCGGCTGGCCGCCCTCGAGGATTCCCTCGACGAGCTAATCGAGCGGCTGGAGGCGCTGACCCGGGACGGCGCCATGACGACCACCGCGGGGCTGACCGACCTTGCCGGGGACATCGCCGGGGTGTCCGAAACGCTGAGCGGCTCGCTCTCCGAGCTCGGGTCGGCCGTCGACCGCAGCCTGTCGGCCCTCGGTGGCTCGCTGACCCGGCTGCTGGAGCGGCAGGGTCCCGAGCTGGCCAGCCTCGTCGCCGAGGCCCGGGCCGGACTGGAGGCCGGCACCACCGACACCCTGGAGCGTCTACAGGCGGCCCTCGCCGCCGAGGTCGACGAGCAGGTCCGCCGGGTGGAGGCCGTCGGCGACGCGACCCGGGTGGGCGTCGACGAGGAGTTGTCCGCGCTGCGCACCGACCTTGCCGATGCCCTCGAAGAGGTCCGGGACCGGGTTGTCGAAACCGTGGAGACCACCGGGACCCGGACCCAGCTGGCTGCCCAGCAGCAGCTCGAGGAGCTTGCCGGGACGGTCGAGTCGGTTCGCACCGACATCGTCGGGGTGGCGGACGACACCCGACGGGGGATCAGCGCCGCGGCAACGTCGGTGGAAGCGGCGCTTCAGGGCGCCGGGCGTGACGCCCAGGGCGCGGTTGAGGCCGCGGTCGCCGACGCCAAGGCTGCGCTCGACGCGGCGGCCACGGAGACCCGGGCCGGACTCGACGCGGCCGGCGCCGGTTTGCGCGACGCGCTGGCCGACGTCCCGTCTGCGGTCCGCGGGTCGCTGGAGGGCCTCGTCGGGGAGATTCGCACCGGGTTCGCCGCCTTCGAGGCGGCCGGCGCCCAGCTCGAGGCGGTGAGCAGCCAGATCGGGCGGGTCGCCGACGAATCGGCCGCCCAGCGGGCCGATTGGCGAACCCAGGCCAGCCAGATCGTCGGCGAGATGCGCGTCGCGGCCGACGAGGCGCTCGCCGCTCTGCGGGCCGAGTCCGCCGCGGAAGTGGCCGCGCTGCGGGCCGTCGTCGAGGGGTCCACCGCGGCGGTCCGCTCGGTCACCGACGGGATCGGCTCCGGGGTCGACCGGTTGGCCGCTGCCGGAAGCGGACTGCTCGGCTACCTGGCCGAGCGGGACCGGATTCTCGAGGCCGAGCGGTACCGGGTGCTCCACGAGCTGCTCGACGAGTTCGCCGCCGGCCTTTCCGCGAAGGAGCGCACCGCGCTGTCCGAACGGTTGGGGGCGGCCCTGGAACGGCGGCGGGCGGCCCGCGATGCCGAACGCTGGCGGGCCGGCCCGGGCGCCAAGGCCCAGCCCGAGGCGCCCGAGCCACCCGACCTTGAGCTCTACCTGCCCGGCACCGGGCGACGCTCCGCCCGTTCGGCCCGATCCACGCCCGCCGAGCCGGCTGCCGCTGCTCCGGACGCATCGGCCCTGGTCTCGCGCAAGCGCACCCCGGGCCGGGTTCGCCCCGCCCCGTCCGCCGATCCGACGCCCCCCGCTGAGGACCCCGCGGTCCGGACCGCGACCGGGTCGGACAAGGCCGCGCCCGCGAAGGCCGCGCCGCGGAAGGCAGTACGGGGCAAGGCTGCCCCGTCGAAGGCTGCCCCGTCGAAGGCTGCCCCGTCGAAGGCGGAGCCAGCGAAGCCGGAGCCGTCGAAGGCGGAGCCAGCGAGGCGTGCGGTGGCTAAGCGTGGCGCAGCGACGGCAGGGCCGGCTAAGGCAGGGCCGGCGAAGGCAGGGCCGGCGAAGGCAGCGGCCGGTGGCGTGTCCGGCCTGCGCCGCGGTCGCGCCCGCGTCGAGGCGATGCCCGATGTTCCCAGTCCGGGTCCGGCGATCGACGCCGCAACCAGCCGACCGGGCCGGGTCCGCGGCCGCCGCTGACCGATTCAGGGTCCCGCACGGGCGGGATTCCGCCCGGCCGCGTGATCATGAGATCACGTTCCGTTGCTACATATCACGCCGAACCGCTTGACTGGCGGCTACGACGCGCGTGTAATTCCACTCGTGTCATTCCCCCTGCTGCGCATCCGTGACGGCGAGGACACGAGCCCGAACACGCTGCCCCCGCGATGGCAGCCGAGGTTCCTCGAGGAGACACCGTGAGCGACCTACCGGAAGACGCGGCGGAACTTGCGTGGCGGGGCGACGCCCTGTGCGCGGAGACTGATCCAGAGGCCTTCTTCCCGGAGAAGGGCGGATCCACCCGGGAGGCGAAGCGGGTCTGCGTCGGGTGCGAAGTGCGCGGCGCCTGCCTGGAGTACGCGCTCGCCCACGACGAGCGGTTCGGTATCTGGGGCGGCCTATCCGAGCGCGAACGCCGTCGGCTCAAGCGGCACGCGGTCTGACTTGCCCGCCGGCGTTGCGGATGCCGGTGATGCGGGCGCGTAGTCTGGGCGGCGTTTTCGGGGCCGGTGCCCCGGACCGGCCGCTGTCTCGTGGCAGCGCCCGGCGCCCCCCGAGCCGTCTGCGACCGCATGCCACCTCGTTCCCGCTTGGCCCACTCGCGTCACCTCGTCACCGCCGTCCTCGTCGCCCACGACGGGCAGCGGTGGCTGCCGGACGTGCTGGCCGCCATCGGGGCGCAGACTCGCGGCCCGCAACGCCTGGTCGCCGTCGACACCGGTAGCGAAGACGGCACCCACCAGCTGCTGATCGATCAGTTGGGCGAGTCCGCCGTTGTGGACCGCCCGCGGGACACGGGCTTCGGCGCAGCGATTCAGGCCGGGCTGGATGCCTTCGCCGGTGCTCCGGCATCGCCGCGATCCGCTCCGGGCGGGCAGGTCCGATGGCTGTGGTTGCTCCACGACGACAGCGCCCCTGAGCCCGGCGCCCTGGAGGCGTTGCTCGAGATGGCCGAGCAGGCGCCATCCGCGGACGTCATCGGCCCGAAATGCCTATCCTGGGACGGTCGCCACCTCATCGAGGTCGGAATCACGACCGACGGGACCGGCCACCGGGACACCGGCCTGGAGCGCCGAGAGCTCGACCAGGGCCAGCACGATGTGGTCCGGGACGTGCTCGCCGTCGGGTCCGCGGGGGCGTTGATCCGCGAGGAAACCTGGACCAGGCTCGGCGGCTTCGACCCCGCCCTGCCGTTGTTTCGCGACGACCTCGATTTCGGCTGGCGGGCGTGGCGCTCCGGCGGCCGGGTTGTCGTGGCGCCCGGTGCGGTGATCCGGCATGCCGCCGCCATGTCTCACGGCGAACGCCAGCCGGCCGTCGGCCACGCGGGCATCCGTCGCCTCGACCGCCGTGCGGCGCTGTTCACCGTGCTGGCGAACACCAGCCGCACCGGCCTGATCGCGGGCGCCCCCCGCCTCGCCCTCGGCAGCGTGCTGCGCTCGCTCGGCTTCCTGCTGGCCCGCCGGCCGGAGGCCGCATTGGACGAGCTGATCGCGTTCACCGACATCCTGACCCGGGCCGTCGGGATCGCCCGGGCGCGTCGGGCCCGCGCCGCGACCGCCACCACCCGCCGCCAGGACATCCGCCACCTGTTCCCCGGGCCGGCGGCCAGGGTCCGGGCCTATCGGGACGCGCTGGCCGCGCTCGCCGGCGAACCCGCGCCCACCGAATCGACCGACGGGGCCGGGTCGCCCGAGCCGACCGGGCGACGGTCCGGGACCCGACCGAGCCGGCGCAGGGCGCGGGTTGTCGAGACCGGGCCGGTCAGCGAGGACGTCGAGGAACTGGCCGGAGAGGGCGCCCGATGGCTTCGTCGGCTGCTCACCCGCCCAGTCGTCCTGCTGGGCTTTGGCCTGACCGCATCGGCGCTTGTCGCCGAGCGCCATCTGCTCGGCGGGACCTTGGCCGGGGGTCGGTTGCTGCCCGCGTCCGGCGGTGCCGGGGACCTGTGGGCGGGTTACCTTCGTGGCTGGCACGACATCGGCCTCGGGTCCACGACGCCCGCCCCGCCGTATCTGGCGGTGGTGGCCGTGGTGGCGACGTTGCTCGCCGGCAAGGCTTGGCTCGCCGTGGACCTCGTCCTTTTGGGCTGTGTCCCGCTCGGTGGGATCACCGCTTTCCGGGCGACCCGGCAGGTCACCCGGCAGACGTCGCTGCGGATCTGGGCGGCCTTGACATGGGCGACGCTGCCGGTGGCCACCGGCGCGATCGCCGGTGGGAGGCTCGACGTAGCAGTCTCGGTGATCCTGCTTCCGCCGCTGGCGGCCGGGATCGTGCGGTGCCTGCGCTACGACCCCCGGTTGATCGGCTGGCGGCCCGCCTTCGCCAGCGCACTGGGGCTCGGCGTGCTTGGCGCCTTCGCGCCGCTCGGTTATCTGCTGGTCGCCGCGGTCGTGGCGATCGGCTCGGTGGCGGCCGCGTTCTCCGGGGCCCCGGGCGCCGGCCCGCGGCGGGGGGTGGCCGGCCTCGTGGTCCTGCTCATCCCGCTGGGGTTGCTCGCCCCGTGGACGGGATACGTCGTGCGGCACCCTGCGGTTCTCCTCGCTGGCATCGGTGGACCAGATCCGGGAGCCCGCCCGGTGCTCGCACACCAGCTGATGCTCTTCGCTCCGGCCGGCAGTTCGGTCTCCGGGTGGTGGTTCCTCCCGCTCGTACTCGCCGGAATTGCCGCGTTCGCGCGCGCCGGCCGACTCGCCGTTGCCGGAGCGGCCTGGCTGGTCGCGCTCGCCGGACTCGGCACCGCTGTCTTCCTCCAGCGGGTGAATGCCGGCCTGCCGGCCGGGAGCAGCCGCGTCTGGCCCGGCGTCCCGGTCGCTGTCTACGCAGCGGGGGTGCTGGTTGCCGCACTGGTTGCCGCCGACGGGGTCGCGCAGCGGCTGGCCGGACGTGCCTTCAGCTGGCGGCAGATGGTCGCCGGCGTGCTGGCGGGGGCGTGCGCGGTGGTGCCGGTGGTCGCCACCCTTGCCTGGTGCCTGCGCGGAGCCGGCCGCCCGTTGGGACCTTCCCCCTCCCCGGCCACGCCCGCCTTCGTCACCGTCGAGGCTGCCGCCGGGCAGAGCCGGATCCTGGTCTTGACCCCCAGCCCGGACGGCAGCCTCGGGTACGCGCTGCTGCCGGCGGGGGATCCGACCAGCCTGGGTGCCGCAGAGGTAGTGCCGCGCCACCCGGACCCGGCCGGGCTCGCGGCGGCGATCGCCACTTTGGCGGCTGGCACCGGTGGGGCGGCGCTCCCGACCCTCGCCGCCGCCGACGTCGGATTCGTCGAGGTCACCGGTGCCGGTGGTGATCCGCGGGTCGCCGCCCTCGTCGCGGTCATCGGGGCGACGCCGGGTTTGAGCCGCCAGAGCCCCGGGGTGTGGTCGGTCACGCCAACTCCGGGGCCCTTGGTCGTCCTGGCCGACGGCTCGCCTTCGCCCCCGGTCGGAGCCGCGCGGCTCGACGGCGGGATGGTGCGGTTCCCCAATGGTCCGGCCGGGCGGCTACTCGTGCTGGCGGACTCGCGTGCGGCGGGTTGGACCGCGCGCAGCGGCGGCCGGTCGCTCCAGCCGGCCACCGCTTACGGATGGGCGCAGGCGTTCGCGCTGCCCGCGACGGGCGGCGCGGTGGTCATCGCGTTCCACGCGCCGGCGCGTTCGGCGTGGCTGGTCGCGGAGCTGGTCCTGACCGTGATCACCGTGTTCCTCGCCCTCCCCGTCGACACCCTTGGTAGGCGGGCCCTTGGCGAGCAGTACCCGCCGGACGCCGGCCCGGGGGAGGCCGGATGAACCGTCACCTGCTGGTCGGCACGGCGCTCGTTGCGGTCTTGGCCGGTGGCGTGGGTGCGGCCGATTCGGTCGGTCCGACCCGCTCGGTCGATATCCGGACGGCATCCGAGGTGCCGATCGCCGGGATCACCGAGATCTGCCCGGAGCTCGGCATCGAGGCCGGCCCGACCGCGTCGTTGACCGTGACCGCCGCGCCGGCTAGTGCCCGTGGAACCGGGGAGGTCGATATAGCCCAGCTCGGCGGGCGCCCGGTGCGCGTTCTCGGCGCCGCCGGCCCCGTCGCCTCGCTCGTCCCGACCGGTGTGCACGGGGCCGTGGTCACGGCTCGGGGACGGCTCGCTTCCGGACTCGAGGTCGAGGAGACCAGCCAGGTGGAGCAGGGACCCGGGCGAGCCTGGTTCGGTACCCGCTGCGTGGCTCCGGGGGGCGATCCCTACTTCGTGGACGCCTCGGGGGTCCTCGGCAACCGGGACGTGCTCGGGCTGTTCAATCCGGATCCGGCCACCGCGGTGGTCGATCTCCAGGCTTGGGGGCCGAACGGCCCGCTCGACCTCCCCGCGGCCCAGGGCATCCAGGTGGATGGAACCAGCCGCCTGATCATGCTCATCGATGCGATCGGTCCGAACCTCCCCTTGGTGGCGGTGCACGTCGTCACCCGAACCGGTCGGGTCGTCGCCGCGCTGTACGACCAGAGGTTGACCGGTCAGAATCCCCGGGGGATCGACTACCTGGCCCCGGCAGGGCCACCGTCGACCGACAGTGTGGTGCCGGGGTTCGTCGGGGGTGCGGGCTCGCGCTCGCTGGATCTGCTCGACCCCGACGCGACCGACGCGACCGTCACGGTGCACGTCCTCTCGGCCGACGGCAGCTTCGTCCCGTCCGGCCTCGAGCACGTGCTCGTCCGGGCCGGCACCACCGTGCGGGTCGACCTTGGCCGGGCGCTCGGCGGCCAGCCGGCCGGAGTCCGGGTCACCAGCGACGAACCGGTGGTGGCCGCCGGCTTCGAGAACCTCACTGCCCGCGGCCTGCCGTACGCCGACGTGTGCTACACCGCGGCCGCGCCGGCGCTTTCCGGGCCGACCCCGGTGAGCGAGATCGCGTCCGGGAGCGTCACGTCGAGCTCCCTCGTGCTCAGCGCGCCCGGGCCGGCCGCCCAGGTGACGATCGACGTCATCGGTGGCCGGTCTCGGACGGTCACCGTGCCGGCCGGCGGGACCGTGTCGGTGGAGGTGTCCGGCCTGCTCCGGCCCCACGCGCGGACCGGGGGCCTGGTAGCGACCCCCTTGCCCGGCAGCGGCCCGGTCTACGCCGCCCGGGAGATCTACGAGGCCGGGGCCCAGGGCCCGCTGATCACCCTGCTTCCGCTGGTGACCCCGGTGCGCACGGTGAGCGTCCCGGCCGTCGTGCTGGATCTCCAGGTCGGCGCCGCCGGCTGATCGGCCGGCTCAGCTCTCGTCGGCGTAGCCGGGGTCGACCGTGTCCGGGTCGACGCCAAGGAACCGGGCTACCGCTTCGACGACCACCTCGTGCGCGAGGTCGGCGAGGTCGGCGAGGTCCGCGGCCCGAAGCTCGAGCGGCCGCCGGTAGACCACGATCTGCGGCGCCGACCCCGGCCGCCGGATGATCCGGGCCAGCGGCACCCCACCCGAGTCGATGTCGTCATCGCTGATTTCGTCGCCCGGGACGGGCACGTCCTCGACCACGAATTCGACCTGCGCAAGCTGGCTCGCCCACCGGTCCTCCAGGTGGTGGATCGCGTGCTCCACGACCTCGTCGAAGGCATCGGCGCGGGTCTGGGCGAGCGGCACCCGCGCGGCGGCGAGCGGCCCGCGGACCCCGCGGCCATGCCGGTCGCGGCGCCGTCCAGGACGTTCCGAAGGGCTCATCGGCGCAGGGTACGACGCCCCCGGGAATCCGGCTCCCCGACGACACGGGGCCACGGTGGTGGCCGTGGCGCCTCCGGGTGGCTACGGTTGCCGCTCGTGAGCCCTCTGCGTCGCTGCTCGCGGACCGCCTGTGGCCGGGCTGCCACGGCCACGCTCACCTACGTCTACGCCGACTCCACCGCCGTCGTCGGGCCGCTGGCGGCCTACGCCGAGCCGCACTGCTACGACCTCTGCGACGAGCACGCTTCGCGGCTAACCGCCCCGCGAGGTTGGGAGGTCGTCCGGCTCCCCCTCGCCGACGGGCTGCCTGTGCCGACCAGCGACGATCTGGAGGCACTAGCGATCGCGGTTCGGGAGGCCGCTCGACCGACGCCTGCGGCGTCTCCCGAACCCCTCGGCGGCGAGGTCGGGCGCAGGGGTCACCTCCGGGTGCTGCGCCCGCCGTCCTGAATGGGCGATTTGCACCGACACGCCCGATTCTCAAGCTGCTCACCCGTTTGGCCGAACTGTGGATGACAGCACCCCGTCGCTCACCGGGAGAACAGATGTCCACATCAGCCACTTCGCTCACCCGTAAGGGTGCCCGCACGGGCGCGACCTGCGCCTCCTGCGCCAGCAGCCGGCTAACCGAACTGGCGATGACGTTGACCGACGGTAGCCCCGTGCGGTTCGTCTCCTGCCACAACTGTGAGCACCGGACCTGGTCCCAGGACGGCGATCCGATGGGATTCGACGCGGTCCTGACGAAGACCCGTAAGAACCGATAGCTGGCAGGCCGCCCCTGACGGGCCACTAGGCTCGGACGGGTGCGCGACCTGTCCGGCATCGTCAAGGCATACGACATCCGTGGCGTAGTGCCCGACGAACTCGACGAGGACGTAGCCAGGTCGGTCGGCGCCGCCTTCGCCGCCTTCACGGGTGCCCCCCGGCTGATCACAGCCCACGACATGCGGCCATCCTCGGCCCCGCTCGCGGCGGCGTTCGCCGCGGGTGCGACCGCTCAGGGCGCCGACGTTGTCGCCGCCGGGCTCGCCTCGACCGATCTTCTCTATTTCGCCTCCGGGTATCTTGACGCCCCCGGAGCGATGTTCACGGCGAGCCACAACCCGGCCCGCTACAACGGGATCAAGCTCTGCCGGGCCGGCGCAGCGCCGGTCGGGCAAGACAGCGGGCTCGCCGAGATTCGCCGGATGGCCGAACAGGGGTCGCCGCCGCATGACGGGCCGCGCGGTGGGGTCGAGGAGCAGGACCTGCTCGGCCCGTATGCGGACTACTTGCGGGGGCTTGTCGATCTGCGTGGGATCCGTCGGCTCGACGTCGCGGTCGACGCCGGAAACGGGATGGCTGGGCTGACCGTGCCGCAAGTCCTCGCCGGCCTCCCGGTGCACCTGCGGCCCCTGTACTTCGAGCTGGACGGCAACTTCCCGAACCACGAGGCGAATCCCCTGGATCCGAAGAACCTTGTCGACCTCCAGCACCTGGTCCGCGAGACCGGAGCGGACGTCGGTCTGGCCTTCGATGGCGACGCCGACCGGTGCTTCGTCGTCGACGAGCGCGGCGAGCCGGTCCCGCCGTCGACGATCACGGCACTGGTCGCGGCGCGTGAGTTGGAGCGCGAGCCGGGCGCGACCGTCATCTACAACCTCATCACCTCGCGGGCCGTGCCGGAGATCGTCCGGGAGCACGGTGGTGTCCCGGTGCGGACCCGGGTCGGCCACTCATTCATCAAGGCCGAGATGGCGACCACCGGGGCGATCTTCGGCGGAGAGCATTCGGCGCACTACTACTTCCGGAACTTCTGGGGGGCCGACACCGGCATGCTCGCCGCCCTGCACGTGCTTGCCGCGCTCGGCGAGCAGGGCCGGCCGCTCTCGGAACTGCTTGCCGAATACAGCCGTTATGCCGCTTCGGGCGAGATCAATACCGAGGTTGGCGAGCCGGCCGCAACGGTGGCCGCGCTCGAGCGTTCCTTCGGATCGCGTCCCGGGGTCACCCTCGACCGGCTCGACGGATTGACAGTGACCGCCGCCACCTGGTGGTTCAATGTCCGCCCCTCGAACACTGAGCCGCTGCTGCGCCTCAACGTCGAGGCCGACGATGAGGCGACGATGATGCGCGTGCGCGACGAGGTGCTCGCGCTGATCCGCACGTGACCGGCCCGGAAGGACGCCCGCGATGAACCTCGACCCCAGCCTGCTGGAGATCCTGGCCTGCCCGGACTGCCATGCGCCGCTTCGGGTGGACGACGATGCCAGCGAGCTGGTGTGCACCGGTTGTGGTCTCGCCTACCCGGTCCGCGACGACATCCCGGTCCTCCTCGTCGACGAGGCACGTCGCCCCGATCCGCCCCGGTGACCCCCTCGCTCGGTACGGTCGACGAGCGCCGGTTGGACGATCCAACCGCGCTCCAGGCGGCCGATCCCGGCCGGATGCTGCTTGCCGTGGCCAGCTCCGCCGCGCAGATCCGCGAGGCGCAGTCTCGGGTGGCCGACTCCGAGTTGGGCCGGCTGGCCGCCGACCCCAGGCCGCGGGCTGTCGTCGTCGTCGGCATGGGGGGCTCAGCCATCGCCGGGGACGTGCTCAGCGCCGTCGTCGGACTGGGAAGTCCGCTGCCGATCATCGTCCATCGAGGCTTCGGCCTGCCGGCCTGGGTGGGGCCGGTCGATGTGGTGGCCGCCGTGTCCTGCTCGGGGCGCACCGAGGAGACGCTTTCGGCGGCCGAGGAGGCGTTGCGCCGGGGGGCCCAGCTGGTCGGGGTCGGAGCGCCGGACTCGCCGCTGGCCGCCCTGGTCGCGGCCGCGCGGGGGCCTTACGTCGGCATCGACGTCGCGGGACGGATGCCGCGCGCATCACTTTGGGCGCTGTCGGTGCCGTTGCTGCTGATCGCCACCCACCTCGGTCTGGTCGCATTGCCTGCGGCGGCTTTCGAAGCTGCGGCCGAACGGCTCGAGTTGATCGCCCAGCGTTGCCGCCCCGACAGCGACAGCTTCCTCAACCCGGGCAAGGCGCTAGCCCTCGATCTGGCTGGTTCGCTGCCGATCGTCTGGGGGACGTCTCCGCTGGGCGGGGTGGCGGCCCAGCGGTTGGCGGCGCAGCTCGCCGAGAACGCGAAGTACCCCGCATTGGCGGGTGTGCTCCCCGAAGCCGGGCACAACCAGGTGGTCACGTTCGACGGTCCCTACGCCGCCGGGGATTCTGCGGACTTCTTCCGTGATCGCGCCGAGGACGACGAGCGGTTGCGGCTGCGGCTCGTGCTGCTCCGCGACCTGGAGGAGCATCCGCGAGTTGCTGGACGGGCGGACGCTGTACGCGACCTGGCCCAAGCGCGGGGTATCCCGGTGAGCGCGATCGCTGCCGAGGGAGCCGGCCCGTTGGAGCGGCTCGCATCTTTGATCGCGGTCGTGGACTTCGCCTCGGTTTATCTGGCCCTGCTGCTCGGTATCGATCCCAGCCCGGTCGGCCCGATCGACGAGCTCAAGGCCCGGCTCAGCGGCTGACCGACTCCTCACCGGAGAGCAGTCGACGCGCCTTTGCCGCGTCGAAGTCGAGGGCGGCGATCGGAGCCGGAGCGAGTCGATGCGCGAGCCCTCCGAGCCTGCGGACCGCAGCCTCGACATCGGAGTCCGCCAGCACCCGAAGGGCGAACGAGAGCGCCTTCGGGGTGACGTCGAAGCGAGCTTCGAGCTGCCCGGCCAGGGCCGCGGCGGCCAGTTCCTGGTCGCCGTAGACCCGGCGGCCGCCACCGCGGCGTGGCGCCGGGAGCAGCCCGAGTGACTCCCGGTAGCGCAGCATGCGGGCGGTGCTGCCCAGCACCCGGGCCGCCTGTGTGATCGTCACGGACTCGAGCATGGCCCATCTTAACAATTCTGTGTCAAGAGAATTTGACAGGCCGCCGGCCGGCCCGGGAACCTGGCTCCTGCCCGCACTCGAGACCGAGGAGCCCGCCGGAATGACCGACCTGCCCAAGCACGACATCGCCGACCCCGCCCTAGCCGACAAGGGCCGGTTGCGGATCGAATGGGCCGAGCGGTCCATGCCGGTACTTCGCCAGATCAGCGAGCGGTTCGCCGCGAGCCGGCCGTTCGACGGCATTCGGGTCGCCGCCTGCATGCACGTGACGACGGAGACCGCGAATCTCGTTCGCGCGCTGCAGGCCGGCGGCGCGGAGGTGCATCTGTCGGCATCGAACCCGCTGTCCACCCAGGACGACACCGCTGCCGCCCTCGTCGAGCACTACGGGGTGTCGGTCTTCGCGCGCAACGCGGTCGACCGGGACGGCTATTACGCCCACATCAACGCGGCGCTCGACTGCCAGCCGCATGTCGTCATGGATGACGGCTGTGACCTCGTCAACACCCTGCACACGAGCCGGCGGGAGCTCCTCGACGGCATTCTCGGTGGTTGTGAGGAAACCACCACCGGGGTCATCCGGCTCCGCCAGATGGCGAAGGACGACGCGCTTCGCTTCCCGATGGTCGCGGTCAACGACACCGACACCAAGCACATGTTCGACAACCGTTACGGGACCGGGCAGTCCACCCTCGACGCGGTGTTCCGGGCGACGAACACGCTGCTCGCCGGCAAGAACGTCGTGGTGGCGGGCTACGGATACTGCGGCAAAGGCGTCGCCTCGCGTGCCAAGGGCATGGGATCGCACGTCATCGTCACCGAGATCGACCCGACCAAGGCGCTCGACGCGACGATGGAGGGATTCCAGGTCCTGCCGATGGCTGAGGCGGCCAGGGTCGGCGACGTCTTCCTCACCGTCACCGGCAACCGGGATGTGCTCCGCGCTGAGCATTTCGCGGTCATGAAGGATGGGGCGATCCTCGCCAACTCCGGGCACTTCGACATCGAGATCGACGTCCGGGCGCTGGAGGCGGCGTGTGTGGAGCGCCGGGACAAGATCCGTCACCAGACCGACGAGTACGTGATGGCCGACGGCAGGCGGCTCCTGCTGCTGGCTGAGGGCCGATTGGTCAACCTGGGCGCGGCCGAAGGTCACCCGGCGGCGGTCATGGACATGTCCTTTGCCGACCAGGCACTCACGGCGGAATGGCTCATCGAGCACGCGAAGGAGCTAAGCCCAGGGGTCTACGAGGTTCCTGAGCGCATCGACAAGGAGGTCGCCCGGCTCAAGCTTGCCGCGATGGGCGTCACCCTGGACGTGCTCACCCCCGAGCAGGAGGCCTATCTCAACTCGTGGGAGCAGGGCTCCTGACCGTCGGGTCGGTGGACGTGCCCGGCAACCGGGCGGCGAGGTTCTCCAGGCGGATTCGTTGGTCCACGTAGAGCACCGCCTGCACGGCCATGGGAAACGGCGCGGTGACCGTGGCGAGCACCACGTCCAGGACCAACGGGATCTGCTGGACCAGCGGTGCCGGTCTGATCGTCGAGGGCAGCCAGTTGCCGAGCAGTGCCAGTTCGATCGGTAGCCGTACCGCGTAGGTTGCCAGCGCCGCGAGGCCGGTCGCCAGCGTCCGGATCGTCCACACCCTGGCCAGGGCGGATCGGGTGAGTCGCCAGCTGCGCCCCAGTGATCCGAAGACGCCGCCGCGCTCCAAGACCAGCGCGGGGACGGCGAGCGCCCAACCCCCGGACAGAATCGGCCAGCCGAGCACCGGGACGAGCACGGTGACTGCCCGGGCCGTCAGGCCTAGGCCGGCGAGGCGCGGCAAGTCCGGGAGTATCCGGGACCACGCCGCGCGCGGTGTCGTTCGACCGCCGACCACCGCGTCGGCCACGATCGCGGTAACCGCCGCCATCAGCCAGGTGGTAAGCACGGTCTGCACGATGAAACCCAGCCCGGCGTAGCCCAGCAACCGCTCCCACAGCGATAGCGGGTTCGCGAGGGTGGGCGAAGCCGGGGCCTGCAGCACGGTCACGATCAGCCGATCCGTGCCTACACCCAGGACCGCGACGATGGCGGAAAGGGCGTAGACGGACCGTGGCTGCTCGCGCAGCACGGCGAGTCCGGCGGCGAGAATCTCGCCGCCGGTGAGCGGGCGCAGGGGGATGATCCCCCGCCGATCCGGGTCCCGTGGTGGGCCCCACCGGTCCGATTCCATCCGCGTCACCCCCATCGCGCCCCATGCTGGCGGCCTGGCGGGCACCCCGGAGCAGACTGTCCACATGTCCCTGCCGCGACGACCCGTTCGGTGGCAGGCCGATCCGCCGGCGGTCGTGCTCCTCGACCAGAGCCGGCTCCCGGGGGAGGAGGTCGAGGTCGTTTGCACCGACGTCGACCAGCTCGTCGAGGCGATCCGGCGACTTGCGGTACGCGGGGCGCCGCTGCTCGGTGTCGTCGGCGCCTACGGCGTCGCGCTGGCGGCGCTCACCGGCGGCGACGTGACGGCCGCGGCCGGCTGCCTCGCGGGCGCTCGTCCCACAGCGATAAACCTGCCTCGAGCAGTGGCGGTCGTCGCCGAGGCGCACCGACGATCCGATCGCGACCCAGGGGCAGCACTACTCGCGGCCGTCGAGGTCGAGGCGGCCGAGGTCGCCGACGCGGAGCGGCTCGTGGCGGCCGGCGTTCCGCTCGTGCCCGCCGGCGCGCGGATCCTCACCCATTGCAACACCGGCGAACTGGTTAGCGCTGGACCGGGCACGGCATTTGGAATTGTCGCGGCGGCGCACCGCCGCGACGGGGTGGAAATGTTGTGGATCGACGAGACCCGCCCGTTGCTGCAGGGATCGCGGCTCACGGCGTACGAGGCCGGCCGAGCCGGGATTCCCCACTCCGTCCTTCCAGATGCGGCGGCCGGCAGCCTGTTCAGCCGTGGCCTGGTCGACCTTGTCCTGGTCGGTGCGGACCGGATCGCCGCCGATGGCAGCATCGCGAACAAGATCGGTACCTATCCGTTGGCCGTCCTTGCCCACCGGCACGGCGTGCCATTTCTCGTCGCGGCGCCGACCAGCACGGTCGATCTCCAGACCGCCTGCGGCGCGGACATCCCGGTCGAGGAGCGCCCGGGCAGCGAAGTTCTTACGCTCGGTGGCTGTCGGATCGCCCCGCTCGATTGCCCGGCCTACAACCCCGCTTTCGACGTGACGCCTCCGGAGCTTGTCACCGCGTTGGTGACCGAACGCGGCGTCCTCGCCCCGCTGGACGCGGCTGGGCTCGCTGAACACTGCCGGCCGGCCGAGGCTCGGCCCTGACTTCCTGTTGTGCGCGCCCGCGTCCGCGTCCGGATGCGACGATGAGCCCGTGAAGATCCGGACGCTCGTTGTCGATGACGACCACGCGCTCGCCGAAATGCTCGGCATCGTTCTGCGTGGCGAGGGCTACGAGACGGCGTTCGTCGCGCACGGTGACCATGCCCTGCAGGCGTTCCGCGATTTCAAGCCGGACCTCGTCCTGCTCGACGTCATGCTGCCGGGCACCGACGGGGTCGAGGTCTGCCGGCAGATCCGCGCCGAAGCATCCACGCCGATCATCATGCTGACCGCCCGTGGCGACACGGTCGACGTTGTGCTCGGCCTGGAGTCGGGCGCCGACGACTACATCGTAAAGCCGTTCAAGCCGAAGGAACTGGTCGCGCGGGTCCGAACCCGGCTGCGCCCTCGGGCCGATCCGGCGCCGGAATTTCTCACCATCGGGGACGTCACGATCGACGTGGCTGGGCATGTGGTTAGCCGGGACGGGCAACCACTTCCGCTAACCCCGCTCGAGTTCGATCTGGTGACCGCGCTGGCCCGCAAGCCGCGGCAGGTCTTCACCCGTGAGGCTTTGCTCGAGCAGGTCTGGGGATATCGGCACGTCGCGGACACCCGGCTGGTCAACGTCCACGTCCAGCGGTTGCGCTCGAAGATCGAGCGTGATCCCGAGCATCCGGAAACCGTTGTCACCGTACGGGGAGTCGGCTACAAGGCCGGGCCCCCGTGACCGAGGCGACGGGCCTTCCGGTGGCGCTACCCGCGCCGGGGCCCGGCAGGCTACCGGCCGCCCTGCTGCTCTGGGCCCGGTCCGTGGCCGGGCTGGTGGCGCGGGTGCTGGCGCCGGCGCTGCTGCGCTGGCGACGTTCGTTGCAGATGCGAGTCGCCGTCACGACGCTGATCTTGTCCACCGTCGTGGTTGCGCTACTCGGGGTCACGCTGCTCAACGTCGTTACCCACGGCCTGCTCACCGATAAGACCCGATCGGCTCTCAGCGAACTTCGGACCGGGACCCAGACCGTGCAGTCCCAACTGCTCGCCGCGGAGTCCGCCAACTCGGCGACGGTCACTGCCGCTGCGCAGCAGGCCGCCCAGGACCTCGGCCAGATCGGTCAGTCCGCGGCGGACAGTTTCGCCGTGCAGCTGTCCTCGTCGGAGAGCAACGGGTTCCGCTTCGGCGGTATCGATTCGGGCATCCCGAACCGGTTGCGCCGGGTGGTCGCCGGTGGCTCAGGGCAGGAGGCGTACACCTACACCGAGTTGCAGTACGCGGACGGGACGGCGGTCCCGGGCCTGGTAGTCGGGGCGCAGATTGCGATCCCGGCGGCCGGCGGCTACCAGCTGTACTACTCCTTTCCGCTCGGCCAGGAAGCACAGACCGTGCAGCTGGTCCGGAGCACCTTGCTCTTCGTCGGGCTCGCCCTGGTCTTGCTCCTAGTCGCGATCGCCGCGATCGTCACCCGTCAGGTTGTCACTCCGGTCCGGTTGGCGGCGCGCACCGCCGAGCGGCTCGCGGCTGGCCGGCTCGAGGAGCGGATGGCGGTCCGCGGTCAGGACGACCTGGCCCGCCTGGCCACATCCTTCAATCGGATGGCGGCAAACCTGCAGAGCCAGATTCGCCGGTTGGAGAACCTGTCCCGACTTCAGCGCCGTTTCGTCGCGGACGTGTCGCACGAGTTGCGCACCCCGTTGACGACTGTTCGGATGGCGGCCGACGTCCTGCACGCCGAGCGGAGCGGTTTCCCTGGCGAAGCCGGCCGCGCCGCCGAACTGCTGCAGACGCAGCTCGACCGGTTCGAGACCCTGCTTGCGGATCTACTCGAGATCAGCCGGCACGACGCTGGGGCGGCCATCCTCGACTCCGAGCCCGTCGACCTGCGTGGGCTGCTCGAGCGGTTGGCGGAGAACGCCGATCCGCTGGCTCAGCGGCGCGGGTGCAAGCTGCGGCTGCGCCTGCCCGACTCACCGGTGATCGCCGAGATCGACACGCGCCGGATCGAGCGGGTTCTGCGCAATCTGGTGACGAACGCTATCGAGCACGGCGACGGCGGTGATGTCGAGATCGAATTGGCCGGCAGCGCCACGGCCGCGGCAATCCTCGTCGCTGACCATGGTGCCGGGCTCAACCCCGGGGAATCCTCACTGGTCTTCAACCGATTCTGGCGGGGCGATCCCTCCCGGGCCCGGACCACCGGCGGGAGTGGACTCGGCTTGGCGATCGCGTTGGAGGATGCTCGATTGCACGGCGGCTGGCTGCAGGCCTGGGGCGAACCCGGTCGTGGCTCTCGGTTCCGCCTCAGCCTCCCGCGCCGGGCCGGTGACGTTCTGCGGGTTTCGCCGCTGCCGCTCATTGCCGACGACGTCGAAGGTGCCGCGCCCGCGGACCCGAGGGCCACGGCTCCACCGGTGGCCGGGTGGCCCGGTGCCTAGCCACGCGGCGGCCCGGGCGGCCTGTTCCGTACTCGCTGTTGCCGCTCTGGGCGGCTGCGCGAGCATCCCGAACGATGGGCCGGTCACCATTGTCTCGGCTGCTGCCGACTCGAGGGTGACCGAGACGGTCTTCGCGGCCCCGCCGAGTCCCGGTGAGAATCCGCACGACATCGTGCAGGGCTTCCTCAACGCCTCGGCCGTGTCGGGAGGGGGCCACCCGGTGGCCCGCGACTATCTCACCAGTTTCGGCAGCGCCGCGTGGCAGGACAGCGGATCGGTTCGGATCTACGACCAGGCGTCCTTGACCATCTCCCCTCTCATAGCTGGCATTGTGACGGTCACCGCGTCCTTGGTGGCGACCATCGACGACCGTGGGGACTACACGCCGGCCGGCGGCTCGATGGTCCTGCACCTGCCCCTGGTCCAGGAGAAGCGGCAGTGGCGAATCGCGGCGGTGCCGGCCGGGCTCGTGGTGTCGTCCGACTTCTTCCAGACCTTCAACCCGGTCGACGTCTACTTCCTCGATCCGACGGGGCGGGTGCTCGTGCCAGTCCCGATCCGGCTCCAGGTGAGCGACCCGGATCTCGTCACGGCCACCGTCCGCGCCCTGTTGGCGGGCCCTACCCCGAGATACGCCGGCGCGGTGACTACGGAAGTGCCGGCCGGGACCGCCCTGGCCGGGCCGGTCAGCGTCGGAGGTAACGTCGCCCGCGTTGATCTCGCCGGCGCGCACCTGGGCGACTTGCCTCGCTTGCGGGTCTTCGTCGCGGAGCTCGTGTGGACGTTGGGCCAGTTCGGCATAACCGAAGTCCGGGTGACCGCGAATGGCACCCCCGTGGACGTTCCGGGGACGCTCGCGGCCAATGCGAGCTTCGACCCCGACGTGGTGAGCGCTCCGGCCGGCTTCGCCGTCATCGGAGGAGCCCTCCGCCGGCTGGCCGGCCACAGTCCGGCCGCCGTGCCAGGAACAGCCGGTTTGCGCGATCCCGCGGTGAGCCCGGACGGCCGTTTCGTCGCCGGCCTGCGTCCCGGTCCGGCCGGCGCGACTCTTGTCGCGGGTCCGATCGGCACCAGGCTCTCCGCCGTCTTCGCTGACCCTCAACTGCTGCCGCCAAGTTTCGACGTCGGTGACGCCCTGTGGACGGTGGCCACCACGCCGGCCGGTGATCAGCGGATCGTGCGGGTCGCCGTCGGTCAGCAGTCCGGGACGGTGGTGAGTTCCGGGCCTGCTCCGCTGGGGGACGTCTCCGCATTTGCCATCTCTCGCGACGGCGCCCGGGTTGCTCTGGTGGCCGGCGGCCGGGTACTTGTCGGGCCGGTTAGCATCACGGTCGCCGGGCCGGTCGTGGCGCCGGCGAACCTGGTGGCCCTTTCGCCACCGCAGGACACCGCCCTCGGCGCGCTCGGCTGGCAGGACGCCGACTCCGTCGCCACGCTGGCGTTGGTGCCGGTAGCCCGTGACCGCCAGGAGCCGGCCGCGCAGATCGAACCACTGCTGGTGCCGGTCTCGGGGGAGCCGCCGACGGCGGTTGCGACCCCGGGATTGCCTGCGGATCTGACCCAGATCGCGGCCGCCCCCGGGCAGCCGATGCTCGTCACGGCCGGCGGCGGGGTCTGGGCGGAGCAGCCGTCGGGGTGGCTTCGGGTCGCGAGCGGGTCGGATCCCGCCTACCCGGGTGGTTGACCGAGTCTGCACAAATGCGGTGGTGGGACTAGCGTGAGGTGCATGGCGCCCGCCCGGGTCCGTGGTTGCGCTGGTGGGATGTCGACTCGCTCGCCGTCCGGCCGGCTAGCCGATGCCAGCCGCAGGCAAAACGGCCCACGTAAGGCGACTTGTCGTCGCTCGATCACGGTGCGGCTTAGGAGTAAGCCCTGCCCCGCCGGTGGGTCCGACACCCATCGGGCCGGGAGAAGGGGAGTAGTGGCGCAAGCGCTGCGAGACCCTCGGCAGGCGGATGTGGGGACGAAGACCAGGTCGGACGGGCGGGCGTCAACCATCCCGACGGAAAGGGGTTCTGTGTGGAGATCAACGTGAGGGGACGCCATACCGAGGTCCCCGAACGCTTCCGCAAGCATGTGGCGGAGAAGCTGGCCAAGGTTCCCAAGCTCGACCCGAAGATCATCAGGATCGACGTCGAGGTATGCCACGAGGCCAACCCACGGCTCGCCGACGTGTGCGATCGAATCGAACTGACCTGTGCCACCCGCGGGCCGGTTATTCGGGCCGAGGCCGCGGCCGGCGATCCGCAAACCGCGCTCGATCGCGCCTACGCGAAACTCGAGAATCGGCTCCGTCGAGTGGCCGACCGCCGCCGGGTCCATCACGGCAGCCGGACCCCCGTTTCGGTGGCCGCGGCGACCGCCGACCTGTCCGCCTCGGTCACGGGGAACGGGACCGCCGATGCGCCGGACAATCCGGAGGGTGGCGATCCGATCGTCCGCGAGAAGGTCCACGCCTCGACCCCGATGACGCTCGAGCAGGCGCTGTTCGAGATGGAACTGGTCGGGCACGACTTCTACCTGTTCCTCGACGAGCCGACCAGAGCGCCGAGCGTCGTCTACCGGCGCCGCGGCTATGCCTACGGCGTGATCCGGCTACAAGCAGCGCCGGGCTAACCGGTCCGGCACTTCGCAATTGTCCCGATCTCCCCGATCTGCCCGTGCCGCGTGCGATCATGTGCCGAATCGTGCCGAGCGGGGCCGGGGAGGTGCAATGAACGAGCAGCCCGGGTTCACCCCGGCCGCGGAGCCGGGCGACCTCACCGGTGAGCCCATCCGGGTCCTCGTCGTGGACGACCACGCGCTGTTCCGGCGCGGCCTGGAGATGGTGCTCGAGCAGGAGCCCGACATCGACGTCGTCGGTGAGGCGAGCGACGGTGCCGAGGCGGTAGCCAAGGCGATGGACACCACCCCCGACATCGTGCTGATGGACGTCCGGATGCCCAGGCGCGGCGGGATCGACGCCTGCATGTCGATCAAGGATGCGGTTCCTTCCGCCAAGATCATTATGCTGACGATCAGCGACGAGGAGGCCGATCTCTACGACGCGATCAAAGCTGGCGCTATGGGCTATCTGCTCAAGGAGATCTCCATCGAGGAGGTTGCGACCGCGATCCGTGCCGTGCATGGTGGCCAGTCACTGATCTCGCCGTCGATGGCTTCGAAGCTGCTCAGCGAGTTCGCCTCGATGATCAAGCGCAGCGACGAGCGACCGCAGCTTCCGGCCCCACGGCTCACCGAGCGGGAGATGGAGGTGCTCCGGCTGGTTGCCAAGGGCCTGAACAACCGCGACATCGCGAAACAGTTGTTCATCTCCGAGAACACCGTCAAGAACCACATTCGCAATATCTTGGAGAAGCTGCAGCTGCACTCTCGGATGGAAGCGGTGGTCTACGCGGTCCGCGAGAAGCTCCTCGAGATCACCTAAGCTCCTGCCTTCCCAACAACGCCCCCCGCGTTCCCCAGCTGCCCGGCGCACCAGCGGCCGGGTCCCTGTCGTCCTGTCCCGCTCGGATCGGGTCATGTTCGGGGCTGGGGTCGGCCTCAGCGGGCTGGCCGCGATCACCCGTTACGTCCGGATCGATGATGTCCTGGCCTTCGTGGTTGCTGGGTTGGCGATCGCGGTGCTGGCCACGCTCGTCGCCCGCGCGGTCGACCAGCTCGGCGACCGGTTCGGGGCGGGGGCCACGGGAGTCCTTCAGAGCGCGCTGGGAAACCTGCCCGAGTTGTTCATCGGGATCTTCGCCTTGCGTGCAGGGCTGCATACGGTCGTCGAGACCGCGATCATCGGGTCGATCCTCGGCAACGTGCTGCTGGTCTTCGGCTTGTCGGTGCTTGTCGGCGGCCTGCGTAACGGGGTGCAGCATTTCCATCCGCGGCGGGCCCGCACGATCACGGTACTCATGCTGCTGGCCGTGGCCGGCATGTTGGTGCCGAGCCTCGCGTCGTTCGTGCACTCGCCGGCGAGCCGGCACGAGGGCGCCCTGTCGATCATTACCGCGGTGGTCTTGCTCACGGTGTTTGCGGCTTCCGTCCCCGCCTCCCTGCGCCGGGGGGACCCGGCACAGGAGATCCGCAAGGCCGGTGCGGCCCCGCGCTGGTCGCCGGCGCTGGCGGTGGTCGTCCTCGCGCTGACCGCCATCTTGGCGGCACTCGTGTCCGACTGGTTCGTTCACGCGCTGACTCCGGCGATCCGGACCCTGCATATAAGCCAGGCCTTCGCCGGGTTGGTCATCGTGGCGATCGCGAGCAATGCGGTGGAAAACGCGGTCGGCGTTCGGCTCGCCGCGCGAAACGAGTCGGACTACGCGCTGTCGGTAATCCTCAACAGCCCGGCGCAGATCGCCCTTGTGCTGGCCCCCGCGCTCGTGCTGCTGAGCCACGTCATCGGTGGGATCCCGTTCACCCTGGTCTTCTCGCCCCTGCTCGTGACGACGGTGGCGACGAGCGTCGTGGTCCTGACCTTCATCACCCTCGACGGTGAGACGGTGTGGCTCGAGGGGGCGGCCCTCGTCGGACTCTACGTGCTCATCGCCGCCGGCTTCTGGTGGGGCTGAGCGCGGACAGCCCCGGGACGGGCTGCGGCCCGATCGATCCGGGGCTCGCCGTGACCTGGGGAACCCAGGATCGCTGAGGAGTTCGGACGATGGTTCGAGTGGGCGGTTTGGTCGGTGATTCGGCACGAGCCGAGCGTGGAAGATCAACCCAACCGCCCACTCGCCGTGGACGGCATACGGAAGCAGCTCGCCGCCGCCGGCCCGGGAGCGCTCGGCCCCTGAGGAGGCGGTGCGGCCGAACGCGCGGAGTCGGTGATTCGGTCGGGTCGGCAGCTCCGCGACATCCTTCCCGGCGATCGACTGCCGTTCGCCGGAGCTCAGCACCTACGATGTGCGGGTGGTACTCGACAAGATCCTTAGGGCCGGCGAGGGCCGGCTGGTTCGCCGCCTGCGCGGCCTCGCCGACCAGGTCAATCTCATCGAGGAGGACTTCCTCGAGCTCAGCGACGCTGAACTGCGGGCGCTGACCGACGAGTACAAGAGCCGTCTCGCCGACGGAGAGACGCTGGACGACCTGTTGCCGGAGGCGTTCGCGACCGTCCGCGAGGCCGCCCGGCGCACCCTTGGCCAGCGCCACTTCGACGTCCAACTCATGGGCGGCGCGGCGCTTCACCTGGGCAATATCGCGGAAATGCGCACCGGCGAGGGCAAAACCCTCGTGTCGACGTTACCGGCCTACCTCAACGCGCTGGTTGGCCACGGCGTGCACGTTGTCACGGTCAACGACTATCTGGCCCGACGGGACTCGGAGTGGATGGGGCGGGTGCATCGCTTCCTGGGCCTCTCGGTCGGGGTGATCCTGGGTCAGATGCCGCCGGCCGAGCGTCGCGAGGCCTACGCCTGCGACATCACCTACGGCACGAACAACGAATTCGGCTTCGACTACCTGCGCGACAACATGGCCTGGTCGTTGGAGGAGCTCGTCCAGCGCGGCCACCCGTTCGCCGTCGTCGACGAGGTGGACTCGATCCTCATCGACGAGGCCCGTACTCCGCTGATCATCAGCGGTCCGGCTGAGCAGTCGGCCAAGTGGTACGGGGAGTTCGCTCGGATCGCCAGCCGGCTAACCGCCGAGGTCGACTACGAGGTCGATGAGAGCAAACGGACGATCGCGGTCACCGAGTCGGGGGTGGAGCGGGTCGAGGATCAGCTCGGCATCGACAACCTTTACGAGGCGGTGAACACGCCGCTGGTCGGTTACCTGAACAATTCGCTCAAGGCGAAGGAGCTCTACCGGCTAGACCGCGACTACATCGTGACCAACGGTGAGGTGCTCATCGTCGATGAGTTCACTGGACGTGTGCTCCACGGCCGTCGTTACAACGAGGGAATGCATCAGGCGATCGAAGCCAAGGAAGGCGTCCAGATCAAGGACGAGAACCAGACCCTGGCCACGATCACGCTTCAGAACTATTTCCGGCTCTACGAAAAGTTGTCCGGAATGACCGGAACGGCGATGACCGAGGCGGCCGAGTTCGACCAGATCTACAAGCTCGGCGTCGTCACGATCCCGACCAACCGGGACATGGTCCGGATCGATCAGGCCGACGTGGTCTATAAGACCGAGGACGCGAAGTTCGACGCGGTGGTCGAGGACATCGTCGAGCGGCATGAGAAGGGCCAGCCGGTTCTCGTGGGCACGACGTCGGTGGAGAAGAGTGAGCGCCTGTCCGGGATGTTGCTGCGTCGCGGCGTTCCGCACGAGGTCCTGAACGCAAAGTTCCATGAGAAGGAGGCCATGATCGTCGCCCAGGCCGGGCGCCGAGGCGCGGTCACCGTCGCGACGAACATGGCGGGGCGAGGCACGGACATCATGCTCGGGGGGAACCCGGAATTCATGGCGGCCGCGGAACTGCGGGCCCGCGGACTGTCGCCCGTCGAGACTCCCGAGGATTACGAAGCGGCCTGGCCGGCGGCGCTGGACAAGGCCAAGGAGGCGGTCGCCGCTGAGCACGATGCCGTCGTCGGGCTCGGCGGGTTGTATGTGCTCGGTACGGAGCGGCACGAGTCCAGGCGGATCGACAACCAGTTGCGTGGGCGCTCCGGTAGGCAGGGCGACCCCGGCGAGTCGCGGTTCTACCTGTCCCTGGGCGACGACCTCATGCGCCTGTTCAATTCGAGCGCAGTCGAGACGATCATGGATCGGTTCAACCTCCCGGAGGACGTGCCGATCGAGTCCAAGATGGTGAGCCGGGCGATCCGCTCCGCGCAGACCCAGATCGAGTCGCAGAACTTCGAGATCCGCAAGAACGTCCTGAAATACGACGAGGTCTTGAACAAGCAGCGGCACGTCATCTACGACGAGCGCCGCCAGGTTTTGCTCGGCGCCGACCTGCATGAACAGATCCAGAACATGGTCGATGACGTGATCGCCGACTACGTCCGGGCGGCAACCAGCGAGGGCTACGCCGAGGATTGGGATCTCGACCGGCTCTGGACCGCCCTGAAGACCCTCTACCCGGTCGGAGTCAGCGCCGAGGATCTCGAGGAGCGTTCCGGTGGTGGACTGTCCGCCGCGTACCTCGAGGCGGAACTGCTCGAGGACGTCCGGGCGTCTTACGCGCGACGCGAGGAGAACCTTGGCAGCGAGGTCATGCGTGAGCTCGAACGCCGGGTCGTAATTTCGGTCCTCGACCGTCGCTGGCGCGAGCATCTCTACGAGATGGATTACCTCCAGGAGGGGATCGGACTGCGGGCCATGGGCCAGCGCGACCCGCTCGTTGAGTACCAGCGCGAGGCGTTCGACATGTTCGCCGCGATGATGGAGGGGATCAAAGAGGAGTCCGTGGGCTTCCTGTTCAACGTCGAAGTCCAGGCCCAGGAGCCGGCCGGCGGCCCGGAACCCACGTCCCCGGACGAGACCGCAGTCGTGCCGCTCGCCGAAATCGGGATGGCGGAGGTGGGCGAGACGGACCCCGAGGAGCCGTCGGCTGCGATGGAGCCTGCACCCGCGACTACGGCCGAGTCCACGCCCGGGGCCGAGTCCACGCCCGGGGCCGAGTCCACGCCCGGGGCCGAGTTCCCGCCCGGGGCCGAGTCAGATTCAGCGCCCGAGTCAGAGTCAGCGCCCGCGGCGGAGTCAGCGCCCGCGGCTGAGCCGGCCCCGTCTCCATTCCCGGTTTCAGCGGCTGCCGGGCCCGTTGTCGCCCCCCCGGTAGCGCCGAATGGCGCCGGGGCGTCTCACGACGCCGCCGATGTTGTGAGCTCGGTGATCGGGGCGCCGCAGCGCCCGACCCAGTTGCAGTACAGCTCGCCGACCGTGGACGGCGAGGCTGGCGTCGCCCGGTCCTCCGGTCCTGCGTCGCGGACGGCTGTCGGTGAGGGCCCTGCGCAGGGGCAGGCCGTCGGCTCGTCTCCGGCGCGCAACGCCCCGTGCCCCTGTGGGTCCGGCAAGAAGTACAAGCGCTGCCACGGGGACCCGCGCAACCGGGGCTGACCGTCAGCAGATCTGGAGGGCAGTGCACCTCCATCGTCCGTCGAGCCCCTCGAAACGCAAGGCCAGCGCGCGGGACCGTCGACCGAGTTCGACAAGGGCGCAGGCTTCCGCGACGCCGTCGGCCGGCTCGCTGACATGTACCGATCGGACCACGGGCCGCCGTTCCCTGCTCAGCCCTCCGATGGTCGCCTCGATGTCGTCATAGACCGCGGTCGAGGTCCAGCGCAGCAACTGGGGCGCCGCACGGGTTCCGGCGAAAACCTCTATTACGGCCTGGGCGAAACGGCTGGCCCATGGACGCGGGTCAGGCAGATCAGCCCGTGCGGTGGCTGCCGGGAGGTCCGCGTCGTCGTCGAGACCTGCGGCCGGAACCGTCCGGAGGAGAATCGCGCTGCCCGAGCGGGCAGCGAAAGGCAGGCACTGCTGCCCGGGGGCCGCCGGCCGCAGCGGCTCCGGGCGCTCGTCATCGAACGGCGGTTCGGTGGCCGGGAGCGGCAGCCGATGGATCCGAGCCGGCGGCAGTTCGGCCAGTTCGAGCAGTGCGGTCATGGTCGTCCTCCTCGAAGGTCATTGCGGCGCACGGAGCCGCTGTCCGGGAAAGATCAGAGCCGGGTCGTCACCGACGGTGACCCGGTTCTCCGCGTACCAGCGGGGCCAGGTGCTCGCGATCGAATCAGCGTTCGCTCCGGGGCCGAGCCAACGAGCCGCAATTGACCAGAGGCTGTCGCCCGGCCGGACCAAGACCCAATCGGTGGGGGCCGTCGGCGTGGGCCCGCGCCCGTGCTCGGGCCGGGCGGGTTCCGCCTTTCCCAGCCCCTCTGCGACCCGATGGCTCGGCGCGGTGGGTGCCCGACTCGAGTCGCGGTTCGGTGCGGGGGACATCGAGACTTGGGATCGGTTCCGGACCGGCCTCTGGATCACCGGTGCAGCCGCGTGAGTCGTCACCACGGGCGGGCCGGTAACCGCCGCTACCGGGGTCCGATGGCTGATTCGGACCGGCGGAACGGACGGTGCCGAGGGGGACTCAGGAACCCAGCCCCCGGCATCCACCGTTGGCCAGTCCAGGCTGGGCAGGCTCGCCACCGCAGGCGCCGGAGGCGGAACATCGGCCCACGCGATCCCTCCCAGACCCGTGGCCGCGCCAGTGGTCAGCGTGGCACCCAGGGCAAGGTCGACCGCCCGACGCAAAATCGCCGGGGTGATCCGGTCAGCCACCGCCCCGGCGAGACATCCAGCCGCGCCGGGCAGCCTCGAGGCCACCGCTGTCGCGGTGCCGAGCACCAGCCAGGCGAGCCCGAGCCAACCAGCCGCGAGCGTCGCCCCGAGGACCAACGCGTCCGGCTGCCCGCTATGCAGAGCGGCGGCCGGAGATCCGGCCCAGGCAAGTGCACCGACGACACCGGCGCCGGCGAGGGCGAGGGTCACGAACTCCCGGCGGTCTGACCTCATAGTTATCCTCCGTTTAACCTCGTTTACCTTCGTACTCCTTCGGCAGACTCCGGTCAAGAAGGTGGCACGATGCCTGTGCATGACGTGGGGAGGAGTTCGGGTGCGCTGGGTGCGATTGTTCGATGACCTCGAGGGGCAGCTCGAGGCGGCGGAAGTGGCGGAGCTGCAGGCCGAGGTTGCCGATCGGAGCCGCCGAGAGGCCGCCAGGTTGCGTTTGGTGGACCGTCTGCGGGCGCACGCCGGAGCAGAGTTGAGTGTCGACTTGCCAGGGGCGGGCACGTTGCACGGTCGATTGGCGCGGGTCGGCCCAGACTGGCTGCTGCTGGCCGTCCCGACCGGTGCCGAAGTTCTGGTTCCCCTCGGCGCGCTGCTCGGGGCACGCGGCCTGACCGGTCGGGCTGCGTTCCCGGAATCCGAGGGAGTGGTCGCCAGCCGCCTCGATCTGCGGTACGCATTGCGGCTGTTGGCACGAGACCGGGTCGCCGTTACCATCGCGCTCAGCGACGGCAGCAGCGTGGCCGGCACGATCGATCGGGTCGGCATGGATTTCCTCGACTTGGCGGAGCATCCGGTCGCCGAGCCACGGCGGCAAGGTGCGGTCTGGGCCATCCGAGCCATCCCGCTGGGCGCCCTTGTCGCCGTCCGGGGAGGTTGATGGCGCCCCCCCGGTCCATTTCGTCCACAACGTCCCTGCCGGAACTCGACGAAGTGCGGCACGATGTCCGCTGCGAGTGAGGGGGGCCTGTGACCGACCTGCCGACTACACCAGCTCACCGGCTGTCGCGGCCGGCCTGGTTCGATCCGCGGCTGGTTCTGGGGGTCTGCCTGGTTCTCGTCGCCGTTGTGGTGGGGGCGCGGACCGTCGGCGCGGCCGACAACTCGACCCTGGTTTGGGCTGCTGCTCACGATCTCTCCCCGGGAGAACTGCTGGGGGCCACGGATCTCACGCCGGTGCGCGTCCGGCTCTTTGGCGCCGCCGGTTCCTACGTCAGCGCCGACCATGCCTTCCCCGGTGGGTACGTGGTGCTCCGGCCGGTGGGCGCGCACGAACTGGTGCCGGTCGGTGCCGTGGCTCCCGACGGAACTGTTCCGGACACCCGGGTGGTGGCCGTGCCGGTCACCAGCGGCCACTATGACGAAGGGCTAGCGCCCGGGGCCGTCGTGGACGTCTACGTCACCCCGCGGGATAACGGGGCCGTCAGTGCCGCCGGCCCGACCCGGCTGGTGCTGCCGGGGGTGACGGTCACCGGTCGCGAAGGGGGCGCTCGCGGGTTCAATACGGTCACGAGCACGGTCACAATCCTGCTCGCGGTTCCGACGGCAGCGGTGCCGCAACTCATCCGCGCGCTCGAGATCGGTGACATCGATCTCGTGGATGTTCCGGCGACCCTCATCGGTCGGCTACCTGGCGCAAGCTCGTGACCGCACCGATCAACGTGCTCACGGCTGTGACGGACACCGGTTGGGAGACCGAACTGGTCGCGACCCTCGATGCAACCCAGTCAGGGTTCCGGGTGATTCGACGTTGCGTGGACCTCGCAGACCTGCTGGCCACGGCCGCGGCCGGGGTGGCCCAGGTAGCGCTGATATCCGGTGATCTTCGCCGGCTAGACGCCGATGTTGTGAGCCGCCTGGCCCGCTCCGGTGTGGCCGCCGTGGGCGTCGTGCGCTCCGGAGACCTTGCCGGCGAGCGTCGGCTGCTTGATCTGGGTGTGGTCGCGGTGGTTCCCGCGGCCGGCCCCAAATCGGAGTTGGCGGCGACGATTCGCCGGGCGGTAGCCGCGCCGCCGGCTTTGTCCAGCAGCCACGGCTGGAGCGATCCGCGGGCGATGACGGCCGATCCGCGGCCGGCCGAGCCCGGAATGCCCGAGCCCGCGCTCGGTCGGCTGGTCGCGGTCTGGGGACCTACTGGCGCGCCGGGCCGGACCACCGTGGCGGTGAACCTGGCCGCGGAAGCCGCCGGGCTCGGCGTCTCCACGGTGCTCGTCGACGCCGACTGCTACGGGGGCACCGTGGCGCCGGTGCTCGGCCTTCTCGACGAGGCGCCCGGACTTGCGGCGGCGATCCGGCAGGCGAACAGCGCCGGCCTCGACCTGCCGGGGTTGTCTGGACTCGCCGTGACCGTTGGTTCACGGTTGTGTGTGCTTACCGGCATCGCCAGGGCGCAGCGTTGGCCGGAGCTGCGGCCAACCGGTCTCGAACGCGTACTTGAGCTATGTCGCCGCCTGGCCGCACTGACGGTGGTCGACTGCGGTTTCTGCCTGGAAGACGACGAGGAGCTTGCCTTCGACACCGCCGCGCCGCGTCGCAACGGGGCCACCCTCACCGTGCTCAGCCGGGCGGACACCGTCGTCGCGGTCGGCGCGGCTGATCCGATCGGCTTGCAGCGTCTCGTGCGCGGCCTCGCCGATCTTCGGGACCTCGAGCTGGCTCGGCCGGTACTCACGGTCGTAAACCAGGTCCGGGCCGCCGCGGTTGGCGGCGGCGATCCGCGCGGGCAGATCAGGTCGGCACTGACCCGGTACGCGAAGGTTGGCGAACCCCGTTTCGTTCCGGCGGACCGGGCCGCTTGCGATCGGGCGCTTGCGGAGGGCCGGTTGCTCGCGGAGTGCGCATCCGCATCCCCAGCTCGGCTCGCGCTGCGTGAGCTTGCCGGCGAGTTGACCGGGCGTCAGGTGAGCAGCCGGCGGCCCCGGCTGCCCCGCTGGCCGCGGGCGCTTGCTCAGCGTTCGACGTAGCGGCCGATCTCGCGGCGGGCAACGGTGCGCACGTGCACTTCGTCGGGACCGTCGGCGATCCGCAGCGTCCGGGCATGAGCCCACATCGAGGCCAGGGGAAAGTCGTCGCTCACCCCACCGCCGCCGTGAATCTGGATGGCTCGGTCGAGCACGGCAAGGGTAACCCGCGGCGCGATGACCTTGATCGCGGCGATCTCGGTGCGCGCGCCCCGTGAGCCCTCGCGGTCGATGAGCCACGCGGTCTTGAGGACCAGCAGCCGGGCCTGCTCGATCTCCATCCGCGACTCGGCGATCTGGGCCTGGACCACACCCTGCTCGGCGATCGGTCGGCCGAAGGCAACCCGGTCGATCGCCCGCCGGCAGGCCAGTTCGAGGCCCCGCTCGGCCATCCCGAGCGCGCGCATGCAGTGGTGGATCCGCCCGGGGCCCAGCCGGGCCTGAGCGATGCCGAAACCGCCGCCCTCTTCGCCGACCAGGTTGGACGCTGGGACCCGCACGTCTCGGAAGACCACTTCGCAATGGCCGGCCTGGTCCTGGTAGCCGTAGACGGGGAGCGCCCGGACCACCTCCACGCCGGGCGTATCGGTCGGAACCAGGACCATGGACTGTTGGCGGTGCGGTGACGCCCCCGGGTCCGTCTTCCCCATTACGATCATGATTCGGCAGCGCGGGTCGGCTACACCGGAGATCCACCACTTCCGCCCGTTGATCACGTAATCGTCGCCGTCGCGCACGATGGATGTGGCGATGTTCGTCGCGTCGCTCGAGGCGACGTCCGGCTCGGTCATGGCGAAGGCGGAACGGATCTCGCCGTCGAGCAGCGGACGCAGCCACCGCTCCTTCTGCTCGGCTGTGCCGAACATATGGAGCACTTCCATGTTGCCGGTGTCCGGTGCGGCGCAGTTCAGTGCTTCGGGCGCGATGTGCGGGGAACGGCCGGTGAGCTCCGCGAGGATGGCGTAGTCGAGGTTGGACAATCCCGACAGATCGGGCAGGAAAAGGTTCCAGAGCCCACGTGAGCGAGCCTCGAGTTTGAGCTCCTCGACGATCGGCGGCAACTCGTGGTCGCCGTGGGCGCGGGTGCCCCGCCACGCCGCGTAGACCGGCTCTGCCGGATAGACGTGGGATTCCATGAAGTCCTGTAGCCGTTTGAGGTGGTCCTCCGCTACGGCGGACAGCGCGAAATCCATGGTGGTCTCCTTGGGTCGCCGAAGTCCGCAGTCTTGCATCCCGCCGACCAGCCCGCCGCTAGCATCCCGGGGTGACCGCCGAGCCCGACCTCGTTGCCCTGATCGTCGACTACGGCGGAGTCCTCACCAACGGCCTGGCCGAGACGATGGCGGCATGGTGTACCAGCGACGGGATAGACGCGGGGGAGTTCGAGCGGGCCATGCGGGAGTGGCTCGGTCCTGGCTACGGCGCAGATGCTGAGCTCAACCCGGTGCATGCCCTCGAGCGCGGCGAGCTCGCCATCCCAGACTTCGAGCGCCAGCTTGCGACCCGGCTGACGGCTCGAGGGGGCAGACCGGTGCGGGCCGATGGTCTGCTCACGCGCATGTTCGCGGCGTTCCAGCTCGATCCACGGATGCTCGACGTGGTCCGCCGCTGCCACCGGGCCGGGATCCGCACAGCGTTGCTGTCCAACTCCTGGGGCTTGGACTACCCCAGGGATGGTTGGCCCGAACTTTTCGATGTCACGGTGATCTCCGGTGAGGTCGGCATGCGCAAGCCGGAACCGGACATCTACCGACTTACCGCCGACCGGCTCGGGGTCCAGACGACGCAGTGTGTCTTCGTCGACGACCTCGCACCCAACGTGCGGGGTGCGGTGACTGTCGGAATGGTGGGTATTCAGCATCACGATGCGGCCGAGACCTCGGCGGAACTCGAAGAACTATTCGGCATCCGCTTCGGCCCCGCGCCGGACGCTGCGGCGGACGCGGAGCGTGACACGATGGGCCCTATAGGCGACGGAGGCTGAAAGGTGGGCCATGGTTGATCGACTGAGCCCCCTTGACATGTCGTTCCTATACCTCGAAACGCCGACTACCGCGATGCACGTCGGGAGTGTGGCGATCTTCGCGATGCCGGGCGCAGGCTTCGACTACGACCGGTTGGTCGATCTGATCAGCGCGCGGATCAGGCTGGTCCCACGTTTCCGTCAGAAGCTGCGCGGCATCCCGGGACACTTGGCCAACCCGGTGTGGGTCGACGACCCCGAATTCGACATCAGCCATCACGTCCGTCGCAGCGCGCTGCCCCGACCGGGCAGCCTCGACCAGCTCCGCGAGCTGATCGGTCGCGTGCAGTCCCGCCAACTCGATCGCACCCGGCCGCTGTGGGAGATGTACCTCGTCGAGGGCCTTGCCGATGGGCGGTTCGCCATCATCACCAAGACGCACCACGCAATGGTCGACGGGGTGAGCGCGCTCGATATCGGCACCGTGATCCTCGACACCGAGCCGGAGCCGCGTGCGGTTTCGCCGGACACCTGGGCGCCGGCGCCGGAGCCGACGTCGCTAGACCTGGTCGCCGATGCGATTCTCGACCTGGTCCGGCGCCCGACCGCGGTGCTGGACACCGTGCGCGCTGAGGTCACCGACGTGCGGGCCATCGCCGCAAAGGTGCTGAATACGGCGGGCGGACTGATTGCGGCGGCTCGGACGGCAGCCCGGGTCGCCCCCGACTCTCCGCTCAACGCTGACATCGGCGAGCAGCGCCGATTCGGGATGGCCGTCACCGAGCTGGACGACTACAAACGCGTCCGTAAATCCCACGGCGGAACAGTGAACGACGTTGTACTCGCCACCGTGGCCGGGGCGCTCAGGACCTGGCTGCTCACCCGTGGCGAGCCGGTGACGCCGAAGACGTCGGTCCGGGCCATGGTTCCGGTGAGCGTTCGGCCGCAGGGGGCCGATGGCTCCCTCGGCAACCAGGTGTCCGCCTATTTCGTCGACCTGCCGGTCGGTGAACCGAATCCGGTGGTCCGGTTGCACCAGGTGAGCCACGCGATGAAGGGTCACAGGGAGACCGGCCGGTCGGTGGGCGCGGACGCGATCGTCGCGCTATCCGGTTTCGCGCCGCCGACGATCCACTCGGCCGCGGCCCGGCTGGCCGCCGGCTTCACCCGTCGGCTGTTCGACGTCGTCGTCACCAACGTGCCGGGCCCGCAGTTCCCGCTCTACGCGGGGGGTGCGCGGATGCTCGAGTGCTATCCGGTGGTTCCGCTCGCTCGAGGGCAGGCCGTCAGCATTGGGCTGACCTCATACAACGGCGGGGTGTACTACGGGATGAACTGTGACCGCGATGCCATGCCGGACGTCGACGTCCTGGCCAGTTGCACCGGGGAGTCCCTCGCCGAGCTCGTCGAGACGGTTCGATGAGTCCCCGCCGCGGGCGGACATCCACGCCACGCCGGGGCTTGGTCCTCGGCGGCGGCGGCGTGCTCGGCGCGGCCTGGATGACTGGCGCCCTGTCAGTCGTCGAGGACCGACTGGGGTGGGACGTCCGTCAGGCCGAGGTCATCATCGGAACGTCGGCCGGCTCGGTGCTCGCAGCTCTGATCGGCTGCGGTATCGGCGTGCCCACCCTGGTCAACCACCAACGTGGTCAGCTCGGCCCGGACGACCCGACCATTTCCTTCGACTCGGACCGGGCCAGCGGTGGCGCGCTCCCCCCGCGGCCGCGATTCGGCATCGGCTCGACCGCCCTCCTCGCCCGGGCCGCCGTCCGGCCGCTCCGCTATCCGCCGCTGGCTGCCTTCTCCGCGGTCCTCCCGCACGGTCGGGGCACTCTCGAACCGGTGGGTGCCCTCATCGACGCGGTCGCCCCGCCCGGGGAATGGGCGCCGCACCCGGCTGTCTGGATCGTCACGATGGACTACGACCGGGGGCGCCGAGTCGCCTTCGGCCGACCCGGAGCCGCACCGGCGGCACTCGACCTCGCGGTGATGGCCTCCTGCGCGATCCCGGGCTGGTATGCCCCCGTCATGATCGGTGGGCGCCGCTACGTCGACGGTGGCACCTGCTCGCCTACGTCGCTCGACCTGCTGGCTGGCTGGGGGCTCGATGAGGCCGTGGTCCTTGCGCCGATGGCTGCGTTCGAGCTCGACGATCCCCCGTCTCTGGTCGGGCGGCTCGAGCGGCGTTTCCGGCGCGCGGTGACCAAGCGGATGCTCCGGGAGGCACACAAGGTCCGCCGCGGGGGCACCTCGGTCACCGTGCTCGCCCCGGGCCGCGAGGACCTCGAGACCATCGGCGTCAATCTCATGGACCCGTCCCGGCGCCTTTCGGTCCTGGAGACCTCGCTGCGGACCTCTGCCGTCGCCCTGGACAGCCGCGCGCACGAACTGCCGGCCGCCGGCTGAGCGAGGCCCAGACCCCGGTGCGCGTCTACCTGCCCGCGACGCTCCCGGCACTCGCCGCATGGCTGGCTGCCGGACAGGTGCCGCAGGGACACGGGGCTGCGGTTACCCCCGCATTGCGGGAGTGGTATCGGAGCGGGGACCTCGAGGAGCTGGAGTACGCCGCCATGATCGAGGCTGCCCGGGCTTCGCTGCGCCTCCTCGCCGTGGATGCGCAAGCGCCGAGGAGGAGGGTTGTCGTTGTAGCCGATGTTGAGGCCGACACCGCGGTTACGCCGGACGTCGCAGCTGGGCGCGCCGCAGTGCACGTAGGCGGCCCGATCAGGTGGAACCGGGTCGCAGCCGTCCACGTCGATGACCCGGCCGCCGAGCCAGTCATCGCGCGGGCGCTGCTCGACCCAACCGCAGCCGACGCGGCCCGATGCCTCGACGACGTCGACGCCTGTGAGCTGGCCTGGTACGCCACCCAGGAGATCCCCGATCTGCTGGCCGCTGGCGCGAAGGAGGACCGGTGGACGCAGTAACCCTGGTGCCGCCGCCGATCAACGAGCCGGTGCGCGGGTACGCGGCCGGATCGGCGGAGCGTGCGGGGCTGGAGTCCCGGCTCAAGGAGCTCGCGGCCGCCCCCGTCGAGCTACCCATGACGGTCGACGGCGCAACGAGGGTCGGAACCGGGGAACCGATCGCCGTGGTGCAGCCGCACCGGTATCGGGCGGTTCTCGGCTGGCTGCGCGACGCCGGCCCCGGCGACGTCACCGCAGCGATCGACGCGGCACTCACCGCCGCGCCGGCCTGGCGGGATCTCGACTTCGCGGACCGGGCGGCGATCTTCCTCAAGGCCGCCGACCTGCTGACCGGCCCGTGGCGGGACACCTTGAACGCCGCGACCATGCTCGGTCAGTCGAAGACCGTCCATCAGGCGGAGATCGACGCGGTCTGCGAACTGGCCGACTTCTGGCGGTTCAACGTCGCCTTTGCCCGGCAGGTGCTTGCCGAGCAGCCGGGTTCAGCGACCGGGACCTGGAATCGCACCGACCACCGGCCACTCGAGGGCTTCGTGCTCGCCATCACACCGTTCAACTTCACCGCGATCGCGGGAAATCTGCCGACCGCGCCGGTATTGATGGGAAATGTCGTCGTTTGGAAGCCGGCGCCGACCCAGCAACTCGCGGCGCACTTCACCTTGCGCCTGCTCGAGGCGGCGGGGCTGCCGCCTGGGGTGATCAACCTGGTCACCGGGGGCGGGGCCGCAGTGAGCGAGGTCGCGCTGCCGCACCGGTACCTAGCGGGGATCCACTTCACCGGTTCCACGGCGACCTTCCAGCAGCTGTGGCGCACGGTCGGCGAGCACATCGCCGGCTACGCCGGCTACCCCCGGCTCGTTGGCGAGACTGGCGGCAAGGATTTCGTCATCGCGCACCCCTCCGCCGACCGGGCGGCGCTTCGGACCGCGCTGGTACGTGGGGCGTTCGAATACCAGGGGCAGAAGTGCTCGGCCGCCTCCCGGGCGTATCTACCGGCGTCGATTTGGGCGCGACTTCGGGACGACCTGATCGAGGAAGTCCGGTCACTGCGGATGGGGGATGTGACCGATTTCTCCAACTTCATGGGTGCGGTGATCGACGAGCGGGCGTTCCGGCGACTCTCGGGTGTGCTTCAGCGGGTCAATGCCGATCCGTCGCTCAGCGTTCTCGCCGGCGGTGGGACCGATGAGTCGGAGGGGTGGTTTGTCCAGCCGACCGTTGTACTCGGCACCGACCCGACGAACGAGGTTTTCACGACCGAATACTTCGGGCCGCTGCTCGCCATTCACGTGTATGAGGATGCGCAGTTCGTGTCGACCGTCGAGCACGCTGCCACGGTCGGCCCCTACGCCCTTACCGGATCGATCTTTGCCACCGACCGGACAGCGATCGCCTCGGCCGGCCAGATCCTGCGGTTCGCAGCCGGGAACTTCTACATCAACGACAAGCCGACCGGTGCCGTGGTCGGCCAGCAGCCGTTCGGTGGTGCCCGCGCAAGCGGGACGAATGACAAGGCTGGGTCGGCGGTCAACCTGTTGCGCTGGGTGTCCCCGCGGGTGATCAAAGAGACGTTCGTGCCGGCCACGGACTACCGATACCCGCACATGCGCTGACCTGCCGTCTGCTCAGCTCCGGAGGCGGGCCCGGTCCAGGGCCTCCGCTACGTACCGGCTGAAGCGATGTTGCACCGCCTGTTTTGTAACCCCCATGGCCCCGCCGATTCTCGACCAGGATTGCCCGTGTGCCCGGGCCTCACCGACCAGGGAGAGCATGGCCCAGTCGATCCGCTCCGAGATCTCGGCGCACCGGCCGAGCGCGGCGAGCAGGGTCTCCGGCCGGTCGTCGACCGGGTTGCCGGTCTCGGCCAGGAGCGAGCGCAGTGATCTGATCACGGTAATCAACGCCGGGTCTCCGGAACGCGCGCCGCCGAGCCACTCCGGATCCGGGAAGGCCGGATAGGGCCAGGACGAGGTGACCACGGATCCAGGCTAATCGATCTTCGTTCGCCTGTCAATCTTTCTTGACGCTCGTCAACGTACCTTGTCGTGCCCGGGTTTCGCCCGATCTGTCGGCCATCTGGTCCATTTATCGAGCGGCCATCGGACCTCAACCCACGGCCGATACCGACCGATGCGACCCATGAGGTGGAGGCGTGGGACTAAGGGGTCCGGCTGAACGCGCGCGGAAGGTGTTGCGCGCGCTTGTCGTCATGGGCGCCGCCGGGGTCGGAATCGCGCTCGCCGCCGGCACGGCGCAAGCCTCCGGCGGCCCCGTGATCACGATCACCGCCCCACCTTCGCCCTCGACCAATCCCAGCCCCACCTTCACGGTGACCTGGGATTCGACTGCCGTTACGGTCACTTGCTCGCTCACCGGCCCGAACGCCTACGTCTACACCCCCGCCAGCTGCGCCTCAGTCACCCCGCCGAGCCCCCTGACGACCGACGGTGTGTACACGCTCACCGTCAACGCGACCAACGCCTCGAACGTCACCTCGACCGCCACCGCCACCTACCAGCTCGAGACCCAGCCGCCGAGCCTCACGGCCAGCGTGTCCCCAGCCTCACCCTCGAACAACCGCAGCCCGACCTTCACGGTCACTGTCGGCTCCACGACCACCTCGCTCACCTGCACCCTCACCGGGCCGTCTGGCTACAGCCTGACCCCGACCAGCTGCGCCACGGTCACACCGCCGAGCCCACTCGCCGTGGACGGGACCTACACGCTGTCGGCGAAAGCTACCGACGGTGCCGGGAACTCGAGCACGACGACCGTGACCTACGTCCTCGACACGGTCGCCCCCACGGTTACGACCTCGGTGGCCCCGGCTGCGCTGTCGAACGACCGGACGCCGACGTTCAGCTCGACGAGCTCGGACCCGGTCGGGCTGGCTTCGGTGACCTGCACGCTGACCGGGCCGGGCGGGTACAGCGTGACCCCCGGGTCGTGCGGTTCGTTCACCCCGGCGTCGCTGACCACGGATGGGACGTACACGTTCAGGGTGACCGCGGTGGACACCGCGGGGAACTCGGCGACCTCGAGCGTGGGTTACGTCCTCGACACGGTCGCCCCCACGGTGACGACCGCGGTGGCGCCGGCGGCGCTGTCGAACGATCGGACGCCGACGTTCAGCTCGACGAGCTCCGACCCGGTGGGGCTGACTTCGGTTACCTGCACGGTGACCGGCCCCGGCGGGTACAGCGTGACCCCGGCGGGCTGCGGTTCGTTCACCCCGGCGTCGCTGACCACGGACGGGACCTACACGTTCAAGGTGACCGCGGTGGACACCGCGGGGAACCAGACCACGTCCAGCGTCACCTACACCCTCGCCACGGTGCCGCCGACGGTGACGACCGCGGTGGCGCCGGCGGCGCTGTCGAACGATCGGACGCCGACGTTCAGCTCGACGACCTCGGACCCGGTCGGGCTGACTTCGGTGACTTGCACGGTGACCGGCCCGGGCGGGTACAGCGTGACCCCGGCGGGCTGTGGTTCGTTCACCCCGGCGTCGCTCACCACGGACGGGACGTACACGTTCAGGGTGACCGCGGTGGACACCGCGGGGAACTCGGCGACCTCGAGCGTGGGTTACACCTTGGACACGGTGCCGCCGACCGTGACGACCGCGGTGGCCCCGGCTGCGCTGTCGAATGATCGGACGCCGACGTTCAGCTCGACGACCTCGGACCCGGTGGGGCTGACTTCGGTTACCTGCACGGTGACCGGGCCGGGGGGCTACAGCGTGACCCCGGGGTCGTGCGGTTCGTTCACCCCGGCGTCGCTGACCACGGATGGGACCTACACGTTCACCGTCACGGCTTTGGACACCGCGGGGAACCAGACCACGTCCAGCGTCACATACACCCTCGACACGGTGCCGCCGACGGTGACGACCGCGGTGGCGCCGGCTGCGCTGTCGAATGATCGGACGCCGACGTTCAGCTCGACGACCTCGGACCCGGTGGGGCTGACTTCGGTTACCTGCACGGTGACCGGCCCGGGCGGGTACAGCGTGACCCCGGCGGGCTGCGGTTCGTTCACCCCGGCGTCGCTGACCACCGACGGGACCTACACGTTCACGGTGACCGCGGTGGATACCGCGGGGAACTCGGCGACCTCGAGCGTGGGCTACACCTTGGACACGGTGCCGCCGACCGTGACGACCGCGGTGGCCCCGGCTGCGCTGTCGAATGACCGGACGCCGACGTTCAGCTCGACGACCTCGGACCCGGTCGGGCTGACTTCGGTGACCTGCACGGTGACCGGCCCCGGCGGGTACAGCGTGACCCCGGCGGGCTGCGGTTCGTTCACCCCGGCGTCGCTCACCACGGACGGGACCTACACGTTCACGGTGACCGCGGTCGACGCCGCCGGGAACTCGGCGACCTCGAGCGTGGGCTACGCCCTGGACACGGTCGCCCCCACGGTTACGACCGCGGTGGCCCCGGCTGCGCTGTCGAATGATCGGACCCCGACGTTCAGCTCGACGACCTCGGACCCGGTGGGGCTGACTTCGGTTACCTGCACGGTGACCGGGCCGGGGGGCTACAGCGTGACCCCGGGGTCGTGCGGTTCGTTCAC